>ENA-UOVV01000003-UOVV01000003.1-compost-metagenome-genome-assembly--contig:-NODE-3-length-591821-cov-696.048235_pt1 | contig 591821 bp, 461 predicted proteins | sample MGYA00238155_ERZ761577 | MGnify/ENA primary metagenome ERZ761577 (study PRJEB28898, sample SAMN06268775) | compost metagenome | isolation source: Emeryville, CA | place: USA:Emeryville, CA | collected...
CATCTGCCTCCGGCCCCCTCATCCGAGCCCCTCCGAGCCTCATCTGCCTCCGGCCCCCTCATCCGAGCCCCTCCGAGCCTCATCTGCCTCCGGCCGCCTCATTTGCTCTCAACCGGACGCTCCCTCCGTACACCCTTCGGCTTACGGATCGACGAGAGGCGCGTCGACGATAAGGTGGTACTTGAAGTCTTTCCCGCGCGAAGCTGCGGAGGTGATGAGATATATTCTAGAATGAGCCCCCGAATGCGACGTGCCAGCCCCAGGACCGAGGAGGCTCGTGAGAATTCGATGAGTCGAAGGAGAAGCCAAAGGGCGCGTCGAGATTCATCGTGAAGCGGGTCGCGATGAAGGCGGCGTCATTGATATCGAAGCGAACGAACGGTTCGACTGCGAGCTGCGTGGAGGCGAAGAACATCGAGTAGAACTGCATCGGAACGCGCGCCCCGAACATGAGACGTTCGGTCGGCCAGTAGGCGAGGCCCGGTGCGGAGATAAGGACGAAGCCTGAGGCGGCGGCGTCCAGGCCAATGCCGATATCCGGCTGGACATCGAGTGTGATGACGAGCTCCGTGAGCGCATCGAACTCGAAACGAGTCGGAAAGACGAGATGAACCTGATCAGGACTATAATACCAGGAATCCTGGTACCCATGAATGGACGCTCCCGCAGCCGTCTGGACTACTCCGTCCGGCGAACGGTGATTCCAAGGTCCGAAAGCGACGAGCGTTCCGAGTTTCAGCCGGAGATTCGAGCCAAACGTTCGAATGTAGTTCCCCCCCAGGGCTACGTTTCCGAAGGCGACTCCGCGGTCCCGGGCCCTCTCGCCGATGAGCAAATATCCTTCGGTCGCAGAGCCGAAGGTTACTTCGAAGTTCTCGTTGAGGCGGAGCCCGGCTCCGGCTGTGAGGGTAAAGAGATGTGTCGTGCCCTCGCTGGATCCGAGCCCGCCCGCTGTGTAGTGGTTACTCATCGTGAAATAGGAGAGCTCCGCATGCGCCCGCACGCGTCGAAACTCCGTGCTCAGGTTCGCGCCCAGCTCCCCGGTCGGCGCCGAGAATGTATCCCGCGCCGCGGCTTCTCCTCGCGGCACCGAGAGCGCGACGAGCGCACCGACTGCCGCCGTCCCTAGGCGATTCCACGACCCCACGGAGCCACCATAGTCGAGTTCGCGCCTTCGCGCAGCCCGGGACCGGAGGACGCGGTCAAGAAGCGCACGGGCGCCTTCGCGCAGCGCCGCAAAATCAACCGAACCGGATTTTCCTAGGGCTCGGCGAGGGGCGCGTCGACGATGAGATAATAGGTAAAATCCTTCCCACGCATCTCGGCTTTGAAATGTACCTCGGCGCCGTTCAGCTCGAATCGGTAAATCCAGGCCTGGGGAATACCGACATCCTCGCCTCCGTCGAACGACTGCCCACAGCGAAGCGGCTCGCCATCGTAGCCATTTTCTACGTCACAATCATAGCCAGCGAGGTAGTAGCGGCCGTCCTTCATTTCGTGCACGCTCCCGCTGATCCTGATGGAGCGAATGCTCCTTGAGCCTGGATCACACGCTTCGCCGGATTCATCGAGCGCGGCGCACTGCCGCATGACTGCGGCGTCGGACTCGTTATCGAACCGCCACGCCCGAACGCTGTCCGAAAAGTTGGTGAGCTTCGGGTCGAGCCGACCGTTCGAGGCTCCGCCTCCGCTGCCCTCTCCTTCGAAAGGAACGAAGGTCCCCGTCGCTTGAGCGCAGCCGACGGAGCCATCGATGGAAGTTACGCACTCACGGTTTGCCGAGAACCGCCGCTTCAGGTCGATCCGGAGCGCCGTATAGAACCGCTCCGTGTACCCGAGGGCTTTGGCTACCGCTGTAGGTTCGCATTGCTCGCGATTCGCCGTGAAGACTCCAGTAAAGTCCTCGTTGAGCGCGAGCGGGATCTCGTTGGTGCAGGCAGGGACGTCGAGGAAGTAGCGGTCATCCCTTCGGATGATCGAGCTCCCGTGAGTGAGGTTGCTCCCCCCCGTGAGCCTCGTCGGCAATCCTCCAGGAGAGTCGTCTAAGAAATAGACCTGAGCGCCAAAGCGCCAATATGTACCCTCCGCTCTCGGAGGACCGTCTCCCCTGCTGATCAACCCGCAGCCGGCCAAACTCAACGCACACAAACAACTCCATGATGTGCGAAGTGTTTTCGTTGTCTCTCTACTCACCGAAGGGCTCACTCAAAGAGACTTGTGTAAAAGGCATCACGCCGGGCAAGTTCTTGAACGTTACGCTCCAGTAGGTCGGCTCGTTCAGCGTCAGAGTAGCTTCCGCTTCCAGGCGGTCGCAAGGTTTGAGCGTCTGCGTCCACCCGGTCGGCGCGTCGGTATAATGATTTCCGTTCAAACTCTCCGCAACCAACAAAACGGTATCCTGTAGATCGCCTGACTGAACCAACGCTTGCGAGGGCGGAACGTCGACTGGCTGCGGGTTGAAGTTCGGCCCGGCGGTCAGTCTTCCCCGGCGCACTCTGCTCAGAGTGCTCACGAGTGACTGATGGAGCGTTGAACGCCCCTGATTCAGTTCAAAGTGCGCGCTTGCGGCGCCTGAGCACCAGGGCGCCGAGGAGCGCCATGGATGTGAAGAGTCCACGAGGACTTTGCGCGCCCGGAGCGGTGCGGCAGCTACAGCCGCCGGACTCTCCGACGCCGGGATCGGAAGCTTGACCGCCCGTCGCGCTCACGGCGCCGCCCGCTCCCGGAACATTCATCGCGCCGCCCGCGCTCGCCTGAGCACCACCGCTCGCTCCTGGCCCGCTTGGCGCGCCGCCGCTTGCACTCGGCTGACCGCCCGCGCTCGCTCCGCCGCTCGTAGGAGCGCCGCCGGAGTTCGAAGGCGGGGCTCCGCCGCTTCCAATGGGAGCGCCGCCGCTCGCGCTGCCTCCGGTGCCCTCTTCCTCTTCTTCCGGAGGATCGTCGACGGGACCCGGATCAACAGGAACCGTGCCGGAGAAGCCCGTCTGGCCCTGACGCGTCAGCGCCAAAATCAACGTTCCGTCGCGCACGAGCACGTTGTTGGGATCGAAGTCGACGAGGTTCTCGCCGAAGGTCCAGTTCGCCTTGCTCCAGCGCGACATGTCCAGGTTGTTGAACTCGTCGGTCCACTCGTGCACGAACTGGCCGTTTTCGTAGCGCGAGTAGGAGATCCAATTCACAAACTGATACACGGGCAGAACCGACGTATCGAACTCTCCGACCCACTCGACGATGTTCGCGGCCCAGAGATTGAAGCGGAGAGACTGCGGGCTCTTCAGGTCTAGGACCTGGCCGCCTTCGACGCGCCGAACTTCTCGTCCGTTGAGCTTCCAGGCGACGTAGTCCGGGGTCCACTCGAGGACGTAGCTGTTGTAGCCGTCGGCGAGGGACCGCTTGTAGGTATGGACGGCCTCCGTCGTTTGGCGCGTGCCGGAGCCTGTGATGATGTTCGTCTGCCAGCTTGTGGCGTTGTCTTTGCCGAAGACCTCGATGTCGATCTCTTCCCAGAAGGTTCCGGCGCCTTCGGAGCCGTTTTTGTAAGTGAAGAAGGTCGATAAAATGCCGCTGCCGCGGGCCACCTGCATGCGCACTTCGATGCGCCCGTAGCGATATTGCTGCTGCGTGAGGAGCTCGCCGCCCTTGTAAGGTTTGTTCTGTGCTGCTGCGGGCAGAGCGAAGGAAGAAACGAGGGCGGCGGCTGCAAAAGCGCGCGCCGCCGCGGGACAGGGGGTTTTCGTGACTCGTTTCTTCTGCATGAAGAGCTCAGGCCGCACTACGTAAGTTATCGCGGCGGCCCTGACGGCGACGGAACCAACCGACCGCTGCCATCGAGAGCATCAGGGTGAACCCACCCCAAGCGGACTGGTTCCCGCTTCCGACGGAGCAACCGCCGCCACTGCTTTGTACCGGAGCTCCGGGGCCACCAGGCGCGTTGGCATCACCACCGGCACCGGACGGATCCGGCGTACCACCAGCTCCGGGACCAGCCGCGCCGTTCGCCTCAGCGCCCGCACCGCTCGGCGCGCCACCGACTCCAGCAGCTGCACCAGCGCCGTCGCCGCCAGCGCCCGGATCCACGGGACCCGAAGCGCCACCGGCGCCCTGAGCGGGCGCTCCACCGTCCGAAGCGGACGGGGTGCCACCAGCTCCATCGATGCCACCGGAGCCACCGCTGCCCGTGTCGGGCTCGTCGATCGGACCGGGACCCTCGGGATCCATCGGATTGGCCCCGGCGTTACCCTTCGCGTCGTCCTTGGTGAGCGAAAGGATCGCGTAGCCGTTCTTGAAGGTGACGTTCAGGGGCTCGTGGTTCGAGAGGCCCTTGGGCGAAGGCCAATCGCCGACAGCCCAGCCCTCGGGGAGCGAGTTCGACGAGAAGTCTTCGCGCCACTCGAGGGTGAACTCGCCGTCCTTGTAGGACGAATACTGGACCCAGTTGATGTACTCGTGGACCGGAAGAATCGACTCGGAGAAATTTCCGCCGAAGGTCTTGTCGCCGGGCCAAACGTTGAAGTGAAATTGCATGCCTTCTTCGGCGGCGTTGTCGCGGAAGGCGGTGGAGTCAGCGCCGGTCTCACGGCGGAGTTCTTTTCCGTCCACGAACCAGGCGACGTAATCCGGGGTCCACTCGAAGGCGTAGGTGTGGAAGCCGGTGCACCAGCCGCCTTCCGTGCCGCTCGAGTCCGTGTGGTTCGCCTCGGGGAGGCCGTAGAGGGCGTTCGTCTTCAGCTCGCAGTCGGCCCAGACCGTCTCGAGGTCGAGCTCGTTCCAGTACACGTCGGACATCTCGGAGCCGCTCTTCCAAAGGAAGAAGGAGCTGACTACGCCGTCGCCGCCCGCGAACTGCACTCGAGCTTCGAAGCGGCCGTAGGAATACGACTCACCCGTGTAAAGCTCGGCGCCGCTCGTCGCATGCGCGTTCGAGGCGGCCGAGACAGTGCCGACAGCGGCGAGCAGAGCGAGCAGGGGAGTGCGGAAGGGCGTGAGGCATTTTCGCATGATAAGAGTCTCCGAGCCTCCGAGAGCGGCTCCGCGGATGACGGGAGTTCGGCGCTACGTCGGATTCGACACTCAAGGTACGGCCCTGTCCTCCTTGAGTCTTAGCGTTTTTTGCCGAAGTAGCGTGCTCTCGGGACGGCTTTCGAGGTCCTCGGAGGCTCGCGGAGCCTCGGGTCCACTGGAAAATTCTCTCCCGGGTCGTTGCCTGATGGAGCCACTCGAAGCGCGCTTGCGCCGCGACCGGGAGTGGTTCGCTCCTCCAAGCCATGGAGATCAGGAGGAAAGGGCGAGGGAGCGCTCCTGTGAGCGCTCACCACTCCCCACGAGGCGCTAACCGCCCGAGACCGGAGGAATGAAAGCGACCGTGTCGCCCTCCCTGAGCGCGTGGTCGAAGGTCGTGAACTCCTCGTTCACCGCGGCGCGCACCCCTCGCTCACTGAAGCTCGAGGGACTCTGGTCGAGGGCTTCGATCACTGTCTCGACCGTGGGCGCGTTCGCCTCGAGGCTGATGATCTTGTCGTCGATGCCGAGCTCGTCTCGGAGTCCCGCGAAGAAAAGAACTCGAACCTTCATCGTTCTCTGACCTCTCAAGCGAGGACTTCGCGTGTTCCGGCGACACCGAGCGGAGGACGCACGGCGTAGGACAGCGCGAGAGCTTCGACGAGGACGGCGCGATAAACGGTCTCGAGCTCTGAGAGCTCGACGGAGTCGGCGTGGACATCGAGGGTCGCTTCGACGTGCTCGTGGATGAAGCGGATGATCTCCGGTTGTTCCATCGAGATCACGTCATCGGACTCGAGAGTGTCCGTGGCGTCGGAGCGATGGAGCTCTTCGTCGAGCTCGAGAAGGTCGCTTGTCGCCTGGAGCTCTTGTTCGAGGACGGGCGCGAGGTCACGACCATAGGCTCGCTCAAAGGCGAGCCAGAGGGAGAGTGAGAGAAAATAAGCGAGAGCGAGCGTCGCCTCCGTATAGGGCCGCTCGAGGAGCTCCGAGAGGCTCTCGGCGAGGGCCGGCTGGGATTCTTCGAAACGCTCGAAGGCTGCATCCAGAGCTTCGCCAGGCGCTTCTCCCTCCACGAGCTCATCGCGCACGGCCCGCAGCGTCGCCGCGCTGATCTTCGCGTACGTGGGAACTGGCCGGATGGACGACTTACGCACCCACATCTCAAACTCGAGTCTACCACCGCTGGGCGCGAGGAACAGACTCGGACGGCCGTCCAATTACTCAATCGTTTCGGCCAGCCGCCGCAAATCGGCCGCATCCACCCAGAGATCGCCGCGACCGCTCTCGATGCGACTCAGGCGCCCGCGGGTCTCCTTCACGCGCACGCGGGTCCCCTCCGGGAGCCCATCGGTGCCGCGCAGAGTGCGACCGGCTTCGTCCCGCAGCTCAGCTCGGGCACTAATCACAATCGCATCACTTTGCGAAGAGAGCGCGTAGAGCCTCCCCGCGTAAACGAGCGCTCCCGCGAGCCAAAGGGTCAGCCCGACGAGGCCGATCGCCAGCGTGCGAGGTTTTTCCTTCGTGATGAGTCGCCCGAGCCAAGCCCCGCAGAGGAGCGCCGCTCCGAGTCCGGCCACGATCGCCGGGGGCAGAGGCGGGACCTGGGCCATGAGGGGCCGGAAGATGGAATCGTCGAGGCTCCCTGTGGTGTGCTCGAGGTTCGTGCGCTGGCTGAGGAGGATCTGGGCCCGCTCGAGGCCGCTCGTGGCCTCTGGATCCGAGGGGCGGAGCTTCAGGGCTTCGGAGAATGAAGCGATCGCTTGACCCAGATCGCCGGGAGCCGCGGCGGGGCTCTCGGCGCGCTTCAGGTAAGCGAAACCGCGATTGAAGGAGAGGTCCGGATGGACGAGGCCGCGGTCCGCTGCGCCTTCGAGCAGAGAGAGACTCTCTTCGATCTTACCTGCTTCGAGGAGCTCGCCGGACTTCCCGAGAAGCTCGAGTTCCTTGGTCGTCATCGTGGGCCTCCTTTCCCCGACAAGATCGCCTTCAGTCGCCTCAGCGCTTCCTCGAGCTCGCTCTTCGACAGAGCTTCGCCGCCGTAGGCGCTCGCTTCGAGGCGGGCGAGGAGCGCCGAGAGCCAAGTCGCTTCTTCTTCAGTCCCCCCTTGCGCGACGAGCTTCTGGTGGAGCTCCGATTGGGTCAGGCCGCGGCCGTTGAAGTCGTAGCGGGCGAAGAGGACCGCTTCGATGGCGCGGCGCAGCGCGCTGGGGGTCTCCGAGGACTGGCCCTCTGCGATGAGCCTCTTGAGCTCGGAGAGGCTCTTCTCGGCCGCTCTCTTGGGCTTGGGAGCGGCGCCGCGTTTCGCGCCGACGCGGCGGGAGAGTCCTCCGAGGGCCCAGAAGAGACCCGAGCCGAGCAGCAGGAGCGGCGGGGAGCCGAGGATGATGGGCCAGGTGAGCGCGGGGATGCGCACAGGGTCGAGGGAGGTCGCGGGAGCCTTGCGCGGTCCGAGCGTCCACTCACCGAGCGCTACTGGGTCTTTCTTCTTGTCATTCGTCGACGCGGAGCCACTCGGCGTCGCGGCGGGCGGGGGAGTCTCGCGAGGCGCGACCTCGAGAACGGGCAGGCGCTTGCGGAGGACTTTGTATTTCTTCTCGCCGGGATCGTAATAAGGCAGCGTCACCTCACCGAGGTCGAGTTGGCCCGGTTGGGTGACGCGGAGTCCGACTTCGATGGTGCGCGTGCCTTTGAGCTCGCCGTTTTGAACTTCGGGCTCGCCTCGGGTCACTGGTTTCTGCCACTCCCAGCCGGAACCCTCCGGGAGCTGGACGCGGGTCGGCAGGTTCCCGGTGCCGCGGACTTGAACCGAGAGGAGCGCGTATTCGCCTTCGGTCAGGCGCGTCGGAGTGAGCTCGACGTCCATGCGGAAGCGGCCAACGTCGCCCGCAAAAAAGCCTGGCGGCTGTCCCTCTTTGGGCGCCTCGCGCACCTCAATATGGAGCGGCGCGCTCTCGACGGGATAACCGATCGGGCCCTTTTGGGGGTAGCCGCGGCCCGCGAGCACCGCGCGCATCGGTCCGATCTCAAGCTTTCCGGAGCGCAAGGGGACGAGCGCGATCTGGCGCAGCTTCGCGACCTGGAACGTCTGGCCGTCGATGGTCGCTTGGTAGCGAGGCTCTTCGAAGGAGGACTGGATCTCGCGGAAGGAGAGGAAGTCGCCGAGGGCGGGTTCGACGGGATTCGCTTCTTGGAACGCGCCGCGACTGCCGAAGGCGTAGATCGTGAGCGTAACGGTCTCACCGACGACGACCTCTTTTTTCGAGACGCGCGCGAGGAGGAAGCCGATCTGATCCGGAGCGTGCTCGGGGGTGAGCCACTCGGGGGCCTGAGGAAGTTCAAAGCGATCGGCGCGGTCGCGCAGCAGATCGAAGGGGCTGCCTCGGAAGAAATCGTCGAAGGGATCGCGCCGGGAGCGCGTCGACCGTCGCGGCGGACCGTCCTGGACCTGAATCTCGAACACCTCGCCCTCCACGCGCTTCGAGCCGACCTGGAAGCTGCCGGGGCCGATCGTGATCTTCCCGGGGCCGGTCGCCGTGATCGAGTAACTCGCGGTGACCTGGGTTTGGCTCGAGAAGGAGAAATTGTGCATCGTGATGCTGCGGGAGCTTCCGATGCTCGGGCCGCGCACCTCCGCGGGACCTCGGACGGAGAGCTTCGGTGACGTGGGCTCCGGAGAGTCACCCGTGACCGGGAGCGCAATCTGGACGCGGAAGGTCTCGCCGACGAAGACCGTGTCCGTCGAGATCGTCGTCTGCACCTCCGCTGCCTGAGCGCGCGCCGTCCCGAGGCTGAGCGTCGCGAGGCAAAGCGCGAGGCAGAGAGCGAGCGCCCGACCGAGCTTCACTTGTCCTCCATGCCCGATCGTCCGCTGCCGGCTCGTTTCTGAGCGGTGTGTTGCTGGAGTGTGGGGCTCTGCTCGAGCTGATCGAGAATACGGTCGTCCTGGGACGCGGAGGGGCGGTTCTGGGGCGGTTCGGGGGCCGGAGCGGGCTGCTCTTGGTCGCCGTTCTGCTGGTCGTTTTCGGCCTGCTTGTCGTCGCTTTTGTCGTCGCCCTTTTGGTCGTCCTTCTGCTCCTCGGGTTTCTGCTGGTCCTTCTGGTCCTCTTGGCCCGAGTCCTTCTGGTCGTCCTGTCTCTGATCTTCGGGCTTCTGGTCGTCCTTGTTTTGGTCGTCGTTTTTGTCGTCGTCGCCCTCTTGGTCGTCCTTCTGCTCCTGATCTTTTTGCTGATCTTTGTCGTCGCTTTGGTTCTGCTCGTCTTGGTCCTTCTTCTGTTCCTCTTCCTGCTTCTTCTTCTCTTCGAGCAGCTTGAGGGCGACGGCGTGGTTGTGAGCGAGGTCGCGTCCGATCGGATCGCCTTGCCCTTCCGGCAGACCCGGGGCGAGGCGAAGGCCCTTCTTGTAAGAGACGATGGCGGCGTCGTAGTTGCCCCGAAGGACCTCGACATTGCCCATCAGGTAGAAGGCGCGCGCGCGGAGCGCCGCCGACTCGGATTCCGCATCCGCGATGGGAGCGAGCACGCGCAGGGCGCAGTCGAGGTTCGGTGAGGGCGCGGCGCCGGGCGCCGCGCTCGGGGAAGCGCCAGGAACCGCACCGAGCGCAGGATCGGGCAGTCCGAGGCCAGGGAGCGCCGGATCGGCCGGCTGAGCCGGGGGATTGGCTCCCGGAGCCGGGGCTCCCGCCGGCGGCTTGGGGCCCTTCGGTTCAGCCACGAAAGCGAGACCGAGGTCGAAGCTCGCGTCGGGATAGGCGCGGCCGCGGGAGCCGATACCGATCACGCCTTCTTGGCAGGCGCCGGTCTCGAGATAGTTCGTGAGGAGCTCGGTGGCCTTGTCGTGCTCGCCCGCTTGGAGCGCGGCGATCGCCTCTTCGACGACAGGGCTCTCTCGCTCGAAGAGCTTGTCATAAGGCTGACAACCGAGGGCCAAGAGCAAGAGCGCCGCGCTCTGCATCTGCGTGCGCTTGAGGCGGCGCCGGCGCTTCTGGTCTCTGGGCGGCTCCACGATCTTCGGACGCTTCCGGTTCAAGCTGACGAACACCTCGAGCACGAGCAGGATCACGGCGAGCCCGAGCGGATATTGGAACACGTCCGCGTAAACGGTCTCGACGCGCTCAGAAAGCTCATCGGTCATGCGTTTGCGCAGAGACTCGGCCATCTCATCGATGCCGGTGTCGCCCTTTCCGGCGCGGACGAGGGTGCCGCGTCCGGCGGCGGCGATCTCTTCGAGCTGGCGCTCGCCTTCTTCGCTGAGATGGGTCGTGAGGATCTGGCCGCGGGAATCCTTTCGATAGCCGCGGCTCTGTCCGTGTTCGTCGATGTCTGGAATCGGCTCGGGGCTCTGGCCGCCGATCTGGACGACGCTCACGCCGATGCCGTCACTTTGCGCGCTGCGCGCGCTATCGACCGGGTTCCCCTCGAGATCTTCACCATCGGTGATGAGCACGATGACCTTCTCGTGATTCTTCGAGATCGGGTCGCGGAGCAGGAGCTGGCGGGCCGCTTCGATGGCCCGGGAGGTGCTTGTGCCGCCGACGGGCATGTCGTTCGGCGTGAGTCCGATGAAGAACTGGGCGATGGCGGCGCCGTCGCTCGTGAGCGGAAAGGCCATCGGCTCGCCAGCGAAGGCGATGGCGCCGAAGCGGGCGCCGGCGAGCTTCTGCACGAGGCGCTGGACCTCGATCTTCGAGCGCTCGATGCGGGATGGGGAGATGTCCCTGGCGTACATGCTCTTCGAGAAATCGAGGGCGATGACCACGTCGAGGTTCGTGCGCGGCAGGATGCGCGTGCCTTTGCCGTACTGAGGCGCGGCGGCCGCCAGGAAGGCGAGCAGAACTGCGCTGATCAGGAGGATCGCGGCCAAGGTACGGCGCACGGTGGGCCGCGCGGTCACGAGGATATGGAGCTGAGCTTTCTCGGCGAAGGCAGTCAGGGCGCGGCTATGACGGAACGCTGTCACGCCGAGCAGCGCAGCCAGGATCAGCGCGCCGAACATCCCAAAGAGCCAGATGCTTTCTGCGAATCTCATGGGAACCTCCTGAGCCAAGAGGCGAGCAAGAGCGCCTCGAGCCCGAGCAGGACGACTCCAGGCAACATGAAGAAGCGGAACAGGTCCTCGTAGGACGCGTGAGCCGCCTCGAACTGGGTCTTTTCGAGGCGATCGAGGACGTCGTGCAGACTCTCGCGCAGCTTCTGGGCGTCGTCAGCCACGTACATCTTACCGTCCGTGAGCTCGGCGAGCTTCTGGAGGAGCTCGGGGTTCGTCGGGTAAGCGACCGACTGGTACCGGGGCTGTCCGAAAAGGTCATAACCGGCGAGCTTCTTGGCGAGCTCTCCGGAGCCGATTTGGATCGGGTAGATCTGGGCTGAGATCTTGTTCGCGAGGTGCGCCGCGTATTCAGGCGCGATGGTGCCGCCTTGGTTGTCGCCGTCCGTGAGCAGGACGATGACCTTACTCTTCGCGACGCTGCGGCGGAGGCGCGCGACGGCGACGCCAAGAGCGTCACCGATGGCCGTTCCGTGAGGATCGATCAGCGTGAGCTCCATGCGCGAGACGAGCGCGTCGAGGAGCTGGTAATCGAGGGTCGGGGGAGCGACGACGTAGGCCGCGCGTCCGAACACGATGACACCGATGCGATCGGACTTGCGCCGCGAGATGAAGTCGCGGAGCACCGCCTTGGCCGCGTCGAGGCGCGTCGGGAGCACGCCGCCCGGCTTTTCACCGATGTACTGCTTCAGGTCCGCGGGCAGGTTCTCGATGGCCGCTTCCATCGAGCCCGACAAATCGAGGGCCACCACGAGATCGATGCCCTGCTCTTCGCTCACCGCGGGCTTCATGACGCTCACCGGACGCGCCAGCGCGACGATGAAGAGGCCGACTGAGACCGTCCGGATCACGCCGGGTAAGTCCTGGAGGGCGGAGCGGAGCGTCGAAGGAGCGGCTTTGAGAGCGTCGATGCTGCCGAGCAAGAGGCGCGGGGAGCGCGCCGTGCGACCGAGCGTCGAGTAGTAGAGGATCGGCGGCAACAGGATCAGCCCGAAGAGGGCGTAGGGCTCTTGCCAAGTCGCGTTCAGAAGATCGACGCCCTTCATCCCGAGCGGATAAGCGAGGCCGATCAAGGTGACGACGAGCAGAAGCAGCACCAAGAGGAGCACGCGCTTTTTCATCGCTCACCTCCGGGGCTTGGGACTTCTCCGCTCGCGACGCGAGGATCGAGGGTCGGGCTCGGGGTGGTGCGCTCGATGATGCGCCGGGTCTCGAGGGCCGCGTCTTTGCATTCGGCCTCGTCCGGCGCGCGCCGCGCGAACTTCGCGAGATCGGAGCGCTGCAGGATGTTTCGGACCTCGATTTCGAAGCGGAAGTCCGGAGCGCGCTCGCCGAGCTGGCGCAGAACTTCCCGCGTCGTCGACTCGAGCCCGTCGAAGCCGAAGCGTCCGCCGAGATACTCGCGGAGCGCGTCGGAGACGCGGTCGATGTACTCCTCGTAGCGCTGCTGCTCGAGGAGCCTCTCGCGCTCGAGCGCCGCGAGGCGCTCGAGCGCTCTCGTCCAGGGCGGGATCGGCGGGGGCGGGGGCGGAGTTTTCTTCAACTTCGGGAGCAGACGAATCATCGCCCAGGCGGCGAGCACCGCGAGCGGGAGCGCCACAAGCAGCGCCGTCGTGATGTCGCGCGCGGTGGTCCAGATCTCGAGTTGACTCCGCGGCTCGGGGGCGGGCTTCAGGGTCGCGTTCGGAATGTTCGCGGTCGGATCTTCGAGCGTGAGGACGTGGGGCGAGGTGCAGAGATGGCCGATTTGGCCGCTCGATTTCGCGATCGCGATCGGGAGCGGGGGCAGGGTGAGCTCGGCGCGACCAGGCGTATCGGTGAGCGGAATGAACGGGATGGTGACGGTGGTCTCGGCGTGCTCCGGGTCGCCTTCGACGGGCTTTCTGTCGACCTTCGGCTGAGCGAGGCTCTGCTTCGAAGGGATCACGAAACGCGCCGCCTCGACAGCCTGATACTCGGGGCTGTCGGGGTTCCATTCAAATCCACCCGGCAGGACCGTCTCGCCCTTCAGATGGCGGATCTTGACGACCAGCTCGGCTTGATGGCCCGCGGTGGCGGTGAGCGGAAACGTATCATCGAGCGCGGGCTTCTCATGTCCCGCTTGGTAAGTCTCCTCGCAGCTCATCGGGACACCTTCTTGGCGCGTCGCGCAAAGAGGTCGCGAAGCGGCCGGAAATATGGCTCGGCGGTCGAGACCGTGACGGTGTCGAGGCCGAGCTTACGGAAACCTTGGAGTTGTCTCTGGCGCGAGGCGAGCACAGAAGCCCGGATCGCTTCGCGCACCTTCTTGCTCGAGGTGTCGATGACGATGTCCTCGCCGGTCTCGAGATCTTCGAAGTGAGCGAGGCCGACGTTCGGGAGCTCGAGATCTCGCGGGTCGGTCAGGAAGATCGGAATGATGTCGTGGCGAGCGCTGGCGAGCGCGAGCGTCCGTTCATAACCCTCGGTCATGAAGTCACTGATCAGAAAAGCGATGGTTCGGCGCTTGGCGACGTGCATCAAGGTCTCGAGCCCGGGCCTGAGATCGGTGCCGCGGCGCTGGGGCTCGAGCTCCAAGATCTCGCGCAAGACGCGCATGCCGTGTTTTTTCCCCTTCTGGGGCGGGACGAGCTTCTCCACGACATCACTCGTCGCGATGAGCCCGACCCGATCGTTATGAGAGATGGCGCTGAAGGCGCAGAGAGCGGCGACTTCGGTCGCGAGGCGACGTTTGCTCATCGCCGTTGAACCAAAGAGCTCACTCTTTGACACGTCGACGATCAACATCACCGTCATCTCGCGCTCTTCGCTGAAGACCTTGATGAAGGCCTCGTTCATGCGCGCGCTGACGTTCCAGTCGATGGTGCGGACGTCGTCGCCGGCTTGGTACGGGCGAACCTCCTGGAAGGCGAGTCCTTGGCCGAGGATGGCCGATTTGTAGTTGCCTGAAAGTTGTTGTTCGTTCGCGAGACGAGACGAAGTGATCTCGATCTTGCGCAGAGCCTTCAGGATTTCCTTCGGAATCACGGGACCTCGAGGGGGCTCGAATGAAAAAGAAAGTTACGGAACTTCGACGACCTCGAAGACCCGCTTGACCACGTCTTCGTGGGTGACCTCTTCGGCTTCCGCCTCGTAGGAGAGGACCATGCGATGACGGAGGACGTCGGGGCCGATGGCCTTGACGTCTTCGGGGGTCACGTAACCCCGTCCGCGGAGGAAGGCGTGGGCTCGAGCGGCCAGATTCAGGGCGATTGAGGCGCGGGGCGAGGCGCCGTACTCGATGAGCGAAGCGAGGTCCTTGAGGCCGCGAGCTTCCGGCTCGCGAGTCGCAAACACCACGTCGACGATATAGTTCTTCACGCGGTCATCGACGTAGATATCGTAAATGACCTTGCGCGCTTCCATGAGACGCTCGGGGGTCGTCACGGGCGAGACCGTCGCCGAAGCGGGCTGCGTCATGCGCTCCATGACCTTGAGCTCTTCTTCGCGGGTCGGATAGTTAACCCGGATCATGAGCATGAAGCGGTCCATCTGTGCCTCGGGCAGCGGATAGGTTCCTTCTTGTTCGATCGGGTTCTGCGTCGCGAGGACGACGAAGGGCTCGGGGAGCTTGAAGGTTTTGTCGCCGATGGTGACCTGCTTCTCCTGCATGGCCTCGAGCAGGGCGCTCTGGACCTTGGCGGGGGCGCGGTTCACTTCGTCCGCCAGGACCAAGTTCGCGAACACGGGGCCGAGCTTGCTCTTGAACTCGCCGGTCTGCTGACTGTAGATGGTCGTGCCGACGACGTCCGCGGGCAGGAGATCCGGGGTGAACTGGATGCGCGAGAATTTCGCGGAGATGGCGTCGCAGACGGTGCGGACGGTGAGCGTCTTGGCCAAACCGGGCACGCCCTCGAGGAGGACGTGACCTCCCGCGAGGAGTCCAATCAAGATGCGCTCGACCATCAGCGTTTGTCCGACCACGACCTTCGAGATTTCTCGGGTCAGGTCGCTCACAAAGGCGCTCTCGCGAGCGACGAGTTCGTTCAATGCGCGTACGTCATGCATGGATCAGGTTCTTCCCTGGGCCGAGAGCTCGGCCCCCTTGTCGGTCCTTCTCGTTAGCGAAAGAATCGGCCGAGAAACAGCGATCTCTGCCGGAATCTTCCCGGGCGCCGCCTGCGTCGGCTAAAACAGGAGCCGAAAAGGATCGAGGTGGCATTTTTCAGCGGCACGAGCGGGTATAGCTACCCCGGATGGAAGGGGCATTTTTACCCGAAGGGGACCCGCACGGAAAAGATGCTCGAATACTACGCGGAGCGCCTCACCACGACGGAGCTGAACCACACGTTCTATCGGCTGCCCGCGCCGGGCCAGCTCGCCGCGCTCCCGAGGCGGGTGGGGCCAGGCTTTTGTTTCGCCGTGAAAGCGCCCGGCACAATCACACACCGCCGCCGCCTCAAAGAAGTCGAAGAGCCTGTGCGCGAGTTTCTCGGGATCGCGCGCGAGCTCGGCGAAAGTCTCGGCCCCCTTCTTTTTCAGCTCCCGCCCAACATGAAGGCGGACCTCGGGCGCCTCGACGCGCTCCTTTCGATCCTCAAGGAAGAAGGAGCTTCGCTCCGCTTCGCCCTCGAGTTTCGTCACGAGTCCTGGCTCACGGACGACGTCTATGAGCGCCTCCGGGACGCGGGCGTTTCACTCGTGGTCGGTGATAGCGACGAGGGGAGCGTTGAGGTTCCGTTCCTCGTCACCGGGCCCTTCCTCTACGCTCGTCTCCGCAAGACGGAACCTTATACGGAAGCTGAGCTCGACGGCTGGGCCGAGAGGTTCGCTCAGCTCGATGTGAGCGATACGTTTGTCTACTTCAAGCACGAGGTGCAGGGGCCCGCGCAGGCGCTGAGCCTGCGAGAAAAGGTGCTGAGCGGCGCCTAGAGGCCGCCGCCCGCACGTTTCGGGAGGCCTGTCCCTTCTCTGGCTCAGAGAGCTTGAGCGCGCGTTAGTGCGCGATGCGGTGGAACATCAAGATGAGCAGACAGACCCAGAGCAGGTGCACGATGCCCTGGAACATGCCCATGCGCTTCAGGGAGCGTTCGATGAGCCCGCGGTCTGGCGTCTCGGTGCGCGTGGTGCGCCAGATGGCGATCATGGCAGGCCTGAGCACGAGTGCGCTCAGCAAGACCGCCGCGAACATCAGGCCGAGAGCGATGTGGTAGTTGAGGGGGGCGATCTTGAATCCACCCATCAGGAAGATGAGTCCGACGCCGGACCACAGGGTGACCATCGAGGCGATGCCCGTGGTGCGCGCGCGGCGCACACCTTCGTCCGCGGCGAGGCGCAGCGCGGGTAGGTCGAGCTCGAGGGCCTTGCGAATGAGCCCGGTGATGCCGAGGGGGGCGCCGAGGATGACCGCGGCAGAGGCGATGTGGACGACGATGACGGCGACGCGGAGATCCATAGAGTCGCCGCTATAGACGGAATCCCTCTCGGACGCACCCGAGCGGCACCGCTCGGCCGTTCAGTATTTTTTGGACAAAAACTAGACAGGGTTTCAGTGGTCCGTTTAGAACTCTCACATGGACACACTGAACAAAGGAATCCTCATCGCCCTCCTCGACGCCGCTCAGCACGACGAAAGGGCAAGTATTCAATATCTCTCGGATCGTCTTGGCCGAACCCGAACCGAGGTGGCCCAGGCCGTCTCCGAGCTCGACCGCCGAGGCCTGGTGCGGGCGGAGACGGTTCGCCTCTCCTTCCTCGGACTGACCGAAGCCCTCGGTCTCCGCGCCCGGGCGCGCCAGAGCGCTGCTCGGAACCGCAAGGCCGCTGCCTGAGCCCCGTCTGTCTCCGTAGGCCCCTTCCATAAGAGCCCATCGCGGGAGCACCTCGCGCGAACTGGAGCGCGCGATCTTCGCCTCGCCCTCCATGACCCGGCATCGAGAGAGCCCTTCGGCTCCTTCGTGAAGATTGGGTGAGCCCTAGCGGACTGCCCGGAGCGATCCGAGCATCGTGCTCGGCGGCACGAAATCCGTGAAACGACCCGACTCGGCGCCGTCGGGGGAGAGCAGAACGACCGTCGGGAGTCCGACGACCGAGAGCTTCTGCATCACCTCGCGCACCTGAGGATCTTCATCGTTCGTGGCGTCGACTTTGACCGCGACGAAACGCTGGGACTCCTTCATGACCTCGGGATCGGAGAAGGTCTCCGCGTCGAGCTTTTTGCACGCCCCGCACCAGGTCGCCGTGAAATCGACGAGCATGGGACGCTCTTCGCGGAGAGCGAGCGCGCGCGCTTCTTCGTAGGGAACGTGGAGCCACTCGAGCGCGCGCGGCGGCGCTGAAAGCGCGGTGAGCAACGTGAAGGCGGCGAGAGTGGTGGAGCTCGCGCCGACGCTCTTCATGATCTTTTCTTTGAGGCTGGGTGAGCCGAAATCTCGGTGAACTGCGCCGCCGAGAACTCCGAGCACCATCACGGCGAGCGAGCTCCAGATCAAAGCATCGGAGCGACGGACCCAGGCGATCAGCACCGGGAACGCCATCGTGAGGTAATACAAACCGACGACGGCCATCACCATCGCGAGCACACTCTTGATGTGCAGCATCCAGGCGCCGCTCTTCGGTAAGTGGACCGCGAAGGTTCCGACCACGAAGAACGGAAGCCCGAGCCCGAGCGAGAAGGCGAGCATCGCTAGGCCTCCGCCGAACGGGCTCTGAGTTTGAGCGATCCAGGTCAGGATGCCCGTGAGGACGGGGCCGGTGCAGGGAGCGGCGATGAGTCCGCAGGCGAGGCCGAGCCCGAACGCACCGCGCGCCCCCAGAGCGTTCATGCTCGCGAGGCGATTGGTGATCGAGGAAGGGAGCGCGACCTCAAAGGCGCCGAAGAGGCTCGCCGCCATGCCGAGGAAGACCGCAGAGACGAGGAGCAGAACCCAGCGATTTTGGAGCGCGGCGCCGAAGAGACTCCCGCTGAGTCCTGCCGCCACTCCGAGGGGCGTGAACATCGCGACGATGCCGAGCACGAAGGCGGCGCTCAGGCCCGCACCTTGCCAGCGACTCTGAGCCCGGTTCGCCCCGAACACGCTGACCGTGATCGCGATCATCGGATAAACGCAGGGCGTCAGGCTGACCAAGATCCCGCCGATCAGGGCCACCAGGGCCGCTTCGAGGGGACTACGAGCGACAGCGCTCTGGAAATCAAAGGAGCTCATGAGGGATCGGGAGGTCCCGGGATCTAACGGGAACCCGGGAGGCTAACCAGCCCGCGCGACGATTTCGCGCGCCCGCTCGATTTCGCTCTTGAGCGAGAGACACTTGAGCGGGGACGCTCGTTCGAGGCGCTTCAGGAAGGCGGACATGTAACTTCGACTGGCGGCCGGATCGCCTTGCCTGGCGCAGAGCTCTCCGAGCACCCAAAGGGCATAACCTTTTTGGCTCGGGCTCTGTTCCAGCTCCTCCCGAAGCTGAGCCCAGGTCTCCGCAGGGCCGACCCCCGCGTCTCCCTCAGCCAGGGCCCGCTGGGCCCGGTAAATCGCCCGGTCGGCGTCCGCCCAGCGCTCCGCCTTCTTGAAGGCTTCGCGGGCATCTTCGGCGAGGCCAGCGAAGCGGAGGAGCGCGCCTAAGGTCCCGAAATGAAAGGCGCGACGCTCTTCAGGGGCGACTTTGGCCGCGATCCGGAGGTGATCGGCGGCGACCTCGATTTCTCCGAGGGCGGCCGCGGCCCGGGCCGCATCATGGCGTGCCACGTCCCCGAGGGGGCCGAGATCGATGATTTCTTCGGCTCGTTCTAGAGCGTCCCGCGTCTGGCCCATGGCCATGAGCGCGTCGTAGGACTGCTTGAGGAGCAGTGCGCGCAGCTCTTCGTCGTCTTCTTCCGCGCGATCGAGGGCCCGCAGGCCCAGCAGGGCAAACTCTTCCTTCTCGGCTGCTGAACGGGCGTCCAGCGCCTTCTTCAACCAGGCTTCCGGAGGGCGCTCGAGCGCTCGATGCAAGGGGCGTGGTCGCGCGCCCATCTCCTCTCCAGGTTCGTCTGTTTCGCGCACGTTCAAAATGGTAGCAAGCGGCGTCAGCGGGTCCAAAAAATGCGCGCCCGCTGACATTTGGGTCCGACTGTAATTCCTCTCTGACCGGAATCCTGATGATTTTGACTCGCCTTTCTCTTCCTCGCTTCGTCCTCGGGACGATCGGACTCGGCCTCGGGGTCCTGGCCCTCGGCTGCGGCCGGCCTGCGACGGAGGAGGAGTGCCTAGAAATCCTCCGCAAGTCGGCGGAGCTCGAGCTCTTGGCTCGGCTCGACAATGATCGGGCCGCCGTCGACAAGGAGCTCGAGGCGATCGAAAACGCGATGCGGCCCGCGATGATGGAGCGTTGTGTGGGCAAGCGAATCTCCGAAGGTGCGCTCAAGTGCGTGCGGAGCGCGACGACCGCCGACGAGATCATCTCCGTATGTCTGCGCTGAGGTTCCGTCCGCTGGGACGCGCTCCGCTCGGGGCCCTTGTCCTCTTGTCGCTCGTCGGGTGTTCCCCTCTGATCGACGAGCGCCGCTGCATCGAGCTGCTCGATCACTACACGGACCGCCTCATCGACCAGGCGCGCCCGGGAGCCTCGAACGGCGAACGAGCCAAGCTGAAATCTCTCGCCCGGGAGAAGGCCCGCCTCGATCCGGAGTTCCGCGCCTGTCCCCAGCGCGTCACCGAGGCCGCCTTTGAGTGCGCCTCCCGCGCGGCGACGAGTGACGAGATCGAGCGCTGTCTCCTCTGATCGGCACGAACGAGCGCGGCGGTGCGACGTCGCGACTGGCCGCGTGGACTGCCCGAAACGGACTGTCAGGACTTCATGAAGTCTCCGAGAGGAACGCCTGCTGACCCAAGAGACTTCACAGCGATAGAGAAGTGTCAGGGCCGCTCTGAAGGTGGGCTCGTGGCGCGTGCCGTGAGCCTCGATTGCGCTCTCACTGTCTCTGGAGGCCCCGGTCCATCACATCCTCCGTCGCTCGGACGAGCCTTCGAGTGAGCCCACCGCCTCACCTGCACCCCCATGGGGCCCGAGTTCACTCTCGATGCACATTCACCCTCGATGCACACGAGGAAAGAAAAGGGCCGAGGTCGCTCTAAGTAGGCGGACACCCCCTCAACTTGGGGAGTGCTCTGGGCGTTAAGGTGAAGTAGTCTAGCCCTCGGTCACGTGACCAAGGGAGGCGACTGGGTGCTGAGGAGTGCTCCGCCGGGGAGCCTTTCACTTTCTTCTTCTGTTGTTGGGTCGAGACGAAAATGAACCGATCATTTCTGCCTGCAATGGCTTTGGCCATTGCCTTCTCTCTCGTTGGGATAGCCTGTAATGACAATGAGCCGGACACTTCCGGAACCGGCGGCGACGCAGGCGGTACATCACTCGGCGGGGACGGTTCAGGAGGCAGCGGTCCGGCCTGTGGTTCGTCTCAGGTGGTCTGTGACGGCATCTGCACCAACCTGAGCTCCGATCCGAAGCACTGCGGCGACTGTGCGACCCTTTGTGGCGCAGGTGAGGGCTGTAGCAACGGAAAGTGTGAGCGCTTCGGTTGTACGACCGGTCAGGTCCTTTGCGACGACGAGTGCATCAACACCCAGACGAACCCGGCCCATTGCGGCGGTTGTGACAAGGCCTGCGGAGCGGGTCAGCTCTGCTCGAAGGGCGCCTGTGTTACTTCCTGTCCCGACGGCCTGATCGCCTGCGAAGGGACCTGTGTGGACCCGACGACGGACCGGAATTTCTGCGGTGCGACGAGCTGCAGCGGTGCCGACATGGGTGGCGGGGCGAACAGCGATCTCGGCCAGGTCTGCGGCGCTGATGAGCTTTGCGACGAGGGGGAGTGCCGGGTTGCTTGTTCCGCGGGTCAGCTCGTCTGCGGCGGTGATTGCGTCGATCCGAAGACGAATCCGCGCTTCTGCGGCGCGACGGATTGTTCTGTGGCGGACGGCGAAGGCGTTTCGTGCGGCAGCGGCGAGGCCTGCGTTGACGGCGCGTGCTTAACGGCGTGCCCCAGCGGCCAAATTGCCTGCGACGGCGCTTGCATCAATCCGCTGACCGACCGCGAGCATTGCGGCGCGACGGATTGCTCGGGCGAAGGTGCGGAGCTGGGCGAGGCTTGCGAGAGCGGCCAGGTGTGCGTGATGGGCGCGTGCCAGACGACGTGTCCTTCCGGTCAGCTCGTCTGCAACGGCAAGTGCATCGATCCGAACGTCGATCCTCTCTATTGCGGCGCGACGGATTGTAATGCTCTGGCGACTTCGGGCGTGGATTGTGCTCCGGGCCAGGTGTGCGTGATGGGCGTGTGCGAAGCTTCCTGTCCCCCCGGACAGCTCGCTTGTGGCGCGGCCGGAAGCGAGCAGTGCGTCGACCCGCTCCGGGATCGCGAATATTGCGGCGCGACGGATTGTGCGGTTGGCGAGACTGGCGAAGCGTGCGAGGCCGGTGAGGTCTGCTCGAACGGCTCCTGCGTGACCTCTTGCCCGACGGGTGAGCTCGAGTGCGGAGGCAAGTGCGTCGATCCGACGACGGACCTGAACTACTGTGGCGCGACGGATTGTTCGGATCCCGCGACGGAGGGTGTTGCTTGCCCCAGCGGAAACGTCTGCTCTGCTGGTCAGTGCGCGGTGACCTGCGTCAGCGGCCAGATCGTTTGCGGCGGCAAGTGCATCGATCCGGAAACGGATAACGCCTACTGCGGCGCCTCGGACGATTGTTCTGGAGCGAACATCGGTGAAACTTGTGATCCGGGCAGCGTCTGCACGAACGGCGCGTGTGCTCCGACTTGTGCCGCTGGCCAGTTCGAGTGTAACGGCGCTTGTGTAAACCCGCTCACGAACGCAGCCTACTGCGGCGCGAGCGATTGTGATGGCACCGGCGGCGAGGCTTGCGCCGTGGGTCAGGCTTGCGTGAGCGGCGTGTGCGTGGCCTTCGTCCAATGGTCAGCCGGCGAGCGCGTCGACAATCCGGCGCTCGATACGGTGACGACGGAACAAGAACTGGCGACGGATTCCGCCGGCAACGCGGTGCTGCTCTTCCGCCAGCAAATCAATGCTGACGGCTCGAGCCTGCGTCCCTTTGCGACTTACTACTCGAGCCTCACGAAGACCTGGTCGGCTCCGGTGCGCCTCGACGGGGAGACGGGCACGGGTGGATACCGCGTTCGCAGCCTTCGGGTCAGCATGAACGCTGCGGGCGTGGCGGTCGCTGTTTGGTTGGCGGAAACGAGCGGGAACACGACCGCGCTCCTCGCATCCCGTTTCCAGGGGGGAAGCTGGAGCCTCCCCGTCGAGGTGGCCTCTCCGGCCATCGAATTCCCGGATGTTTACGTGGATAACCTCGGCCGGGGTGTGATCGTCTACTCCCGAGAAACGAACGATGACCTCCTCGGAGACATCTATTGGAACTGGCAGGTCTTCGGTGCGATCCTGAACACCAATGGAACTCTAGGGGCGACCGTTGAACTGTCGGCTCTCGAGGGCGACTTCTTCGAAGCGACGAGCCCGCGCATCGACGGAAACGCCGCAGGTCAGGCTGTGGTGGTCTTCTTCAACAAGACCGAAGGATGGGACATCAACGAGGACGTCTCTGCGGAGAAGGGCGCCTGGGCGATTCGCTACGACTCGTCGAGCGGATTCCAGCCTGCCGCCTCGAAGCAGCGCCTCAACGAGGACCTGCAGGACGACGATCGAGCACTGTATCCGGACGTGGCGGTCGACGCGGCAGGGAACGCTCACGTCGTTTGGGCTCTGGCCAATGGCTACTACGCGCCCGTCGGCGCCTTCCCGGAGTTCCCCACCTCCTCGAACATCATCTACAACTACTTCAACGGTTCGACCTGGGGCGCGCCGAGCCCCGTGACGAGCTTTGACGTTGGTGAATCTGCGGTCGACCCGCGTATCTCGGCGAGCTTGGTTCACGTGGCCGTCGCATTCCAGTCCTACTCGGTGGCCGATTCGGCGGACGTTCCGACGACCTATAAGGTCTATGGAAGTCGCCTGTCGGGAGGAGTCTGGAGTGAGCAAGTCCTTGATTCGGACGCGATGGCTCTGCCGCAGCCCCTCCCCTCGGTAGGCGTGAGCGGAGTCGGCGATGCCCACTTCGTGTGGACGAACCGGAACCAGGCGCTTACGGCGCGTTACGTGGCCTCCAGCGGCACCTGGTCCAATGCCCAAAACCTGGCAATCGGTCAGGGCGCGGCCCAGTGGCCCGTTCTCGCGACCACCGCGGGTGTCGAGGTGATGGCCGCCTGGATCCAGGCGAACAACGGTCCCTTTGGTATGTTCGTCGGGCGCTACCACTGAAGTCGTTCCGACCGTTCCGGTCCCCCTGTCTCTCGCGTTTGTGGGGGGACGGGGGAACTGGACCGGGGGTCAGCGGCGTGATAGGTCTTCACAAAGGACCTAACTTCGTATGAGCGACGGACAAGACTCGGGCGGCACGCGTAAGACTTCGGCGGAGCAGGGACCGGATCTCCTCCGTCGCCGTCTCTTGCAGCACGCCCTTTGGGTTGCTCCGGCAATCGTGGGCACCGCCGCTGTGAAAGCGCGCGCGCAATCGCAGAGCTGTAGTCCGACCTCACAGCCGCCCAACTGCGCGCCCAGGCGCCGCTGAGCGAGGCGCTGTGGGGACCGGCAGCGGGCACGCGCTCAGAGGACAGTGGTATTTCGACAGGTCTCGTCCCGGATGCGTTCGCGCTTTTGGTCTGTCGGACAGTTCTGAGATCGTCTTCGAAGGAGCGCTCGCCGAGCACCCTGAGCTCGCCGCACGAGCAGCCGGACTTCCGGAGCTTGAGCGCGCTCTCCTGGAGCCCGAGGAGCCCGCTACGCTGCGCCGTCTCCTCGCTCCAGAGGGATTCGGTCTTCTCTTCTTGGAGCTGACGGGACGCTGCAACGAAAACTGCGTCCATTGTTATGCGAGCTCGGGGCCCGAGGTCGGCGCGAGCCTAGACCGCGAGCTCATTTTCGCGGTACTGCGAGATGCGGCAGGGCTCGGATTCCGCTCGGTGCAGCTCACGGGGGGGGATCCTCTGGTTTCGCCTCATTTCTTGCCAGCGGCTGAGCTGAGCCGAGAGCTCGGGCTCGAAATCGAAGTGTACACGAACGGACTCGCACTCAGGGAGGAGCTCGTGCTCTCACTGGTCCCGCTCAAAGCGGAGCTCGCCTTCTCGGTCTATTCTTCCGATCCTGCGGCGCATGACGCAGTGACGCGGACGCCCGGAAGTCACGCGCGGACTCTCGCGGCGATCGCGTTGGCACAGAAATACGGGCTTGAGGTACGTGTAGGCGTGGTTCTCTCGGAGGTAAACGCGGCGACCCTTGATGAAACAGTTTCATTACTCATTGCCCAAGGGATCGATGAGTCGAAGATTGCGACGACCCGCGAGCGGAGTGTCGGGCGCGGGGAGCATCGGAATCAGCAGGAGCGCCTCGAGAGAGGTCGAGCCCACGCAACCGAGCCCGATCGGCTGGGAAAGCTCTGTGTGAGTTACGAGGGGAAGGTCCTCCCCTGCATTTTCGATCGGAAGACGGTTCTCGGAGATGTTCGCGAGCGCTCGCTCGGGGAGATCTTGGACCAAGAGGTGGGCTCATTGCGCTTTCCGCGGCATCTTCGCCCCGTTTCTGAGGAGCTCTCCTGCCAGGATTGCCAGTTTCGGCGGCGGCTGCTCGGGGGGTAAAGTCCGGGCGTCATGAGCGAGACAGCGGCGATCCCTCCCGACGCGGCCATCGAGCGCGCCCTCGAGGTCAGTCACGAGCTGAGCGAGACGGGCGAGCTGATCCTCTTCGATCAGGAGAAGTCTGAGGTCGTGATGTTCAATGCGATGGGCGCGTGCATCTGGGAGCTCATCGACGGACGTCGCACCGCGCGTGAGCTTGTGGATTTCATCGTGGAGGCGCGCGGAGCCGAAAAGGAGCGTCCGGTCATTGAGCGAGATGTATTCGCTTTTCTGCGGGAGCTCGTGGGGCGCCGTTCGATCCGTCTGCGGGTGTAGCGGTGGATGCGCTCTGGTTCACTGCGGCCGGGCTGACCGTTGAAGTTCGAAGTGCGCTGCCTGAAGTCACCCGCGCCCTAAGAGCGCTCTTTCGGCCGGCGCTGCTTCCAAAGGGGCCTGCTCTTCGCCACTACACGGTAGAAGCGGACGGAACCACCTGCGTTGACGGCAAGTTCCTCACGAAGGCTCGGGACCCTTCGCGATGCGTGCTCCGGATCGAGGGGGATGTGCTCGAAGCCCTCGGCCAAGCCAGCCGGGATAAGCTCATTTTGCACACGGGTGGGGTTGTGTTCGAAGGGACCCTCTTCCTCTTCGTGGGCGAACCGACCGCGGGCAAGTCGACGATGACGCGCGCCGCGCTCCTGCGTGGGGCGACTTATCTCACCGACGACACGCTCATTCTTGATGAGCAGCTTTGCCGCGGCGTCGCCCGCAGCGTCCACTTTGATCCCTTTCCTCTCAAGGAGCTCGGAGCGCTTCCTTCCTACTACGCCGATTGTGATCTCGAAAGTTATCGCTTCCGGGGAGAAGAGGATGAGGTCTTTGTGACGCCGCTCTGGACCGGGGCGTTTGAGACTTTGCACGAATACCGCGCCGAAAATGGTCGAGTTGTGCTCGCTTCCCTCGAGCGCGGCGAGGAAGAAAAGGTGACCGAGCTCTCGGTCCTCGAGCGCGCCGCGACGCTCCTGGGGGCCTCTCTCGAGGTGGGAGTCGATCGCTGGGCGCTTGTTCCGCCGGGGCCGAGTTATCGCGTGACCTGGAACCGGGAGCCGGAGCGCGCTCTTACGTTGCTTGTTGACGCGGTGGAGCGTCAGGGAGCGCCCTGACCCGCCCAGCGGCCGAGCTTCTCGAGAGTGAGCGCGAGATTGGGCCGCACTTCGAAGAAGTGGGCGAGGGGATCCCCGAGAGCTTGGACCCGGTCGGGCACTGTCTCGATCGTGAAGAGCGCGGGATCGAGGGCGAGATGGATCTCTTCCCAGCGCAGCGGCGTCGAGACCCGGGCGCCTGGATATGCGCGCACGGAATAGGGCGAGACGATGGTGCGCGAGCGCCCCGTTTGACCGGTGTCGACGTAGACTTTGTCCCCCCGCTGATCCTTCCGGCGCTCCATGGTCGCGAGCGTCGGATGACGTCCGACGATGACCCTCCCCAAAAGCTCACAGAGCAGCTTTGCCGCTTGAAAAGGCACACCGGGGCCGAGCGGGAGCAGAACGTGGAGCCCGCGTTGCCCGCTGGTCTTCGGAAACGACTCGAGCTCCAGCTCCTCGAGGATTTCGCGGAGCGAGAGGGCGAGGCGAACTGCGTCGCTGAAGGGACGATCGCCGATGTCGAAGTCGATCGTGAGGAAATCGCAGTGCGTCGGGGAATGTTCTCGGCTGGCGAGGACATGGAGCGGGATGCACCCGAGGTTCATCACGTAGAGCAGCGCGTCGAGGCTATCGATGAGAAACGCCGCTTTCCCGGTGCCGCGTTCGAGCTGTTTCTCCTCGTCGTAGAGCTCGAGGGTCCGCAGCCAATCGGGCGTCCCCTCAGGAGCGCGCCATTGATAGAAGTTCTTGCCTAAAATGCCGTCCGGATAGCGGACGAGGACGACGGGACGCCCCGCGAGGAACGGCAGAAGCACGGGCGCGATCTGCGCCGAATAGTCGAGCAGGTCGCCCTTCGTGAAGCCGTCCTCTGGGAAATAGAGCTTGTCGCGATTCGTGAGTGTGACGCGGACGGCAGCGTCCGCGGCGCGAACTTCTCCCGGTGCATCAGGAGTCTCCGCCCCGGCGATGACCTCGAGCTCTTCTTCGTGGGGGGCGGCGCGACAGTCACGAGGCAGGACGTCGTCGCGCACCCCTTCGAACACGGGCGCGCGCAGATGGCCACTGTCGGTGAAGCCTTGGAACTTGATGCGCACGACGACCTCGGGCCGGACCCAGTTGATGTCGCGGACGGCCGCGGCTTCCGGCGCCTCAGGTCCCGGGGAAAAGGCGGGCTCCTGCACCTGGAGCGGTTCCAGCAGAGCCTTCAGCTCCCGCGCCGAGCGCACATCGAGCCCGCTGCCCGCGCGCCCTCGATAGACGAGCTCTTCTCCGCGGTAGCTGCCGAGGGCGAGGGCCCCGAGGGATTCCATGCCGCGGGTCTTCGCCCAGCCGAGCACAACGAACTCGGCGTCGGTGCTGCGTTTGACCTTGATCCAGTCGGAGCTCTTGCGGGGGCCGACTTGGTAGGTGCTCGAGGCGCGCTTAGCGACCACACCTTCGAGGTCTTGTGCCTCACAGAGTGCGAAGAGAGCGTCGCCGCGGCCTTCGATGTGATCGAGGAGCCGGACGCGTCCCTGGCCCTTGAGGAGGTCTTTCAAGATCGCTTTCCGATCGCGGAGCGGAAGCGAGCGCAGATCGCGATCGCCGAGCGCCAAGATGTCGAAGCAGAGAAAGACGACGGTGACTTCGCGCATCACCTTCTCGACGTCGCGGGGGCGTTTGGCGAGCACCCGGGGCAAAAGGCGCGTAAAATTAGGCTTCCCGCGCTCGTCGAAGGTCACGATCTCGCCATCGAGCACGACCTTGGCAGGGAAGAGAGAGCTCACGGCCCGCACGATCTCGGGATAGGACGAGCTCGCAGCGTTGCCTGTTCGGTAAAAGAGGCGCACCAGGTCGCGGTCCTTGTGAGCCAGGATGCGCACGCCATCGAGCTTCAGCTCGTAGAGCCAATCGGGGTTCGACAGCGACGCGCCCTCCGTGCTGCATACCATCGGCACGGTGCTGTGAGGGAGCGGAGCGTTGAGGAGAGGGGCGCCGAGCGCGGCGGCTCGAGCTTCGAGCTCGGCGGCGAGCTCACTCTTGCGCGGCAGCTCCTTCACCGTCATCCCGGACAAGACGCTCTCCTGCTTCGTCTCACAGACCTTCGCGCTCGGGTTCGCGCTCTGGTCGGGCTTTTTCACGAGCAGCCATTCGCTCTCGGAGATGCCCCGAGTGACCCCGTGTCTCTTCTCCTCTCGCTCCTTTTTGTTCTTTCCTGTCGCGATCAGCGCGAAGCGCCCTTCGAGCTTGAAGCCGCGCAGCACGAAATCGAGCTTGCCCTTCTTGAGTCCCTCTTCCCCGCTCATCTCGAGGAAGACGACGCCACCGGTATCCCAGACGATCATGGCGCCAGCCCCGTAGTTTCCCTCCGGAATCACATCCTCGAAATCCAAGTAGGAGAGAGGATGATTTTCGGTGTGCATCGCGAGCCGCTTCTCGGCAGGATCGAGGCTCGGCCCTTTCGGCACCGCGAAACTCTGGAGACTGCCGCCGATCTCGAGCCGCAAGTCCCAGTGCATCCGGGTCGCGTCATGCTGGTGGACCACAAATCGCCCCGCCCACGTCGAGCCGGACCCCACGCTGATGGGATGTTCAGGAAAAAAGGGCTCGTTGGTCGCCGCAGGGTCGCGTTTCTTCCGGTATTCAGCGAGCTCGTCCTGGGCGGGGGCCTCAGGCGCTTTTTTCTTCCGGGGGGACGGCATGGGAAAAAAAGAGAGCCGACTCTCGAAGTGGCTCGAGGAGATGCGCGATTTATTGGGCGGTCAGGGAGAGACCACGATAGCATTTCTCTCTCATGTCAGCGCGCGCGCTCTCCAGCGGGACGATTTCCTTCGGTCTCGTCTCGATCCCCGTCAAGCTGTTCACAGCCGCGTCGAGCGAGCAGGTGCGCTTCAATATGCTCCACAAGGGCTGTGGCAGCCGCCTCAAGCAGCAAATGATCTGCGCGACGCACGGCACCGTGGTGAGCAAAGAAGAGACGGTCCGCGGCTACGAGTACCAGAAGGGCGAGTACGTCGTCATCGACGACGAAGAGTACAAAGCGCTCGAGGCCGGTCGCGACAGTCACATCAGCATCACGGAGTTCGTTCCCCTCGACGCCTTCGACATGATCCAGGTCGAGAAGTCCTATTATCTCGGTCCCGACAAAGGCGGCGACAAGGCGTACCGATTGCTCGCCGAGGCCATGCGTGAGTCGAATCGAGTCGCGGTGGGATCCTGGGCAGCGCGGGGCAAAGAACAGCTCGTCGTGATCCGGCCTTACAAAGACGGGCTCATCTTTCATCAGATGTACTTCGCCGATGAGGTGCGCGCCTTCGACGAGATCGACACCGGCGCGACCTATCAGTTCTCGGACGTGGAGCGGAAGCTCGCCCATCAGTTGATCGACCAGCTCACCGAGAAGAAGTTCGACTGGACGAAGTACGAAGATACCTATCGGAAACGTGTCGTCGAAGCTCTCGAGCGCAAGATCTCCGGTAAACAACTCGAGCTCGCGCCGGAGGCGCCGCGCGCTCAGATCATCGATCTCTTCGAAGCTCTCAAGCAGAGCTTGAAGACCGCCGAGATCGAAGAGGCCGGCCGTCCTTTGCCGCCGAAGAAGGCCGCCGGTGACGATGTTGCGGCGCCGAGGCGTCGCGCGCGCAAATCGGGCGCTTAAATCCCGGGCTCAGGTAGGCGGACGCGCTCGGTGTCGATATGCTCCGCCGAGTGCAGAGCGAAAAGCCGAACGCCGCTCGAGTCTCAGGGATCAATATCCCCCTCTACGCCCAGATAGCCCTCGCGATGGTGCTCGGCGTCGTCGTCGGGCTTCTCTTGGGACCGGGGGCGAGCTTCTTGGATTGGCCGGCGCGCCTTGTGCTTCGGGTGCTCGGCGCCGTAGCGCCCCCTTTGATTCTGATCGCGGTCATGCGCGCGCTGGTGACCGCGGAGTTCGCGGGGAATCTGGGCCTTCGTCTCGCCTACTTGCTCGTGACCAATACGCTGGTCGCGATCGGCATCGGACTCCTCGTCGCGAATGTCATCCAGCCCGGTGCTCACACGCAGCTCTTACCGAGCACTCTCGCGCAGCGCCCGAGCGGCGACGTGGTCGGCAGCCTGCTCGACAATGTTCCGAAGAGCTTTGTGGCGCCGCTCGTCGACGGACGAGTGATCGGCGTGGTCCTGGTTGCCGTGCTCTTCGGGCTCGCCGGTCGTGGGCTCGCCGCCGCAGAGAAGGAGCGCTTCTCGGAGCTGCTCTCGCTCGGCATGAACCTCCTCGGACGGGTCCTCGGCTGGATTTTGCACCTGGTGCCGATCGCTGTCTTCAGCAAGGTCGCGAGCATCGTGGGGGTCGAGGGATTTCGGCCTTTTGGTGCGCTCCTTTGGTTCATCCTCGCGGTGCTGCTCGCGCTTCTGTTGCAGGGGCTCTTCTACGTCGGGCGCATTCGCTGGAACTCCTGGGTCCGCCCGCGCGATCTCCGGGCACACCTTCTCGATCCCCTCGTGATGGCTTTTTCGACGGCGAGCTCGACCGCGACCATGCCCGTGACTTACGACCGCCTGCGCCGCCTCGGACTCAGAGAGCGCTCCGCGAGCCTGGGAGCCCTGGTGGGCTCGAATTTCAACAATGACGGGACCGCCCTCTACGAAGCGATGGCGGCGCTCTTCGTCGCCCAGATGCTCAACGTACCTTTGAGCTGGACGGCCCAAGGGCTCATCGTGCTCACCTCCGTGATTGCCTCGGTCGGCGCCGCGGGCATCCCGGAAGCCGGGCTCGTCACGATGACCTTAGTCTTCAACGCAGCGAACCTTCCCATCGAGGCCATCGCGTTCTTGCTCGCCGTGGATTGGTTCCTCGACCGCGCGCGCACGGCGATCAACGTCCTCGGAGACGTGACCGTCGCTTGTGTGCTCGATGGGCAGGAGAGGGAAGTTCGCTCTGGGCCAGAGGACGCGGGAAAGACTATTGTTTCCCCGCCGGCGGAGTCGCCTTAGCTCCGGCTTTGCGCGTCTCCGAGAGCCAAGAAGCGAGGCGCTCTCCGCTGGCTGCGTCCCCGCCGGAGGTAGGTTCGACGACCTTCGAAGTGGTCGGAGTCCAGGATTCGATCGGAGCGTCACAATCCGGCTGCCAGAAGACGAGCCAGCGAGCGATGGCTTTGATACCGAAGGCCGCGCGAAGCCACTCGTGGCGGTCTTCCCCGAGGTTTACCGCGAGCACCTGCCAGTTTTGGAGCTCCGACTTGAGGGGGCCTTCAGCCTCTTTCATGCGGTGGAGCAGGCGACAATCGCCGCACCAATCCGCGCCGGCCTCGAGGAGGAGCGGACGACGATCGGCGCGGCTCGCTTGGCATGCGGCGAGGGCCGCGTCCCGGAACTCCTGGTCGCTTCGGAGGGGGACGTCGTAGGTAGCGACGGGAGGCGGAGTGACGACGTGGAGAGGAGCCTTTTGTGAGGGGGCCTCCTCGGTCTTTGCAGGAGCAGCCGAGGGAGCGGGCTCGGGGGTTCTTTCGCAGCCGAGAACCGACAGAGTGCAGGCGAGCAGGAGAGGGACGGCCTTCGCTGGGCGGTTCGATCGGAAGCGGCTCATGGAGGGAGCCTATTCCGAGAAGGCGCCGGGAACCAATGGGCCTCAGGGCTTTCGGCCTGCGCGGGTGGAGGTCAAGAGTCTTAGGAACAAGGGGGCGAAAGCGCGATATTTCGCCCAATAGAGCGAAGCTCCGCGCGGCGCGAGGGCCGGCGGAGCTTCGTTGGCTCTTCGGTGGTGCGACGGTCGCTCAGTGCGCCTTCGGATGCGTATGGATGCGCATGCCGTAAAACGACCGGTGGCAGAAGTACGCGCTCACGGCGAAGAAGCCCCAGGCCAGGAAGATGACCAGGGGGCTATCTCCGAGGGAGAGCGCAAGCTCGAGGGCGAGCAGGCCGAAGAGCGTCGTGAACTTGATGACTGGGTTCATGGCGACGGAGCTCGTGTCCTTGAAAGGATCGCCGACCGTGTCGCCCACGATGGTCGCGTTGTGCAGGTCCGTTCCCTTCGCCTTGAGCTCGACCTCGACGACCTTCTTCGCATTGTCCCAAGCTCCTCCGGCGTTCGCCATGAAGACCGCTTGGAAGAAGCCGAAGAGGGCGATCGCGATCAGGTAGCCGATGAAAAAGTAGGGCTCGTAGAAGGCGAAGGCGAGAGTTGCGAAGAACACAGCCAGGAAGATGTTGAACATGCCGCGCTGGGCGTAGACCGTGCAGATCTCAACGACCGCCTTGCTGTCCTCCGTTGAAGCGGCGGTCTGGCCGTCGAGCTTGATGTTCTTCTTAATGAACTCGACCGCTCGGTACGCACCCGTCGAGACAGCCTGCATCGAAGCGCCAGTGAACCAATAGATCATGGCGCCGCCGATGATCATGCCGAGCAAAAACGGCGGGTGGAGAAGGGACATCTTGGCTATCGCGGCCTGGTCGCTCAGGCCTTTGGTGAGCGCCATGATGGTCGCGAAGATCATCGTGGTCGCGCCGACTACCGCGGTGCCGATGAGCACCGGCTTCGCCGTGGCTTTGAAGGTATTTCCGGCGCCGTCGTTTTCCTCGAGGAAGTGTTTCGCCTTCTCGAAGTCCGGTCGGAAACCGAACTTCTTTTCGATCTCGTCCGCGACGTTCGGAATGTCCTCGATCAGGGAGAGCTCGTAGACAGACTGGGCGTTGTCCGTCACAGGGCCGTAAGAGTCGACGGCGATCGTGACCGGACCCATGCCGAGGAACCCGAAGGCCACGAGACCGAAGGCGAACACCGCCGGCGCCAGCATCAGATCCACAGGGAACGTCCCGGCGACCGCGGCCGCGGTGCCCATGAGCACCGCCAGGACCACACCCATCCAGTAGCTACTGAAGTTTCCGGCGGTTAACCCCGCTAGTACGTTGAGCGAAGCGCCACCTTCCTTGCTCGCCTCGACGCATTCCTGGACGTGGGCCGATTTAGGCGAGGTGAAGGCCTTGATCAGCTCCGGGATGATCGCGCCCGCCAGGGTGCCGCAGGTGATGATGATCGAGAGCTTCCACCAGAGGGTGGTGTCCCCGTGGAGGTCGGGGATCAGCAGGTAGGAGGCGGCGAAGGTGATGACGACAGAGATGATCGAGGTCAGCCAGACGAGGAAGGTGAGCGGGGCCTCGAAGTCCATCGTGACCGCGTCCTTATAACGGGGCTTCTGGATGAACTCGTTGAGCTGGTAGGAGACGCCGGAGGCGACCACCATGAGCACGCGCATCACGAAAAGCCAGATGATCAAAGAGACCTGGGCGCTCGGGTCTTTGACGGCGAGCAGGATGAAGCTGATGAGCGCGACGCCCGTGACGCCGTAAGTCTCGAAGCCGTCCGCGGTCGGGCCGACCGAGTCGCCCGCGTTATCCCCGGTGCAATCGGCGATCACGCCCGGATTTCGCGCGTCGTCCTCTTTGATGTTGAAGACAATCTTCATCAAATCGGAGCCGATGTCCGCGATCTTCGTGAAGATTCCGCCTGCGATGCGGAGGGCGCTCGCGCCGAGGGATTCCCCGATCGCGAACCCCAAGAAGCACTTGTACGCGGCGTGCTCGGGGATGAAGAGGAGCACGATCAGCATGAGCAAGAGCTCCGTCGAGATGAGCAGCATGCCGATGCTCATCCCGGCGTGCAGAGGGATCTGATAGACGGGATAAGGCTTCCCGCGGAGCGCCGCGAAGGCCGTGCGGGAGTTCGCGAAGGTGTTCACGCGGATGCCGAAGGCGGCCACGAGCACGCTGCCCGCGATGCCGACCAGGCTGAAGGCGAGCACGAGCAAGATCTCGCCGGCGGACTTTCCGAGGATGGGCCCGAAGTAGGCGACGATGACCGCGCCGATGAAGGCCCAGAGCACTCCGATGAACTTGAGCTGTGTCTTGAGGTAGGTCTTGCAGGTCTCGTAGATGAGCTCGGAGACGCTGCGCATCGAGTCATGCACCGGCATGTGCTTGAGCTGCCGATAGGTAAAATGACCAAAGAAGAGGCCGGCGAGACAAACGAACACCCCGCCGAGCAGCAGGGTGTCTCCGCTTTGACCGAGCATCCGAACGCTGTCGAGGCTCGGTAGGGCTAGGTCGAACTCACTCTGAATATGATGCGCTGCGCTGGAGGCAGCATCGGGAGTCGATTGCAGCATTAAATGGTCTCCGTGAACGCGCCGAACCCCTCACCCGGTCCCCGGCGACTGATTGTTTTGTATGGGGGCTCCGCCGATTCGGCAAGAAACTCACGAAACGGTGATGATTCATCTGGGATGAGAGTCAGCTGATGGAGAGCGAGCTACGGATTCGCTCCTATCCCACATCGCTCCTGCCCCTCTCACCTTTCGAAACTACCGTCCCATTCTCATTCTCACCGAAATGCCTCAGCTTTTGTGCTTCCCCGAGCTGGCCTTTCGGCTAGACGGCGCTGAGCCGGGGGGTCAGTGGGGGTCACGAGGCGCCGCGAGGGCGTCCGAGAAGAAGCTCTCGAGGGTCCGGGCGTAGAGCTCGGGGTCGCGCTCCGCGTAGTCACAGTGCCCTGACTCGGGCAGGTCGACCCAGGTTTTCGGCGGGAGAGCCGCCTCATAGAGGCGAAAGACGAGCTCTTTCGGCACGGTGTGATCCTTTTCCCCTTGGAGGAAGAGGATCGGCCGGGGGCTCAGCCGGGCGATCACGCTCTCCGCCGTCGGCTCTTCGAGGGGAATGTCGTAGGCGCGCATCGCGAGCTTGGCGCCGAAGAAGCGCAGGCCGAACGCTCCGGAATATTCGTAGCGACCGTGGCGCTCGAGGTCGCCCGGCGTTCCGGCGACGGCGATAGCGTGAACTCGGTCTGTGGTCGCGGCGACATGGATGAGGTCATAGCCGCCATAGGAGAGTCCGAGCGCGCCGACTCGTTCGACCCCGGGCTGCGCCGCGAGGAAGTCGATGGCCCGGAGGAGCGCTTCGCGGCGGGAGGGACCGTAACTTGGTCGCCCCTCGCTCTCGCCGTGTCCGGGCTGGTCGTAGGTCAGGACCGAGAAGCCGGCTCGGCCGAGGAGCTTCAGCTCGTCTTTGGTGGCGAGGCGACTGCTCCCCGAGCCGTGGACGAGCAGGACTGCGCCGGGGCGTGTCCCCGGGAAAAACCAGCCTTTGATTTCGTGGTCCCCCGCGCGGAACGCGACATCTTTCACCTCCGGCAGGTCCGAAAGCGCGTCTTGGGGCATCGGGAACTGCGCGCCTTCGAGGGAACGAGCCTCGGCCCGGTAGGCCCGCACCGTTACCCAGAGCACCAAGGCCAAGGCCAGCCCAATCGGCAGAAGCATCACGATTCCGGCTCGGATTTGCTTGCGGAAGTGCTGATCGCTCACGACTTGTCCGGGCCCGTGGCTCTCATGATAGACCTCGCCCGATGCCCATCAAGCTGATCATCCAGATCCCCTGCTTCAATGAAGAGGGAACTCTGCCGCTGACGCTTGCTGCGCTCCCGAAACAGATCCCCGGCGTCGATATTATCGAATACCTGGTTGTCGATGACGGGAGCACGGACCGAACCGTGGAAGTCGCTCACGCGCATGGGGTGCATCATGTCGTGGGTTTCCCAACCAACAAAGGCCTAGCTCGCGCTTTCATGCTCGGGATCCACGCGAGCCTGGCCCATGGCGCGGACATCATCGTCAACACCGACGCTGACAACCAGTACGTAGCCGACGACATCGCGCAGCTCGTCGAGCCGATCTTGTCGAAGCGCGCCGAGATGGTGATCGGTGCTCGTCCGATCGCCACCATCGAACACTTCTCCTTCTTCAAGAAGATCCTGCAGCACATCGGGAGCTTCGTCGTGAAGCTCTTGAGCGGTACCGAGGTGCAAGACGCGCCCAGTGGTTTTCGCGCCTTTTCGCGGCACGCCGCGCTCAGCTTGAACGTCTTTTCCCGCTACACCTACACGCTCGAGACCATCATCCAGGCGGGCCAGAAGAACCTCTCGGTCGTTTCGGTCCCGATCCGAGTGAACCCGGAGACGCGCCCTTCTCGGCTCGTCCGCAGCATTCCGTCTTACGTGCGCAAGTCTTTCACGACCATCGTGCGGATGTTCGTGGTTTACCGGCCATTTCGCTTCTTTGTAGTGGTCGGCACGATCATCTTCTCCGCCGGTGTGCTCGTGGGGCTCCGATTCCTGTACCGGTACCTGACGAGCAGTGGCCAGGGCATGATCCAGTCACTCATCTTGGCGGCGGTGCTCTTGATGATCGGCTTCCAGACCGTCTCGCTCGCCTTCATCGCGGACCTGCTCGCGGTGAACCGGAAATTGCTCGAGGAGCTTCAAGCGGCGGAGCGGGAGCGGCAGCTGGAACGGGGACGCGCAGGCGGGAGAAACTTGCCCGCAGGCGCGATTGCGCACGTCTCCCGAGGGCCCGTCGAACACTTCGTGCCCGACGAGAAGTGAGCCAAGCAGCCCGGGGCCTTTGCCGGGGGTCAATTCGCCTTTGCCAGGGTCAAGTCGCTTTGCCGGGGTCAAAAAGTTGGCCCGGATCGCGCCCTCCAGGTACGCGCTTGTTGAAGGTGTCTGCACCGAAAGCGAGTCCCTCTATGCGCGGTTACATGACGATTCCTCCCCGGTCGGTCACCAAGGACTATCGAGCCCCGCGCTTTGCGACGCTCGTTGTCATCGAGTTTTCCGCGGCATGGCCAGAGTGGCTGTCGCCTTCGGCCCACGGTGACATGGCCATTGTGGCTCAGCACTACGAGGGACATCCGAGCTCACTCGTGACACAGGTCGCGATGCGCACCACGAAGCTCGAAGCCGTTGGCTGGAAGCTCGGCAGGATCGTGCTCGTGACCAACGGTCGGTGTGATGCGGACTCGATCGCGTCGCGCTCGGTCTTGGCCCGAGGGCTCCTGGCGCGCCTGAAAGCGAACAACACCGGTGAACTGCTCATGACCGTCGACGCCAAGCAGGGGGAGCGCGCCGCTTCTAGGCTCCTTTCCCTTGCGGCGACCCTCGAGCGCTCCAGGCGCGGCTCCGACGTTATCTTGAGCCTCCGGATCGGAGACTCCGTCTACCGGTCCCCGAAGCCGCTCGCTGATCAGGTCGTCGCTGAAGAGCGCCGAGCTGGATAAAGGCGCGATTCCTCCAGAAAAAAGGCGCGCCCGAGGGGGCGAAAAAGCCCCTGTCGCTTGGCGAGATGCCTCCTCGGATGGCATATCTCGCCCGCCTTGGAGAACCTGACCGGCAGTGAACGCTCAGAAGAGGAGCTCGGATGGCCCGAGTTGCTCGAACGGATCGCGTCCCACGCGAAGAGCCCGGGTGGCCGGAAGCTGGTGCTCAGCTTGCGGCCTGCGGAGACCGAGGCCGTGGCCCGTCAACGTCAGAAGACGATGGGCGAGGTGTTCCAACTTCGGGCCCTCGAGGCGCTGTTTTCGGTCAAAGATCTCGAGCCGATCGAGGATTGTGTCCTGCTCTGTGAAAAGGGAGCGACCCTCTCCGGTCCCGAGCTTTATTCGATCGCGCAGACCCTCGACGTCGCCCTCGACATCAGCCGCATCGTCACCGCCAAGAAGGCCGAGGTTCCGACGCTGTTCGAGGCGCTCGCCGTCGACCCAGCCTTGGCTCCGCTCGCCTCCGAGCTCGGCGCGGCGCTCTTGCCCGGCGGCATCATCAACGATCGTGCCTCGCCCGCGCTCCACAAGGCGCGCAGAGAAGTCGCGTCCGTCTCCCGCGAGATCCAGTCGAAAGTCGCTGATCTCATCGGTCGCTATCGGGATATCCTTCAGGATGGTTACTCGGCGGAACGAGACGGGCGCACGGTGTTGCCTGTGCGCTCGGACGCTCACGACCGCTTCGAAGGGTCGATCCTCGGCTCGAGTGCGAGCGGCGCGACCCTGTATGTCGAACCAGCAGAGCTTTCGCGCCTGACGTCCCGGTTACGGCTCCTCGAGAACGCGGTGCTGAGGGAAGAGGAGGCGGTCAGGCGCGCTCTTTCCGCGAAGGTGCAGCCCCTCGCTGAGAGTGTGCTCATGGCGGAGCAGTCCACGGCGTTCGCGGACTTTTTGCTCGCCAATTTGCTCTTTGCCGAGAAGAACCGGGCGGTGCTCTGTGAGTTCTTGGAGCAGCCGGGCTTCGAGCTCGTGGGCGCGCGACATCCGCTGCTCTCCGATCGCGGCACGGCGGTGGTGCCCTTCGAGTTGAGCCTTCGGGGCGGCGAAGGGCTCGTCATTTCCGGCCCGAACGCGGGTGGAAAGACCGTTGCGCTGAAGACACTCGGCTTGTTCGCGATGATGCAGGCGGCGGGGTTACCTCTGCCGACGGACCTTCCCTCCAAGGTGGGCTTCTTCTCGGAGGTGCTCGCAGACATCGGCGACGATCAGTCTCTGGCCCAGTCCCTCTCGACCTTTAGTGGCCACGTGCAGCGGGTGCGCGAGATGCTTGGTCGTGCGGGGCCCGGCGTGCTCCTCATGTTTGATGAGCTCATGGCGGGGACGGACCCGAGTGAAGGAGCGGCGCTCGCCACCGCGCTTCTGCGAGCGTTTCTCGACATGGGCGCGACCGTAGCGCTCACGACACACTACGAAGCACTCAAGCTCGTCAGTGCCGAAGACCAGCGCGTGCGCACGGCTGCGGTGGGGTACGATTTCGAGCGGATGGAGCCGACGTTCCGTCTGCATCAAGGGCGCTCCGGCGCGTCGAGCGCCCTCATCGTCGCGGAGCGCTACGGTTTACCCGCGCCCGTGATCAGCGAGGCGAAGCAGAGGTTGCCAAAGGTTCTGCTCGACCTCGAGAACGAACGGAAAAAGGCGGAGAGCATAGCTGTTGAACTCAGCCGAGAACAAAAAGATCTGCGCGTCGAGTTCGAAAGACAGCGCCTCCTCACTGAGTCTCTCGAGAAAGAGCGAGAACGCCTGCGCGAGGCGAAGCGCAAGGTGCTCGAGGATGAGAGTGATGCCCTCCGCGCGATGCTCCGGGAAGCTCGCCGCACGCTGGAGAAGGTGCAGACAGAGTTCGGGCAGATCACGGACAAAGCTCAGCTCTCGGAGCTTTCTCGAAAGTTGTCGCAGGTGGCCGAGACTGTCGCGGTTGGAGGGGCGGTCGATCGCGCGGTGCGTGAGAGGAGCGCCGCCGAGGCGCGCAAGCTGAGCGTGGGCATGCGGGTCCACGTGGCGAGCCTTGGTCTCGACGGAGAGATCGTTGAGATCGGGGCTTCCGGATCGGTTCGCGTGCAGCTCGGCGCCATGAAGCTCACGGTGGCTCGAGCTGACTTGCGAGAGGCGCGGGGGCCCAAACCGGCCCCAGAGAAGCCAAAGAAGACCACTCAGGTCACGGCCGCGCCGCGCCGGGAAGCCGCTCCGCCGCCGCGCACGGAAGATGTGATCCTGGATCTTCGAGGGCAGAGGGTCGAACCAGCTCTTTCGGACCTCGACTCCTTCGTCGACATGCTGCTGCGGCGCCGCGAGGCAGGAGGCTATGTGCTTCACGGCCACGGGACCGGGGCGATGAAAGAGGCGGTCCGACGCCACTTGCAGTCTCACCCAGCGGTTTCCTTCTCCCGTCCAGCGGAGCGGGACGAAGGCGGTGACGCTTTCACAGTCCTATGGGTCGGGCCAGCGTAACCGAGACCACGCCGAGCACAGTCCCTCCAGCTTTCACAATCGCATCACAGAGAGCGTCGCTGGTCGCGCCCGTCGTCACGACGTCGTCGACGATGATGAGCGGGAGCCCCGCGAAGGAGCGCGTCGCAGCGAAGCCCGACGCGAGGTTTTTGGTTCGCTCTTCAGCGCTCAGCTGAGCTTGGGCGTCGGTCTCCTTGACGCGAACGAGCCCATCGAAGAGGACCTTTGTGCCTCGCTTCTTCGCTGAGGCGCGCGCGATGAGGGCTGCCTGGTTGTAGCCGCGGTCCGCGAGCTTTCGTTCGTGGAGAGGGACGGGCACGAGCGCGACCTCACGGGGAAACACCTCGAGGGCTGAGGACAACCAGGCCCCGAGCCACTCCGCGAGAAAGGTCTCCTCGCCGTACTTCAGGCGCTGCACGAAGAGCGACCAGGGGGGCTCATGCCAAGCGAGGGCCGCCGCCCAGAGGCCTCCGCTGGTCGTCTTCGTGACCGGGGAGCCAGGCGGGCAGGCGCAGGTCCAAGGCAGGCGCCGGCACAGGGGACACAGCCATCTCATGGCGCCCCTCTCGGCCGACGGGCACGCAGGTTGCGGACAAAGGTCTGAAAGGGGCGCGCGGGGCGCCGCCCGGATCAACCCGGATCAGCCCGATCAGCCTGGAATCCCGAGCAGCTGGTTCATGGACGCCTCGTCGGCGGGCGTGAACTCGAAGGCCTCGAATTCGTCGCTCCGGACCCAGCGGAAGGCGTTCACGTTGCGCTCGGTGGGTTCGCCCTGGTCGATCGAGCACTCGTAAAGGAAAAGATCCACCGAGTAGCGCTCGTAGGGGTGGTTCACGAAGCTGACCAAGGTCCCCACCTGAATCGAGACGCCGAGCCGGTGCTCGATCTCCCGGCTCAGAGCGGCCGCATCTGTCTCCCCCGGCTCGACCCGACCGCCCGGAAACTCCCAGAGCAGGGGGAGCACCGCGCTTTTTCGGCGCTGGGTGATCAAATAGCGGCCGTCCCGCGCAATGACCGCGGCGACGACGCGAATGGTCTGTGGGGAGGACATGAGGCGATAGTTAGGCGTCGACGCGGAACACCTGTTGGCCCATGAGCAGGATATCGCCGTTCTCGAGCGGGTGATTGTCCCGCACGCGCACGAAGGTTCCGTTCGAGCTGCCCACGTCGGTCAGATAGACGCGGCCATCGGGACCGGGCGCCACGCGACAATGGAGTCCCGAGACGTAACCGTCCTCGGAGAACAGGACGTCGCCTCGTTCACGCCCGAGGTGCAGCCCGCGCGCCGGAATCGGGAAGGCGTTGCCCGTGGTGTCGCGGCCGATCACGAGAGCGAGTCGACCGACAATTCCCTCGGCCGGGCTTCCAAAACGTTCGACGCCATTTTGCGGAGGCTGCGTCTCGAGTTTCTCGAAGCGGATGATCTCCTGGCCGATGCGGAAGACGCTCCCGGGATCCAAAAGGAACGGCTGCTGCGGTTTCAGCTTGATATAAACGCCGTTCAGGCTGCCCTCGTCGCGCACGGTGAGCCCGTTTTTCAGGGAGAACGTGGCGTGTCGCGGCGAGAGATAGCTGTCGCCGGCGAAGATGGTGCCGGTGTCGCGGCCGACCGTGACCTGATCCTGAGCGGGGAGCGTATAACGGCCCGCCTCGCTGCCATCGGCGCGGAGCGCGGTGAGCGTGACTGATTTGGTAGGGGAGGCAGCCTGGACCGGGATCGACGGACCGACGCTCATCTGAGGCGCGGCGCCCTGGAGCTTGTAGCCGCAGGCCGCGCAGAAGCGGTTCCCCGGAGAGTTCTGATGTCCACACTGCGGACAGCCTCCGGGCATCTGAATCTTCTCAGGGGGAGGAGCGACTGAAGTGGCGGCGGGCGGCGCACCGGAGGGACCACGATCGCGATCGGGCTGGAACTCCTTGGGCGCGTTCTTGGGCAAGTCCGCGCCGCAGCCCAAGCAGAACTTATAGTGATCCTGATTCTCTTTTCCGCATTTGGCGCATTTGATCACGACAGGTATCCCTCAATACGCGACTCGGCGAGAGCGCCAAGCTTGCGCAACTCCTGCATTATCTCGTTAGGTGGGCCCCGGTCAATGAATCGACCGGCGCGGGCGCGCTTTTTCCCTTAGTTTGGCGCGCTCCCAGAAGCGCGAAGCGGTTCCTTCTCACACCTCAAGAGCCGAGGACATGAAGGGCCTTTCTGAGCAAGGTCGAGAGGTCGAGAGACTCGGGCTCTTCGGCGAGGACCTGCGTCACAGCTCGCTCCGCTTCGGCGGTTTTGTAGCCCAGACCCGTGAGCGCCGAGGCGAGTTTTTCGCCGATCGCCTTCGGGTTGGGGACGCTCGCGGCTGGAGTTCCCGGGGCTCCGCTCACGGCGAAATCGACCTTGCCGCGGAGCTCGAGGAGGATCCTTTCCGCGGTTTTCTTTCCCACGCCTGGGACTTTTGTCAGCTTTGCGGCGTCTTCCTGGCCGATGACCTCCGCGAGCTCGTCGGGGGGAAGGACGGAGAGCACCGCGACAGCGAGGCGGGGACCGACGCCGGGGATATTGATGAGCCTGCGGAAGGCGAGCCTTTCGAGGGAGCTCGCGAATCCGAAGAGCTCCAGAGCATCTTGGCGCAGAGCGGTGTGCACCGAGAGGATGACCTCGCCGGAGGCGGAGCGCTCGGCGCGCCCCGGAGTTCCAAGGGGGCAGGTCAGTTCGTAGCCGACTCCTCCCACCTCCAAGACGATATGGGGGGGATCGTCCGCGACGATCTTCCCGACGAGGCGCCCGATCACCGGAGCCTCCTCTGGAGAAGAGCCGCTCCGGCCTTCGAGCTCACGGCGCTTGGACTCATGGAGGCTTCGGATATCGTCTCTCGGCGATGAGGAAAAGAGGAACGTCAAAGAGCGGGCTCAAGGCTCGATTGGTCTTGGGCAGCGGCGCGCTCGCGCTCATCGTGACGAGCGCCTGCGGGGGCACTTCGAGTGAAACCCCGTATCCGCGCGAGCCTGCTCCTCGCCAGAAACTCGAGGAAGCCGAGGAGACAGGGAGCGGAGGCAGCCCGGCGAGTGATGCTCCTAGAAGCGACCCGACAGCACGATCCCGAAGCGCTCCGGGCTCACGATCGGCGTGAGGGCTGTCTCTTCGGGGGCGTCGCGCCAAAGCAGCCACCAAGCCACCGCACCACCGACCGCGGCAGCGGCGCCGACGCTCGTCACCACGATGCCGATGTTGCGCTGGGAAGCGGCGTTCTGAGCGTCTCGTTCGACCTCGGATGCGCTGCGCAGCGTGGTCGACTCGCCCGTGTCCGGGTCAGTGACGATTTCAGGTCCACACTGGAAGGCACCAGCCGCGTTCTTTTGCGCGCAGAGCCCATTTGTGTATCCGTTCACCGCTGATTGGCCTGCCCAGGTCAGTCCGATACCGACGCCCGTCGCGACGACGCCGCCACCAGTGAGGATGACGGGCCAGATGGGGCGGCTCGGGGGAACGGCTTCGGCAGGAGGCGGCGGAGCGACTGGCTCTTCCTTCGCCTCGGCTGTGGTCTGTTTCTCCGCCTGAGGGGCAGGAGGATTCGACTTCAGGCCCGACAGACGTGCGATCCTCTTCTCAATGGATACGCGGTCTTCGGTGCGCGGATTCCTCTCCAAGTACGCTTCGAGGGCCGAAACTGAGCGATCGTAGTGGTGCGCGAGCTCGTAGGCGCGGGCGAGGTTCAGAAGGAGCGCAATAGCTGTACAGTCGCGCTGGAATGCGTCCTCCCAATAGAGGACCGCTCGGTCGTAGTCTCCCTCGTGGAAGGAGACCTGGCCCGCCTCAAAGGCGCCTTTTGCTGCTGAGACTTCCGACTCCGTCGGGGTCTTCGTGCACTCGGGATAAGCCGAAGCCCAGGCCGGGCTCGCCAAAGTGAATGCCAGGGCGGCTGCCTGGGGTAGGTAGGCTCGACAGGGTCGCACGTGCGTAGCATACCCGGCGCCTGGCCTGGTCCACAAACTTTGGTGGGAGGTTGGCTCGCGAGACAAACGGAAGATCGAGGCGAGCCACGTTTCCAGAACGCTCATGATTCCCGGAAAGAAACAAATCCTCGTCGCCGACGACGAGCCGAACCTGCGCCGCGTGCTCGGCGCACAACTCACCCGCGACGGGCATGAAGTTCACCTCGTCGAAGATGGGCTTGCTGCGCTCAAGTGCCTTACCGAAAACCATATCGATCTCGTGATCACGGACCTCAAGATGCCGGGGCTCGACGGCATGGGGCTTCTGCGCAAGGCGCTCGAGATGGACGCGAACCTGCCCGTGGTCATGATCACGGCGCACGGCACGGTGGACAACGCCGTCGAAGCTCTGAAGACGGGCGCTTTCGACTACGTCACCAAACCCTTTGACCAGGAAGAGCTCCGCACCATCGTCAAAAAAGCGCTGATGACGCGCGATCTGGCGGCGCGGGACGCGACGCGGGCCGACTCGGCTCCTCACTCCCGTTACGGAATCATCGGTCAAAGCCCGGCCGTGCTCGAGGTCTACAGCTTGATTGACCGCGTGGTCGACTCGCCCACCACAGTGCTCGTGACAGGAGAGAGCGGAACGGGCAAGGAGCTCGTGGCACGGGCGCTCCACGAGTCGTCGGCTCGGAAGAATCGTCCCTTCATCAAGGTCAACTGTGCCGCGATTCCGCGCGAGCTCATCGAGAGCGAGTTCTTCGGGCACGAACGGGGCGCGTTCACTGGCGCCATCAACGCCAAACCTGGGCGCTTTGAGCTCGCAAGCGGCGGAACTCTCTTCCTCGACGAGATCGGCGCGATCCCTCTCGAGACTCAGGTCAAGCTCTTGCGTGCGCTGCAAGAAGGCGAGTTTGAACGCGTTGGCGGCGTCAGGACCATTCAGGTTGACGTGCGCTTGGTGGCGGCGACGAACGCCGACTTGCGCAAGCAGATCGAAGAAGGGACCTTCCGCGAAGATCTCTTCTATCGGCTCAACGTCGTCGAGGTGAAGCTGCCCGCCCTTCGGGACCGCGCCTTCGACATTCCGCTGCTCGTCGACCACTTCATCTCGAAGTACAATGCCCGGCTCAACAAGTCGGTCCAGGGCATCACGCCTGAAGCGCTGTCGCTGCTCACGAGTTACTCATGGCCGGGTAACGTCCGGGAGCTCGAGAACGTGATCGAGCGGGCCGTCTTATTCACCGATGGACCCAAGGTCCAGGTCGAGCATTTGCCCGCGGAAATCGCGAACAAAGGGCGTCCCGGTTCCGACGCGACCTCTCAAGAGGTCGGCCTGAAGGAGCAGGTGAGAGCGGCGATGAGTCAGCTGGAGCGTCAGCTCATTCACAAGGCGCTCGAACAAACGGGCGGGAATGTGACCCACACGGCGCGTCTCCTCAAGCTCTCCCGCAAGGGGCTCCAGCTGAAGATGAAGGAGCTCGGTCTCCGCGACGCGATGAAACAGAACCTCAAGGACGACGACGAGCTGCTCGAAGGATGAGAGGGGACGGGAGTCAGTTGCGGCGCGCGGGGGCCAGCACAATGCTCCTTGTGCTGCTCGGCTGCTCTCGTGAGCAGCCAAGTGGGCCCTCGGAGGCGACCGGGGGTAGCCCCGCGGCCACTCTCGAGGCGTCGGCGATGAGTCCTCCACTTGGGCCGCCCGTCGATCGGGCGCCGCCGCGCGTCGGGATGTCCTACATCCCGCCGGGCGCCCTCGTTGTCGGTACGCCCCCCGATCGACGGCCTAGGCGCGCCGATCGAGAGGTCTCGGGCGAGCAGGTCATGCTGCAGGGATACTATATCGATATCTATTCCTACCCGAACGAAGAAGGAGCGATCCCGGTCACCAACGTCACACAGGCGGAGGCGCGGGCCCTCTGCGCTGAACAGGGCAAGAGGCTCTGCACTGAGCTCGAGTGGGAACGGGCGTGCAAGGGTCCGGACAACCGCGTCTATGAATATGGCGACACGTTTCAAGCGGAAGCCTGTCGCCTGGGGTCGCGCGCGGCACTGCGTCCTTCCGGATACTACTCGACCTGCCAGAGCGATTTTGGGGTCCACGATCTTCACGGTGGACCCTTTGAATGGACGGAGAGCGGATACGGACGCGGTTATGAGCGCGGTGAGGTTGTCCTCAAAGGCGGCAGCGGTTCGCCCGCTGAAGTGCACGGGCGCTGCGCGAACCTCGAACCAGAAAAGCCGGAGAAGCGGAGCGGTCAGATCGGATTTCGCTGTTGTCTCGGCGACGTCACAAGTGACCCTATCACGCTCGAGGCGCGCTTTGCCCCGGGCCTGTTGCCGCGGGTGAAGTTCGACGCCGACCTCGAGGAACAAATGCTCGCGGCGCTGCCAGACGAGGTGAAGGCGTCGCTGGCCAAGATCGGCCCCGCCAAGCGTCAAAGGGTCTGGTTATGGCGGCCGATCGCGAACGAAGAACTTCATCTCATGGCCGTCTGCGCTCGGGCCCCAGCGCATAACGCCGGACCCGCCTGCGGCCTCTCCGTCGTGCGCGTAGCTCCGGGTACGGTCAAGACGCTCGCTTGGATCTCGAGCGGCAAATGGGTCGCGGACTTGCACAAGCCAGGCCCTCTGACCCATTTGATGCTGCTCGGTGGCGACGAGCGGGGCAGCTTCAAGCGGTCGCTCATCTATAAGTATGGCGACGTGGCGGTGGGCGATCTGGTTTGGGGCTGGGAACAGGCACGCGACGCCAAGAAGCGGTCACGGAGCGGAACAAAAAATCCGTAGGCGCCCAGCGCTTTCCTCGAGCCGTCGAACCGAATCGCTGATGCGTCGGCCGAAGGGCCCTTCGGTCGTGGGGGGGCGCGGCGGAACTGCGGACAGGGCCTTTTTCAGCACCCCAAGTTCGACCGAGAAGACGGTGAGGTCGCTGCCTTGCCAGGTGGGGGAGGTGAGCCAGGGCTCGATGCGCGCCTCGAGCGCTTCGAGCTCTGCAACGAAGCCCTTCACGTCCTCGGCGGTCTCGAGCGTCCGCTCGGTCCCGAAGGATTCTTTGAGGGAGGCGCTGAGCTCGCGGCAGGCGCTCGCCCTTTCGACATTGAGACAGCCGGGGACCAAGAGGAGCCCCGCGAGGGCGACATTGGGCAGACCTTTCATGAAGCCGGGCGGAGCGTCCCAGAAAGTTTGCAGCGCCGCAAAACCCGGCGCGGAGCGGGCGGAAGGAGGGGGGACGAAACTTGGCCCGAGTGCCCCGAGTCTGGCAGGGCGAGGATGATGGCCACTGACCTAGAGCCCGCCCTGACCACGATCCTCGCCCAGGCTGAGGCCCTCGCGCGGAGCCGGGGTGAGGAGACCTCGACCGTCCATGTCTTGGCCATGCTCGGCTCGCCGAGCGGCCCGACGGCTGAGGTCCTCGCTGAACGGGGAGCGCGCCCTCGAAAAGTTCTCGATGTCGCCGAACGGCTCGTGCCGGGGCCCGTCGACCATCTGCCGCTCTTTGCGTCTCGCGTACGCGAGTACGCCCGACGGTTCGGAGCCGGGACGCCGCGCGCTGCCCATTGTCTGCTCGTGATCTTGAACGACACGTCGCTCTCCGCCCACCGGGTCCTCGTCGAGCTCGGCGTGAACATCGCCTCGGCTCGAGGCGCCGCTGTCCAGGCTGTCCAGGGTCTTCCTATGCGCCGCCCGGCGCGAGCGATGCATGACGAGCTCAGGCTTCCCACGAAGCTGGCCGAGCCTTTGGCGAGTCCACTGCGACGCGGGAAAACAGGCGAAGCGGTGTCGCTTCTGGCGGGGGTCGGACAGACGCCTGTTCCGCGAAGAAAACTCGCCTCGCCGGTGTCGAGCTCGCCCAGCGCTCCTTCTGAACCACACCCGTCCGCGCCTGCGGCGCCCGCGCAGAATCCTGCTTCGAGCCCGGCGTCCGCGGTGCCCTTCCAGCCTGACGCCAAAGCTCAGACTTCCAAGTTCGCTCTGCCGAAGAACCGCTTCCCGATCCTCACGACGATCGGCACGAACCTCACGGAGCTCGCGGAAGCGGGGCGTCTCGACCCTGTCTACGGGCGCGACGAAGAGATCGATCAGGTGCTCGATGTGCTCGCGAAGCGCCAGGCCAATTGTCCGATCGTGCTCGGCCCCCCCGGAGTCGGGAAAACGAGCATCCTGCACGGCGTCGCGCTCCGGATCGCGGGGGCAGAAGATGGCTCCTCGACCGATGAGCGGATTCTCATTGAAATCCCGCTCTCCGAGCTCATCGCGGGCACTGGTGTGCGCGGTGCGCTCGCCAGTCGCCTCTCGCTCCTGAAGAAAGAGGTCGAGGCAGCGGAGGGCCGGGTTGTTCTCTGTTTTGACGAAATTCATCGTCTCTTTTCGGCGGAGGTCGCCGACGAAATCGCGGCCGACCTCAAGCTTTCCCTCGCGCGCGGGGAGCTTCCCTGTATTGGGGCGACCTCTCCCGAGGAGTATCGAAAGATGGTCGACCGGGATGCGGCGCTCGAGCGGCGGCTGACCCCGATTCGCGTCGACGAACCAACGCGCGAAGAGGCCTATCCGATGCTCTTGTCCGCGCTGCCGCGACTCGAACGACATCACAAGACGGCCTACGACGAGGAGGCGGTTGCGCTCGCGATTGCCTGGTCGATCCGATATCTCTCCGGGCGCGCGCTGCCCGACAAGGCGCTCAGCATCTTAGACCTCGCAGGAGCTCGAGCGAGCCGTCGAGGTCAAGCTCTCGTGGATTCAGAGGCTGTTGCTCAGGTGGTCGCTTCCCAGGCCAAGATGCCGATCGAACGACTGCTCGAGAGCGACGCGGCGCGCATGCTTCGGCTGGAGGCGATCTTCGCGGAGCGTGTAATTGGGCACGAGGCGGAGCTCAGCCGTATCGCGCGCATCTTGCGGAGGAACGCGGCGGGGCTCGGCTCGCGGCGGCCGATCGGGACCTTCCTCTTGCTCGGTCCCACGGGCGTCGGAAAGACAGAGACGGCGAAGGCGATCGCGAGTGTGATGTTCCATAGTGAGAGCGCGATGACGCGCATCGACATGGCGGAGCTGAGCGAAGCGCACGCGGTCGCTAAGTTGATCGGCGCGCCGCCCGGCTACGTTGGGCACGACGCAGGTGGACAGCTCACCGAAGCCGTCCAAAAGCGCCCCTACCAGGTCATCTTGCTCGACGAGATCGAGAAGGCGCATCCGGAGGTCTTGATGGCGTTTTTGGCCGTGTTCGATGAAGGCCGGATGACGGACAGTCGCGGCCGCGTCTGCGACTTTACGAATACGGTGCTGGTTCTGACGTCGAATCTCGGCGCGCAGGCGGCCGCTCAAGTGCAGCGAAAGGTAGGCTTCCGCGCCGCGAACGGGAGCGACAAGGACGAGCGGCGCGAAGCCGTGATCCAGGCCGCTCGACGGGCGCTCCCTCCCGAGCTCTATAACCGCATCGACGAGGTCTTGGTCTTCACGAGCCTCGAGCGCGAATCGGTGATGAAGATCGCGCGCCTCATGATCCAGGAGCTCGCGAAGGAGGTCTTCGAGTCGCGCGGCATTGAGCTCGGCGTCGATGAGCCCGCCCTCGAGTGGATTTTAGATCAGGGAGGCTACGACCCTGAGCTCGGCGCTCGACCGCTCCGCAGACAGCTGGCGCGTCTGATCGAAGCGCCTTTGGCAGAGGCCATCCTCGAGGGACGGGTCGCCGCCGGTGACGCCTATGAGGTCACCCTCGCCGGTGGGGAACTTCGGCCGAAAGTGACGCCGGGGTCGCGCGCCGCCGAATGAGCGGGAGATCACGCTTCTCTTCGTTTTTCGTTCCGGGTGAGAGCGCGGAGGTAACGGTTCCGCCTCTCGCTGTCGCCGAGGATGAGGTGTGCCTCTTCGATGACTTTGCGGATGACGGAGAGCTCTCCGTCCCGGTGGCGGAGCTCCGGTGACAGGCGGTCAGGACTGAACTCGCTCTTGAGCCGCTCATAGGCTCGTTCGATCTCGAACTCCGTCGCGCCGCGGTCGACCCCAAGGAACGTGAAATAGTCGCTCTCCTGCGCGAGGCGGAGGCGCGCCTCGAGCCTCGCTTCAATGGGAGCGCTCCTTGGGGAGAGAGAATCGCGCCGGCCGGGCCTGTCGGTCGAGCCCGGGCCTCGGGCGTCCGCCTGACGCAGATCGTCGGCGGGGCCCACGGTGATCGCCCCGAGATCGAGGAGTCCGGAGAGAGCGACCAGGCGCGCGGGGTCCTTGCGTGCGAGCTCGGTCAAAAAGGTCGTCGGCTGGGCCTTTTCGAAGCTCTCCAGCTCCTGTTCGAGGTGCGCCTCGAAGAAGAGGTCCGAGTAGGCCCCGAGCGCGACCCAGTTTTCGGGATCGCCGAAGCGCGCGAGCGCCTCTTCGGGCGAACGAATGCGTCGGATCGCATTCACAAACACCTCAGCTCCCGTGGTTGCGCCGAAAATAGATCCTTCGTCGGGGACCCGATCGGTCGGAACCTGCTCGCGCAGTAGCTCGTTCTTCGAGGTGAGGATCTGGCTCAAGAGCCACTCGCCGTGGGCGCGCAAGGTCGGGAGCAGCTCATCGCGACTCAAATGACCGCTGGCGACCAGGCTCGCTCCGGCGCTCCGGACTGCGCGCGGAAGGGGCCGAAGTTTTTGCGCCATCTCCGGGGTGAAGCGACCTTGGCGCTCCAAAAAGGGCACCAACGCGTCGAGGTCGCGGCTCGAGGAGAAGGAATGGATATCGCCCTCCCGGAGGAAAATGCGCCGAAGCCCATCTTTGGTCTGCTGCGCCAGAGAGCCGGTAAAGCGCTCGCGCACCGCGCGCGCCAGCGCCAAGGTCGGCGGCTCAGGCAGACTCACCTCCGGCGTCTTGATTTCGATCGGCTTTGCTCGGGCCATGCCCGGGATAGTGCTTGGACCGGTCAGCTCCGAGTCTTCGAGGGGAATCTCCGGCGGAGGTGCGTCCACGAGGAGGGAGTCGATCTCCTTCGAGCTCGCGGAGTCCGAGAGGGCGCCGAGGCGGCGGCCGGGATTCGTCGGATCTTCGAAGTCGGCCTTGAGATCGCGGGGGAGATCTTTCGGGAGGTCTTTGAATACGTGCGTCGAGACGTCCCAGCGTGCGTCGAGCGGGCCGCCCCCGGCGCGGGTTGCTTCCTCTTCGAGCGGAGTTTGTCCCGTGGCGTCCGGCGATGAGTCTTCGCTCTCGCTCCCCGTGTCGACCTCGCTCAGCTCGTCGAGAGGCCTCGCGAGAGCGGCGAGCAATGGGGAATCGGACGGGAGCTCTGCGTCCGCGGTGGGCCCGAGGCGCGCGAGAGGGGAGGAGCTGCCCTGTCCCATGCGCACTCTCCGCCGCCCTTGCTCGAGGACGGCGCGAGTCTCGGGGCTCAGCCCGGAGGCGCCGGCGCTGTCGGAACGCGGGCGCGCGGAGGGGGAGGTGCGAGCGCGCATCGCCCCGAGAATCTCGCCCGGGTCGCTCGGCAGGGGCGGGAGGCTCGGGACATAACGGTTCGGGCCGTCGCTCTCGGGGATTCTGGTTTGAGGGGGATGGATCGTGCCGAGAGAGTCAGCTCGAACAGGGCGCCGGGTGGCGGCCATGAGCACGGGAGCGCGCGGAGCGCGCGAGCGAGCGTCGCGCTGTTGAGGCGGACCAAGTACTTCCACCAGCTCTGTGAGAACTTGCTCAACATCGATCGGCCGGTAGTAGCGAAGCCGAGCGAGGTGTGCGGGGAAAGCGGGACTATCGAGGGCCTGGCCGCGTTCGCCGAGCAGGATCACCCGCGTCGCGCCGCCGCTCGCTTCACGGATCTCCGTGAGGATGCGCTCGGCGTCCTTGAGGTCCGCGTCGAGGATGACCGAGAGCGGACGCTCGTAGCGAATGCGCATCCCGATCAAGCCGGGCGGCACATCGACGACGGGATAGTTTCGGGCGCGAAGGGCCGCCTGGAGCCGGTCGGCCTCGGCCGAAGCGTCACAGAGGAACACCTCATGGAGCAGAGGGCTGCTGCTCCGCACGCCTTCGGCTGGCTCTTCCTCCTGGTGCTCGTCCAAGCCAAAATCCTTCTTACGCGCCTTCGCTAACTCGCGCGAAGCCAAGTCGCGAGCACGATCAACGCCGTGATCGTCAAGACGAAAGCCCACTCGCCAACAGTCATCGCGACCATGCCGAGATCATCGTACCACGGTTCGCGGCTCCGAGAAGGCGAGCCCGAGCGGGCTTTTTTCAGCGGGGATCGCCTGCTAACAGTCCGCGTGGTGACGAAAGGTGGTCATGTTCCCCGCGTCGTTTTTGGTCTCGGTGCGAACATCGGAGAGCCGCTCGTCGAGCTCCGCCGCGCGGTCACGGCGCTTCGCTCTGAGCTGGATCAGAAGGGGGCGGTCTCGAGCTTGTTCCGGACGGCGCCGATCGGTCCCGCGCAGCCCGACTTCTTGAACGCAGCGCTCCTCGTCCACACGGACAAGGATCCCCTCGAGATCCTCGCGCTCGTCCACCGCCTCGAGGCCGCGGCGGGGCGCGTTCGCGAGGTCCGGTACGGGCCGCGGCCCCTCGACATTGACCTCTTATGGGCTGATTTTACGTTCGATCATCCGCGCCTCGTGGTTCCACATCCGGAGCTCTTACGGCGCGCTTTCGCGTGGGTTCCGTTGCTCGAGCTGGTGCCGGAGCTTCGGGAAACCTCGTCCCCCCTTTCATTCCATGGACAGCGGATCGAATGCGTCGCTGGGCCGGGCTGGGACCGTGCGGATCCTGCGCGGAAGTTTCCCTCATGAGTGGACACCTCGATGCGCGAATGGTAGGAGCCGCCCGCCTCTGGGTTCGCCGCTGTCCGAGCCGATTTTCCGCGCTTGGCGCGACGATTCGGTGAGGCTCCGGTCTCGCCCCTCGGCAACGGCGCGCGGTCCCCGACACCTCTCGCTGCACTCTTATTGAGCCACACCCATGCGGTCCCTCATTCTCAGCATCTCCGTTGATTTTGATAAGAGCGCCTTTTTGCAGATGGTCCTCTTCGCAGGATTCATCATTCTGCTGAAGCCGCTTCTCATCGATCCCATGCTCGCGCTCTTCGCGGCTCGCGAAGAGGGCACCGTGGGGGTGAAGGACGAGGCGCGCGAGATGCAGGAGAAGGCCGCCGACATTCTGCGTCGCTATGAGAATGAGGTGGCCACCGCTCGCGCCGCAGCGCTGAAGGCGCGCGATGAGAGCCGACAAGAGACGGCTCAGCTCGAGGCCAAGATCCTCGCAGAGGGACGCCGGGCTGCCGATCAGATCACGACCCAAGGACGCGAGAAGATCGCGCGCGAGCTCGAGGCTCTGGCCAAGGAGCTCGAGCAGCTGAAGCCCGCCGTCGCACAGTCCATTCAGAGCCGCATCCTCGACGCAAAGGGGCTCTCTTCATGAAGAAGTTCATTCGGTCCGTTTTGGTCCTCGGGGCGCTCAGCGTTCCGCTCTCTGCTTTCGCTAGCGCTCCCCACGCCGAACACGGCGAGGGTGAGCATGCCGCTTCTGAGCACGGCGGCCACGGGCACGATCACGTTCCTCACATCTCCGAGGTGAACTGGATCGACGGGATCTTCTCCCGCGAAGAGGGGACCCCGATCCCGCTCGCTGCTCTGCTGTTGAACACGGCAGTGCTCGCGTACCTGATCGTGCGCTTCGGCGGTCCGGCCGTGAAAAACGGTCTTGTGGCTCGCCAGCGCCAGATCCTCTCCGACGTGGACGCCGCGGCCGCGATGAAGCGTGAGGCGGAGGCTCAGCTCGAAGAGTACGAGACCCGGCTCGCGCGCTTGACGGCCGAGACCCAGGAGATCCAGCGCTCGATGGCGGAGCAGGCTGCCCTCGAGAGGAAGCAGCTCCTGGCCGAGGCGGAAGCGCAGCGGGACGCCATGGTGCGCGACGCAGAAGAGCGGCTCGGTCACGAGCTCCGCGCCCACCGGGAACAGATGATTCGCGACGCGATCTCGGACGCTGTGCGCTTGGCAGAAGAAGCCCTCGCGCGTGATGCGCGCGTGCTCGGGAGCGACGCCCTCGCGCGCCAGCTGCTCGCGAGCTTCGAAGGGAGCAACACTCAGAAGGAGGCCCGGTCATGAAGGGTGATGAAGCAGCCGCAGAACGTTACGCCCAGGCGATCTTCGAGCTCGCTCGGGACAGCGGCCGTCTCGAGAAGGTGACCTCTGATCTGGCTCGACTCGCCGAGACCTTCAGCGCCTCGAAGGCACTCGAAAATGCGCTCGAGAATCCCGTCGTCCTCGCCCCCCAAAAGGAGGCGATCCTCCGCGAGGTGTGCGGGCGGCTTGCTGCGGATGAGCTCGTTTTGCGCTCGGCGCTCGTGATGAGCCAACGCGGCCGCATTGGCGCTTTGCCTGAGGTCGCTCGGAGCCTCGAGCAGATGGCTGATTCGGTGCTCGGCATTGAGCGCGCCGAGGTCACCACGGCCGCCGACATGGATGAGGCATTTTATAGTGGCCTCGAGGCTGGGCTCAGCCGTTCGCGCGGCAAGCGCGTCATTCTTCGGCGTCGGACCGACAAGAGCCTGATCGGCGGCGCGGTGCTCCGCGTGGGCGGTCGCACGATGGACCATAGCGTCCACAGCCACTTGAAGCGCCTCGAGCACGAGCTCCTGACCCAGGCGCTCGCGGCGAAGGCCTAATTCTTTTCTGACTGAGCCTTGGGCTCGAGTTTCGATCACGAACGATAAACCACGAGTAATAGAGTCATGCAGCTCCGCGTCGATGAGATCGCCTCCATCATCAAGAAACAGATCGAGAACTTCGACACCCAAGTCGCCGTCTCTCAATCAGGAACCGTGCTCACCTCCGGTGACGGTATCGCCCGCGTCTACGGGCTCGATGGCGTCATGGCCGGCGAGCTCGTCCAGTTCCAGGGGGACGTCTACGGCTTGGTTCTGAACCTCGAGCAGGACAACGTCGGCGTCGCGGTTCTTGGTGACGCGACCAGCGTCCGCGAGGGTGACTCGGTGAAGCGTACGGGTCGTATCGCTGACGTTCCCGTTGGCGAAGGCATGGCAGGACGCGTTGTGAACGCGCTGGGTCAGCCGATCGACGGCAAGGGCCCGCTGCAGACGACCGCGACGCGCCGCGTCGAGCTCAAGGCTCCCGGCATCATCGCGCGTCAGCCGGTCAAGGAGCCGCTCCAGACCGGTCTGAAGGCGATCGACTCGATGATTCCGGTCGGCCGTGGACAGCGTGAGCTCATCATTGGTGACCGTCAGACGGGCAAGACCGCCGTCGCCCTCGACACGATCATCAACCAGAAGGGCAAGGGCGTTTACTGCATCTATGTCGCCGTCGGTCAGAAGTCGTCGACGGTCGCGCAGGTCGTCGAGAAGCTCCGCCAGTACGGCGCCCTCGAGTACACGACCGTCGTCGTGGCGACCGCCACCGAAACCGCGCCTCTGCAGTTCCTCGCTCCGTACACCGGCGTCACGATCGGCGAATACTTCCGCGACACCGGCAAGCACGCGCTCTGTGTTTACGACGATCTCTCGAAGCAGGCGGTGGCTTATCGCCAGATGTCGCTCCTGCTCCGTCGTCCTCCGGGTCGTGAGGCGTACCCGGGTGACGTCTTCTACATCCACTCGCGCCTTCTCGAGCGTGCCGCCAAGATGGCGGAGCGTTGGTACGTAGTGGGCGAGGGAGACGAGGTTCCGGCCGGTGACCCACAGTTCGTGGGTGTCGATGGCAAGGTCCACCTCGGCGAAGAGGGCAAGCACCACGCTGAGGAGTCGCTCAAGGCTCTGAATCGGAGCGGTCTCGCGGTGAAGAAGGATCCCCACTCCGGCGGTTCGCTCACGGCTCTGCCGATCATCGAGACGCAGGCTGGTGACGTCTCCGCTTACATTCCGACCAACGTGATTTCGATCACCGACGGTCAGATCTTCCTCGAGAGCGATCTCTTCTACTCGGGCGTCCGCCCGGCCATCAACGTCGGTATCTCCGTGTCCCGCGTCGGTGGTAACGCGCAGATCAAGGCGATGAAGAAGCTCTCCGGTACGCTCCGCCTCGACCTCGCTCAGTACCGCGAAAAGGCTGCCTTCTCGCAGTTCGCGAGCGACCTCGACGCCGCGACTCGCGCTCAGCTCGAGCGAGGCGCTCGTCTCGTTGAGCTCCTGAAGCAGGGCCAGTACGTCCCGCTCAGCGTCGAGAAGCAGGTCGTTACGATCTACGCCGGTACCCAGGGCTTCGTGGACAAGATCCCGGTCAGCTCGCTGCGTCAGTTCGAGCTCGACCTCCACGCTCACCTCGAGGCCAAGCACCCCGAGATCCTGAAAGAGATCGCCGAGAAGAAGGAGATCTCGAAGGACCTCGCAGGGAAGCTCGACACGGTCCTCCGCGAGTTTGCCAAGGGCTTCGAGGAAGCGAAGGCCTGACAAGGATGAGCCCCCTCTCGGCGAGGGGGCGCGCCGCAAAGGTTCTCCAGCATGGCCAATCAGAAGGAAATTCGTAAGCGCATCAGCACCGTCAAGAGCACGCAAAAGATCACGCGTGCCATGAAGATGGTAGCGGGGGCGCGTCTTCACAGAGCTCAGGCCCGGATCGCCGCGCTCAGGCCTTTCGCGCAAGAGACGGCCAAGGTCCTCGACAAGGTCGTGCACTCGGCCCAAAAGGACGACCAAGACACCGAGAAGCATCCCTTCTTGGCCGAGCGCGAGGAGAAGCGGGTTCTTCTCCTCGTCGTGACGAGCGACCGCGGCCTCTGCGGCGCGTTCAACTCGAACATCCTGCGTCGGGCGGAACAGGCTCGGACTGAGTTCGAGGCAGCAGGCAAGACGGTCGTCCTTCACACCATCGGCCGCAAGGCGCGCGACTTCTTCCAGCGTCGCCGGATCAAGATCGACGAGCAGTTCCCGAACGTGTGGGACAACCTGGACGTCGAGACGGCACGCCGCGTCGCCCGGACTATTCTTGGGCCGTTCTACCGCGGTGAAGTCGACTCGATCTACCTCGTCTACAATGAGTTCAAGTCGGCCATGACCCAGGCTGTGGTTCTGCAGCGCCTCTTGCCGGTGGCGGCAGGCGAGAACCTGAGCGAAACTCAAGGGGACTCGGGCGAGGACTTCCTCTACGAGCCGGATCGCGACACGCTGCTCAGCGTCCTCGTCCCCGTGTACATCGAGACGACCATCCTTCGCTGCCTCTACGAGTCCATGGCCTCCGAGCTGGGAGCGCGCATGACGGCGATGGACTCAGCGACGAAGAACGCGAGCGACATGATCAGCGACCTGACGCTCAAGTATAACCGCGCGCGTCAGGCGGCGATCACCACGGAGCTGATGGAAATCATCGGCGGCTCCGAGGCCCTGAACGCGTAAGTGTCGGAGAAAGCGCTCAGGCGAGCGAAAGGATTTGCACCCAGGGGGCGATTCGCCCCCGGTGCATTCCTCTATTTTGGACCTTCCTCGAACTTTTGATCGCTCCTTTCTTGCGGCGTTCCGGAAGTTCCTGCGAGGATCTCTGCCATGGCGAAACAGCCTCATGTTCTCGGTGTGGTTCTGGCGGGCGGAGAAGGAAAGCGGCTCTGGCCTTTGACGCGGGATCGCGCGAAGCCCGCCGTGCCATTCGGGGGGAACTATCGGCTCGTCGATTTCGCGCTCTCGAACTTGGTCAACGGCGGCTATCGGCGCATCGCTGTTCTGACCCAGTACAAGAGTCACTCGCTCGATCGACACATCGCGCAGACCTGGCGCCTCTCTCCGATCTTTAACAACTACGTGATGAGCGTGCCGGCGCAGATGCGGCACGGCAAACGTTGGTTCGAAGGTTCCGCTGACGCGATTTTTCAGAACCTGAACCTCATCCAAGACGAAGGTCCCGACTACATCTGCGTCTTCGGTTCTGACCATATCTATCGAATGGATCCGAGCCAGATGGTCGAGCAGCACATCGAGTCGGGTGCTGGCGTTACCGTGGCCGCGATTCGAGTGCCTCGCGCGGAGGCGAGCCGATTCGGTGTCGTAGATGCCGATTCGCAGGGGCGCATTCGTGAGTTCCACGAAAAGCCTCGGGATATTCACGGTCTCGCCGATAGTCCTGACGAGGTCCTGGCCTCGATGGGCAACTATGTGTTCTCGACCAAGACCCTGGTGAGCGCGGTACAGCAAGATGCGCTCGATAAGGACAGCGAGCACGACATGGGCGGGAACATCGTGACCAACCTGGTGCGCTCAGGCCAGGCTTGGGTCTACGACTTCTCGCGCAATAAGGTGCCCGGCGCGACCCCACGGGACGCTGGGTATTGGCGCGACGTCGGTACACTCGACTCCTACTATGAGTCGAACATGGACCTCATCAGCGTCCACCCGATCTTCAATCTCTATAACCTCGAGTGGCCGATCCACTCAGGCCTCAGCATGCTGCCTCCTGCGAAATTTGTGTTCGATGAGGATGGGCGGCGAGGAACGGCGATCGACTCGATGGTGTGCGCTGGCGTGATCCTCTCGGGCGGCAGCGTAAAGGGGTCGATCCTCTCCTCCGGCGTCCACGTGCACGCGGGGGCGCAGGTCGAGTCGTCGGTCCTGATGGCCGGCGTCGACATTGGACGCGGGGCGATCGTGCGGCGCGCTATCATCGACAAGAACGTGCGGGTCCCGCCGAACGCGCGCATCGGCGTCGATCTCGAGCACGATCGGGCCCGAGGCTTTACGATCTCCGAGGGCGGCGTCGTCGTGATCGGAAAAGGGGACACGATCCCGGAGTAAAGGGAGGGCGCGCGGCGTGCGCGTCCTCGGTCTTCTGAGCGATCCCCGAGGCGCGGAGCTTCGGGAGGTCGCCGCTGTTTTTGGGCTCTTCGGAGCGCTCGGCAAAATCTCGCCGTCTGAGCGGGGCCCCTGTATAAGAAAACATGAGGATCGGTCTGATCACTCGCGAGTACCCGCCTGAAATTTACGGCGGCGCGGGAGTCCACGTCGAATACCTAGGCCGCGAGCTCAAAAAGAGGCTCGATTTGTCCGTGTTTTGCTTCGGGGCTCACCGGAGCGAGGCGGAGGTCAAAGGAAGCTACGCCTTCTGGGACGCGCTGGCCGGTCCTGAGCCCCATCGGGCGGCGCTCCGGACCTTAGCGGTCAACCTGCAGATGACGGCAGACTTGGGCGGAGTCGATCTCGTCCATACGCACACTTGGTACGCAAACTTCGCGGGGCACCTGGCGAAGCTGACCTACGGCGTTCCACACGTGATGACCTCACACAGCCTCGAGCCTCTTCGCCCCTGGAAGGAAGAGCAGCTCGGCGGTGGTTACCGGATTTCCCGTTACGTCGAGCAGACCGCCGCGCTCACCTGCGATCGGATCATCGCGGTGAGCGCCGGCATGCGCGCTGATATTCTCCGCGCCTATCCTGAGGTGTCTCCGGACAAGGTCCAGGTCATCTATAACGGCATCGATACCGATGAGTACCGCCCGACCGAGGGCGGGCGCGCCCTCGAGGCCTTGGGACTCGACCCGAAGCGGCCCGTGGCGATCTTCGTCGGGCGCATCACGCGCCAAAAAGGCGTTCTCTACCTGCTCGAGGCGGCGCGCCATTTCGCCCCGGAGGTGCAGCTCTTACTCTGCGCTGGCGCCCCGGATACCCCGGAGATCGCCGGGGAGGTCGAAGCTTCGGTGCGAGAGCTCGAGAAGGTTCGCTCGGGGGTGGTTTGGGTCAGTCGGATGCTGGAGCGCAGCGAGATCATCCCGCTGCTTTCGGCGTCGACCGTCTTCGTCTGTCCGAGCATTTATGAGCCGTTTGGGATTGTCAACGTCGAGGCCATGAGTACGGGCACGGCGGTCGTCGCCTCACACGTCGGCGGGATCCCGGAGATCGTGGTCGAAGGGGAGACGGGTAAGCTCGTGCTGTTTGCTTCGGACGAGCGTGGTGACCCATCGGACCCGGACAAGTTTGCTCGCGATTTTGCGGCGGCTGTGAACGAAGTCGCCTCGGACCGAGCGCTCGCCCAGCGCATGGGTGAGGCGGGGCGCGCCCGGGCTATCGAACGCTTCAGTTGGCCGGCGATCGCTGAGGAAACGATCGCCCTTTATCGAGGTCTCCTCTCGAGGTGAACTTATGTGTGGGATCGTCGCTTATACAGGGCCCCGTGACGTCGCTCCCGTCTTGCTCGACGCGCTCCGTCGACTCGAGTACCGGGGCTACGATTCGGCTGGACTCGCGGTACTCCAGACGGAGGAGAGTGCGCCGAGCCTCACCATCGTGCGAGCGGTCGGAAAGCTCGACAACCTCGCCCAGGCGATTTCGGCGAGCGATTTGCCGGGTCAGACGGGCATCGGGCACACCCGCTGGGCTACCCACGGCCGCCCCTCGGAGGCAAACGCCCATCCTCACCGCTCGGGGCCCCTCGCCATCGTTCACAACGGGATCATCGAGAATCATCTCGAGCTCAAGCAGGCGCTCCGCGCCGAAGGCGTGGAGTTTCAGAGCGACACCGACACCGAGATCGTCGCGCATTTGCTGCACAAACATTTGAGCCCCCATGGTCCGAGGGAGGACGCGCTTCGCGAGGCTCTGCGCCGCACCCTGCGGGAAATCCGCGGCGCCTACGCGCTCGCGGTTGTCTGCGAACAGGCGCCGGATTTCGTGCTTTTGGCGAAGAACTCCTCCCCGCTCGTGCTCGGCATTGGCCGCGGCGAGACCCTCGCGACATCAGATATTCCTGCGCTCCTCAGCTACACCCGCGACGTCGTCTTTCTCGAGGACGGTGAGCTGGCCGAGCTTCGACCTTCTGGGGTACACATCGAGACCTTGGACGGGACTTTGGTGCAGCGGAGAAGCCGCCGCATCGACTGGAGTCCGGTGCAGGCCGAAAAGGGCGGCTACAAACACTTCATGCTCAAGGAGATCTTTGAGCAGCCGAGAGCCATCGAAGATACGCTGCGCGGGCGACTCGATCTCGAGTCGGGCTCCTTGGTGCTGAATGAACTCGGGCTTGATGCGGAGACGGCGCGGGGGATTTCGCGCATTTGCTTCATTGCTTGCGGAACTAGCTATCACGCAAGTTTGCTCGGGCGTCATTACGTCGAAAAATACGCGCGCATCCCGGCGCAGACGGAGCTCGGCAGTGAGGTACGCTATCGCGATCCGGTGTTCACAAAGGGTGACCTCGTGATCGCGGTGAGCCAGTCGGGCGAAACGCTCGATACCTTAGCGGCGCTCGAGGAGGCCAAGCGGCATGGCGCGCGCACGATCGCGCTGACCAACGTGCTGGAGAGCGCGATCGCGAGGGCCGCGGACTCTGCCCTCTATACCCACGCCGGACCGGAGATCGGCGTGGCATCGACGAAGGCTTTTACGACGCAGCTGGTCGCCATGCTCATGCTCTCCCTTGAGCTTGGTCGCTTGCGCGGGACGCTCCCTGCGCCCGAGCTGCTCGCGCTCCTGCACGCATTGCTGGAAGCGCCGGGCTCCCTAAGGACGACTCTGGAGGCGCACGAGGCGGTGCTCAGCGTCGCTCGCAAATGGCACCAGAGCCAGAACTTCCTGTTCCTCGGACGAGGACTCGAGTTTCCTATCGCGCTTGAGGGTGCGCTCAAGCTCAAGGAAATCTCCTACGCCCACGCCGAGGGGTACGCGGCGGGTGAGATGAAACACGGACCGATCGCCCTCATCGACGAGAAGATGCCGGTGATCGTGCTCATCCCGGATGATCGCACCTATGAGAAGACCTTTAGCAACCTCGAAGAAGTGAGGGCGAGGGATGGTCGGGTGATCGCTGTTGCGACGGAAGGCGACGAGCGCGTGAAAGGCGTCGCAGACGATGTGCTCTATATTCCGAAGGTCCACGAAGCCATCGCACCTCTCATCACCACGATTCCGCTCCAGCTCCTCGCCTACTACGTCGCTGATTTGCGAGGCACCGACGTCGATCAGCCAAGGAATTTGGCGAAGACAGTGACCGTCGAGTGAGCCGGGCTTGACAGGGCCCGCCGCGTCGAGACGATGCAGAGGATATGCGGGCTCTTTCCCTGACCATCTTAGCTCTCTCCCTCTCCGCCTGTGGCGGTTCTTCGAAAGCTCCTGAGGCTCCCGCCGCCGAACCGGAGAGCGTTGAGCCCGAAAGCGCCGAGACAAGCGAAGAACCAGAGAAGGTAGAGGAAGCGAGCGGACCTGGCGCGATTCCGACCAGCTGTCATCGGGACGGGCCGGTGTGCACGGCGGACCCGAAGTGGGTCAAGAAGCTGTGCGCCGATCTTTATCCGGACGTGGCGCTCTACCTCTTCCAGAAGTCTTCGCCGTTCACCCACGGTTACATCACACGCAAGACGAAGGCAGTGAACGCCTCAGGCGGTGTGACGAGCGGCGACGAGTGGCTCGCTTTCGACGAAGAGGTTGTTCTTCTTTATCACCGCGCGCCGAACGCGAATGGAATTCAGGTCAGCGGTGCGGAAGGTGGCTACGACGCGATCCGGCTGGACGGCTCCTGCGTCACGCTTGACTCGAACGAGGTCACCCTGAATGTGCCGCCGAAGGCGAAATACGCGACGATCGCTTGGAGGTATCTCGGAGACGACACCGAACAGCAGCTGAAGGCGCATCGCCCGATCTTCGAGGCCTATGTGGCCCGGAAGAAGGAATGCAAAGGCGCCTTCAGCGGTGAAGTGTCGAAGAAGTGTGTCGACCTCGACGCGAAGCTGAACCAGAAAGTCGTAAGCTCCCTGAAAGACGGGAGCTTGGTCCTCGAGCCGCCCGCGAAGAGGCCTTAGCCGGCTTTCGCCGCGCTCAAGACGATCGCTCGGCGGTGCTCCCAGAACCTCTCGAACGCCGAGGCGTAGGCGTCGACGGTCTCGGCGTCCTGAGCGATCAGCGGGCACGATTGGGTGAACAGGAGGAAGGAGCCGTCGAGCAGCTCTTCGGTCTTCGGGAAGCGCGCCTTGTAGTTTTCAAGGACGCTCTCCGGCAGGTTCTTGGCTTCGGAGAAGATCTTGTGATGCGTTTGGGGTGCGCGCTCCCAGAGCGTGGCTTCGAAGCCCGTGGCCTTGAGGGCGGAGAGGAGCGCATCGCGCACGACGGTGGCCGAGAACTCCTCGAGGCCTGCGGCCTTCCGGTCGATGCGCACCCGATACTTGTGGTGCACAGTGGTCCGGTCCTCGGGAACATGCGGAGGTAGGACACCGGGGAGCTTCGCGAGACGGGCGCTCAAGCGCGCGGCGTTTTCTTGAGCGGCACGCGTGCGCGCGGGGAGTTTCTTGAGCAGGGAGCGCGCGAGCGCCGCCATCATCTCGTTGCCACGGTACATCGAGCCGAGCCTCTGGCTGTTCAGGCTGCGCCAGCCGTCGAGGGGCCGACGGAGGTCGTTCAGGCGCCCTTCGGCGAGACTCAGATCGTGGCCGAAGTTCCGGACCTGGTTCGCGAGCTCAGCGCGCTCGAGCTCCCCGGTGACGTAGATTCCGCCTTCGCCAGCGCCAAGGTTCTTGCTCGATTGGAATGAGAAACCGCCACCAGCGGCGAGGGCACCAACAGGTTTGCCCCGGTAGGTTGCGCCGTGAGCTTGAGCTGCGTCTTCCAGCAAGATCAGGCCGCGAGCGTCGGCGAGCTTTTTGAGCGCATCGATGTCGAAGGGGCAACCGTGAACGTGGACCGGCATGATCGCCTTGGTCCGCGGCGAGAGCCAGCGGACGACTTCTTGTTCGTCGATGAGACCGGTTCGGGGATCGACGTCAGCAAAGACGGGCGTAGCCCCCACAGAGAGCACCGCCTGAGCCGTAGCGACGAATGTGTACGCGGGGACGATCACCTCATCTCCGGGACCAATGCCAGCGGCGGCCAGAGCCAAGATCAGGGCGCTGGTTCCCGAGTGTGTGAGGAGGGCGTACTTCGCTCCGACGTACTCGCTGAACTCTTCCTGGAGAGCGAGCGCTTCGGGCGCGAAGTTACCGGAGAGGACTCCTCGCGACAGGACGCGTTCGACGGCCTGCTTCTCCTCAGTTTCGAGGATCGGCCAGAGGCGATGGCGCGCGGGGTCGATGAGTTTTACGGGGGCGTCGTCCTTGAGCAATGCGGAGGGAAGATGTGCTGTCACGGGGATTGTTCTCTTGTCTGACGTGAAAAGGGCCGCGCCAGGAGGCGCGGCCCTTGTTCTATGGGTTTGTTCTGAGAGACGGGCCTCTATCAGTCGTCCTTGCGCTGCTGAGCGGCGCCGAAGACAGCTGCTCCACCGTTCGTGGCGGCGGGGCGACCCTGGGCCTTCTGCTTGCGAGCGGCCACCGAGCGCGCCCAGTCATAGAGCATGCGCTCCTGCTGGAAGAGATCGTGGACCGGCTCCTGACCGGGGCTCGTGTACGGAGACTTGAAGTACATGCTCATCTGGGTCTGGATGCCCTTTTCGCCGACTTCCTGAGCAACGTCGAGGATGCGCACCATGTCGATGCAGAGAGGAGCTGCGAGGATCGAGTCCTTGCAGAGGAAGTTGATCTTCATCTGCATCGGCTGACCACAGAAGCCCTGGACGTCGATATTGTCCCAAGCTTCTTTCGCGTCGCCGCGGGGCTTGTAGTAGTGGATGTGAACCTGGTGGTTCTCGACCTTGTGACCGACAACGCTGTCGAGCACGCTGGCCTTCGAACGAACCTTGGTCTCGTTGCTCTTCGGATCGTCGAGCACGAGCCCGTCATTGTTGCCGAGGAAGTTCACCGAGTACCAGCCGTCGACGCGGAGGCGGCGCAGGCGGAGCATCGAAGCCATCGCGGTCTTCACGAGGGTCTGGCCCGTCTTGCCGTCCATACCGCAGTAGGGCACGCCGTTCTTGATCGCGTGCTCCTCGAGAGCCGGGACGTTTGCGAGGCTCGGAGCGAAGTTCGCGTGGGGCACGCCCAGCGAGTTCGCTGCGTACATGTAACGCATCGTCGGGGAGATCGCCGGATTGTTCTCGTCGATCGCCTTCTCGAAGGCAGCGAGCGTCTGGTGGACCTCGGTCCGATCCATCCACTTCTCCGTGGAAGCGAGGTTCACGAGAACAACGCGACGCAGGTTGTTCGCCTGCTTGAACTTCTCGATGTCCTTCTTGATGGCCTCGATCTGGCCACGGTGCCCGCCGTCGGTTCCGACGACGTGACGGCCCTGGAGGTTCTGGGCGTACTCGCGAGAGAACACTGCTGGCCAGGGGCGCTGGGCTTCGAGCTCTTCACGAACCGGCTCGAGCTCATCGGCGCGGAAGACGCCGTGCCCGAGGGCTGCCTCGTAGAGGCTCTTGTCGTTCAGGTCCCAGCCGGCGAAGACGAGGTCTTCGAGCTTCGCGAACTCGAGAATGTCCGTGAGCTTGTCCGAGGTGACCGTGTCGTCCGGCTCCGTGAGCATTGCGCGACGCGGAGCGAGGCCTCGCTTCATGAGGGCGACGCCCGCGACCAACGTAGAGGCAACTGCCCCGTTAATTCCAATGATGACTACACCTACGCGTCCCATATGTTCCTCTTGTTTGGCGCCGATTGGCTTGCGTTTTGACCTTCGTTGGACTTCCCGAATTCCCGACGATAACCGTTTGATGTTTGTTGCGGACTGTTGAGCCAGGGCTCTTGGGGTGGTTATCGAAGGCGCCTTTGCCGGGGGGGAAGTTGTCTCGGTTCGGGGGACCAGAACCGGGACGGGCGAGACGCCCCTAACGTGAGTTCGGCGGGGCGTCTAGCCTCAACCGGAATTGGTTTTACCATTCGTGACCGATTGGAAAGGTTTGTCCAGTAAATCTTCGAAAGGACCCGGCAAATCTTCTCGGCCCATCGGAGCGCGAAAAGGTCTTTACAGGCCAAATGGGGACCCGCGGAGGCGCGTAAATGAGTGCGCACCTGCCCCCAGCAGGGCTCCGGACCGCGCACAGGCCTTCCTCGACTGGTAGGGCCACTCGGGGCGCGCTGAGCAGAGACGCGCGCGTTCGATTTGATGATGGGTTCATGAGGAGCAGAGCGCGCACTTTCGAGAGGCGACGCTCCGCCCACTTCGGTTCTTGTGTCGACCGGCGCCCATGTTACGAGGCGGAGCGATGGCTAGCGCTCTCGAAGCTCAAGATCCCCGCACAGGCGAGGCTCTTCCTCTCGTTCCGACCACTGACGCGTCTTCTGTGAGTCAATTGGTGGAGAAGGCGCGCGCCGCCCAGAAGGCCTTCCAAAGAGAAGGGTTCGCCGAGAGGCGACGTAGGCTCGAGCGCGCCGCGCGGCGCCTGCTCGAGAGGCGCGCCGAAGGCATGGCGATCGTTGAAGCCGAAATTGGGAAGGTTCATGCCGACGCGCTCTTCACCGAAGCGCTCGGACCGCTCGACGCCGTGCGCGGCTGGGTTCGAGTCATTGAAGGAGCCCCGGCTGGCACCGTCTCGCTGAATCCTCTGGCGTTCCCCCGAAAGTCTGCGCGCATCGAGCTTCTGCCTCGAGGGGTCGTCGGCGTCCTCTCTCCTTGGAACTTCCCCATCTCCGGCCTCTATCGGAGCGTCATTCCGGCTCTTTTGACCGGTAACGCCCTGGTCGTGAAGCCGAGCGAATATTCGCCACGCTCGAGTCGTTGGTTCCTCGAGACGCTGGCGGCGGAGCTCCCTGAGAACGTGCTGAAGATCGCCTATGGCGGACCCGAGGTGGGCGCGGCGCTCCTCGAATCGGGGATCGACGCCTGCGTGTTCACGGGCTCTTCGGCGGTCGGCGCTCGGGTAGAAGCGCGCGCTTTCGAGCTCGGCATCCCGTGCAGCGCAGAGATGGGCGGCAACGATGCGGCGATCGTGCTCGAGGACGCCGACATGGAGCGGACCGTGGCAGGCATTGTGCACTGGGCGCTCCAAAACGCCGGGCAGGCCTGCGGAGCGATCGAGGTTGTCTACGCGGATAGTCGCGTCGCGGCGGATCTCGCCGCTCGGCTGGCCGACGCTTGTGAGCGCCTCCGGCCCCCGGTCATCGTCGGAGGACCGGGCTCTCTCGCGCCGATCGCTCTCAAGAAACAGCTCACGCTCGTCGAAGAGCATATTCGCGACGCTGTCGAGAGAGGCGCGCGCCTGCTCACGGGAGGCACGGCCGAGGGGCAATACATGCCGCCCACTGTGCTCGCAGACTGCACCGAAGAGATGCGGGTGGTGCGAGAGGAGACTTTTGGGCCCGTGATCCCGGTCGTCGCCGTCGACGGTCCGGCCGACGCGATCCGCCGCGTCAACCGCGGCCTCTATGGACTTACGGCTTCGCTTTGGACGCGCGACATTCGTCGGGCAGAGAACCTCGCCGACGAGCTCGATGTCGGCGTTGTGACCATCAACAATCACGCCTTCACCGGCGCCATCCCGGATCTTCCCTGGAGCGGCCGGCGCTCGTCCGGGCGCGGCATCGCCAATAGCGCCTGGTCACTGCTCACCTTCGCCCGGCCCAAGGCGATCGCGATCGATCGGAATCGAGGACCTGAACCGTTCTGGGTTCCTTTCGACGATAACCTGACCGAGCTCGGTGAGACACTCTCGGACCTGCAGCTGAATCGTCCAGGTGGCGCCCTCAAGCTCCCGGTGCTTCTCCGGCGCCGCATGAAGACGATCAAGGGCTTCTTCGGGATCAAATAGAGAGGGCGCTCTTCGCCTGGCTCTCCGGAGGGGGAAGCCACAAGCCTCGGCCGCGTTCGTCTCAAATCCTTTCACAAACGCGAGCCTGGCCACAAAAAGAGAAACGGGAGGAAGCGAACGCTTCCTCCCGCTACTTTGCAGGCGAACCTGCCGCTCTTACTCCGCGGGAACTTCCTTCGGAGCGCTCACCATCGTCTCGCTTTCGAGAGCCGAGGAGACCGCAATGCCGGTGCGGGGGAAGTCGTCCGGATAGGCTTCCATGCCCATCTCGGCTGCGTCGAGGCCCATCTCTTCGTCCTCTGCCGAGACGCGGAGACCCATCGTCTTCTTGATGACGAACCAGACGAGCGAGGAGACCGCGAAGGCATAGATGCCGACGACGACCACACCTTTGAGCTGAATCATCAGCTGAGCCGCGCCGCCGCCGACCAAGAGGCCGCCGGAAGCCAGGTCGACGTCCGCGATGGCCTTAGCGACACCGACGTCACCGAAGAGCCCGATGGCCAAGGTGCCGAAGATACCGTTCAGGAGGTGGACGCTGGTCGCGCCGACGGGATCGTCGATCTTGATCTTGTCGAACATGATGACGCCTTCCACGACGATGACGCCGCCGATGGCGCCGATCAGGATCGACATCGGGCCGGTCACGAAGGCGCAGGGAGCGGTGATGGCCACGAGGCCGGCGAGGCAGCCGTTGAGGGTCAGGCCGAGATCCGGCTTGCCAACGCGGGCCCAGGTGTAGACCGTACCGACGACAGCACCGGCCGCAGCGGCCATGTTCGTGGTGAGCAGGATGTGACCGATGGCGTCAGAGCTCGCGCCCATGGTCGACCCCGGGTTGAACCCGAACCAGCCGAGCCAGAGGATGAGCGTGCCGAGCATGGCGCTCGTCATGTTGTGGCCAGGGATCGCCTTGACCTTGCCGTCTTTGGTGTACTTGCCGAGACGCGGTCCGAGGAAAATGCAGCCAGCGAGGGCCGCCCAGCCGCCGACCGAGTGCACCACGGTCGAGCCAGCGAAGTCGACCATACCTTCCTCGCCGAGGAAGCCGCCGCCCCAGATCCAGTGACCGCCGACGGGGTAGATGACGGCGCCCATCACGATGCTGAAGACAAGGAATGCTCCGTAGTGGATGCGCTCGGCGACCGCGCCGGACACGATCGTCGCGGCGGTACCAGCGAACACGAGCTGGAAGAAGAACTTGACCGGGATCGGAACCGTGGCCCAGGAAAGGGCGGAGAAGGTCTCCTCGTCATAGGGGACGAACCAGCCGCTCGTTCCGAAGTAGGGGTTGCCGTTGCCGTACTGAATGCCGAAGCCGACGGCGTAATAGATGAGTGTGGTGAGGGCGAAGACGACGACGTTCTTCGCAAGGATGTTGACGGTGTTCTTTTTCCGGCAAAATCCCGACTCCACCAGACCGAATCCGGCGTTCATGAAGAACACCATGAGGCCTGCAAAAACGACCCAGAGCGTATCGGTGGCAACCTTCAAATCATTGATGGAAGGGCCTTCGTCAGCCAGGGCGAGGTTCGGGGCTAAAAAGAGCCCCAGCGCGATTAAGGTCTTCAGTGAATTATTTCTCATGGAGCCATCTCCTCGGGCTCTAAGTTCCCTGGTCGAGGTTTCTTCTTTGTGTCGAAATATTTGCAATCAAGATCGGAGCGCGCTCTGGCGTCCTCTCCTGCAGGAGAAGCGCTTCAAATTCAGAGATTTGCGAGCTGTGAGGGGCTTTGTTCTTTTTTCGGACGCTAGGCATATTTCTCCTGATCGCCGCTGGACCGGGGGGGACGGCCGCGCGCTCTCGTTTTCTGTTGCCGCCCGAGCACCTGATCGGCAGACGGCGCAAAAGCGATGTTTCCTCGCGGAAGGACACGAGTTTGTGGGCAAGGAGGACGAGGGGGGTGTCGTTCCTGAGGGGCCGCGCGCCCGCGACCACCGCCCTTTCAAGGGGCGAGAGGCTCAGCACCTAGATGGGCCGGCGCGGCCCTATCGGGGCTCCTATGAGGTCCAAAGCGTCGCAGACGACGACGAGAAACATTGGGCGCGCTGTTCCCGCCCCGGGGGAGACCGCGGTCGGCGGACCCGAAGACGAGCTCTCGGGAGAGACTACTCGGCGGCGCGCTTTTGGGAGGCTTCCCGGTAGCGCTGGTAGTTCTCGATGACTTTGGTCACATAGCCTTGCGTCTCGGGGTATGGCGGAATGCCCCCGTAACGAAGGACGGCGTTTTCACCAGCGTTGTAGCCGGCGATGGTGAGCATGAGATCGCCGTTGAACATGTTGGCGAGGACGCGCAAATAGCGGGTTCCGCCGAGGATATTCTGCCGCGGATCGTAGATGTCCTCGACGAGCATGGTCGCGGCGGTCGCGGGCATCAGCTGCATGAGCCCAATGGCGCCAGCTCGAGAGACGGCGCGGGGATCGTAGTTGCTCTCGACGAGGATGACGGCGCGGACGAGCTCCTCAGGGATTTGATAGAGGGAAGCAGCCTCGCGAATGTAGGCGTCGTAACGGGTGAGCCGCTCGGGACTGCGATCTTTGGGCATCGCGACGGGCGTATCGACAGCGACCTTTTTTGCGCCAGGGCGGGGTTTCGAGGTGAAGACGATCACGCCGTCGGCGTCGACGGACTGGTAGATGTCAGCGTGAGCAAGCGGGACGGCGAGGGCGATGACGCCTGCGATCGCTCCCGCTCCTACGAGCGAGCGCACCCTCCAAGAGCGGCTTTGGGCACCCAGAAAGCTCATCTGTTCCTATAAGCATAGGTCAAGCGGGGGCCGGCGCCACGCCCCGAACGAACCTACACGGTAAGCCGCGGATTTTACGAATCTTTCCTCGTCCGACCGACGAGGGGCGCCGCGGTCGGTTCTTGGAGGGGTTCAAAAGCGACGTGGGCTGAGGTAGGTTGCCGCCCTCTCGTCTGACAACGGAAAAATGCAGCGGGAGTATAGGTGGTTTTGTTGGTTTTCAGAGAAAAAGGGGAAGTATTCATGAAGTATCAGAAGCACTCATCGCTCGCTCGCACCGGAATTTTCGCAGTCCTTTCCGGGATTTCCTTGGGCCTCGGGGCTTGTGCCGTCGAGCCTTTGGACATGGGTGAGAGCGAGGTGCGCGACAGTGAGCAGGAGCTCATCGGCGGCTTGCCGGTGCCGCTCGACTTCTACCGCTCGACGGTGGGCATTGGGGATGTGTGCACGGCAGCCAAGGTGGGGCCAAGGCTGTTCCTCACGGCGGCCCATTGCGTGGCCGGGTGGCGAGTTCCGCCGCGGTACCCCTTCCCGCTTCCGGAGGACTACCCGGAGAACAACGGGATCGCTGGGAACTTCCTCCCGGGGAACCTGCTCGTCATTCACTCGGGCGTAAACACCGGAACTCCCGAGGACATCACAGTCACTATCGTTCAGACTCACATCCACCCGTCCTGGTGGTCGTGCCCGACTTGTTATGAGCCGGTCTACCAAGAGGGGACCGCGGCTGACATTGCGGTGATCGAGATCGCCGAAGACACGCCGCAGATCCCCTCGGCTCGCGTCGATCTCGATCCGGTCCCGGTCGGAACAGAAATCATCAAGGTGGGCTATGGTTGCGAAGTTCGCACGAACATTCCCGTCGAAGAGCTCGACGGTCTCGGGCGCTACAAGTCCGCCGAAGGGACGACGATCCCGGCGAGCTCGATCGTCCACCCCCACGAGGTGATGCATCGCCCGGCCGTGACGAGCAGTCAGGCCGCTCTGATCGGGGATACCTACCTCATTACGGCCGGTCACGCGCAGAACCCGGACAACGCGAGCCTTTGTATGGGAGACTCTGGGGGCCCGGTCTACCTGAAGTCGAGCGCGGAGCCGCGCATCGTGGGAGTGAACTCCGACTACACGTTCATGCCGCGGAGCGGTCCCGAAGATCTCGGCGGAGTCTCTTGGACCGACCTGCACACGAGGACGTCCCTCGATTCGCTGCACGGCGTGGGCAGTTGGCTTCAGAGTCTGAACGTCGACACCGTGGGCGGCTCAGCGAACACGAACTGCACGTGTCCTTCCGGATGCAACGCGGTCAAGACAGTGAGCGCTCCGCTCTTCAAGCAGGGCGTCGACGACAGCTGCTACTTCCTCCCAGACCTCGGGTATAGCTTGAACAACTACAGCATGATCCAGGTCAACTTGAACGGGCAGGATGTGACCAATCAGTGGGTCGGAAACTGGGCTTACCCGGCGCGCAAAGACGGCGGCTATTATGTCTATGTCAAAGCTGGCCTCAGCTGGGCCGCCTGGCAGGTCGTGAACTGAAACGCCCCCCCGGCGCATCTCGACCATCGGGTGCGCCGGGCGTTTGCCCTCGTGACTCTCGAAGGATGCCGCTGGCTGTTCAGCGGCGTCCTCGAGGCACGCGGGGCAGACCCGTGTGCTGGGTCAAAAGGGGCTTTTCCTTGCGCGAGGGCGATGAGTCCGAAGACGAGGGGCGCCCGGAGCTTCGATTCTCTTTTGCCTCGCGCGGAGGCCTTTCGGGGGAGAGCGGATCGTAGCGGGGGATGAGCTGATGCTCTCCAGGGCCGATCAGATCATGGCGACCCATACGGACGAGCGCCTTTCTGAGCAGCGGCCAATTCTTTGGGTCGTGGTAGCGGAGGAAGGCCTTGTGCAGACGCCTCTGCTCGGGGCTCTTCACAACGGCGACCGTTTCCGACGAGCGATCCACCGGACGGAGCGGGTTTCGCTCCGTGTGATACATCGCGGCGGCGTAGGACATCGGTCCGGGCAAAAACGCCTGGACCTGGTCGGCGCGGTAGCCGTTCTTCTTGAGCCAGAGAGCGAGCTCGAGCATGTCCTCGTCGGTTGTGCCCGGGTGAGCCGCGATGAAGTAAGGGATCAGGTACTGTTTTTTGCCGGCGGCCTTTGAGTAGTCCTCGAACAGACGCTTGAAGCGATAGTAGGTTCCGACCCCCGGCTTCATCATCTTCGACAGTGGTCCCTCGGCGATGTGCTCGGGAGCGATCTTCAAGTAGCCGCCGACGTGGTGCGTCGCGAGCTCCTTGATGTACTCGGGGCTCTTGATGGCGAGGTCGTAGCGAAGGCCGGAGGCGATCGAGATCTTCTTGATACCCGGGATGGCGCGGGCTTTTCGGTAAACCTGAATCAGCGGCGTATGGTCGGTGTTCAGGTTGTCACAGACGTCCGGATAGACGCAGGAGGGCAAGCGGCACTTGGCCTCGATCTCGCGGCTCTTACAGGCGAGCCGATACATGTTCGCGGTGGGTCCCCCGAGGTCGCTCACGTGACCGGTGAAGCCGGGCAGGCTCGTCATGGCCGAGAGCTCGCGTAAGATCGAAGCTTCTGAGCGGTTTTGGATGATGCGGCCTTCGTGTTCGGTGATGGAACAGAAGGAACAGCCGCCGAAGCAGCCGCGCATGATCGTCACCGAGAAACGGATCATCTCATAGGCCGGCAGCCTCTGCCCTTGGTGCGCCGGATGGGGCACCTTCTGGTAGGGGAGCTCGTAGATGTGATCCATCTCCGCCGTCGAGATCGGCAGCGGAGGCGGATTCACGAACACATCCACGTCGCCGTTTCTCTGCACGAGACAGCGAGCGTTGTGAGGATTCGACTCGAGATGAAAGACGCGGGAGGCGTGGGCGTAGAGGACCTTGTCCTCTTTCACGACTTCGGCGCTCGGCAGCCGGAGGATGACTTTGTCTCGCGGGTGCCGAAGGCGTGCTTTGCGGAGCTGGACAAGCTCGGCTTTGGTCGGCCCCTCTGAAGGGCCCTGGGAGGCGCGGATCTCGGCCTCCATGAGATAAGGACTTGGCACGTCGGTGACAGGGCCAGGCACATCGACGCTGTCGGAAGGTTCGACGACGAAAGTCCCGGGCGGCGCGTCGAGAGGGCCGCCTGGCCCCACGGGACGGCGCACCGCAGTGCCGCGCACGTCGAGGATGTTTCGCGGGTGCTCGCCGCGCGCTACCCGATGGGCGACCTCACAGAGGGCTCGCTCGGCGTTGCCGTAAATGAGCAGATCGGCTCCGGAGTCGACGAGCAGCGAGCGGCGCACCTTCCCGCTCCAATAGTCATAATGGGCTAAGCGGCGGAGGCTCGCTTCGATGCCGCCCAAAATGACAGGCGCCTTCGGGTAGGCTTCGCGACAGCGCTGCGTGTAGATGATGGTCGCTCGGTCTGGTCTCTTGCCGGCGACGCCTCCGGGCGTATAGGCGTCGTCCGAGCGGGGTTTCTTGTCGCTCGTGTAGTTGTTCACGAGCGAATCCATGTTGCCGCCCGTGACGCCGAAAAAGAGCGTCGGTTCACCGAGCTCTTGAAACGCAGCGGCGCTCGAGGTGTCGGGCTGATCCAAGATGCCGACGCGAAAGCCCTGGTCTTCGAGGAGACGACCCACCAGCGCCATACCGAAGCTCGGATGGTCGACGTAGGCGTCGCCGGTCACCAAGATCACGTCACAGGCCTCCCAGCCGAGCGCGTCCATCTCGGCGCGCGAGCGCGGGAGAAACGGCGCCACGCCGAGTCGCTTCGCCCAGAAGGGCTGGTGTCCAAAGAGTCCCGGGCGAGCCACGCGGCCGGAAGGTAGCTGAGCTGAGGGAGAAGGCGAGCGGTCCCGAGGACCGTGATTCACGATCTCGGGGAAAAGGGTCAACTTTCTATTTCGTCGAAACTTCGCAGGTGGGCCGCTGAGAGAAGCACGGAACTCAGGCGAAGTGGCTCAAAGAGCTTGGCTCGAGCGATTCGGCAGTGACACCGTCGCAACAGAAGCGGGGGAGAGTTGCCCTCCTCCTCCTTCTTTCACTTTAGCCTGGAGCCGATCATGTCTGTTCGTTTGAGTTCGTCCCTCTCTCTTTTGGCTGCGAGCGCCTTGGGCATTGTCGCCTGTTCCGGCGGACATGTGCCGAGTGAGGGCGACGACGGCGTGGGGGGAAATGTAAGCGGCGTCGGGGGAGACGTTTCTGGCGGCGCGACCGGGAGCGGCGGGGCCTTTGGGGTAGGCGGGGTCGCTTCAGGGGGCGCAAGTGATGGCGTCGGAGGTGGCATGGACCCGAGTCCTGCGGGCGGAGCGCCGAACGTGGGAGGCAATGGCGGCAGTAGCGCTGGCGGGGGCAGCGGCGGAGCAGAACCGGGGGCTGGTGGTGGAGCGCCGACCACAGGGGGCTCCGGGAACGATGTGAGCGCGTGGGGTGAAGTGGAGAACCCGAGCGCGGATTGTGAGGTCGGACCGCTGCCGAGCGTCGGTTCGCTCACGGCCAGCGCGAAACTCCCCGATCCTTTCAAGAAGATGGATGGGACGCGGATCACGAGCAAGAGCGAGTGGCGCTGTCGGAGGGAAGAGATCCGCAAGCAAGCTCTCGCGTTCATCTACGGAGAGAAGCCCGAGACTCCGAAGAGCGCCGTCTCCGGTGATGTGAGCTCGACCATGATCACCGTTGAGGTCAACGATGGGGGCAAGATGACCTCCTTCAACGTCACCGTGAACATGAACGGCGCTACGGCGCCCGCGCCGGCCATCATCGGTTACGGCGGCGTCGGAGGCATGAAGGTTCCGGCGGGCGTGGCGACCCTGAATTTTTCTCCGGTGGAGTCGACGGGCGGCAGCGGCGCGAAAAATGGCCCGTTTTATACGGCCTATGGCGCGAACCACGAGGCCGGGTACCTCACGGCGCAGGCCTGGCAAATCAGCCGTCTCTTAGATCTGCTCGAGGCGAAACCTGACGTCATCGATCCGAAACATGTCGCTGTGACGGGGTGTTCTCGGTATGGCAAAGGCGCCTTCGTCGCCGGCGCGCTCGACAATCGCATCGCGCTCACGATCCCTGTTGAGTCGGGCCTCGGGGGCACCGTGGGGCTGCGGCTCGTCGAGGTGCTCGACAGCTATAGCGGCAGCGAGTGGCCTTATCACGCGATCAGTTATGTGCGCTGGCTCTCCGAGAAAGCGCTCGGTCAATTCACAACGGGCAACAGCGCCGGAGCCGACAATACGGATAAGTTGCCCGTCGACATGCACGAAATGATGGGTCTGATTGCGCCGCGAGGCCTCTACATCGTCGACAATCCGAGCACGATGTATAATGGCCTCGATCGCAACTCGGCCTGGGTGACGGCGAAGGTGGGCCAGATGATCTTCGAAGCCCTCGGGGTCGGCGATCACATGGCCTACGAAGGAGCCTCCGGCTCCCACTGCAGCTGGCGAGAACAATACACTCCTTCACTCAACGCGATGATCGACAAGTTCCTGTTGGAGAAGAGCGGCACGACGACCGGTACCTTCAAGACGGACCTTCCTAATCCGCCCAATCACACGACACACATCGACTGGGAGCCGCCGACGCTCGCGGGTGAGCTCTGAGGCCTTCGTCCGGTAGCGAGCGCCTTTTCTTCGATCGGATCGGCTGAGATTCGCATAGAGCCGACAGATGTGCGGGCTTTCGGCGAGGCCGCGACATTTTCGACAGATGAGCCATCCTTCCCGTCGTCCCATGTCCCTCCGGCTTCTTCCGTCCCTCCTCTCCCTGTCTTTCGTCGCGTGGGCGCTCGGCTGTTCATCCTCGGACTCTGAACCCACAGGGGCCGGCGGCGCAGGCAGCGGAGGGATCTCTGCAGTCGGCGGCGGGGCGAGCGGTGGGGGACCGCTCGGCGATGGCGGGACCGGTTCGGGCGGGGCGCCCACGAGTGGCGGGAGCTCTGCGGGCGGGGCGCCATCGGTCGGTGGCAGCGCGGGCTCCGGATCAGGCGGAGGAGGCGCGGACCCCGCTGGGGGCGCGTCCGCAGGTGGCAGCGCGGGGAGCGGCGGTGCTCAGGGAGCCGGGGCCGAGGGCAGCGGAGGAGCTCCGGCGACGCCCGCGTTCTTTCTGGGGGCGGACATCTCGAGCGTCCAGGAGTCGAACTCGACCTTCATCGACACGGACGGTCAGCAGAAGAGCATCTTCGCGCTCCTCCGAAATCACGGGTTCAACTCGGTGCGTCTGCGCACCTTCGTCGATCCGATGGCGCCTTACGGTTACGCCTCGAGCGCGAACGGTTGCACGGGGAAGTCCGAAGCTTACGGCGACAAAGCGCACGTCATCGCCTACGGAAAACAAGCCAAAGACCACGGCATGGGCCTTTTGGTAGATTTTCATTATAGCGACGTCTGGGCTGACCCGGGCAATCAGATCATCCCTCAGGCCTGGCGAAACGCGGCCAACATCGACGCCCTCGCGGAGCTCGTGAAAGAGTACACGAAGGACTTCATCGAGGACGCGATCGCCGAGGGGGCGCGGCCGGACATGGTCCAGATCGGCAACGAAATTACCCCCGGCATGCTGATGCACGTTCCGGGAGCGAACACCGATTGTTGGGGGAATCAGCCGGCTTCGGCGCCTTTCGGCGGTTCCACGAGCAACTGGACGAACCTCGGCAAGCTGCTCAGCGCGGGGGCGAGTGCGGTGCGTGAGGTCGATCCGACGATTTTGATCATGCTCCACGTCGAGAACACCGACGAGCTCGAGGGAGTGCGCTGGTGGTTGAATCAAGCGATCGCTCAGGGGGTCGACTTCGACGTGTTCGGGCTCTCTTGTTATACGAAGTTCCAGGGGCAGCCGAGCGTTTGGCAGAACACCTTCACCACGCTGGCGAATGAGCATCCCAACTTGAAGTTTGTGATCGCTGAGTACAACCCCGAGCGGACGCGCGCCAACGAGATCATGCGGGACCTGCCAGGTGGGCGGGGCATCGGGACGTTCTTCTGGGAGCCGACGCAGTCGGGAGAGTGGGGAGAGGCGATGTTCACCTGGCAGGGCAACACAGCGCGCGCGAAAGAGAGTGATTTTGCTGAGTTCGACGCCTTGCGCGAGTCGCTTGGGCTCTGAGGGCGCGCGCGGCGGCGCGCGGGAGAGCGCGTCCCGCGCGTCCGGACGCGTGGAGCTGAGGCGTCGGGCTCAGAGAGAAGGCTCGGTCGGGCTCATTGAGATGTGATGGACCGGGGCCCTCAAAAAGAGAGCTCGGAGTTTTGCTCGGGTTTCAGAAGGCGAGCTCTGAGCTATCGAGCCAGCCCTCGAAATAGGGGCCGATCTTCTCGTTGCGCGGGTGCAAGATGGCGCTCATGCCGAGGGCGAGGGCGGCGTCGACGTTGTGGTGGTTGTCGTCGATGAAGAGGGTGCGTTCGGGGCGCAGGCCGTGGCCGTCGATGATGTGCAGAAACGCGGCGCGGTCGGGCTTTCGAAGGCCGATGCGGTGGGAGTAGTAGTCCTTCTCGAACAGAGTCCAAAAAGGCCCGTGGAGGCCCCCGTGCCGGGCTTCGTAGTCCGCTTCGAACTTCGCGAGGTGGATCTCGTTTGTGTTGCTGAGGAGGAAGGTGCGTTTGGCTCGGCTGAGGCCGCGGAGCAGCGCCACGTTCTCTTCCGGGATCTCTTCGAGGATCGCGTTCCAGGCCTGGTTCAGCTCTTCGTCCGTCGGCGGGCGACTGCCGCGGGCGAGGGCGCGCAGGCTGTCGCGGAACACTTCTTGTCCGATCTCGCCCCGTTCGAAGCGATCGAAGAGGCTCTCTTGGCTCGTCTCTTGGTAGATTTCGCGGGCGTCGCGGCCGAGCAAAGCGGATAGACCGTCAATCGTGCGTCCGTAAGAGAGGGGCAAGATGACGCCGCCGAGATCGAAGATGATCGCGTCGAAGGCGGTCGGAGCGAGGGGACCAGAGAGCAACATCAGAGGGGCTCCTGCATCGAAGAGCAGTGCAAAGTGCCGAGTCCGACCACCAAATCCCGCGCGTAAATGCCGACCGTGGGTCGATCGGGGAAGGCTTCGGCGATGACACCGAGGGCCTCTCGGTCGTTTGGATCGTTGAAGACGGGGACCAGAACCGCGGAGTTTCCGACGTAGAAATTTGCGTAGCTCGCGGGCAGGCGGTCGCCGCGATAGACGACGGCCTGGGGCATCGGGAGCGGGATCACTTCGAGCTTCTTGCCGGCGGCGTTCGTAGCCTTGAGGAGCTCCTTGTGAGCAGCGACAAGGGGCTCGTAGTTCGGGTCGCTCTTGCGGGTCTCCTTTGAGATCAGGACCTTCCCGCCCGGAGCGAAACGCGCGAAATCGTCGACGTGGCCGCTCGTGTCATCACCGGCGATGCCCGTACCGAGCCAAAGGATCTTTTTGACCCCGAGCTCGTCTTTGAGGATCGACTCACAGACTTCTTTCCCGTAGCGACCGAAGCGGGCCCGCTTCGAGGTCAAGAGGCACTCGCGCGTCGTGAGCAGCGTGCCGAACTCGTCGACATCGATGGAGCCGCCTTCGAGCACCGCTCGTGTCCCGTCCGGCAGAAGCGGCGCGCGCACCGCGCTCGCGTGGCCAAGTTTCACGCTGCGGCTCGCCACAGCCTTCCCAGCAGCGTCGTCTTTTTGGTGATCGCGGTAGCGAGACCAGCCATCAAATCTGAAATTTACGGCCATCTTGTCGCGATTCTTCCCTCGACCCCGGGTGACCCAGAGAGGCATCGAATCCCGGGTCCAGGAGCGGTTCGTATCGGCTCGGACCAGCTCGAGGCGCGCCATGTTCACGTGATTGTCTTCGAACATGCGCAGGGCGCGCTCTTCTTCGGCCCGATCTTTGACCAGGAGAGCGACAGCTTCGCCCTCGGTCAAGACGCGCGCCATCTCGGCGAAGGTCCAGGCGACGGCGCTGAGTTTTCCGGGGAAGTCCGTGCGATGGTGCGGGAAGGCGAGCCAGGTGGCGCGGTGCGGCGCCCACTCGGGCGGCATCCTGTATCCGAGCTCAGCGGGCGCGCTGGTCCGGTTCGAACTACGGCTCATCGATCTTCGTCCCATCGCTTCGTGATGGCGCCGTAGGCGTCGACGCGCCGATCCCGGAAGAAGGGCCACCACTTTCGTGTGTTTTCGATCTCGCTGAGGTCCAAGTCGGCGATCAGGACTTCCTCGTCTTCACCTGCTTCCGCGAGCACGCGGCCCATCGGATCGCAGATGAACGAGTGGCCCCAGAACTCGATCCCGGTCTCTTTCGACCCCTCTTGGCCGACACGGTTCACGGCGGCCACGAAGGTTCCGTTGGCGATCGCGTGGGAGCGCTGCATGGTCTGCCAAGCCGAGAGCTGAGCTGCACCTTCCGTGGGCTTCTCGCTCGGGAGCCACCCGATAGCGGTCGGGTAGATGAGGATGTCTGCGCCTTTCATGGCGGTCAGGCGCGCGGCTTCGGGATACCACTGGTCCCAGCAGATGAGCGGGCCCACCTTGAGCTGCGGCGTCTGGAACGCGGAGAAGCCCGCTTGGCCAGGAGCATCACCGGGCCGGGGGCTGTCGCCGGGAGTGAAGTAGTACTTCTCCATGAACTGCGGGTCGTCCGGGATGTGCATCTTTCGGTAGACGCCGAGCGATCGTCCGTCGGGGCCCGCGATGACCAAAGTGTTATGGAAGAGCCCCGGTGCGCGGCGCTCGAAGAAGGGGATGACGAGGGAGATGCCGAGCTCACCGGCCAGCGCGCTCATCGTGGTGACCGTCGGTCCGTCGAGCGTCTCAGCCGTCGCGAAGACCTCTGGATCTTCGGTTTGACAGAAATAGTAAGACGCAAACAGCTCACCCAAGACGACGAGCTTCGCGCCGCGCTCGCTCGCCTCCCGCACTTTTTCTCGGGTGTTTTCGATCGTCTCGTCGTAGCTCGGACGGACTCGCGCTTGGACGAGGCCGACACGAACGGGCCGGGAGGAAGGGCGCTCGGTCATGGCGACGCTCTAACGCGGTCTTCTGAGGTTCGAAAGGGCCACTTGTGCGACAAATTCGCGCCCGGAGGGACCTCCTCCCTACACTTCCGAAAGGGCCTCGTGGTAGACGCCCCGGGTCATGAGTGTCCCGTCATCCGACCGTGAACCCCAAGAGAGCAATGCTCTGGCCGAGGGTTCGAGCTCGCCCGAGACGCCCGCGGAAGCTTCGGAGGTCGGCGTTGGCCCGGAAGGGGCCGAAGCCGCTTCCCCTCCGGCAGTGGGAGGAGAATCCCATGCGGAAGGACTTTCGGCGGGGTCCGAGGGCGGAGCCCTGAGTTCGGCGGAGGCGGCGAGCGCGTCCGTCGAGACGGCAGGAGCGGGGCACGCTGAGGGCGAGGCTCGGGGCACGAAGAGGTCCGGAGGGAGCGAGCCTCCTCTCACGGCGGAGCAGAAAGGGATCTTCCTCGCGCGCACCACTCGCGCTTTGGTTGTCCTCGGGCTCCTCGGCATGGGGCTGTGCACGTGGGCGTGGCTTTCCTTCCACGCTGGATTGCGCGAGGCGCTGCTCGGGTCGAACGAGCTCGAGGGCCCGGTGCGCGTCACTTTTTTGGTGCTGCTGATCGGCAGCGGCGTGCTCTCGGCGGGGATCGGATACGGCCTGCTCTCTTTCAAGCGGCCTGGCTCCGCCGAGGCGCTCTTGGATCGAGCCGCTCGCATCGAAGAGTGGGCCTGGTTCCTGTCGCCGCTCATGCTCTTGCCCGCGGTGATCGTCTTCGGTCAGCACAAGATCTGGTTCAACGAGCACAAGACGCTCCTGCCGATCGTGCTGTTCTTCGGCCTGATCGCTGAAGTGCTTTTGTTCCAGTCTCTGAGTCGGGTGCCGCGTCCGGTGAAGAAGTTCTTCGCGGGCGATCCTCCGCTCATCGAAGAGATCCCGCCGGTCATTCGTCGCCACGGGTTTCTCGGTCTCGTTGTCGCCCTGGGCGTTGCTTATGGGATTTTCATGAGCATGTGCACGGTGCGCTGGCACCACATGATGGGGACGGCGACCTTCGATCTCGGGATCAACAACAACCTCATCTACGGCGGGCTCCACGGAAAGTTCAACCAGAGCACCGTCATCTTCCCGGACGACCCGGCGAAGTACATCGCGAACCACGTCAAGCTGGGCCTGTACCTGTTCTTGCCCATCTACGCGGTGTTCCCGCGGCCCGAGACCTTACTCATCATCCAGTCGATCATCTTAGGACTCGGGGCGATTCCGCTATTCCTGTTCGCACGGCGGAGGGTCCCGGAGTGGATCGCGTGTGTCCTCGCCATCGCGTACCTCTGCTATTACCCGATGCACGGGGCGAACTTCACCGAGATGAACCTCGTCCCGCTGGCGGCGCCCTTCATCATGGGCTTGGTCTGGGCGGTCGATACCGAGCGCTTCAAGACGGCGTGGGTTCTCTTCTTCGTGTGTTTGATCATGCGGGAGGACATCCCGCTGCCGCTCGCGATCTTGGGCTTCTTCTTCGTCTTGAGCGGATATCGGCCCCGCTTCGGGATGGCCATTTTCAGCATCGCGGCCTCTTGGTTCATCATCCTTAGGTTCAAGATCATGACGGACGCGGGATCCTGGTGGTTCCCGAACATGTACGAGGACCTGTGGGCCCTGCCGTACAAGGGGTTCGGCGGCGTCATCCACACCCTGCTCACGAACCCGACCTTCGTCCTCAAGCACATCTTCGTCGAGAAGAAGCTTTGGTACATCTTGCACCTGATGACGCCGCTTTTGTTCCTTCCGGCGCGGCGTTGGTACCTTTGGGCCGCTTTCATCCCGGGGGCGATCATCACTCTGCTGGTCACCAGTTATGATCCCCCGCTCATGTTCTCCTTCCAGTACGTCATGCACTGGGGGCCGTACTTGTTCCTGGCGGCGGCGGTCGCCATCTCGGCCATTGGGCGCGACGCGGAGCGCATCTCTGGAAAAGGTCACGCGCGACAAGCGGCAGTGGCGCTCGCGGTGGGCTTCGTTTCCATTGCCCTGACCTACAACTACGGCGCTTTCCCCCAACGGGACGGGTCGCTGGCGGCGGGTTATCACAAGATCCGGTTTCACATGACGCCGGAGGATCGCCAGAAGCTCTCGGACCTTAGCGTGGTCGAGAGCATGATTCCGAAATCGGCGAGCGTGGCCACCACGGAGCGTATTGGAGCTCACCTGTCCTCGCGACTCGGTTTCTATACGCTGCGCCGCGGGCACCATAACGTCGACTACATCGTCGCCGAGAAGAGCGGGCTTCGCCTCGACCGCACCAAACAGTCCATCCTTGATGCGCTCGAGAGCGGAGATTACGGCGTGTTCGCGCGGCAGGGTCCCTTCATCGTCTTCAAACGAGGCCACGACACGGACGACAATGAAGACGTCATCAGTGAGTGGAAGTTGCGCGGCAAGACGAAGTCCAAGCCCAAGCGCCGGAGCGCAGATCCGGACGCGGATTCGGCGGAGGCGGAAGAGTCAGAAGCAGCAGAGGCGGAATCAGAGGACAAACCCCTGGCTGAATGACGAGCGGCGCGAGGTGAGTCCCTCGCGCCTCGGGGCGGCGTGCTTGACGACGCCTGAACTTCCCGGGAAAAAGGCCTCCAATGTCGACCGCCGCAGGCGCGCCCATCGCCCTCTCCGTCATCGCCCCTGTATACAACGAGGAGGAGAGCCTCCCGCACTTCGTTCGGGAGATCACGGAAGCCATTGCTCCCCTCGGGATCCCTTACGAGATCATCTTGGTCGACGATGGTTCGAAGGATCGCAGCCTGGCTGTGATGACCGATCTCGCAAGTCGTGTTCCGGAGCTCGTCGTGGTTTCGTTCCGGAGGAACTTCGGCCAGACAGCCGCTCTGCAGGCCGGGCTTGATTACTCGAGGGGGCAGAGGGTCGTCTTGATGGACGCGGACCTGCAAAATGATCCGGCGGACATTCCGCGCATGCTCCAGAAGCTCGACGAGGGCTTTGATCTCGTCGCTGGCTGGCGCAAGGATCGGAAAGACGCGTTCATCAACCGGCGATTGCCTTCGATGATCGCGAACCGTTTGATCAGCATGACCACAAAGGTCTCGCTGCACGACTACGGCTGCACCCTGAAGGCGATGACTCGGGAGGTCGCCAAGGAGCTTCGACTGTACGGAGAGATGCACCGTTTTATCCCCGCCGTCGCCAATTGGGTGGGGGTGCGCATCGTGGAGCTTCCTGTGAACCATCGGGCCCGGCAATTCGGCACGACCAAGTACGGCATTGGCCGCACGATTCGTGTGGTCCTCGATCTGATCACAGTGCGCTTCATGCAGACCTATCTCGTCCGGCCCATGCAGGTGTTTGGCCTGGCGGGGATCGCGAGCGGGACCCTTGGGTTTCTTGTCTGCCTCTTTTTGGTCTTCGAGAAGCTGTTTTTTGCCGAGGATATCGGCAATCGTCCGCTGCTCCTCCTAGGAATTCTCCTGATTGTCGTCGGCGTGCAGCTGCTTTCGCTCGGGCTCGTGGCGGACGTCGTATCGCGCACCTACCACGAGTCCCAGAACAAGCCGCCGTACTACGTGCGCACAGTGATCGGCAGTAGCGCGGCGACCGAACAACTTGAGCCTCTGAGGGCGCAGTCCACTCTTCGCCCGATCGCCTGAGTGTAAGTTCGGATTTACCTGAGCCCCTTGGGCTCTCCTCTCGCGCGCCGTGGCTGATTTTCTCGGCGAACAGAGGCGGCGTCTTCAAATCTCACGAGGTGTTCTAGTCTAGCTCGTGGCCGGGACGAGCTTACTCTCTCTCATCGATGACATCGCGAGCCTGCTCGACGATGTCTCGCTCATGACCAAGGTCGCCGCCAAGAAGACCGCAGGGGTTCTGGGCGATGACCTCGCCTTGAACGCAGAGCAAGTTTCGGGAGCCCCCGCCAATCGGGAGCTCCCCGTGGTGCTCAGAGTGGCGCGGGGGTCCTTGATCAACAAGGCCATCTTGGTCCCGGCAGCGATCTTGATCACGGCGGTCTATCCGCCATTGGTCGTGATCTTGCTCATGCTCGGTGGCGCCTACCTCTGCTTCGAAGGCGCCGAGAAGGTCGCTGAGAAAATCTTTCACCACTCGCCGGAGAGCGACAGGGCGGAAGAGCTGGCTCTGAGCGATCCCGAAGCGTTCGAGAAGGCGCGCGTAAAGGGCGCGATCCGTACGGATTTCATCCTGTCCGCCGAGATCATCGTGATCGCTCTCGGCACCATGACGGGTCATCCTCTCGGCTCACAAATCGCGGCTCTCGTCACGATTGCCCTCGTTATGACCGTAGGGGTGTATGGGCTCGTGCTCGCGATCGTCAAACTCGACGACCTGGGTCTTCTCTTGCTCAAAAGACCGTCTGCCCTGAGCCAGGCGCTCGGTCGGATTTTGGTGCGCGCGGCGGCTCCGCTCATGAAGCTGCTCGGCGTTGCCGGCACGATCGCCATGTTCCTCGTGGGAGGAGGGATCGTGGCCCACGGCGTCCCCTTCCTCGCTCGGCTTGGCGAAGCGGCGATGGAGTTACATTGGGTCCTTGGCAGCCTCTATCCGCTCCTGGTGGGCGGGGTGACCGGCGGGCTCCTCGTCCTTTTCGTGGTCTTGGTTCAAACCGTCTATCGGCGCGGAGCACCCGAGAAAAGGGGCTGAGCGCTTCGGGATCGACGCTTCAAGAGCTTTCAGCCCTTCGGGCGAGAAGGCGGCTCCCCACCCAAAGAAGGACCTCGGCAACGAGCGAGATGATCCGGGCCAAGATCCCGAGCACGGTGGCCTCCTTGGCGCCGACGAGGGGAGCGGCGCAGGCAGCGAGGACTGCTTCACGGATCCCCACGCCGCCCGGCGCAAAGAAGGAAAGGAAAGCGAGGACGATCGCGAGGACGAGGGTGGTCCCTGCGGGGATCGCGGCGGACATTGCGCCGCCGATCGCAAGGCAGAGCGCGCCGCCGGTGAGAATCGTGAGCACCCAGTGAGCGATGAACCAGCCTACGCTGGAAGGAGGAGCGAGGGGGCTTGTATCTTTCGGACCGTCGAGTCGTGAGACGAGCGGCGGGACGAGGCGAGCGACGAGCCTGCGCACTTGGGCCCAGTTGAGCGCCGCCAGTTTGAAGCCGAGGGCGGAGAGCAGGATCGAGAGACCGAGCAGGGCAAACTGCAGCGCGGAGCCCGACGTGATCCAAACAAACGGAGAGGCGGCAAAGAAGAGGATACCGGTCACTCCTCCGACGGACAACCAAACGAGCACTTCCACAATGGTGCTGACGAGCACCTGCTGTTTCGAACCGCCGAGGGCCGCGACTCCGGCGATGCGGGCTCCCGGGAGGCCGACCTTCCCGGGAGTGTAGCGGGCGAGCTGGGACCCGAAAAAGACGGAGAGCGCTGGCCTCCGATCGAGGGGCTGGCCGAGCCAGCTCGAAAGGATCGCCAAATAGGCCAGGCCTTGGACGTAGAGAGCCGCCAAATTCAGGCCAAGCGCGACGGTCAGCCAGACTCCTTTGACCTGGACCGCGTGGGAGTCCCAAGCTCTGGAGAGGTCACTTGCCGTCTTGAGTACGAAGGCGAGCGCAGCGACAAACAGGATGCCCCGCAGCACGCGGCCGAGCGCAGGGCGTTTCATGGGGCTTGTTTCTCGCAGGCGCGGCTCATTGGGGTGCGAACGCTATAGTCAAGAAGGGGCCGTGCATGAACCCGGGTTTTCGGCTCGGCCTTTTCTGGGCACGCGCTAAGATGGACAGGTGCGCCGAGCGCGGCTTGCTCCCTTTCTCTTCCCGACGGCACTGTTTGTCCTGGTGCTGAGTGGGGGCGCTCTTTCGGGTGAAGCGTACGCGCAATTCTCCCCCTCCGGTCGCAAGCGGCCCGCTCCGGCTGCGGGGAAACCCGCTCCGAGCAGCCCGCCTCGAGGTTCGCGTGCCCCGGCTACCACAAGCGAAGCGCCCCCACAGGCGAGCGCAACGAGAGCGCGCCCGGCGGCCTCGGCGAATGAGGTTCGGGGTGCGTTTCCGGAGGGACTTTACGCGTCCTTGCTTCGGACGCCCCAGGACAGCGTCGTGCTCAAGAAGCTCGTCGAGACGCTGCGAGACCACGACCCGAACCTCAAAGGCCTCACAGAACGCCTTGAGCGCGATCTCCGAGGGACCGATCTCGATCGGAGATACGGGGCGGAGATCCTTTTCGGTCGTCTCGAGTGGATGAAAGGTGACAAGGAGAGCGCGCGAAGTTGGTTCGAAAAGGCGAAAGCGAGCGCACCGGAGCGCCTGGACGCTCACGTACTTCTCGCCGAGCTCGACCCGGTCGCCGCTCGCTCTGTTCTCGATGGGGCCCGGGGGACGGTGCGCCCCGTGGAGCGAGGCGAGCTGCTCAGGAGGCTCAGAGAGCTCGCTCTTGCCCACGGCGATGACGCGGGTGCTGCCGGGTACCAGAGCGAGCTCACCCGCATCGAACCGAGAGAAGCTTGGAGCCTCGGCGACACCTATCGGGATCGCGGCGCGCTGGAGCAGGCGCGCACAGCCTACGAGGTCGCGCTCTCAGAAGCGCAGGAGGCCGAGATCGTCGCACCCCTCCGGCTTCGCTTGGCGGCAGTCTTGCTTGAGTTGGGCGATGATCAGCGAGCGCGCGAGGAGCTCGAGCGAGCGCGGGCCTTGGGCCGCTTTGACCCTGAGATCGAGCGCGAGCTCTTTCGCCTGGAGATCGAGCGAGCCCGCTCGGAGCGACGTCTCGAGGCTCTCGCGCAGGCCGCTTGCAGAGAGAAGTCCGACAACCAGACTCTCAGTTACCTCGCGCGAGCTCTGGAAACAGAGGGTCTCTCGGCTTTAGCCCTCACTTGTCACAGGCGGGCGATGGCGCTCGCCCCCGCAGACGTCGAGCTGGCGCGAGGCTTCGCGGAGTTTCTCGAGCGGGCAGGGGACCTGCGCGGAGCGCGGGACGCGTACCAGGCGCTCTTGCGGCTGAACCCCGGGGACCTAGGGGCCTCCGTCCGAGTTTTGGAGCTCATGGGAGCTCTGGGCGAGCGGGAGCGGCTCGAACAAGAGTTTCAGCGCGCCCTCATGCGCCTCAGCACTGCTGACGAGAAGCTGACCATTGTCGATCTCTGTCTGAGCTCCTTGGATGGGCCTGCCTGTGAACGCCTCGAGAAGTCTCTGCTCCAAAAGACACAGGACCGCGGGCTGCTTTATGAGCTCGGCAGTCGGAGATACCTAGCGGGCGATCAAGCTTTGGCTAAAGAGGCCTGGCTCAAGGCGCGTGGTCCGAATCCCGACGGTCCCGCGCTCAGTCGCTACGCCGACGTGCTCATCGACCACGAGCTGATCGAGGAAGGCCTGCTTGCGCATGACAAGGCACGTGCGCGAGCCCCCAGCGACCCGAAGGTGCTGCGCGCGCGGGCCCTCGCTCTTTCGCGGACCATGACCCTCGAGAGGTCGCACGAGGCACAGCGACGTGCGCTCGCCATCGGCGCTTGGCTCGAGCTGGCCTTGGATAGCAAGCTCAAGGGCAATGAGCGGGCGGAAGCGGCGCGGCATGTGGTGCGCCTTTGGAGTCGAGCCCAGGTCCTCGAAGGGGAAACGGAGCGCCTCCGAGAGCAATACGAGAGCGGGCGTGTGGATCGCGCCCACGCCGAGCTCCTGCTGGAGGCGCTGGAGGCTCTCGGTCGCGCGGAGGAGGCCGATCAAATCCTTACGGCGCTCATTCAGAAATCTCCCTTCGACCAGGGCCTCCAGGCGCGCAAGACGCGGGCGGGGCGACGGGATGGTGGAGCAGCGCTCGCCTCTTCGCTGCCCGCGGAGAGCGAGGCCGCTACCCTGAGGCTGCGAGAGGTCGCGAAGAATAGCCTCTTGCGCGGCCAGATGGCCGAGGCGCTGGAGGCGAGCGAAGCGCTTCTCCGAGCCGCGCCGCGGGATGTGAGCGCCCTGTTGCTTCGAGCTGAGGCGCTCGAGGGTCTCGGTCGAGCGAAGGAGGCGCTCGAGAGCGTCGAGACGGCATTTCGCCTGGAGCCGCGCCGCTCGGCGGTCCTTTTGAAAAAGGCCGCGCTCTTGCTTCAGGAAGGGCGCGTTCGCGAAGCTGCTCAGCTCTATTTGAACGTGTTAACGGTCTCGAAGTCCCCCGAAGAGTTCGCGGCGGCCTCGGACGCGCTCCTCTTACTCCGGAGCAAAGCTGGCTCCGATGCCACGCAGATTCTTTTGTCGGTCGAGGAGCAGACTGTGCGTGCGTTCTCAGCGCGTCCGGATCATCCAGGCTATCGGGCGCTCATCCTCGCGCTCTACGAATCTCTTTTTCCTCCTGAAGCTCTGGTTCGAGAGCACCGCATGGTGGAAACGCAGGCAGCCCGAGGGCGTGCGCGTATGCCTCTCTTGACGATCTTGGCCCGCGGCACGGAGGAAGAACGCGCTCGCGCGGCCAGAATTCTATCACGCGTCGGGGGGACCGAGTCCGTGCGCGCTCTGCTCGACTATGCGCTCTCGGGGGCGCCTCATGAGGTGACCTGCCCCCTGATCGAACGCGTCGGGTCGTCAGGAGACGAAGAGGCACTCTTAGCGCTCCTCGATGTCTCACGAGACAGCGACAGCTACGCGCCGCGCATTCGCATCAGCCTCGCGCTCGGGCTCGCGAAGGTCTCCGATCCGAGGACAACCCGCGCGCTTGGGGCACTTCGCTCCTCCAAGGTGCCGGCTCTCGAGACAATCGCTTGGCTGGCGCTTGGCGCCCGGGGTGAAGCGACTCCTTCGAGCGATGATCCCCTCCCGCTTGCCCCTACGAGCCGCGCCAGTCAATTCCTTGCCCTGGGAGCGCCAGGACGATTCGCAGAGAAAAACGAAGTCCCTGTTGTCCGCGCGGCTCATCTCGTTGGGCTTGGGCTTTCTGAGGCTCGGGAGCGGCTGAGCGCGTCTCGGGGAGGACAAGGGGACGGGCTGCGCCCCGAGCTTCGGAAGGCGATCGCCGTGGCTGCGCTTGATCCCGAGCCTTTGCTTCAAAGAGCAGCCCACAGAGCTCTCGGTGTCGCGCTCGGGGCTGACTTTGGCCTTTGGCTGCCCGAGTCTCTCTGTGATGGCTCCCCGGACCTCGAGGCCTGGCTCGAGGAGCTTGTCTCGAAACGGACGGAGACCCCGGAGGACGCCTACGAGCTTGTGCGCGCGGAGCTGAAGACGGTGCTTCGAGCGCGTCTCTCCGAGGATACACCGCTCCGCGAAGTCGCTCTGCGCCGACTCTCGCGGCGCTTCAAAGGGCTGCCTCCGTGGCCTCGGGGGCTCAAGAGGGCGCTCGTTGAGGAGCTCAAGGGGGAACTTGAGCCGCTCACGATGAGCCCCGAAGCCTCTCTTCGCGGAGCCGCTCTTGATGCCCTTCCGTTTCCGACCGCGGAGCTTCCGGTCGCGCGCAAGGCCCTTCATGAAATGCTCTTCGGGCCATCGCTTGAACTCGCGACCTTGGCCGCGCAGCGTATTGTCGAGGAGGGAGACGCAGAGAGCCGCATGTGGCTTCGCCGCGCTCTCTCCGAGCGCCGCTCCTGGGCTTTTCAGAAGCGCGTCGAGGAAATGGAGTCGAGCTTGCGCCCGAGCCGTTAGGCAGGGGCGCTGTCGGTGCGGCTTCAGGTTGTTTCAGGCTCGAGGGCGGCGCTGGCCGGCCTTCCCGCTTTTTGCGGCAGGAGCTCCGCGCTTCTTGGGGGCGCTCTTGTGGGGTTCGGAGGACGCCGTGCTGGGAGCGACGATAGGCTCAGAAGCGTGCTTGTGGATGAGCTCGAGGAAGGTCAGGACGGCATGGCCCGTTCCACCCTTGGGGTGGAGCCCGCTCGCGCGGTCGCGGAAGGTCGGGCCAGGCACGTCCGCGTGGATCCAGGGGCGGCCTTCGGTGAACTCCCTCAGGAACAGGGCTGCGCTGATCGCGCCGCCGTAACGCTGTCCGGTGTGCTGAAGATCGGTGATGTCGCTCTTCAGCTCCGCGGCGAGCTCTTCGATGAGCGGCATGCGCCAGAAACTCTCGCCAGCGCGCTTCGCGCTTTCGGTCATAGCCTGGGCGAGCGCTTCGTTGCCCGTGAAGAAGGCCGAGTAGGGGGGGCCGAGCGAGATCAGCGTAGCGCCGGTGAGCGTGGCGGCGTCCACCATGAAGTCAGGGTTCAAACGGGCTGCGTAGGTGAGCGCGTCGGCGAGGACCAAACGTCCCTCCGCGTCGGTGTTGATGATTTCAACTCCCTTGCCGGAGAGGGAAAAGATCACATCCGCCGGGCGATAGGCGTCGCCGTCGGGCATGTTCTCAGCGAGGCCGATGATGCCGTGCACCGTCAAGGACGGAGCGAGATCGGCGATCACACTCATCATACCGAGAACCGCGGCGCCGCCGGCCATGTCGCTCTTCATGTCAGCCATGCCCTGCATGGGCTTGATGCAGAGGCCGCCTGAGTCAAACGTGATGCCTTTGCCGACGAAGGCGACGCTGCCCTTCGGGTTCTTGGGCGTGAAGGTGAGGTGAACGAAGCGCGGGCTCTTGCGGCTGCCCCGGCCGACCGCCAAATGGAGGTTCATGCCCGCGGCCTTCATCGCTTTTTCGTCGAGGATGGTCGCTTTGAGGCCCTTCGACTTTGCGATCTGGCGGGCGCGCTCGGCGAAGGTCTCCGGATACAGTTCATTGGGCGGCTCGTTGACCAAATCCCGCGCCAGACAGACACCTTCGGCGATCGAGAGGCCGCGCTCGAAGTCAGCGCTTGCCGACTTCGGTCCGAGCACGCTCACGCGCTCCAGGGTGACGTTCTTCTTTTGCTTCTCGCCGTAGTACTTGGTGAATTGGTAGGAGCCGAGTCGGGCTCCGAGAGCTACCGCGCCGAGCGCGCCAGAGCCATATACGCCGCTCTGTGCGTCGAGATCTGCGAGAGCGCGCGCATCGACCAGCACATGCTGTGGGCGAACGGAGAGCGCTTGGCGAACGGCGATGGCGATGCTCTCGGCGATCTGAGCGCCGGTGAGCTCAGCTTCTCCGCCGAGCCCCGTGACGAGCACGGACGAGTAAACGGAGCGACCGAGGCTCGGAATAAGCAGAGTGTTATTGCGCTCCCCGGTGAAGCGTTGCTTCTCGAGATACTTGAGGAGTTCGCCGCCAAATGTGTCGTCGAGCTCGGCGAGGGCTTGGGGGAACGCGAGAGGCCCTCCCTTTCCTTTCGGCTGGACCGGCACGATGAGCAGGTCGGCGGCGATGGATTTCGTGGAGGGTTGGACGAGCGCGATCTTGGGCGGCATTTGGCGAAAATGGGGGGAGAGAGGAGCAAGATATAGTAGCCGGCTTTTCACGTCGCTGCCTAGGAACTCAAAAAAGTCTCGGCGCGCGGCGCCCCCAGGGTTACCCTGCGAACGGAAAGAGGGAGCCCGAAAAACGCGCTCCGGGTGCGTCAGCTGGGCACGAGGGGTGGGCCCGCGCTAGACAGCGCCCGGTGCTGGTCCTGGGTATTGAATCCTCCTGTGACGAGACTGCGGCCGCGGTCGTTCGGGGAAATCAGGTTCTCTCCGATGTCGTCCACAGCCAGATCGCGGTGCACGCGGAGTATGGCGGTGTAGTTCCGGAGCTCGCGGCGCGGGACCATCTCGTCCACCTGCGTCCGGTCGTGGAAGCCGCGCTGGCCCAAGCAAACGTCACGCTGCACGACATCGACGCCTTTGCGGTGACATGCCAGCCGGGGCTCTCTGGCGCGCTGCTCATGGGCATGAACTTCGGAAGTTCGCTCGCCTTTGCGCTCGATCGACCTCTCGTCGGCGTGGATCATCTCGCCGGTCACCTGCTCGCTGGATTTCTGGCATTTCCCACCGAGGCGCCCCCGCCCCCGCTTTCGTTTCCTTTCATCGGATTGCTCGCGAGCGGCGGACACACGGGTGTCTACGAGGTGCTCGGTCCCGAGCCGGAACAGATGCATCAGCACGGCGGGACGCGGGACGACGCGGCAGGCGAGGCCTACGATAAGGTCGCGAAGCTGCTCGGACTCGGCTATCCGGGGGGTCCTGTTATCGATCGCCTAGCGCAGCAAGGCGATCCAGATCGGATCTTCCTCGCGGCTCCAATGGCCGACAAAGCCCAGCTCGACCTGAGCTTCTCTGGCTTGAAGACGAACGTGATGCGCTGGGTGAGCGAAAATGGCCGACCCCAAAATGACCAGACCCTGCGCGATCTGTGCGCTGCCTTTCAAAGGCGTGTCGTCGAGTCGCTCTTGAAGAAGACGCGAGCGGCCGCCGAGTTGCGCGGGATCTCTCGTGTGGTGCTCGCCGGTGGTGTGGCGGCCAACAGTGAGCTTCGGCGCCGTGCGGCGGAGTTTTTCCCAGCGCCCGACTATGAGCTCGTGCTTCCGAGTCGCCGCGCTGCCACCGACAACGCGGCGATGATCGCCTACGCTGGCTCTTTTTCGCTCGCGGCGGGGCGCGACGATCGAGGAAACCTCACGATGTCGCCGCGCACGCGGCTCGTCACTGTGACGCGCAAGGGCGCGGGGCCCCGCCCGGAAGGCCCTTAGGTTCCTTCCGGCGCGCTGATCAAAAACTCCACGAAGTCATTCTTCAGGCGCACCTTGTAGGCGGGGACCGGTCCGCGGAACTCGAAGAAGATCCTCGCCCCTTCGGCCGTATTACTTGATTTGACGTGCAGGATGCGGCGGTCGCGCTTTTCAATGGCGCGGCCTGTTTCCATGGCCTTGCGCCCCGGGATCACGACGGAGAAACCTTTGCCCTCGACCGTGCCGACGAGCTCTGAGCCGGGACCGTCGAGGCGAATGCGATGGACCGTCGGGAGGTTCAGCTTTCCGCGCCCGAAGGTCACGGGTTTCGCCGGCTCTTCTTTGGAGAAGACCTCGTCGGGCACCTCCGCTGCGGCCGCTCGCTTCTCCGCAAGTGCCTCATCTTTCGGCGCCGGTCGTGCGGGCTCTGTTGTGGTGATCGCGCGCGGTCCAAACAGTGGCACCTCGGCGACGATGCCCTCAGGGGAAACCTTCGGAGCGGGCGCCGCCACGGTCTCCGGGGCGGCGGGTGCGGGCGCGGGAGCTGCGGCGGCGGGTTCCGCAGGAGTCGCGGCTGCTACCTTGGCGGCGGGCGGAACGTCTTTGTTCTTCGGCCAGAGAAAGAAAAGCGAGGCGGCTGCTGCCGCCGAGAGCACGAGAGCGAGAGAGCTCCGAGGTGCGAGGCGGCGAGATTTTGCGTTTGAGCTCGGCGCATCAGAGCTCGGCGAGGTGCTCGGACGGCTCCGCCGGACGCCGATGCCGCTCACGTTGCTCGGGCGCACTCGCAGAGCGGTGCGCCGAGGGGGCGCAGATTTTTGGACGCGGGGCTTTGCGGGTTTCGCTGCGCGCTCTTGCCGCAGCTTGTTCACGGTCCCCTGCGCTGCGCGGAGCGCGCCTGCGCTGGCGTGGGAGAGGACAGAGCCGGCGCGTTTCAGGGACTCCGAGGCTGAGCCGAGGGCATGGGTGAGTCGGCTTTCGAAGGCGACAGCCGCGGGGTGCCACGGCGCGTCGCCGGATTCGTCTTCTTCCTCCGGGCCATCAGCGTCGAGATCCTGCGTGTAGCCGGGGGCGGGGGAGGCGATGTCTCCGTCCGTATCGTAGCGGAGCATCACGACGAGCTCCGGGACGGAGGTGGTCGGGTTGACGACGACGTTGATCGAGTCGACCCGCGCGCCTCGGCGCTCACCGTCCTCGAGCTCCTCGATTTCGACGGCCCGTCCCATCTTCAAGAACTCGAGGTTCGAGCCAACGCGAACCTTGTGGGCGAACGACTCCTGGACACTCGCCTTCATCGGAGCCGAGAGCCCTTCGATGTGCAGTTTGACGCGGTCCCCCACAGCGAGGGGCGGCACGGCCCTATCGTCGTCTTCCGGATCGTCGGCCTCGTCTGCAAGTCGCACTTCGGGCTTGCGGAGAAGGGAAGGGACACTCTTGGACGGTACGTTCCTGAGGCGCCGCAACACCTCGGCGCTCCCGGCGTCGACGGCCGTAAACTGTACGCCAAACTCGCCACCGTCCGTGCCTTCGGAGCGCCAAGCCACGCGTCCCTCGACAAGGATTTCGTGCCCTTCGTGCTCGAAGCGACAGACCAACGGTTGGCCGATTTCCGGCAGGTGGCTGGTGCGGAGATGCATCCCGCGCCCGCTCACGTTCGAGCATTCCCCTTGGAACGGGGGGAGCTTCGAACCCGATTCGCAGATGTCGACGAGGGTGGTGAGCTCGACGCGCTGTACCTTTGGATTCCTGCGATCTTCGGCTGCATTCATGGGAAGTCGTGTCCTTGACGAGGTGAGGGACCGCTCCAGGGGGAGGCCCGGAGGGTGAACCTCTTTTCCGCTACGAAATCTGCGGAACTTGGGCCAAGTTCCTTTCTCTCTGTTAAGAGCAGGGGGCGTGTCCGTAGCCCTCGTGTTCCTGACGCCTCCCGTGCAGCCGCCTCTCGCTGTGGTGCTTAAAGGCCGTGCCCTCGAGCTTGGGCGCCATCCTGACTGTGCCGTCCGCCTGGCAGAACCGACTGTCAGCTCTCGGCACCTGACGCTCCGCAAGCGGGGGCAGGTTTACGTCATGACCGACGAGGGGAGCCAAAACGGAACCCTGGTGCTTGCGGCGGGCTCTGAGGAGCCGGTCCTGCTCGGCCCGAGCGCACCCCGTGTCATTCAGGATCGCGATCAGATTCACCTCGGCCATGTCGTCATCGAACTCCGGACCCAGCCTCCGTTTTTCGCAGAAGGGGAGGTCGAGCTGCTCCCGGATCCGGCCTTGATCCCCGAGCGCGCGGTGCGGGCTGCGATGGAGTCGCTCTCGCTCTCGGTGTCCGACGAAGAGCTCAAGCAAGCGGTGGACTCTCTGCTTGAGGCCCCGGAAGAACGGATTGTGCGCCCCGCCTTCGACGCGGAGCTGGCTCAAAGGGCGCGGGCGGAACTTCTGGCGCGGGATGTCGTGCTGCGCGACCCCCGCCCCTTCGACTGGGTCATTTCGCTCTGCGCCCTGGGACTGACGAGCATTGCGGGAGCCGCGCTCTACCAGCTCATGACCCGGAACTAGATGCCTCCAGAGGATCCTATGGTAGGGGCGACGATGGTCCGTGATATGGGGCGCGCTTCATGAATCCTGAGCAGCTCGAACTCGAGCTCGCCCGCGAGCTTCATCGAGGGGACGGTCGGACCGTCTGGGAGGCGATCCAGAAGCCCTTAGGTCGCCGAGTGGCTTTCGTCCGCCTCGAGGAAGGCCTCCTTCCCTCGTCGCCGCGCGCTCGAGCGCTCATGGACGAGTCCCGGGCCCACGCCCGCCTGAAGCACCCGAACATCGCTCAGGTTTACTCATTTTCGGAGAGCGCGACGGAGATCGCCGTCGTGATGGAGCTCACGAGCGGCGAGGACATTGTCGAATACTCGAGCCAGCACCCTGGCGAGCTCCTGACCCTGCTTCGCGAGCTCGCCTCTGCGCTCAGCTACGCTCACGCGCAAGGAGTCTTGCACGGTGGGCTCGATGCGGAACGCGTCAGTGTCGTCGATGGCTCGGTGAAGATCCGAGGCTTTCGCTTCATTGTCGACAGCTCTCGCGCCATTGTCTCCGGCGATCTGGCGACCGGCGTCGCGCTCCTCTGCCCCGAGGTGAGCCGAGGCGGCCTTTTTTCGGCGCTCTCGGACGTCTACCTGTTCGGGGCCCTCGCCTATCACATCCTCACAGGTAAACCCCTGAGCGGGGGCGCGGGAACTCCCCAGATCTCCGCCCGCGAAGTGGCGACGCGATTCCTCTTGCCGAACGGTCTGTTGGACCTCGTGCGGCGTTGTCTCGAGCCGATCCCCGCCGACCGTCCCGAGAGCATGCTGGCCGTGAAGGAGGAACTCGAGCGGATCGAGCAGGATCAGGCCAGGGAAATTGCCGCTCCGCGTCGGCGCTCACGGCGCATCTTTTTCGGGGCAGCGGGCGCTTTGCTCGCCATGTGTTTTGTCTTTGCGGTCGGGCTCGTGGTGCGCTCGCGCCCATCGGAGACGATTCGGCTCAGCCGCGTGCCCGTCGAGGCTTCCGATTCTCAGAAGGCGCGCATTCGCGTCGTGGCGCGCCCTTGGGCGCGGGTGTTTGTCGACGGAGACTACGAGGACACGACTCCCTTTGCTGCGCTGCTCACGGTCTCTCCTGGTCAACATCTGGTCCGTCTCGAGCATCCGAACGCGCCCCCGGAAGAGCGCTTGATCGAGGTGCAAAAAGGACAGATTGCGATCGTCGACGTGGAGATGAAGGTGCAGAGGTCCCCGCTGCCGCGGGGCGAGGAGCTGCCCTTCGTCGAAACGACGCCTTGAGTCGCTTGAGGCGCGCGAGCAGCTCGAGGTCCAAAGGGGGAGCCTCGAGCTCGGGCTCTCAGGGCTTCTGGCTGAGTTCGAGCATACGCTCGATGGGCAGGCTGGCGCGCTGCCTGAGCTCCTCATCCATGGTCAGCTCCGGGGTGAGGTCCCGGAGCGCCAGGTAGATCTTCTCCGGAGTGTTCAGGCGCATGAAGGGGCACTCGTTGCAGGAGCAACTCTCAGACTCGGGCGGGCCGGCGATGAATGTCTTGTCCGGACACGCCTTCTTCATCTGATGAATGATGCCGCTCTCGGTCGCGACGATGTACGTCTGAGCGTCGTCTCTTTGAACGAAGTTCAAGAGCGCCGCCGTAGAGCCGATGAAATCGGATTCGTCGAGCACCGGCTCCTCACACTCGGGGTGCGCGACGACCTTGGCGTCCGGGTGCTTCCGCTTGAGCTCGACGACCCGCTTCAAGCTGAACGTCTCGTGCACGATACAGCTCCCGGGCCAAAGCTCCATGGACCGGCCCGTCTTCTTGATCAGGTAACGACCGAGGTTTTTATCAGGCGCGAAGAGCAACGTCCGATCGCTCGGCACACTCATCACCATCTTCTCAGCGTTCGACGATGTGCAGATCAGGTCGCTCTCCGCCTTCACCTCGGCAGAGCAGTTGATGTAGCTGATGAGAAAGGGGCGCTCGTACCTGGCTTTCCAAGCCCGAACCTGAGGGGCGGGGCAGCCGTCTGCCAGCGAACAGCCGGCCTTCATGTCCGGCACCAGGACGGTCCGGGACGGATTGACGATCTTGGCGACCTCGGCCATGAAATGGACCCCGGCGAAGAGGATCACGTCGGCGTCGCTCTTTTTGGCTGCCTGGGCGAGCTGGAGTGAGTCGCCGATGAAATCGGCCATGTCTTGGATCTCACTGTCTTGGTAGTAGTGAGCCAAGAGGACGGCGTTGCGCTCCTTTTTCAGTCGCGCGATTTCGGCATCCAGGTCGAGACCGCTCCCCTGGAACTGAGGAAGGGGGGTGAGTTGCATGAGGTTACCTCTGCCAGGGACCATGCCGGATTTTCTGGACGGCGCCAGGCCAGAAAAGGCTGCTGGCACGTCTTCCTCGTCGGAGAGTGAGGGTGTAAAGCGAAGATCTGTGGTGAGCGTACGCTCCTTCGCTCCGAGGGCGCCGAAACGTCGCCGAGCGACCGGTTCTGACCGGCGCCGGTGCGTCGCATCGATTGCGCTTCTGACCCTCGCAGGCGCCTCTCCGGCCCTCTCCGCTGAGCCTGCCGCTCATGAGCCAGTCGCTGACAGTCCGAGTCCGAAGGTGAGCTGGGTGGTGTCTCGGTCCGCCTTATCCAAGGGTGGTCCCTCGATGCACGGTCGCGAGCGGGTGGATCTCGAAGACCAGGAGACCCTCGAGCTGTCTTTCGACGTGTTTCCCGATGGCGCTCCTGCGGTTGGGGTCGAGCTGCCGGAGACCCTGGGCGGCGGCTATCTTTTTCACCAACGCTTTCAGCGCGTCGGCGGCGCTTCGACGCGGCTCTATCGGGCGAGGACTTGGACGGCGCCCCTCGAACCCTGGGGCACGCTTCCCGTGGCCATCGAACGTGTGGTGCCGGGGTGGGACCGGCTGTACGTGCTCGCTCGAGGGCGCACTTTTGCCCTTTTGCCCGGAGCGGAGCGCGCTGTCCCGCCGACTCCTTTCCCGGCTGTGCCGACGGTCACCGACTTACGGTTTTGGGGGGAAGACGCTGCTGCGCTTCGCGCTCCGCTTGTGGGGTGGCTCATGACAGAGGATCGGGGACGCTCTTTCCGGGCGGTCTCGCATCTCCCCGAGCTAGCCCAAGGAGCCCTGGGCCCTTCCCCGAAGAGGCGAGGGCGAACCATGTACGAAGGTCTCGTCGCCGCGGTCCGGAGCGCTACGCCGACCTCCGAGGGAACGTTTGTTTTCTTCGAAGGGCACAAGCACCGTGAGCTCATCCTCTCGGGCACCCAGGTAAAGCTCAAGAGTCAGGACCGAAAGGACGCTCTCGGCGCGTGCAGCGCCGAAGGAGAGCTTCGGGGGTATTGGCTGTGCCGAAGAGCTGACGAAGATCCGCCTCGGACTCATCTTGCTCGCATCGAGCAGGGCAAGTTGGTGGCCGCTCGGTCCGCTCTCGGCCTGCGCCGCACGCTCGCTGTGGACGAGACGGCTGTGCTCCTCGAAGGAGGGTGTGAAAAGGCCGATTCGGCGGGCGCTTGCTTGCTCTCGGAGGGAGGCGCCGAGGAAGTTCCTCCCCCCAAGGAGCCGCCCCTCGCGTGGGGCGTCCGCGGCGGCCAAGTGGTCGGACTTTACCGGGATCTTTCGGAGCAAGAGGCAAAGTTCCGTCTCGTCGACCTGCGCAGCGGCGCGACCGTGAGCGGCCACTTGCCGGATGCCAAGCAGATGCGTGCTCTCGGACGCGGGAGCGTCCATCAGCGCTTGCACTTTACAAATGGGTTCGGCTTCTGGCTGACGTCAGGTGAGAACTTTGTGGGTGTGACGATCACAGCTTCGGGGATCAGCTACGGCCCGGTCCAGTCTCAGCTCCGGCGCACTACGTTTGCCGGGCCGCGGGCGCTCATTTGGGGTGCGCTCGGGTTCGGCCGAGAGACGATCGACGGCGGTATCACCTGGAACGATCTGCTGCTGCCCGATAGCGAGACAGCGGACGAGCCCGCGGAGCCTTCGGCGCTCACGCGGGTGGGGGCAAGCCGTGTGGGAGCTGTTTTGGGCGACCGCGTACGGATCGGCTGGGGGGCGCCCGCGCTGACGGTTGCTCCCGAAGAGCTCAAGGAAATTCCCCTGCCTCCGCTCGGCGGAGGGCGCAACCAGTTCAGCTGTGAGGTGCCGCCGGGGGCTCCTCTTCGAGAAGAGGAAGCGCCGGTTCGGCGGGAACCGAAGGACAGCGGAGTCCTCTCGTTCAGCATGGGGGGACTCGATGCTCAGGTTGAGCTCGTGGGCGCGGCCGGTCCTCAGTTTGGCCGCGAGAGCCGGGTCTCGGTCAGGTATCACGATCCATTCACCACCTCCGAGAAGCGTTCGCTGGCGACGCGAGGGCTCTTCTCGAGCCGCACCGAAGCGGAAGAGGCTCTGGGGCTCTTCGATGCCTCGGTCAGCTACGCCACCGGCTACCTGAGTCCGACCGGTAAAGGCGGGATCATGTTCCTCCGAAGTCGTGAAGCGACCCGTCTTTTCGCTTTTGGACAAGGAGAGCCTGTCTATGAGATCGAGCATTCGGGTCGGCTCCCCACCTCTGGACTCATCGGCGTGGCTCGCCGCAGCGGGGCCCATTATCTCGCGTACATTCAAGGCGGTCGGCTCACTCTGCTGCGAGAGCGCGGCTTCGCCTTCGAACCCTTTTCGGCCTTTCCTCTCGAGGACATCGGCAATCGTTACGTGGGGCTCGCCGAGGGCGAACGGGAAAACCTCGCTATCGTGATGGACGGAGACACCGGTCTCTTTGTGTACCCGCTGTCCGAGCGCGGAGAGCTCGAAGGAAACCCCCTCTTCTTCGAACACCAAGGCAAACGTGCTCCCACCTGTGAGGATCAGAGCGGTTACACGTTCGTCCGAGATTTTTCGGTGAGCCCGCTCATCGAGGGTCCAGGGGGTGCCCTGCCGCTGCTCGCGGTGCGCGCCCGATTCCGCGCGAGCTCTCGTGGGCTTTGCCTCGATGCGCTCAGCGCGCGGGCGCGCAGTTCGCTCAAGGACTCTCGAGCCAAGGCGCGTTCGAATGGCGGGTCTTCTCTCCCGCTCTCGGTGTTTGGTTCTACCGGGCGTCCGCTCGGAACGCTCGAGTGCCGCTGAGAAGTGGGCCTGCGCCTGAGCGAAAACAGGCCCCAACGAAGAGTCACGAACGGCTCATCTCATCGGCGCGCGCCGTTGCCGCTGCGACCGCCCCCATCGCGGCAGCGCGGAAACCGTGCGCCTCGAGAGCTGCGATACCGGCGATGGTCGTCCCGCCGGGACTTGTGACCTGGTCTTTGATAATGGCGGGATGTTGTCCCGTCTCGGCCACCAGGGACGCAGCTCCGCGCACCGTTTCCGTGGCCAAGCGGAGCGCCACGTCGCGCGGGAGACCGGCTTTGACGCCGCCGTCCGCCAGCGCTTCGATAAACATCATGACGTAGGCGGGACCGCTGCCCGATAGCCCCGTCACAGCGTTCATGAGCGACTCGGGGACGATCGAGACCGAGCCCACCGTGCCGATCAAGAGCTCGGCTTGAGCCAGGTCCTCGTCGGACGCGGCGCAGCCCTTACATAAGGCGGTCGCGCTGGCGCCGACCAAAGCTCCCGTGTTGGGCATGGCGCGCACCACCCGAGCCTCTCCGCCCGCGGCGCTCTCGATGGCCGCGCAGGGGATCCCGGCGGCGACACTCAACCAGAGCGGATTTCCTTCGCCGCGCGCCGCTTCGACGACAGCGCGCACGGCGCCTGGCTTGACGGCCAGGATGACGATGTCGCTCGAGCGAACAACGGCCGGGCCGCTCGACTCCGAGCGACACCCCAGATCTGAGAATCCGCGCGAGCGGAGCGCATCCGGATCAAAAAAGCTCACGCGGTCCGGGGTGAGTCCGGCGCGCAGAAAACCCTTCAGAAGCGCACTTGCCATATTGCCAGCGCCGATGAAGCCGACGCGCCCCTCTAGTCGTCCCAGGTCCATGTTTCTTGGTTGGAGCCTACTGGACCCGGCCCTTTTTGAGAAATGAACTCGCTCTCGGAGGGCCTTTCGCAGCGTGACGCTCTGGGGCTACCCTTGTCAGGTGGTAGAGAAGTCCGAACGTCGCGACCAGACGCGCGCGCCCATCGAACTCCGGGTCAGCTACAAAAGGACCAATTCGTTCTTCGCCGATTACGCACGGAACATCTCGCGGGGAGGCACTTTCATCGAGACGGACCGGCCGCTTGCGGTCGGGACTGAGTTTGTTTTCGCCCTGGATGTGCCGCGGCTGGGCGAACCCCTCAAGCTCAAGGGCAAGGTCATCTGGACGACCAGCCGCGAGACCTCCACGAAGGCGAACCCGGCCGGGATGGGCATCGAGTTCCAATATGCGAGCGAAGAAGAGCGCAAGGCGACGGAGGCCAGGGTCGAGAGGCTGCTCGTCGAGGAGCTCGGCGAGAGTTTGGCTGCTGGAATCCTAGGACGGAAGCCGGCAGGGTGAGTTCGTGAGAGGATCGCGAAAGCGGGCGAGGGTTTGAGTGCTGGTCTGGTTTCGTTACCACCTCGAACGACTCGTGGGCCGCAGGTCCCTCGGGCTGGTGGTCGTCATGTGCGGGACCCTGTGCGGGGTGGCCCTGCTCGGCGGTCTATTGGCGAGGCTCGCGCATCCGGAGCATTTTACGACCTACCAAAGCGCTGTTTGGTGGGCGGTGCTGCGTTTGAGTGACACAGGGTATCTCTCTGACGAGATCGACTCCCTCGAGATCCGCGGCCTCTCGATGGCGCTCAGCATCGTCGGCATGGCGGTCACGGTCGGTGGTATTGTGGCCGTCGTCAGCCAACAGATGCATCGTTTTCTCGGGGCGCTGGCCTCGGGAACGACGCCGGTGCCCTTCTCGCGACATACGGTGCTCATCGGGTGGAACGACCGCACGCCGCAGCTCCTCTCGCTTTTTCTGGCGAGCGACTCGCGCCCGATCGTGCTCCTCGTCGAGGACATCGTGCACGCGCGCTCGCGCCTCGCGAGCCTCGGTCTGAGTCCGGTAGAGCTCGATCGCGTGATCCTCAGGGCTGGCTTTCCCTACCGGCCCCACGAGCTCAGTCGGGCCGGCTGCGCCCGGGCCGAGGTCGTCATCATGGCCGCCTCCGCCCGGGCGATCGCGGGGGATGCCGAGGAAGATCCTCGCATTGTCCGGACCACCTACGCGCTCAGTGAGCTGCTCCGAGATCAAAACGATGAGCGCCCGATCGTGGCCCTCGAAATTGTTGAGCGCAGCCTCTTACCCCTGGTGCAGAGCGTGCTTCCAAGGGCTCGCGTCCTGGCGAGCGATCGGATCGTGGCGAGGGTGCTTCGTCTCGTCCTTCAACAGCGAGGTTTGGTCGCCTTTGCGATCGACCTTTTGACGCCTCACTCGGGTCTGCGCATCGAAGCTTGCTCGTTCCCGGAGCTGACCGGATTGCCCCTCGGATCACTCAGGCGCCAGGTGACAGGCGGACGAGTGCTGGGCGTCTTATCCAAAGAAGGCAACGCTTGGACGTCGCTCGATATGATGCGAGATCGGGTCCTTTGCGCGGGGGAGAAGGTGATGGTCTTCCACGACGGGACGGTGCGCATCGAGCAGCCAGAGGACCTGGACGCGCCTCCCATGTCGATGCCGATGGTGCCGCGCAGTCGCCGCTTCGAGGCGAAAAAGCGCAGGATCTTGGTGCTCGGCTGGAACGAGGCTGGGGCCGATGTGATCGGCGCGTTCTCCCACGAGCCGAGCGGACGTTACGAAGTGGATGTGATCTCGCGGGCCCCGGCCGCGATTCGGGAACAAGCGGTGCTCAGCCACGCTTGGCCCGGTCGGGTGCAAGTCACCCATCGCGAGGCCGACCCGCTCTCCGTCGAGTTCATGCCCGAGCGGGAGCTCGCCAGCTACGATAGGTTTCTGATCCTCGCCGATCGCTCCGGGAATCCGGAAACGGCCGATGTGCGCAGTTTGGCCATCGCGATGGCTCTGGAGCAACGCTTCTCGTCGTGCAAACCAGGCGCCTACGGCGTGCTCGAGCTGCTCCAAGACAACCACGCCATCCCCCTTCCCCATTTTGAGCTCATCACGACGCCGCGCATCGTCGCCCAGGTGCTCGAGAGCATGACGTCGGTCGCCGATCGCGACAACGTCCTCGGGCTCACCCTCGATCATCACATGACGTTCGTGACTCGAGCTGCGCTCGCGCCGAACGTGAGTGAGGAGCTCTTAGCGATGGAGCTGCGGCACTCGGGCCTTGCCCTGCTCTCCGTGATCGAAACTCCGGCCGGCCCCGTGGCTGTCTTTGCGGAGCCAGTCCGGGCTCCGCAGGGCCTCGTCGAAATCGCTCTCTGAGCGTTCCCTTGGGCCCCGCTCGCCTCAGGGGAGCTTGACCTCTGCCGGGAGCTGGTAGACGCCCTTGGCTTCGGTGAGAGCGCGGGCGATCTGGACCTCGACGAGGCCGATCGCTTCGCTGCTCGCGACCTTCTGAAGGGCAGGGAGACGCTGCTCGGGGGGCGCGAGGATCGCTGTGTAGAAGATGCCCTCGACCTCTTCGACCTTCGTATCGGCCAAACGCACGAGTTCGGGTCCCGTGATGCGCCCGAGACCCCAGCCGCGCAGGCCTCGCAGCCAACCGCGTAGGTCACCGGACGCTTCCAGCACTTGGACGGGCAGACCGTTCGAGGGCACGCTTTTTGTGCGTTCGACGATGAGCTGCCAAAGCGCCAGGTAGAGCAGACCTTCGCTCTCGATGCCGAGTTCGACGCCGGAGCGCAGGGCGCTCCTCCCGAGCTCCAGGTCCGCCATGGTCACGGACGCTCGCGCCATTTCGGTCAAGGTCGCCGTGAGCTCAAAGGACACGCCGCGGCTCTCGGTGAGCGCGCGCTCGTAGGCACGACGGACTCCGTCGCGGTCCCCGTAGTGCTCCAGGATGCGCGCGAGCTGCCTTTCGATGGCGGCGCGGGAGAGCACAGGCAAATCCAAGGAGCGCACTGTTAGGATTCGCTCGAGGGCGCGGCGGAGGGAAGCCGCGGCTTCATCGAGACGTCCCTGCTCTTGTTCGATCTCGAAGCGCTCCGTCTCCGCGACGGCCTCGGTATAGAGCTGTCCCTCTGCTTGGGCGAGCTGCACGGCGCGGTCGATGGCTTCAAGGGCCCGGTCCCGCCGTCCTGCTTGGCGGTAGATCGCCGCGAGCTCAAGATGCACGTTCGGGCTCGGAGTTTCTGCTACAATCTCGAGGAGCAGGGGCAAAGCCAGCTTGAGGCGCCCAGCGCGAACCTCAGCCTCAGCGAGCACACGCGTGATCTTCGAGGGGCTCGGCTCGATGCCCTGGAATTTCGGAGTGCGGGCGAGGAGCAAGAGCGGCTTCATCTCCGCATACACCTGCTCCGCTTCCTCCAGCATCCCTGCGCGCGCGTGGTCGAATAGACCTCGTCCGAGGATGGTGAGACAGAACGAAAGCCCTTCGGTGGAGAGGTTCTTCGCCGAGATGTGGGAGAGGAGACGCGCCGCCGCTTCGCTGATGCCGACTTCGACGAGGCTGATGGCGAGAGGCAACACCTCATCGATGTCTCCGTCGCTGTTGCGCGCGGCGAGCACCGCAGACCAGAAAACGGCTGCATCCAGGATGGGCCGAGGCAAGCCTGCTTCGCCGACTTCGGCTCTCCGCGCAGCGTCGAACAGACGATAGAGCTCGACGTAGCCTGCGGATTCGCCGGCCGCAGCGAGCAAGACGTCAGAGCGAACTTGGCTCGGCAGGGCGCGCTTGAGCCCGTTTCGATCGAGCGCATCGAGGGCGCGCTTCGGATCGCCTTGACGAACCGCGAGCGCGAGCATGGCGAGACCGCCGCTGCGCAGCGCGCGATACTCTTCGAGAGCGTGTTCCCTTTGGGTGTGCTCATCGACGTTTCGCGGGGGCTCTTGGTTCATTTCGAGCGCCATTTGGATCCAAGCGATGAGGCTCGTCTCCGCGCGTGTGTACTGGTCCTGTGATCCATCCCTCACCGCCGCGAGCAGCTCGTGGCGGGCCTTTTCCCCGGCTCGGGAGAGCGGAAACGAGCGCGCCGTGCGCTCGTCGAAGTCGGCGATAGCGCGCAGGTGCTCTTGAGGTTCGCTCATCGTCGCGTCACTGCCGTGCATGAGCGCGAGGCGGTAAAGGGCGGTGGCCTGTCCGCTGTCCCCGAGGCGCGCCGCGCCGTTTGCCGCGTTCAAGAGCGTCGCTTCGTGACCTCGGAGGGCAACTCGCTGATTGTCTCCGTCGCGCAATAGGAGGAGCGCGCCGAGCGTCGCGCTCGCCGCTGCTTCTTCCTGACCCTTTGCGTAGAGGTCAGCGGCGCGTGTGAGCTGATATTGCACGACGCGGATCACATCGGAGCGGGCTCTCTGAGCATCGGCCGGGGACGTGAGCAGGTTCAGGACGAGCTCCGGAAACTCCTCGCGCGAGGGTAGGGTGGTGTCGTACGCCGCTTCCGGTTCCGCTCCCTCTCTCGGGCTTTCGGGGGGCTTCGAATGGCAGGCGGACGTGGCCATCAGGGCGCCGAGGAGGCCGAGCCGGGAGCCGAGGAGTCCAAGCCGAGAAAGAGTCGGGTTCACTTGTGTTGTTCTAAGGTTTCAGGGCGGGGAGCGCCAGCGCTGCTTCGATGCAGCCGAGGCCGAGGGGGCATGCGAGGCTGTAGACCAGCTCGACTTTGCGGGTACTCTAGCAGGAAGTGACCGCTCACTTCGTCCGTCTCCCTGGCGCTTCATCGGGCGCTGGCCCCGCCGGGGTGCGGGCCCATGTGCGGCGCTCGGAGCTCCATCAGCGCGAAGTGCAGCCTGCTGGTTCGTGGTTATCTTTGAGGATCGTTCCCCCTAAGTCATGACGACGGATAGCGATCTGAGAAGTACGGGAGCCCCGAGCGGCACCTCCACGCCTGCGGGCGCGCCGGTGTCTGAGGGGAGTTCGTCTTTGGCTACGGATTCGCTTCCGACCGTGGACCGTTCGGTCCCCGATCGCCTCGCGGATTTTGAGGTCGTGCGTCGCCTCGGTGTAGGCGGCATGGCGGAGGTATTCCTCGCGAAGAAGCGCGGGGCCGAAGGCACCTTCAAGCTGCTCGTCTTGAAGCGTGTCCTGCCTGACTACGTCTCGTCGCGGCGCTTCCGGATGATGTTTGCCGAGGAGGCGCAGCTCGCCACGCGCCTGAACCATCCGAACATCGTTCAAGTTTACGAGTTCCAAGACTACGGCGACGACGGGCAGCTCCTCAGTATGGAGTTCGTGGACGGCCCCGATCTTCGCGCGTTCATGAAAGCAGCTCGGGCCAGCGAAAAAAGGACCCCCTTCGCGCTCGCGGCCTACATTGCCGCAGAGGTCGCCAAAGGTCTTCACTATGCCCACGAGCGCACGGATGAAAGCGGCGCGCCTCTCGAGATCGTTCACCGAGACGTCTCGCCTCAGAACATCCTGCTGAGCGCCGATGGTGCTGTGAAGGTCGCGGACTTCGGCATCGCGAGCGCGAACCTGTTCCGCGAAGAGGTCGGCGTCCTCAAGGGCAAGACCGGCTACATGTCGCCGGAGCAGGCGCGTGGTCAGAAGGTCGATCGCCGCACTGACATCTATTCGCTCGGCGTCGTTCTCCACGAGCTTCTGACCGGGCGCCCCTTGCACGGCAACCTCGAAGGAGAGGCCCTGCTGCAGGCGGTGCGCGCAGGACACGTGGAACCGCCCAGCCACTTCGTGCTGGGCATCCCGCCGCAGCTCGACGCCATCGTCCTGAAGGCCCTCTCGCCCGACCCCGCGCAGCGCTTCGCCACGGCTCGCGACTTCTCTCAGGCCCTGTCGCGGGCGGTCTTCGAGATGGGGGAGCTCGTCGATGCTCATACTCTCGAGGCTGAGCTCGCGAGGCTCTTCGGCTCGCCGCGGACCGAGATCGAGGAGCAACCTCGCTCAAAAGAGACCCGCCACGAAGCGACCGCCGATCCCGGCGAGGGGACGCCCGTCGAGCCGCTCCTGCCACTCCGCGAACAAGGGCACGAAGTGCGGCACGTCGCTGTCGTCTCGCTGGCGATCGACGGGCACGAAGAGCTCATTGAACGCCTCGGGGAACACGGCGCTCGCGCCGCCTTAGACCGCGTGGCAAGCACTTTGGACGCGATTGCGTTCAAGCGAAACATGCAGCTGCGCTGGGAACGCGAAGGGGGACTCGTCGCTCGCGGGCGAGGTGTCGCTGGTCTTCTCGCGCACCCTGCCGCGGCTGCCGCTGACTCCCTTTGGTTCGTCGTCGACGCCCATGATGGCGTGCGCGCGGCGAGCGAAGATTTGGACGTCGAGATCAGTGTGCGGGCCGGCGTCGTGCGCAGCGTGGCGACCGGACGCCGCGACCGCTCCGGTAACCTCGAAGATCATGAGCTCGCCGAGTCGGCCATTTTGCTCGCCGATTACCTGCGCGATCATGCGCAGAAGGGCGCGAGCCTCGTCGCCGGCGGTCTCTACCGACTTGTCCGCAGAGACTTTTTCTGGGGCGATGCGCCGACGGTCGCGATCCATAAGCCAGGACTCCCGGCGCAGCTCCGAGTCTATTCGCTTTTGCGCGGTCTGACTCGGGAAGAGAAGCTACAAGAGGTGGCCCACGCGCCCGCCGAGCTCATCGGGCGTGACGCGGAGATGGCCGATTTACACGCGGCTTACTACAGCGCCGTTGGGCAAACTTCGGGAGATCCGCGCGTTGTCGTGCGTGTCATCAGCGGTGAGCTCGGGATTGGAAAGACGGCGCTCGTTTATGCCTTCTTGCATGAGCTTCCTCCGGACGCGCGTGTGCTGCGCGCCGATTGTCTCCAAGGTCGCCGCGATGTCCCGTTTGGTGTTGTGACCGACTGGCTTCGCGAGCTCACTCATACGCGCGCGGACCAGCCCCGAGACCAGGCCCGGAGGCTCGTGGAGGAGGCGCTCGGCTGGGCCGACATTCCTGAAACACCGGAGACGCGCGATTCCGTCGAGCGATTGACAGATCTCGTCACCGGAAGACAGACCGATGTCTTCGACGAGAGCGAGGTCGAGCACCAAAAGCAGGCGCTCCTCTTGGGTCTGCGTCAGCTCGCGGTGCGCCTGGCTTCGGAGGGCCCCCTGGTCGTCGTGCTCGATGCGATGCAGTGGTGCGACTTTGGCACGCTCGATCTGGTGCGCGCGCTGATCGACGAAGGAGGCTCGCTCCCGGTGCTCGTGTTGCTTGTGACACGGCCTGAGGTGCGCGTCCTGCCGTACGTTGAGGGACGGCTGCGCATCGACCTGTCGGGGCTCTCGCCTGAGAGCCAAGCGCGTCTCTTGCAGGTGCGGCTCGGAGTAGGGCCCGGAGTCGAGCGGGTTTGCGCGGACGTGTTCCCGCGCGCCGCCGGAAACCCCTATTTCTTGCTCGAGATGGTCGACGCGCTCATCGAGCGCGGCGTGCTCGAGGTGCGTGAAGGCCCGGACGGCACGAACCATCTCGAGCGCGTCGATTTGGCGGGCAGCGTTCTGACCCTCCCGAGCACCGTCGAACAGCTCCTCGCAGACCGTCTCACCGAGCTCGGCGATGAGGAACAGCGCTTGCTCGAGTGGATCGCCGTCGCTTCGGGCCCCCTCTCTGAGGCCGATCTCGAGACCCTCTACGGGCTCGATACCGACGAGGTACTAAAACAGCTCCTTGCACGTGGCATCATCGAAGCGCGCGGAGGGTTTATCGATGTCAAACATCCTCTGATCCGCGACGTTGCCTACCGCTCGATCGGACGCGAGCGACGGAGCGAGCTCCACCGGGCTCTCGGCGAGCTCTTGGCCTCGAGTAACCAACATCGCGGCGTTCTTGCGGCGGTGGTTGCTCGTCATTTGGCCAAGGGAGGCCTCGCTGATCAAGCCGCGGAGCTCTATCTGGAAGCGGCGGGAGCTGCGCGCAGCAGCTACCAAATGGATATCGCCGGTCGCTGCTACGAGAAGGTTGTCGCCATCTTGCCTCCGGATGATCGGAGGCTCCTTGAGGCATTCGAAGCTCTCGAGGCAATGGCGCGGAACGAGGGCAGGCGCCGCGAACGCCGAAACTACCTCAATCGCCTGCGCACTTTGGCGAGGAGCTCTCAGAGCGGATACTGGGTCGCGGTGAGCCTCCTCCGGAGCGCTCGGTACGAGCTCGACGCGGGACAACTCGTGCAGGCGGCGCGCACGGCTCAGCTCGCGGAACAAGCTGCCCGTGTTGCCTCGAGCGAAATCTTAGCCGTACAAGCGCTCGGTCTGGTCGCGGAGGTGCTCCGCGATCTGGGCGATATGCAAGGCGCACTGGCCGCAGCCGATCGAGCGCTGCTCGCCGCAGACCATCCGGAGGTGACGCCACGTCTGCGGGCGGAGGTCTTGCGGATTCGCGGCACGCTCCTGCGCAGAGTGGGTCGCGTGAACGAAGCGGTCGAGGCTTACGCCGAGTCGATCGCTGTTTTTCAGCAAGCGGGCGCGCGGCGCATGGAGTCGCGGGCGATGAGTTCCCTTTCTTTCGCCATGTATGCGCTCGGGCGCTACGAAGACGGGATCTTGCTCGCTGAGGATGCGCTCCAGATCGACGCCGCGATTGGCGGCCGATTTCAGGCTGCTAAGACCTTAGCCAACTTGGGCTTGTGCTATGCTGGGGCTGGTAACTATGGAAAGGGCCTCGACTGTTTGAATCGTGCTCGCGATGAGCATGAGCGCTTCGGCGAGCGCGACACCCGCGCGGACACGCTGCTCTCGATGGCGGAGGTGCTTCTCGAATGTGGACGCGTCGAGGAAGCCGCTGTCGCGGTCGGAGACGCCGCTGCACTGGTCCAGGTTACGGGGAACCGTTATGACGCGACCCACGAGCGTGTGCTCCGGGCGCTCCTGGCGCGGACGCAGAAGCGCCCTCACGAGGCGATCCAAAGAGCCCTCGAGGCTCGCGACGCGGTCGGACTCCAGTCCTACGCATCGTTCCATTTCTACGCGATGGCCATCGAGGCGGCCGCCCGCGTGGATGTCGGCGAACACCATACGGGCATTTTCCTCGCCACCGCGGCGCTCGGCGCCGTGGAGGCCATGCAAGGAAGTGAATACGCGCTCCAGACCCGGGCCCTCTGCTGTGAGGCGCTCGAAAAGGCGCGCTCGCCCCAGGCGACGGAGCTGCGTCGTCGCGCCGCTGCTTTCGCTCAGGCGCGGTCTGATGCGCTGCGTGAGCCGAGCCTCTGGAAGTCCTTTTTGAGCCGTCCACCTGTGCAGTTTTTGCTTTCCTCGCCGGTTCGCTCCGAGCCCTATTTGGGAGGAGAGGCGTGACCTTTCAGTTGCCGGAAGGCGTCGAGCGTCGGCTCGCGATTGTTCTGTCGGGAGGCGGAGCGCGGGGCGCCTATGAGGTGGGAGTGCTCAGCTATCTCTTTGAGGAGCTCGAGAAGATCCGGAATATTCCGATCGCCGTCGACATCCTGTGCGGAACGAGCGTCGGGGCCATCAACGCGGCATTTTTGGCCGCGCATCTCAAAGATCCCGCGGCCGGAATGGCCAAATTGCGCACGCTCTGGCAGGGCCTCGAGCTCGATCAGGTCATGGACTTCGGCCTGAAGCAGGCCTTCGGCTGGCTCAAACCGGGGGGCGAGAGTGGGCTCATCAACGCGGCGCCTCTCGCGCGTATTATTCATCGAGAAATCCCTTGGTCCCAGATCACGGGCACGATGCGCGCCGGCAGGCTCAAGGCCCTCAGCGTCACCTGCACCGAGGTCTACACGGGGCGCACCGTCCTCTTCGTCCAGACCGGCCCGACCACCTCACTCCCGACGCACGCCCCGCCCAACACGTTGATTCGTAGCGAACGGATCGGACCGCAGCATGTCCTCGCTTCAGCGTCGCTCCCGATCCTGTTCCCGCCGGTCCGCGTGGGCCGGAACCTCTACATGGACGGCGCGCTCCGGCACAATACTCCGATTGCTCCGGCGATTCGGCTTGGCGCGACCCATTTGTTCGTTGTGAGCACTTCCCGCGAACAGCGCGGCATCGTCGCGAGCACGCCTGCGAAGACCCCGACCACGGCCTTGATCCTCGGCAAGATCATGAACGCGCTCTTGCTCGATCATTTGGACAATGATCTCGCGCAGACACGGCTTGTGAACGATTTGATCGAGACCGGGACGCTCGCTTACGGTGATGGTTTCCTCGCCGCGCACAACCGAGCGGCGGTCGCGCGCGGCGGACGCGTCGTGCAGCCGACGCGTGTGCTGGCGGTGCGTCCTTCGACGACGATCGGCTCCCTCGGGAGCCAATATCTCCGCTCGAATCGGATCCGGACCCGCTCGGTTCTAACGCGGCGCCTGCTCGATTGGCTCGATCCGGGGGAACAGGCGGACTTGCCGAGCTACCTCTTGTTTGACGGTGGCTTCGTGCGGCAGCTGATTGAACTGGGACGTGCGGACGCCCGCGCCCAGCGTGATCGCATCCTCGATTTCCTCGGGGATATGGATCCGCCCCCTTCCGGTCATCCGGCTAGCACCGACGAATGGTCCTACCCGGCGCCGGTCGTGGGCTGACAACCCTGAGCCCCGGGGACCGAAGTCGCCCCCTGTCGACTCAATCTTCGAGGTCAGCGAGCGCCGAGCGGAGCTCGCTCTCCGCGTGAGAATCCCGAGCCGTTTGAGCGCGCTCGATGCCTTCTTCAAAGACCTTCTTTGCTTCGGCGGTTCGACCGAGACTGAGCAAGATCTGTCCTGCCATGAGGTATTGAGGAACGTAGGCGGGATCGAGCTGCCTGAGCTCTTCGAATACACCGATTGCGTCCTCCGCTCGCTGCTCCCGGCGATATTCGAGGGCGAGCGCGTAGCGCGAGAAGGAGTCCGCGCTGCCACTTTTGACGAGGTTTTCGAGGAAAAGGAGTCTCTTGTTCATGTTCTTGTCCACTCAGCTACCGAAATCGAGGAACTCGGCGACGATGCGCCTCGTGCCGTAGCCCGGGAAGCGCACCACAACCGTCGGCTTCGCGCCGGGCTCCACCCGTTCCACGATGCCCTGACCAAAACGGCTGTGACGGACGTGTTGCCCTGGGCGTACGACAATTCCCTCCTGGTCGGTGTCGTCGTGGACGTGTTCGTCCCGCTCAATGAAGCGCTGACCGGGTTCGAGCTGGATGGCGCTGGCCGCTGCTCTCCCCCCAGCCGAGCGTTCATGGCCAAAGCCTGTGTTGCGGCCACCGGGCGCATAGCCTGAGCGGAAGGCGTAACTGTCGCGCCCGAACTCGCTGCTCGGCCCCGAGAGCATGCCTTGTCGCTCGACCGCCTCTTCTGGCAAGTCCTTCAAGAAGCGGCTGGGCATCAGGTACTTGGTGCGGCCGAACAGGAAGCGGCTCTGAGCGTAGGTGATCGTGAGATTCTTGCGGGCTCGGGTGATCGCGACGTAGGCGAGGCGCCGCTCTTCGTCGAGCTCTTCGCCATCTTCGTCGCCGAGGCCCCGGTAGGGGAAGGTCTCTTCCTCCATGCCCGTAATGAAGACTTGGTCGAACTCGAGACCTTTGGCGCTGTGGACGGTCATCATCGAGACCGCTTGCGTTTCCTCGAGCGTGTCGACGGCCGCGACCAGGGCGACCCGCTCCAAGTAGCCTGCGAGGGACGGAACTTCACCAAGATCCGGGGCTTCACTCTCGTATTCGCGCAGCGAACCGATCAATTCCGCGATGTTCTCGAGGCGCGCATCACTCTCGGCGCTGTCATCCTCTTCGAGCTGCTTTCGGTAGCCTGTTGACTCGACGATGCGCTCCAAGAGCTCGCTCGGAGACAGGGAATCCTTGGCCCTTTGGAAATCTTGGATCAGCTCAAGGAAGCCCATCATCTTCTTCAGGGCCGGGGAGGAGAGGGACGCGTCCCCTTTGGCGCGAAGGAGCGCCTCGAAGGCGCTCACCTGGAGTCGCTGGGCGAGCTCGAGCAGCGTGGTCACCGACTTGGCGCCAATGCCGCGGGCGGGCACGTTGATGATCCGGAGCAGGTCGGCGTCGCTGTTCGGGTTTTCGATCAGGCGAAGGTAGGCGAGCAGATCTTTGATCTCGGCGCGCTCGAAGAACTTCATGCCCCCGATGATCTGGTAGGGGATTTGAGCGCTGCGGAGCGCTTCTTCGAGCACGCGGGATTGAGCGTGGGTACGGTAGAAGATCGCTTGTTGTTTGGGGCTGATGCCGGCTTTTCTGGCTCGGTCGATGGCGCTTGCGACGAAGAGCGCTTCGGCGCGCTCGTCACTCACGCCCTTCACGAGCACCTTGTCGCCGGGGGGCGCCTCGGTCCAGAGGTTCTTCGGCTCGCGATCCGCGGCTTGGGCGATGACGCCGAGCGCCGCGCGCACGATGTTTCCGGTGGAGCGATAGTTCTGCTCGAGCTTGATGACCTGGGCTTCGGGAAAATCGCTCTTGAAGCCGCGGATGATGCGCACGTCGGCGCCGCGCCAGCGATAGATGGACTGGTCGTCATCACCGACGACACACAAGTTGCGGTGAGAGGCCGCCAGCGCCCGCACCAGGCGATATTGGACCCAGTTGGTGTCCTGGAACTCGTCGACGAGCACGTGTTCGAACTTCTTGCGGAGCTCGCGCCCGGACGGACTGTCGGGATCTTCGACGATGCGGAGCGCGTAGAGGAGGATGTCGTCGAAATCGATGGCGCTCGCGCGGTTGAGCAGGGTTTGGTACTCGCGCGCCAGGGTGTCGAGGGTGTCGTCGATGCCTCCGGTCAGGGGCGTCGAGATCGGATCTTTGCCCTCCCGTTTGAGCATGCTGATTCGCGACAGGACCATCTTCGCGGGGTACTCGCGGTCGTCGAGATCGAGGGCCTTGATGGTGCGCTGCACGAGCGCCTTCTGATCGGAGTCATCGTAGATGACGAAGCTGCTCTTGAGACCAGCGGCGTCGTAGTGGCGCCGAAGGAATTTGACGCAGACGCCGTGAAAGGTGCCGATCCAAAGGTCTCGCGCGATGGACTCTCCGGCCAAGCTCTCGAGGCGCTCGCGCATCTCTTGCGCCGCCTTGTTCGTGAAGGTGACGGCCAAGATGCGGTAGGGCGGGACGCCGTGCTCGGCGACGAGGTGGGCCACCCGATAGGTAATGGTCCGCGTCTTGCCGCTGCCGGCACCTGCAAAAAGCAGGAGGGGACCTCCCGGATGCAGGACGGCGGACATCTGAGGTTCGTTCAGCGTGCTTGACATGGGAGGTGGGGGCGAGCGACGACCGAAGCGAACCATGGATACGTCGGATCTGGAACCGCTGCGACTGAGTCGGGAGCTCGAGGCCGTGTCCACCGACATAGATCGCATTTTCGCTCGCACAAGGAGCGAAGCGCCCACGGGCGATCCCTTCTCGGGTCGGCTTTTCCCTGGAAAAACTCATTACGACGCGGTCTTGGGGATGCCCCCAATGGACCCTTTGCGCGGTCCACTCTCGCTCTGGATCCACGAGCTAGTCAGGGCCCGCGTGCAGATGCCCTGGACGCTCGAGGGGCTTCGCCTCGAATACCACGAGCGGCACCCGGTCAGCGGGCCGCGTGACGGCTCTTTTTCGCGAGCCGAGGTTCGCAGCTTGGCGCTCGGAAGCCGCGGAGAAGAGCGGCGCGTCTGGATTTTGACGCGGAGCGCGCTCGACGAGAGGACTGCGTCGTTTCATCTCGAGAGGTGGGGGCGCCTTGCGGAGATCGACCGTCGACTGGGTGCGCAAAGCGACGTGCTGTCGCCTCTGGGATCGCGAGCAGAGCTGGTTCGCCTCGCCCATGAAGTTCTCACACGGACGCGGGCGGCTCTCTCGGAGCTGGGGCTCGACGAGCTCGAGGTCTCCGAGAACCTCCTCACGGGCGCGGCGGAGGGCTGGCCAGCGCGATTGCGTCCTGACAGCATCGTTGATCTCGTACGCGCGAGATCGTGGACCGGAGGGTTCCGACTCCGCTTCACGGACGTGCCCGAGCGCAAAAGCCCTGCGAGCTTTCTCTTGGCGCTCTCGGGCTTCGGACGCGCGTTTTCTCGCGCGCGGGTACGCTCCGACCTTCCCTTTGTGATCGTGCACTCGCCGCTCGACCTGCGGACTTGGACGGAGGGAGCTCTTTTCGGTCTGATCCCGCTCACTTTTCCCTTTCTGAAGCGGCGGCTCGATCTCTCTTTTGGACGCGTCGCGGGCGCGCGGCGAGCGCTCGCAGGGGCGGTGGTCAGTGAACTTCACCGCGCGGCGCAGCGAGCGCTCCTGTTCGATGCTGCGTTAGGGAGCGCGGGCGCGGCGCGGGACCTTGCGACGGAGTTTTCTGAGCGAGCCCTGGGCGCTCGGGAGAGCGGGGAAGCTTTGCTCGGTCGTTTGCTTCGGACGAGCCGTCCCGATCGGGATCTTGTCGCGCTCGTCGAGGCCGGGGTGCGGAGCGTCGAGGCTCAGCGAAGTTATGATGAGGATTGGTTCGACAACCCTCGCTTTCAGGAAGAGTTCATCGATCTCGGCCAGTCGGTTCCGCCGCTCTACGCAGACAAGGATCGCCTCATGGGAGAGGGCCTCGCCTGGGTGGACGAGCTCATCGGCGCGCTCGGTTGAGCGAGCCTTGGCGTCAGTCCAAAGAGCCCGGCTCTGACCCGAGCGAGATGTTCTCAATGTGGAGCGTGAAGCCGAAGACGAGCGCCGTCGCCTCCACTCCGCTGACCGTGCGCCGGAAGGCAGCGTCCACCGAGAAGCGGCGGTCGATGTAGCCAAGGCCGGTCGAGATCGAGTGGAGGTCGAGCCCCTGTTCGTATCGGTAGCCAGCGCGCACTGCGACCACCCCCGCCGCGAGGAACTCGCCACCGAACATGACGCGCGCCGTGGGCTGTTCGTAGGTCGTCGAGTCGAGTACGGCGTCGAGGTCCAGGGAGAACTCCTGTCGGCCATATCCGACGCCGATCCCCGCCATCAGGGGCAGGAAGCCGGTGCCCGGATTGGTCAGGTTATGCCCAGTGATCGAGATGGAAAGCTCGGGAAGAGGCTTAAAAGTAGCGCCCAGGTCGAGCGTGAAAGTGTTCACGATCATCTGGCCGTCGAGCCCCCCGGCGATCGGGCTCCGGCCCAAGGGACCCCCGCCGTTTTGGATCAGAGAGAAGATGCGACCGCCCGCGCCGATGTAGAACAACCTTCCGACAGGCAGCGCAAAGCCGCCCCGGATGTCCATCCACTCTCGGCCTAGGCCGTCGGGATCCTGGAGGTTCCAAGTCCCTCCGATGCCTCCGGCGAGGCCCGAGGAGCTGACGATCGAGTCGACGATCGCTCCGCCGTAACTTTGGCGTCCCGCCTCAGGGTAGATCTGGGCGAGGGCCGTGATGTGATAAGCGCGCGTGACCGCCATGTTGGCGGGATTGTAAAAAAGCGCTGTAGTTCCGATGCCTTGGGCGCGCATGGCGCTCGCCGTGGCCAAGCTGCGCGGCGTGTCGGTCTCCGCCGAGTTGTAAGCGAGCTCCGGCGGCAACTGGCTCGGCTCCGCGTGAGCTCGACCGCTCACCGTGAGCAGACTCAAGCTCGCTAGGGCAGCCCCGAGAGCGACAGTGAGCTTGTGCGCCACCGAAAGGGGCAGAGGACGAGCGCCTTCGCTCGGCAGCTCGGACATGACGCGACGTCGCGAAGAAGGGTTCGCGGATGTGACGATATGATGACCGGTGAGCGACACGATAGCGAGAGGTGAGGACGATTTGTGATGGTTCTGAGAGAGAAGAGGTTGGCTCTAGGGGGACGCCCCGCCGCTCGAGATCAGGCTCGATTCGCTATACGGGAGCTCTTTGCTTTGGGCCAACTTCGTGACAATCGCGCGTTCGGAGGCTCTCGGGGCGCGAAGCGCGGAAGCTCTCGAGAGCGTTTACAAAATGGCGGAGCGCTCTTTTTTGAAGCGGTTTTTTCAGGCGAGCCGAAGATCGAAGAAATGTCGAGGCTTGAAGAATTCGTAGCGTGCGGCTAACTGGGCGAACCCGGTTGATGATTTCAGTCGGACACTTTGGCTCGCCAAAGTGCTTGGGTTTACCTCTGGGTGAAGACTTCCTGTTTGTTCAGTGTTGGGGGAGATGTGGGCAGGATGGAAGTTGTTCCGAAGATTAAACTCGGCTCGCTCAGGTATGATACCGTTTCGGGAAATCGCTGGCTTTTCATGAAGATGGTCTCATTGTCTCCCCCCCACTTCTACCCAAGTTATCCCCAGGCTGTGGATAGCTTGTTCGTGTCCCGTGGGCACGCGGCGTCCGGACGGACGCTCTGTCGGAGCTGAGCCCTCTGCTTTCCTTCTGGTTCCTTCCCGCCTCGCGCGAAGGCGACACCGTTTTTTGACGTTTTTTGACCCCTATGCAGCTCTCGTCGATTGAACAAGACTCGTGGCTCCAAGCGCTCCTCCACACGAGGACCCGCTCGCCTGCCACGTTCGAGCAATGGTTCGCCTCGGTTGGATTCGAGGGGATCAAAGACGGGCGACTTTGTCTGGTCGCCCGCGACGAGTTCGTGCGCGATTGGGTCAAGACTCATTTCCTTCCGACGCTGCTCGAACAACTCGAGCTCCTCTTGGGTCGTCCCCTCGAGGTGGGCTGGACAGTGAATCCGCTGCTCAGCTCGCCGATCTGCCCGCCGCGGAAACTTGGACCGAGCTCGTCTCCGAGCAGCGCCCCGCCGCCGAGCTCCGCTGCGAGCGACGTCGACCGTCCGCGCCCGACCTCCTCCGGGGCGCAGCTGCGCGTTGCTTCGGTTCCGCCGCCGCCCGCTTTCCAGTTCAACCCGAAGTACACCTTCGAGAATTTCATCGTGGGCTCCTCGAATGAGCTAGCCCACGCCGCAGCTTATGCCTGCGCGAGTGGCGGGGCCCCTCGCTACAATCCCCTTTTCATTACGGGCGGCACGGGCCTCGGCAAGACGCACCTCATGCACGCCATCGCGCACAAGGTGCTTTCGATGCATCCAAATGCGCGCATCGTGTACGTCTCCGCGGAGCACTTCACGAACGAGTTCATTGAAGCTCTCCAGAACCACCGCATGGACGAGTTCCGCGCTCGTTACCGAACGCAGTGTGACGTGCTCCTGCTCGACGACGTCCAGTTCTTGGCCGGTCGTGAACAAACCCAGGAGGAGTTCTTCCATACCTTCAACGCGCTGCACGACACGGGTGTTCCGATCATCCTGACGAGCGACAAGTATCCTCAGCAGCTGCAGCGGATGCCGGAGCGGCTCGTCTCCCGTTTCACCTCGGGTCTCGTGGCAGATGTTCAGGCCCCGGGCCTCGAAACGCGCGTGGCGATCTTGAAGAAGAAGGCCCAGATCGAGGCGATCCCGCTCTCAGATACGGTCGCGGTCCTGCTCGCGCAGAAGGTTCACTCGAACGTGCGTGAGCTCGAAGGCGCGCTCATTCGTCTCGCGGCGAAGGCGTCTTTGACGGGTCGAACCCTCGACGATGAAGTCATGCAGGGAGAACTCGCCCTCGTGGCTACGGCCTCCCAGCGGTTGGTCGGTCTCGTCGACATTCAGCGCGTCGTCTGCTCCCATTTCCGCGTTACGAACGCCGATCTGATGAGCAAAGATCGCCACAAATCGGTCGCCTTTGCGCGGCAGGTGGCGATGTATCTCTGCCGTCAGCGTCTGAAGTCGAGCTTCCCGGAGCTCGGGCGCGCCTTCGGCAACCGCGACCACACGACGGTGATGAGCGCGGTGCGCCGCGTCGAGTCCCTGCGCAAGCGAGATCCCCAGGTCAACGCGCACCTCGAAGCCATCGAGCGTCGACTCGCCTCGAGCGAGCAGTAAGAGCGAGGGCTTCAGCGGGTCGCGAGACGCGCTTCGACTTGTGGAGCGCTCTTGTGGAGCGAGGGCGCCTTTGCGGCTGCTGTTGTCGTTACGATGGGCCTCGTGGCGACCGCGGGGAGCGGCCTGGGCGCGTCGGGTTCAAGCTCGGGCACCTGGCTCACTCGGAGCACGATGTGCTGGGCGATGGCGTCTAGGGTGTCGCTCGCGCCTTCGCCGAGCGGCGCCCCATAGGCGTAGTCGGCGCGCGACCGCGAGGCGAGGGTCTCTTCGTGGAGCACCTGGCCCGCGCGCAACAGTCGATAGTGGGCCTTGGCACCGGCCGACCATCCGGGCCCGTCGCCGGGAGGCAAGGTCTCAAACGCGAAGTGGACCTCGAGCACGTAGTCGCGCTCCGTCGCGTCTTTTTCGCTGCCGATGATGGTCTCGGGGAAGCTCGACCAGAAGTTCTTCGAGAGCGCCGCTTCAAGGGAGCTGCGCAAGTTGTGGAAACAAACGGGTCGATAACGATCTGTTCGAACGCACTGGATCTCGGAGATCGAGCGGTCCAAGCTGACGAAGAGGCGGCCAGTATGCAGGGCGCGCTGTCCGGGAGGGGGAGGGCCCTCGGCGCTCTTGACCTCGGCCCAATGGCGCGTCGAACAGGCGAGCGCGCTCATCCCGAGCAAGAGGACAGCGGAAGAGAGTTTCCGAGCCATCGCATCCAGGTACGCTGGCCGCGCGCCCTGGGCCAAATTTTGGCCCCCGCTTAGCTCTTGGCTTCGGCCCCGCCGTACATGAGTTCGGCGATGTCGTAGGCGGCCCCTTCGAGCTCCATGTAGGCGGCCCTGATGGCGTCGAGGCCGGCGCCGCTCGCGAGGAGCGCCTTGAGGTTCTGGATCTGAGCGCGGACCTTTGCCGTGTGATCGGGCGAGAGGAGCTCGCCGTAGGCGTCGACGGCCTGCTCGGTCGTATAGATGAGCGTTTCGGCCTGGTTCTTGAGCTCGGCGAGGCTTCTCCGGAGCTCGTCCGCCTCCCGGTAGCGCTCGCCCGCCGCCACCAGCTGATCGACCTCCGCCTGCGTCAGGCCGCTCGCGGGACGCACGGTCACGGAGTGGGCCCGGCCGGTGCCGAGGTCCCGCGCCGACACCGAGAGGAGGCCTTCGGCGTCGATCGAGAAGGTCACCTGGATCTTCGGCACGCCGCGGGGCGCGGGCGGGATGCCCGTGAGCTCGAAGCTCGCGAGGCTGCGATTGTCCTGAGCCATCTCGCGCTCACCCTGCAGGACGTGGACGGGCACGAAGTTCTGGTTGTCGACGCTGGTCGTGAAGATCTCACTGCGCTCGGTCGGAATCGTCGTGTTGCGCGGGATGAGGCGGGTGAAGACGCCGCCGCCCGTTTCGACACCGATCGACAGCGGAGTCACATCGAGCAGCAGCACCTCATCGATGGTTCCGCTCAAGGCGGCCGCTTGGATGGCCGCGCCGAAGGCGACGACTTCGTCGGGATTGACCGTCTTGTTCGGTTGTTTCCCGAAATACTCGACCACAGCGCGCTGGACGAGAGGCATGCGGGTCATGCCGCCGACGAGCACGACCTCCCCGATGTCTTCGGGGCCGAGGCCAGCGTCTTTCAGGGTGGCCTTACAGGCGGCGATCGTGCGGTCGACGAGGGGGCGAACCAAGATCTCGAGCTCGCTGCGCTTCACGGTCCGCTCGAGATGGAGCGGGCCGCTCGGACCCGTCGCGATGAACGGCAGGTTGACCTCGGTCTCGAGCGATGACGAAAGTTCGTGTTTGGCTCGTTCGACCGCTTCTCGCAGGCGCTGCAGGCTCATCTTGTCCTGGCGCAGGTCGATGTTGTTCTTCTCCAAGAACTCTTCGGCGAGGCGATCGATGAGGAGCCGGTCGAAGTCTTCGCCGCCGAGATGGGTATCGCCACCGGTGGCCTTGACGCTGAAGACGCCCGAGGCGATCTCGAGCACCGAGATATCGAAGGTCCCTCCGCCGAGATCGTAAACGACGATGCGCCCGGAGGCGGTCTTGTCGAGGCCGTAGGCGAGAGCTGCGGCCGTCGGCTCGTTGATGATGCGCTCGATTTCGAGCCCGGCGATTCGCCCCGCGTCTTTGGTCGCCTGACGCTGCGCGTCGTCGAAGTAGGCGGGGACCGTGACCACTGCTTGGGTGATCTCTTCGCCGACGTAGGTCTCGGCGATCTCTTTCATGGCCCTGAGGACCATGCTGGAGATCTCGGGGGGCGAGTAGCGCTGGCCATCGATCTCGACCCACGCGTCGCCGTTTTCGTGCTCGACGATGTTGTAGGAAGAGACCGCCTTCTGCGTCTGGACTTCGGCGGCGCTAAACTTCTGGCCCATCAGGCGTTTGACCGCGGCGATGGTGCGCGTGGGATTGGTCGTGGCCTGACGCTTGGCGACTTGGCCGACCAAGCGGTCTCCGCGTTCGGTGAAGGCGACGACACTCGGCGTCGTCCGGGCCCCCTCAACGTTCGGGATGACGGCGATTTCCGGTTCCCCTCGAGGCCCTGTGCCTTCGAGCACGCACACACAGCTGTTGGTCGTGCCGAGGTCAATGCCGATGATTTTGGCCATGAGTTTATGAGGAGGATCGAGCGACCTTAGGCGCTGGGTTCACTTTCCGTAGCGGCGGCGGCGCTCACGGGCTTCGCGACGACCACGAGGGCCGGTCGAATCACCCGCTCGCCCTCCCGATAACCGGACTGCACTTCATGGGCCACATTGCCCGGAGGGACGTCATTCGTTTCCAGGTGCTGGATCGCTTCGTGGTACGCGGGGTCAAACACCTCGCCCACGGTCTTGATGCGTTCAACGCCGAGGCGCTGCAGAGTGTCGCGGAACTGGCGCGATACAAGCTCGATTCCGTCGAGGATTCCGCGCACGTCCCCGCCATCAGCCACGCTGCCGAGCGCGGTAGCGCGCTCCAGGTTGTCGAAGACCGGCAGGAGCTCCTTGAGCAAGGTGTCGCGGCCCTTGCGCTCTGCATCGGCGATCTCCCGGCGCGAACGCTTTCGGAAGTTGTCGAAGTCGGCGGCCGTCCGGAGCAGCTGGTCCTTCAGACGAGCGGCTTCCGCCTGCGCCTCTTCGAGAGGAGAGGGGCCGCTCTGTTCTTCGAGGACCTCCGAAGGCGCCGAATCCGAAGTCGTACTTTGGTTTTCAATAGGATCGTCTGCCACGCTCGGCGCAGTATAATCACCCCCCCGCTTCTGCCAACTTCGCCCGAAAGCCTCGGGTTATCGGTCAAAGCTCCGCCCGGCGCGATCGCGGGGAACGGCAGGGCAGAAGGCGGAGCGCTGTCATTTGGCCGCCGCGGGTCGCAGTCGGCTCCGGTGGCGGCATCGGCTCAAGCCAGTGGTCAGGTGGTGGTTCGAGGTAGTGAACCGGCCCAGGACCGAGCTCAAGCAAATGGTGATCGGGGCCCGCCTCGCCGTAGCTTTGAGACTCGAGAAAAAGACACTTTCCCTTGGGGGGCGCCGCGAGCAGAACCACCTGTCCCGGTGCAATACCGACTTTGTCGTCGAAGCGAATGCGCCCGTCGGCGCCGAGCCAAGTCACCTGCCGCGTTCCGGAAAATACGCGCAAGGAAGAGAGGCGAGTGGGCGATTCTCGCGACACGCTCTCTACTCGTCCGCGGAGGCGATGGTCGACCAAGATCGTGCTGTCCCCTTCGGCGTCCAAGATGATGAGCTCGGAGTCGAGGCTGAAATGGGCCAGGAAAAAGAGGCCCAGCGCTGCGCTCGTGGGCACAAGGCTCCCGAGCGAGAGGGGGCGAGAAGGAGCGTGCTCTACGGACTCGGTGCGGCGGGGCTCGAGGGCGCGAGCGATTTTTCTCCCGGCCTCCGTGTCAGGAACGAAGAGGAACCCTTCGCCCGTTTCTCGCGAACTCTCGAAGAAGGCGCGCCCTGGTTCGCGGCGAGCGAGCCAAACCTCGAGCAAAGCCGTGGCCCCCACTCCCCAAAGCATCACAATCCAAGCCTGGCGGAGCAGCGCGCTGTCTTCGTAAGCGAACAGCACGACCGCGGCGCACGCGACCAAGAGGACCGTAAGGGCCATTCGACTCGCGAAAGCGCGGGTGGCCGCGGCGCGCCGTTTTTCTTCGCAGGCGTCGCACAAATACCCGCTCCGGCTCTGTTTGCCTGGAGACAGGGCGGGCAGCTCGATTCCGCGAGTTCCCGGTGCTCCGCAGCCGAGACAGAGCGCCGGGAGCATATCTTTGCGCCCCACCTCGATCTTGAGCAGCGAGCGAGTCTGACCGGAGCGCGGGCCGAGCACGTGCTGGACTCTGCCCTACCTCCCGCTACATTCAAAGGGCGCACATGGACCTGAACCAAGAGCTCGAAAAAGCCTTTGACGAAGCCGAACGAGGCGCCAAGGGCTCCGTCGCACAAGAAACCGGCGAGGGCTCGCGCGATCCTTCGGGGATTTCGGGGGGCGTGAAGAAGACCGGCCCGAGCCGCGGCAATTGGGGATTTTTGATCCTCCTTTTGGGACTCGGCGCGGCGGTCTTGGTCCTGCTCTTCTCGGGAGTGGATGGCGCAGCGATTTATTCGGTGACGACCTCCGAGCTCGTCACGAATGTCGAAAAGTACGAGGGCAGGACGGTCCGCGTTGAAGGCGATCTCGTCAAAGGCAGCCTGCGTTACCGCGCGGATCCTTGCGAGTATCGCTTCTCGATGGAGCACGAAGGCAAGGTGCTCAAGGTCCACTATCCCGACTGCGTCGTTCCGGACACGTTCCGTGACGTCCCGGGCATGGACGTCAAGGTGACCGCGGAGGGAACTCTTTCGAAGGAAGGCTTCCTCGACGCCACCAAGATCATGGCGAAATGCCCGAGCAAGTACGAGATGCAACAGAAAGCGGCCGGCGGTGAGGCCGCTCCGCATGAGGCGATCGGAATGCCCGTGGCCGTTCCGGCGATTGAGGAGTAACTATCTGGCCCATGTGGGACCGTTTCCTCAGGGCCTGTCGGCGCGAACCCGTCGACACCACACCGATTTGGCTCATGCGGCAGGCAGGTCGCTACATGCCCGAGTACCGCGCGCTCCGGAGCCGCTATACGCTGCTCGACCTTTGTAAGAATCCGGAGCTCGCTACCGAGGTCACGCTCCAGCCCATCCGCGCCCATCAGCCGGACGCGGCGATCTTGTTCGCTGACATTCTCCTGCCGATTGAGCCGATGGGCGCGCCGTTCGAGTTCGCCCAAGGGGAAGGCCCCGTGGTCCACTCGCCGATCCGCACGGCGGACGATGTGGCGCGTCTGCGGGTCGTCGATCCGCGGGAGAGCCTCGGCTACGTACTCGACGCGATCGCGATGATCCGTCGCGAGCTCGACGGCAAGACGCCGCTCATCGGGTTCGCGGGAGCGCCTTTTACGCTGGCGAGTTACCTGATCGAAGGCGGAAAATCCTCCCAATACATTCGCACCAAGCGGCTCATGTACTCGGAACCCCGCGTCTGGGCGAGCCTAATGGAAAAGCTGGCTGAGGTGGTCCGGCTTTACCTCAGGGCCCAGGTCGAAGCAGGCGCGCAAGCGGTTCAGCTGTTCGACTCCTGGGTCGGCGCGCTCGCGCCGGAAGACTACGCGACCTCCGTCGCCCCCCACGTCGAGCACATTCTCCAGGATGTGATGACTTTGGGTGTACCGGTGATCCATTTTGGCACCGGAACTAGCACGCTGCTCGAACTGCAGAAGCAGGCGGGCGGTACGGTGATCGGCGTCGATCAGCGGCTCAGCCTGACCGAGGCCTCAAAGCGCCTGGGTCCCGACGTCGCTCTCCAAGGAAACCTCGACCCGATGCTGCTTCTGGCGCCGTGGGAAGTTCTCGCGGAGAGAGCCAAAAAGGTCGTGGAAGAGGGGAAAGCTCTCCCGGGCCATATCTTCAACCTGGGGCATGGGGTCGTGCCCGAGGTCGACCCGAGTCAGGTGACTCGGCTTGTGGAGTGGGTGCACGAGGTAGGGCGCCGCGCCTAAGAACCGAGAGCCCTGAGCGTGACGATGCAGGCTTTTCCCCGCGTGTTCGATGTTCTGATCGTCGGCGGTGGCGTGAGCGGACTCGCCCTCTCCTACTACTTGAAGCGGCGAGGGCTCACGAGCCTGCTCATCGAAAAGGGCCCTCGTTTCGGGGGCAACATCCGGACCCAGGAGCATGATGGTTTCCTCTACGACGTAGGTCCGGATTCCTTCGTCCGCTCCAAGCCCGAGGCGGAAGCGCTCTGTCGCGAGCTCGGGCTCGGGAAGGCTTTGATTGTGCCTTCACCCGAGGGACGTCACGTCTACGTGGCCTACGAGGGGCAGCTGCACTCGATGCCCGAAGGGCTGTCCCTCGGGGTTCCGACGCGCCCGCTCGCGCTGCTCGAGACGAAGCTCTTGAGCGATCTCGGCAAAGGCCGAGCGTGCCTTGAGCCGTTTGTTCCGCCCGCGGAAGAGGCGACCGAAGAGAGCATTTTTGATTTCTTGGCGCGGCGGCTCGGCCCGGAGATGGCGGAACGGATCGCCGCGCCGCTCCTGGGCGGCGTCTTTGCGGGCGACGCGCGGCGCCTCAGCATGCAGGCTGCGTTCCCCCAGCTCATCGAGCTCGAGAAGGCCCACGGCAGCTTGTTCTTTGGATTGAAGGCGCCTCGGTCCCGCTCGAGCGCGCCGCCGCTCTCGCTTCGGGATCGCGCAGGGCTCCTGTGGAGAGCGCTCCGCGAAGAAGCGAAATCGCCGCCGAGTCCTTTCCTCTCGCTCGAACGGGGTCTGGGGCAGTTCATCGAAGCGCTCGTTGATGAGCTTGATGTGATGAAAAAAAGTGCCACGAGTCCCGGAACAGGATCGGCCTGCGCGCGGCTCGGTGAGCCTGTGACGCGCCTCCTTCGCTCAGGAAACCGCGTGACCGGAGTGCGGCTCGACAGCGGCGAGGAGCTCACGGCGGAGACCGTGGTGATCGCGGGGCCGCCTTGGGCGGCGGCGGAGCTCTTGCGCGGGACGCTTCCGGGCCTGTCCGAGCGGCTGTCGCAAATTCATGGCGCCCCCACCGCGACGGTCTTTTTCGGCTTCGATTTGGACTTCGAATCGCGCCGGCTGACGGGTTCTGGTTTCATCGTTCCGCCGGGCGAAGGAGAGATCTTGGCGGCGACCTGGGTCGATCAGAAGTGGGCGGGGCGGGCTCCGCCGGGAGCTGGGCTCGTGCGAGCGTTTCTGGGAGGGGCGCGGCGCGTCGGGCCGAATCCTCTGGCGGCGAGCGACGACGAGCTCATTTCGTTGGCTCGGCGAGAGCTTGTGCGCTTCATGGGCCCGCTGGGGCGCGAGCGGTTCGCGCGCGTCTACCGATATGCTCACGGTACGCCCCAGCCGGAGCTGGGCCATCTCGAGCGAGTGGCCGCTATCGAGGAGAGCCTGAGTCATGTGCGCGGCCTCCATCTGACGGGGGCTGGGTACGGCGGCGTGGGGATCCCGGATTGTGTGCGGGGGGCGCTCGACCTGGCGACCCTGATCGCCGACGGCAGCTCCACGAGCTTCCACACGTCCGTCTAAAAAAGCGGCATTTCGCTGCAAAGTCCCAGAATTGCCCGAAAATTTTCAATTCTGGCCCACCTCGCGGCCTTTTCGACTTGGTGCGATGGCGCTCCCTGGGCCAAACTGCCAGAGGTTCTGATGCAATTGCGAACGATAGCGCTCTGCACGATCGGGTTGATCGCCGCAGGCTGCGCGGCGACTCAGCTTTCGTCGAGTCCCAAGGCGCCGTCCTGGTCCCCGACGAAGGCCACCGTCGGCTCGACGGCGAAGGAGGCTCCGGGAAGGGAGGAGCCCCTCGATCTCACGGCTTTTCGGCCGCTGCTCGCAGAGGATGAGAACCTCGAGGCGCGCCAAAAACTCGAGGCGGGTGATAGCAAAGCAGCAGCGGCCCTCCTGCTGCCCGCGGGCGGCGTACGGGACGCGCGCGAAGCGGCGCGGGCGTTTCTGGCCGGGCGACTCTACGGCCTGGCAGGGGACTCCGAGAGCGCCAAGAAGGCGTTTTCGGAAGCGGCTCGCATTCCTTGGGCGCTGCAGGAGGACGCCGCGCTCCGCGCCGCGGAAGCTTGTCTAGCGCTCAGCCAGGCGAGCGAAGCGCGCGTTTGGCTCGACGCAGCGGCGAACTTGGCGGGCGAAGCTCGCTACGTGCGCGCCGAGGCGCGCGTCTTCCGTGAAAATGGCGATCGGGCGGCTTCGGCTCAGGCTTTTTTGCGTGCCTTTGAGCTGGAGCCGCGCTCATCCGAGCTCTTCGAGCTCGCGGAGACCTTGCTCGGGCCGGGCGGGGAGACGCGGGAGCTCGGCGAGGTCGAGGCCCCTCTGCTCACTCGCTTGGTGCGGGAGCTGCGCATCCAGCGAGCGCGGCAGGACAAGGAGAGCAGCGAGACGAAGATCATCGACGCTTACTTAGCGCGCCTTCCGAGCGCGCCGGTGGAGAGCCGCGAGCGCATCGTTGAACTTGAGCTCTTGATCCAAAAGGGGCGCAGCGAAGAGGCGCTCGCGCTCGTCGAGACTCTCGAGAAGGAGCTGAAGGGAGAACCGGAGTTTGGCGCCTTGCGCTGCGATCTGCGCTCGCAGAAGGCGAAGGCACTTTCGCTTGCCAAGCGCTGGGGCGACGCCTGTGACGTCCTTTTGCCGGCGACGACGCGCTGCAAGGCCGATCCCGCCGCTCACGCGCGCATCCTGTTCAACGCTGGAAAGTTCGCAGCGGCAGACGGGCGCGACGCGACAGCGGTGAAGCTCTACGCCGAGCTCGAGCAGAGTTACCCGTCGAACTCGCTGGCGGACGACGCGCGCCTTCGGGCCGCGCGCAGCTATCGCGACATGGGCGCGATGGCTCGTTATACCGATCTGCTCATGAAGATGCCGGAGGATTATCCCGAAGGCGACATGACGTCGGAAGGTGTGGTCGAACTCGCGCTCTATTACGCGCAACGCGGCGACTGGGGCGCAGCCGCGCTCATCCTGTCCCGGGGCGCGGATCTGGTGCGCGGTCGTGACGCGGCGCGGGGCACAGAGTTCGCGGGCACGGAGCGCTATTTCCTCGCGCGCGCTCGCGCCGAGACCAAAGACGGGGACGCGGCCCTCGATGAATACGAGTCGATCGTGCAGGAGATTCCGCTCTCCTATTACATGCTCCACGCCTTCACGCGCCTCTACGACGCCGACAAGGAGCGCGCGCGCAAGGCGCTCCAGGCGGGGCTCGACAAGGCCCGCGCGACGCCCTTTTCGTTCCCGACTCGGCCCGAATATCGCACCCCGGGTTTCCGTCGGGGTCTCGAGCTACTGCGTGCCGGTGACGTCGCTGAAGGGCGCCGTGTGCTGTCCTCTCTTGGACTTCATGAAGGGGCCGAGGACTCCCTCGTGTGGGGCATCGCGCTGCTTTACGACCGCGCGGGCGACGCCCAGACTGCTCACTCCATCGCGCGGGGGCGACTCACAGATTGGCTCGGACATTATCCCGAGGGTCCCTGGAGGACGCCTTGGGAGATCGGATTTCCGCGACCTTACTACGGAGTTGTGAGCCGGGAGAGCAAGGCCACCTCGGTCTCCGAAGCGCTCATCTACGGGGTCATGCGCGAGGAATCGACGTTCGATCCGTCCGCCGAGAGCCCTGCGCGTGCCTACGGCCTCATGCAGGTGATCGAACCGACTGCCCGCGCCATCGGACGCAAGGCGGGCTTGCCCCATACGAAAGCGGCTCTTCTCAAGCCCGAGGTGAATATTGCGCTCGGCTCGCGGGTGCTCGCCGAGCTCCTGAAGCGCTTCGATCAACGCGTCGAGCTCGCCATCCCTGGCTATAACGCAGGTCCTGGTCGTCCGGCCCGCTGGCTCCGGGAAAGATCCGGCCTCGACTTCGATATTTGGGTCGAGACGATCCCGATCCGTGAGACGCGCCGTTACACCAAGCGCGTCTTGGCGAGCCGTGCCGCTTATGACTTCCTCTATGGCGAAGGTGGAGGCGAGCAGGCGCTGCTCTTGCCGCGGACGATGTCTCCGTGAAGCGCTCGGCCTGGACCGTCGCCATCGCTCTTGCCCTGTCTCTCGGCTGGGCCCCGCGGCTCGTTGCAGAACCTGAGCCGATCCCGGTGATCGATCTCCACGTCGATCTGCCCTACCAAAACGGCTACAAAGGCGCCTCCTTTTCGGAGGGCTCGGGGCAGTTTCGAGCGCGGGAGCTCCTGCGCGCGGGAGTGGTCGGGGTCGTGCTTCCGCTGTTCGTTCCGAAAGACACAAAACCGTCCGGGCGCACCAAAGCGGAGCTCCTCTCATCCTATTTTCGGACCTTCACTGAGCTCGGGCGCACGCCGCCTTACCAGATGCCTGGCTGCGTCGCGCGCCCGTTCGCGGTCGAGACTTGGCTTTCTTTCGAGGGCGCCGAGCCGATCGAGCCAGAAGAGCTGGAGATCCAGAGCTGGGTGCTGCGGGGGGTGCGCGTGTTCGGTATGATCCACACGGAGGCGAACACTTTTGGCGGAAGTTCGGGAACCGGACAGGGCAATCGTGGACTCAGCGCGCGCGGGGCGCGCTTCGCCGAGCTCGTCTTTCGGGCCGGGGGTATCATTGATGTCTCTCATACTTCCGACCGCACGACAGACGATCTGATCGGGCTTGCGCGCGAGCACGGTGGGCGCATCATCGCGACCCATTCGAACGCTCGCGCGCTCGCGCCTCACCCGAGGAACTTGACCGACGCGCAGCTTCGCGCGATCGGTGAGCTCGGCGGCGTGATCGGGGTGAACTTTCACGGACGCTTTTTGGAGCCGAAGAGCGGGGAGGGGAGTCTCGACGACGTCGTGCGTCAGATCCGCCACATCGCGCGCGTCGCGGGACCGCAGGCTGTCGCGATTGGCTCCGATTTCGAGGGGGGCATCCGACCGCCCGCGGCGCTCAAGACGGAGCTCGGCTACCAGACGCTCGCGCGGCGCCTCGAAACGGAGGGCGTGCCGCGGGCCCAGGTCGTTTCCTATCTCTCCGGAAATGCTCGCCGGGTCCTCTGCCCGGAGAAGGCCCAGCTTCCGAGCTCGCGCAACTGATGCTAAGAGCCCTCGGGCCATGACCGAAATATTAGCTCCCGAACGAGCCAGTGCCCTCCTCGAGAACTTCCGCTCTTGGCTTGTCCGCCTTCCGAAGGACGTAGAGCTCTTGAGCTCCGTACTCGAAGGGGAAACGGTTTCTCGCGACGATAAAGTGAAGCTCGCTGCGGGCTTGAACTACCTACTAAAGTCGATCGATTTGATCGACGACGGGATCGCGGGACTCGGCCTCTTGGATGACGCGTTTGTGCTCCGGCTGGCGGTAGGGCGTCTCAGTTCGGAAGCTCCTTCGGAGCTCTCCGAGCTCCGGGCCGAGTCAGAGGTCGCTGTCGAGTTCTTGGGCGACTTGCGCGGACGTTTCGACGCTTTTCTCGTCAGCCTCGAGGAGACAAGGGTGCGTGGGCGCTCGCCCGCGGAGATCGCGGACGATCCGGCGATTGCCTCCGAGCTCATCTCTGAGCTGCGCTCCTTTGCCCATCGTTACGAATGTCCGGCCTTCACGAACGAGCCGAGCTCGCTCGTGAAGCTCCGCGCGTTCTTGAACGCGAAGCTTCCGACCTGATCTTAGGACTCGGAGGCGAGTTTCGGGCGCGGGGCTGGTGCTCCGGGGGCCTCGCCGAGCTCTCCGAGCTCGGCGAGGAGGTCACGGACCTCGGGGCGGCCGCGCATGTTCGCGATGATCACGTTGGAGGCGTCGGTGAAAGCCTTCTCGTAGCTGAGACCTTCGCGCGTACGAGCCGCGATCTTCTCGCGACCGCTCGCGAGATCTTCTTCGACGGCTTCCGCGTAACGGCGGAGCTGTTCGCGAAGGGCCTCGATCTGCTTGCGCAAATCTTGGGCTGCGAGCTCGCGACCTTCGCGCCGCTTCCGGCGGTTGTCGAGCCATTGCAGCTTCACGTCCGCGAGGGCGCGAGCGGCTCCGGCTCGCTCATAGAGCGTCCGGGAACCCTGACCCATGCGCTCAGCGTGATCGGCGGCGGCGATGTGTTCGCGGGCCGAGGCCTGGATCTGAGCGAGCTCGCGGGCCGCTTGGTTCTCTTCCTCTTGGTACGCGGCGGCTTCGCGGAGGGCCTTCGACTCTTCTTGGGCGAGCTCCTCGACCTTTCGACCGATTTCCGCGCGCAGGGCGCGGCCGCGCCGCTCGAGGGCCTCGAGTTTGCGCGTGTGGCTGGCGATCTCGCCTTCGAGAGTGTTGGCGCGGGCGGAGACGTCCCAGACGATGCTGAGGGAGCGAGCCACCTCGTCGGGCACGTTTCCGGGCGGGAACGCGCGGCTCACCATGCGTGAGAACATACCGGCGCGTCCGGCCCATTCACTGACGGGGAGCGTCTTTGGCGGCGGAGGAGGCGCGACGGCTGAAGGTTCCCCTGCACCCTGAGGAGCGGGCGTCTTCTTGGTGTCCCAGTTGCCGGCGCTTGGCAGCGCCCGCTGAAGCCTCTTGAGCTCTTCGAGAAGGTGGTGACCGTCGCGGTAACGCTTGCGCGGATCTTTCTCGAGCAGAGTGAGAACGATGGTGCGGGCGTCCGGGTGACAGTCTTTGCGAAGTGTGAGCGGATCGGGAGGACGTGCCGTGCGCTGCATCTCGAGCAACGCGTCGCGGTCCGTCGAGCGGAACGGGAGCTGCCCGGTGAGCATCTCGAAGAACAGCACGCCGAGCGCGTAGAGGTCGCTCTGGGGACCGGCTTGTTCGCCGCGTGCCTGCTCGGGCGACATGTACTCGGGCGTGCCGAAGACGGCGCCCTTTGGTGCGAGGCGCGGATCGTGAGCTAGGGCGGCCAGACCGAAGTCCAAGATTTTTACGAAATCTTGGCGGCCGCCGCGTAGAGTGAGCAGGATGTTGTCGCTCTTGAGGTCGCGATGGACCACACCGAGGTCGTGGGCGCGCGAAAGTGCCGCGCCCATCTGCTCGATGATGTCGACGGCGCGGTGAAGCTCGAGGGGGCCTTTGGCGAGCTCACTGGAGAGCGGCACACCCAAGAGGAACTCCATGACCAGGTAGAGTTCACCTTCATCCGTCTCACCGATGTCGTGGATATCGATGATGTGCGCGTGGTCGACGCGATTGGCCGCGCGGGCCTCACGGAGCATCCAAGCGCGGAGATGGGTCTCGCCGCGAAGATCGGGGCGAATCAGCTTCACGGCCACAACGCGATCGATGAGGACGTGGCGGGCTCGATAGACGATGCCCATGCCGCCCTCGCCGATGCGAGCTTCGAGGCGGTAGCGTCCGGCGATCACCTTGCCGAGCGCCGGGTCATCGGAACGCTTAGGTTTGTGCACCTTCCGAATGTTCTCCGACATTTATTCTTCGAAAGTTCGCGCCTTGATTAGTTGAATCTGAGGTTCAAGAGCGGAACCTGGACGAAGGTGCCCTGGGGCGCGCGGATCGTTCGGAAGCCGGGAGACATCGGTACTGTCTCAATACGTCCTTCTCCTACGTCGACTTGAGGGAAACCGAAGCCAATCTTGCCGGTGGCTTTGGTTTCGAGGAGCGACGGTACGCCTGCGTAAGATGCTTGAGGGGGCGAGAGTGTCCGTGCTTCGAGCACTTCGTTGCCCGGCGGCCGATAAGCCGTTTGACTCAAGACGAAGATCGTCGTCGGAACGGCCAAGACCAGGCCGCTCACGAGGAACGCTGTCGGAGCTTCAGGACCCGCTGCGTCAGCGACGAAGTACCCTCCGACTCCACCCGCGACAGCGCCGAGCCCGCCGCCGATGAGATATCCCCACCAGGGCTTCACGCCGACGAGGGCTTCCACCGTCAGCGTCAGTTCAGCGCCGAGCAGCGCACCGCCTACGATTCCTTTTCCGATCGCCTCGGGTTCTCCGTTTTCGTTGCCGACCGCCCCCGCGCTCCGAGGTGCCATTGAGATGGCCAGCCCCATGAGGGAGGCCAAGAGCACGGCGCGCGACTTTTGGCTCGTATGCAGCATCCGAGCGCGAGCATACCAAGGAGGAGTCTCGGAACCCATCTCAAAAAGTGCAGCTTCGCTGGGAGAAGCGCTCGGGAGACGGCCCTTGTGTGTTTCGCAGGTGCGAGACACGCGCTCCGGGGAGCGGGCGTAAGGAAGGGGCGCACCCGTAAGGGGACGCCCCGGGAGGCCGGGCGGGCGCGGGGCGCGGGGACTGTCGGGGACGGGGCGAGCGCGCCGGGGACAGCTACTGAAGGGGCGCCCGGCCGGGGCGAGGGGGGACAGGCGGGGCCCGCCGGGACAACGGGGGCCGAGCAGGGGATTCCAAGGAGGGGGAGCCGGCCGGGAGCCGCCCCCGGCGGGCGAGTGGGGACCCCGAGGGGCGAGTTCAGGGGAAGGCTCGGTCGGACCCATCCGGGAGCTCTCGGGCCGGGGCCCTAAAAAAAAGCTGGGGGGAAGAACTCTCGTGGGCTCGGATCTCTCCTGGAACCGAGCGAAGCGCGCGTTTCCCTTTGATTGCTTGGGGAAAGGGCTGGTGGTAAGGGGCCCGCATGTCCATCGGACCTTGGCAGGTCGTTATCATCCTTCTGATCGTTCTCCTTCTTTTTGGCGGGTCGCGGCTCGGAGAAATCGGCAAGGGCTTGGGCGAAGGCATCAAGAACTTCAAGAAGGGCATCAACGACGAAGGTGACTCCCCGAAGCGAATCACCACGACGAAGACCTCTGAGGTTCCCGGCGCCGGCAGCGATGAGCGCGCCGAAGAGCGGGACAGCGCTCGCTCGAAGGACTCTTAAGAGCGCGGGGGCTCTCGGACCATGCGCGGAGTGACGGCTACGACCCCGGATCGGGTATCGCCCGGTGAGCGGGGCGAGCTTTGGCGAGCGCTTGTGGCGCTCTCAAAGCCCGGCATCACGCGTTTTGTTTCGATCACGACAGCTCTCGGAGCTCTCACGGCGCCGACGCCGGTGACGTGGGGTCGCTTTGTTCCGCTCATCGTGGGCACGGCTCTGGTGGTCGCTGGAGCGAACGCTCTGAACATGTTCCTCGAGCGGGACAGCGATGCGCTCATGACGCGCACCCGTGGTCGACCGCTCCCCGAAGGTCGCATTTCGCCGGATGAGGCTCTGGCCTTTGGTGTCGGGATCGCGCTTGCGGGTCTGGTGTGCCTCGCGCACTTCACGACCATCTTGGCCTTTGGCCTCGCGGCTCTCTCGCTCTTGCTTTACGTGCTCGTCTACACGCCCCTCAAGCGCGTCGGGCCTGTCGCTCTCTACGTCGGCGCAGTGCCGGGAGCGCTGCCGCCGGTGATCGGCTACGCCGGCAATCAAGGGGAGCTCGACGCGCGGGCGCTGAGCCTCTTCCTCATCCTCTTCGTCTGGCAGCTTCCCCATTTCATCACGATCACGCTGTTCCGCGAGGAAGAGTACGCGCGCGCCGGGCTTCGGGTCCTTCCCGTCGTCCGCGGCAGGGCTCATGCCTCTCGCCTGCTCGTGGCGTTCTCCGCGCTTTTTGTGGCGGTTTCGTTGCTCCCCGTTTGGCTCAATGGGGCGGGGCTCACCTACGCCATCGTCGCGGGTCTCACGAGCGCCGCGTTCCTTTGCGCCACAGCGCGCGGGCTGCGCGGCGACTTCGACGACCGAACGGCGCGCAAGCTGTTCTTCTTCTCGATGCCGGAGCTCGTCATTGTGATGGCGGCGCTCATGATCACTTTGATCTTCTGAGCTCGCTCGTTGAGGGCTCCTGCGATCGGGCGCCACCTTGGTGCCCAGCGGCGCTCCGCTTGCTAAGCTGAACCTAGCGAGTACGTGCGCGCGCGCCGGATCCTTCCTTCGCGTTCACTCGAGGCCGGGGACTCAGTCCCCTCCGAGCGCTTTGCGCTCTTCTGCGGCGAGCGGGGCTCCAGCGGCGCGGGGCGCGGAAATTGGCGGAGCAGGGACGCTGCTCGTGGGGCGACCGAGGAGCGCCTGGGCTCGGGCCAGCACTGCGCCCACGCCGTCGGCCTTAGGAATAAAGTCACCCAAAGCGCTCGCTTTCCGAATGACCTCTGCGTCTTCCGTCGCGGAGAAGAAGATGCGCCGCGTCGTCGGATTCTCTTCGCGCGAGAGCTCCGCCCAGACGAGCCCGGAACCGTCAGGCAGGTCGATGTCGACGATGGCGAGGGTGAGCTTGTCGACGATCGACTGCGCCTCGCTGAGGGAACTCGCCGTCTGACAAACATATCCCATTCCCAAGAGCCCGCGGACGAGCGCTCGTCGGACCAACGGGTCATCTTCTAGAATCAGGGCGAGGTTACCGTGAGTCACAGGAGGGGGGAGGGGCGGTGGGTTCGGCGTGTCCCCTAGCACGGACTTGGGCGCTTTCCTTGTGGAGAACGTGTTGAGTTTCGTGCTCGCGCTGTCGATTTGTGTGGGCTCTACAGAGGGGCTCCCGGCTCCTCCGCAGGACGAACCTGGAGCACTGGAGCGGACTCGAAGGTTGGCGTCTCGGGCAGGAGGAATAAAAGCGCAATGGTTGCGGCGAGAAGGCTCAGGGGGGTGATGGGCGAGATCAGAGAGAGAACGAAGAGCGGGGCCGCTACATTCCCGACATGTTTTCCGCGAAGGTGGAAGATGATGGTGAGGGGAAGAAGACACCAGAGGGCCGAAAGGAGGGCCGCGTTCGAGGACAGCGCTGGGAACACGGGATCGAGCGTCCCGCGGCAGAGTCGCGCGAAGAAATCAGCGCTCAGGAAGGGGAACAGAGCGAGGCTCTTGTTCTTTCGCCTGAGCTCGAGCCCTGAGGTCGCGCACACGAGCGCGGCGAGCAAACAGAGCCCTGCGATGAATTTCCCGCTCGGCAAGCCCGGCACCAAGAGCGCGAAAAACTTGCCGGTGAGGGCGAAGGCGAACAGAGCGGGGACCAGGGCGAGTCGATCTCGGCGCAACAGCCGACCGATTGCGATCGCCACGGCGAGAAAGATCACGACGAGCGCGTTCAACAGAGCGAGCCGTGAGCTCAAGGTGCCGCGAGTGGCGCTCAGCGCCGCGATGAGAGGGACCGTCGCGAGGAGGCCAGCGAGTCCACTCAAATGCCACGGACCCCTCCGGGGAAGCTCGACCACCAAAAATCGCAAGAGAAGCATAGCCCCTCCGAGCGCCGTCGATTGGCCGAGGAAACTCGCGACCGAGTCAGCGCGGTCGATCCAGTGTTCGATCCCGACATAGGTGCCCCGGAGCGCGGGGCGGACGCCGAGCGACAACGTCAGACTGAGGGTGAGAGCGATGGTCCAGGCGCGGTAGAGCCCGGAGGAGTGAAGCAGGGGATTGACCTCGAAAAGCGTCGTTCGGGGTGCTCCCGATGAACCGGGGACAGGAGTCTCAGCCACGGGGTCTCGAAGGACTGAGCTCAGGGAAGAGGGTGTGTTTTTCATCCGGAGCGACGGGAGCGCTCGGGCTCGGTGTCGGACCGGGGCTCGGGCCCGAGGGCGCGTCCGGTTGCGGAAGGTTCAGCAAGAAGGGTCGCGCGTAAAAAGTCGAGCAGGCGAACTCGGGACGGCGGTGGAACTCCCAGTGGAAGTACACGTTGCCGTCACTCGACACGATCATTGCCGGCGGCTTTCCGAAGGGGGATGCGCGTTTCACCGAGTCGAGCGCGCCGACGTCGAACATGGTCACGCCGCTCGTCTTGGTGATGCCCATGCGCACGACGCTCCCATCCTCGCGGTTCAGCGCGATCTCGAGGTGCGTGCTCATGTCCATGTTGTTCAGGGGATGATTCGGCGGGAGCGTCGAGAGATGGACCAGGAAGGTGTCGGCGAAGATCGGGTGAAGTTTGTTATGGATCTCGTGGAGATAGTTCGCAAAAGGCACACGCGCGGTGTTGAGCGCGGTCTGATTGCCCGGCTGCACCACGGGGACGTAGTTTTCGATCGAGGCGCGCCAGCGCTCGAGCCCGAGAGACTTCCAGGGACCGCGGTGCTGGCTGAGTCGCTTCTCGGACTGGGTCTTCGAGAGTTTTGCGAGGTTGTCGGCGCCGACGATCGAGTTCGCGAGCGCCGGGGAGAGGTTCAGGTTGATGCCGCGGGAGGTGCGCGCCTCCGAGCCGAGCCCTAAGAGATCGGTCGGCTTTTTTGGCTTCAGGCTCGGCAGCTCTTTCTGACCTTGTTTGCCGGCGCGGGCCTGCCGGCTCATTTCGACCGAGTCCCGTCCAGCGTCGGAGCTCGCGACTTCCGGCGCGCCGGTCTGGGCCTTCTCCGCGTCACTCGCGGCGCGGGCTTTGGCCTCGCGTACCTGTTCGGGAGTGCGGGGTGCGCCGGGGGCCTGCTCCGGGGCGGCGGCTCCACTTTCCGTGGCGCGACTCGCTTGAGCCGAATCGGTAGCTCCCGTTTCTCCTTTGCGCTCTTCAGACTCGGCGACGCGGCTCTCCTCGGAGTTGCCCGGATCGCCGGGAGCGACGGTCGGTCCTTTGCCGGGATCTGGGATCTTCTCGTTCTGATCGCGGGCGGTGATGCGCGCCTGGGTCTCTTTTTCGACGCGATTGGCCTCCTCGGCCGCAAAACGCGCGTTCGGGTTGTCCTCCTGATCGGGCTTGTCGACGTGTTGTTTCACGGCGATGCGTCGGTCCGGCACGATGACGGGAGGCGGCTCGACCTTCGGAGGCTCGGCAGGGGCCGGCTTTTTCTCCGTGAGCTGAATCTCTTTTTTCTTCTCCGCTTCAGGAGGTTTCGGTGGCTCGGGCGCCTTCTTCTCTGGCTCGGGCTCTTTGAGCGCGAGGGCCTCCGGGTCTTTCTCCGGCTCCGATTTTTCTGCGTCCTTCGTCTCCGGTTCTTCTTCGGGCAGCGCCTCGTCCTCAGGGAGGGAGGTCTCGATATCGATGGAGATGTCGGGCGCCACACGCCGGGCGAGACCTCGGGCATCCCGCGCGAAATCGCGCACGTCGAGGCGCTCCGCGAACATCTCGGAGACGCGGTCAGCTCCGCCACCCGTGATCGCATGGACGCACAGCGCGAGTGCTATCCAGAGGAACAGCGGTATGGTGTGCTCGCGTTTCATAGGAGCCGCGTGCTCAGCCTATCAAAGCGGGTCCCGGGTGCACACTTGCCGCACGGGCGGGCTCCCGGGGGGCGCGGGAGCTCAAATCTTGGATATTCCCTCGAAATGGTCCCGGATTTCCTCGGGAGTCCAGAGGCCGCCGTCCTCGTGTTTGGTGCGGCCGGTGCTCTCGACGAGCCCGATCCGCGCGATCCTGCCGCCGGCCACCGAAAGCACCGTCCCGCTGAGGCCATCCGAGAGGTGGCTCGTCAGGTAAAGGGCGGCGGGCGCGACGTGCTCCGGTTCCATCGTCCCGGAGAGCTTCTCGAACATCGGAAGGTCTTCGGTGAGGCGCGTGCGCGCGATCGCGGCCAGGGCGTTCACGGTGATGCCGTACTTCTGAAGTTCAATCGAGGCGGTGCGCGTCAGGCCGTAGATGGCTGCCTTGGCCGCAGACTCGTTCGCTTGTTGGACGTTTCCGAGCAGCCCCGCCACACTCGTCATGTTCAAGATCGAGCCCCCGCGCTTCTGCGTCCGAAGCAGCGAAGCGAAGGCTTGGATGAAGAGGAATGTGCCGCGCACGTGGGTTCTGAGCACGGCGTCGAAATCGGTCGCGCTCAGGTTCAAAAGGCTGCGATCGCGGATGATGCCGGCGGCGTTGACCAAGATGTCCGGAACCTGGCCGCTTGTTTCGAGGTCTCGAAAGAGAGCTTGGACCCGCTCTTCGTCGGCGACGTCGAAGGCATGGGCCTCGACGGACAAACCGAGCTCCCGGAGGCCCTTGGCGCTCTGTTCGACGACACTCGGGTCAGGGTTCGAGCCGTCGCGCTCACAGCCACTATCCACGAGGATCAGGCGAGCGCCGCTCTTGCCCATGGCTTGTGCGACGGCGAGACCGATCCCGCGCGCTCCACCGGTAATGAGCGCGAGTTTTCCTTCCAAGAGCGGCATGGCGCGCCTCATATCGCGCCCGGCCATGCCGAGCAAAAGGCCGCTTTTGCCAGGCCGCCTGGAGCCGCATAACCTCGGGCCCGCGCATGACTCCTCGTCCCTCGCCTCGCATGCTCGTCACGAGCGCCCTCCCGTACGCCAATGGTCCGATCCACCTCGGACATTTGGTCGAGTACATCCAGACGGACATCTGGGTTCGTTTTCAGAGGATGCGCGGGCGCGAGGCGCTCTACATCTGCGCTGACGATACCCACGGCACGGCGATCATGATGCGCGCCAACCGAGAAGGGGTGAGCGAGACGGAGCTCATCGAGCGCATGCGTGGCGAACACCTCCGGGATTTCCAAGGCTTCGGGGTCGAGTTCGACCACTACGGGAGCACCCACGCCGAAGAGAATCGCGAGCTCTGTGCGGACGTCTGGAAGCGGCTGCGCGAAAAGGGCCTGGTCGTGGAGCGCGAAGTTACGCAGCTCTTCGATCCTGTCACGCAGGTCTTCCTCGCTGACCGCTTCGTCAAGGGGAAGTGTCCGAAGTGTGGTACGCCGGATCAATACGGAGACAACTGCGAGAAGTGTGGCGCAGCTTACGCCGCCACAGACTTGATTGAGCCGAAGAGCGTCTATTCGGGCGCCGCCCCCGAGGTCAGATCAGCTCCTCATTATTTCATTCGCATTGAGGATATGCGCCCGTTCCTCGAGAGCTGGACGCAGGGCGGGGAACACCTGCAGCCCGAGATCGCGAACTATCTGAAGGGTCATTTCCTCGCGGAGCCGCTGCGCGACTGGGATGTATCGCGCCCCGCGCCCTATTTCGGCTTCGAGATCCCCGACGCGCCGGGGCATTTCTTCTACGTCTGGTTCGACGCTCCGCTCGGCTACTTCGCTTCGACCTGGCAGTGGTGCAAAAAGAACGGGGCGTCGCTCGACGACTACATCCGCTCGTCCGACACTGAAATTTACCACTTCATCGGCAAGGACATCACGTACTTCCACACGCTGTTTTGGCCTGCCATGCTCGAGGCTTCGGGCCTGACGACGCCGACGCGGGTCCAGGTGCACGGATTCCTCACCGTCAATGGTGAGAAGATGAGCAAGTCGCGCGGGACTTTCGTCAAGGCCGAGACCTACCTGAAACACCTCGATCCCGCCTACCTGCGCTACTATTACGCGAGCAAACTCACGGACAAGGTCGACGACATCGATCTGAACCTCGAAGAGTTCCAGGCGAAGGTGAACAGCGACTTGGTCGGCAAGGTCGTGAACCTCGCGAGCCGCACGGCGCGCCTCACGCCGCGCCTTTCCGCGAGCTACCCAGAAGACGAAGGGCTTTTTGCGGCGGGAGTCCAGGCAGGCGCCGGAATCGCCGAAGCCTACGCGAAGTGTGACTACGCTCGAGCCATGCGCCTGATCATGGCGCTCGCCGATCGCGCCAACGAGTACGTCGATCGCAAAGAGCCCTGGAAGCTCAAGAAGCAGCCGGAGCGTGAGGCGGAGCTCCGGGACGTCTGCACCGTCGTCCTCAACTTGTACCGCCAGATCGCCATCTATCTCGGGCCGGTGCTGCCGGGGCTCGCCAAGCAGAGCGCTGAGCTGCTCGGCGGTCCCCTCGACGCTTGGTCTCTCGCCGAGAGCCCGATCACTGATGTCCCCTTGGCCCCCTTTTCGCACCTCATGCAGCGTGTCGATCCAAAGAAAGTAGAGCAGATGATCCTCGATAGCCGAGAGCCCGAATCCGAAACCCAAGCCGCCGCCGCGCCCGAGGTCGCCAGCGAGCAACCCTCTCGGGAGCCCTTTGCTCCCGAAATCACGATCGACGATCTGGGAAAGATCGATCTGCGGGTCGCTCGCGTCGTGCGCGCAGAGCACGTCCCTGAGGCGAAGAAGCTCTTGAAGCTCACGGTGGATCTCGGCGGACCCGACACCCGCACCATCTTCGCGGGCATCAAGGCTGCTTATGAGCCTGAGAAACTCGAAGGACGGCTCATCGTCGTCGTCGCCAATCTCGCGCCGCGCAAGATGAAGTTCGGCTTGAGCGAGGGCATGGTGCTCTGCGCGGGCGAAGGAGAGAAGGACCTCTACGTCCTCTCGCCGGACAGCGGAGCGAAGCCCGGTCAGCGGCTGCGCTGAACCCCGAAGTCCCGCCGAAACTCGAGACACTGGGGACTTCCTGCTTCGAATTCGCGGCAGGTGGTGCCCCGGGTCTCGTAGATCTGGCACGCGTTCGGGGAAGCTTCGGTGCCGAGCCAGACGCAGCTTCCGTCTGGCCGTGTGGCGAAGGCATCGAGCCCGAAGTGCCCCGGCTGGATGCGCTCGGCGATGTCCGGCCGGCCGATCCTCCTCCAATAGACGAGATCTTCGGGCGGGATCAGGATGCGCCCGTCGTGTCCCGTGCGACAGCAGGCGCCACAAGCGAGACAGTCGAGGGTCTCCGTTTCGCTCACGACGGGCGTCCTTTGCCGGTGATGGTGCCGAGGACGAGCGGCGTGATGTTTTGAGGAGGGCGGCGAGCGATCGAAAAGGAGCGCCGGACCAGCTCAGCTTGAGCGCGGGCGGCGCTCGCGCTCCGGGCGTGGATGCGCGCGAGGGGAGTGCCCTTTTCGACTTCATCTCCTGGGCGAACCAAGAGTTCGAGCCCTACGCTCGGCTCCACGCGGTCTTCCGCGCGCAGGCGGCCCGCGCCGAGACGGAGCGCAGCTTCGGCGAGTCCGCGGGGTTCGATGTCGACGACGTAGCCCTTCTGTTGGGCGAAAAGGACCGAGCGGTGCGGCGCTTTCGGCAGTCGGTTCAGATCGTCGACGATGCGAGGATCGCCCCCCTGGGCTTCGACCATCCGTGCGAAGCGCTCGAGGGCGTGTCCGGAAGCTAACAGGTCCCGGAGCTTCTTCTCGGCGGCGGCCCGGCTCGGGGCGAGCCCGGCCATCAGGAGCATTTCGGCCCCGAGGCGTAGCGTCAGCTCGCGGGAATCCTTGGGTCCCTCGTTCTTCAAGATCTCGATCGACTCGCGCACCTCGAGAGCGTTGCCGATCGTGACACCCAGGGGCGTGTCCATGTTCGTGAGCAGGGCCGTCGCGGGAGTTCCGAGGGCGGTCGAAGTTTCGACGAGGGAGCGGGCCAGAGCCGTAGCGCTCTTCTTGTCGACCATGAATGCGCCTCGGCCGACTTTGACGTCGAGCACGAGCCCATCGAGGCCAGCGGCGAGCTTCTTGCTGAGAATGGAGGCGACGATGAGCTGGCGGCAGGCGACGGTGCCCGTGACGTCGCGCAAAGCGTAAATTTTCTTGTCAGCGGGCGCGATGCGCGGCGTCTGGCCGATGATGGCGCACCCGACTTTGCTCACGATCTTCTCGAACTGAGCCTTGTCGAGCTGGGTGTTATAGCCGGGGATAGCTTCGAGTTTGTCGAGGGTCCCGCCCGTGTGCCCGAGGCCGCGCCCCGAGATCATGGGGACGAAGAGGCCCGCTGCGGCGACGAGAGGGGCGAGCGGCAGGCTCACCTTGTCGCCGACCCCGCCCGTCGAGTGTTTGTCGATCTTCGCGCCGCGCACGCTCTTCATGGAGAGAACTTCCCCGGAGTGGAGCATGGCCTCCGTGAGAGCGACCATCTCCGCGTCGGAGAGGCCGTTGAGGTAGGCGGCCATCAGCCAGGCGCTCATCTGGTAGTCGGCGAGCTCGCCGGAGAGGAGCCCCCGGACCAGCGCGCGCACTTCGTCCTTTTTGAGCTCGACTCCGTCGCGCGTCTTCTCGATGAGCTGGACCGGGGTGGGCAGGGGGGACGTCTTCGGCGCCTTTTGCACGATAGGGTCCATTCGAGCCGCGGACCTGGCCAAGTGCAAGTGGCCGGGAGGAAGTGATATCGTCTCGGGCTGATGAGCCAGGTCGGGCGTCCCAAAGGAAAGTTCACCCAACATCGTCGCCTTGATCACCTGCGCGAGCTGATGCTGCGTCACCCGAAGGGCATCACCCTCTACGAGATGGCCGAGGCCCTCGGCGTCACTGTGCGCACCATGCGCAGGTACATGAAAGAGATTGAGCGCGAGTTCGATCTGGAGGGGGCCCCGACGCGGGGCGGCGGTCCGATGCTGTGGCGGATCCGGAGCTCGGAGCTACCGAGAAAGGTCGAGCTGCGCCGGACCCAAGCCTACGCCTTCTTGGCGGCGCGGCGGCTGTTTGAGCCGATGGCGGGCAGCTCTCTCTACGACGAGATCAACATGGCGACGGAGAAGCTCCTCGCGCTCTCGCGGCGCCCCGGACGCGGTCCGAACGCAGGGCGCGCGGATGCTCGCCTCGAGGAGCGCTTCCTTTATCTTCCCTTCGCGCCGAAGAACTACTCTGAACGCACGGAGGAGCTCGACGACCTCTTCCAAGCTGTCGCGGATTTGAGGCCTCTTTGGGTCAAGTATCGCTCCTCGGGCAAGACGAAGGAAGAGCGCATCACGATCCACCCGTACGCGATGGTTCTCCACCGCGACTCGATCTACTGCGTCGGCTACCACGTGCAACGGGGCGAGATTCGAACCTTTGTGCTCGACCGCATGCGCGACTCGGAGGTCAGCGTGACGGAGCATTTTGAGCTCCCGCCCGGGTTCAACATCGACGAGTACTTTCAAGGAGAGCTCGGCGTATTCAAGAGCGACGTCGAACATCGAGTGGTGGTCGACTTCGACGCTCCCGCCGCCGAGTACGTCAAGATGCGCCGGGTGCACCAGTCCCAGAAGCTCCAGCCCCTGCCGGGCGGCGGCGTGCGCCTGACGATGATCGTCGGAAACCTGCTTCCGGTCACGAGCTGGGTGCTCGAGTGGGGCGGGCGAGCGCGGGTGGTCGAGCCGCCGGAGCTCGTCCAGGCGGTTGAGCGAGAGCTCACTGAAGCGCTCGCGAAGTATCGAAGCAACTGAGCGGTCTCGCGCTGCCCAGAAAGTTTCGAGAAGGTGACACAACAGCGCCGCTAGCCAGCTCGAAACTAAAATGAAATCGAAAATCGCACCAGATGAGTGATGTAAGTGTGATAGTCGATTCGGGGTGAAGCTCAGTAGTCCCCTTTTCTTGGTACCATTGCTCGCGCTGTTCTCCTTCGCTTGTGAGAAGGAGAAGAGTGAAGTGCCTCCGGCCGAGGCCGGCGCAAAGTCGTCGGAAAAAGCCGCCGCCGAGTCGCTCCCCTGGCTCGGTCGCCGCTCACCCGAACCGGGATTCCCCTGTGATGTCGAGGCGGTCCTTGAGCGGAGCTGTCGGCGCTGTCATTGGGACCCGACCGAAAACGACGCGCCCTTCGGTATGGTCCGGTACGACGATGTGCAAGCCTCAAGGAGCGGCAAGCCGATCTTTGTCCTGATGAAACAAATGGTCGCGGCCGACTTGATGCCGCCGCTCGATGCGCTCGTGACCCCGAAGGTCACGCCCCTTGATCCGAAGGACAAAGAGACCCTCCTTGCGTGGCTGCAGGCGGATGCTCCTCGTTCGACGGAGCGCTGCGACGCACCCCAGAAATAGGCGTGGGCGGCTGTCACCCTCAGGAAGCTCACAGGAGAGCGTCGGGCGCCTGACACGTTGGGGCAACACTTTCGCACAGCTTTTTTGCTGAGATATCTCAGGGAAACTTGGCAGACGTTCCAGTGAATCGCGCGTCCCCATAAACAAGTAATGAAAATACTTGTTTGCCGCCGGTGCCGCGGGCGGCCCCTTGAAGGACGATGGCGACTCTCACGACAACCCCCGACTCGATGGCGCGTGTGCGTGAGGAAGATCTTCCGCGCGAGAGCGTACCAGCGGAGATCGGCCTCGGGCGGGAGGGGGATCAAGCGCGGCCCCGAGACCAGGAGAAGCGGGAAATCCCAGCTGTTCCCGGTCGGATCGTGGTGGTCGGCCATGGCATGGTCGGCCAACGCTTTTGCGAAGAAATTCGGGCCCGGGAGCAATTTGCGGGCTCGAGTCTGCGCGTGTTCGGGGACGAGCCGCCCTATGACCGGGTGCACCTCGCGAGGAGGCTAAGTGGGGCGCCTCCCGCCGACCTGGCCCTGAAAGAAGAGGCTTGGTTTCGAGATGCGAATGTCACGCTCCACGCGGATCCGGTGGTCCAGATCGATCGGGAGCGGGCGGTCGTGATCTCAGCGAGCGGTCTCGAGGCGCCCTATGACGTGCTCGTGCTCGCGACCGGGTCGCAGCCGGTGCTCGGAAAAATCCCGGGCAACACCGGGCGGGATGTGCGCCCCTTCCGCTCGATGAGCGACGCAGAGGAAGTCCTCGCCCTGGCCCTGCGGGCACGTGAGGCTGGGCTCCCTGTCGCTGTCGTGGGCGCGGGGCTGCTCGGCCTCGAACTCGCGGACGTGCTCCTCGCCGAAGGGCATTCGGTCCACGTCTTCGATGCGCAGCCCTATCCCCTGTCGCGGCAGATCGAGGCACATGCAGGGCGCGCGCTCCTCCAAGGGCTGGTTCGCCCTGGGCTGACCTTCCATATGTCGGCGCGCATCGCTCAGTTCAGTGAGCAGGAGCGGGGCACGCTCGTCGAATGTGAAGGAGCTCCGGCGCAGGCCTTTGGCCTCGTGGTTCTGGCGATGGGCGTCCGGCCCCGAGATAAACTGGCGAGTGCGGCCGGACTGACCTGTGATCTTTTTGGCGGCGTCGAGGTCGATGACGTTCTTCGTACGAGTGATCCGAAGATCTACGCGATCGGCGAGTGCGCGAGGTACCGGGGGTTCACTCTTGGTCTCGTAGCCCCGGGGTACGCGATGGCCGAGGTGCTCGCGGAGCACCTCGGAGGAAGAAACGACGCTCGATTCGAGCCGAGCGCTGTAGGGACGCGGCTCAAGTTCGAGGGCCTGCCGGTGACGGTGCTCGGGGAGAGTGGCGCCACGGGCCTCGGGGTCGACGTCGCGGTTTACCAAGACCCTAAGAGCTATCGCAGGCTCGTCGTCTCAAGGGACCGGCTGATCGGGGCCGTCGTCATCGGAGAGTGGTCGGAGCTGAGTCGAGTGGAGAGTGCGCTGGCGCGGAGAGACCGAGTCGGCCGAGCTGAGCTCACGCGTCTTCGGAAGGGGGAGCAGGTCTTTCGACAGGCACACCTCACGATCCTCGATTGGCCCGAAACGGCGACGGTCTGTACCTGCACAGGAGTCACGGCAGGCGCTCTCAGGCGGGCGCGAGAGGCGGGATGTGATTCTCTTGAGCTCGTCTGTCAAAGGACGGGCGCCTCTCGGGTGTGTGGAACCTGTGAGCAGCTGGTCGCGAGCCTGTTCGCCCCTGTCGAGGCGCCGGAGCGATCTTTGTGGCTCGGGCCTCTTTCGATCGTCGCCGCCCTACTTGCTGCTCTGTACTTGCTTGCCTCGCCGATTCCCTTTTCTGATTCGATCCAGGAGGCTCCCTACGATGCGCTCTGGCGCGACAAGGGCCTCAAACAGTGGACAGGGTTCTCCCTCGCTGGGCTCTATCTCGTTGGGCTCCTCATGTCCGTCAGGAAGCGCTTGAGGTGGCTCGGCCGCCTTCGCTTCGAAAGTCTCCGGACATTCCACGCGCTCGTGGGAGTGCTGGGTTTGGTTGGGCTCATTCTGCACACGGGGCTGCGTCTCGGCCACGGCCTCGATCGCGGGCTCATCTTGGTCGTCCTCCTGGGCACGCTGCTCGGAGCTTTCGCCGCGCTGTCGCCCGAGTGGGCCTCCGAGCGTGAGCGTCCGCGCCTCCGGCGCTGGGTGAACCGCATCCACATCTACGCGCTCTGGCCGCTACCGGTCCTGCTCCTAGCTCACATCGCAAAGGTCTACTTCTTCTGATGGCTGACGCGAACGAGTCCTCGACCTCGCGCCGCTCTTGGGCGCTTTTCCTCCTCGTCACGGCGCTCTCCGCCTCGGGGCTTGGGGCGATCATGAACAGTGAGAAGTCCGAGGCTCGCGCCATCTTTCTGCCGGGGCCGACGAGCTCGGGCCACTATCAAATCGAGCTCGACTGTGCCGGGTGCCACACCGCTTCCTTCTCGAGCACCGAAGATCTCGACGGCGCTTGTGTTCACTGCCATGGCGCTGAGCTCACCGCGTCCAAAGACTCCCACCCGAAGAGCAAGTTCACTGACCCTCGGAACGCAAGTCGCATCGCCGAGCTCGACGCTCGCTCTTGTCTGACGTGTCACGTCGAGCACGCTCCCGGGCGCACCACCGAGATGGGCCTGAGTTTGCCGCGTGACTACTGCTTCCGCTGTCACCAGGAGATCGGACAAGAGCGTCCCTCCCATCAAGGGCTCGCCTTCGACAGCTGCGCTTCGAGCGGTTGCCACAACTATCACGACAACCGCGGCATCTACGAGGACTTCCTCGTCAAACACGCGGGAGAGCCGGAGGTCTTGAGTGCACCGCTCGCGCAGAGGATCGATGCGAAACCTTGTCCTTCCGAGGAGCGCGCGCGCCTCGGAAGCGGAGGTGGTGACGCTTCTTGCGCGGATTGTCACGCCCCACAGGCGCAGACTTTTGCTTCCGGGAAACACGGAATGCGTGCGGCGAGAGGGCTCAAGCGCATGTCACCAGCGCTCGCGCGACTCCCGATGAAGGCGAGCGCGGCGGGACACGAGCTCGCCTGCGCGAGCTGTCATCAGAGGCCGGAGGACCCGCTGTTCGCGTCGGTGACCGCCTGTGAAGGGTGTCACAACGACGAACACACGCGGGCCTATCGGGATTCGAAGCACTTCGAGCGCGCGGAGCGCGCGGCGCGCGGCGAAATGGCGGCGAAGGGGGCTGTCACCTGTGCGACCTGTCACATGCCGTCCGGAGAGGACGAGTCGGGGGTCATGTTTACCTCCCATAACCAGAACGACAACCTGCGCCCTCCCGAGAAGATGCTGCGCAGCGTTTGTTTGAGCTGTCACGGCCTCGCCTTCTCCCTCGACGCGATCGCCGACTCTGAGCTCGTCCGGAAGAACTTCGACGGAAGGCCTGGGGCGCACGTCCTGAGCGTCGACTGGGCTATGGAAAGAATTCAATAACAAATCTCTGTTGTTTCTTGGTCGTTACTCCTTGGAAATCGTCATTATGAAGAATTTTCGAAGCATTCTGTTCATTCTCCTCGCCGTTTCTCCGCTGTCTTGCCAGAAAGAAGCGGCACCCGCTCCCGAAGGAGCCGCTCCTCCCGCGGCCGCCGGAATCTCCCCGCAGCGGTTCGCCGACGCACTGCACGCCGTCATGGAGTCGGACCGGGTCGTCTACACCAAGAACGTCGTCAATCGTCTGCAGAACAAGGAGAACATTATCAAAGCGAGTGAGCACTGGGAGGACGAAAAGACGCTCCCGCTCCCGGCCCAGATGTTCCGCATGGGCGCGGAGATGGTTGCGAAGAAAGAAGCAGGCTTTACCTATTCGCTCCTCAGCTTGTGGCCATTGAATAAGCAAAACAAGCCGTCGACCGACCTCGAGAAGAAGGGGCTCGAGTTCGTCGCAGCCAACAAAGGCGCGAACTTCTACGGCGAAGAGGAGCTCGGCGGACAGAAGTATTTCACGGCGGTCTATGCGGATGTGGCCGTCGCCGAGGCCTGCGTGAAGTGTCACAACGAGCACAAAGACGCGCCGCGCACGGACTTTCAGATCGGCGACGTGATGGGTGGGGTGGTTGTGCGCATCCCGCTCTGAGAATGTCTCGATCAAAGGGGGGAACTCTCGATGCAGCTTTCGCGCGTCCTTTGTAGAGAGGGCGCGCGAAGGGCGCGTCCGCCTCAGAGCTTCGGGTCTTCGCGTGCGAGAGGGGCGCTGATTCTGCCCGCTGAGCCGCGGCGTCTTCGCGTAGGCGAAGACGCCGCGAAAACGCGCGAGTTTCAGGCAGGGCGACCGAGCTGCAAGAGGCGCGCGATGCCACGTTTGGGCCGGAGCACGTCAGCTAAGGTGTGCTGGTCGAGGACCTCGAAGAACGCGTGGGTGGCTCGCTGGAAGACGCTCTTGAGGCTGCAGGCAGGCTCAATCGTGCAGGGAGTATCCCCTTGTCGCAGGCAGGCGACGACGCCGAATTCAACTTCCGTTTGGCGCAAGAGCTCCCCGAGGCGGATCTGTTCCGGGGGTAGCGCGAGTCGCACCCCGCCGCCGCGGCCTCGAGTTGTCTCGACGTACCCGAGCAGGGACAGGCGCTGGATGATCTTCAGGACATGGTGCACCGAGATGCCATAAGCGGCGCTGATCTCGGCGGCTGTCAGGGGATCGGGAGAGCTCGCGCCGAGGGCAACCAAAGTCCGAAGCGCATAGTCGCTGTGTTGCGTGAGCTGCACGAACCTGAGTCTTTCAGAAAATGTCGCCCCTGTCATTGTCGCCAGAGCGCCCGCGAGTGACAGGGCATCGGATCGAAGGCGAGCTTGGCTCAGCTTACGCGCCCGCTTGCGGCGCCCGCGAGAGGAATGGGTCGGCGTGGATCTTGTCCAAACTTGCGCCCTTCAAATAGAGCTTCTTCTTCAGACGATGGACCAGGTCGGGCGCGCCGCACAGGTAGTAGCGCGCAGCAGGGGGAGCTTTCTGCTCTTCGAGGACGACGTCGACGAGGTCTCCGACGCGCCTTTCGAGGAGCGGCTCGGAGTCGACTTCGGACTCGTTCCCTTCGAGCATGAGCTCGATGATGCGATGTTGAGAGTTTGAGAGGAGAGAGCGGAGCTCGTCCGTGAAGTAGAGGTCGCTCGCGCTTCGAGCGCCGTGATAGAGCGTGATGGGTCCTTGGTGTCCGCTTTCGAGGGCTGCGCGAAAGACTCCGATGAGTGGAGCCAGGCCAGTCCCTGTTCCGGCCAAGACGAGGGGGCGCTCCGGTTCGACCGGTACATACACGCACTCGCCGAAGGGCCCCTCGAGCTCAACCTGAGCGCCGACGGAGGAGCTGAGCCATGGACTGAGCTCGCCGCCCGGGAAGACCGCCACGTGGAGTTCGATATGATCGGCGCTCGGGAGGGAAGCGACCGAATAGGGCCTACGTACGCCGTCCTCCCTGCGGATCACCTGAACGAACTGGCCCGCTTCGAATTGAAAGCCACTTGGTCGCTCGAGGTAAACGCGGCTGACCCGCGATGAGAGGGCTTGCACATCCAGGATCCGCGAGCTGAAGCGCTCGGCGGCCTGACTTCGTTCAATCGTGAGAGGGCGGTCGGCAGCGCAGACGCAGGTCAGGAAAAAGCCGCGCTTCTTAAAGGACTCCTTCAGGCCCTGCTGGGCGCGAGCGGGAATGTCGCCCTCGACTGCCCGCATGAGACAAGTTTGGCAGACGCCGCTCTGGCAGAAGGAGGGAACAGAGACGCCGTGGCGCGACAAGCACTCGAGCACCGATTCGCCCGCCTTCGGCTGGTATGTGGTGCCGTCCAGTGTGATCATGGATTTCTCCTCGGAGCTCTTTCGCTCAGGCAATGCTCAAAGCGTCGTGTCCACGCTGAGTAACGTTCGTATTGTGGCCGGCGAGCGGCGACGAAAGATCTTCGGTGCTTTCGCCGCCTGTTCGCAGGGGTTGGATTCAGCCGGCAGGGTGGCCTTGAGAAGGGGGAAGTGGCTGCTTTGGTGAGTGCGGAGATGGCCGTGGCTCAGCGGTTCAAGACGTCGTCTTTGACGCTGGTCGCGATCGCGGCTGCTTCGGCGATGAGCTCGTCGGGGACTCCGAGTTCTTTCAAGGTTCCGCCGAGATTTTCCATGACGGCGCTGAAATCGGCTTCAGAGAGGTTCATCTTGGCGTGAGCCGCCCGCATGTCCTTCCCGGAGTAGTTCGCCGGGCCACCGAACGCGAAAGTTAAGAAGGCCTTCTGCTTGACGCGTTGACGGTCCATGTCGATGTCGTCGAAGTAGTGGCTGATGCGATCGTCGGCTAACACCTTTCGGTAAAACACGTCCACAGCGGCGTCCACGGCCGCTTCGCCGCCGATCTTCTCATAGAGTGAGCTCATCTCGATTCTCTCCTCGCCGCGGCGCGCCGCCGGGCAAAATGGTGTTTTTGTGGGTTCGTCTTGGCGCAAACCAAAACAGGTAAACGGGATGCTAGTTTATCGGCTCCCGAAGTGTCAAGGAAGATGAGTGGTTGCGGGGAAGATGGAACACATCATCAGCTCACATATGTGGCGAGAGTGTTTCGACATCGACGCGAAACAAAAGCGCGAACTTCTTGCGCGTTCTTTGCTCGGAGTTTCTCCCTAGCGATCGCGGCCGCGGAGGCTTCAGCCGGTTTGCGAAGCGATCGAACGGATGTCGAAGCGACGAGTTTGCGCGCTCTCTCTTGATCGAAGTTGAACGGTCGTCGCTCAGAGAATGAAATTCGCGCGAGGCTTGCGCGAAGGTCCCGCGAGGACAGCGCCCTCTTGTTTCGTCGCGACGATCGGTGAGCGTTTGTTTCCGAGAGGGAGTCGAATGGCGCGAGCTCGGGCGCTCGGCTCCTCGGAGGAGCTCGGCGGAAAGCTCGCCTGCTGCGCTCGAACGATCAGCGCTCGGTCTTCTGTTCGTGCGCTTTACGCTCGGCCTCAAGGATGCTGAGGGGCGTCGAGGGCGCGGTGGCTCCGGCTTTCTTCCGCTCCTTCGGGGCGGAATCGTTCGGGCTCGTCGGAGGAGAGGCGTCAGTCTTGTGTGTCATGAACAGGCTGAGGCGAGAACCGAGAAACGCGCGCAGTCTCTTCATCCTAGCGTCCGGCCATGAGTTCGGCAATATAGGGCCCGGGGCAAGAGGCGAGCCCCCGCACTGTCTCGCATTTTCCCCTGTTTTTTAAGGTTTTTCGAGCTGCGCGCTTTGGCCGCTCTGGGCTGAATCTTGGGAGAGCGAAATCGAGCGCCGGTCCTTCTGAGGGGAGTGAGCGCGAGCTTGAGAAAGAAGCCGGAAAGGAAAGTGCGCCGGCGATCTTGAACAATGAGCAACCTCCCTGAAAACTGAGGAGACACATGGTGAGGACGAGGCAGAGATCGGGGGAGCGCTTTGCCCAGGCCTTGGAGATGTGGGTCTCTCGCTGGTTCAAAGGACGGTGGGGGAAGCTCCGCGCACTGTTCGCCGGCGTGCTCGTCGCAGGACTTGGCATCTTCGCGTACCTGCTTTGGTCGCCGCGGCCGATCGCTGTCTTGATGGAATTCACAGGACGTCCAGAGCGCGACTTTGCGGTGGCAATGAACGAGTGGAGTCCCGCGGCCCGGCGCGACGCGTTCTTCGACGGCGACGCGGCCCGTACCGACAAGACCTCGAGCGCGAGCTTCCGCCTCGGAGCGCGCGCGCGGTTGTTCTTGCGTCCGGACTCTCAGGTCCGGTTTGGCAGGCGCTCGGGTTCGGGCACGCTCGGAGTCACCGTCGAGCTCGGTCAAGTGGACGTTGGCACGGTCGACGAGGGTGTGCGCCTTGAGTCCCTCTTCGGAGAGCTCGCGCTGGAGGCAGGCAGCACCGTGCGACTCCAGAGGGTCGGTTCGAGGCTCGTCGCTAGTGTGGTCTTGGGGCAAGTGGTGCTCGTGGGCCCATCCCCTCGCAGCCTGGGCGCTGGCGAAAGTTTCACCCTGGAGCTCGGTGGCCTCGTCGTTGACGGGCCGAGTGAAGGAGTCAAAGAGGCAGCGCGGCCGGGGCGGGATGAGGAGAATTCGGCGCCGCCGAGCCCCCCGAGCGATCTCGTGGTCAGCGCTGGAGAGACCTTCTGGGTCCACGATCCTGAGCCGCCCACCCGCATCGGTTTTCAAAGCGAGGGCCTCTGCTCCGGCCAAGTGCGGCTCCGCGTCGGGGAACAGGAGGTCCAGGGAGAAGGCACAGTTTCTCTCTCCTTCGGCGCCGGCAAGTACAAGTATGCTCTTTACTGTACGGACGGGGGCGAACGATTGGCGGCCGAGGGGCAGTTTGATGTGCTCAGGGACAAGGGGGCGAAGCCCCTCCCGGCGTTCACGCCTTCGGCCACCGTCCACGCCGACGGCCGCGTCTACACAGTGTACTACCAAGAGCGCTTGCCTCAGGTCACGGTGGTCTGGCCAAGTGCTCCCTCCGGGACTACCTATGAACTCACGATCGACGGTCAGGTGATGTCCGTCGCTCAGCCTTCCGTCTCTTTGGCTTCAGGCCGGCTCGGCCCCGGAACCCATCAGCTCGTCTTTTCGACCACTGGGACGCCAAAACGAACCTCCCGAAAAACAACCGTCGACATTCGCGTCGACGCCCAAGCGACCGCGGCCCGTGTCGCCGAGCCGAGTGAGCGCTTCGAGCCCGGCAGTCCCGTGTCCGTCGCTGGACAGGCGATGCCCGGATATTCCGTCATGCTCGATGGAACCGAGCTCCCCTTGGACAATCAGCGCCGCTTCTCGACTATCGCGAGCCCCAAGGGCACGATGGCGCTTGCCTTTACGCGCCCTGGCCGTGGTACTCATTACTACCTACGTCGCCCCAAGAGCAGCGAAGCGCCTCCCCCCTCTCCTTGAACATGCAAAGCTCTGAGCCTCCCGAGTCTTCGTTGATCCTCGGCCGTTATCGGGTGGTCCACCACCTGGCTCAGGGCGGCATGGGGAAGGTGCTACTCGGACGACTCGAAGGGGTCGACGGCTTCAAGCGACCCGTGGTGCTGAAGATCATGCGCCCGGAGATGAGGGTGAGCGAGGAAGGCAATCGGCTCTTCCGTCGCGAAGCCCAGATCCTCTCGCGGATGCAGCATCCTTCGATCCCGAACATCCTCGACTTCGGGGTCGAGGACGGGGCCTATGTGATGGCCCTCGAGTACGTCCACGGCTATCCGGTTTCGCGCTGGCTCGATTATAGGCACTCGATCGGCAAGCAAGTCCCGCTCGGGATCTGTCTCTTCATCGTGCGCCGGGTCCTCGACGCGCTCCAGTACGCTCACGAGTTCTTGAACGATGACGGGACGGTCGGGGAAATCGTTCATCGCGACGTCGCCGCCGACAACGTGCTCCTGGATCGCACCGGCTACGTGTACTTGCTCGACTTCGGCATCGCGAGCATGAACGGTCGGACGGGCCGGGTCTCTTCGGCCTCCGGCGTTTTCCGAGGAAAGCTCGGCTACGCAGCGCCGGAGACGCTCCGAGGAGAAGCGGCTTCACCCCGCGCTGACCAATATTCAGCGGCCATTTTGTTGCTCGAACTGCTCACGCTCGAGACGCCTTTTCAATCGGACGTGATCGGAGAAACCGTCCAGCGGATGGCCCATGAGCCACCCCCGCGCCCCTCGCAATTCCGAAACGATATCCCCGAAGGTTTCGAGGAAGTGCTCATGAGGGCGCTCGAAAAGGACCCGGGGGAAAGGTTCGCTTCGGTGCGGGAGTTTTCGAGGGAACTCAGGCGATTCCAGAGCGACGATGATGATGAGCTCGCTGAAGAGCTGAAGCGGATCGTGGAGCGAGATTTCGATCTGCTGCCCGCTACGGTGAACGTCGAGCCGCTCCAAGTGCGCGAGGAGGCGCTCGCGAAGGAATTCCGCGGCGCTATGCGTTCAGTGAGCTCGATACCGGACGCGCTGCTCCCGGGCAGGCGCTCGAACAATACGGCGCTTTGGGGAGCGCTGGTGCTGTTGATCTTTGCGCTGACCGTCGCCATGGGCTTTTTGATGCGCGATCGGACCGAGCAGGTTGTGGTCGTGGGAGGCTCGGCGAAAGAGCGCGAACCCGAGCGCGAAGCGCAGAGCAAGTCGGACGTCGAGCCAGAACCTCCGCGGTCACCGGAGGAGGCGCTGACTCGCTCGATCCACGCCCAAGGCACAGCCCTCGAGGCGTGTTTTATGGCGCACCTCGAGCTCGCCGAGAAAAACCCTGAAGCCATGCTCCATTTCAAGGTCCCTGCGCGGGCGCGGAAGGCGAACGTAGAGGTCCAGCCCAAGACGATCGCTGCGAGCCCTCTAGGGGCCTGCCTGCAGCGCGCTGCTGAGCAGATCGACTTCCCGGAGCCGGAGCGGGCCCTCTCCTTCCGTATCCCCGTCCGCGCTCGGTTTGCGCGCGCGGCGGACTAGAGACGCGGCTCCCCAGAGCTGCCCGCTCCGCGCGGGCTCCCTCGCCGGCGGTCCCCGCACATCCTGCGCGATCTTGCGCTCCGCTGCTCAAACGCTCACGGTTCGAGGATCTTCGGGCAAACTTGACGGAAAACCCATCACGCGGCCGTTTTCACTGCGGGCGAAGGAGCGGCGCCCTCATCGGGGAGCGTGTGGATTTGACCGCCCCGCTTCGTGGTCGTATTCGTGAGGCCTCTCGTTTGTGCGAGAGAGAAGGAAACGATTCATGGCGCTTCATATCGGTAGCATTGCGCCGGACTTCGAGCAGGACTCGACGGCCGGAAAAATCAAGTTTCACGAGTGGATCGGGCAGACCTGGGCGATCCTGTTCTCCCATCCCAAGGACTTCACGCCCGTTTGCACCACGGAACTGGGACGCGCGGCGAATCTGAAGGCCGAGTTTGACAAGCGGAACGTCAAGATGCTCGCAGTCAGCGTGGACGACGTTGAGTCGCACAAGCGCTGGACCTCTGACATCGAAGAGACCCAAAACGCTCAAATGAACTTCCCGATTCTCGGCGACGCGGATCGGAAGGTCGCGACGCTCTATGACATGATCCATCCGGAGGCGAACGATACGCTCACGGTGCGCAGCGTGTTCATCATCGATCCGAACAAGAAGATTCGTGCCATCATCACCTACCCGGCGAGCACCGGCCGAAACTTCTCGGAGATCCTCCGCGTGATCGACTCGCTCCAGCTCACGGACAACTACAAGGTGGCGACCCCCGTCGACTGGCAGGACGGTGATGATTGCGTGATCGTGCCCGCGCTCACCGACCCCGAGGAGCTCAAGCAGCGCTTCCCGAAGGGATACCGCGCGCTCCGTCCTTACCTCCGCCTGACTCCCCAGCCCAACAAGTAAGGGTCGGTTCGACCCTGTCCGGGCGCGTCGCGGCGAAGCCTCGAGCTCTTGGGCTCGGCGCTTCGCCGTCGCTTTTTTGGGGGGGCGTGCCCCGCGTGGGAGGGTGGCGTGATAAGGTGAGGAGCTGTGAAAGAACAACTCGCTCCTGAAGTTCTCGCTCTGTTCCCGCCCGACTTCGAAGAGAAGGGGTTCACCCACGCAATGGGCATGAGCTACGTCCGCCTCACGGCCGAAGAGGTGGTGATCGAGTGGACCGTGGGCCCAGAGCACCTGCAGCCCTACGGCATTGTGCACGGCGGGGTCCACGCAGGAGCGATCGAGACCGCCTGCTCGATGGGGGCTGTGGTCCAGGCAGGACCTGGCTTTGTGATTATGGGCGTCGAAAATCAAACGAGTTTTCTGCGCGCCGTACGGAGCGGGAAGCTCACGTGCCGCGCTGTCCCGGTGCACCCTGGGCGCCGTCTTCAGCTTTGGGAGGCCAAGATCACCGATACCGATGGGAAATTGGTGGCGACCGGGCGCGTTCGTATCTTCTGCGACCCGCGCTGAGAGCTGCCGCGAGCGCGGGTGGGTTCCGGCGGAGAAAGTTCTCCTCCCCACAGATGAGGCTTTTGGGGAGAACCTGCGCTAGATTCGCCCCATGCTTCGACTCATGCATCCGCTCTGCAGCGCTCCGGCAGTGCTGCTCTTTGCAACGCTTACGGCTGTGGGCTGTGGTTCCGAGGGAGAGAGCGGTCCATCCGAGACGGGAGGCAACGGAAACGATACCGGGAGCGGCGGCACAGGAGCAGGGGCATCATCTGGAGGTGGCAGCGAGAATCCCGGAGGGACTGGCGCTGGCACAAACGCTGGCTCGGGGGGCGAGACGGATCCGGGTTCTTCAGGTGGAGCCAAGGGCTCGACGGGGGGAAGTGGAAGCGGCGCTGGGGGCAGTTCCGTTCCTCCCGAGAGTGAGGTCGATCCTCCGAGCGAGCCACTGAGTGACTTCATCGTTGTCGATCAATTCGGCTACCTTCCTGAGTCGGAGAAGATCGCCGTTGTCCGCGTGCCCGCTCAGGGTTTTGACGCCGGGGCAGACTACACGCCTGCTGAGCGTTATCGAATCATGAACGCCGTGACCGGTGAGGCAGTGCTCGAACTCGAGCCTGTCCAGTGGAAGGGCGGCCAGGTCCACCAGCAGAGCGGGGACCGCGCCTACCACCTCGATTTCTCGGAGGTGCGACAGGGAGGAGTTTACTATGTGCTTGACGCCGAGAGCTCGGTGCGCTCGGCCCTGTTCCGGATCTCGAATGATGTCTACCGGGACGTGCTCAAGCACGCCGTACGGACCTTCTTCTACCAGCGCGCTGGCTTCGCGAAGGAAGCGAAATATGCGGGCGCCGCTTGGGAGGATGGAGCGAGCCACGTTCGGCCCGGCCAGGACAAAGACGCCCGCCTCTATAGCGCGACGAACGATGCTTCGACGGCCCGCGACGTCTCCGGAGGCTGGTACGACGCAGGTGACTACAACAAGTACACGCCTTGGACCGCTGACTACGTGGTCACTCTGCTTCGAGCTTACGAAGAGAACCCAGGCGTGTTCGGGGACGACTACGGACTCCCCGAGTCCGGCAATGGGGTGTCCGACCTCTTGGACGAGGTGCGGTTTGGTCTTGAGCACTTGATCCGGCTCCAGAATGAAGACGGCTCTGTGCTCTCGATTGTCGATTTGGATCACGGAAGCCCTCCGTCAGAGGCGGATGGGCCGAGCCGCTACGGCCCGCCGAGTACGAATGCGACGGTTCGCGCTGGGACGGCTTACGCGATCGGCGCTCGCATCTTCGCGGATGTGGACGAAGACTTCGCGAGTGACCTCGAGGAGCGCGCCGAGAGCGCCTGGGAATGGGCGAGCGAAAACCCAGAGGTCATCTTCTACAATAACGACGGCACGAACAATCTCGGCGCGGGGCAGCAGGAGCTCGACTGGAGCGGAAACCCAGCGGGCATCGTCCTTTACAAGAACAATCTCGCCATGGAGCTCTACCGCCTCACCGGGGACAAGAGCTACCTCGATTTCCTCGAGCAGAACTACGACGTCAAAAAGACCGGGACGAATAACGCGGCTTATAACGGCCTCAACTATTACGTAGCGGGCTGGGAACAACAGTTCCACGACACGTACCTGCTGCTCGCGAAGACGGAGGGCGTCTCCTCCAACGTGTCCCAGACGATCCTGGAGCGCTACGTGAGTGCGCTCGGCTCCGATGATAATTTCGGAATGCTCGCGGGGAATCCTGATCCCTATTTGGCCTTCGTCGCCGATTACACCTGGGGTTCCAATGCCCATAAATCCCGCACCGGGCTCGTTTTCTATTCCGCGCTCACCTACGACCTGGACCCTGATTTCAAGGCAGAAGCGCGGCGCGCCGCGGAGCGGTATATTCACTACATTCACGGGGTGAATCCGCTCGGGCTCGTTTACTTGAGCAACATGGGCGAGAGCGGCGCCGAGAAGAGCGTCACACAATTCTACCACTCCTGGTTTGGTGAAGGGACACCTTGGGACGAGGTCGGAGTCAGCGAGTTTGGGCCTCCGCCCGGCTTCCTCGCGGGTGGTCCGAATCCTTCCTATGACTGGGATGGCTGCTGCGAGACGAATAGTTGTGGCACAAGCTGCGGAGCGGCGCCCCCGAGCCCGCCTGCGGGCCAGCCGGCCATGAAGTCCTACGCTCAGTTCAACGATGGCTGGCCCCTCAACTCTTGGGCCGTGACCGAGAACTCGAACGGCTATCAGGTGGAGTACATTCGCCTCCTCTCGAAGTTCGTGGAGTGAGGAGAAGCGGCGAAAGCTCTGCTCTGGGGCAGGGACTTTCGCCTCCTTCCGGGACGCCGAAGGGCGCGACTTACGGGGCTCTCCGCTCGAGCTCTCGAGCCAGACGCTCGTTCAAAGCTCGAGCTTCCTCGTTCCCTTCGCACAGATCCTCGAACTCGAAGATGGGGCGGAGCTCGAGCTCCGCTTCTTCCCCTGGCATGGGATCGGGACAGCGCCGCGCCCACTCGACAGCCTCGTCGAGGGATTGGACCTGCCAGATCCAGTAGCCGGCGACGAGCTCTTTTGTCTCAGCGAAAGGTCCATCAATGATGGCGCGCTTTCCGCCCCAAAGCCGCACGCGGCGCCCCTCCTTGCTCGGCTTGAGTCCGTCGCCGCCGAGGAGGACACCCGCTCGGAGGAGCTCCTCGTTGAACCGGCCCATCGCGAGCAGGAGCTCCTCACTCGGAGGGTCACCCTGTTCGCTGCGCTTCGTTGCCTTGACCATCACCATGACTTTCATTCTGCGTTCTCCTGGGCCGCTTTTTCGGCCGCTTTGAGGGAACGACGTTTCGCGGTGCCGAGGGCCGACAAAGGCCTCGCATTTTTCTGAATTTTCTCTGCGCCGCCGGGTTTCCTCTGCGAGAGAAATTTTAGCGTCTCGCTGAGCGCTTCTTCCTGGAAGCTTCAATCACCGCGAGCCCAGGCAGAAGGAGGGTGAGGGCCCCCCGATCCTGGAGGTTTTCCTCGCCGAACAGCGGCCGGAACGCAGGAAGCCGCAGGGAAACGGGGCGCTCGGAGAAATTGCAGAGCAGACCGACTCGCCCCCGCCAGAGGACCAGCCAGCGTTCATCCTCGTCAAATTCCGCTCGGACCTTCTTGAGCTCGTCGCTCTGGAGCTCGGGGTGCTTGCGTCGGAGAGCGATGAGCGAGCGATAGCGCTCGAAGGTCCTTTTTGCGGCGTCGGTCTCAGCGAGGCAAGCGTTGAGTTTGGAGCGATGGAACGCGTCTTCGGAGCTCGGGTCGAGCGTCTCCGGATTCTCCCAGCCGAACTCAGACATCTCCCTCTGTCGTCCGGACCGTACGGCGTCCCGGAGCTCGGGCTCAGCGTGGTCGATGAAGTAGTGGAAGGGGGAGGGAGCGCCCCACTCCTCGCCCATGAAGAGCATGGGCGTGAACGGAGAGAGCAGGGTCAAGCCGGCGGCGATGGTGCACTTCGCTTCAGAAACCAGGGCCGTCAGACGGTCACCTCGAGGGCGATTCCCCACCTGATCGTGGTTTTGGCTGTAGACGACGAAGCGCCTGCCAGGCTGGTTCCCGGGGGGCGCGCCCTGGCCTCTTTGTCGATAGCGACTGAACTCGCCCTGCAACGCGTAGCCTTGAGTCAAAGCGCGCGCGAGGGGCCGTAGCGGACCGAAATCTTGGTAGTAGCCGGCCCGTTCACCGGTGAGCGCTGCATGGAGCGCATAGTGAAAATCGTCGGACCATTGGGCGTCGAGTCCGTAGCCACGCGGGCGCTCGGTGATGAAACGAGCTGCGTTGAGATCACACTCGCCGATCAGGAAGAGAGGGCGACCACTCGCTCGAGCGAACTCCGCGACCTCGCGGGACAGGGTGGCCAAGAGATGTTCCGGAGACTGATCGAAGATGGTCTGGACGGCGTCGAGTCGCAGGCCATCGACGTGGTATTTTTCGAGCCAGAACCGAGCATTGTCCAGCACAAACCGCCGCACTTCGTCGCTGCCCGGCCCGTCGAAGTTCAGAGCGTCGCCCCAGGGTGTATGGTAGCGACCAGTGAAGTAAGGCCCAAAGTGGCCCAGGTAGTTCCCGCTTGGCCCTAAGTGGTTGTAGACGACATCGACAATGACCCCGATTCCCTCTCGGTGACAGGCGTCGACGAGCCTCATCAGCCCATAGGGGCCTCCGTAGGAGGCTTGAGGTGCGAACAGACTCACGCCATCGTAGCCCCAGCCACGTTCGCCCGGGAAACTCGCCACAGGCATGAGCTCGATATGAGTGATGCCGAGAGCTCGAAGGCGCGGCAGCTCCGCTAGGACTCCGTCAAAAGTTCCGGCCTCGGTGAAGGTTCCGACGTGGAGTTCGTAAATGACGGCCCGTTCGAGCGGGACCGGCCCATATTCCGCGTCGGACCAAGAGAACCGTTCGAAGTCCACGCGGCGGGAGGGGCCGTGGACGCCTTCGGGCTGGTCAGCGCTCCGCGGATCGGGGAGCGGTGGCCCGCCATCGAGGGAGAACGCGTACTTTTGCTCGGGCTCGAGGACCGCGCGCTCGGCGACGAACCAGCCCCCGGGGGCGGGACGGCAGTGCACCCGCTCTTCGCTCGGGAACAGGACAAGGTCCACGCGCTTTGCGCGGGGAGCCCAGACTCGGAGCGGCTCGCTTGAGGCCATGGGAGAGTGTCACCCCGAAGAGCTTTCGACGCGAGCCAATGTAGGGGTAGGCCACACCTGGCCGTCCCGGGCGACCTCGAGCTCGCTCTTGCGAAAAAGGTTCAAATTGTTTCGATCGCTTCGGCCTTCTCGAGCATCTTCTTTGCGAGATGGAGCTCGAGCAATCGCGGGGACAGTTGGGCAAGAGGCCTTTTCGCGTCGGGGCGCTGGGGGCATGGACACTTTCAGTCGCGATCGTCGCGTGTTCGTCCGCGAACTCAGGCAAGCGCGGCGCGGATGCTGATGGGGTGAGCGCAACCGGGGGGACTGGCTCTTCCTCGGAGGACCAAGGAAGTGGCGGCCTCTCAGCGAGCGGTGGTGGCTCCTACGACGAGTATGACGACGACCTCTCTGTGAGCCCTCCAGGAGGGGGAAACTCTGACGGCGGAACAGTCTGTGAGGAAACCTCCGCAGAGACGGAACTCGCTCCCCTCTATTTGGCCTTTGCCTTCGACGTCTCGGGGAGCATGGGCGCCCTCGATCGGCCCTACTGGTGGCACGATCCCGAGCGCAAGTGGCGTCCCGTGGTGGAAGCCACCAAGGCCTTCTTCGAGGAGCCTAGTCTCGAGCGCATGAACGCGTCGATGGTACTGTTCCCGGTGGAAGGAGGGGGCGGGCGCCGATGCGACAGCGCTACCTATGAGACTCCTGATGTTCCCATGACGGAGCTGCCGTCGATGGCCTTCGGCGAGGTCCTCTCGGCCTACGAAGAGGAAGTGGGCGCGGGGCTCGCCGGCGGCCGCTGGCGCGGCGGGACGCCGACCTTTGCTGTGCTGGAAGGCGCGGGGCGTTTCTTGGCGGAGCTCGAGACCGACGAGGACGGAGCGCGGGCAGTCGTGCTTGTGACGGACGGTCTCCCGCAGGGGTGCGACGAAGAGCTCGAAGAGGTCGCGCAGGCGGCGCGGGAGCTCTCTGAACGAGGTATCCCGACCTACGTGATCGGCATCGAAAATCCGACGGTTCCTCCCGCGGAGTTGCCCGCCGGTTGGGCGAACTGGGGGAACTGCAGTGGCGGCGGAGGAGACGAACCCTGTCCTCCTCCGGAGACGCTCGCGGCTTTGAATCAAATCGCCGAGGCGGGGGGCACGGGCAGCGCCTTCTTGATCGACACCTCGAACCCAACGTCCACGAAAGGAGCCCTCCTCGAGGCCATCGAGGACATCCGAAAGAGCTCCTTTCCCTGCACCCTCGCGATTCCGCCTCATCCTCAGGGACTCACATTTGCTCCCGAAGAGATTGACGTCTCTGTGGGGCAGGGCGGGACGACCGAACGCCTCGACTACGATGAGGCTTGTTCGAGCGACAGGAGCTGGAGATACACGAGCGCGGACGATGAGCGCGCCATCGAGCTCTGTCCGGAGGCGTGCGCGAGCATCTTGAGCTCCGCGGGCGCGGAGCTTCAGGTGAACTTTCTGTGCGCTCCTCGCCCGATCAAGTGAGAAACTTCAAGGCCGGGCGAAAAGCCCTCCCACGCAGCGAGCTCAGCTCGCGTTCAGGAGGGCGCCGATGCGTTCTGCGGCGCGCGTAGCGAGGGCCATGATGGTGATCTGGGGGTTGACGCCCAGGGGACCTGCGACCGTGCTGCCATCGACGACGAACAGGCCCTTCAGGTCGTGGCACTCGTGATTCAAGTCGACGACGCCCTGCCGCGGGTCTTGGCTCATGCGGCAGGAACCGAGGGGATGGTAGCTTGTGACGATCAGGTCCGAGGGGCTGAGGGAAGCGCGGGCGAGCGCCTCGACGTCTGCCTTGGATTTGAGGCGCATCGGCTTCAAGAGCCCCGGGAAGACCTCGCGGGCCCCTGCGGCGAACAGGAGCTCCGAGCAGAGAACGAGCGCCCGTTGAATGCGCTGCATGTCTCGCTTCGTGATGTTGTAGGTCAGGACGGGAAGACCCTTCGGTCCGAGTCGAATGCGGCCGCGGGCTTCCTCGGCCAGGAGATAACCGATGCCCGCCAGGTGGTTCTGCTGTTCCAGTACTTCGACCAGGGGCTTCCCGAGGAGCCCCAAGAGGGGCGCTGTTGTCTGATAGTCGGAGCCGGCGGAGAGGAGGAGCAGGCCTTCTTTCAAGAACTCGAAGGAGTAGTCCGCCTGAGGGATGTACTTGGCTGAGTCGATCTTTTCGTCGAACAGACCAGTGACGGGGCCCGATGGATGCAAGGTGATGTTACGGCCGAGCTGTCCGCTCGAGTTCCCGATGCCCTGTTTGGCCAAGAAGAGGGGCGAGTTGAGCGCACCACCGGCGACAATGACGGCCCGCGCCTGGATGCGGATGCGCTTGGGTTTGCCGTTTTCGGCGAGGCAAATGCTGCGGTCTCGCTCCAGCGCCACCGCTTCGATGCCCGTCGCGCGTCGACCGTCGTGAATGACGCGTTCGGCGCGCAATCCATAGAGCATGAACGCACCCTTCTCGAAGGCGGTCGGAAGGTAAGCGAGGTTCGTCGAGCGGCGGGCGTCCGTCTTGCAGCCGAAATCACAGAAACCCTCACCGCGGCAGCCGGGAGCGTTCCGGGCGATGACGTCGGAGTGCCAGCCGAGCTCCGAGGCTCCGCGGGTGAAGATGTTGTGGAGGGGGCCTGCGTAGCGAGTGTCGGCTTTTTCGACCTGAAGGATGCTCTCCGTGCGGTCGAAATAGCCCTCGAGGGCGTCTGTCGAAAACTCGGCGCTCCCGTACTCCTCACACCACCTGTCGGTGACCCAACGGGGCGGGCGAAAAGAAGAGCCGCCGTTGACGGCCGTGGAGCCGCCCACCAAGCGCCCTTGGGGGATCATGATCGGGGCGTTCCCGATCGAAACAGTGTTCCTGTAGACCTCGGAGAGCGTTCCGGTCAGCGTTCCCGGGAAATCGTTGCGTCGGAGGTGCTCTCCCTCTTCAACGAACACGACGGCCAAGCCTTGATCGGCGAGGTGACGTCCGACGACCGCACCGCCCGCGCCGGTTCCGATCACCACGACGTCACATTCGAGGGGCTCGCTCGCGTCAAAGTCGCGCGCAGCAGCGGTCTGGCTCAGCCAGCGAGGTTGTTCGACGTTTTGTACGGTGGGCAGGGGGGCGTGCTTCTGGAGCAGCTCCGGCTGAGAAAAATGTGTCACTCGGTAGAGAACCCCGAGCAGGTTGACCGCTTTTCCGAGGATCGGATGGACCGTCCAGCGCTGGAGGAGGGCGTCGGCTTCGTCCGGGGAGAGCTCTTCGAAGCGCCGCCCCGTGTAGGCGCGAGCGGCTTGTGAGAGGGCGCGGTGGGCTGCGCGGAACGCCCCGAGGCTCTCGGGAAGGGTGCGGCTGATGAACCTCTCAGTGTGGAGGACGGTCTGCTCATCGGCCGCAGGGCCAATCGCCGAGCCGGGGATCATCGCCTGTGCGATGGCGGCGGCCGCCCGCAGCCGTTCGAGCTCCGGCAGCTCGCGGGTCGCCGAAATGTCCATCATTTTCATCGCGCGGAACCTTTCCACTAGGACCCGGGCGGGTCAAATGGAACGACGGTTTCCGCCATCAATGAGCCGAAGTGCCTGCGCTCTTGGGAGTTTCGGGAGCCGCCCCCGCCTCGCCTTCTCGTGTGAGTAGAGTCGTTCGCAGTCCGAGCTTTTCGAGCTCCGGTACAACGAGCGTGTCGTCGCCGGCGACCACGATGTGGAACGAGCGAGGATCACAGAACGCCTCGGCTGCCTTACGCGCCTCAGCCAGCGTCACCAGACTCACCTTCTTCGGCCATTGCGCGAGAAACTCCGGACCGCGTCCGTACATCGGCAGGGTGGCGAGCTGGGCCGCGGTGTCGCCAGCAGATTCGAAGCGGAGGGGATAACCGAGGAGCAGACCGCTGACGGCTTCCTTGTGCTCCTGCTCTTCGAAAGGCTCGCGGCAGAGGCGATCCAGCTGTCGGAAGATCTCTTGCACACTGAGGCCTGTGGCCTGTGCGTGCACGCTCGCCATGATCGTGAACATGCCCGCCTCTCGGGCGCGCTGGAAACCACTGTGAGCTCCGTAGGTGTAACCCTTCTCTTCGCGGAGGACCATGTTGAGGCGACTCGTAAACGAACCACCCACACGCTCGTTCATGACAAGCTCTTGGTAGTAGTCCGGACTGTCGGCGCCGCGGGTGCGCTTGGCGAGACCGAGCGCTGATTGTGCCGCGCCACGGAACGGGATGACGATGACCTCTGTCGGAGCGATCTCCGGGGCGACAGGAGCTGTCTTGAGCGTCGATTTTCCGCGGAAGCCGGAGAAGTGTTTCTCAAGGAGCGATTGAAGCTCCGCTTCTCCTGTGGGGCCGACGAAGACGAATTCTGCCTCCTGACCCGCCAGGAGGCCGCGAGCATGGGCGCGGACGTCCGCGAGCCGAATGCGCTTCAGGCTCTCGACGGTGCCGCCCGAGTGAGGTCCCGAGTAGCCGTCTCCGAACACGGCGCGGCTGAGCTCTTCGCGCATGCGTGAGCTTGGCTCATCCTTCCGGGAAAGGGCGACCGCCACCGCGTGGTCGCGCCGCCTATCGAACTCAGCCTGGCTGAGCGTCGGCTTTTGGACGATCAGGGAGAGCAGCGCGAGAGAGGCGTCGAGGTTCTCAGCGAGGCCGTTCAGCGTGAGCAGGGTCGTATCCTGTTGGACCGAGACGCTGTAGTCCGTTGCGAGCAGCGAAAGGGCGTCGGCGATTTCGAGAGCGGTCTTTCCGCCCGCGCCTTCATCCAAGAGGTCGGCCGTGAGCTGGGTCAAGCCGATTTTGTCGCGGGGATCGGAGGACGCGCCGCGCGGCAAGACGAGGTGGAGCGAGAACAAAGGAGAAGGCCCTTGCTCGAGGCGCCACACCTTCTGGCCGCCTTTCAGCTGAAAAACGCTGGGAGGCGGAGGCGCCCAGGGGTTTTCGCCGCGCGGCTTCGGAAGCTCGGCGTAGCGAGGGTCGGGCACCTCTGCCTTCTCTGGCTGCGAGCGGGCCGGCTTTTCGGCAGGAGCGGCGGGCTTCTGCGCGCTCTGGCTGCATCCGAGCAGACCGAGCGCGAGGATCGGGACAGCGGTCCAGCGGGACATTTTCATTTCTGAGTCTCCTGACGGGGGCTCTTGGGGGTGAGATCTTGGACAGGGGCTCCGCGTGTTCCGGGGACGAAGTCCAGGCGGACCGAGCGATCCATCGAGAGAAACTTCTTTCCCGCAGAAAGCACGCTCTGGGCGGTAGCGTTCACATAACGCTCGTAGTCGTAGGCGAGACCGTCTGCGCGTCCGAGCTTCGTCGCGTACGCTCCGAGCAGGCTCGCCCGGTCACCGACGCTCTCGATGCGATGGTAGAAGTCCTTCTTGAAGGCGTTTTTGGCTCGAACGAGCTCCGTCTCGCTGGGTTCGGTCTCGAGAGCTCGCATGAGCTCTCGCTCGAGGGCCGGACCGAACGTCTCGAGCGTCACTCCTGGCGCGAGCGTTGCCTGAATGACGAAGACGCCCGCGAGGTCGCGGGAGATCTGGTAGGCGTCGATGTCCTTGGCGAGCTTCTGGGTATAGACCAGGGACTGGTACAGGCGGCTCGATTTTCCATCTGCGAGAATGTTCGAGAGGAGATCGAGCTCGGCGTCGTGCGTCTCGAACAGCGCCGGAGAGTCGAAGGCGAGGTAGACGCGCGGCAGCTGAACCTGGTCTTCGATCACCCAATGGACCCGGTTCGGGCGCGCGCTGGGCTCGGCGCTCTTCGGGATGACGGGGCGGGGAGCGCGGGAGCCACCCGGAATGTCCCCGAAGTATTTCTCGATGAGCCCGCGCATTTCGGCTTCTTCGAAGCCGCCGGCGACGACCAGAACCGCGTTCGCGGGCACGTAGTACTTCCGGAAGAAGGCGTGAACATCGTCGAGACTCGCGTTCGTGAGGTCTTCGTGGGACCCGATCGGGCTATGGCGATAAGGGTGGCCCGGGGGATAAAGCGCTTCGCCCATGTGCCAGAAGGCCATCCCGTAAGGGCTCATTTCGTAGCGCTGGCGGCGCTCGTTTTTGACGACGTCCCTTTGATTGTCGAGCTTGGCCTGGTCGAGCACGTCGACCAAGGAGCGCATGCGGTCCGACTCCATCCACAGCGTGAGCTCCGCGAACTGCCGCGGGACCCGCTCGTAATAGTTGGTCCGGTCGTTGTTCGTGGTGCCGTTGACCTCCGCACCGATGGGCTCGAAAGGCGCGAAATATTCGGTGTCGAAGTGTTTGCTCCCTTGGAACATCAGGTGTTCGAAGAGGTGGGCAAAGCCGGTTTTTCCCTTGGGCTCATGCCCGGAGCCGACCATGTACACGATCTCGGTCGCCACGATCGGTGCGGAGGGATCAGGGCTCAGGACCACGGTCAGCCCGTTGTCGAGCTTATATTCGATGGACGGGAGCTTGGGGATCGGACTCACCGCGGCCGGAGAGCTGGAGCTCGCCGGAGCTGGCAGGGACGTCTCGGCGAGACTCGGTGAGGGAGTGAAGAGAGCGCCGAGCAGCGCCAAAGCAACCGAGCGCAAATGGATGGACGCGGGCATGCGGGCCGAAGCTCGGCCAATTCTCCCGCTATGTCAAAGATCTCGACCGTTACTCGGCAGCGAGATCGACGCCCGCTGGCGCGATGCGGAGCGGGATGCGCCGGCTCACGAGCTCAGCGACAGCCGGCAGGCAGCCACCACAGCAGCGACCTGCACGCGTCAGCTGTCGAACCTCTTCGAGTGAGCTCGCTCCCTCGTCGAGAGCTGATTCGATGGCGCGGTCGGTGACTTTCGAACAGTGACAGAGAATCATAGGGACGAAGGGGAAGGACTGGCTGAAGCCCTACGCCGCTTGGAATATCACAATGAAAGTCACTTTCAATTGATCTCGCGAAGGATGAAAGCCGATTGCCACAACTGCTCAATAATCCACTAGAATTGTCGAATTTCGCGAGAAGGGCGATTGCCATTACTGGGCGCCCATTCGGGTGAACTTGAAAAGCTCGTTCAACAGCGAAAATCGCCGATGGGGGCCAAGCGGCTGGGGTAAATAACGAGAGGATGAAGGGCGATTCTCAAATCATCGACCTGTTGAATCAGGTCCTCACGGCGGAGCTGACAGCTATCAACCAGTATTTCATTCACGCTAAAATGCTGAAGAACTGGGGCTATCAGCGCTTGGCTGAGCAGAAGAGGAAGGAGTCGATCGAGGAGATGCGGCACGCCGATGAGGTCATCGAGCGCATTCTTTATCTCGATGGGACGCCCAACATGCAGAGGCTGAACCCCGTGCGTGTCGGCGAGGATCCGATCGAGATGCATCAGCTCGACCTCGAGCTCGAGGTCGCGGCAGTGAAGCGGCTCAACGAGGGGATCGCGCTTTCGACGTCCAAGGGTGACGGCGGGACGCGCTCACTCTTCGAGAAGATCTTGGTCGAAGAAGAAGAAGCCGTCGATTTCCTCGAGACCCAGCTCAGCATCGTGAAGGACCTCGGGCGCGAACATTACCTCGCGCAAATGATCGGCGAGCTCACTTAAAGAAGACGCGGGTGCTCGGGGGTCGCCAGGCCCGAGCGGTATGGCTCATCGGCAACCCACGAACAAAAGCCTCTAGACAAAAAGCGAATCGGCCAAGACGCGGTGGGGCGTCTTGGCCGATTGTCATTGAGCAATGAACCCGGACATCTGTCCGGGTCCGAGACGGCTCACTTCTTCGCGGCGATGGCCAAGGAGACCTCGACCTGCGAAAGAAGCTTCTTCGCGCGGGCGGGGCCGAGAGCGATCACGAGCTCCTTGAGCTGGCTCTCGAGCTTCGCCTTGTTGCCCTTGACGGTCTTCTTGCCTTCCTTCGCCATCAGGGCGCGGGCGGCCTTGTTCGCGGCGGAGCGAATGTTGTGCACGTAGGCCTTGGAGATGATCATGCCCTTCTCCTTGGCGCGGTCGACGACCTCGCTCGCAGCCATGCTGCGCGGAAGTGAACGAACGAAAGCGGCCTTGTCACCCTGGCGGATCGTCGTGCTGCTCGCGACCTTGGCTACCTTTGCCGTCTTTTTCTTGCCTTTTTTCTTTGCTGCCATTTGGAAGTCCTTACGAAAGTTTGTTGGGGCGGTCTGTTGCGATGAGAAATCCGGTTCGCGTCGTTTAGAACCGTGAGAAGCCGTCCAGCCCCTATCCCGGAGCGCTTCTCACTCTCAGCTCTCACTATTATGTGTGAATCGAGATCGATGTCCAGATCTTCGGCTAAAATTCTTCTACCAACAAACGACTCCCCGTCCGAGATCGCTCACGGCCGAGAGAACGTCGCGAAATGCGGACACTCGTCCGCGCCGCTGCTGCCAGTGATTTTTGCGCGACTCGCGGGCCCTCGCTCTCGGGTGACTCACAACGACTCTTCCTCGTTGCTCACGGAGTCGAGAGGTAAAGTAGCGAGCTTCCGCGAAGCCTCACGGCGCTGACGAGCCGCTGCCTCACGCGCCGAAAATCGTCTACTTTCGCGGAAAACTGCGCGAAAATAGGCTCAAGAGATCGAGCTGCGAGCGCACGTTTAGCTTGCGATAAATGGCCTTCAGGTGGTTCCGCACTGTGTGCGTGCTGATGTCGAGGACGCCTGCGATATCCTTGACGCGGTGGCCGGCTGCCAACTTTTCGACGATTTCCCGTTCGCGCGCGCTGAGTTTCTGCATAGAGCCGTTCGGGCCGTGGCTCGCGGGCCGTCTCTCGTTTTGCTCATCAGCCTCTGCGATTCGCGCAAAGACGGACGGGTCGCGGGCCACGTCGGGGACCTTGCCGAAGTGTTCGAAGACGCGTTCGACTGCGAGCTTTTGTTCCCAAGCCGCACTCCAGACCACCTCCTGCGCTTCGGTGATCCGGACCAATCGGAGCGCCCCTTCCAGGACCTCGTGGATTTCCACGGCGGTGAGTGGGGCCTCCAAAAATCGATATACTTCCGCTCGATTGACGGCGCCGATCAACACCTCCGGGGCACCCTGAGTCAAGAGCAGGATGCGGATCGTTTTTGGAGAGTGCGCGCGAACCTTGGAGAGAAATTCGACGGCTGCCCTTCCTTGTCCATCACCCGGCATGTCCTCGCCGCAGATGACGATCGCCGGGGCTCGCTCGGAGAGGATCTGGTCAGCGTTCCGAGAGTCCGCGCAGCTCAGAATCTCGAGGCCCTCGGAAAGGACGGACGCTCGGAGTACCGATTCCATCGTTTCCTGAGAGGCGAGCCCAAGACCCACCAAGAGCACGCTTCGATTCATGGTTATCGTCGACGACCGGCCGTCCCTTGGAGCTCAAAACGGCCAGACTGACGATCTGCTTAGGGTTTTTGGGCGGAAAGCACTTTTCGCCTGGACGAAAAAGCACCTCGATGGGTGCGCGGAGCGGAGCCTTGCGGGAACGAACTGCCCTCACCGGCCCGAGCGCACCGGCCGACCTTCGCGTGCCGCCTTGTCGCGAGCGACAATCTCATCCTTCAGGCTCTGGTAACTGCGGAGTCGGTCGGGATCGAGCTCTCCCCGAGCGACCGCTTCGCGTACCGCGCAGGCAGGCTCCGCCCGGTGTGAGCAGTCCCGAAAGCGACAGCCTTCGGCGAGCAGGGCGATGTCGTCGAAGGCGCTTAGGTCCTCTTCCGCCGTCGACGTGTCGAGGGAGAACTCGCGCATGCCTGGGGTGTCGATGATCAGGGCGCCGGAAGGGGCGATGAACAGCTCACGATGGGTCGTGGTGTGCCGTCCACGAGCGTCCTCCTCGCGCGCAGCCTGTGTGCGTTGTCGGTCTTCCCCGACAAGGGCGTTCACGAGCGAGGATTTTCCTACGCCGGAGAGACCCACGAAGCCGATGGTCTGGCGCGGAGCTGCGAAAGAGGAGAGTTCGTCGAGGCCGAGGCCGGTCTTGGCGCTCGCGAGGATGACCGGGACTCGGATCAGGCGGGCTCGGAGGCGCTCCGCGAGCTCCGGGCCCTCATCCGTCACATCCGCCTTGTTCACAATGACCAAAGGGGCGGCGCCTCCCGCTTCAATGGCCGTCAGGTAGCGTTCGATGCGCCTCGGGTTCAAGGCGCGATCGCGCGCGCCCTCGGAGCTGCCTGGCGGCGAGCAGGCGGCGACAACAGCGATCCGATCGACGTTCGCTGCGACGACCTGCCCTTGGCCATTGCGCCCAGCGGCGCTTCTCGACAAAGTGCCGGCGCGAGGCAGAACCTCCTCGATCACCGGCCACTCGCCTTTGCCCGGATTGTCGGAGCGCCGGATGAGGACCCAGTCGCCGACGACGGGCTGAATGTCGGTGACCCTCTGCGTGCCGTCGGGCTTGTAACGGCGCCCCGCGAGGACCGCGCGCTCGAGACCTCCGGCGCCTGCGACGTCCCACTGCCGCCGGTGTTGTCCGACCACGCGCGCGAGCCGACTCTCGTCGATTGCCCCGAGACGTTCGGTGGCGCGAGCCGCGTACTCGTTCCAGCCAAGGGTCAGGAGGGTGTCGTGCACGAGTGCAAGGAGGGGGCGGAAACCCCGCGCTGTCAACTGGTAGCTGGGCCCCGAACCGGCATCTGGGTTGTTCCCGCGCGCGCGTCACGTTCTCGAGGCGCGCGCTGGCTTGTCGCCATCGCTGGCCCATGGGAAGAGCACGCCCGGTGGCCAGCCCTTCCGATCCTATCGCCGTTTCGACGCTCGAGGCGCTCGGCCGCGTGACGCTGCCAGAGCTCGGAGCGGCGCGCGCACGCATGTCCCAATTGCTCAAGGAGGCCCCCTTTCCCGGCGCCTTCTCTCGTGAGCTCTTTGAGCCTGGCCACTTCACCGCGAGCGCATTTGTGCTCAGCCCCGACGAGACCAGCTTGCTCCTGATTCATCACCGAAAGCTCGGTCTTTGGCTCCAGCCGGGCGGGCACGTGGAGCCCGAAGATGTGTCTTTGCTCGAAGCGGCGCGCCGGGAGGTACGAGAGGAGACCGGGCTCGAGGAGCTTTCGCTCATGGAGTCCTGCTTCGACCTCGATATTCACCAGATCCCCGCCTACGGGCAGAGCCCCGCGCATCTGCATTTTGACGTCCGAGCCCTATTTCGGGCCCCCGATCTCCGCTTTCAGGCGAGCGACGAAGTCCAGGGAGCCAAGTGGTTCCCGCTCGCGCTCCTCGCCGAGGGTCCTCTGGAGCTCGCCGCGGGCGCAGGGACGGATGTGAGCGTGCGCAGAGCGGCTCAACGCCTCTGGGAGCGAGTTCGATGAGCCGCGGTGCTTCAGGAATCGTTCTGCCCGAGGCGCTCGCGAGTCGACTCGCCTCGGGGCATCCGTGGGTCTACCGAGATCACATTCCGCGCAGCCGAGCCCGAACGGGCGACTGGGTCAAGATCGTCGCTGGCTCCTTTGAGGCCTATGGGCTCTGGGATGAAGAGTCTCCGATCGCCGTGCGCATTTTTTCGAGCGAGAAACAGCCGGACCGTGCCTTTTTCCGGGCCCGCGTCGAAGACGCCTGGGCGCTTCGAGCACCGCTTCGGGAAAACGGCGTCACGGGTTGCCGCTTGATCAACGGCGAGGGCGATGGACTCCCCGGTGTCGTCGTCGATTCTTATCAAGGCTACGCGGTCCTCCAGACCTATTCGAAGTCTCTTGAAACCATCCTTCCCCATCTGGTGGCGGCGCTCAGCGACGTCGCTGAGCCGAAGGGGGTGCTCCGACGCTTACGCAAAGAGGACGGCGTCGAGCTCGAGGTTCTCTCGGGAGAGGCTCCTCATGAAGATCTCTTCATCGAAGAATACGGAATGCGTCTCGGGGTTGACCTGATCCGGGGCCAGAAAACCGGGCTCTTCTTCGATCATCGAGAGAATCGACGCTGGGTCAGGGGAGTTTCCGCCGGCCGGTCCGTACTGAACTTGTTTAGCTATACGGGCGGATTTTCTGTCGCCGCAGCCCTGGGTGGCGCGCGTTCGGTGACCAGCGTCGATATCGCAGAGGGCGCGGTGCGCGCGGTCGCGAAAAATTTCGAGCTCAACGGCCTCGAGGCGATCCCGCACGACGAGCACGCCGAGGACGTTTTTGCCTTCTTGGAGCGAGCGGCCAAAAAGGGGCAGAGGTGGGACGTTGTGATCAGTGATCCGCCGAGCTTTGCGAAGAACCGAGAGCAGAAGCGGGCCGCGGAGCGGGCTTATGTGAAGCTCATGGGCCAGGCGCTTCGGGTCGTGAGCCCGGGAGGGATTTTCTGTGCCGCGAGCTGCACCTCCCAAGTCAGCCCGAACGAGTTCCGCTTCCTCTTGAGCGAATCCGGCCGAAAGGCGCGCATCCGCGGGCAAATTCTCCACGAAATCGGCCACGCCACCGACCACCCGATCGCGCTCGGGCACGAAGAGGGCCGCTACCTGAAGTTCATCGCGCTCCGCGTCGGCCCGAGGGTCTGATCAATCTTTCATGAAGTCGTGTCGCGTCGTCAGCGCGAGAAGCCGATAGCCCTGGGCTTCGATGGTCTCGCGGCCTCCTTCATCGCGATCGACGAGCGCAACGATGCCGGCGATCTCTGCGCCTCGGGCCTTGAGCACTTCGAGCGCCTTCAAGCTCGAGCCACCGGTCGTGATGACATCTTCGAGCAGAGCGACGCGCATGCCCGGACGGAGCGCCTTGTCCCCTTCGAGCAGCTTCTCGGTCCCGTGATCCTTCTTCTCTTTCCTCACGTAGAAGGCCGGCAAGTCCCGACCTCTCTGGTGGCTGATGAGCGAAACGGCAGAAGCCAGCGGGCAGCCGCCGAGCGCAACACCAGCGACGGCGTCGACCTGACCGAGCTCGGACAGCGCATCGAACATGAGACTGCCCACGAGGGCGTGGCCTTCGGCGGTCAGGATGGTCTGTTTGCAGTCGATGAAGAAGTTACTGATGCGCCCGGAGGCGAGCTTGACCTGACGGCGCTCAAAGCTTCGTTCGCTGAGGATCTGGATCAGGCGCTCGCGGCTCATCGGAGACCTCCTGGGAGGGTCATGATGGGGGCGCAGTCGAGGGCTCTTGCCCCCGAACTCGACTCGATGGTTCCCTTGGTCTCTAAAGCGGCTCGCATCTTCGACGAGCCCTCTTAGGCGGGAAAGGAAACAGCGTCTAGGAGCCGGGCGAGGTCCGGAAGGACGGCCCCCGGGTTAGGAGCGACGCCTCTGGGCGTGGGCGCCTTTTTGGAAGGTGGGAGGGCGCGGCGGACCAGCGGGCACCTCGGGGTGCGCCGGGGCGGGGGCCGGCTGAGCGGGGGCGCTCTCGAGCCATCCCTCATCAGAAGCGGGAGACGTGGGGTCCGCGGAGTCGGAGCGGCGCTTGCGGCGCCGCCGCCTGCGCCTCGCGCGAAGAGCTCCCGGGTCTGCCTCTTCTCGCTCAGCTTCCGCCGGGTCGCGGGCTTCCTCGGTCAAGTCCTCGTCTGCCTCGACGTCGTCGAAATCGGCAGCGGGTGACGAACCCTCAGCGGGGCGAAGGGCGGGCTCGTCGAGGAGAGGTTCGGCGCCGGAGGACTCGACGCTCTGAGACTTCGGAGAGGCAGCCTTCGCGGCGGGCGCCTTCTGCCCGGGCGCCTTCTGCGCGGGCGCACCACCCGTCTGGACCAGGCCTCGTACCTCTGCTCCCAATTCGATCCCGATGCGCGGGGCGCTCAGGTTTCCTTCGACGCTCCCCGGACCTTGGACTTCGATCCCATCACGAGCCTCGATGTCCCCGTGCACAGAGCCGGCAATGGAAACGCTGTGAGCTGTGATGTTGCCGATGACGGTTCCTCCGCGACCGATCGTCAGGGGGCCGTCCAAGCGGAGATTGCCTTGGACGCGACCCTGGACTTCCAGAGCGCCCTGACCGCCGAGGTTACCGATGATGACGACGCCGGCTCCGAGCACCGAGGTCTCAGTGTTACTTCGTTCGCTGGACACGTTAGAGATCCATCTCCACTTTGCCGCGGAAGGTGGCGCCATCCGCGATCGTGAGCCGCGGCGCCTTGACGTTGCCGAGGAGGCGCGCTCCCGCCAAGAGGTCGACGCGCTCCGTTCCCGTCACGTTCCCTTCGACCATCCCCGCGACCAAAACTCGTCCACCGACGACGTCACTTTTGACAGAGCCGGTGGGAGCGAGCTCGAGCGTGCCGCTCACGCTGACGCGTCCGAGCACACGCCCGAGGATGCGGAGATCGCCTTCTGCTTGGACTGTCCCGTCGATAATGATGCCCGGGCCGATGATCGAGTCTGCCAAATGTGCGCTTCCTTGGGGGCCGATGGTGCCGCGTAGCTTAGCCCTTTTCGCTAGCGGGCGTCGAACGCCGCCAAAATCTCGGCGGATCGTGGCACCGATGCGCGGAGCCAACGGGCGAGGAGATTCTCGCGGACCGGCTCCGGGAGCCCGCGGGACCGAGCCCCGGTCGCGGCGTGGAGGACAATGGCAGCGGACACGCTCAGGTTCAGGCTCTCCACGAAGCCGCACATGGGGATGCGCACGGCGGCGGAACAGAGCGCGCCTACCTCTTTTGAGATCCCTTCGTGTTCGTTGCCAAAGACGAGGGCGAGCTTCGGGATAGAAGCGAGATCGCTCGGGACCCAGGCCCCCTCGGGGTGAGTCATCACGAGCTCATATCCGGCGTCCTTGAGCTTCTGAGCTCCGGCCACAGCTTGTTCGTGGTGATAGAGATCGATCCACTGGTGACTCCCTTTGGTCACCTTGTTTGCGGCGGCGAGGCGCGCCTTGCTGCCGATAATGTGCACGTCCTGCACCCCAAATGCATCACAGCTGCGCAGGACCGCAGAGATGTTATGAGGATCATAAGGATTCTCGAGGACAACCGTGACGTCGCGGGTTCGGGCCGCGAGGACTTGCTGCATCCGCAGCAGACGCTCAGGGAGCGCCATTTCACTGAGCACGGAAATGACTCCCGAAGCGGTCCACTCGCGAGTCGGCCCAGGCTGAGGCAGCCCGTCCGCCTCAGGTGGCGCCGCGTTCGGGCGAAAAATATCCGCGTCCGCGAACCTCATGGCCCGGGGCTTGTCCCATCTTTGCAGATCAGGTCAAGAGAGAGAGCCATCCCTTGCGGATGCCGTTTCCAGCATTATCTTTCTCGGACCATGGCCTCCGATAAGGTTCTCGAGTTCAACGACATCAACTTCGCAGATGAGGTGCTCGCGTCAGACAAGCCCGTGCTCGTCGACTTCACCGCCTCGTGGTGCGGACCCTGTCGACAACTCGCTCCGATCATCGATCAGGTCGCCGAAACGCTCGGTGAGGAGGCGAAGGTTGGCAAGCTCGACATCGACGCCTCTCCGCTCACCGCTGGTAAGTACGGTATCCGCGGGGTCCCGACCGTGATGGTCTTCAAGAACGGTGAGAAGGCCGATCAGCACATTGGTCTCACGACCAAGAGCAAGCTCCTCGAGCTCGTTCGCGGCTAAATGACTGGCCCGGTCCTCGGGCGGCGTGCTTGGCCTCGCTCGGGGGACGGGCTCTTCGTTTTCTGTCTCGCTCTCACGGCCCTCGGATGTGGCTTTCGCGCACCGCCGAGTCAGAGTGATCCTGCGTCCTCACGGGCTCCTTCCGAGGAGCCCGTGGCGCGCTGGGAGTATCGTCCAGAGGGCTCCGCTTCCTTCAAGTTTGTCCTCGACCTGTCGGGGGGCGGTCGGCTTTGGGTCGACGCCCTGGGAGGGCGCACGTACGACAAGAGCTCGGAGCGCGGTGACGTTGCGCCCGAAGTATTGACTGGTGTCATCGAGCGGGCCGGAAGGCTCCACGGCATCAGTCGCCTTGGACGTACCTACGTGACGAGCGCGCCCCTCTCGCCGTGGACGACTGCCTTTGAGCCGCCCGAGCTCTTCACGGACTCTGCGATCTCTCCTCGCACCGGTGAGTTCTTAGGGCTCAGCGCGGACGGAGCCCTCTGGGTATCGAAAGATCTGGGAGCGAGCTGGAAGAAGAGCGAGGCGGCTCCTTTCTTTACTGCGCTCGAAGCAGGGGCCGAGGGCGTCTATTTGGCGTCCCTCCCCGAATCCTACCTCCTCCGGGAGGCGAACGGAGAACTCAAGGTCCTCCCAGCCACCTTCGGCGGCGCGTCTTTCGAGCGAGGCCCTGACCTGCGCCTCGGGCTCGAAGGACCGAGCGGTTTTGTCCCTCTCGAGAAAGAGAGCGCGTTTTCCCCGCGGGCCGAGCTCGTGAACTCTATTTACCTGCGCGCAAGCTCCGTTCGGGCCGGGCATGCCGCATCGAGTCCTTCGGGCGACGCTGTCTCCTTTGTCAAACAAAAGGACGGGGGCTTTCGTCTGTGGCGCGGATCTCTCGCGGAGCCTTTAGTCGAGACGGACGCCACGCTCGCATGTGAACCGAAGCGGGTCGCGCTCGGTGACGGCGGAATCTTCGCGATTTGTGAGAGCCGCGCGGGACGCGAGCGGTATGATTTTCTATATGCTCCGGTGGGCGAACCCTTTGAGAAGCTCTGGGAGGGCCTGCGAGGGGACAGCGAGCGCCTCAGGATGGCGGTCAAAGGAGAGCGACTCGCTTGGCTCGGTTTCTGTCCTCCTGGGGAGAATGAGCCTGGGTGCAGCCCTCTCGGTGTGTTTTGGGGCTCCGCTCGGGGCACCCGGAGCGTGGCGATCCCTATCCCTGAGGCGACGAGCGCCCTTGAGCTGGCCTTTGCGGGCGACGGCGCTCTGCTCGTCTTGACCCAGAGGCCGCGGGATCAACATCTCCTCCTCTACCGGGTCACAGAGGCGGTCGCCGAAACGAGCAAAGCCTCCGCTCGAGGGACGATAAAAGAGCGCGCCGAGGACCCGCCGCGCTTTTCTTTGAGCTCTCTCGATCTCTCGAACCTGCTCCCAGGATCGCTTGGCCCTCTTCAGTCGGTCGCTCTCTTCCCTTCGGATGGTCCCGTCACCGGCGTCGCGATCGGCGATGGTGAGAAAATCCTGACCGCAGCCTTGAACGCCCAGCTCCATTTGGTCGGCGTGGGGACGGTGCCGGAGGCAAATCTGCGGCTCGGAGGATATGGAGATCGAATCCTCGGCATTCAAGAGTCGACCGGGCGTGTGATCGAGTCTCTCGATGGTGGGCTGTCTTGGAGACGCTCCGAGGTGCCGGCGCTGCGAGGAAAGCTCGGGCTCCATCATGGGGTCTCTTGCGCACAGGCGGGCTGCGTCTTCGGCGATGAGCTCTTTCGGAGGGGGTATGGAACCGCCGCCCGCAGCTTCGCCGCCACCGCGAATCAGGAGTCAGAGGAGCGCGCGGGCCAGCCGCACCTAGGAGCACGGATTTCCTGCGACGCGGCGGGGGCTCCTCGGATCCCGCTCGATGGCGCGAACTCGCGGCCCACCGCTCACGATGCCGCGCGTGGAGATGTCTTTTGGTCGCAGGTCGCGTCGCGTTCGTCCGACGGGAGCGCCTGGATCTATCAAGCGCGCTTCGGCGCGAGGGATATTGAGCGGGTGAGCCTGCTCCGAGCCGTCTCGGGCACGCGCGGTCTCGCGATGACGGTCAGCGAGCAGGTCGAAGGAGCCGCGGCGCTCCGTTATCTTTGGAGGAGTGAGCCGCGTGGCCAAAGGGTACTGAGCTCACTCGAGGTCGCCTGGGACAATCGCATGCTGGGACAGACCTGCTTCGGGCGCCTGCCCTTCGATGTTCCAGGGTCGGCGCGGGATTACGAGATCATCGGGGACGGTCGAGCGCGGGCCAGGCCCGCCTTGCTCAGTATCAGCGGGGAGACGCTTTACCTTGAACTGAGCGGACGAGGGCCAGGGCAGAGCGGGCTCTTCGCCTTCGATGAGTGCGGGAAATCGCACCGGATCATCGACGCCGTGCCGCCGGAGCCCGCCGATCCGCGGGTGAGCGAGCGTGAAATCATCCGTGGCAAAGATCAGGACATCTTCCTTCGCCTGTCCCGCGATGGCTTCATTGTCGCGGCGACCGGGAGCGAAGGTCGTTCTCGAACCATGCGTCTGGCCGGGGTCCCCGAACGCTCCGATCTCGTCTTCTCCGTGAACCTCGGGTACCTTGGAACTGTTCCGCTTTTCACGACCATCATTGCGGACACGGAGGGTCGCTTCTGGCGGGCCGAATCTCTGCCCATCGAAGAGCTCCTCTCGCCTCGGCCGCCGCGCCGAGTGCGCGCGGCGCTCCTCTCGGACGCGACAGACCCCCTGCGCCCTTGCGGTGCCAGTGAGCGCAAAGACACCGTACGCGTCGTCTCTCCGGCGTTTCCCCGAGGAGAACGTGAGGTGATCGTGAAGACCAGAGAGGGCCAGCGCCGCCTCGTCGTCGGGCGGGCTGTCGTCCATGGTACACCGGAAGATCCTTGTATTGCCGCCCTGGAAGCCTTTGCTCGGGTCCCGGGCGGGCGCGACGAGTCGGACGAAACGGAGCTCGGCGCTCTGATCGACGTCACCGGAGAGGGGGTGAGCTGGCTCTTTGAAGAGAAGAAGAGCGAGCGCGGTTCTAGTCTGTCAGCGCTGGCCCTCGGCTGCAGCACTTTGAAGGCCGAGTCGACGGAGCTTGAGCGTGAGAGCTCGAGCGCAGACGACGCCCGCAATGTAAAGGACATGCCAGGGGCGGAGCCCGCTGCGTTCGCCCTGGTAAATCGGGCGCACCGGAACCTCTGAGACACGCAGCCCCGCCTGAGCGAGGGTGAGCAGAAGGTGACCGGGATATCCGTAGCGGGGCCAGAGCTCCGAGAGAGGAATCTGTTCGGCAGCCTTGCGAGAGAGCGCCGTGTAACCACACTGACTGTCGCCGATCCTGAGGCCCGACAGGCGGCTGGTGAGCCAGGCGAGGAAGCGCGTGCCGAGTCGGCGCAGGACGGGCATCTTTTGCCACTCGGGGTGCAGCAAACGATTGCCCTTGACGTAGTCGGCTTGGCCCCTCTCGATGGGCTCAAGGAGTTGAGGCAGATCGCTTGGGCACATTTGATTGTCTCCGGCCATCACGACGAGCACGTCCGCACCCCGGCTGAGCGCGCATTCGTAGCCTGACAAGATGGCGGCGCCGACCCCGCGGTTTTCGTCGTGCTCGACGATGATCGTGCGGTGGTCTGCCGCTTTGCGCGCCACCTCGAGCGTGCGGTCCGTGCTCTTGTCGTCGACCACCACGATGAGCTCGACCGAGGAAGGAACCCCAGTGAGCGTTTGCTGAATGCGATCTTCGACGCAATAGCACGGGATGATGACAGCGACGCGGCTCATGGGATCTCGCGCCTTGTCAGCGCGCGCGGCCTTGTACTAGCTTTTCCCGGTGGCAAAAAGCAGGCCGAATCGGCTCCTTCTCGCGCTCGCCGTGCCTGCTCTTTCGCTCTTGGGCTGGCTCGCCTACGCGATCCTGAGTTTTCCGAGCGATCAAACTCCCGAGGGCGCCTACCTCCGGGTGGTCAAGGCCGTGAACCAAGGAGAGCCCGAGGAGTTCTTCGCCTACACGGAGGAAGCGGCTCAACACGCCTGCTATACGATCCTCGACTACAGGCGGCGGACTGTGGATTTGATTCGCGCTGCCTATCCGGACGAGCGCAGGGAGGCGGCCCTCGCTCCGTTCCTCGAGATCGCCGGGCTCAAGGATGGGCCAGCTGTGTTCGCCCATTTTGCGCGAAGCGAAGGTTGGCTTTCGCAGCTGCGCCACGATCTCTCCGCTGTGAAAGCTGTCGAGGCGTCGGGCGAACGAGCGAGCGTCGTGACCGTAGTCGGGACTCGTTATGCGTTTCGGAGAAGGCCGAACGGTATCTTTGGCCTGACCGCCTTCACGCCGTTTTTGGTTGAGGAAGCGGACCGCGCTGCGCGGGATTTTGCGACCGTCGAGAACGTGGCTAAGGGGTACCAGACGAGCCGAGCAGCCGCTCCTTGAGCTCTGCGTAGGTGTGGCCTGGTTCAGGCTGGGTCGAAACGGGCGCGGAGGTGGCGACGTAGCCGGGAATCTTGGCGCCGAAGGGATCGCGCCCACCGCCGAAGCCGCCGGCGTAGTTGAGCAGGTCGGAGCGACCGGTCTGTCCGAGGAGCGCGCAGGCCTTCCTGGAGCGCCCGCCCGCTTGGCAGGCGATGATGGGCTCGCTCTTTCCTTCGAGGAGCGCTGTCGCGATAGTCAAAAAATCAGGATTCGGGACGAGCGCACCCTGCTCGTCGCGCACCAGGAGAGGTACGTTAAAAGCGCCTGGAACGTGCCCCGCCGAGAACTCCTCGACGGTTCGCACGTCGAGATAGATTGAGCCCGCGGCTAAGAGCCGTAGCAATTCTTCATTGTCGATGTCTCTCAACGGGGCCAAAGTACGAAAGAATTACCCGGGACGAAAGCCCGTTTCTCTTTTCTTTTCGGTCCACCGTGTCAGATCCAATCGTTCGCTTCGTCCCGCTGGGCGGTCTCGGCGAAATCGGGATGAATTGCTTCGCTCTGGAGTGCGGCGAGCGCATTCTGGTCGTCGATTGTGGAATGGGTTTCCCCGACGACGATCTAGGGGTCGATGTTCTGCACCCTGATTTTTCTTGGCTTTATGAGCGCGAAGACCGCATCGAAGCGATCTTCATCACTCATGGTCATGAAGACCACATCGGCGCGCTCCCCTACCTCATCCGGAACCTGAAGAAGGTCCCCCGGGTCTTCGCGCCGCCCCACGCGAGCGCCCTCATCCGGGAGCGCTTCGCCGATCACGAGCTCGACAGCGACTGCATCGTGGAGACCCCCGTTGGCTCTCGGACCGAGCTCGGTCCCTTCTCCGTGGAGAGCGTCGCGGTTGCTCACTCGATCATCGATGCAACCGCGCTCGCCATCGATACTCCCGTCGGGACCATCTTTCACACCGGCGACTTCGATCTCGACTCCTGCCAACCTGCGGGTCATCTGACGGACGCGCTTCGTCTCGAGGCCCTCGGGCAGCGCGGCATTCGGGTTCTTTTGAGCGACAGCACGAACATCGATACCCCAGTCCGAAAAGGCTCGGAACAAGGCGTCATCGAGGCCCTCGAGCGGTTGATCATGCCGGCCAAAAATCGCGTCGTGGTTGGGCTTTTTTCAAGCAACGTGCATCGACTCGACGGAATTTTTCGTATCGCGAAGAAGACCGGGCGCAAGGTGAGCCTGCTCGGTCGCAGTCTCACGAAACACTATGCTGCGGCGCGCGCCGTCGGGCAGCTCCAGAATTCCGAGAGCCTGCTCGTGGGGCCCGAACAGATCACTGGCTTGCCTCGAGACAAGCTGATCGTCTTGGCCGGCGGCAGTCAGGGCGAGGCGGCTTCTTCGTTGCGTCGGCTTTCCCTCGACACCCACCAGAGCCTTCGTCTCGAAGAGGGCGACATGGTCATCCTCTCTTCGCGGGTCATCCCAGGCAACGAGCGCGAAGTGTTCACGATGCAAAACGACCTCTTGCGTCTCGGCGTCGACGTGCGCTCACGGCTCACGGATCCCGACGTGCACACGAGCGGACACGCGGGCCGCAGTGAACAAGCGCAAATGATCGAGTGGCTCCGGCCGGACGCCTTCATTCCGGTCCATGGCACCCTGCACCACATGCGAAAGCACCGGGACCTCGCGCTCGAGCTCGGGGTCCCCGATACGGTGGTGGTCGAAAACGGAACGCCGGTGCGCATCCCGAAGGCGGGACCGCTCTCCGTTGAGCGGCCGGTGCGCCACGGCATCACTCGAATCGCGATCGGCGGCGAGGAGCTCGACGCGGAAACGAGGCGACGACGCCAGGATCTCGGACGGAGCGGGGTGGCGGTCGTGGCGCTCGCGGTGGGTGAGAAGCGGAACCGGATCGAATTCGGTCCGACCTTCAGCGCATTTGGCATTCCAACGGTGGATGGGGATGCGAGCGCGAAGCGCGCGGTGCGGCGAGAAGTCGAGCGAGTGGTGTCCGAGCACAACTCGCGCTCCGCTCTCCCTCTCGAAGAGAGCATTCGCCGAGCTGTGCGACGCATGATCCAGGACTGGACAGGGACGCGGCCTGTGGTCGAGGTACATCTGGATCGGGTGCGATGAAACAGCTCACGGTGGGTTCGGGAGCGATGAAGCGACTCACGTTCTCTTTTGTCTGCGGCGCGCTCCTGTCACTATCCGGCTGCAGCCGGGTGAGCGAGAGCCGGCTGACGGAAGAGCGCGCCCAAGAAGCGCAGGCAGAAGAGAAGAAGCCGTCCCCTGCCGCGACGGAGGAGAGGAAAGCAGCGCCAGCGGGCGCAGGCGAAGCCCAGCACAAGGAGGGCGCGGCGGACGCGGGCGAGCAGGCTTATCGCTACCAGACCTCCGGGCGCCTCGTGGCGATCGGCGATCTGCATGGGGATTTTGAAGCGACGCGGGCTGTTTTTCGGCTAGTGGGAGCGACGGACGCGGCGGATCGTTGGGTCGGGGGGACGCTCACGATCGTGCAGACCGGAGATCAGCTCGACAGAGGCGACGGTGAGCGTTTGATCTTGGAGTTTCTTGAGCGGCTCGCCGGAGAAGCGAGCGCTGCGGGGGGCCGGCTCATCGTCCTGAACGGCAACCACGAGACGATGAATGCGCTCGGGGACTTCCGTTATGTCACGGCGGGTGCGCTGAGCGCGTTTGACGGCTCCGAGGAGAGTCCGCTCGCGCAGGTTTTCCCGAGTCAGCTGCGCGGGCGCGCTGGCGCATTTTTGCCCGGAGGAGCCTGGGCCAAGAAGCTCGCGGAGCGACCGGTCATCGTTCAGGTGAACGACGTTCTGTTTGCCCATGCGGGGGTGCGCGCGCCTCACGTGGACTACGGGATCGATCGCCTGAACCGGGAGACGGCCGCCTGGCTCCGGGGTGAGTTGCGCCATCCTCCCCGACTCATCACGGACGAGGAGGGCCCTCTGTGGACACGGGTCTACGGCAATCCTCGGCTCGATGACGAAGCTTGCTCTGTGCTTACGAGAGCTCTCGAGCGAGCCAAGGCTCGGAGGATGGTCGTGGGACACACGGTGCAGCAGGGCGGCGTGAGCGCCGCGTGTGACGAGCGGGTCTATCGAATCGACGTTGGACTCTCGGCCTATTACGGTGGCCGTTCGATCCAGGCTCTCGAGATCTTGTCGAACGGCGCCCGCGTGCTCACGACGCCCCGGTAGGCATTCTTTCCAGAACGCTCTTCAGCCCCCCAGCGCAGGGAAAGACTTTCTCTTTTCGGGCGCTCGGGACTGACCCCCGTTTCCAAAAAAGTGAACCAGGGGGGGGAGTTGGACTGACCGCTCGACCAGTCGGCGGGGCGGGTTATCCTTGCTCTTTCGGAGGTAAGCTGAATGAGGGTGATTCGAGCTACCCGACAACTTTTTTGTGTCGGGGTATTGGTGGCTGGCGGGCAGCTTGTAGGGTGTGGTTCCTCGAGCGAACCTGACGGAACGGGCGCTGCGGCGGGAGCCCCCGACGACGGCGAGGATGGAGAAGGGAGCGGCGGTCGCTCCGGTGGTGGTCGATCCTCCGGCGGCCAGGGCGCTGGCGCAGGGACCGGCAGTGGTGCTTCTGGCAGTGGTGCTTCTGGCAGTGGAGCCTCCGGCAATGGGGCCTCCGGGGGTGCCGATGGTGGCAGTGGGGCCGGCGGCAGTGGGGCCAGCGGAAACGGCGTCGGTGGTCAAGGTGGCGCGCCGGACCTTCCCGACACCCTGACCACCTGCAACATGGGCGGAGCGCTCAGCTTCGGAGGCGGCGACGAGGTGGTCCTGATCGATGACTTCGACGACGACGACGCCCTCTTCGAAAGCAATGGTTTGAACGGCGGCTGGTACGCCTACGGCGATGGTTCGAACGGCACTCTCACACACAGCGAAGGCTTGGTGCCGGTTTCGGGTGGAGTCCGCGGCGGCGCGCTCCGGGTCCAGTCGGAAGGATTCACGGCCTGGGGCTCGGTTTTTGGTGCTTACTTGAGCGAAGGCTGTCTCTACGACGGCTCCGCGTTCGATGGATTGACCTTCTACGCCAAAGGTCAGGTCGAGGGGGGGCCGAATCAGGAGCTGAGCGTGCGCCTGGTGAGTCTCGAAGACATGCCGCCGGAGCAAGGTGGAACTTGTGACAGCGACTGTTGGAACTCGCACCGCGTAAACATCGAGGTCGGCGGTTGTTGGCGTCGCTATTCGTTCCGCTTCGACGAATTCTTGCGCGCGGGACAGAGCACGAGCAGCGTCGTTCCTTCCGAGCTCCACCTGATCGACTTCGCGCTGAGTACGGTGGACAGCGCGGACGTTTGGCTCGATGAGCTCGCTTTCTTCATCGGAGATGCTCCGGGGGAGGAAGAGATCTGCGACTGAGCTCGTGGGGGGAATGAAGGGTGGGGACCCTCGCTCGGCGCCTCCCGGCGCCGAGCAAGAGGGACCCTTGCCGCGCGCAGCCGAAGGCGAGCACGGCAAGGAGTGGAGGCGGACGATCCCGCGGGGGAGCCCTCAAAAAAGGAGCTCGAAGCGGCCCGGGGGACGCGCCCCCTCTTTCCCTGGGGCGCGGGTCCGCTCTTTTTGAGGCGAATCAGGCGGTCGGCGTCTCAACGCTGCGGAAGATCTCGACCGAGCTGAGCACCTGGGGCTCCTTGGGGCGGTCGTTCGGGGCACGAGGAACGTTGGCGATCTTCTTCACTACGTCCTGACCAGCCACAACCTTCCCAAAGACCGAGTGACGACCGTCGAGGTGCGGCGTGGGGCCTTCAGTGATGAAGAACTGAGAGCCGTTGGTCCCGGGGCCGGCGTTGGCCATGCTGAGGATGCCAGCGGTGGAGTGCTTGAGCTCGGGGTGGAACTCGTCGGCGAAGCGATAACCGGGACCACCCATGCCCCAGCGGCTCTGAGCGCTGTCATGACGGCTCGCGGGATCACCACACTGGATCATGAAGCCGGGGATCACGCGGTGGAACTTCACGCCCGAGTAGAGGGGCTTCCCGGAGTTTTTCGAGTTGTCGACAGGATCGGTCCAGTCCTGGGTGCCGAGGGCGAGGCCCACGAAGTTCTTCACCGTGTTCGGGGCGCGCTTCTCCTCGAGCAGGACGACGATGGCACCTTGGGTCGTGTTCAAACGGGCGTAGAGATCGCCCTCGCCGGGCACGTCGATGTTCGGAAATTCCATACTTTTCTTCCTTTAGCTCCGTGAGCTCTCTTGTTCGGGTTGGTTCGGGCCTTATGCGCGGAGCGCGTACCCTTTGAGCTGAGCGTCACACGAGAGGCAGCGCTCAGGTAGCGAGTCTTTGTGATAGATCTGACCGCAGCGCGGGCAGAGCAGCGCGTCTTCCTCGAACTTGATCGGTTCGTTCGAGGCGGCGCAGGAGACACCAGCGATTTGGTCGTCGACGATGGTCTGCTCGTGGCCGGCTTTTTCGTCGGGCGCGGGCAGCCCCTCGGTGATGGACTTGTCGACGTCGAGGATGTTCGGCACGCGCTCAGCAGCTTCTTTGAGCAAGTAACTGAGGCCGCGGGTGTTCGCGCCGAGGGAGAACTCGAGGGTCTTCTTGTCGGCTTCGATCGTCACGCGGTCGCCGCGGATGCGCAGGGTCTTGATCTGGAACCAGCGGACGCGGGACACGTCGCGACCGTCTTCGACACCTACGCCGGCGTCGCCGATGAGCAGCGCGGTCTCGGCGGGGCTGCCGAACCAGAGCGCGACGCCCAGGCCGAGGCCCCCCACAGCCACGAGATAAGAGGCGAAGGCGACCGGGGGATCGATCACCCACAGCGCGAAACAGCCGGCGCCCAAGATGAGCGAGCCGAGCATGCCCACGACTGCGACCCAGGTGGGCATGAAGGTGGTCGATGTGGCGAAGCGACGTTCTTTGCGTGTGGGCTCACCCGAGCGAGCGGCGGTCGAGCGAGACTTCTTGCGAGGACGGCTGGTCTTGGCGGACATCGGGGGGTCCCAGAGTACACGAGGACGCCGAGGCGCCAAACACTCGGTCTCCACGGACAATGACGCGTGCCCAGGGGCTCCGGACCCATGAAAATTCGCTCCTTTTTCGCGAGCGGCTCTTGTAGCCTCCAGCTGAGTGGGACTTTTCCGCGACAAGGGAGGCTGGTCGCTCGAGCGCTGGGTCCTGACGATCCCGGCGCTCGGTCTTTTGACCGTGGCGCTCGCGCTGTCCTTGGGTGGTACGTCGCGTCCGATTGTGAGCGCTCAGGTTTACGGTGGACCCACCGACGCGAGTGGTCCCTGGAGCGGGCGCATCTTCGTCGTGCAGGAGCTCGATGAGGAAATTGTGCCCTGGGCGGGGGCGCCGGTTGAGGTCGTGCGCTCGGGGGGAGGGGTGGAAGATCGGGTCCAAGGGGAGACAGGGCCGGAGGGCTGGCTCGACGTGACCTTGCCGGCGCGCGCGAACCCGAGCGGTTTCTCGATTCGGGTGATGAGTTTGTTGGACGGGAGTGTGCTCGCCGAAGGGAGCCCGGAGTTTCCCGTCGAGCGTTGGGCGACGGCGCCGCGGCGCGGGCTCTCCCCTGCCCAAGAGAGGCGAGCGAGGCTCAGGCTTCCGAGCGGCGTGCTTTCGGTGCCTTTTCGTTCGCGACTCGAGCTCGAGCCGCTTCGGTGTCTGGGCGCGGGCGCTGAGTGGGCGCGGCTGTCGGGCGCGAAGTTCCTCTGGGAAGGGCGACCCCTCGAAAGGCTGGAGCTAACGGACCCAGGCCCGCGAGAAGTCCAGATCGAGCCGAGGGAACACGTCGTGAGTTTGGACCGAGGTTGCCTCGGGGAGCCTGACGCGCCGCGCGTTTCGCTCACGCTGCCGGTGGTTCCGGGGGCCCTCCACTTCGAGAAAAGAGGCGAGGACCTCGCCATCCTGGCGCCGATTCAGGTTCCGGCGATTTGGTATACGTTTGTGACCGAGAGCGCACGCCTTGCAGGGGGACGCCTCCAGCTTGTGGCGGAGGCGGATGGGACGTCAGCGGGCCTCTTGCCGGCGCGTCTGGTGCCGAAGGAGCCCGATTTGTATCTGGTTCTCTCGACCAGCCCTGATGGCCGCTCTCCGAGCACTGTCGGTTACCCGCTAGTGAGCCAGAGGCGGACCTTCGACGCGGTCGATGGTCACCTCATCGATGGTGGCCCCGATGCGCACCAGCGAGAGACGGAGCGTCGAAGGCGCATGGTACGCGCGCTCTTCGGCTACGTAGCGGCGCTCTTCGCGCTCTCGCTTTGGCTGTTTCGACTGGTCATTCGCCGCTCGGACGACAAGCTGCTCGCTGATTTGCGGCGCGGCGAGGCGCCAGCGGGGCTTTTGTCGCGGCCCCGGGCTCGCCCGAGCGTCGTCGCAGGTCTAACCATCGCGCTCGGGCTCTCCCTCGTCCTGCTTTGGATTGCCGTGTTCGGCGGAACGGGTTAGCGATCCCCCGCGTGTCCTCCGAACCGAAGAAGAGCTTGAGCCCAAAAGAGGCGCGGCGTGTCGCCATCGGCTTCGTCCTGCTCACGGGTTTGTTCGCCTTCGTGCTCTATCCGTACTTCCGCCCCGCGCCCGCTCGCTTCGCAGTAGCGAATATCCCGGATTTTGAGCTGGAGCTCATCTCGGGGGGCTCGTCCGGAGATCGGGTGCGTCGGATCGATCTCACGGACAAGCCCCTGATCCTCGATTTTTGGGCGAGCTGGTGCGCGCCGTGCCGAGGCCAGACCCATAGTCTCATCCAGGCGTATCCGAAGTTGGCCGAGCGAGCGACGGTGCTCGGTATCGCGACCGGAGAGCCCCTTGAGGCGGCCAAGAAGTACGCGCTCGAGAGCGCCACTCCCTATTCGAACGCCTATGACGACGATGGGCTCTTGGCGCGCACCCTCTCGGTTTCGACGCTGCCCACGCTGCTCATCGTCGACCCCACGGGGCGCATCCTCGCGGCCACCACCAAACAGCTCTCGGCTGAGGAGATCGTGGGACTACTCGACACGGCCCTCGAATCAGCGGAAAACTAGCGCCTCATGCACGATTGGCTCAACGTATTCCTCCTCGGACTCATCCAGGGGGTGACGGAGTTTCTCCCCATTTCCAGCGACGGGCACCTAGCGCTCTTCAGTCTTCTCTTTGACGTCAAAGACAGCGGGCTCTCCCTCACCATCCTCCTGCACGCGGGGACTCTCCTCGCGACCTTGCTTGTCCTCCGGGAGCGGGCGATCCCGGCTCTTTTTGATGGTCTTCGCGCGCTCGTGAAGCCCTCTCTCTTCAAGACGACGCCCGCCGGGCAAGACGCGCTCTTTGTGATTGTCGGTTCGATTCCGACGGCGCTCATCGGCCTCGGTCTCAAGAGCTTCGTCGAAGAAGCGACGGAGTCTCCGATCTGGATCGGGCTCGGCTTCCTCGGGACCGGCCTCGCGCTCGCGAGCACTCGCTTCGCGCCCGCGGGAATCGTGGAGCATCCGAGCTGGAAATCGGCGCTCTTGGTGGGGTTCATGCAAGGCTGGGCTGTTCTGCCGGGCCTTTCTCGAAGTGGCTCGACGATCGCGACGCTCCTTTTCCTGGGCGTGGAACGGCGCCGCGCCTTTGAGCTCTCGATGCTCATGAGTCTGCCGGCAGTGCTCGGGGCGATCCTGCTTGAGATCCCGGAGATCGCGCACATTCAGGCCATGGGCCTCGCCATCTTTGGGACTGTCATCGCGTTCGTCAGCGGCATCGGCGCGCTCTTGTTCCTGCGCCGTGTCGTCGCCAGCGGATTTTTCCCGTGGTTCGCTCTGTGGGTGATTCCTCTCGGCATCGCCACCTTGGCGATGGCGCGCGCTTGGCCCTAAAGCTTCCCTGAGCTGGGGCGGCGCGTGAACCCAACTGCCCGACCGCTGTCGAAATGGCAGGATAGAAGCGTGCTCTCTGGACTCGCCCCGCTCAGCGCAAACCGAAGGACCGCCCTCGCGGCCGCCTTCTGTTTTTCGTTCGCGCTCCACGGGCTCCTCTACTTCGTACTCAAGGCGCAGAAGCCGAGCCTGCCGCGGCTCGAGGTGACGAACTCCGCGCTCTTCGGGGCGACCTTTGAGATCGACACTGTGCCTTCGAGTGCGGAGGCGCGGGGAGATGGAGCGAACGGCGCGACGAATGAGCCCGGGGCTGTGGGCGCAGTAGGCGCGGAGAGCGAGGGCGGAGCAGAAGCGGAAGCTCCGAGTGAGGCGCAAGGGCCCGACAAGGTAGACGCTTCAGAGAGCGCGCCGGCGGAGGAGAAGAAGCCCACGCCACCCCCCAAGGCGATTCCGAAACCTTCGTCGGCCGCGCCGAGCCCTCCGATAAATCCCCCCGCGCCCGCGCCGACCGAAGGGGCGAGTGCATCGCCGAGTCCGCGTGCACCCTCGAGCGCGAGCGCACCTACAGCGGCGAGCTCGCCGCCTGGGACGAGTGGGAGCGAACCGAACCCATCCTCGGGCGCCTACGGTCAGCAGGGCGTCGCGCGCGCTCGCGCGTCGCTCTTCGCGGCCTTCGTCCGGACCTTACCGCTCGCGGGGAAATTGCTGCCCGCCTGGCTCGACGCCCCTCTCGATGAGAAGCAGAAGGTGCTCGTCGAGCTGCGGGTGGACGCGAGCGGACACCTCCACGAGATCGAGATCGTGCGCGGCGATACGAAGTCAGTGCTGGCGCGGACGGCGCTCAAGAACGAGGCGTTTCTGAGCCGTGGTACCTTCGCTATCCAAGGAGAGCGGGAAGGACAAATGCTCATCGAGCTCTCATCGGAGATTCAACAGCGCGCTCCGAGCGAGGAAGAGGACGCGGCAACGAAGGTCGTCTCCCTCGGACAACGGATCCCTGACAGCGCCCCTGGGCAGCCCCCGACGGGCGCTTATTTCACCTACGGCAACGGCCGGCACATCGAGCTGCGCGCCTCGATTGTGGACATCGCCCGCTGAAGACCGCCCGCTTAGGCGCGCTTTTGCTTGACGGCGCTCCCGCCGCTTCCGATCCTGGGCCCCTGTGACTTCTCCGAGCGCTTCCGAAGGTCTCTCTCCCGCTCCCGTGTACCTGGCGGTTCTCGCCGGCGGCAGCGGTACCCGATTTTGGCCCGCGTCGCGTAAGCTGCGTCCGAAGCAACTCTTGCCGCTGGGGCCGGCCTGGCCGAGGAGTCTCCTCCAAAGGACGGTCGAGCGCCTGCTTCCGCTCACGGATAGATCACGCGTTCTGATCATGACCGGCGCGCACCTTCGGGAGGCGAGCCTCCGCGAGTTGCCCCAGCTCACCGCCGACAATTTCCTGGCGGAGCCGCGGGCCAAGAACACCGCGCCGTGCATCGCCTGGGCCACGGCGCTCGTCTTTCGGGACAACCCGGACGGCATCTTGGTCGTTGTCCCGAGCGACCAACATATTGCCGACGAACCGGCGTTCCGCGCGGCTGTCGAGCGCGCCATCGAGTCCGCGCGCGCCGGAGCCATCACGACGATCGGCGTCGTGCCCTCGCGGCCGGAGACCGGTTTTGGCTACATCGAGCGGGGCGCCCCGCGCGCACCGGGAGTCTTTTCGGTGCAGCGTTTCGTCGAAAAGCCGAGCCTCGAGAAGGCAAAGGAGTACATGGCTTCGGGGCGTTTCGACTGGAACGCTGGCATGTTTGTGTTCCGGGCTCGGGACATGCTCTCGGCGCTCACTCGCCACGCACCGGAGCTCGCGGAGGGCGCTCGGAAGGTCGCGGCGGAGAGGGACGATAAGGCGCGGTATGAGGCGGCCGTCGAGGCGTTCTTCGACAGCGCACCTTCCATCTCCATCGACTACGCGGTCATGGAGAAGGAGGAGGGGCTGGCCGTCGTCCCCGCGGAGTTTGGCTGGAGCGACCTGGGGAGCTGGGAGAGCGCTTGGGAGCTCGCGGAGAAGGACGATGGCGGCAACGTGGGAGCGAAGGGAGCGCTGTTCATCGACGCTTCCAATAACCTCGTGCAGAGCTCAGGCACGTCTGAAAACAGGACGATCGCCCTCCTGGGCGTCAGCGACTTGTGCGTCGTCGACACGGGAGACGCGCTCTTGGTCATGCCGCGCAGCCGCAGCCAGGATGTTCGGCTTGTGGTCGAAGCGCTCAAGGAGCGGGACGAGACGCTGCTCTGAGCGTCTCGCCGTCCTCAAGCGAGTTCCACCAGCGGAGGCTCAGCCGCGAGCGGTGCGACCGCGCTTTTTCGCCTGCTTCGGCTTCGGTGTCTCTGCCTGCGGGGTGTCTCCGCCGCGGCCCTGGAGGCGCGAGAGTTCGTCGCGCAAGCGAGCAGCGGTCTCGAACTCGAGGTTCTCGGCCGCTGTGAACATGGCCGAGCGGAGCTCTTCGATGCGCTCGGCGAGATCTTCGGGCGTGAGACCCACACCGGTCGTCGGCTCTTGGAAGACCTCGGCCTGGGCTGCGGCAGCCTTCTGCTTGGCCGCTTTGCCGCTCTTGGTCGTGCTCTCGGCGGCGGGACTCGGGCGCGTGACCTTCGGGACGGAGTAGTAGTCCGCCTCGCCACCAGCCGCGCTCAGGTCCTTGATGGAGCGACGGACCGTCGAGGGGGTGATGCCGTGTTTCTCGTTGTAGGCCTTCTGGATCTCGCGGCGACGGTTCGTCTCGCTGATGGCCTGGGACATGGCGGCCGTGATCCGGTCGGCGTACATGATGACGCGACCTTCTGCGTTTCGGGCGGCGCGGCCGATCGTCTGGATGAGTGAGCGTGGACTGCGGAGGAAACCCTCTTTGTCCGCGTCGAGGATCGCCACCAAGCTGACCTCCGGCAGGTCGAGCCCTTCCCGGAGCAGGTTGATGCCGATCAAAACGTCAAACTCGCCAGCTCGGAGCGCCTTCAAGATCTCGACGCGCTCCATGGTGTCGACGTCTGAGTGCAGATAACGCACCTTGATGCCAAGCTCCGCGTAGTACTCCGTGAGATCCTCGGCCATACGCTTGGTGAGCGTGGTGACGAGCACGCGCTGGTCTTTGTCGATGCGCAAGCGAATCTCGGCGAGCAAGTTATCGACCTGGCCGTCCACGGGCCGAACTTCGATCTCCGGATCGAGGAGACCGGTCGGACGGATCAGCTGCTCGACGCGGGCATCTTGGCTGCGCTCGAGCTCGAAGTCTCCCGGCGTCGCGGAGACGAACAGCGTCCGCCGCATGTACTTTTCGAACTCTTCGAAGCGCAGCGGCCGGTTGTCGAGGGCGCTCGGCAAGCGGAATCCGTACTCGACGAGCGTCTCTTTGCGGCTGCGGTCACCCCGGTACATCGCGGCGATCTGGGGCACCGTTTGGTGAGACTCGTCGAGGATGAGCAAAAAGTCCTCGGGGAAGTAGTCGATCAGCGTCGGCGGAGGATCGCCCGGGTTTCGGCCGGAGAGGTGCCTCGAGTAGTTCTCGATGCCCTGCACGAAGCCCATCTGCTCGAGCATCTCGAGATCATACTGAGTCCGTTGGGCGATGCGCTGCTTCTCGAGGAAACGCCCCTCACGATCGTAATAGTCGAGCCGCTCGCGGAGCTCTTCGCGGATCTGCTGGATGGCGCGGCTCAGGTGCTCCTTGGGGGTTACATAGTGGGAGCCGGGGTAGATCGAGTAGCTGGAGAGGCGCCGCGTGATCTTGCCGCGGACCGGGTCGACCTCGCTGATTTCGTCGATCTCGTCGCCGAAGAACTCGACGCGGATCGCGAGCTTTTCTTCGTAGGCGGGGAAGATTTCAACGACGTCACCGCGCACGCGGAAAGTGCCGCGGTGGAAGTCGACGTCATTTCTTTCGTATTGGATGTCGACGAGCCGACGCAAGAGTTCGTCGCGTCGAAACTCGACGCCTTTGATCAGTTCGATCAACAGACCTTCGTAGCTCTCCGCGGAGCCGATGCCGTAGATGCAGCTGACGCTCGCGATGATGATGACGTCTTTGCGCGAGAGGAGCGCGTGGGTCGCCGCGTGGCGCATGCGATCGATCTGATCGTTGATGATCGCGTCCTTCTCGATGAAGGTGTCGCTGGTCGGGATGTAGGCTTCGGGCTGGTAGTAGTCGTAGTAGCTGACGAAGTAAGCGACGGCGTTGTCAGGGAAAAGTTCGCGCATTTCCCCGTAGAGCTGGGCGGCCAGCGTCTTGTTCGGGGCCATGATCAGGGTCGGCAGACCCATCTGGGCGATCACATTGGCGACCGTGAAGGTCTTGCCGCTCCCGGTGATGCCGAGCAGCGTTTGGTATTGTTTCCCCTCCCTGAGACCTGTGACGAGCTTCTGAATAGCCGCGGGTTGATCACCCCGAGGCTCGAACTCACTAGCGAGTTTAAAAGGAGAAGACATGCAGAGCGGACCACTTCTAGCACTTGTTCGCGCGCTTTTGACATGGAAATCACGGGCGCTACGACCACGTTACTTCGTGGGTCGTTTCTCATGACCGCTCTTGCCCGTTTCGATCGGATTGCAAAGTACTGACGCGCATTGCAAGATCGAAAGACGAATGGGGCCGAAGTGCTTGAGCTGCTCAAATTGAGACAGCGCCTTCGGCACGATCATTCCGCTCAGGGAAATAGACTTATGCGCGGAATGCCAAGACCCTCAGGCAGCCCCCGCGAAATGTTCAGCGCCTGCACCGCTTGCGCCGAGGCCCCACGGCTCAAATTGTCGATCGCCGCGATGGTGAGCAGGAGCCCGGTGCGGGGATCGAGGGCGTAGGCGAGGAAGGCGCGACCGCTGCCGCGCACCATCAGCGTGTCTGGCAGCTGGCCCTCGGCCATGACATGCACGAGCGACGAGCTCGCGTAGGTGTCGAGGGCAGCCTGGCGGCATTCCTTGAGTCCGACGCCGGGGCGGGGCTTTACGTAGCAGGTCATGAGAATGCCCCGGGTCATCGGAACGAGCTGCGGCGTAAACAGGACACGGAGCTCTTCGCTCGAAGCAGCGAGGCCGAGCTCCTGTTCCATCTCGCCGGTGTGGCGGTGTTGTCCCGCGACGCCGTAAGGACGAACGCCCTCGGCGGTCTCCGGGAAATGGAAGCGGAGGTTCGGCTTGCGTCCGCCGCCGCTCACGCCGCTCTTGCCATCGGCGATGATCGGTGAGTGTTCAATGAGTCCGTTTCTGAACAGGGGAGCGAGCGGGAGGATGGCGCTGGTCGGGTAGCAGCCAGGTGCGGCGATCAGACGGGCGCCTTCGAGCTCCTTCTTGTGAAGCTCCGGCTGGCCATAAACGGCGGTGGGCAAGAGGTCGGGACGCGGGTGAGGGCCGTACCAGCTCTCGTAAGCAGCCTGGCTCTTGAGCCGGAAATCGGCGGAGAGATCGACCACCTGGACTCCAGCGTCGTAGAGCGCTCCGCCCAGCTTGGCGCTGGCGGCGTGGGGAAGGGCCGTGAAGGCGACGTCGATTTGTCTCGCGACTCGAGCCGCATCCGCCTCGTCGAAGCTTTCGAGGGGGAGGTCTTCGAGCTCAGGGATCCCAAGCACACTCGGCACAACCTGTCCGAGCTTCTGTCCGGCGTTCTCACGTGCCGCGACAAAACGGAGCTCGAGCTCCGGGTGTCCGTCGAGGAGACGAATGAGCTCGGCTCCTGTGTAGCCCGCTGCTCCGATGATGCCCGCTTTGAGTTTTGCCATGTGCTCCTGCTCTCCATTGTTTGCGCCATGCCGAGGCGCTTCGGATCCAAAAACAAAAACGCGACCAGCACTTTCGTACCGGCCGCGTTTCGCGTTCGAAAGATTGTTCGGGTTTTAGCGCTTGCTGAACTGGAACTTCTTACGAGCGGCCGGCTGACCGGGCTTCTTACGCTCCTTGGCGCGGCTGTCGCGCGTGAGGAAGCCCGCCTTCTTCAGGGCCTTACGACGCTCGGCGTCCTCGGCGATCAGGGCGCGTGCGACGCCGTGACGAACAGCTTCAGCTTGAGCGCTGTGGCCGCCGCCTTTGACGAAGGCACGGATATCGTACTTATCGACGAGCTCCAGGAGCTCGATCGACTGCTTGGCGACCATCACGGAGGTCGGACGGACGAAGTACTCGGCAATCTGCCGACGGTTCACGGTGATTTGCCCGCTGCCGGGCGAAATCCAAACGCGAGCCACCGCCGTCTTGCGCTTACCAGTTGCGTAGGTTTCGGTTGCACTCATGGGTCAGGACCTCACACGGAAAGCTGCTTGGGCTGTTGGGCTGCGTGGGGATGGTCGTTCCCCGCGTAGATCTTGAGTTTCTTGATGAGCTGACGACCCAGCACGTTCTTGGGCAGCATGCCCTTGACGGCGTGGCGGATCGGGAGCTCGGGCTTGAGCTCGATGGCGCGCTCGAAGCTGATGCTCTTGAGGTGGCCCGGCCTGCCGCCGTGAGTGTGATATTGATGTTGGCTGGGCTTGTTCCCGGTCATCTTGACCTTGTCGGCGTTGATCACGACGACGAAGTCACCGGTGTCCACGTGGGGGGTGAAGCTCGCCTTGTGCTTGCCGCGCAAGACCATAGCGACCTTGCTCGCCAGCCGGCCGACGGGCACATCTGCCGCATCGACAACCCACCAAGCGCGCTCTTCTTGGGCGCGTGCGGCGGAAGTGCTGATTGTTTTCATGTTTGGGTCCTCTTGTGTTGGGGATGGGTGGGAGGGCCCACCGACGTCTTGTGACTCGCGCGGCTGCTGCGATGAAGAACAAGACACGTGTCGGGCCCCGATCTCGCGAGCGCTGAACCGTCCGCCCGCTTGCGCGGCCGAGCGACCCGAGGCCCATCGAGTGGGTCTCCCCCGAACGGGTGCCGACTCGACCTCCGTCGCCGGAGGTAAAATAGGTCCTTTCGAAGGGGACCGCGTCCTTAGCCCCAGTTTTCCTGGGGGTCAAGCGGCCGCATCCCATAGGGGCCCGGCTCGCGACGGGACTTTATGAAGCCGTGGGGGCGGCGCCCTGCGGGCTTCCCGGGAGGTTTGGCTTCTGGGCCGCGCGGACAGGCTCCCGGGCCGAGGAAGCCTGGGCGCCGCTCGGAGCGTCCAGTTGGGACGGTTCCCAAGGGGCCTCGAAGGAGAGTGGAGCTCGGCGTCGAGGCGTCCATCGCACCCGATGAAGACGAGCTTGGCAAGGATCGATCGAAGGTGATGAGCCGCCCACTCTCTCAGGTTGTGCGCGCCGCGCGCGCGCCCCGGAGGCGCATGAAGGAGAGACTGTGCGCGGGTGCGCGGAACGGGAAGCGTGTGTGATGTCAGAGCGCATACCTTGCGGCCATTCCGACAAGAGGAGAGACGTTCGGTGCTCGCTCGACAGGGAAAATCCTGTATGATCGAGTGGGGTTCGCGGGCAAAGAGACATGCTGTGCGAATGCCCGTGTTGGTTCGCCCGAACATCCAAGAAGAGGCATGAGTTCCCCCACGAATCAGCGAATCCTCGACCGCATGGTGTCGGATGGATTTTTGACTCCAGAGCAGCGGGAGGCCGCCCTCAATCACATCCAGGCTTTTGGCGACCGGGCCGAAGAGGCCCTGATCGAGGCCAATCTGGTCCAAGAAGGAGAGCTGCTCCGCTACCTAGCGAACGCCTACCAGACCCGCTTCGTCTCGACGGAGAAGCTCGCCAAGGCGGACATCGATCGCGGAACCCTCGACAAAGTCCCTAAGAAATTGGCGATGGCGCATACGGTCTTCCCGGTGCTCTTTGAGCCGGCGTCCGGGGTCTTGAGTGTGGTCACCGCTGACCCGAACAACCAAGCGGCGCTCGATGAGATCCGCCTGGTCAGCCGGGTGCGCGAGGTGCGTGCATTTGTTGCGCGCCCGCGCGCCGTCAAAGCCGCGGTCGCTAAGGCCTACTCGGGCGACATCCACGCCTTCGCGAACCTCGATCGCGCCGCTCACGCGCAGTTTACGAACATGCTCGACGTCTACGAGCGGAATCTCGTGAGCGACGAGAGCATGGTCGTCTCGCTCGCGCGCGAAGACGGAAAGAGGGAGCGTGTTCTCTCGCCGGAAGAGCTGGAGAATTCGAACAAGACGGGCCGCGTCGCGACTGACCGCGCCTACGTCGAGACCCTGAATGTTCTTGTCAGCCTTCTCGAGAACTCACGCCCCGATCTCCGAGGCCACTCATCCCAGGTCGCGCGGCTGATCAAAAAGCTAGCTGAGCGTATCGGTCTGAGCCCGAGCCAGCTCGCGAGCTTGCAGGTGGCCGCCTTTGTGCACGATCTCGGAAAGATGGGCGCGTATCATCTGACCGCGCTCAACGTCGCCGAATACGAAGGGCACGCGGCCCAGGCGAAAAAAGTCGTGTCGATGCCGCTTCGGCTCATGGAGGCTGTGGGCCTGACGCACGATACGCGCTCCGCCGTCGAACAGATGTACGAGCGCTTTGACGGGCAGGGTTTCCCGGCTGGGCTCCGCGGCAAAGATATCTCCCTCGGCGGGCGCATCTTGGCGATCGCCGACACCTACGCGGACCTCACGCAGAACCCTCGGAACCCTTTCCGTAAGAGGCTGCGCCCGGCAGAGGCCTGTGAGGTCTTGGTCCGCTACAAGGGCACGATCTTCGATCCGAACTTGGTCGACTTGTTCAAGCACTCCGTGACCGGTGAGGACCTGAAGGCGCGCCTCTTGGCCAATCGCCATCGCGCGATCGTGATCGATCCCGATCCCGAAGAGACCACGGTGCTCGAGCTGCGCATGATCGAACAAGGCTTCGAGGTTCAACAAGCGCGCACGATCGATCAAGCGCTCAAACTCCTGCAGTCGGGTGAAGCTGAGATGGTTGTGAGTGAGGTCGATCTCGGTCCGGGCGGCGGAGATGGATTTTCGCTGCTCGCTGAGGCGCGCAAACACGAGTGGGGCCAGAAGTTGCCTTGGATCTTCGTGACCTCGCGCACGGGCAGCGCCGATGCACGGCGGGCCTTCGAGCTCGGGGCGCAAGACTTTATGACTAAGCCGGTCGTCGCCGATCTGCTCGTCGCCAAGCTGAAGCAGATCATGGAGCGCGAGGCCGTCCAGGGCGGGCTCAATCGGGGCGTCTCCGGGTCACTCGGCGAGATGGGCCTGCCGGACATGGTGCAGGTCCTGTGGCACGGTAGAAAGACAGGCTTCCTCAAGATTCGATCACAGTCGGAGCGCGGCGAAATCCACTTCGTGAGTGGTCAGATATATAACGCGATGTGGGGAAATCTCCGGGGTGAGGAGGCGTTCTACGCCATGCTGAAGCTCAAGGACGGAACATTTGCCCTGGATCCGAACATGAAGGCCGAGGCTCAGGTCATTCAAGCAAGCCCCGAAGCTCTCTTGCTCGAAGGCATGCGTCGACTCGACGAAGACGCGAGATAAGCTAAGCTTATAGCTCTTGCGCTTCCAAATTGGACGGGGAGCCAGGACGCAAGCAAGGATGGCTGCTCTCACCGGTTACAACAGCAACGTGCGTCACCGCGGGCGTATCTTCCACATCCAAACGGAAGATTCCGGCGGGTCACATCAGCGAGTCATCACGCATCTGTTTGCCGATGGTGGACGGATCGTGAAGTCGATTCGCAGCGAGTATTCCGAGCACATGGACGCGCCGAACCTTTCCGAGATCGTGCGCGGGATCATGAAAGACCAGCACAAGGCGATGTTCGTTTTGCTCCGCTCCGGCGGACTCGACGAGCAGATCGGCTTCGACGACAGCGACCCCAAGGCGTCGATCGATGCGCGCGTTTCCCAGTCAGGGACCTTCGAACGCTCATCGGTGACGCCTCCGGTCACAGTGCGCTCACCTCCGATGGAAGCGCCCGAACCTCCGCGCGTGACCATCAAGAGCGCTGCGCCCCCTTCGAGCGGCGAGCGCACCTACGCTTCGCCGCGCCCGGCTTCGATCTTTTCGACGCCGCCGAGCGCCGACGCGGGCCTGTTCGGAGAAAAAAGCGCGCAGGAGCGCTCCCTCGACGAAGCGATCCTCGAATACCTCGCGGACGCGGTGCCCCCTTCGATCGCTAAGTAGAGCTCTCTTCGCGGGAGGGGCCGGCGCTCGGGCACGGGACTCTAAAAGCTGCCCCGGAAGCCGGCGCCGCCCGCGTAGACTTCCGGCGTCAGGCGGACGTTGCCGAATTGAGTCTCGAGAGGCGCGCGAGCGCTCGCTTTCTCGGAGGGGGAGGTCAGAAGCAGGATGACCCCGGTCACCGCGAGGGCGCCGCCGGCCCCGAGCAGAATGGTCGAAGCGGTGGCGAGCGAGAGCGCTGAGTCGAGCCGACCTGCGTCGCTCCCGGAGCAGACGTCGTTCGGACAGGTCAGGTGGTTCGCCTGGTCCAGGGCCAGGCCCCCCGTGACCGCACCGGCGCCCAGCGCCGCCGCGCCGACGCCGATCCCGATCCAGCCGAGGACCGGCTGCGTCGACTTCCGGCGGGGCGGGGCGGCCGCCGTCTGAATGGAGGCGTCCGTCTCGAGAGCTTCCGGAGGCGTGGCTTCGTCCGCGGCAGCAGCGGCAGGATCGGGCGAGAGCGTAAGGGTCAGCTTTTCGTCGCCGGCTTCTTCGAGGGTCACCTCGGCGGTGGCGTCGAGATAACCTTGTTTGCGCACGGTGACGGTGTGGCGCCCGGGATCGGTCGGCCGCCTGACACCGATGAGGGCGCTACTCACTTTGACATCATCGATGAGGAGCTCGACGTCCTCCAGCTCTGGATCGAGCTCGATGGTGAGCTTGGCGATGCGAGGCAGCGTCTCGTCGAGGAGCTTTCGCGCGCGATTCTGCGCATCGAAGAAGGTGCTCGAGGCTTTCGGATCGATGTGTTCGAGGGAGACCTTCTTGAGGTTCTCGGTGCCTTCAACGAGCCGGCCCAGGGCGATCTGGCATTCGCCGATCGCGGTCAAGATCGTCGGGGCGTGGTAGAGCTGTTCGGCGCGCTCGAGCTTCTCGAGAGCCGCGGGACAGTCCCCCTTGTCCTTGAGATCCATGCCGATGAGAGCGAGCTCGCGCGCGGCAGCTTTTTCGTCGGCAGTCGGGGTCGCCGCGAGGGAACGCGGGGCGATTCCAGAGAGGCTCAGGGCGAGCAGGAGCGCGAGGCTCGGCCTGTGGAGTCGGACGAGCTCACTCGGGAGATGCGACTGGCATTGGCTGGACGGTCTCGGACTACCCGGGCTCATGGCGGCCATGATGGCCCAGGGGGCACCGCTGCGTCACCCCATTTTGAATGCCCTCGGATCGCGGCTCAGAATCCGACGCGATCGACGACCGGCGGAGGGGTGGGCGCGGGCGGGGGAGAAGCAGGCTCTTCTTGGGGCGGGGCGGCCTTGGGCGCGGAGGCGCGCGGAGGGGTCACCTTCTTCGGCGCAGCCTGAGCGGGCTTCTTCTCGGTCGCGGGCGCTTTGGAGTCTGTCCCCACCAGGGAGTCCTTCGTTTCTGCCGCGCCGTCCGTTTCGTTCGGACCATGGGCCTCGGCGGCCTCGGAGTCTTTTCCTGAGGCCTCGGAAGGCTCAGCTTTCGGAGATGGTTCCTCTGCCTTGGGTTCGACGATGACCGGGGGAGCGGCCGTGGATGACTCTACGATGGGTTCAGGGGTGGTCGCGCCACGGCCGAAGACGAGGAACCCGGCTCCGAGTGCGCCGAGGCCAAAGAGGGCCACGGCGAGCAAGAGCGGGAGGCGACTGTGGGTCGTCTTGTGCCCGATGGTGACGGCGGCGCCACCGTCGGACTCGGAGCCGTGAAGCGTCGCGCCGCTCGTGTCCATGAGCGCAGGCGCGGTCCCGCCGCGGCTCGTATCGTTCGGGCTGACGAAGGTCTCCGCCAGTTGGGGCACGAGGGCGAGCGAGTCGCCGGAGCTCGAGTCCGAGGAGGGACGGTCGCCTTCGACAGCGCCGAGAGACCGATCGAGCGCGCGGATCAGCTCTTCCGCGGACTGGAAACGCATGGCCGGATCTTTCGCGCAGGCCTTGGCAAACCAGGCGTCGAGGGCAGCGCTCACATGAGGCGCGCGGGAGGAGAGGCGAGGCAAGTCGTCAGTACAGATCGAGATCAACAGATCGCCGAAGGATTCACCATCGAAGGCGAAGGTCCCGGTGAGCATGTTGTAGAGGACCATGCCGAGGGAATAGAGATCGGCGCGGCAGTCGACGTTGCTCGCGCCGCGGACCTGCTCGGGGCTCATGTAGAGGGGCGTTCCGAGCACGGTGCCGGTGCGCGTGGTCGAGCGCTCGGAGAAGTCCTCCATCTTGGCGACGCCGAAGTCGAGGACTTTGGCGGTCCAATCACTCTCATCATCGTCTTCGCTGCGGACGAGGAAGATGTTCCCGGGCTTGAGGTCGCGGTGGACGATGCCGCGGGCGTGAGCGGCGGCCAGGCCTCGCGCGACGTGACGGGTGACCCGGCAAGCATCCTTGATGGAAAGGCAACCTTCTCGGTTCACCCGTTCTTCGAGGGTCTCGCCCTCGAGGTACTCCATCACGATGTACGGCAGGCCGCTTTCGGTTGTCCCATGGTCGAAGACGCTCACCACAAAACGGGAGCGGAGCTGCGCTGCGGCCCGCGCCTCGCGCTCGAAGCGTGCCCGGAGCTCCATCGAGCCGGCATGCTCGGGGGAGATGATCTTGATCGCGACGCGCTGGCCGAGGCTCTCATGGACCGCAGTCCAGACCGTACCCATGGCTCCCCGGCCCAGTTCCCTCTCGAACCGGTACTTGCCATCGAGGAGATCGCCTGCCTCGATGACCGCTGGATTCAGGTAGGGAGTTGCCATGCTCTGACCGACCGACGAGCGAAGGAAGCTCGCGGCTCACACTACAGGGTAGACCCCGCGGCCCACCCGGAACAGTCCTTTTTTGGCCTCTGAGGGGCCGACTCTTCGTCGCGGCGGCACTTCACGAAGTGCCCGCGCGCGCCCATTCTTGCTGGGTTCGGCGTCTCGGCCGGCTTTTCGAGCTATCAAGCCGTGCCTCGCAGGACGCGCTCGGAATCCGCCCTCGCGAGTGGTCCTACGCTCGCGTAATCCCCTTGATTCCGGACCCTGAGCGTGACACTTTCCCGGGCCCCTGGTGGCCCGGCTTCCAAGCCGGTCTCCAGTTCGGGCGAGGTAGCCAAGTGGTTAGGCAACGGTTTGCAAAACCGTCATACGCCGGTTCGAGTCCGGTCCTCGCCTCAGAAATGTCAGCCCCCGCGTCGAGCCCCGCTGCGACGCCCTCGGGCATCCTCGGTCCTTTCGGTTTGGTCTAGACACCCAAAGCCTACGGGAACCGGGCGATGCCCTTACTTATTGAAATGACCCACCCTGGGGCGACAAGAGCCCTCGGGGCACCTTACCTACTGCGCTCAGTCACGGCGACCTCGGAGTCGCTGAGCATCGAGGCGATTTTGGCGCTCAGTTCGGCGCGGCTGAAGGGCTTTTGGAGGTAGCGGCTCTGGTGGGGGAGGGGCTCGGAGAGCGGGAGCTGGTCGGCGGGGTAACCGGACAGGAAGAGGACCTTGAGGTCGGGGCGTCTCCTCCAGAGTTCGGCGGCGAGAGAGGGGCCCGTCAGGCCGGGCATGACGACGTCCGAGATCAGGATGTCGAAGTCGTTGCCGCTGAGGGAGAAGACCTCAAGCGCATCCTTGCCTGACTTTGCATCGATGACGGTGTGGCCGAGGGACTCGAGGAGGCGGTGGGTGGCGTTGCGCACGGCTTCTTCGTCCTCAACGAGCAGAATATGAGCGGAGGATGAGGGGCGAGTGCTGATGCGCTTTTCGGCGGGAGCCTTCGCATCGACGGTTCGAGGCAGGTAGACCCGGAACGTCGAGCCCCGACCGAGTTCGCTTTCGACGTCGACGTAGCCGCGACTCTGCTGGACGATGCCGAGGACGGTGGCGAGACCGAGCCCGGTGCCGAAACCCTTGGTAGTGAAGAAGGGCTCGAAGATCCGCTGCACCACTTCCGGGCTCATGCCCGCGCCCGTGTCGCTCACCGAAATCACCACGTAGTCGCCTGCTGGGATCTCGACCGGGCCTGAGACGAGAGGAGCCTTGAGCGAACGGCTTTCAGTGACGATCCGAATCTGACCTCCGTCGGGCATCGCTTCGCTCGCGTTCGTCACAAGATTCAAGAGAATCTGCTCGAGGCGCGACTCGTCGACTTTGATCTTGTCGGTCGAGGGATCGAGCTCGAGGACGAGCTCCGTTGTTGCCGGCAAGAGTCTCCGGAGCAGCGGCTCGAGCTCCCGGACCTTCTCCGCGGGACACAGGACGACCGGCGAGAGGAGCTGTTTCCGCCCAACCGCGAGGAGCTGTTGAGTCAGTTTGGCAGCGCGGGTCGCGGCGTCTTCCACCCGGAGCAACTCCTCCCGGGTCAAAGGAGAGAGCTCCTGCTGGCGGAGCAAATTCTCCGAGCTGCTCAGAATCACAGTAAGTAGATTGTTGAAGTCGTGGGCGACGCCTCCCGCCAAACGTCCGACGGCCTCGAGGGAGCGAGACTCGAGCACGCGGGCCTCGAGAGCGAGACGAGCGACGTGGGCGCTGTGTTCTTCCGCTTCAGCGCGCAAGGTCTGCCGGGCAGCATCGCTCACCGCTCGGAGCAGGACGTGGGTGATCACCGCGACCAGGACGAGCTGGAACGTGATCTCAGCCCAGGCCTGAAAATGCCCCATGTGGGTCAGGGCCGGGCCCTGGAGCGCGAATCCGCCCACGATGAGGGAGCCGAGGCCGCTCAAGATGAAGGCTCCGCGCGAGCCGCCACAGAGCGCCGCCAGGACGACCAGCGTCATATAAGCGAGCATCGCCGGCGGGTTCGCGATACCCCCGCGGACCGCGACAATGCCCGTGATGAGCGCGAGCGGGCCGAGACAGACCAGGGTCCCCGCCCAGGTCGGGTGCTCCTTGTAGATCTTCAGGCAGAGCGCGAACACTCCGAGCAGAGCGACGTAGCTGACGATCACGCTCCACGGTTCGTCGCGGAGCCAGGCTGTCGCGAGGAGGAACAAAACGAAGCCGCCAGCGCTGAGCGAAAACGCGCGGATCGCAGTTGCACGGCTCTTGGAAAGAAGCTTCTCAGTCGCCGCGTTGAGGTCGATCACTCCGAGACGAAGGTACGTGAAAGGGCGAGCGGCGCCAACCGATCGCTACTTTGGCGATTTCGAGCGGGCGCGAGCGAGAGGCTTGCAGCGTCGTTCATAGCCGGCTCTCGCGGGTCATGGCGGGGTCGGTGGAGGTAGGGAACGCGCGAATCTCAAAATGAGATATCGAAGTGCCGCGGGCCATTTTTCCGCGCTCTTGTGGGGCGATTTTGTCGTCGGCGTTCGCGAGGTGAGGGGGGCGGGATGGTGCGGGAGGACGAGGAGAGCGACACGCGGAATGTGAGTCGTCTCAGAGCAGCTCCGAGAAAAGCGGCGCAGAAAATAGGACGCTGGCGGTGGTGCAGGGCGGTCCAAAGGAAAAGCGGCACCGGAGGGGTTCCGGTGCCGCTTCTCGGACCTTCACGAGCGCCGCTTCCGCGGCGCTCGCTCCGGATCATTCCTCGGGTAGCTCCTCGCACTCCCCCTTCTTTGCGGCGGTGATCCCTGCCGCGGCGGCGACACACTCGCTGGAGTACGTCTTCCCATCGCAGCCACAGACGGGATCGTAGACCGCGTCACAGGCGTCAGGGATGACCAAACATTGCCCCGTGAGAGCCTCGTTTGTATCTCCGCAGGTGGGGTCGTTGCAGTAGTATCCGTCGGCGCAAGCGACGTCCGCGACTCCGCCGCAGGGCTCTTTGGTGTCGCAGGCGCCGAGGGAGAGGATCGAGGTGCCGGCAGCGGCGGCCATGCAAGGGTTGGCGTAGGTCACGCCGTCGCACCCGCAGACCCGATTGAGCTCCTTCGTGCAGCCTTCGGGGATCGGGCGACAGATGCCCTGTTGGTCACCACTGCCGCACTGGGTCTCGGGGGAGAAGTGACAATATTCCCCCCTTTCGCAGCTAATTCCCAGGAGTCCACCACACACCTTGCCAGGGTCTTCGCACTCGCCCGACGACGCCACCGACACGCCGTAGCTGTGAGCGACGCAGCTACTCGAATAGGTATTACCGTCGCAGCCGCAAACAGGCGCGTAAATGTCGGGGCAAGCCACGGGGAGAGCCTCACAGGTTCCGGTTTGGTCCCCCTGGCCGCAGGCGGCTTCGGGCTCGTAGACGCAGACGGTTCCCTTCGGACAAGTCTTGCCTATTAGGCCGCCGCAGACTTCCTCTTCGGCGCATTCTCCGGGCGCGCTCACGGAAACGCCGTGCATCTGCGCTTCGCACTCGTTGCCATAGGTCTTGCCGTCGCAGCCGCAGACAGGATCGTAGACGGCGTCGCAGGCTTTGGGACGTGGAGCGCAGGTTCCGGGACCATCCGCTGCGCCGCAGCGCGCGGAAGGAGGGAAGTGACAGAACTCGTCCTCACCGCACTCGTCTTCTGCGCGGCTCCCGCAGGAAGCTCCCGCCGGTTTGCACTCGCCTTCCGAAGAGACAGAGGTTCCTGCCGAGCGGGCGACGCATTCGTTTTCGTAGGTCTTGCCGTCGCAGCCGCAGACGGGCGCGTAGATCTCGGGGCACACGTCCGGGCGCGGCCTGCAAACGCCTGTCTGGTCGCCCGCACCGCAGCGCGCGCTTTCCTCGAAGGAACAGAACTCTCCCTTGTCACAGGCGGCGCCGCTGAGACCTCCACAGAGGACGTCACCGCCGTCCTTGCAGGCGCCATTCTTCGCGACGGAGACGCCGGCCATGTGTGCGGCGCAGGTGTTGCCGTAGGTCTGATCGTCACAGCCGCAAACCGGCGAGTACTCGAGGGTGCAGAGCTCGGGGAGCTTGGTGCAGACTCCCGTTTGATCTCCGGCGCCACAGCTCGCTTTGTCGTCGTAGAGACAGAACTCGCCCTTGCCGCAGCTCGTGCCGACAAGCCCGCCGCAGACCTTGGGCTCGGGACCGTCGCAGCTGCCGTTCTTTGCGACGGAAACGCCAGCGGCGTTCGCTGCGCATTTGTTTTCGTAGGTCTTGTCATCGCAGCCGCAGACGGGCGCGTAAATTTCGGGACAGGCGTCGGGGAGCAAGGTGCAGGTCCCTTCGCCTCCACATTGACTGTCGAACTCACAGAACTCGCTCGAGGAGCATTCACTCGACTTCTCACAGCTCGCGCTGTTGTCGCCGATGCGTCCGACTTCACAGCCCTTGGCACCGAGCAAAGCCGGAACCAAAAGTGCCCACCCCAAAGCTTGGAGGACGCGGGCTCGGCCTTGTTCTCCTTGTTTCCCTAAGATTTTTCGCCAGTTGTCCATGATGATTGTCCTCTCAGTGCTCTCGTTCTTCGGTTCCTGAGATAAGTTGGTTGTGATGGGTCAGTCGCGCTGCGCGGAGATGCGCGCGCGGAGGCGTTCGCGCTCGGGGGAAAGGGCCCCTTGCGGATACTTTTGAGAGTGAAGAGAGAGAAAGCGCTCGGCGGCCTTCTGATCGCCGCGCTGCACCGCCAAAAGAGCGCTCTCCATGAGCTGGGTCTCCTCCGCGAGCTCGCTCGCCGGGCTCAAGGCAGGTGATCTTCCGGTGATTTCCGGCTCCTTCGCCTCGAGTATTCTCTGACTTGGCTTCGAGGGAGCTGGGGCTCGCGTCTTCGGCAGCTCGGCCGCGTCAGGAGCATCCGGGGCTCTCGGCAGTTCGGCCTCCGGCTCCGGTGGGCGCTCGATCATGCGCGCTTGAGCGGGAGGTTCGACAGAGAGGTTTTCGTGCACCTGTGCCCTCGGCGACGGCTCTTCAGAACCGGACAACAATGCTGGGCCGACGAGGGCGCCGCCTCCGAGCGTAACGGTCACAAGCACGGCCTTGGTGGTTGTGGTGAGTCCCCAGAGCTTCCCGACGAGGGTCGTGGCCTCGGGCGCGTGGGCGCTGAGTCCTCCTCCGCTCGCTTCGAGACCCGCCGCCTCGGCTCCGAGGGTCGCGCTCGCGGCGCCGACGAAGAGCCCTGCGCTGATGAGCTGCTTCTTGACCCGTTCCTGGTCCCTCTCGCTCGGCAAGTCCTCTCGGAGCGCGGAGATCAGGTCGTCGATATCGTGTTTGTGCGCTGGCATGGGGAATCTCCTCGAGGGCTAATCTTCGGCCTGTGGAGCTCGTTCGAGCTCACGCACGCGCGCGGCGAAGGCCTTTTTGGCCGCGCGGATACGGGAGTAGACGGTGTTCAGAGGGACACCGAGGATCGGCACCATCTCGGGCGCCGACAGACCTTCGATGGCCGAAAGCACAAAAGCCTCACGCTTCTGTTCGTCGAGCTCGTCGAGGGCGCGCTGGGCGAGGCCCAGTTTTTGCCGCTTCTCGAGGGTGAGGGCGTGGCTTTCGTCGCCTGTGGTCTGTTCGACGGCCTCTTCGGTGGCAAGAAAACGGGCCTTTTGCCTCGCGCTTTGTCTTCGGCTGCGGCGCGCGATGCGGAGCGCGATGGCGTAGAGCCAAGTCGTGATTTCGTGGCGCCCGTCGAAGCTGTCGATCTTGGAGCCGACCACGAGGAACACCTCTTGGACGGCGTCGTCGAGGTGCTGCTCAGGGACCCCGAGGCTCTTGAGGCAGCGCCAGACGAACTTGAAGTGGTCCGCGTAGACGGCGGAGAGGTCATGGCGCGTGCGCGACCCGCTCGCCTCTTCGGACGGGGCGTCGAGTGCGCTGGGAGAAACCAGACCCTTGATCATGGACCGTCCGTGAATCGCCCCAGCCCGGTCAATCTGTCATCGGCTTTGGATCTTTCCCTTCAAAAACAGAGCCGCCCCGGCGGGAGGAGCCCGATAAATTTCCCCCTCATCATCAATTTCAAACCTGGGTGAATTTCCGGCCACCCAGCCGCGCAGCCCCACATCCAGGCCCCAGATCCCTTTGCGCAGGACCTGGGCCGACAGATCGAGCTCCGGGGCGAGGAGCCAGACGCCATCGCGACTGGGATTACGGATCCCGAGGCCTTCGCCCAGGAGGTAGGTAGCGGAAAATCCAAGGTCGGCGCGCAAGCTGGGGATCGGCTCGAAGAGGACACCGAAGCGGCCAGCCCAGGCGTCGAGCTGAACCCCCACGGAACCCGTGAGCGTCGATGAGCTCGGCGGGAAATAGCGGAGCGCGAGGCTGAGCCCCCCTGGACCGAGGAGGACGGCCCCCGAGAGCTCCGCGAAAAACGCTGGGTTTGGGAAGAGGGAGACTGCTCCCCCGATGCCAAGAGCGCCTTCGCCGTCGATGGGGAGGGGCGTCCGGCCCCCGCGGTCTCTTTCCGCTGGCGCATCGGGGATCGAGCGTCGGGGAGAGCGGGCCCTCGCGGCGCGTGGCGTTTCGGGGACCAGGGGAGGCGCCGTCTCGGCGGAAGTAGTCGTGGGCGGTGGGAGGGCCTCCTCCGGCGGGGGCTCGGGGGCGGAGGGGGCGGGCTCGGGCGCCGGATCCTCGAGCCTCTGGGCGCGGACCGAGGCGACCGCCATCACGATGAGCGAACGAAAGAGGGTCCGGCAGTCGGGATCGCGCAAAGTGCGCATTCCCTGCGCGTCGCTCCAGTCGAGTCGAAACTGGTCACCGTCCGGTGCGATGATGACGCGCTCGAACGTGAGCTCCGTGGGGGAGAGTTGGTGCTCGCGGGCCAGAATCGAGAACAATTCCTCGGAGGTGCCACAGGCTGCGCCCACCTCGAGCTGAACCTCCGGCTTGTGCTCGCCCGGCGCGCCGAGTGTGAGCCACCCGGTCAAGAGAAGGAGGGAGGGTTGCATGCAGGCCGGACAATGGAGAGCGAAGGAAAGTTCGCTCTCAGACGGCGGCAGACTACGAGCCTTGTCGCGGTTTTCCAGAGGAACTGTGAGCGCGAGGCAAATCTTGTTTCGATGAAATATTCCCAATCACCTAGGCGTTCCACTGGTGACGCGCGGGGCAAGGTTCCCTAGCGTCAGGGCCCCATGTCCCAGACGTCGTATCCGAAGAACAAAATCAAGGTCCTGCTTCTCGAGAACATTCACGAGAGTGGTCGCGCCTTGTTTCGTGCTGACGGTCTCGATCTCGAGGTGCTTTCGGGCGCGCTCGGTGAAGAGGAGCTCCGTGAGCGCATCTCCGATGTGCACATCATCGGCATTCGTTCGAAGACGAACATCACCGCCTCCGTGCTGGAGAAAGCGGATCGTTTGCTCGCTATCGGTTGTTTCTGCATCGGTACGAATCAGGTCGACCTCGAAGCGGCGAAGCGTCGCGGGATCCCCGTTTTCAACGCGCCTTTCTCGAACACCCGCTCCGTTGCTGAGCTCGTCATCAGCGACGTCGTCGCCCTCGCACGCCACATCCCGGACAACATCCGCGATATGCACCAGGGCGTCTGGCAGAAGAGCGCGACAGGCTCCTTCGAGGTGCGCGGCAAGTCGCTCGGTATCGTCGGTTATGGCCGGATCGGCCGCCAGGTCGGGGTTTTGGCCGAAGCGATGGGAATGAAGGTTTCCTATTATGACATCGAGCAACAGCTCCCGATGGGCAACAACAAACCCATCCTCGATCTCGACGTTCTGCTCGCCGAATCCGACTTCGTGACGCTGCACGTGCCGGAGACGGACGAGACGAAGAACCTCATGTCCCGTGAGCGCATCGCGAAGATGAAGAAGGGCGCGTACCTCTTGAATCTGGCGCGCGGCACCGTCGTCGACATCCCCGCTCTCGCCGAGGCCTTGAAGTCGGGCCACCTGGCCGGCGCTGCTATCGATGTTTTCCCGAAGGAGCCGAAGGGCAACGGCCCCGGCTTTGAGTCGGAGCTCGTGGGCTTGAAGAACGTCATCCTGACGCCGCACATCGGCGGCTCCACCGAAGAGGCTCAGTACAACATCGGTCTCGAGGTCGCCGGACGCCTCCTCGATTTCCTGAACGCCGGCATGACTACAGGCGCCGTGAACTTCCCACAGATTGGCCAGCCGCTCTTGCCCGGGAAACACCGCATCCTGAACGTTCACAAGAACGTCCCCGGTGTTCTTACGGCGATCAATGGTATCGTGAGCGCGACCAAAGCGAACGTCGCGGCTCAGGTGCTGGCTACGGATCCGATCCTTGGTTATTTGGTCATGGATCTCGACCGCGAACTGTCGGAAGAGGTCAAAGAGCAAGTGAAAAGCCTCGACACCAGCATTCGGACGCGCATTCTCTATTAGAAATGTCAAAACTGGCCCCCGGACTCCTCATCGCTGCGCCGCCGCTCGGTGATCCGAACTTCGAACGTTCGGTCGTTCTGCTCGCGTCGCACGATGAGGACGGCGCCTTCGGGTGGATCCTGAACGGCGCGCGGGTGATGCGGATGAGTGAGCTGTTCGTAAGAGCAGGGATCTCCGAGACCGAACGCCCCTGTCCGGGCGAAGTGCGCCGCGGTGGGCCGGTGCTCGAGGGCCAGGTTTGGCTCATCTACCCCGAATCCGAGCGCCTGCCCGGCGTCGACGGCCAGTTCCAGGTCTCCCCGGGCATCTACGCGACCGCCTCCAAGGACTTTCTCGAGGCGCTAGCGAGGGGCGCTGAGGTGCCGCAGGTGATCGGCCTGGCCGGGTACGCGGGCTGGGGTCCCGATCAACTCGAAGGCGAGATTCGCGAAGGCGCCTGGCTCCCGAGCTCCGTCGACCCGGAGGTTGTGTTCCAGACGAACCCTCGCGACGCCTGGCAGAAGGCCTACGAGAGGCTCGGCCTGACTCCGATGTCGTTCACCGCGCGGACGGTGGGCTCGGCGTAAGAAGGGATGCGAAGGTCGCTCTTCTCTTTTCGTGTCGCGCTGCGCATGACCGGCGCGTGTTTGGCCCTTGGATGTCTCCTGTCCCTCACCCCGTCGGGATCGACGACAGTAGCTCGGGCCGCGCGCCAACTGTGTCCGACGGAAATGGCGTTGGTTGGTAGGACGTGTGTCGATCGCTACGAGGCGCACCTCGTCGACGACAAGACGGGCCAGCCTCTTTCTCCCTTCTATCCTCCCGATCCTCGCCTCTTGCGTGTCGCGTACGAATACTGGTCCATCGAAGCGGGCCGTCAGGGACCGGCGCGCGCCCGACAGATTTCGGTGCCCGAGGTCCCCGAGATCCAGCGCGGCACGTTCTCCCCGAGGGCGGTCAGTGCTCCGGGTGTCTTGCCTCAGGGGTATATGAGCTATTTCGTAGCGGAGCGCGCCTGTCAGGCCGCGGGGAAGCGGCTGTGCAGCGAGGCCGAGTGGACGAGAGCCTGTCGCTCGGACCGCGGCACGAAACATCCCTACGGAGACAACTTCGAGCCCGGCCGCTGCAACGTGTTCCGGAACATGCACCCGGCCTTTGAGCTCCACGGGAACTCCTCAGTGGGACACCTCGACCCCCGGCTGCACCTGGTGCGCGAGGAAGGGGAGAAGCCGATGCTTCTTTTGACCGGAGCGCTTCCGGGCTGCGCCTCGAAACACGGCTCCGATCAGATCTACGACATGGTTGGGAATCTCGACGAGTGGATCGCGGATGAAAAGGGCGTCTTCGTCGGCGGCTTCTATTCGCGAGGCACGCGAGAGGGCTGCGAAGCCAAGATCGAGAACCACGGGCCCGCCTACGCGGACTATTCTCTCGGCGTTCGCTGCTGCAAAAACGCCGAGTAGAAGTCTCAGGGTTTGCTTTGGCCCCGGCCCATCACCTCCAACCGAGCGAGGCCGAGCCTTCAACCTTCCTCACCGCCTACCGCTCGCGCTCCCGCGCGCTCCGCGCTTCGCGCTCTTGCGCCCGACGCGCGCGCTCTTTCGTTTCGGACACTTCCCCCGTCGGCCCTGACGAACGCGATTCGTCTCGGCAGTCAGGCTTGGTCGGATGGACAGTCAGTTCTTTAGGTAAAATTTAGACACTTCGACCGAACGGCCGACCGGAGTTCATCGACATCTCACTTTCCTGTGCGCATCCCTCTTCTCAAATTGATACGCGCGCCGTAGCTGCCTTCGACTGAGGAACTCGCGGTGCTCGCGCGAGTGAGAAGAAGCGATCCTCTCTTCGAGATCTTCGGGAGATCTCTGAATGAGAATGAAGCTGAACGGCTGATCGAACGTTCGGACAACTGTCCGCGTGCGATGAAAATTTTCGAACATGAAACGGGCTTCACGCGAGAGAAATGTGATGCGGCGCGACGGGTGACACGCCGCGCAAAAAGACGTTCGTTCGACAAAAAATCGTCGGAAAAAATTTTGGCGAGGATGCTCGCCGGTTTACCAATTGTGAGAGAAAATTGAGTTGAGAGTTGGCGTCGATGAGCTACTCTGTGCTTATTGAACTACCGAAAGGATCGCTCGAGATGTCAGGGGTAACCAGGAAGCAAACTTCAGGACATGCTCAGGATGCTGAGGCGCCCGAGGGTGGAAGCCCGAGTGGAACCTTCCGCATTGGTGTGCGTCGAGATTCGGTCGACGACGACGATGACGATGATGATCTGGACGAGGAACCGGAACGCGCCTCGTCGTCTTGGAAGAGAGGCTCGCGCCCGCCCGAACAGTATTCGAGCGCGTGGTGTGAATGCTCGGATGCCTACTCTGTCTTCGCGGAGTCGGTGACGGGGCCGTTCGCGAGGGACGCCGCCCGCCTGGTGCATCTACGGCCTGGCGCGGAAGTGCTCGATGTTGCTGCGGGAACTGGCGCTTTTACCTTCGCGGCGGCGGAGCGGGGAGCGAAGGTTCTCGCCACCGACTTCTCCCCGAAAATGATCGACTCCTTAAGACAGCACTGTATCGGGCGAGGTTTGTCCCAGGTCGAGACCGCCGTGATGGATGGGATGAACCTCGCGCTTCCAGAGAACAGCTTTGACGTCTCGGCATCGCTTTTTGGACTGATGTTCTTTCCCGATCACATGCGCGGACTCGCCGAGCTCTTCCGCGTGACGAAACCTGGAGGTCAGGCCGTGATCGCGACCTGGGCGCTGCCGGCTCGCGTCGAGCTGATGCGCCTCGTCGGTGAGACGGCGATGCTCGCGGACATCGCCGTACCTTCTGAGTCGACGCCGACCTGGCTCGAGCTCGCGAGTGAACGCGAGCTCAAGCGTCGCTTCTTGGCTCAAGGGTTCTCGAACGCGCACGTCGTGAGCGTTACTCACGTTTGGGTTCTGGAGAAGGCGGAGCTCTTCGCCGAGTTCTTGCCGCTGATGACCCCCTCGTCGGTGAGCCTGTTTGATCGGATGACGGAGGAGGAGAAGGTTCGTTTCCGCGACGTTTTGGTCCAAGGCTTCCACGAGCGACAGGGAAAGGGGCCGTACGCGGTGACGAGCCAGGCGTTGATCGCCGTCGGGACAAAGCCGCGCGCCTGAGCTCGTACGCGAGCCCCCGCGCATTTTCGGTGATTCTGCGGCGCGTTCCTTCTGAGCAATCGGCGAAACGATCGCTCAGAAGGGCCATTTTACGTTGAGTTCAGCGATCTTCTGCGGATCGGGGGCTTGGACCGTCTCAGGCGGCGGCGCGCGCGGCGCCCAGAAGCAACCCAGCGAAGTTCTCGGCGACCTCGCGGCGCTTTTCGGGCGGCGTGAGGTAGTGCAGCCGAAGCTGCACACGGCCGGTGCTCGGAATCAGGATGACGCGATGAGCCTCGGGATGCACGAGCTCCCGGACCCGAGCCCCGCGAGACTCGTCGATAAACCCGAGCGAGAGAAGGTGAGCGATGATCAGGTCCACGCTCTTTCGGGGCGTGAGCTCACAGTCCCAAGTCAGTCCACGATAGCAGGAATGGCCCGTCCGAATCTGGACCTCGGCGGGACCAGAGCTCGGCGCGGGCGCTCCTGCGTTTCGATCATCTTCGATCATTTGCGGGTGACGACGATTTCGCTGAACGTATCGCCGCAGACGATCGAGCGGGTTTGCTCGGCTTGCCATGGCACGCCGCCCTTGAAGAGCGACTGATAGTACTCGGGCGTGAGTGCGGGCTTCTCCGTGAACTTCACGCGATGTGCGAGCTGCGCCATGGCGAGGGCTGCTCCTTGGAACAAGTACTCCACGGGGCGATCCGCGAGCCCATACCGCGTCCGGTAGTAGGCCGACTCGTACGAGCTCGAGGTTCGGACCACGAAGCGCCGATCGGCCTCGAACTCCGCGATCACCCAGCGCCCCATACCGAGGGCCCTTCCGATCGCGATGCTCCACTTCAAGATGTCGAGAGGATCGTCCGTGAGCGGACCGACCAGCCCTTCCCACTCGGGAGACAACAAGATCCCGCCGAAGGTATTGAACACGCACACGTGTCCCGACTCGCGGAGCAGCTCTTCCAGCACTCCGACGGAGTGGGGCGCCTTGGCTTCGATGCGCCTGACGGCGTCGTAGGAGACGCGATTGTAGTAACCCGTGAGCTGCATCGTGACGAACACGCCGAACGCCTGCACGAGACCTCGCTCGTCCCCGGCGACCCCGGCGGTGAACTCCTTGAGGCCTTGGGCAATAGGCTGGATGACGTCTTCGCCGATCCCGTTTTCGGGAGGACCGACCACGGCGAGGGTCGACTGGGCGTCGACCGGCGCGCCGTCGAGGACGGGCGGCACCCTCCGCTTCAGACTGAACACGCAGTTCTTATCCTTGAGCGCGAAACATTGCTCCTCTTTCGCTGTGAGCGAACCCTGGGGGAGTCCGAAGGCGATTTCGACGGCCGCAGAAGAGAAACCGGCGGCGAAGGCGTCCGCTGGATAGTGGCGTTTGACCTTCTTCCCGTACTTCTCCTGCCAGGCGAAGCCGTAGTGGAGGTGGGTGCCGATGACCTGGCCACCGTCGGCGTCTGCGTTGATCTCGAGTGTGCCATGGCCCAGCTGGCGGAAGAGCTCCCGGGCGAGCTGAAGTCGCTCAGGGGGCGTGTCGGCGTTTGTCCTTTCGCACAGATTCTTGAGGAGGCGATACGAGAATTCGGCTGCGGCCTCGGTGCGTAAGAGGGTCCCCTCCGCCGCGCCCAGGCCATCGTCGATCGTCTGGTCGAGGAAGAGGTTGAAGTGGTGGCAATGGTAAACCACTGGCTCGTCCGCCAGGAACATGAGCTCCTGTTCGGGGATGAATGTGCGATGGGTGCCGAGATTTAGTTCCGTCATGATGCACTCACAGGCTGAGCGTCTCGAGCCCCAAGATGTCCTGTACCGAGCGTTCGAAGATTTCGAGTTGTTCCGGAGAGAGCTTCTCCGGCGACTTGAGGAGCTCGAGCGGGATGCCCGAGCGGAGAGCGGCGCGCTGGAGCGCGGTGTGAGGATCGGGCGCGTAACGAGCCAAGAAGTCGGCGACCCGGAGCGCGCGCGGACGCTGCTCGGGCTGCACCTTCGGCAACATTTCGGCCAAAATTCCCATGGAGCGACGTACGTGGAGCCGCACCATCCCCAGGGGAGTCGCCCGCTCGAAAATGAACCCGACGACGAAGTCTGTCGAGATTTCGCGGAGCACGAGGAGCATGTCCGTCGACTCGATCGTCACCTCCATCTCCGCAGACCAGGCATGTAGTGCCTTGAGCCCCTCGCGGTTGGCGCGGATCAGGTCACCAAAATAGGCCGCGACGTCTTCGGAGGCCCAGTTCTCGTTGTCCCTCATCCATGAGTCGATGAGGAGACAGTCCGGCATCGCCGTGACGATCACTCCACGCAGGGAAGGTACCCCTGCGACTACTTGCTGCACACTCTGAACCATTTGATATTTGCCTTAATTTGTCGGGTCTGCCATTAAATACGACCGCAATGCAGCGCGCAGGCCTTTGGTGAGGCCTGAGCCAAGGTGCTCGGAGAGAAGGAGTCCGATCGTGAAATCTCCGAAGTCCGTGTTGCACGAGATGAGCTCGATGAAGCGGACTCCGACGATCGGAGAGGACCCGAGTTCGAGGCGTGTGCTGCCACCCTCGACCGCCTTGAGGAGCTGGCTCAGCTTGCGCTGGGCTGCGGAGATTTCGGCGGCGACCGCGAGGTAGTCTTCGGTGACGGTCGACGGCATCATCGATAGACCTTCGCTGTCTGTGACGAACACGGAGATGGCGTGGGTGGCCTCCTTGGCCCAGGCCGCGAACGCGAGGAATCGGTCATCGAGCGAGCCGTTCAGAGGGATCCGTACGGTCGGCTCCGGCAGGTGGCTCGGCGACAGCGTCTTTCTGGGCGGGACCGTAGGTTCGATGCGGGGAACCTCGAAGGAGGGTCGCTGCGCGGGAGACGGCTCGCTGTCGAGGGTTCGGTAGTGCCCAGAGGCGGGGATGCGCGGCGTCGAGGGCGCGGGCCTCGCGTGCAGTCCATGCAGAAGGCCCCGCAGGCGGACCGAATCAGGCAAAAAGGCTGAGCGGCTCATCAGCATCTCCGGTGAGAAGTCCTGTGCGTTGTGCAAACTCAGCGGCGAGCTGGTCAAAGCTGAGTGCGACGGGCGGAAGATGTAAGCGGTGAGTGAGCGCGAGGGGGACGCCGGCGCTGCTCGCCGCGAGGACCGCGGGATCGCGGGGAATCGTCGTCTCGAACACGAGCTCTGGGGGCAGTCGCGACCAGACCTCCTCGGCCACCGCGAGTGAATCGGAGTTTCGCTGTTGGAGCATGGAGAGCACGAGTCCCGCGAGCTCGACATGTGCGCCCTGCTCCCGGAGCGCACCGATCACAGCGAGCAGCTGGGGGAGAGTTCGGAGCGCGATCGGCTCAGCCTGGACGGGAGAGAGCGCCAGATCGCTGGCCCGCAAAGCGCCGAGAGTCACGCCGTTGAAGCCGGCGGGAGTGTCGATCAGCGCGACGTCGAACAGCGCCGAGAGGTCATCCATTGCTGTCGCTAGGACCATGCCGTCGGCGAACTGGGAGGAGAAATCCTGCGTGTATTCAGGAGGGACGTCACCAACTGGGAGGATGTTGAACTCCGGGATGCGCGTGCGCAGCAGCGCGTCGCGGACGCGCGTGCCGTGGGTCGCGTAACCGGCGAGTCCGGGTGACTCCCCGGAGCCCTTGAGCGAATGGCCGATGCCTCCTTGTGGATCGGCGTCGACGAGCACCACCCGAAGTCCGAGCTTCGCTAGCGAAAACCCGAGATTCAACGCGAGAGTGGTCTTTCCCACGCCGCCCTTCTGACTCACAATTGCAACAGTTTTCATGATTTGCCCATGCGGTTCTGGATCGCCTTGAGGTTGTGCCGTGGTCTCGGGTCGTCTGGACGCTCGGCCTCGCATTGGCGAAAGAGCTCGATGGCACGCTCAAAATCTCTCACGAGGTAAAAATGCATCGCCTGCGCGAAGCGTGCCTCGTAGGCGGCCGCCGCGCGGGCTTCGGGGGAGGAGGCAGGAGGACTGACCGGCGCCGATGAGCCGCCTGGTTTGCTCCCTGCGGGGGCACCCGGGTCGCGCGGAGGCGGAGACCAAGGTGGAGGTTCGTCGAAGGAGGGAGGCGTGAGGACCGGGGACGAGGAAGAGGGCGCGGGAGTCGGGCGTCCCGAAGGCGTGGGCGGATGATACGCGGCCTTGGGCGAGGGTGGGTGGTATGCGGAAGGCGCATGCGCCTTCGAGGCGCCCGGCACGGGTCCGACGTGTCGGGGAGCTGCGATGCTTGAGGACGAGCTCGTGATGAGGTGCGCTTGTTGGAGCTGGCAGAGGATGCGTAGCGTGGGCACCCGGCCGAGCTTGGAGGCGGCGACAATGTCCCCGAAGGAGGAGATGCCGTCGATCAGCGCGGCGATCTGACGTTCGTCGCTGCTGAAGGCGTGTCTCTCGGCGGCCGAGGTCAGGCGGGGAACTCGGTCCAGGTGGACCAGCTGCTCCGAGTAAACATCGGCGAGTTTTTCGCGCAGGAGCTGGATGCTGCGCGAGAGACCCTCGTCGCGCGGGCGCTTGGAGCGCAGCGCGTAGAGTCGCTGCAGGGCGTCCTCGAAACGTCGCTCGATGAGCAGGGTCTTGAGCTCCGGATCGGCGAGGTCGCCGTCGGGAGTGATGAGCTGCTTCGGGGCGTCGGGCGCGAGCGACAGGAACCGCGGCGCGCTGCTCGTGTCACTCGGCGCGGGCGGGTAGGGGGATGGAGCGCGAGCGCTCGTGGACTCCCGGGAGAAGGGGAGCACCTGGGCCTCGGGTTTTTCCGGAATGAAGCCGGCTGTCTGAAGGAAGTCGACCGCTTGCTCGTTCGAGGGGTCGATGCGCAAAACTTCGCGCCAGAGCGCGACGGCTTCCATGACTTCGTTCCGTCCGTAGTGATCGAGGCCACGGCGGAGTAGTGCCTCGATGGATGCATGGGACATGGGAGGTTCGGCGCGGGGCATTGGATTTCCGTTCGTTCAGGCTGAGCTCCTCACAGCCTGAACTTAAGTCTTCCCTTTCAGGGCTAACGGCTCTTGCGAGATACTCTTAATCAACAAACTGCACTGGAAGACGGGTCAAATTTGCGAGCCAGCTCACATTCCACTCTATAGCGATCAGTCAAGCTCCACCAAGAAGACCCGTGCACATCAAATGCTCACTAGGTATTTGGCCCAGCGGTCAGCACGCCACGAAACAACGGCGAACGCGCGCAGCGCGGAAAACATCCTTGGCCGAAGGGTCAAATGCGCGCCCGTCCGGTGGAGGATGAGAAGTGTTTTCGAACCTCGATCTTTGGCCCGTCGTCCGAGTATGGAGCACTGAACCGTGGGCCGGCTCAAACAGGGCGTTTGGGTCGGCTCATGGTGCGGGGCTCTCCGAGCCACTCTAGCTCTTTCCGACGCTGCGGAGCCGTTCGCCGAGTCGTTTCATCGCGGCAGCGAGCTCAGGGCGCGGGCGATCGCTATAGGCTTTCGAGAAGCTCGAGTAGGAGATGGCGATTTGGCGTTCGCTGGGGCCGGCGGGCAGTGTGCGGAGTGTGAGCGCGGCACTATCCAGTTCACGCCAAGAGAAACACAGGTCTCGCCCCGGTTCATGGCAGAGAACCTCCCCGCTCAAGGTCAGCTCGGGGGACAGACGAATCCGGAGCGGACTGCCGGTCGGGCCGATATCTGAGGGAGTCTCGCCGAGCCAAGCCGCGAGACCTTGGCGCGTGGAGAAGTAATAATGGGCGAGGGCGGCGGGTACGGGCACGCGCTCGAAGAACCACAAGACGCTCCGGGAGTGGCCCGGGTGGGCGGTAGCGGCGAGATCGAGGAGCGCGAGCGCTAGGGCCCAGGACGACCGAAAGCCGCCGAGATCGTCGGTCGGCTCGAGGCCCGCGTGACTGATGCGCACGAGGGAGGTCGCCGGATCGGTCGATTCGAGGGAAAGGCTCACCTGACTCTGCCCGGCTCGTAAGAGAACCATGCGGCCCGGCGCCTGGCTCTCGACCTTCAACGGCAGCTCAGCGCCGAGGGTCGGGTATTTCGCGATGAAGAGGCCTTCGCGCAGGCTGCCGGTGACGACGTCCGCGTGCCAAGTGCTGAGGCCACTCGCCGTCGAGAGGTAGCTCCAGAGGGCTGGTGCTGAGACCTCGATGCGGCGGGTGACCTCAATCGTCGTCACGGGTGGGCTCTCCTTTTACGCCTGAACGACCCCGTAAATCGCCTCCAGGGCGGCGCCGAGGCCGGCGACGTTCGGCCCGCCGGCTTGGGCCATATCGGGGCGCCCGCCGCCGCTGCCGCCGACGTGGGCGGCGACGGCCTTGATCAGATCGCCGGCCCGGTAGCGGTCGGTGATGGACTTCGAGACCATGAGCACGAGAGAGGCTTTGTCGCCGTCCGGTGCTCCCACGAGGACGATAGCGTCGCCAAGTTTGTCACGGAGTTGTTCGGCGAGCTCGCGGAGCGCTTCTCGATTCGTGATCTCGACGCGCACGCCGAGCACCTTCACACCACCGATCTCGCGCGCCTGGGAGAGGAGGGCATCGATGCCCCCGCCGCCGCCCGTGATCAGCTTCTTCTCGAGGGCCTGGATCTCCTGCTCGAGCTTCTTTTGGCGTTCGAGGAGCTTCTCAATCTTTTCGGTCAGGGTGTCCGGAGTCGCCTTGGTGAGCTCGAGGGCGCTCTTGAGCTTCGCCTCGTAGTCGTGGACATAAGCGAGGGAGCCGAGGCCGGTCGTCGCGAAGAGGCGGCGCACGCCGGCTGCGACGCCTTGTTCACTCGTGATCTTGAAAAGACCCAGCTCTCCGGTCTCGCGGGCGTGCGTTCCGCCGCAGAGCTCAACAGAGGGGCCCATCGTGAGCAGGCGCACGGTGTCGCCGTACTTCTCCTCGAAGATCATCATGGCTCCGCGCGTCTTCGCTTCTGCCATGCTGAGCACTTCGGTGCGGATGGGGTGATTCTCAAGGATGATTCGGTTCACGATCTGCTCGATCTCTTTGATCTCATCGGGTTCGAGCGGACTGTTGTGCGTGAAGTCGAAGCGGAGCCGATCGGGACCGACCAAAGAGCCCTTCTGCTGCGCATGGCCGCCGAGCACCTTGCGCAGGGCGTAGTGGACGAGGTGGGTCGCGGAGTGGTTCCGGCGAGTGGCCTCGCGCCGTTCGCGATCGATCGCGAGCTGTGCCTCGTCACCGACGCGGATCGGGCCGCCCTCGAGCTTGCCCTGATGGACCACGAGGCCAGTGAGGGGCTTTTCGGTATCGTCGACGGTGACCCTCGCTTCTCCGACGCGGATTTCGCCGTGATCGCCGATCTGGCCGCCGCCAGCGCCGTAGAAGGGGGTGCGCTCGGTGACGACCTCGACGGTGCTGCCGGGCTCAGCCTCCTGGACGAGCTTTCCGTCCACAATCAGCGCCACGATGCGCCCTTGGTCGGTGTCGCGATCGTAGCCCGTAAAGGCCACATTTTCGCCGGGAACGAGGGCTCGGGCCTCGCGGTAGACGCCTTGTACGGCGTCTCCAGGTCCGTCGAACTTGGAGCGATCGCGCGCCTCCTTGAGCGCCTCCTCGTAACCCGCCATATCGACGGTGAGCCCACGCTCGCGGCACACGACTGCGGTCAGATCGACGGGGAAGCCGTAGGTATCGAAGAGCATGAACGCGGAGCGGCCGTCGAGCTCCGTCTTGCCTTCGCGCTCCATGGCCTCAAACTTCTCATCCAGAAGTCCGAGTCCGCGCTCGATCGTCTGGCGGAAGCGCACTTCCTCGCCTTCGGCGACGCTCTTGATCAGCTCAGCGCGCTCGCGGAGCTCCGGGTAGTGGTCGCCCATCGTATCGACCACTCGCTCGGCCACCAGGTGCAAGAAGGGTTCGCGAATGCCGAGACGGTGTCCGTGACGAATGGCGCGGCGCATGACTCGCCGGAGTACGTACTCGCGCCCAGTTTTCTCCGGGAGAATCCCCTCTGCGATCAAGAAGGCGGTGGTGCGCGCGTGGTCGGCGACGACGCGCATGCTCACGTCGTCGGGCGACATCGAGGCGCCGTAGGGCTTTTTTGCGATCTCCGCCGTGAGCTCAACGAGTCCGCTGAGGAGGTCGACGCCGTAGTTCGAGCTCACCCCCTGGACGACGCTCGCCAGGCGCTCGAGACCCGCGCCCGTGTCGATGCTCGGGCGCGGCAGCGGAGCGAGAACTCCCTTGCCGTCCACAAGGGAGCGCTCGAACTGCATGAACACGAGGTTCCAGATCTCCATCCAGCCGCTCCCGTCGGGCGCTTGCTGATCGGAGAAGGGCTGGGCGCTCGGGTTGTCTCCGCGATAGAAGTAGATCTCACTGCACGGACCACAGGGACCGGTGTCGCCCATGGACCAGAAGTTGTCGGCCATGCCGAGCCCCTGGATGCGGTCGTCGCCGAAGCCGGTGACCTTCTTCCAGAGATCGCGCGCTTCGTAGTCGGGCTCGATGCCCTCTTCGCCGCGGAAGTACGTAAACGCGAGGCGCTCCTTCGGCAGATCGAGGTCTTTCGTCAGAAACTCCCAAGCGAACACGATCGCTTCCTCTTTGAAATAATCGCCGAAGGAGAAGTTTCCGAGCATCTCGAAGAAGGTCTGGTGCCGCGGGGAAGGGCCGACCTCTTCGAGGTCATTGTGCTTGCCGCTGATGCGGATGCACTTCTGGCTCGAGGCGGCGCGCTTGTAAGGGCGCGTTTGTTGTCCGGTGAAGACGTCCTTGAACTGCACCATGCCCGCGTTGTTGAAGAGCAACGTGGGATCGTTTTGGGGAATGAGGGACGCGCTCGGAACGATCTCGTGCCCATTTCGGGCGAAGAATTCGAGGAAGGCGCTGCGGATTTCGGAGGTGGTCTTCGCCATGGAGCGGGCCCCTCGCTTAGCACAGGTTGGGGGCGAGCGTGGCCCGCCCGGGGCACGAAAAATCAGCCGGCCCGGCCCTTTTTCCTCGGGGAGAGCAGCTCTTCGTAGAGAGTTTCGTAGGCGCGGGCTACAGCTTCGGGCTCGTGGGGCCCGAGATCTCTGGGCGGAGGCTCGCGATCCTTGCCGCGAAGAATCGCTCCGATCGTTTCGAGCCAGGTCGGGATTTCGAAGGGATGGTGGTGGGCGCGAGTCAGCTCGCCGAGCGGGCCCTCCCCGCTCGTGATGATGGGGGTGCCGAGGCGGATCGCTTCGAGGAGCACGATGGGCATGTCGACCTTGCCGTAGAGGTCATCCACCGGGAACAGGATGGCTGTGGCGGTGCGGAGCAAGGCGTGAATGTCCGGCGTTTCGGGGAGAAAGCGGGCCCCGGTGCCGGACAGGGCCTCGGAGAGTTCCCGAGCGCGCAGAGCGGCGCGGGGCGTCTTGTTCCGATAGGCGAACACGACGGTCGTTCGTTTGAGCGTCGTTCTTTGTGTGAGCTCCTTGGCTAGGAGCGCGACGCGGTCCGCGCCTTGGCTCATCTCGAGATCGCCCGGGTAGACGAGGAGCTCGTCCTCCGGGCTGACCTCGAGGGCGCTCCGCACGCGAGCGATGGCCTCAGGAGAAGGAGTCGGGACGGCCGGAGCGATCGGCGGGATGACCTCGATCGGAGGCGGCTCCTGGCCGAGCGCGCGGTATGCATCGAAGAAGCGATCGCGCGTCCAGCGACTCTGGGTCACGACTCGATCACCGAACAGGAGGCGCGCGGGACTTTCGAAAGTGCGCGGCGGAGACGCGACGGTCTGAATACTGGGCACACGCCTGAGCCAGCCGAGCGCGCGGGCCATTTGGCTGGAGCGAGGGTTCGGCGCGAACACGAAGTGCCAGAGATTCGCGCGGGAGCGAGTCAGAAGCCACAAGAAGGCCTTCATGTTGTCGCGCAGCCCTGGCGCGAAATGGCCTCTTCCGTCGTAGAGCGGGACCCGCTCGGCCTGGAGCTCTGAACAATCCTCGGAAGTGCCGAGCACGAGCGGGTGCACGGTCTCGAGGTGATTCGTCAGATCGCGGACGAAACACTTGGTTCCGTCGCGGAAGGGAGGTCCGATCGATTTCGAAACGAACTGGACCGTGGGCAGAGGAGAGGCTCCGTCTTTTTTTGCCTCTCCTCTTTGGATCCCGGTCACGAGAACCTCACCCTTGTCTCACGCGTCGATCGGGCAACCGTCTGTCTTTTCAGCGCCCTTACCCTTGCCGTCTTCGGGGAGCTCGCTGCACTCGTCTTCCGTGTCAGGAATGCCGTCGCCGTCGTTGTCGGGATCGGGGCAGCCGTCCGTGTCCTCGAAGCCATCGGTGTCCTCAGGCTCTTCGGGGCACTTGTCGAGCTCATCGGGCACGCCGTCACCGTCGGTGTCTTTGACGTCCGGACAACCATCGGCGTCGTCGAATCCATTTTTGGTTTCGGGCTCGAGTGGGCAATGGTCGTTGACGTCGGGGATGCCGTCGCCGTCATTGTCGGGATCAGGGCAGCCATCTTTGTCCTCGAATCCGTCGAGATCCTCGGCGGCGTTGGGGCATTTGTCGACGCTGTCGGGGATGCCGTCGGCGTCGTTATCGAGATCGGGACAGCCGTCGCCGTCCTCGAACCCGTCGAGATCTTCCGGATCGTCCGGGCAGGCATCCCGATCGTCGGTGATGTGATCGCCGTCGCGATCGAGGACCTTCGAGTCGTAGATGATCCCGATCAGACCGCGGGCGGCCGGAGTTCCGATGCCGCGCAGAATGCCGGCGCCGCCACCGGCCGTCACCGAGATCTTGGAGCTGATGGGGGTGATTTGGATGCCGAGGTCGCCTTCGAGCGAGGTCGCGGGACCTGAAGAGAAGTTCGTGCTTCCAAAGACGTCGCCGATGATCCTGAGGATCGGGGTCGCCTCGAAGGAGGCGGCCAAGCTGTAGCGCGCCTCGCCGCCGAGCATCGTGACGCCGACCTGAGCCTCCTCGCGGTAGACGCCGCCGAGGTTCACCGCGATCCCGAGGGGACCGGTCTTGTAGTCGACGATGACGGCGCCGCCGCCCGCCACGGAGGCGTTGCCGATGTACGTTCCGGGGGCCGTCAGATTGCCCGTCGGGGCCCCGAAGAAGGCGTAAGCGCCGAGCGCCAGTGGCGAATTCGCGTCACCATAGAAGCGGCCTTTGACTTCGAGCTGGACGTCGCCGAGCCCGACTGTGTTCACCGGCTCACGCAGGGGCCCTTGGCCGACGGCTCCGGGCACACCCGCTCCACTCACCCACGTGACTGGAACTTTCAGGCCGACCTGGAGCTCCGGGATGATGACGAGGCTCCCGACCAGGCTGCCGGTGAGCATATTCTCGACGACGGCGTAACGGACCGAGTTCGCTGCATCCACGGTGCGCGTCCGGACGATGATCGACTCGTTCCCGTAGGCGCCATAAAGGCCTACCGTGTAGCGCAAATTGCCATCCATGCGCGCGCCGCGCGTGATGAGGAAATTGTTGGTGCCGGGGGCGGGATCGAAGCGCTCCGCCGAGACCTCGGATTCGAATTGTTGTGCGAGCGCGGGCGACGCAACGACGAGAGAGAGGAGAAGAGCGACCGCTCTCGAGCTCAGTCGGCCAGATTTCATGGGGAGACTTTGGCGCATAGGGTTGTTCGTGGGCGGCCGAATGATGGCGCGGACACCCCGCGCCTCGCGGGGGTGGGCCCTCCACGCTCGTCTAGGCTCTCATTGTGAGCAGCTCCTCGCAACGGGCTTTTGTCGCGCTCGGGCACGGGATTTCCCGGGCATTGACGGGCCCCGGGGTGCATGCGAAAGACCGCGGGCGGCGCGCGAGTGGCCCGCACCCTCTGGGCCCATGAGAACTACACGATCCCTTTCCGCCTTGTCCAAAGCGAGCGCTCCCGCGCTCGTCGCAGCGTTTTTCGTGGCTTCTCCTGTGTTGGCACAAGATGCCGACCCCGGAGCCACTCCCGAGACCGAAGGGCATCCGTCAGAGCCACCTGCGGGTGAGACTCCTGCCGCCCCTGTCGAAGCGGCCCCCACAGATGCTGCCCCTGTGGTCGAGGAGCAAAGTCCGGCTCCCGAGGCGACTCCGGAGCCTGCACCGGAGCCGAAGACGAAGCGTCGGGCCAAGAAGACTGCAGCCCCCGAGGTCGCTGTGCCGCTCGAGTCGTCCTACGGCGAAGAGCAGCCGGACACGTCTCGCGACATCGACGCTGATCGCATCTTCGCGGAAGACTGGTGGACGCATACCCGGCCCGCTCTCGAGATCCACGGCTACTTCCGTACGCGCGCCGACCTCTTCAGCCAGTTCTCGCTCGGTCGGATCGATCCCCCCGGCAGCGCGATGTGGCCGCGTCCGCTCGACGATTACTACCAGGACGTCTCCGGCTCCACCCACGGCGCCGAAGCTTGCACGCCGCAAGAGGCGGGCACTGGATCGAGCACCGATGTCGCCGACGCGAACCGCGGCTGCTCGAACTCGACTCAGGCGGGCGCGAACCTCAGGTTCCGCGTCGAACCCACCATCATCATCTCCGACAATCTGCGGATCCGCTCGCAGATCGACTTCCTCGACAACCTCGTGATGGGCTCGACTGCCCAGGGGTACTCGAACTACCCTGATATCGGCGGTTACGCGGTCGGGCAGCGCAGCGGATATTATCCTGTCAGCGGTGAGAGCTGGACGCAGAATCCGCCCGTCTCTGGCGTCAACAGCCTCTCCGACAGCGTGCACGTGAAGCGCGCCTGGGCCGAGTACGAGACTCCTGTTGGTCAGGTGCGCTTTGGCCGGATGCCCGACCACTTCGGCCTCGGCCTTCTGCACAATGCGGGTGATGACATCGACGGCGATCAGCAGTCGACCGTCGATCGCATCATGGTCTCGACGGGCCTGCCGTCGATCGGCCTCCATGGCGCGCTCGCCTGGGACTTCCCTTACGAAGGCGCGACGAGCCAAGCCTTCGTCCAAGAGGGCAAGCCGGCCTACGACCTGGCGCAGTTCGATGACGTCTCGGCCTTGAACCTGATGCTGTTCCGCCGCGTCGATCCTCAGCTCGAGCGGCGCATCTTGGCTCGTGATGGCGTCGTCATCAGCGGCGGTCTCTACCTGACCTACGCCTTCCAGCGCATCGCCAACGATCGCTCGGGGCCCTCTTCGACGTGCGCAAACGGCGCGGCAGCGCTCGACTGTCAGCCGGGCGAGAGCGCTGGCGGCTACGTGCGGCGCGGCATGGACATCTGGACGCCTGATCTCTACGCCGAGGTGAAGTACAAGAAGTTCCGCTTCGGCACTGAGGTTGTGACCCGTCAGGGGACCTACCAGAGCGTGAGTGTGCTCTCGAGCACCTCTGGCCCTCAGGCAGACGCCAATATGCGCGTCAATCAATGGGGCTTTGCAGCCGAAGCCAGCCAGCTCTTCATCGAGGATCGCCTGAAGATCGGGCTGAATATCGGCTACGCGAGCGGTGACGCCGATGTCGACGGTCTTGTGCCCGGCTTGAACGGGATGCAGCCTCAGAACGGCGACAACACCATCTCAACCTTCCGGTTCCACCCTGGGTACCGCGTCGACATGATCTTGAACCGGCACATCCTGAGCCGCGTCCAGGGGAGCTACTACATCAAGCCGACGGTTCAGTACGACTTCTTCCGGGAAGCGAACGGAATGCGGCTCGGAGGACGCGCCGAGGCGATCTGGACCCGCGCCTCCCAGTTCATGCAGACCCCGGGGCACCAGCCTGATCTCGGCATCGAGCTGAACGCGACGGCTTATTATCAAGCGAAGGACGGTTCGCTGAACGACGATCCGTCAAAGCTCGGCGGCTTCTTCGCCATGATTCAGTACGGCGTTTTGTTCCCGATGGGCGGCCTCGGGTACCTCTCGAACGAGACGACCGCGACCGGCGCGTCCATGCCGGGTTTGCAGACGGCGCAGAACGTCCGTCTGTTCCTCGGCGTCGCCTACTGAGACGGTCAGAGTCCGGCGGCGCTCGAGTCCACGTTCGGTGGACTCAGAGCGCTGCGGCCTCGCTCAGCGAGCTCAGAGGCTGGCGTGACCCGCCGCCTCAGCTCGGCCTCATCGAAGGAGTCTGAGCGCGGGGTTCCTGCGGAGGGACGCGCCCTCCGCTCACGACGAGCCGTCCGCAAGGCTCTTGTCAGAAGATCTCTTCGAGCTCTTCGAGCTTGATGCGCTTGCCGTCGATCATGTACCCGGGGGTATCGATGATCTTGTACTTGAAAGCGGCTTGAGCTTCCGCGTTCGCTCGCTCCTGCGTCTTGGGATCGTGAAAGCAGCGTTCGAGCTCTCCCTCGTCGAGCTTGAGATCGCGAGCAATCTTGGGCAGGTCGAGGCTCTTTCGAGGCTCGAGATTCTCGAAAAGATAGCGGTCCGCTTGCCAGAATTTCCCTTGAGCCTCGGCGCAATAAGCGACACGCACCGCTTCGCAGGCCGCGGGCACGGTGCAGTACAGGCGAGGGTGCTGACGTCGGACGATGCGCACGTCACTGCGTTGCGCGAGTTTGCGCAGGCTTCGGGCGGACCCGTAGGCGCAATGAGGACAGCGGTAGTCGGTGAACTCGTGGATGGTGAGGCTCGGGTTCTCTGCGCCGATCCAGGGGAAGCCTTCCTCGGTTTTCCCCGTGGGGAAGGGAGGGGGCGCCTTGTAGCTGAACGCGCCCCAATAGCGGGGCAAGAACATGAACAGCGAGAGGAGCACGGAGGCGGGCAGGAGCACGCCGTACTTGAGGGTCGTTTCGTCCTTCCAGTCCGCCGTGTACTCGGCCCGATCCTTGAAGACAAAGAAGGCGAGAGCGAGCGAGGCAGCATGGGCTCCTTCACAGACGAAGCACAGCGAGCCGATCTGAAAGATCTGGATGAGGGTCAGGACGACGGCCCCGAGAGCCATGACGCCTGCAATGGGAAGCGCGAGCTTCGAGCGACGCCAAATCAGGAACAGGAGCGCGCCAAAGGCGACCACACCCCAGGCAGCGAGCGGCAGGCCCAAGAGGACTGAGGTTTTTGATGCAGCGACACGCGTGCAATCAAACGTGTCATTGATGGAACAGACGCTGTCGGAGCGGGGAGCCACGTAAGTTCGAACGTGGATCACCCAGAGCCAGACGGAGAACAAAACGCCGACGGCTGCCAAACACATGGGCAGCCGTCGGGCGTCGCGCGATGGGTTCGAAGCCATGCGCGTATGGTTAACCGAGATTAGCTCTTGAAGCCACCAGCGAAGGCGGTCACGAACTTGGCCTGGGCCGAGATGTTAGCCGAAGCCTCGCTCGTCATCTTGCTGAGGAGCGAGATCGAGCTTTCCATCGCGGGGATGACGCAATCGATGCGGCCGAGCGGGATGTCAGCGAAGAGGTCGCCTTCGATGCCAGCCTCCACGACGCCTTCGAGCCCAGCAGTGACCGAAGCCACGGGCGACGGCTTGAACACAACTTCACCGTTCACCTTGCCGTCAAACAGCGCGGAGTACTTGGTGAAGGCGCTGAGCATGACGGGTGCGTTCACCTTGAGAGCACCGATCTTGGCCTCGAAAGAAGCGCGAGCGCTTGCGTCGAGGTCTGCCTTAGCAGCGAAGCCGATCGTGAGCTGGGGAGGCGTGCACTCGAGGCTGGCGCTGGCCTGAGCCTTCGCCTGCGCCTGGCAATCGGCCGACGCGTCGCACTCGGCCGACGGGGGCACGACCTCGCCGGTGCAGCCGCCTTCGCAGCTACCTTCGCACGTGCCTTCGCACTTGACCTCACCCTCGCAGCTCGCGCCGCCGGGGTCAGCCGTACAAGAGCCGGTGCACTTGCCTTCGCACTTCCCGGAAGCGGACGCGCTGCAGGAACCCTTACAGGTACCGCTGCAGGAGCCGTTGCAGGAACCGTCGGCGTTCTTCACCGAGCACTCACCCTCGCACTCGCCCTTGCAGGTGCCCGAGCACTCAGCCTCGATGTCGACCTCGCAGGTACCTTCGCAGGTACCGGAGCATTCGATCGACGGAGCTTCGACCTTGCACTGAACTTCGCCAGAGCACTCACCCGAGCAGCTTCCGGTGCAGCTTCCCGAGCACTCGACGTCGACCTTACCCGGATCGACCTCACAGCCACCCTTCACCTCACACTGCGCCTGAGCTTCGACGGCGACGTTGACGTTCGCCGAGCACTGAGCGGGCTGGATGTCCACGTTGAGCGCTGCGTTGGCTCCGACGTTGGCCTCGATCTCCGCCTGGATGGCCGCGACGAGCGCGTCGACGCGTGCCGAGATGCTGCCTTCAGCCTCGAGACCGAACGCTGCTTCGAGGTTCTTCAGGCCGAGCTCGAAATCACCGTTGATCGTGACGACCGACTTGTTCAGGGTCGCAACTGCCGCGAAGAAGCCGTCGAGCTTTGCGTTGCCGGAGATACCGATGTCACCGGTAGCGACGTCACCGCAGGGGCCGCAAAGACCCTCGCCGCCAGGAAGCGATTCCTTGTCACACGCAGCGGTAGCGAGCGCGCCGGTTGCCATGACGAGGAGCGGCGCTCCAAAGAATCCGAGTTTCTTGAAAACTGCCATATTGAAAACCTCTTCTTTTCTTTCTTGTTTGGTTTCTTCGCTTGTTTGAGCGTCCCCGCCGACAAGCAATGTGGTTCAGACTTTGTGTGGGGATTGTTGAGGTCCGGACCCCCGACGGAACCTTCGGACTACGACAGTTCCCTGAGTTCCCTTCCACCTGAGCCTGGGCTTTCCCAAGCGCAGCCGGTTTTCTACAGGGTTCGCTTGCTTCTGTTAAGTCACGAAGCGACTCGACCATCGGTTCCAACTACACTGCTCAGGCCGTCGGGGGAGGCTCATTGCTTGAGTGCGCGCTCTTGCACGGGGTAGGCCACGGTGACCGCCCGAGGTGAGGCGATCTGTGTCAGCCATTTTTTCGAGTCGCGCCTCACGGGCGAAGGGAAGGAGTGCGAACAGGAGTTCTCTTTGAGAGGTTCGAGTCTGACAACTTTGTCAGGGGGAGGGGCTCAGAACTTTGGACGTCGTTCCGACGACAGTGGAGGCTTGTCCTACCCGAACCTACCGGTTTCCCAGCCGATTTCCCCTCGGGGCAAGGCGCGAAACTCCTATCCCGGACGCGAAGAATCCGCCCCCGGGGGCAAGCCCGCGCCCTCGTCCAGGGGCGAAAAGACGCGAGGCGGGCGCCTTTTTTCGGCCACGGATCAACCGTTAGTCAATGCGTAGACCAGTCACATCACGCAGAGCGCGCAAGGCGACGAGGGGACGAGCGGCGTTCAACTCGACGGCGGCGTCAGCGTCTTCGCGCTTCCCCTCGAGAGCGACAGCGATGTACACGCGACGAGCTCCAGATTCGAGATACCCAACGTACCAGCCCGTCGTCGGATCACAGGCGGCACCCGTCTTGGCGCGGAGGGTGTACGTGTCGGTCTCGCTCTTCACGAGCACGTCGAGGGTCGTCTGGCGCGAGCTGTCTTTCACGGGCAGCTCGCCACGATCGAGGCGATACAAGAAATCGATCTGCTCGATCGGACTAATGCGAAGGCCGCCACCTTCGAGCCAGAACAGGTCGAGGGGGCCACTTCCGTCCTTGTTGCCGTATTCGAGCTTCTCGAGCCAGGCGCGCTCCCTTTCTTCGCCGAGGGTGCGCGCGACTGACTGGAAGCAGGGAGCGCAGGAAACCTCCATCGCGCTCTTCAGCGTATGATCCTGGTTCCAGGCCTCGACGGTGTACTCCTTCCCGTCCCACTTCATCGGCGAATCGGCGCTCTCGAGCACACCCTCCTCGAGGGCAGCCAAGGTGTGCGCGATCTTGAAGGTCGAGGCGGGAACGTACTGCTTCTGGCAGCGCTCGAGGTTGCTGCAGCGGAGCTTGCCGTCGTTCGTGTCCAGGATCGCGATCACGCCGTCGACGCTTTCCGCGATCAGGTGCGCTTCCAGGACTTCGTCGAGCACGGGTTCGCGATCGCGAGGACGAACGTCTTTGACCTCGGCGTTGGGCTCTTCCGCTTTGGTTTCAGCTGTCTTGGGGGGCGCCTCGGGGACGCAAGCGGTGGCCGTTGTGACGAGGGAAAGAAGCAGGGCGAGCCGGCGCATAGCGCGACCATGGCACGACAGGAGCGGGCGGCTCAAGAGGGGCTTTCGAGGGCTTCCACGTACCCGAGCAGCGCCCGGACTGCGTCGTCGTCGAAGGTCCGAACGAAGGCGCGGATGCGCGACTCACGGTCCACCAGGATGACGTGGGAGCCGTGGGTGATGCCGAGCCCCGGCTTGTCGGGATCGTAGCTGCCCTCCAGGCCGATCTTGAAGTTCTCCTCGGCGGCGCGGGCGATTTGGCTGTGGTCACCGGTGAGCAGACTGAAGGACTCGGCACGGATGCCCCGAGCGCTCGCGTAGCCGCGGAGGACCTCGGGCGTGTCGTGTTCGGGATCGACGCTGATCGCGGCGAGATGGAAGGGGCGCGAGCCTTGGGCGAGGGCCCGCTCCATTTCCTGCATCCGCGCGATGAGCCGTGGGCAGACGCTCGGGCAGCGAGTGAAGAAGAACGCGACGAGGAGCAACTTGCCTCGATAATCCTGAAGTCTCCGCACTTGGCCCTCTTGGTCGGTGAGGGGAAGCTCAGGCAGCGCGCCGAGCACTGGGAGTTCGGCCACCCGCTTCTTCGAACAGGCGACGAGCAGCGGAGAGGCAAGGAAGCTGCGCCGAGGGAGGAGTCGGCTCACGCCTGGCTCCCTTGCAAGAGTGCGGCGATGGTTGCGTCGCCTGCCTGGCGTTCGCCGCGGGCGATCTGCCAAACCAGGTCAATGGCTCGTTGGTTGACGCTGGCGCTGACACCAACCTCATGACCGCGGCGCACGATCTCACCGTTCAGATGGTCGACAGCCGGCGCTCGCCCGCGCTCCACGGCGGCGAGCATGGAGGAGCGGAGCCTCCGGTAGCGGAGACCGACGGCGATCAGCGCGGCGTGACGCAGGGGGCCGCGGCCTCGAGCCAGCCATTCGAGGTTCAAGGCGTTCACTCGCTCGAGCTCCGTCCCGCCCGCGTGCGCCACGCGCACCGCCTCGGAGATGATGAGGAGGGCAGCCTTGCGACAATTGCGAGCGAGCATCATCTCGCCGAGGGTTTTTCCTCCCAGGGTACCTAGGGTGGAGATCGCCGAGTTGAGCGCGAGCTTCGAGAAGCGAGCGCCGAGCAGGTTTTGGGTCCGGCGCACCGGTCCGACCTTTTCGAGGAGTCGCTCGGCAGCGAGGCTGAGGGCGCCCCCCTCCGGGTCCACCACGCCGACCAGAAAGCCGCCGGAGGAGGTCCGTATGTACTCGGCGGGTCGCGGCATGCGGGCTCCCCACATGACGACCGCGCCGCGGGCTCGCTCGATTCCGACCACACCCGCCACTCGCTCATCGCAGAGTCCGTTCGACAGCGTAATGACCTCCGAATTCGGCCGGAGCACGGGCAAGAGGCTCTTGGCTACGTCGTCGATTGCGTTGGGCTGCACCGCGATGAACGCGATGTCAAAGGGCTCACTCGCCTCGTCGGCGCGCGACAGGACGTTCTGTTTCGGAAGCGCCGGCAGGTTCTCGCCCTCGAAGCGCGCCGTACCGCTCAAGAACGCGGCGCGGATCTCGGCGTTGGTGGTCGCGACCGTGAGGTCGATCGGCTCTCCGATGAGGTTTGCGGCCAGCACTCCGCCGATGCCTCCAACGCCTACGATGATGACCCTCGTCTGCACAGCTTCGGGCGAGAGAGTGTCCCGGGTGGGCTTTTTTCGAAAGGTCTTTTGTCCGCCAGGGGATCTCGGCGAGCCGCAGGTCATTTTTGCGACCGAGCGATCACAAAAAACGAAGGAAATATAGATAGTTATAAACTTTGGGGGCGAAATGTCCTGCGGCCTTTGGTAGAGTCCGGCCCGATGAAGATGCGTCAGTTGGGTCCCGAGGGCCCGCAAGTCAGCGTGGTGGGGCTCGGTGGGATGCTGCTTTCGATCACCGGCAGACCCCCCGAGGATCAGTCGCTGCGGGTGATCGACTCCGCTCTCGATTTTGGGGTCACGCTCTTCGAGACCTCGGACGCCTACGCGCTCGACGACAGCGAGCTCGGTCACAACGAGCGCCTTCTGACGCGCGGGCTCGAAGGACAGCGCGACAAGGTGACGCTGGTGACCACGGTCGGCCTCCGTCGGCCCGGGGGCGCCTGGTGCGTCGATTCGTCTCCTGAATATCTCACCGAGAGCGTCGAGCGATGCCTTCGGAATCAGGCTGTGTCGGCGCTCGACGTCGCGCTGCTCTACTCTTCGGACAAGAAGATCCCTTACGAGGAGAGTGTTGGAACGCTGTTTCGCCTCAAGGAACAGGGCAAGATCAAACACGTCGGCATTTGCAACGCCGATGTTCCCCTGATCCAGCGAGCCGAAGCCGTCGGTCCCATTCAGGTGGTGCAGAACCGGTGGCACCCGCTCGCGCGTGAGGTCGAGAAGAACGGCGTTCTTGACTACTGCGCCCAGACCGGCAAGGCCTTCCTCGCCTATTCGCCTTTCGGCGGGACGCTTGGCGCTCCGACCCTGACGACGCTCGGCAAGTTGAGCGATCAGGCGCGTCGTCGTCGCCTGAGCCCCTACCAGCTCGTGTTGGCCTGGATGATCAACAAGACCCCGACCACCTTCGCCATTTCCGGTGCGCGCCGCGCTGAGAGCATCGAAGACTCGGCGGGCGCGGGGTCGGTCGAGTTCGACGCTGACGCGGTGCGCGCGGTCGAGAACACCATCCCCACGGTATAAAGGCCGTGCCGCACAAGATCGAACCAGCTCCGAGCGGACGCGCCAAGTGTCGCTCCTGTAAGAAGACGATCGAGAAGGGGAGCCTTCGCTTGGGGGCGAGCGTTCCGAACGCCTTCGGAGACGGGGAGTCCTTCCATTGGTTCCATCTCGTGTGTGGCGCGGAGCGACGCAGCGCCGAGTTTCTGGAAGCCCTCGCCGACCCCGAGTCGACCCAGCCTGAGCCCGCCGCCCTTGAGGAGCTCAAGGCGCTCGCCGCGATCGGTGTAGAGCACCCTCGCTGGACCCGTCCGGCTCACGTCGAGAGGGCAACGACAGGACGCGCGAAATGTCGCCACTGTCGCGAGGCGATCGCGGCTGGTTCTCTGCGGATTGCGCTTGAGTTCGTCGAGGACGGCATGATCAACCCCTCCGGTTTTCTGCATCCCACCTGTGCGCTCGCGTACCTGGGCTCGACTGAACATATCCTGGAGCGAATGATCCGCTCGAGCGAGCTCAACGACGAAGAAGTCGCGGAGCTGCAGGGCGCTCTTTCGTCGAGCTCAGTTTGAGCCGAGCCAAAGCCGAGAGCCGAGCCGAGAGCCAAGCCGAGCTCAGGAGAAGCAGTCTCGGAGTGCCTCGTCGAGCTTCGAGAAGCGGAATGTGAAGCCCAGGCTCGTGAGTCGATCGGGAACGGCCCTCTGACCAGTGAGGAGCGGCTCAGCGCCCTCACCGAAGAGTGCACGCAGGGCGAAGGCGGGGGCGCGCAGGAAGGAAGGGCGATGGAGCGCGCGGCCGAGGGCTTTGCTGAACTCTTCGTTCGAGACGAACTCGGGTGCGGCGAGGTTCAGGGGACCTCGCACGTCCCTTCGCTCCAGGGCGAAGATGAGGGCGCGGACGGCGTCTTCTTCGTGCACCCAAGGGAACATCTGACGTCCGTCTCCGAGCGGTCCGCCGACCATGGCTTGGAAGGGGCGGGCCATCACGGCGAGCGCTCCGCCGCGTTTTCCGAGCACTACACCAAAGCGCAAGCTCGCGGTGCGGACGCCAAGGGATTCGGCCTCGCGGACTGCCTGCTCCCAATCCACACACACTTTGGCCAGAAAGTCCTTTCCGGGCGGATCGTCCTCTTTGCAGGGCTCATGGGGCTCCCGTGGGCCGTAGTAGCCAACACCTGAAGCGGACACGAAGACCGTCGGGCCATGAGTGCCAGCGAGGCGGATGCTCTCGGTGAGCGCGCGGGCGCTCTCGACGCGACTCGCCCATATTTCCTGCTTCAGAGCGCTCGTGTAGCGGCGACCGACGGCCGGTTCGCCTGCCAGGTGCACGATCCGATCTACGCCACGAAGATCTAAGGTGCTTCTGCCATCCCAAGAGACGACCTCAATCTGCGATTGTCGGAAGGTCCGTCGGGCGCGCTCGAGCGAACGACTGGGTACGACAAGTTCTCCCCCAGCATCTCGGAGCGCGCTGACGAGCGCTTTTCCTACGAACCCGGTGCCACCAGTGACCAACGTCTTCATGATTTTCTCTCGAGCTCGGGGTGTGACCTCTTGGCCTCAGCCGAGAGGCTAGCGGATTGCCCAGATTGGGCGAGTCAGCGGCGCCTGGGCGGGCTTGGTGCCGACCGCATGTTCCGCGGGAGGTTATTTCCGCGGGAGGTTATTTCCGCGGGAGGTTATTTCCGCGGGAGGTACGTAGGCAATGTGCCAAACATCATCGGACGCAGAGGATCTCAAAGTGGCACCTCCTTTGCTTGCTCTCATCGCATGAAAACGATCGCAGCGGATGCATTCTCTCATGCGGATACCACCGGAGAGCAGGACAAGCCGCCTTGGAAAGAGCGCGTGGGAAAGCTCTTCATGGCTCGCTTCAACGCGCGCGTTCGGCTCGGGGCCCCTCTCGAGCGCATTCCAGAGAGCTTACATCGAACTGCCAATCAGGTCGCGCTCGCTCTTGAACTTCTCAAGGATTTCCGCGCCGGTCGCTACCGAGAGATTCCGTGGGGATCTCTCGCCATCCTCACGGGTGCTCTTTTGTATGCGGTGAACCCTGCTGACGTGATCCCCGATGCTCTCCTCGGCATTGGGGCGCTCGATGACGCTGTGGTGATCGCGGTGGCGCTCCGGCTGCTGCGTCGCGATCTGGAAGCATACTGTGCGTATAAGGGCTACGCGTGGGTGGACTATTTTGCCTCACCCGTGAGCCCTCTGGACCGCGTGCGCGGCGCCGGACCTGTTGTGGTCGACCCGGTGGATGTTCCGACCTGAGTTTGGGTCGCTCGACAGCGCCCCGGGGCTCCCGGTCTGAGAGACGTGCTCCTCCTCGCGAGGAGCAGCGCTCACGCGTCCCCGAGAGGACCGAGCTCCAGGCGGACGCGCGTGCGCTCTCCGGCTTTCGGAAGAGCGATGCTCGAGCTCAGGGCCGGTTCATCATTGACCCAGAGGCGAGCTACTCCGTGCGTCGAGCCCCGGGGATTGTCGAGGCGAATCTGGAGTGTCCCGCCACTTTCCGTCGTGTAGTCGACCTCGAGCTGAGGCCAACTGGGCGGGAGGCATGGGTCGAGGAAGATTTCATCCCCTCGGCGCCGTAATCCCAAGATCCACTCGACGGCGATGCGATACATCCAGGAGGCTGAGCCGGTGTACCAAGTCCACCCGCCCCGCCCGAGGTGGCGCGGTTCCGCGTAGACGTCTGCGGCGAGAACGTAGGGTTCGACCTGGTACTTTTCGACCTCGGCGGACGTGCTCGTATGGGAGATCGGGTTCAGGTCTTGGAAGAGTCGATAGGCCTCCTCGCTCCGGCGTTCGAGGAGGAGGGCGAGCACCGTCCAGAGCACGCCGTGGCTATACTGGCCTCCGTTTTCGCGCACTCCCGGCGGATAGGTCGCGATGTAGCCGGGGTCGGGCTCGCCGCTCGTGAAAGGCGGTGTGAGCAGCAGCATCATCTTCTCCTCCCGGAGCCACAGGTGCTCGAGCGAGGAGTCGAGGGCGCGCCGGGCGCGATCGGCGCGTCCGACGCCCGCGATCACGGCCCAAGATTGGGCGATGGCGTCAATGCGACACTCGCTCCTTTCGTGGGACCCGATCGGCGTACCGTCGTCAAAGCTGGCTCGCTGGTACCACTGTCCGTCCCAGGCGCTCTCATCAATTGCACGAGCGATGCGCTCTGCCTCGCTCCAGCAAAAGTGAGCCCGGGCGCGGTCACCGCGTTCTTCGGCGACCTGAGCGAAACGAGCGAGGGTGTGGGCGAGGAACCAGCCGAGCCATACGCTCTCCCCGCGGAAGCCTTCGCCGACGCGATTCATGCCGTCGTTCCAGTCCCCGGCGCGCATGAGTGGGAGCCCTCGCGGGCCGCGCGTGACCGCTGCTTCGAGGGCTCGCACACAATGTTCATACAAGGGCGCAGATTCGGCCGCGGCAGGAGGAACGCTGTAGAGATCGTCCTGACCGGGGTCGAGTCGACGCTCCTGAAGAAACCCAACAGGCTCGTCGAGGACGAGGTGATCACCGGTGGTCGTGACGTACTCCACCGCAGCCCAAGGGAGCCAAACGAGATCATCGGAGCAATGGGTGCGGACACCTTCGCCGGTGTCCGGATGCCACCAGTGCTGGACGTCTCCTTCGAGGAATTGGCGGGAAGCCGCGAGCAGAATGTGTTTCTTGGCGAGATCAGGTCGGAGCTGAAGGAGAGCCATGGAGTCCTGGAGCTGGTCTCGGAATCCGTAGGCGCCGCCCGATTGGAAAAAGGCAGAACGTCCCCAAAAGCGACAGCTGAGCACCTGGTACGGTAGCCAGTGATTGACCATGACGTCGAAGCTCGGATCAGGAGAGCGGACCTTCATGCGCCCGAAGAGTGAGCGGAACTGGTCCCGGCTCCGTTCGATGACCGCTGAAGCTTCGCTCCGCTGATTGTAGCGAGCGATGAGCTCATGGGCTTGTCGCTCGTCGTCGCCTGCGCCAAGAGCGAAGGCGAATTCCCTCTCATCACCAGGGGCCAGGGTCAGCTCGAGCTCTAGGGCGGCGGCAGGATCGAGTCCGGCTCCGGAGCGACCGGAGAGCCTGCTTCCGAAGAGGCCGACGGGCGCGGCGCGCGATCCAAACGGGCCGAAAAACTCGCCGCGATCGGCGGTCATGGAGCGAACCTCTTCCGTCGACGCCAAGAAGGCCCAAGATTTAGGGAACGGCGACAGCGGGTTCCTCGCCAGGAGCGCCCGAAGATCGGGACGAAGGTAGGTGATGGTCGAGACGCGGAGCTGCTCGCGATTCGGCCCGAGCACCCACTCGGCATAGGCGTAGACCCGGAGTCTTCGAACACGGGACGAATGGTTCGCGAGGCGCACGCGCCAGACTTTGATCGGGTCGTTCGGGTCGACGCCGACGCTGAGCTCTTCGCTCAATCCCTCGCGCGTGTGGCGGAACGTCGTCACACCGGGCTCGTGGACAACATCGTAGATGGCGTCGCCACCGGCGGGGGAAGGCGTCAGACTGTGGAACGCGCCTGACTCCAGATCGCGGAGAAAGAAGAGCTCGCCGGACGGATCGAGGGTGGGGTCGTTGGACCACGGGGTGAGCCGGTTCTTCTGGCTGTTTTGGTACCAGGTGAAGCTCGATCCCGATTCGGTCACAAGGGTGCCGAAGTTTGGTCCGGCGATCACGTTGCTCCAGGGCTGAGGCGGCCTTTGGCCTTTCCCGATCCGCATCCGGTAGGCGCCGGTCTCTTGGTCGAAGCCTCCGATCGAGTTCTCGAAGAGCAATTGGTCGCGTTCGCTTTGGCCGTCGCGCTCGTGAGCTCGGAAAGTTTGTCCACCCCTTTCGTCCTGGGCTGACGACCTCGGAAGGGAGAGGGGAGCTCTGATCGGGTGCGGGCGGCCGGCTTCGTTCTGAGAGTGGAGAGTGAGGCTCCGAAGTTGCTGCGCAAGGGAGCCCTTCGAAGCGCTCAGGACGACGCGGGCGGCGGTCGCGAGCAACTTGAGGTCTTCTTCATTGATGAGCGCGCTTCTTCGAACGAAGACGCCGCCACGCTGATCGACGTGGCCTTCTGCTGGGGTGGAGCGGATCAGATTCAAGACCGCGTCCTGGACCGGCTGCAGGTAACTTGCCGCTTCTTCGTTCAGGATGACCAAATCTGTGGCCATGCCGTGCAGGCGCCAGTACTCGTGAGCGAGCAAGAGGTCGCGGCAAAGGTCCGTAAACTCGGGAGCGTCGAGCCGCAGAAGAACGATGGGGAGGTCTCCTGAGATACCTTGAGACCAAAGCGCATCCCGACCCCGCACGCTGATGGGAGGACTGTTGTTTTCGCGGAGCCCTGCCTGAGGGAAGAGCACGGCAGACAAGAGACGCTGATAGCGATGAGCTTTGGACGAGGTGATGCCGAGGTGCCGGAGGTCGACGCGCGCATCAGCCCACGCGAACTCGAAGGCGCGCGCCACGCTGTGGGTGTCGAAGAAGTGTTCGACGTCGGCGAGGAGCGCCTCTTTGGTCTCCGCGAGCAGGGTGATGAGCGAGAAACGCACGTGCCCTCCCGCGTCGAGCTCGATGTCGGCTTGAAGGATGCTCGCGGGATCGAGGGTCCCCGGCTGATCCCGCCAGCTGTCATCGGAGAGGCCCCGGGGAGCGCAGATGTCGCCATTCCTCCCTAAGAACGCGGCGCGGGAGGTACCGAGGTGGACCTCGATCTTCGGGTCGAGGCCCACCAGCATCTGAGCCATCCACACGTGCGGATCGTGGTTCGAGCGTCGCTTACGGTGGGCGATGAGGACCGGACGATTGGGCAGGGACTCGAGCTCCAAGAACATCTTTTGAAACGCCGGGTGAGCGACGTCGGCGCTCCTTGGGGTGAGCGAGAGTTCTGTGAAGCTCGTGATGCGGACCTGGAGAGGGGAGCTTGCGTGACTCGTGAGCGTGACACGACGGATCTCGGCGGGATGCTCGGGAGACAGCGTGATTTCCGTGAGCGTCTCGACGGGACCGTCGCGGCGAGAGAGCTCCACTTTGTCCACCGAAAAAATCGCGTCGTAGTGACTGGGCTCCGAGCGCGTGGGCATATAGCCGCTCGACCAGGGTTTCCTCTTCGGGGTCTGGAAGTAGAGCAAGATCCCGCCACAAGAGAGGCTCGCTTCTTCTCGGAAACGCTGCACGTCGATGCCGCGCCAGGTCAAAAAACCTTCGCCTCCCGCGGAGATCCAGGACGAAAGATCGCCTTGGCCTAGGAGGTGTCCGCGGGGGGGGCTTGTGCGAGCCTGCGCAAGATCGAGGTGCTCGGTGACTTCTTGCTCGAAGGTTTGGGCCAGGGGCGAAGCAGTGCGGGTCGTCTCAGGCTCGACGACCCCGGCCCGCACAGGAATGCGCTCTTCGAGCAAGAGCGCGCAGGCCTTGATGCGGGCGTCCGCGTGGAAGCGGCGCTGCATCGAGAAGTCCGTCAACAAGTTGGAGAGCGCGACGAGCGTCATGCCTTGGTGGTGAGCCATGTAGGCTTTGACCACGACCATCTTGCGGGTCGGCGGGAGCCGCGCCTTCGTATAGTCGGCAGACTCGTAGAAGCCGTACTCCCCTTCGAGGCCGGCGGCGGCGAGCGCTTCGAAGTTTCGCGCGGCGGCTTGGGCTCGGACCAGAGCTGAGAGAGCCGTCGCATAGGGCGCGATGACGAGGTCCTCTCCTAAGCCAGGCTTCAGGCCGAGTCCTGGCACGCCGAAGGCCCGGTATTGATAGTTCATACCGAGATCCATGACGTTGTAGGCGGCCTCAGAGATGCCAAAGGGCACCCCAAACTCGCGTGCGTACTCGATCTGGCGTTCGATCACAGATCGGTAGGTTTGATCGAGGAGCGTGTCCGGGTAGCTCCGCGTCACGAGCAGCGGCATCAGGTACTCGAACATCGAGCCGCTCCAGGAGAGCAGGCCTCGGGCGCTCGCGAACTTGGCGCGCAAGCGCCCGAGGCGGAACCAATGTTTGACGGGAACCTCGCCCTTGGCAATTGCGACCAGGCTGGCGAGCCGAGCCTCGGATGCGAGGAGATCGTAGTGAGAGTTGTCGAGGCGCGCGCTGCTCACGTTGTAGCCGATGGAGAAAAGCGAGCGTTCTTCGTCGTAGAGGAAGCTGAAGTCCATCGCCCCGACCAGCTCGTCAGAACGCGCAGCGATCGAATCGAGCTCTTGTAGGAGCTCTTCGGTCTTCCGCTGGGCCTGGCTGAGCGCGCTTGTGAGCTCTTTGAGCGATGGCTTGCTGGCGAGGTTCGGAGCCAGCGCGGTGATGTGTTCTTTGAGCTCGTCCGAAACCTCGAGAAAGCGAGCGGGGCGCCGCGCCTGGTCGAGGAGCTCTTGCACCCCGGACCACTCTTGTGGCCTCTTGTTCGAGAAAAAACCAGCAGCTTCAAGCCACACGAGATGCGGAGAAAACTCGGTCCAGGTTTCGAGCGCCTCCCGAAGCCCAGCGCGAGCCGCTTCGATCCATGACCGTGCGGAAGGCGAGCTCTGCTCCCTTTGCCATCCGGACAGGAGTCTCTCGCTCTCACGCGCCGCCTCGAAAACCAGACCCACAAAAGGCTCGTCGCTTGTGCGTCTCGCCTCGATGGACTCGATGAGCTCGATCAGCTGCCTCACGAGGGAGCTCGAGTCGGCCCTCGATCGGTGTTCTCGATGAGCTTCCCTGGCGAGATAGAGGGCGTCGAGCGTGGCGAGAAAGAGACGTTCGGAGACGAGGGGAGTGTTCTTCGCTTCCCGACAGATCTCCGCGAGCGTCATCAGGTATCCGGCGAGATTCCCGCTGTCGACGGTGGAGACGTAGCGGGGCTCGAGGGGCTCGAGCGTTCTTGTGTCGTACCAATTGAAGATGTGCCCTTCTCGTTTCTCGAGTTTCTCGAGGGTAAAAAGGGTCCGATGAAGGCGCCCCACGGCGCTTTGCAGCGTGATGAAGCCGAGGTCGCGCGCGGCGGCGACCGAGAGCAGATAGAGACCGATGTTGGTGGGAGAGGTCCGGTGGGCGATGACGCCCCGTGGCTGTTCTTGGAAGTTGTCGGGGGGAAGATCGTGGTCAAGTTCGCCGACAAAACGCTCAAAGAAGCGCCAGGTCTTGCGGGCAATGCGGCGAAAGACGAGCGCCTCTGCTTCTCCCCAGGGCTCGACGGCGCGCTCCGGTTCGATCCGACTCACCCAAATGGCGATCCAAGGCGCAAGCGCCCACAAGGAGAGCACCGGGAGAGCTAAGGGAGTCGCGGGCGCATCGGTCGCAATCAAGAGCGCTATCGCTCCGAGGGCAAGGAACGCCGAACCGAGCAAGCGGGGAACGCGGAGCACGCTGCTCGGGGCGCGGCTCGCGGCGTCGCGCATGCTCACCCACTCGAGCAAATGGCGGCGACTCCAAAATTGTCGGTAGAGAGCGCGGGCAATTGCGTCAAGGCTGACGAAGGCCTGGTCGAGGAGGAACGTGAGCGAGAGCCATGCCTGCTTGGCGTTGCTCTTCAGATCTCCGCCGAGTCCTCCGAGCCAGTCGAGCTGGGAATCGGCTCGAGCAAACGCGAACACGAGGCGACCGAATACGGGGACCCAGAAGACGGAGACCAGAAGCAGCGTGCTGACGCAGGCTGTTTCGAAGCCCATGGCCCAGGTCGCAGCCATGAATAGGACGAGAGAGGGTGGCAGGAGGCTGCGGCGCAGGTTGTCGACCACGCGCCATGTGTCGAAGGCGCGGAAATCGAAGCGCCGCGTGCCTTCTTCAGCCGGTGTCCGAGGGAAGAGCCAAGGCAAGAGCTGCCAATCGCCGCGGATCCAACGATGCTGCCGGCCGGCGGCGACCGCGTAGGAAGCCGGTTGTTCGTCGAGGACCTCGACGTCGGAGACGAGAGCCGCGCGGGCGTAGATGCTCTCAAAGAGGTCATGACTGAGGAGCTGGTTCTCCGGCACCCGTCCGGCCATGACGGCGCTGAACGCGTCGACGTCGTAGATGCCCTTACCGACAAAAGAGCCTTCGCCGAAAAAGTCCTGGTACACGTCCGAGACCGCGGTCGTATAAGGGTCGATGCCTGGCGGCCCGGCTGCGAGGCGTGCGTAGATGGAGCGCCTCGCGCTCATCGGTGAGGTTCCGACGCGCGGCTGGAGCATGGCGTGACCGCGCGTGACGCGGCCCGCCTGTGCATTGAAAATGGGTCGATTCAGAGGATGTGCAATCGTCGCGACGAGCCGACGAGCGACCCCGGGAGGGAGCTCCGTATCCGTATCGAGGGTGATGACGTATTTGACTTCGTGCAGCAGTCCTTCCGGCGCGGTGACGATTGAAAAAGTCGTATCGTTTTTTCCGCGGAGCAGCTGGTTGAACTCATGGAGTTTTCCGCGTTTTCGCTCCCAGCCGAGATAACGCTGCTCCTGTTCGTCCCAGATGCGTGAGCGGTGGAAGAGGAAGAAGCGAGGTCGAGTTTGGTCACTGTTGAGCTCTTCGATGCCCGCTTGCACCAGCTCGAGGAGCCGACTGTCTTCCTCCGTCTCTGCGACGTCGGCATCGGGGAAGTCCGTCAGAAGTGCAAAGCTGAGGTGCTCGTCTGGGTTCGCGAGACTCTTGACGAGAAGCTCATCGAGCAAGCTTCTCACCTCAGCTTCACTGCCGAGGAGCGTCGGCACCACCACCATCGTTCGACAGCTCTCTGGAACGCCGTCTTCGAACTCGAACTTCGGTAAAATGCGCGGCGACACCAGCGCAACGACCGCTGCGTTGACGACGGCGACGGCGATCTCACTCGAAGCCAAGAGCATGCCCGGATAAAGGATGGCCCTGAGCCAAAGGGGAGCTTCTGCGCTTGCGAGCGCGGCCCAGGCGAGAGCAGAGAGCGCGGCCGTGATGAGCGTGATATTGCCCAAGTAGAGCAAAGACGGGTGCTTGCTCCTGAATCGCTCGACGCGGTGAGTGAGACGCGGGCGGTAGTTTAGATCACGCCAGAGCTCTGTTTGACCGTCGTCCTTGAGGTAGTAGCCGACGTGCGCGCGATAGTCTTCTCGAGTGCCCTGGCCGAGGATCGCCAAATGGAGAGCGGTCTCGGCGACGCGCAGCTCACTCTGTTTGCTCGCGCGCGCGAGGCGTTCGATCCCATGGCGGTACCGATCGCGCGAGACTGCGTCCATCTTGGAATAGACGCCGCTCGGGTCGCGGCGCAAAGTCTCCTCGACCAAGCTTGTGCTGTCGAAGAACACGCTCCAATCGAGGGTGTTGATCGCGCGCATGCTCGTGATCGCACTGCCGACGGAGACCTGCGCGGCCGCCTGTTTCAGGTGATGACGGCGCGTAAGGGCCTCCGAAGAGGTTCCCATCTTCTCGGCCTGTTCGTTGATCCAAGCCAGAGCTTCGGGGGGCGCCTCGTCGTGCTCACGTAGCCTGCGCAATAAGGTCACGAGGAAGGCATCGCTGGGCGCTTGCTTGCGAGCCGTCTTCTTGAGCTCGGCGAGCGCTTCTTGAGGCTCTTCGCCGCGCGCGGGTCGAGCTCTGTCGAGGGGACCCTTCTCACCGAGCAATCGGCGCGCCCATTGGTCCGCTTGGTCGCGGTCTGTCGCCTGAGCCTCTGAGGTAGCGAGGGCAGAGACCGCGATCACAAGCCCGAGCCTGAGCATGATCGGGATCGCCCAGAGCTCCCCGATCTTGAGCGCTCGCTGCTTCTGATAAGCGGCCACGAAGCGCTCGAGGGTCTCGAAGTCGACGTGGAAATCCGTGTAGCGGAGGTAGTCGAGGCAAAGCGCGTAGACGAGAGGATAGCCGCGCATCTTGCCGCTGCTCATGCGCGGCAGCTGGACAAGATAACCCCAAGGCAGATCTTCTTCGATCTCGCGGAGCTGCCCTTCCACGACGTGCCCGTTGTCGAGCAACCAAAGTTCGGCAGGAGAGGGATCTCGTCGCCTCTCCGCTCCTTCCGCTAAGACCTGATAAGCCTCCTGGATACTCGCGCGCACTTTGCGAAATCGACGGCGCAAAGGGCTCGCTCGCCCGCGCTCCGTCTCGAGTCGGAGGTGCACTTCACCGAGGCGCTCCGCATGCTCCAAGAGCAGGACTTCGGGTAAGATCTCCCCCCGCAGGTGCTCTGGGTCGTCCCAGACGGCGTCCTCATCGAGGGAGGAAAAATGGGCGCGAGCGGGAGCTACGAGCGCAACGGGCTGGTTCATCGGATCGGATGGCCCGGCGACCAATCAGCCTGCCTGCGCAAGTTCGGGGGCCCGGCCCGTGAGGGGATGGAGCCATGTGCCGTTGATGAGAGGCCAGTCAGAGGCGTGTTTGACGCAGGAAGCGAAGGCGTCTTCTTCGTGAACGAAGCAGCCAGCGTTGCCGCCGCAGATGGGGCACGGCGTCTGGTTGGTTACGGCGCGCCATAGGGCGTCTGCGAGAGCTCCTTGGGGCCTACCCGTTGGGATCCGTGTCGTCATCGTGATTCTTTGCTCCTCAGCTCGAAGAGCACAGCATCAATCGTGCCAGACGCTGGAGCCTCCGCTTTCGGAACAAACGACCCAAGAGACGCGGCGAAACCACTCGCGGGGGTCAGACATGGGCATTTTTTAGGCGGCAAAAGTCGCTCAGGCGTGCCGAATTGCCACAGCACCCCTCGGGACTTCCGGGAGCTCGAGCTCGCCGACAAATGGGACTCCCTGGAGCTCGAGCTTGCCGACAAATGCGAAACGCCCCCCGCTCGGGGAGATCCGAGGGGGGGCGATCCGGCGAGTGACGCTTCGCGCGACGCGGGCGATCAGGTCCGATCGTTCAGGTCGGGAGTCTGCTTTTTGGCGAGTTCTTCGGCGATCTCGTCGGCCAGGTTGTCCCGGCTTTCTGCTTCGTCCTCCTCGTCTTCAGCGTCGTCTTCGTCGTCGTCGTCTTCGTCGTCATCCACCTCATCCGAGGGCCAACCGACGGGCTGCTTTTCGCGGAGAGACCACACGATGCCGACGGCGCCGAGGATGATGCCCGGGATCGACAGGAACTGGCCCATGTCGAACAGGGCGTTCGGATCGAACACTTGGTGTTCCTTCCAGAACTCGACGATGAAGCGGCCGCTGAAATAGACGATGAAGAAGGTTGAGATCAGAAGCCCGCGCGGGCGCTTCTCTTTCCCTGCCAATCGATCCACAAGCCAAATGCAGAAGAGCACGAAGATGCCGAGCAAGGCTTCGAAGGCCTGCGTCGGATAGCGCAGCGGTGCCTCGGCGACTCCCACGTCGTAGCGGGGGAAGCGAACGCCCCAGGATTGGTCGGGAACGACGCGTCCGACGATCTCGGAGTTGAAGAAGTTTCCGACTCGAACCAGGGTCGCTCCGAGGGCAGCGGAGAACGAGAAGCGGTCAGCGCCCTCCAGGAAGGGAACTCCACGCCGCTTCGTAAACAGCCACATGGCCAGGATCAGGCCGATGACAGCGCCGTGACTCGCGAGCCCCCCTTCCCAGATGCGGAAGACCCAGGTGGGATCCTCCATGGCCTTCTCGAAGTCGTAGAAAATGACGTGACCGAGACGCGCGCCGGCCAACACGCCGATGACTCCATAAACGATGAAGTCGCCCGCAACTTCGGGGCCGCCACCGCCCCGCACGATCTGCCAGTTCAAAAGGGCGTAGCCTCCGAGGAAGACGCCAACGAAGAGCAGGCTGTAGTAACGGATCGCGAGGGGATCCGGCAGGAAGCTCGAGGCCACGGCGATCACCGCGCCCATAAAGAGCCCGAAGGTCGTGAGGTCGTTCTGTTTCTTGATCAGCCCGAACAGGAGCATCAAGACTGCGATCCCGCCCACAAAAAGCAGGAGCGGGCCTTTCGGCAGTTCAACGGCTATGGGGCCTACATCCCAGGTAAAATTCGGCACGTGCGCCTCTTAACACGCTCCCGAGCACATATCATCCCGGGATAAGCCTGCGATTTTAGTGAAAGTCCGAGTCAGGCGAGCTTGATGCCCAGGCGGGAGAACCCCTTCTCCGCCTCCGTTGCCCAACCTCGATTGGCGAGGGGGGAGGCTGGGCTCGGGTGCAAAATGGTACCGACCCGGATCCCTGTGCCTTCGAGGGCTCGTTCAGCTTGCTTCATTGCAAAAGCCCCGACCCCGATCACCCACTCGGGCTGCATGACCCGACAGATCTCCGTGAGCGCCTCGTCACACACGCTTTGGAGCTGAGATTGAAGATCTTTCGGCAGCTTGTCGGGCGTGAGGTTGGCCCCGGTCTCGCTCATGAACACGAGGGGACAATAATTCACCACGAAGAACCGCGCGAAGAAGTGCTCCGGGGTCTGGAAGCGGTCCCGAACCCAGCCCCAGAGCCTGGTCCCGCTCACCTCACTTTTCGGGCAGTGAAAGCCGGTCACCGGTCGCTTCGGATGTTCGCGTGGGGGACGACCGACCCGGCCTTCGACCTTCAAGAAGTCCCGAACCATGGCCACGTCGCCAAACGGAACGCCCGTCTGCGTCATGCCGAAGGGCCCGGGGTTCATCCCCAGCAGCACGATCTCGCGCCGCCCTTGCCCGTAGAGCTTGAGGTACTTCTCGTGGGGTACCCGAGCGTAGTCGAGGGGATTATAGACGTAGGCGGCAGCGCTCCGGACGTCGATGGCGTCGACTTTCTCGGAGAGGCGGCGGCTAATGCGCGCGAGGGTCACGGGTCTGGTCCCCCCATAGCCGCAGTTCGCCTCAGTGGCCACGGGTACAGCATTTCTGTAAAGGCGCGAGCGCATCATTCGACAAATCGCCGCCCTGCCATAGAGTCGGACCGCGATGTCCTTCCCCCTTCCTCTCCGCGGCGCACAGAACCCCTCCTCGACTCGCGCGGGAACCAACCCGGGCTCTTTTGCCGAAGCCCCTGCGCTCGGCCAGGCGCGGACCTATTCCTCGCCCGACACCCCCGGGATGCCCGCGCCCAGCGACAAGACAGCCTGGGATTTTCTTCCCCCAGGCTTCGAGCGCAATGGACAATTCGCCGTGGCGCCCGCCGGTTACGAGCCGAAGACCCAGCTCGAGTTCGCTCGCCTTGGCGTCGTGACCAAGGAGATGCGCGCGGTCGCTGAACGCGAACCGCATCTCACTCCCGAACAAATCCGCGATGAAGTCGCGGCAGGTCGGATGATCATCCCGGCCAACAAAGTGCACCTCAGCTACGGCCTGCCTCCGATGTGCATCGGGCGCGCGAGCAAGACCAAGGTGAACGCGAATATGGGCGCGAGCCCGGTCTCTTCGGGCACCGATGAGGAGGTCGAGAAGCTGCGCTGGGCTGAGAAGTGGGGCGCGGACACGGTCATGGATCTTTCGACGGGCGGCGATCTCGACGCCTGTCGCGAGGCGATCATCAAGAACTCCCGAGTGCCGATCGGGACGGTGCCGATCTATTCGATGATCATCGGTCGTAAGATCGAGGACCTGACAGAAAAGATCATCATGGAGACCCTCCTGCACCAGGCCAAGCAAGGCGTCGATTACTTCACGATCCACGCTGGCGTGCTCCGGGAGCATCTCCCCTACGTCAAAGATCGGTTGATCGGGATCGTGAGTCGCGGCGGTTCGCTGCTCGCCAAGTGGATGCTCGTCCACAACAAGCAGAACCCGATGTACACGCACTTCGACGAGATTTGCGACATCATGCGGGAGTACGACGTCTCGTTCTCCCTCGGCGACGGCCTCCGGCCTGGCGGTCTCGCGGACGCGACGGATCGGGCGCAGCTCGCGGAGCTCCAGACGCTGGGCGAGCTCACGGAGCGGGCCTGGAAGAAGGGCTGTCAGGTCATGGTCGAAGGGCCGGGACACGTCCCCTTCGATCAGATCGAATACAACATGAAGCTCGAGCGACGCCTCTGTCACGGCGCGCCCTTCTATGTGCTTGGTCCGCTCGTGACCGACATGTTTCCTGGCTACGATCACATCACGAGCGCGATCGGTGCGACCGCCGCCGCGTACCACGGCGCGAGTATGCTCTGTTACGTGACTCCTAAGGAGCACCTCGGCCTCCCCAAAAAGGACGACGTGAAGCAGGGGTGTGTCGTTTATAAGATCGCGGCTCACGCCGCCGACGTCGCGCTCGGGATCCCCGGATCCCGCGATCGCGACGACGATGTGACGCGGGCTCGCGCCGCGCTCAACTGGGAGAGGCAGTTCGAGCTGTCCTTCGATCCGGATCTCGCGCGCGCCTTCCATGACGAAGATCTCGACGTCGATACCGACTTCTGTGCGATGTGCGGGCACGACTGGTGCTCGGTGCGTATCTCGAAAGAGATCGCCGAGTTTGCGAGCGGCAAGGCGGAGGGATTTGAGCGCGAGCGGGTCCTCAAGTCCAAGGCTCTGACGCCGGAGCAGCGAGAGATCCTCGAGAAGCGAGGCGTTCTCTCAGCGGCCGAGATTCATCGCCTGGCCTCGAAGACGAAGCGCGCCCTCGGCGATGAGCATGGTAAGGCGGTGTGTCATTCGGACGTAGCGCCGGCGGAGGAGGCGGTCCGCATTCAGGAGGAGCGTCTTGTTCACCTCCGGCGGAAAGAGAGCGCGGCTGAGTAGGTAATTCTCTTCGCGCCCCCGGTTTGTGTGCATTTTTGTAGGTCATCCAAACCCACCATAGACTTGCCGGGCCTGCGGAATTGGAGGTAAGAGACATCGCATGAGAAAACTCTCCCGATATGCTCCGGTCCTGGCCGCCCTCTTGGGCGCTGTCACCTTCGTTGCTCCTCGTGAGGCGAAGGCCCTCCGCACAACCCCGAAGGGTTCTATGGCTCTGGCCGCCGAGCGGCTTACGGGCTTGTCCTTGACATTCCCCCAGCAAGGGGATGTCTTCTTCTCGACGCACTTGCTTACGGCCTACAATTTTGCGCCCGGTCAGACCTTCCAGCAGAACCCACGCATTGGTTTCGACTACTTCGTGATCGACGGTCTCTCACTCGGTGGAAGCGCGGGCCTCGGTTACAACGGTCGAAACGAAGCTGTCGAGTGGTCCGTCCTACCGCGCGTCGGCTACAGGTTCGGCCTCTCGGCCACATGGGATTTCTGGCCCCGCTTGGGCGTCGGGATCTACGGCATCGGCGGGACCGGGAACAATTTCACCACCGGCGTGATCAGCTTGGAGTCTCCGTTCGTGTGGAAGGTACACCCGGCGATCGGGGTTGAGCTGACTCCTGCGCTCGACATCGGTCTCGCGAGCGGCGCACCGATCGCTCTCGGCGGGACCGTCGGCGTCGTCCACACCTGGTAATCGATAGGACCGAGAGAGGCGGGCAAGACGGGGGACCCGCCTCTCACCCTTCCGGCTGATTGCGCGCGATCCGGGCCAAGAGTTCCGCTTGTTCGTCGTCGCTCAGCCCCGACAAATCTTCTGGGACGAGCTCGCGCGGGAGGCGGTACACACCGTCCAGCCAGTTCTGGAGATCGAGCTTTTTGCAGCGGGGAGAACAGAAGGGCCTCGCCGGCGAGAGCTCAGGGCCCAGTTCCGTACCGCACATCGGACAGCGCGACATGGGTCCTCCCTTAGCTGAAAAATCCCGGCTCGTCCCGCCCTGAAACAGGCGCGGCCTTTCACGTTTTTTGATTCGAGTCGAACGAACGTGGTAGCCGGAGGAAAGGTGGATGAAAGAGAAGTTCCCCCGGAGGAGGGCCGAGCCCGGGTCCGGCCAGAGCTTTGGATCTCGTCGACCTATTTCGCGGAGGGATTTCCCTACGGGATCATCAACTCCCTCGCGGAGATTCTATTTCGGGACATGGGAGCGAGTCTCGCTGGCGTCGGTCTGACATCGCTCTTTCATTTGCCTTGGAACTTCAAGTTCTTCTGGGCGCCGCTGATGGAGCGGACGCTCTCGATGCGCCGCTGGATTCTGCTCTTCGAAGTCGCTCTTCTCGGCCTCTTCGTCGCTGCAGGAGGCATCGTCTTCTTTCGGGAGGGCTTCGGTCCCGAGCTGACGTTGGTTCTGCTCTCCGTGATCTTTCTCGTCGCGGCTTTCGCTTCTGCCAGTCACGACGTCGCCATCGACGCTTTTTACCTCGAAGCGCAAAACGAAAAGGAACAGGCCCGTCACGTTGGCCTCCGGAGCTCTGCGTACAAGGTGGCGTCCATCCTCGTTCGTGGACCGGGGCTCGCTCTCGTCGCGGCCGTGGGCTGGACGCTCGGACTCTCAGCCGCCGCCGCCGTGCTCGCGGCCCTTGCACTTTTCCATCTGCGAGTGCTCAAGCGACTCGAGGAGGCTCACGGAGCTTTGCCCACAGGTTCCGCCCGTCGCAAGGAGCCCGGCGCGCGAGAGAAGAGCTCTCGGAGGTGGCTCATTTGGCTCTTCGGCTGCATCGCCTTGGCCTCGCTGCTCATGTTTCTCTCTTATGAGGTACCGGCGGTTCGCAGCGCACTGACCGGTTCGACTGCCATGCTCGTCTGGAGTGGGCTGCTCGTCGTCGGGCTCACCATAGGAGTTCTGGTGTCACGGCGCCGCCTTCGGAACCTCAGGGGCGAGGGGGCCTTCTCACGTCTTCTGAGCCATCCTCACTTCCTCGTGGTGCTCGCCTTTATCGTGACCTTCCGTCTGGGTGAGTCGTTCCTGCAGAAGATGAAGTGGCCTTTCTTGAGCGAGTTCGTGGGGCTTACCAAAGCGGAGTACGGGACCTTAAACGGAACGATCGGGGTGATCGTCTCTTTTGTCGGGCTCATCGTCGGCGGTCGCCTGATCGCGCGCGACGGGCTCGAGAGGTGGTTCTGGCCGTTTCTTCTGGCCCAGAACGCCCTGAATCTCCTCTACGCAGCCTTGGCGCTGGTGCCGGATGGTCTCCTCAGTCACGAGCTCAATCTTGGCGTCGTTGGACTCGTGATTGTCTGCGAAGAGTTCGGAGCGGGGCTTGGGGCTTCCGTGTTGATGGTGTTTTTGATGCGGCTCTGTCATGGCCAACATCGCGCGAGTGAGTTTGCGCTCCTGACCGCGGTGATGACGATCGGCTTTACCATCTCGGGCGCGCTCAGCGGCTACGTCGCCGAAGCGGTCGGGTATTTCGGCTTCTTTGTCGCTTCGTTCGTCCTCACGCTGCCGATGATGGGGCTTGGGCCCCACGCGCTCCGGAGGTCCCATGACTTCGCGCCCCGCGCTGGGTCTTCGTGACGCAGCGTCGTGACGCTGCGCGGGTCGAAGGGGCAAGTTGGAACCGACTCAGCTCTGCTGGATGAGTCCGACGAGGGTCGTCGGCTGAACCCGGTACTCTTTACGACAGTAGTCGCAGCCGATCTCGAGGACTTGTCCATCGTCGATCATCGACTGGATTTCTTCCCGGGGCAGCGTCGCCAATGCGCCGAGCACGCGGCTCTCACTGCACCAACATTCAAAAGCAATCGGCGTCGTTTCAAGCCGCGTGTGAGGCATCCGGTAAAGGAGCTCGTTTAGCAGTTCCTCCGGTGAAAAACCTGGGGTGAGCAGATGATCGATGGTTCGAAAATCCTCAAGCCGCTCCGCCATCACAGCGAGCGGTGCTTTGCCCACCTCGGGCAGAAGCTGAACCATGTAACCGCCGGCCACGACTGAGTCTCCCGTGATGCGGGTGCCCACGGCGAGCATGGTGTCGACCTGCTCGGAGTTCTGCATGTAGGCCATCATGGCCTGGGTCGTGGAGCCACCGGCGTCGATGTGCACGGTGCCCTGATTGATGGAGCCGTTGTGCAGCGTTCTCATCATGCGCAGCGTGTCGAAGGGCCCGGTCGAGGCGAGCGCGGCGCGATTCTGGATGAGCCCGCGGGTGCGCCCCTCGGGCGCCGAGTCAGCGACGAGCGAAGCTCCGCCGCCCTGGGTACTCAAGATACCTTGGACGCGAAGGCCTGGAGACATGGTCTCTCGGAACAGGACCGTTGCAGTCAGGAGGTCACCGAGGCTACTCGCGACCGACGCTGGTGCTTCTTGGGCCTTTAAGATGCCCTGAACGGTCTTGGTGGTGCGCGCGACGATCACGCGGAACGAGGCGTCATCGGTGATGGCGCGGATGGCGTGATCGTCGGACTCGTGTTCGAAGCTCATGCCTCTTGAGACTCCCAGATGAAGGGCGAAAGGAAAAGGCGGCCCCGGCTGTTTTTATCGGACCGAGAAGATCCCCTCGTCGCCGCCGGGCGGGGTGGCGTAGAGCTGGAGGTTGATGAAGTAGCGAGGTCCCTGGAAATACTCGAGAACCATGTCGTGGTCGCCGGGGCTGAGCTCGACCGTTGCACTTCTGACGCGGGGGGCGTGGACCCCGTCGTTTTCGAGGACGAGTTTCCCGTCAATGTAGAGTTTGGCCCCGTCGTCGCTCGAGATGCGGAACTTCCATCGGCCGCCTTGGCTGACGTTGAACGACCCTGAATAACGGATCGCAAACCACTCGAACTTGTCTTCGACACCGGGGAAGCCTTGGCCCCAGTCGCGGGCGGGAATGTCCCATTCACAAGCGTAGACGACGCTGATCGGCGAGAGTTTTCCAAAATCAGTTGGAAGGCGCTGGGAGTTCGGCCGGATCGGGTAGACGATTCCTTCGAAGCAGCCGCGAACCGGCTCCGCATAACCGAACACATTGGGCGGGGGTTCTTCGGGCGGCTCGATCGGCTCGATCTCGCTGGGGTCGTCGACCGGTGGTTCGTCGACCGGTGGTTCGGGCTCGGGAGTCTCTTCGACAGTCGGCTCGGGCTCGGGCTTGGGCTTTTCGGGCTTGGGCTCGGGCTTGGGCTTTTCGGGCTTGGGTTCGGCCTTGGGCTTTTCGGTCTTCGGCTTCTCGGTCTCAGTTTTCGGCGTGTCGGGCTTGGGCTTTTCGGGCTTGGGTTCGGCCTTGGGCTTTTCGGTCTTCGGCTTCTCGGTCTCAGCCTTTTCCGTCTTCGACTTCTCGGTCTTCGGTGCCTCGACGACGGGCTCTTTCTGCTTCGGCTTCGATTCACCGGCGCTCGCCTTGTTCCCGCCCGAGCTCTTGGTGCTTCCGCTGCCGCTGAGAGATCCGGAGCCGCTCGCTTTGCCGGAAGCGGAGCCGCTGGCCTTGCCGGAAGCTGAGCCCGCCAAAGACCCCGTGAGCGAGAACTTCCCCCCCACCTTCACCAGGCTCTTGCCTTGAAAGTCCGAGCTCTTCGTCGCCCGGCCTACGCCGCTCGCGCGGGGCGCGGACTGGAAATGGGAGCTCGTCTTGAACTCACTCTTGACGCCCTCTTTGGAGCTGGCCGAGGCGGAGCCTGAAGAAGAGGCGCCGGTGCTGGCGCTAAAAGAACAGGCCTCGAGTGTGAAGGCCGACACCAGAAGAACGCCGGGGGCCAGGCGGGATGTTTTCATAACGAGAGAAGAATTGAGGGTATTCGAGAGGGTACGGAGGGTTTCCTGAAAATCTTCCCTTACGGGGCCCCGAGAGCGGTTCGCGCTGCGGTGATGGTGGCCTCGATTTCGGCGGGGCCGTGGCAAGCGCTCAAAAACGCCGCTTCGAACTGGGACGGGGGCCAGTAGATGCCCTCGGCGCGAAGCCCGCGGTGGAACTGAGCGAACTTCTGGGTGTCGGCCTTCTTGGCGTCCTCCCAGCTTGTGATCCTTTGCTCGGTGAAGAAGAGCGTGATCATCGAGCCGACTCGCTGCACCACTCCTCGGACCTTTGCGTCGCGGAGGGCCTGTACGAGCCCAGCTTCGAGCGCCTGTCCTTGGGTCTCGAGGTGCTCGTAGGTCTCCTTCGTGATGCCGCGGAGGGTGGCCATGGCGGCCGCTACGCTCAGTGGGTTCCCGCTCAAGGTGCCCGCCTGATAGACGGGGCCGAGCGGAGCTAACTTTTGCATCACATCGCGCCGTCCGCCGTACGCTGCCATCGGCATTCCACCGCCCAAGATTTTTCCGAGGCAAGTCAGATCGGGACGGAGGCCGTAGCGCTCCTGAGCGCCTCCCGGGGCGACACGGAAGCCCGTCATGACCTCGTCGAAGATCGAGAGGGCGCCGTGCTCCTGGCAGAGCTCGACGATGGCCTCGAGGAACCCCGGCTCCGGCGGCACACAGCCCATATTGCCAGCGACGGGCTCGACGATGACGGCGGCGATCTCGTGACCGTGACTCGCAAAGAGCGCACGGAGCGCCTTGGCGTCGTTATAAGGAGCGCTCACCGTGTGCTTGACGATTTCGGCAGGCACGCCGTCCGAGTCCGGATGACCGAAGGTCGCGGCACCGCTTCCGGCTTGCACCAAGAGACAGTCGGAGTGCCCGTGGTAGCCGCCCGCAAACTTCACGATCACAGGACGACCAGTGAACCCTCGGGCGAGGCGAAGAGCGCTCATCGTAGCCTCGGTTCCGCTCGAGACGAACCGCACCATCTCCATCGAGGGCACGCGGCGCGTGACCTCTTCGGCGAGCTCGACCTCCCCGAGCGTCGGCGCTCCGAAGGACAGCCCACGCCCGAGCGCCTCACGCACAGCATCCAAGACTCTTGGCTCCGCGTGTCCCAAAATGGCCGGCCCCCAGCTCCCGACGTAGTCGATATAGGTCTTACCGTCTTCGTCCGTCACCCGCGCCCCCGAGGCGCTCCGGATGAAAGGAGGATCTCCACCGACGGCGCGGTAGGCGCGGACGGGGCTGTTGACCCCACCGACCAGGACTCGTTCGGCGCGCTCTTGGATCGGGCTCTTGCTCATTTGGGGAGGCTTCTACACCAAAAACTGTCCCCAGAAACGCGGCTACGGTGAGCGCTCGTCCGCCGCGGTGAGGCGCGCGAGCTGGACGAGCTCCGCCCGCCACTCGGCGATCAGGGTCACCGTGCTCTCCGGCCACCGGTACCGGCTCAGACGGGCGAGCAGGTGCAAGGTGTGGTCTCCGATCTGGCGGCGGTTCGGGAAGCGATGCATCGCCTCGCGGATGCGAGCGGAGCCGAGGTCGGGGGCGCCTCTCTCGCGGAGACACCAGGCTTCGGTGAGGAGGCGGTGTTGGTAGGGCTCGGGCTCTTCGACCACCAGAGTGCTGGCTTCGGCGAGCTTCGATTCGGCGAGCTCGAAGTCGCGCCGCAAGAGGGCGACCTGAGCTTCGAGCACCTTCGACTCGACCACGCCCCACGGATCTCCCATATCGCTATAGATCTTCGCGGCCCATTCGACATGGCGCTCCGCCTCGTCCGCCTCATCGGTGTCGATCGCGATCATCGCGAGCAGACGACGACAAGCAGCCTGGCCGCGGGGAGTGCGGAGGGACTCGAAGGCGGCGAGCGCTTCTTCGGCGCCGCGGGTCGCGGAATGGAAGTTCTGTAGGCGGTGCTCGACGTGGGCGAGAGACGCGTCCGCCTGCGCGGTGCCGAGCCGGTAGCCGATGCGTTCGAACTCGCTGCGGGCGCGGAGCGCCATCCGCCGCGATTTGTCGACGGCGCCCTCGCTGTGCTCGATCCAGCTCGAGAGCAACAGGCAGAGGCCACGTCCGAGCGGCTGATCGCTCTCGGCGAAGTGTTGTTCACTCGAGAGGACGTAGGCGCGGGCGCTCTCGGGATCTCCGAGCAGGTAGTCGATCTCGCCGAGCACCGATTCGGCTTGGGCTTGACCCAGAATGTCTCCGACGCCTTTGAAGGTCTCGAGGGCCGCTTCCGCGAGCTTCTTGCCTTCGCTCAGGTTTCCGAGCTCGGCGAAGATGTGCCCGAGCAGGCGCATCGCGTGCGCTTCGTCGATCGGGAGAGAGAGCTCGCGGAACGTCGCGCGCGCCCTCTCCGCGTAGTCGCGGGCCTCGGTGGTGCGACCGACATGGCGCAGGGCTTCAGAGCGCCAGCGATCTTGGTGCGCCCGCATTTCCCCGTGCAAACGTCCGCGCAAGAGGTCGAGATCGCTCAAGGTCGAGAGCGGTTCACGCGCCCCGTTCCAGGAGGCGTGGAGGAAGTCGAAGAGGAGCGCGGCGGCGCTGTTCGGATCGCCGCCTTGGATCAGGTTCATGACCTGCTGGCGTACGACGCGGCGCGAGTTCGCGAGAGGATGCTGTTTGAGCGCGTCGGCCGCGGCGCGGTAGATGCGTGTTCGATCGGGCCTCTGAGCAAGCTCCGCGGAGAGATACTCCTGCAAGAGAGCGTGAGGCCATGAGTAGCGGCCCGGGCCTCGCGGAATCAGGACCTCTGCGCGCTGGAGCGCAAAGATGCACTCATCGGCGGCGAGCCCGAGATCTTCGAGCAGCGGCCGGAGCACTTCGCGGCGCAGGTCGCTCGAGATGGCCGCGATGGCGTAGGCGGCGAGCCTGTAGCGCTCGGGAACCGCGTCGAGACGGGCCTTCCAGAGCTCAGCCGTCGTCTTCGGGCGTACCGCCAAAGCGTCGGGCGGAACGCTGTAGACGCCGTCCTTTTGGACCATCTTGCCGTCGAGGGCCCAGGCGTGGAGCTGCTGGAGCGCAAACAAGGGATTACCTCGGCTGCGCTTGGCGGCTTCCTCGATGGCGTCCTCTTCGAGGGGGAGCGAGCGGCGCAAGAGCTCGCGGGTGGTCTCGGGTTCGAGGGGGGGGACATCGATCGCGACTCCGCCCATCAGTTCGACCAGCTTCTTCAGTCTCTCGGCGGAGGGCGTCCCGAGGTGCACGTCTTCGGCGCGCACCGTGCCGACGATCATGTACGGCTGGTCGCGATCCTCGATGAACATGCGCTGGAAGCCCTCGAACGTGCTGTCGGAGGCGTTATGAAGATCATCGAGCCAGAAGAGCAGCTTGCGCCCTTGACCGACCCGGCGCACCACATGGCGCGATACGGTGCGGCGCGTGGCGACCGAGTCGATCGCGAAGCGTACGCCGCTCGGCCCGATCGGGGCGTCGGGCCCCTGGGAATTCGGCCGAAACCACTCGGCGGCGCCGGCGACCCAGGTGCGCCCTTCACGGTCCGCCTTCTTGATGTTCCAGCGCTGCAGGAGCGAACGCTCGATGGCGGCGCGCTCGGCGCGCTCGAAGTTATAATAACGCGTGACCGCGCCCACGACGCCGTCGAGAGGTCCGCGCAGGGGCCGATAGCGGGCCATGAGCGGGACCATGGTCCCTTCTTCGTGGACGGTTTGGCAGAGCCACTCGGCGATACGACTCTTGCCCGCGCCCGCCGGGCCGACGAGCAAGACGAGGCGCTGCATCGGCTCGGGGCTCTGGATCACCTCGTCACAGATTGCCCGGAGTTGAGCTCGAATGTCTTCGCGGCCGACCAGGGGAGACTGGCGGATGCTGATGAGGCTGGTGGTGCGCTCCGTTTCCGCGTCGAGGTTCGGATTGCGTCCAGGGCGGCCCTGGCCTTCCGGGAGCGGCCGAACGGGGGCGGAGCGGATCTTGGGGAGAATGAAGCCGTCTCGCGTGACGTTTTTCGGTGCGAAGGCCGCGAAATCCCGGCGCGCCTCGGCGGCGAACTCGTAGCGGGACCAGGGGCGCTTCTCGAGCAGGCGCATCACGAAGTCGACCAGGCCCGGTGGGGCCTCGAAGACGGGGACCAGGCGCGGAACCTCCGAGTAAGCGTGCTTGCGGAGCAGCTCCTTCGCGTTACCGGTGAAGGGAGGCGTGCGCCCGATCAGGCGATAAAGAATGCACCCGAGGGCGTAGAGATCCGTCGCACCGCAGACGTGGTGCTGTTCATGTTGGATCTGCTCCGGCGCCATGTAGCCCGGGGTTCCGGCGCCCGCGTGTGGCTTGAACTCGGGGGCTTTTTCGCCGTCGAGACGTTCGTCGTGGGTGTCGGCTTTGAGCCAGGCGAGGCCGAAGTCGAGCACGTGGACGAGTGGTGGCTGGCCGTCCCGTTCCTCGACGAGCACGTTCGACGGCTTGAGGTCGCCGTGGACGATGCCGCGCGCGTGCGCGTGTGCGAGCGCGCTCAAGATCTGGTCTGTGATGTAATAGATATTTTGCCAGTTGAGCCCGGCGTGCGCGAGATCGTGAAGGCTCGTGCCCTTGGCGATATCCATCACCAAAAAAGGCGAGCCATCCTTCAAGCGTCCGAAGTCGCGAGCGCGCACGATGCAGGAGTGGTCCAGGGCGGCGAGAGCGCGCGCCTCCTTGTAAAACCACATCACATACTCTTCGGCGTGCTCCGTATCGGGCACGACGACGCGCTTCAGCGCGACGCTTTCGTTCGCGGTGAGGTCAGTGCAGCGATAGACGATGCCCATGCCGCCTTCGCCGAGCACCGCGTCGACGCGGTAGCGCGAAGCGATCACGTCTCCCTTCAAGGCCTGCGTGTTGGCCTCGAGGATGCGCGCGGCGAGAGGCGGCGCTCCGCTCAAGGCCGCGGCGCTCGGGATCGACGGAGGCGCGCTCGTGCGCGTGACGGGGCTCGGCAGGGCGATGGTCGGGGGATCGGGCTCGGGATCATCCAGAGGAGCGGCCGGGGCCGGGGGCACCTGGTTGTCCTGAGCGGTCGGGGCTCCCTTGGGGTCGGGGCCCGTTGCAGTGGAGGCGCTCCCGAGAAGTTCAGCGTAGCTGTCCAGGGTAGGGACCGGCGGGCCGGCGTCCGAGTCCCGTTTCCGGGTCGGCTCGTCCGAAGGCAGATCGGTGGCGAGGGCCTCCGTATGGTTCGGGATCGGCGGCGGAGCCTCCGAAAAAGGGGCGCTATCCTCCGCGGTCAGGGGGACATTCAACGGTGGGTGCTCCGAACGTTTGGCTCGGCCCACGCCTTTTCCTTGTCTAGCGCTGGTCATCGGGGCTCATCCAAAACATCGCGGACCACCTGGTCGCTGCTCGTCGCAGCATACCCTCGGAGGACGAGAACGGAAATTCCTGCCATGTTGAGGCCGATAGGCACCCGGTCTATAGCGCTGCCCACGCTGGGCTCCACCAGGGCAGGGCTCGAGAAAAGCGGCCCGCCCGCGCTTACCCGAAACCTTCGAAAGGGAATCCCTTGGCCACACTGAACGATCCGCCGCTTGCCGCTCGCGACCCTGAGATTTGGAACCTCATCAAAGGCGAAGAGAGGCGCGAATTTGACAAGATCCGCCTGATTGCGAGTGAAAACTACGCCTCCCGCGCCGTGCTTGAAGCGACCGGGTCCATTCTGACGAACAAGTACTCGGAGGGGTACGCGGGGAAGCGCTACTACCAGGGCCAGGAGTTCATCGACCCGATCGAGACGCTCGCTATCGACCGGATGAAGCAGCTCTTCGGAGCCGAGCACGTCAACGTCCAGCCCTACAGCGGTTCTCCCGCGAACTTGGCTGTTTATCTGGCGTTCTTGAAGGCCGGCGACCCGGTGCTCGGACTCGCGCTGCCCGCGGGCGGTCACCTCACGCACGGCTGGAACGTGAGCATCAGCGGCATGTACTTCAATAGCCGTGGCTATGGCGTGAGGCGCGAGGACCACCGCATCGATTTCGATGAGGTTCGGCGCCTGGCTCATGAGCACAAGCCGAAGCTGATCTGGTGCGGACACTCCGCCTACCCGCGCACGCTCGACTTCGCTCGCTTCCGTGAGATCGCTGACGAGGTCGGCGCGATCTTGGCGGCAGACATCGCTCACATCGCGGGCCTCATCGCCGGCGGGGTCCACCCGAGCCCGATCGGGATCGCGGATGTTGTCACCAGCACCACACACAAGACCTTCCGTGGGCCTCGCGGCGGCGTCATCTTCTGCAAAGCTGAGCACGCCAAAGCTATCGATAAGGCGGTCTTCCCCGGCATCCAGGGCGGCCCTCACAACCACACGACCGCTGCTATCGCCGTCGCCGCGAAGGAAGCCCTCGCGCCCGAGTTCAAGACCTACGCCAAGAACGTGGTCGAAAACGCGCGGACGCTGGCTGAAGAGCTCCTGTCTCATGACTTCACGCTCGTCACCGGCGGCACCGACAATCACATTGTGCTCATCGACCTGACCCGGAACAACGTGCCGGGCAAGGTGGCCGCTCAGGCGCTCGACCGCGCAGGCATCGTTTGCAACTCGAACTCGGTTCCCTTCGATCAGCGCAAGCCCTTCGATCCCTCCGGTATCCGCATCGGTACCGGCAGCGTGACCAGCCGTGGCTTTGGCCCGAGCGAGATGAAGCGTCTCGCTGGCTGGGTTCGTGAGGTGGTCAGCGCTCCTGAGGACGAGAAGCTGTTGGCACGGGTGGCCGCTGAGGTTCGGGAGTGCTGCGCGGCGTTTCCTCCTCCTGGGATTGTGGTTTCGTGAGTCAGAGCGCGCCTTCTGCCCCCGGTTTGAACGCCGATCAGCTCGCGACGCTGCTCATCTCGTGTCCCGACACGAAGGGCATCGTAGCGGCTTTGGCCCAGCTTCTCGCGGGGCACGGCGCGAACATCCTCGACTCCGATCAGCACACCGATCGTACCCTCGGTCAGTTTTTTCAGCGTATCGTGTTCGACACATCGACGCTGATGACCGACCGGGGGACGCTGGAGCGCGCCATCAGCGAAGTCGCCTCCCGCTTCGGGATGCGTCTTCGGCTGTGTTTCCCTGACCAGGGCAAGAAGCGCGTCGCGATTTTCGTCTCCGAGTACGACCATTGCCTCTACGATCTCTTGCTTCGGCATCGCTCGGGCGAGCTCTCTTGTGAGATCGCTGCGATCGTGAGCAACCACACGACCCTGAGCCCGGTCGCGGCCCAGTTTGGTCTCCCTTTTTACCACTTCAAAAAGACGCGCGAGACGCGGGACGCGGTCGAGGAAAAGGAGCTCGCGCTGCTCGCTGAGCTCAAGGTCGACCTCGTGGTGCTCGCTCGCTACATGCAAATCCTCTCCTCCGCGTTCGTGAAGCAGTACGCCGAGCGCGTCATCAACATCCACCACTCCTTCTTGCCGGCGTTCGTCGGAGGTCGCCCGTACCATCAGGCGCACGAACGCGGAGTGAAGCTGATCGGGGCGACGGCGCACTACGCGACCGAGGTCCTCGATGAGGGACCCATCATCGAACAGGACGTGGTCCGTTGTTCCCACAGGGACACGGTCCTGGACTTGGTCCGCAAAGGGCGCGATCTCGAGAAGGTCGTGCTGGCTCGCGCGGTCCGGTGGCACCTCGACGATCGCATCTTGCCCTACGGCAACAAGACGGTCGTCTTCGACTGAGCCCGGGTTACTTTTTGAGCGCGCGTTCGAGGGCTCTGTCCACCGCGCTCGTGCTGAAACCGACAAGAATGGTTCCGCCGACGTCCAACACCGGGATCGACGCCCCACTCAGTCCAGCGCTCGAGAGCTTCTGACGCATCTCAGCGTTCGCGCCGGGCTCCTCCTCGATGTCTTTCATCGTGACGCGGACGCCCTTCATCTTCAGGTATTCCTCAGCCATGTGGCAGGGCTTGCACCAGCTTGCGCCATAGATGATCGCTGAGAGCGCGCCCTCTTGCACCTCTTCGCGCTGGACGGGGCGCGGGCGGGCTGCGTCGACGCGCGCCTGGCGGAGGGCTTTGCCTTGGCTCTCCCACTCGTCGCGGGACATGGTGCGCGCCTTGGCCTTGTCGCCGCCGGCTGCGAGGTTCGTCACGATGACCCGGGACGGGTCGATGTTGCCCTCGCTGAGCCCAAGAATTCTAACAGGGTCCTTCGAGCCGTCGGGAATTTCGTTGCGATCAGTGGTCGTCTGAAAGTTCCCCTCTTTGTCGACCCAGACAAACGCGAGGTTCGGGTCATTGAGGTCGACGTCCAGCGTACTTTTTGGGGCAATGGGCGCGGCGTCTTTGGTCGCCTCGGAGGACTCCGAGCGGCACGCGGACACGGAGCCGCCGAGAGCGACGAGGATCAGCGTAGCCTGAGGGAAAAGGGACTTAATGGACATCCGTGACTTCGCGCGGGTCTTTGGCTCCGAGCGAGCGCAGGAACAGCCCGCGCAGCGTCTCCACGACGCCGATCGTCACGTAACACGTGAGGAGCCAGATCAAGACGAACTTGGCATGGAACCTCTGCCACACGAAGGCGCTCGAGGCCATGACAAGCAGGACCAGGATGACGGTTCGCAAGTTGAGCTTGAGATCTTTGAAGGAGCGGAAGCGCACTGTCGAGACCATGAGCAGGCCGAGAGCGACAGTCCCGATCCCGATCGCGACCGTATAACGGGGATCGCCGAGCGCTCCGTCTACGGCGTGGTTCGCGACAACGAGGGAGATCAAGATGCCGGAGGCAGGCGGGGAGGGGAGTCCGATGATGTACTTGCCGGGTTTGGTCGGTTGCCCGGTCTCGTCGGAGGAAATGACGTTGAAGCGCGCGAGCCGGATGGCGGCGCAGGCGATGAAGGAGAAGGAGGCCAGCACCCCCCAGGTGGGCAGGCGATGGAGGACCCACTGGTAGACGAGCAGCGCGGGCGCGACGCCGAAGGAGATCACGTCCGCGAGCGAGTCCATCTGGAGCCCGAAGGCGCTCTGCGTTTTCGTCAGGCGAGCGACCCGCCCGTCCATCAGGTCGAAGAACATCGAGCAGAGCAGTAAAATCGCCGCTGTATAGAACTCGTCCGTGCCCGCTCCAGGGGAAGCCGCGACCCGGATCGCATTGAAACCGCAGAAGACTGCCGCCAGGGTGACAGCGTTCGGCAGGACAAAAAGAGTCTTTTTCAGGTCGAGCCGCCGAGGCCGGACCATGAGATCGCGATTGCGGCGACGGAGGAACCTGCGTTGCCGACGAAAGCGGGGACCGGTCTCAGGCGCGTTGCTCGGCCGATCGACCTCTGGCATCGGATCCACGAAATTCAACCTAGGATGTCCCCCGGGCCGCGTCAATTTTGGCCCGGCGCTCGGGTCCGCCTAGAATTTACGAGCCGTGTTCCGTCATTGTCCCCCTTCCTCGTTCGAGCGTGCGCTCGTCGCCCTTGGAACGATGTTTTTTGTGGGCTGTGCTTCGGACCCTCAAACGCCCGCCCGAACGCCCCAAAATGACTCGGAATTGGAGCAGTTGCGCGCGGAGATGACGCGGCTCGAGGAGCGTTTGGCCGATGCTTTGACCGAACGGGACGCGGCCCAGGCCAAGGCGGAGAAGTGTGAGGAGCGCGCGGCGGGCAGCCGGCACGATGAGCCCCTGGCCGCGCTCCCGGTCGTGAAGCTCGCCCCCACAGACCCCAAGAGCTCGAGCACGACGGGGGGCCCTGAGTCCCGTCTGGTGGTGCGCGCCGAAGGGGACGCCGAAGGAGAGATCGTGATGGCTCCGTCGGTTCCTGACCCAGTTCCGCCGCCGAACTCTGGAGTTCGGCTGTCCGAAGACCCAGAATCGACTGCTGTCGAGAGCTCGAGCTCGCCCGCGGGCGCCCGCCAGAAAGGTGCGACTCAGAAGTCGCCGTGACACGTCCCCATGAAACAACTGATTCGGCAAAACACCTTCTTCTGCTCGAGCCACCCCTGGGCAGCGTCTGGGATCTTGGCTCTGGCGTCGCTCGTCGCATCGGTCGCTTCTGCGCAAGACGGGCAGCAGACGGGGGGGGCTGAAGTCACCACCGGAGGAGCCCAGAGCCCCGTCGTCTCGGCCTCGCCCTACTACAATCCGAACGTCGACCTCGAGAAGATCAACTCGTATTTGCCTTCGTCGTCTCGGCCCATCGTCGACGGCAGGGAACAAGACGGCTTCGACCTGAATCGTTCGAGCCAAGGCGCGATCATTCTCTCCGGCCAAGGCGCAGAGTCGGCCTACGGCGAGGATGGCGCTCCGGTCGGCGGTGAGATCAAGCGCAGCAAAGGGGTGAAGGGACCGGTTCCCGAGTTCCACACTGTCAAGAAGGGGGACACCTTGTGGCAAGTCTCCCAGACCTACTACCAAGATCCTCACGAGTGGCCGCGGCTCTGGAGTCTGAATCCTCAGCTCGAAAACCCCCATTGGATTTACCCCGGCGACCAACTGCGGACCGCTCCTCCCGGGGGACAGCCCTTTCTGGCTGTCGCCGCCAGTGGTTCCCGCGAGAGTCGCCTCGGGCTTGGCAGTGGCCAGGCTGTCCCACCGGGGACGATCTTCCTTCGTGACCAGGGCTACATTGGCGATCCCGAGAAGGACGTTTGGGGAGAGCTGGTGGGGGCCCGTGAAGATCGGATGATGCTGAGCGAAGGCAGCACCGTGTACATGCTGATGAACGACGGCGTCGATCTGCGGATCGGGCAACGTCTCAGCGTGTTCCGCGATCTCCGTCCTCCCGCCAAAGTGCCTGGTGGGCGCACTCCCGAAGGGCGCCTCGTCAAAGTCTACGGCACCGTACGGATCGACGGCTGGAACGAGAAGGAACGAGTCGCCCGGGGACAACTCATCGAGTCTCTCGACGTGGTGGAACGAGGCCTCAAGGTCGGACCCGTCGGTCGGCGTTTCGACGTCGTCCCGCCTAAGCCAGCAACGGCAGCGCTCGAAGCTCGTGTGCTCATGGGCATCCACCCGCACGTCTACTTCGGCCAAAACCAGGTCGTGTTCATTGACCGGGGCAGCAAAGACGGCCTGGTTCCCGGGAATCGGCTGCGCGCCGTGACGCGCGGCGACATCTGGCGGCGCAACCTCAGGGCTGGGGCCAAACATCAGCGACTCCGCGCCGAGACAGACCTGCCTGAAGATGCGCCTGCGACCACGACTCCTCTCCACGGCGACGACGAGAAATTTCCCGACGAGGTGATCGGCGAGGTGACGGTGATCCGGACCGAGGAGGAGACGTCTCTCTGTCTCGTTTCGGAATCGAGCCGGGAGCTCGTGCCCGGGGAACGGCTCGAAGCTGTCGCCGGCTACTGAAAGCGGAACGTCATAATCGCCCGAAAAGACGGGATTTTTCGTTCGAGACCGCGGCGGACGGTTTTCCCTCCGCCCCTCTGTGGGCTAGAAGTACGCCGATGAATCGGCGCCCCCACTTCCCGAGGGATCTCGCGGCCCCGGTCCGCTAACACCATGGACGCCGCGGCGACTATCGCGTTTCTCATTGCGGTCATCGGGTACACGGTGGCAAGCACGCTCTTTTTTGGCGCTCTGCTGCGTAGGGCGGCGGCGTCATCGCTTCGCGTCGCGCGGGGGGCGCTCCTTGGGGCTGTGGTGGCTCACGCTGGGCTCATCGTCTGGTCGACGTTCATCGTTCGTCACGATCCGGTCGGCAGCATGCAGTTTGCGGTAAGCGCCGCAGGCTGGGTGATGGCCGCTGGATTTCTCTGGGCTGAACCCCGCTATCAGGTCCATGCCCTCGGAGCTCTCACGGGACCGATCGCTCTGGCTCTCCTCGTCCTCGCGCAGTTCTTGTCGACCCCGGCCTGGGCTCCGCCCATCTCACGATTTTGGCTCGCGCTCCACGTCACCGCCAACCTGCTCGGCGTTGGGCTCTTTCTGCTCGCGGGGGTTGCCTCCGCTTTTTATCTGTACGTTGAGCGCAGTCTGAAGCGGAAGAATCCGGGGCTCTTGCCAGCTGGCATGCCGGCGCTCGACTCCCTCGACCTGCTCGCCTTTCGTTTCCTGATCTTCGGTTATCCCTTCTTGACCTTCGGGATCGTCACGGGTGGACTGTTCTTCTCTGAGCTCGGAGGCGCGGGGTCTGCCTCCCTCGGGCGGGCGGTCCTCGGTTACATCTCCTGGCTCTTCCTCGGGACCGTGCTCGTCTGGCGCGGGGCCCTGGGCCACCGCGGGAAGAAGAGCGCCTTCGGGACCTTGGCGGGCGTTTTTTGCGTCCTCCTTTTGCTGGCTTCCTACTTGGTTCGTGGTGCCGTGGAGGAACCCGCGGGACACGTGACCTTTGAGAGAGAGCTCGGGAGCCAGAGCGCATGATCGCGGTCGTCGGCTTCTCTCACCACACAGCGCCGATCGCGCTGCGCGAGCAGTTTACGCTCGACGAGGCGCGGGAGAACAAACTGGCGCGGACTCTCGTCGGGACGGGGGCCGTGGGCGAAATCTTCTTCGTCTCAACCTGTAACCGGGTGGAGCTCTACGCGGCGGCCCAGCGGGGCGCGGGGCACAACGCGCCACCGCTCACGGCTGCGCTGCGCGAGGCGATCATCGCGGAGTCACCTGCGCTTGGGCCTCACTTGTATGAGTACTCAGGGAGCGCAGCTCTTCGCCATCTATTCCGGGTCGCGAGCTCCCTCGACTCGATGGTGGTCGGCGAGGCGCAGATCTTGGGCCAGCTGAAGCAAGGCTATGAGCGCGCGGTAGCGCGCGGCAGTGTGGGGCCGATCCTCGGTCAGGTCTTCCCGCAGGCGCTCCGGAGCGCGAAGCGGGTTCGGAGTGAGACCGAAATCGGAGCGGGCCAGGTCTCGGTGCCGACGGTGGCCGTGGATCTGGCCGCGCGCATCTTCGGAAACCTCAAGGGACATCGGGCAGCGCTCGTCGGGACGGGCGAGATGGGACAGATGGTCGGGAAGCTGCTCCGCGACCAAGGGGCACGCCTGACCGTGGTGGGGCGCTCGGAGGAGCGCTCGAGGCCCATCGCTGAGCGACTGGGCGCGGAATACCGCTCGATTTTTGACCTCGGGGACGTCGTTCGTGCCGCGGACGTGATCGTGTCGAGTACGAGCTCTGAGGTCCCGATCTTCCCCCTCTCGGCGATGACCGGGCTCCATCGCGAGCGCCGAGGACGGAGCCTATTTCTGATCGATCTTGCGGTCCCCCGAGACGTCGACCCGCGCGTCGGCGATCTGGAAGGTGTCTTCCTCTACAATATCGACGATCTCTCGAGTGCAGCTCAGGCGTCTCGGGACGTACGAGCTCTGGAGGCTGAAAGGGCCCAGAAGATTGTCGAAGAGGTCCTCTTCGATTTCGAGAAGAGAAAGAGCGCGGCTCAGGTTGCGCCGACGATCAAGGCGCTACGCGATCGCGCCCGGGAGGCCTTTTCGATCGAGCTCGAGCGGAGCCTCCGCGGCAAGCTTCGTGATCTTCAGCCTGAGCAGCGGGCGGCGGTGGAGCGGATGATCGACGCTGGCGTCAATCGCCTGCTCCACGCTCCGAGCACACGCCTCCGTGAAGGGGCCGGGAGTGGCGAGCCCGAAGAAGCTCTCGAGTGGGCGCGGGCGCTCACGGAGCTCTTCGAGCTCGAACCGGTCTCGAGTCCTGAGCATACGAGCGCCTTCCCGCCATTCGAGGAAGAACGCGTCTCGTCCGATGACCTCTCCGCGGAGCGCGCCCCAGCCTCACTTACAGCTAAGGAAACATGAAGAAGCGCAAGATCGTCGTCGCGACGAGGCGGAGCGAGCTTGCTCTCGCTCAATGTCGACAAACCTTACGAGCTCTCGAGGCTCTCGATCCGAGCGTTGAGTTCGAAGAGCTTCACGTCGTGACAACCGGCGACAAGATCCAAGATCGGCCGCTCTCCGAGGTGGGCGGGAAGGGGCTCTTTCTGAAGGAGATCGAAGAAGCGCTCCTCGAGGGAAGAGCCGATATCGCCGTCCATTCCTTGAAAGATGTCCCGCCCCTTCTGCATCCGGGGCTCGCGCTCGGCTGTATCCCTCCGCGGGAGGACGCGCGGGACGCGGTGGTGACCTTTGATGGGCGCCCCCTGTCGGCGGTCGAAGCGGGCCGCCCGATCGGGACCTCGTCTCTTCGCCGCGCTCTGCAGATCAAACTCCTTCGACCCGACCTCGAGGTCGTTCCGATCCGAGGCAACGTCGGGACGCGGATCCAAAAGTGTCGAGATCGCGTCGTCGACGCGACGCTCTTGGCTCAAGCTGGCGCGAACCGGCTCGGCGTCGCCCATGAGCTCTCCGAGACGCTCTCCATTGACCAATGTCTGCCCGCCGTCGGCCAGGGCGCGCTCGCGATCGAGTACCGCGTCGACGCCCCGGACGTTCTCGAGCTGCTCTCTCTTTTCCATGACCGAGACACGGCCCACCTGGTGGCCGCGGAGCGGGGGGTGCTGGGGGCGGTCGAGGGGGATTGTAAGACCCCGGTGGCCGCCTACGCGGTGCGCGAGGGGGACGAGCTTTGGCTGAGGGCGCTTTTAGCCCGCCCGGACCAGACGGGTCTCGAGCGAATGGAGGCTCGAGCAAAATTTCCATCCGACTGGCAATCCGCGGAGGCCCTCGGCGCCCAAATTGGCGCGGCTCTTCGGCAAAAAGTCGAGGGTACGTCGGCGCCCGGCTCGTGATAGCGTCCGGCCCATGCTGAGAACGACCATCCGTGTAGGAACTCTGGCTCTCGCCGCTCTGCTCTCTTCTAGCGCGATCGTGGCGTGTGGTGGGCCCAAGGTAGACCCGAATGTTGCCCAGGTGCAGGCCGGTCCGATGCCTGAAGGAGGCGAGTGGCGCGGCGTTTATTACAACCAACGCTACGGCTTCCTCCACCTCACGGAGTCTGGTGGAGCGGTGTCCGGCGCCTGGCGCAACACTGAAGGCGACAAGTGGGGCGAGCTCCACGGTCAGGTCGAAGGCGATCTGCTTCGCTTCGAGTGGGTCGAGCACAAGGTCGGTGTGGTGGGCCCGAACGCGAGCTCGAAGGGCAAAGGCTACTTCAAGTATGTGATTGTTGGTGAGGACGCGTCTCACGAGCTGAAGGGCGAGTGGGGCCTTGGCCAGTACGACGCCGGCAATCCCTGGGACAGCGTGAAGCAGAAGAACCAGGAGCCCGATCCGCAGAGCGTGCGCCCGACCGATCTTGAGGCGCGCGTCGGTGCGGCTGGTTTTGATGGCTCCGCTGAGGATCCCACGCTCGTCGCCGACGACGGTGAGATCGCGCAGAAGAAGCGCGAAGAGGAAGAAGCCAAGGCAAAGGCGGAGGCCGAGGCCGAGGCAGAAGCTGCCAAGAAGAAGAAGGGTAAGTAATGCCAGGTACTGCCTCGTCGGGCTTGCAGTTCGACGAACCCCCTCTGTTTGAGCGGAGCGTCCCCGGTCGCTCCGCCGTATCTCTCGATCCGCTGGATGTTCCCGATCGCGATCCAGGGGCCCTCCTCGGGTCCCTGCTCCGCGAGCAGGCGGCGGGTTTCCCCGAGGTGAGCGAGCCGGAGGTCGTGCGCCATTTCGTGCGCATCAGCCAGTGGAACTTCGCCATCGACACTCAGTTCTATCCGCTCGGCTCGTGCACCATGAAGCACAACCCGAAGGTGAACGAGTGGGCCGCGCGTCTGCCCGGTTTCGCCGGAATCCATCCGCTCACCCCGGCTCACCTCGCTCAGGGCGCGCTCGAGGTCATGGTGCGGCTTTCAGAGCTCCTCGCTGAGATCGTCGGAATGGATGGATGCAATTTGCAGCCAGCCGCGGGCGCACAAGGTGAGCTCACCGGGCTCATGATGATGCGCGCGTATCATCAAAGTCAGGGGCGCTCTCCTCACAAGATTTTCATTCCCGAGAGCGCTCACGGAACGAACCCGGCGTCCTGTGCCCTGAACGGCTTCGCCGCCGTTCCATTCCCGGCGGGCCCCCGTGGCATCGTCGAGCCGGAGACGCTGAAGAAGGCCCTCGACGAAGCGGGGGACGACGTGGCCGGCCTCATGATCACGAACCCGAACACGCTCGGTTTGTATGAAGCGGCTCTGCCTGAGCTGATCCGTATGGTGCACGAGCGCGGAGGTCTCGTTTATGGCGACGGCGCGAACATGAACGCCGTGCTCGGCAAGGCGCGCCCCGGTGACATCGGCGTGGACGTGATGCAGTTCAACCTGCACAAGACCTTCACGACGCCGCACGGCGGTGGCGGTCCTGGCAGTGGACCTGTTGCTTTTAAGGCGAAGCTTGCGCCTTTCCAGCCGGGACCGGTTCCCTCGCGCGCTGCGGACGGGAGCTATTTCTTCGATAGCGATCGCCCCCAGAGCGTCGGTCAGGTTCGCTCGTTCTACGGGAACTTCGGCATGATGGTGCGCGCTTATACGTACATCCGAGAGCTCGGCGCCGAAGGTCTCAGGAACGTGAGCGAGAAGGCCGTCTTGAACGCGGCATACCTGACAGCTCGTTTGCGGGACCTGTTCCCGCTTGGGATCGATACGCCTTCGCTCCACGAATCCGTGTTCTCGGACAAGGCGCTCGAACAGAAGACGGGCGTGAAGACGCTCGACGTGGCCAAGCGCCTCATCGACTACGGGTTCCATCCTCCGACCGTCTACTTCCCGCTCGTCGTTCGCGGCGCGCTCATGATTGAGCCGACCGAGACGGAGTCGCGGGAGACCCTCGACCAGTTCGTGGAGGCCCTCGAGAGCATCGTCCAGGAAGCGGAGACTGAGCCGGAGCTGGTGAAGGCCGCGCCGCACCTCACGCGCATTCGCCGGCTCGACGAAGCTCGTGCAGCACGCAAGCCGCGCCTACGCTGGACGCCGACGGCGGCGGAGTAACGCCCGTTTCTACGCCAGGAAGAGCCGGTCCTCCGCTTCGGCGGGCGACCGGCTCTCCTGTTTGGCGGGACGGCGCTTTCGTGAGGCGTCGCACCCTCACGACGAGCCGGAACGTATGCGTACAGCAAGGAAGTTCGCGATGCGCGCGAGGACGTGATGTCTCTCCGAGCAGCCGATCTTTTGAAAGATGCGCGACCAGTACGTTCGGACGGTAGAGGGCGAGCAGCCGAGCTCGTCGGCGATCTCCTCGTTCGAGAGCTCGCGCAGGGAAGCACGTACGAGACGAGCTTCTTGAGGACTCAGGTGGTGGGCGTTCATGAACGCTGTGATAGCGCTCCGTTCCGACTCTGGTGACCCCTCGCTCCCTTCCATCGCAAGACCTCCGACCCCGGACTATAGGAAAAGGTTGGGGGGGGGGGGGCAAGGTTTTTCTTTGCGGGGTTCTCAGGTGCCTTGTTTTGTCGAGGTTTTTGTGGGTTTTTGGCGTCTCACAGATGGATCATGTTTGGTTGGGGATGATACGGACTGTCTGGATGCCTATGGATGACTGGTATGAATGCGAACGTGTAGACACAATGAGGACATGACAAAACAGGAAGCTGTTCGACACTTCCACGAGGAAGTGAGCGGTTTGGCCCGTGGGTCAGCGCGAGCGGAGCTTTGACTGACGCGCTGTTAGCGCCCGACCCAAAAATGACACAGACTGTCCGATAGAAAGGCTGATTCTTATGCGCTTGATTTTCCCTGTTCTGTTGGCTTGCGGCTTTATCCTGAGCTCCGGATGTGGTTCAGGGTCGGGGGACTCGGGAGGGAACACGGGCGGCGCAGCCGTGGGTGGCCAACCAGGCAGTGGCGCGAGCGCCTCAGGAGGCGCGCTGGGCGGCGGAGGCGGCTCGACCGGGGGAGACGCCGGCAGTCTGAACGGAGGGTCGGCGAGCGGAGGCGTGAGCAGCGGGGGAGCCGGAGGCTCGGCCGCGGGCGGAGGGGCTTCAGGTGGAGCGGCGAGCGGAGGCGGACTGGGCGGAGGCGGAGCGCCCCCGAACGGAACCGGAGGAACGGCCAGTCCCTTTGACGGGTATCCGCGCTGGGTGAAGAGTTGTTTCAACTTGCGCGCCGATCTGTGCACGTCCTGTCTCTCCCCCGAGTGTATTGTGTGCATATTTGGCACCGACCAGGACATCGAGGAGACCGGGGTCAGTTGTGATGAGCCAGTGAGCGAATACCAGCGATATTGTAGTTGTGGGGTCGGCTGCGAAAACGGAAACGGCGGAATATGTAGATATTAGTGAGCGGCAGGCTCAAACATGGATCCGCGCCCTCCAGAAAGGCTGATTCTTATGCGCTTGATTGTCCCTGTTCTCTTGGCTTGCGGCTTGGTTCTCGGCTCCGGATGCGATTCAGGGTCGGAGGATTCGGGAGGGAACACAGGCGGCGCAGCCGTGGGCGGGGAGCCAGGCAGCGGCGCGAGCGCCTCGGGAGGCGCGCTGGGCGGCGGAGGCGGCTCGACCGGGGGAGACGCCGGCAGTCTGAGCGGAGGGTCGGCGAGCGGAGGCGTGAGCAGCGGGGGAGCCGGAGGCTCAGCCGCGGGCGGAGGGGCTTCGGGTGGAGCGGCGAGCGGAGGCGGACTGGGCGGAGGCGGCGCGCCCCCGAACGGAACCGGCGGAACGGCCAGTCCCTTTGACGGGTATCCGAGCTGGGTGAGGGGTTGCTACGGCGACCGGGCACAGCAATGCACGTCCTGTCTCTCCCCCGAGTGTATTGTGTGCATCTACGGCACGGACCAGGACATCGAGGAGACCGGGGTCAGTTGTGATGAGCCAGTGAGCGAATACCAGCGATATTGTAGTTGTTTGTCCTTCAGTTGCACGAGTAATGCCGGCCTGGCTCTCCCTTGCAAGTACAGGTGAGCGGTGCGCGCTAAAGACGCGGAGCTGCGCCCCCCCCGAAAGCTGACTCTTATGCGCTTGATTTTCCCTGTTCTCTTGGCTTGCGGCTCTATCCTCGGCTCCGGATGCGATGCAGGATCGGCGGACTCGGTCGGCCGAGTCACCGCATGAGATGGATGTGAACCTCCGTCCGATGAGATGCGCGTTCGCGCTCCCGCTGTAGACAAAATGACGACGTGACAGCCTCCGTTCCGCTGAGCGACAGTGGTGCCGCGCTCGAGTCGCTTTTCTCGGCGCCAGTGCCAGCGGAGGAGTGGGGATGTTATCAAGAAAAGAGCGCGGGGGCCGACGGTTTCTACTTTGGATTCTAGGTCCTCTGGTGGCCCTGGGGGGCTGCAGCACGAAGCAAACGGACGAGACAGACCTCGGCGCCAAGGAGCAGAACCTGGGTACGACGCCGGCCACCTGGCCGTCGCTCGGACCGCAGCCGATCAAGTTCCCCGTTCCCGATAGAACGCTTCCGGGCCAGTTCGGCGGTGACTCGACCGGCGCGGTCGAGCGCGTCCTCCTGGACCCGGCGAACCCTACGGGAGCCTATGTCGCGAGCGTCAACGGCGGAGTCTGGAAGACGGCCGACTATACGTCGATCCTCGCTGTCCCCGCGGCCCGCCCCTCTTGGGTGACGACCACCGATCAGCTCCCTTCGCTCAGCCTCGGCGACCTCGCGATCGATCCGCTCGACAGTCAGCGTATCGTGACGGGGACTGGCTGTGTGACGTCCGGGGGGCTCTGCGGAGAGGATGGCCTTATTTACCTGAGCACGAACGGTGGAACCTCTTGGACGACCACCGTCGACCCCTTACTCCACAGCTCTGCCGCGAAGCGAAAGATCCAGGGAATCACTGTCCGCGGCCAGACTATCCTGGTCGCTACGGGCGCAGCCGCGGGCACAGGGGGTATCTATCGGCGCACTTCCGATGCGGGCTCCTTCGAGAGCCGCGCCGGACTCGGCGGCCTCCCCGCGACGATGGGTGCTGTGTTTGACCTGGTGGCAGATCCCTCGGAGCCGGGTGCGTATTATGCTTTGATCACCTCCGATTTCGTGGGCGCGGGCGGCGGGGTCTACCGCACGGCCGACTCAGGCACGACCTGGGCGCGCGTTTCGGACAATGACGCGAACCCGCGCGGTTTGAATGTTGCCCTCTCCCAGTCCCAGGCGCTCGGGCAATGGGTGGACAACGCGCGACTCGCGATCGCGCCGACAGGAGAGCTCTTCGTGGTCGTCGCCCGGCGCGGCCGGGCCGCCTATATCGCACACACGAATGACGGGGGCGCGAGTTGGGCCTCGATGGACTTGCCAGGTAGACTCGAGGGAGCCAGCGCCGCGGGACCGGTCTCCGTTGTGAGCGTCTCTCGCGCTGCCGGATCCAGCCAGATCGTCGTCGATTGTGGGACAGCTCACGGCTACGTAGACGCTAACGGGAACCTGTTCGGCGCCGATCACGTTCGACTCCGCAACGTGCCCGCGTTCGGGCCGGCGAGCGAGGATCTGAACCGCGACTGGCTCCTGGGACGCTACATCGAGCCCACGACCGGCGCCGCCTCCACGACGAAGCTCACGCTCCTCGACCTGTACACGGGAGCGGAGGGAACCGGCGCGACGGCGGCGGCCACCGTGACCAGCGGCGAGTGGGCCGGCTGGTCCGGGTCGAATCTGGGCGCCCAGGCCGTCTTTTCGCATCTCGCGATTGCGGTCGATCCGGCCTCTCCCGGGCGAGTATACCTTGCCGGTGACGCGAGTCCGATCTTCGTGGCCCGGGGGGATAGCACGTTGCCCGCGGGTCAGGTCCCTTCGGCACAATGGTCGGGCGTGGTCGGCCTGAACACAGCTAATGACACTGCTCCTCACGCTGACGTGCGCGACTTGCTCGTCGATGCCTCCGGCCGCCTCCTCGCCGCCACCGACGGCGGTGTCTATCTGCGCACGAACCCTTCTTCGAACAATGGCGACTGGTATTCCTTGGCCGGCGACATGATCACGGCGGAGATGCTCACAGTCGCCATCGATCGGGTGTCGAACGGCGTCCTAGGTGGCCTCCAGGACAACGGGACACCCGCGTCGGATGGACCGATGGGAGGCGGACCCCAGGAATGGACCCAGATCGAGACTGCAGACGGGCGCGGAGTGGCGGCCGTAGACGCCCAGGCGACGGATCCTGTGTCTGGACTGGCTCTGTCGTACCGTTACACCACCTGGCAGGGGGAAAACGACTTTCGACGTCACGTCTTTGACAGTTCCAGCACAGTCGTACCTCCAGCAGGCTCGTCGCTCCCGTACGTGAACTTGGACTTCGTGACTCCGGGCGGCCAGCTCCTGCGAGACGTGGATGATATCTCGTGGATGGAAACTTTAGTGATTAACCATTTCGCTCCCGATCGCCTGCTCGTCGGGGCCAAGCAGCAGGGCATCTGGGAGTCGATGGATCGCGGCGACACGGCAGCGCTCATCGTCGGTAGCCCTATTGCGGCAACAAGCATCGCGGCCGGGGTTGCCTCGAACGTCGAGGCGATGTGGGCGGTCGGTTCCGGAGGGGTGTTTCATCGCTTCGCCGCTGGTGGCATGACCCGAGCGACAGCATTCCCGCGTCCCGATCCTCTCGCCGTGGCCATGGCCCCGTCCGATGCTCAGGTAGCGTACGTCACCACCGCAGGGGGCGAAGTTTGGGTCACGACGGATGGCGGAGCGAGCTGGGACTCCGTCACGGGCGACCTAGTTTTCGCGTCTGACGGGCTCCATTGGGGGGCGAGGCGCCTCCGAGACGTCGCCTATGTCGAGAGCGCGAGCGGCGGAGATCGCATCGTGGTGGCCGCTTCCGAGGGCGCCAACGGGGCGTACATGATGGCCGTGGCTCACCCGGGCGCCTGGGTTCGCGTGGGCAATAACCTCCCGCGAGCCCCGACCACAGCGCTCGACTACAATCCCGCCACGGACGTCTTGGTGGTGGCCACACAAGGGCGAGGCGCCTGGAGCGTCTCAGGGGTGACGGAGCTGAACCGTCCGCCGAGAGCGGAGTGCACTCCCGCCTCTCCGCTTCCCGTGGCGGCTGACGGGGAGTGCCGAGCGATGCCTGATGCGGCGGCCTTGGACAACGGCTCGATCGATCCCGAGGGCGACGCGAGTCTCGTCCTCGACGTCGTCCGCGTCGACGGCGGCGCGCTGGTCCCTGTTTTGGCTCCGGGACTGGGCCCAGGGCAACACGACCTGAAGCTCCAAGTGACGGACAGTCAGGGGTCAGCGGCGCTCTGCGACGTACAGTTCGTGGTGGAGGATCAAACGCCGCCGACGCTCGCGGTCCCTCCGGCTGTCAGCGTGACCACCTGCTCCTCCGTTGAAACGGTCCTGGTGGGCGTGGCGAGTGCTGTCGATAACTGTGCTGAGAATCTCGTCCCTGTCGGATCGGTCATCAGCAAGAACGGGCAGCCTCTCAATCCACCCATCCCGGTCATCAACGGTCAGGTGGGACTCGGCCCAGGCAGCTACGTGGTGGAGTGGACTGTGGACGACGGATCCGCCGCGACGAGCCCTGTCACAGGTCATCAGACAATCACAGTCGGGGCTGGAATCGTGGCGAGCCACGCCTATTACGTGCGCGATCGCGCATCTGTGGAGGACGCGCAAGAAAACCCGGCGGCGGTGTTGAACTCTGGCTCGGGCATCACCTCGATTGGTGGTGGCGCTATCGTCGGGCCTATCGTGGCCGGAGGCAATGTCAGTGTTGGTTGGGATGGCTACGTTCACGGTGACATCACGGCTGTCGGCTCTGTGCAGGTAAACGAGCCCGGCAAACACTATGGTGTTATCGTTCCTTCGACGGGCGTACAGCTTCCTTCTCCGCCCGCGCTGCCCACGTTTCCACCGCCGGCGAACACCGATCAGTGGATCAATCCAGGAAACACCTTGGTACTAGCGCCCGGCTCTTACGGGCAGGTCGGGGTCAACGGCAACCCAGACCCGGCGAACTCCGCTGTCTTGGTCCTTTCTTCGGGGGACTACTTTTTCACGAACCTCTACTTCAACTCGGCGGGTTTGATCGTAGTGGCCCAGCCTGGCACGCGCCTCTTCGTGAGCGGCGACGTCACGTATAACACCAGCATCGTGGCCGCCGTGGGCTCGAGCGAGCTGGCGCCGGTCGTACTCGGCGTCTCGGGAGGAGGGGCCCTCGCTCTCTACGCGCCTTTCGTAGGTACGGTGATCGCGCCGCAGCGTGATCTCGTTGTGGGTACCGCCAACGGGATGATCTTTCGAGGATCTTTCTTCGCGAGGAGTATCGACGTGACGCCGGTCTCGACTCTCGTGTGCGACCCCGCGGTGGGGAGTCCAGAGCCGTCGACATGCGGCAACGGGGCGCTCGACCCGGGCGAAACCGACGTCGATTGCGGCGGCCCACAATGCAGCGGCTGCGCTGACGGAGACACGTGCGTTCAGGGCTCGGATTGCTCGAGTTCGGTGTGTATATCCAACCTATGTCAGGTGCCCTCTTGCTCGGATGGGGTCCAAAATGGCTTCGAAACTGGGCAAGACTGCGGTGGTTCGTCTTGTCCGGCGTGTCCTCTTGCGTGCAATGCCTTCACATACCAAGCGGAGAGCATGTACCACTCGACCGGCAATGCATGGTGGCAAGGCGGCTGGAACAGCTACACCAACGGGTATATCTCTGCGACCCATAACTTCTCGCCGGGAGCCAACACGATCACCGTGTCAGCTTTCGGACAGCAGGCGCTCGGAGTATTACCCCACATGCGGGTCACGGTCGGCGGAGTAGCCGTGAATCCGACCGCGGGCGTGAACGTGACGACGAACGGGTTTAATCCGTATCAGTTCACGTTCAACGCAGCCGGTGGACCTCAAGAAATCCGCGTGATATATGACAATGATGCGAACGGGTGGTTCGGCGATAGAAATTTGATCGTGCGGACGGTGGGGGTGAGCTGTCTTTAGGCAAAGGATGTGGGGAGGAATGCGATGGGCGCGCTCGGTTCTGGCGGTCGTTTTCCTCGCTGCTTGCGCGAAGTCGGGGCCAGAGAGCGGCGCTGGTGGTAGCTCTGGACGCGACGGTGGTACTGGCGAACCTACCGGCGGCTTGGGGGGCCGCGAGCCACAGGGTGGCGCAGGGCCGAACGGTGGCGGAGCAGGCGGCGCAGGAGCAGGCGGCGCTGGAGCTAGCGGTGGCGGAGCAGGCGGCGCTGGAGCTAGCGGCGGCGGAGCAGGCGGCGCCGGAGCTAGCGGCGGCGCGGCAGTCGGGGGAGCGGGCGGTGCGTCTATTTCGCCGGAAGGGAGCGAGTTCGTTCTTTGCTTCCCCGGCGGCGCCGCTCATCCCCATGAGGGGCTCCTTCTCGGGGCTACGCCGGCCGGGTCCGTACTCATTGTGGGTCCTAGCGCACCCGAGGATCTGTTCCCGGAGTCACCGGGGGTCCCGTTTCTAGCCGAACTTTCTGTCACAGGTTCGGTCCTACGTAGTTTCGCTTTCTCGGCAGCCCGCGGGCCGGAGGTACTCGCCGTCGCTCCGGATGGATCGATATTTCTGGCTGGGCAGGAAATGCCGGGAACGACTTTCGGTTCGCTCGCGGTCCCTGACGTCGACGATGGCTACTATTTGGTCAAGCTTTCCCCGACCTTCGAAGTGCTCGCGGCTAGGGCCGTCGAAAGCCCTGCTACGCAGGTCAACGCTCTGCAGGTAGACGGAGCAGGTGACTTGATTGTCGGCACTGCTGTAGCGAGCTTCGAGAAAGGGAGCATGCACCCGGTAGTCACCAAGTACTCAGGGAGCACTCTCGAGGAAGTATGGTCGACGCCCTTCGGACACGAGGTCATGCCGGCACTGATTTATGGCATGACGATCTTACCCGACGGATGGATCGTTCCGGCAGGTCTCTACTCACGCACGCTCACGATCGGCGAGTTTGTGCTGGAAAAGCCGCCCGCGGGCCGCGACGACGACTTCATTTATGCCGGCTGGATCGCGTGGCTCTCGCCCGACGACGGTGAGCCGATGCGGGCGCAGACCTTTGGCGGCTCCGTTTTGACGGACATGGCTTGGGACGTAAATGTGACAAGCTCCGGTGACTTGCGACTGCTCACGAGCCATTCGGAAGAGAGCGTGGAGCTCTTCGGTGTTACCGTCGACCTCGGCCAGCATCGAGCCGCTGTGACAGACCTCGACGCCGCTCTAACCCTTGAGCGAGCGGTTCCGTTTGGTGGCTCGTCGATGGCTGTGAGCAAGATGGCTCTCGACCAGGACGGGCGCACGTATGTCGTGGGCCGCTACGGAGACCCGCTCGGCGATGTCCGTGATCGAGGTGGAGAGCTCGTGCGCATTGAAGCCGACGGGACCGTCAGTTCCACACAGCGCTTCGCAACGGGCTACACGGCCAAACGCGTCGCGGTCGATTCGGGCGGTGGAGTCTGGATCTCCGGTACTTGGGAGACTCCTTTCGAATGGGCCGGAAGGAGCCACGAACCGAGCTGTGCGGTCGCTGAGGGTCCCGCGCCAAGCATGGTCATGCGCCTCGCAGCCTTCTGAATCCCCTTCTTGCGGAGCGAGGCGGCGCGGTCTCGAGCGTGTGGACGCAATGATGACATGACAGCGCCCTCTCTCGCCCGGAGACTCGCGTTCGACCCGTTGCGCTGCGGCTTGCTTCGGGCCGAGGAGTCATGAGGGGTGTGCCTTCGCGCCTCGAGAAGGGATGCGAGGAAGTTGGTTTTTGTGTGGGGATGGGGAAGGCCGCGCGGAGTCGTAGTTCTCTTCGGAGCTACCATCCTTGTACGTTCGGCCTACGCCGAGGACGGTGCGTCATTGGCATCCGAGGAACCTATCGTAGAGGTTACCGAGGTGGTCGTCCGTGGCACTCCATCGACAGACGCTGATCTTCGCAACTCAGTCGTGATTTCCGGCAGGGACATCGTCAAGCAGAACGCTGGCTCTGTTGTCGATGCGGTGAGAGAGACGCCGGGGGTCTCGATCCAACAGACTACGCCCGGGCAAGGCACAATCTATGTGCGTGGCTTTTCCGGGCGCGCCGTAGGTCACACCATCGACGGAGTTCGGATGAACACAGCTTTCTACCGGGCGGGGAACAACCCCTACCTGGCGCTCGTCGATCCCTACTCTCTGCGCCGCATCGTGATCGAGCCCGGAGCAACCTCTGTCGAGTATGGCAGCGACGCGCTCGGTGGCGCTGTTCTTATGTCCACTGCGACGCCGCAGTTCTTGGGAGTCGAGGGCGACCTGGAGCCACCCACGCTCAAACTGTTCCAGAGCTTTGCGTCGAATCCATGGGGACAAAGATCCCACGCCGAAGTGACCCATCGCTTGCGACGTACTGCTTATCATTTCGGGATCACCTACATCCGCGACCAGGACATTCGCCCGGGCGGGGGGCAGATGTCACCCGATCCTGATAGTTATGTGGAGCTTGAGCGAGCGCCGCAAGATCCATATCGACCACAGTTGCAGGCGACTCAGGAAGGGACAGGATTCGAGTTCGTCGGTGCGAATCTGGCGGTTCGTCGAGCCGTCGATCGATGGGAGATCACCGCGAAGGCGCAGGCTGGGTATCGACCGACTCTAGTTCGCTACGATCGCATTCTACCTCTTTTCAAGGAGGAGTACCCGGCCCGCTTTCAGGCGGAAACAACCCCAATGAGTCGAGGGATGGTTGCTCTCAGCGCTCGTCACACCTCCGACAGTCCAGTATACCGGTGGTCGGAGCTCCTCGTTGCGTGGCAGGGGTTGAGCGAGACGAATCGCGACCGCCGACTCCGAGAGATTTGCCTAGATGAACCGCCTCTCGTTGGAGGTGAAGAATGCATTGGACGCTTGCGCCTCCAGCCGGCCTCTCATTCCACCGTGGAAATGAACCGCTCCGACTCTGCAACTCTTCGATGGATTGCTGGATTCCGTGCGGGCGAAAGCATCAACCTGCGCGCGGGCGTCGATCTGCATGTCGACCGTGTTGGCAGCGAAGCTCGGGAGACGGACCTTCTCACTGGCCAGACCCAACAAGCTCCCGCGCGTTTTCCAGATGGTTCGGTCATGAGCGAAAGCGGGCTGTTTGCCAAGGCCGCCTTTCATGTGAGCCAGCTTCGCGGCTATGTCGGGGCCCGCGCGATGGGCTTCTATGTGGCGCTGCCAGAGCGTCTGGGGCACGATGCCTTCGAGCGCGGAGCGGTAGATTTTTCCGTGAACGCCGGAGTTCGCTATGCCCTCACAGAGAGTGTGGGGCTCGCGGCGAACTTCGGTAGGGGAGTACGCATGCCCAATGTCGCAGACTTCTCTGCGCTGGGGGCCCGCGCCCAGGGACGGTACCAGGTACCCAACCAGGCTATCGCTCCGGAGCATAGCTATACGTTAGACTTCGGAGTCAAGGTCGGATTCCCCTGGCTGACGATGAACACGTTCGTATTTGCGAGTCGTTATGCCGATGCGATCGTTCTGGCACCGACGCTTGTAGGTGGCCAAGGGTTTTCCCCTGAGGGCGACCGCTATTACCATTCGGAGAATGCATCGAGGATCGACTATTTGGGGCTGGACCTGTCGTTTCGAGCTCAAGTGAACCAAACCTTCGCCTTCTTTGGACGCTACTTGGCCATGTTGGGCACTGAGACGAACCCAGAGAACAGTGGCCTTCCCCGCCAAACGCCCGCTGATCGAGTTCCGCCTTATCAGGGCGAGATCGGAGCCGAGCTGCTTGCGGGATCGAAATGGGAGCTCAAGATATGGTCGCGCTTTCGAGCGAAGCAACAGCGTCTCAACGATCCAGTGAACCTCGATGACAATCGTATCCCAGAAGGCGGCACCCCTGGCTACTTGACCTTGCACGCGCGCAGCTCCTATCGGCTAGCCCCAGGCGTGGAAGCATTTGTCGGAGTAGATAACGTTGCGGATTCGCGGGTGCTCGATCATGGGAGCGGCTTCTATGGACCGGGATTCTCCGTCTCCACGGGGATCGTCCTCGAGCTTGAGCCTTGAGTGGCTCGCACGGTTCGTCGACACACGCGTCTTGTCGAGGGACATAGCGACATGCAGGTCGGACAGAGCTGGGCGAGACCGACCGAGACCGAGTTCCCTCGAAGGCCCCGCGGCCGCCGTGCCGGCCGAAATCTGCTGAGACCGGACGACCGACATTCTGGGCCTTTCGTCGAAAGGAGTCGATTCTCTCAGGCGCCGGCAGTTTTTGCGCGTTCGGGCTGGCTTCTCGCTAGACGATCGGTCAAGAATCCCCCTGCATGGGACGCCCGAGTGACGCGCGCGGCCGGCTGATCGAAGCTGCGATTTCGCTTTTCTGGAGACAAGGATTCTCCGGAGTCAGCGTCGATCAGATTTGCGAAGCGGCGTCGGTGCGCAAGGGCAGCTTCTATCACTTTTTCGAGAGCAAGGAGGAGCTCGCCCTCGCGGCCCTCGAGGCCCACTGGCTCCGGCGACGCCCGATGCTCGACGAGGTCCTTCGGTCCGAGGCGCCTCCGCTCGAGCGACTCGGGCGCTATTTCCTCTTCATCCGCGAGAGGCAATACGAGCTCGCACGGGAGCACGGCCGGGTGCTCGGCTGTTTCTATTTTAGCCTAGGCATCGGCAACGTTGAACTGCCTCGAGTGAACGCCTGCGTTCGCGAGATCATTGCGGTCTACGAAGGTTATTATACGAAGCTGCTCACGGAAGCCGGGCAAGCGGGCTTTTTGCGTCTTCGCGATCCTGCTGAGAAGGCTCGGAGCCTATTTCGCTTTATCGAAGGCATGCTCGCTGATGCGCGCCTCCACGATAGCCTCGAGGGAATCGAGCATCTGCCTCGCCTCGCCTTCGAATTTCTAGGGATTGAGGTCCCTTTGACGCCGGACCAAGAGCTTCGAGTTCCGGCCTGAAACGCTGCATCTGATTTCTTCCTATGTGGATTGTCCTACTGGCTCTGCGCCGTCCTTACACCTTCGTGGTGGCAGCCCTGCTCTTGGTGCTGGGCGGCATTTATTCCATCTCGAAGACTCCGACGGACATCCTACCGGCGCTCAATGATCCCGTCTTGAGCGTGGTGTGGAGCTATGAAGGGCTGCCCGCTCAGGAGATGGAGCGGCAAATCACGCAATTTTCCGAGTATACTCTCTCGAGCAACGTCGGCGACATTCGGCGCCTCGAGAGCCAATCCTTCGACGGCATCTCGGTGATCCGCGTCTTCCTCCAGCCGGACGCCGACGTGTCCTCGGCGATGGCCCAAGCGACAGCTTCGTCTCAGTCGATCGTGCGACGGATGCCCCCTGGAACCCAGCCGCCTACCATCCTGCGCTACTCGGCGTCGAGCGTGCCGATCATGCAGATCGCCTTTTCAAGCAGCTCCCTGAGCGAAGAAGCGATCTTTGATCACGTGAACCAGCGGGTGCGCACCATGCTGGGAGCGATCCGCGGAACGCGCATGCCGCTCCCGATGGGTGGTCGGTCTCGACTCATCAACGTCGACCTCGATCCGGACGCCCTCAAGATGCATGGCCTCACCGCGGCGGAGGTCTCGAATGCCGTCTCGCTCCAGAACTTCACTCTACCGACGGGCAACGCGAAATTCGGCGCCCGCGAGTACCGGGTGAGCTTGAACTCGTCGCCGAGCCTGGTCTCCGCGCTGAACGAGCTCCCGATCATTCGCCCTGGCAAGCCTCTGCTCCTGCTGCGGGATGTGGCGAACGTTCACGATGGCTTTGCGGTCCGTACGAACCTCGCGCGGCGGGACGGCCGACGTTCCATCGTCCTCAACGTGATGAAGACGGGGGAAGCTTCGACGACGGAGGTGGCGGCCCAGGTGCGGGACCTGCTCCCGACCATCATCGCCTCCGCTCCCCCCGGTCTCGACGTGGAGGTCCTGACGGACCAGTCGAAGTTCGTCGACTCCTCGATCAACGCCCTGCTCCACGAGTCGGTCATGGCGGCGTCCCTGACGGCGCTCATGATCTTGGTCTTCCTCGGCAGCTTCCGGAGCACCCTGGTCGTGATCGTCTCGATCCCGCTCTCTGTGCTCGCCGCGCTGATCATCATGCGTGAGCTTGGTTACACGCTGAACGCGATGACCCTCGGCGGACTCGCCCTTGCCGTCGGGATCTTGGTCGACGACGCGACCGTCGAGATCGAGAACATTCATAGAAACCTCGCCCTCGGAAAATCGCCGACGCGAGCGATCCTCGATGGCGCAGCGCAGATCGCGGTGCCTGCCTTTGTGGCCTCGACCTGTATCTCGATCGTCTTCGTCTCGGTCTTCTTCTTGGAAGGGCCCGCAAAAGCCCTGTTTGCGCCGATGGGGGTCGCGGTCGCTCTTTCGGTGATGGCGTCTTACGTGCTCTCGCGCACCCTGATCCCGACGCTGATCCAGGCGCTACTCAAAGGGCTCGAGCCCGGTCAGATGACGAGCCACGCCTCTTGGCACAATCGTTTCGAAGCAGGCTTCGAGAAGTTCCGGGACGGGTATGTGCGCGCTCTCGAGTGGGTGCTGGGTCGTCCGAAGACGGTTTTCCTTAGCTTTGTTTTGCTCTTGGGCCTCGCCGCAGCGCTCGCGCCCTTTGTCGGTCGCGACTTCTTCCCCGCGGTGAGCGCGGAGCAGATTCGCCTGCACGTCATCGCTCCGACCGGAACGCGCATCGAAGAAACCGAGCGCATCTTCGGCCGCGTCGAAGAGGCTCTCGCCCGCTACATCCCTGAAGAAGAACGCTCCAGTATTCTCGATCAGATTGGCCTTCCGTCAGGCTATAACCTCGCGATCACCGACAGCGCCAATACTGGAACGTCCGATGGTGAGATCTTGATCACTCTCACGGATAAGCGTCGAAAGAGCTCCACCGAGTACATCCCGGAGCTCAGGCAGCGTCTGAACGAGGACTTCCCTGATCTCGCCTTTTACTTTCAGCCCGCGGACATCGTCACACAAATCTTGAATTTCGGTCTCCCGTCTCCGATCGAGATTCAGGTCTCAGGACCCAATAAGGCGAAGAGTTACGAGATTGCTCGCTCCATCGAGGCCGATCTCAAGGATGTCTCTGGCATCGTAGATGTCCGTTTGTTCCAGGTGCAGAACGCGCCCCGCCTTCACTATGAGGTCGATCGAGCGCGCGCGGCGGACCTTGGTCTTTCACAACGAGATGTTGCCTCAAACATGCTCCTGACGGTTTCGTCGAGCTCTCAGGTGAGCCCTGGCTACTGGACCGATCCGGAGACGAGCAACAACTACTCGGTCTCGGTGCGAGTCCCGGAAAATCGCGTGAGCGGGCTCGAAGACCTCCAGCTGGTCGCGCTCGACGCCCCCGGCGGCCCGCAGATCGTGGAGAACGTTGCGACTCCGACCTTGCGCCGAACGCCTCAGTTCATCACCCACGTGGACATCCAGCCGACCTACAGCGTCCGGGCAGATCTCCAGTATGCCGACCTCGGGCACGTGAGCCCGGCCATCGAGGCCATCACCGAGAAGTACCAGAAGCAGGCGCCTCCTGGGACCAAGATCGCCATCCGAGGTCAGATCGAGAGCATGAACTCTGCGTTCCAGCGGCTTGGCTTGGGCATCCTCTCGGCCATCATCCTCGTTTATGCGCTGATGGTCATCAACTTCCAGTCCTGGCTCCATCCCTTCATCATCATCACGGCGCTCCCCGGTGCGCTGATCGGGATTGTGCTTTCTCTCTTCTGTACCCAGACCGCTTTCAGCATTCCCTCGCTCATGGGAGCGATCATGAGCGTGGGTGTGGGCGCGGCGAACTCGATTTTGCTCGTCACTTTTGCGCGCGACTGTCGTGAGGAGGGCATGAGCGCCCTCGAAGCCGCGCGAGAGGCAGGCAAGACACGCCTCCGGCCCGTCCTGATGACGGCGCTCGCCATGATCATCGGCATGTTACCGATCGCGCTGAGCCAGGCGCCAGGAAGCGAGCAAAACGCGGCACTAGCGCGTTCGGTCATCGGTGGCTTGATGGGGGCGACCTGCGCCACGCTGTTCTTCGTCCCCCTCGTCTACAGCAAGCTCACCGCACGGGAGAAGCGCCGCGTCGTTGATCCTGAGCTCGAACGGTTCGCTCTTCCTCGCTCGAGAGAAGGGGCACCAGCATGAATATGGAACGTCCTCCCGTCACCCCCAACGAGGCACCCCCCGCGTCTCCGCGGAGCTCCTATACGCCTTTCATCGTGCTCTTGGTTTTGGGAGCGGTGCTCGGTGTTGTCATCGCAATCGGAGCCGGACCGAAGGTCCGCATGAGCGAAGCTCGCGCCAAAGCTCAGGAGGCGGCGAATCAGCCGCGGTCCGTCTACGTCGAAGAAGCGCGCAAGAAAGATGGCCCGGTGGCGCTCACGTTGCCGGGCTCGGTCATCGCCTGGGAGACCGCGGAGATCTATTCACGCACCGATGGTTTCGTCCGACAGTACAAGGTTGATCTCGGAGACCGCGTCAAGGCGGGCGACGTGCTGGCCATCTTGGATGCGCCTGAGATCGAGTCGCAGGCGCGGAGCGCCGAGGCGAAGGTCAAGGAACTCGAGGAGAACGAAAGGCTCTCGCGCACGCGCGCTGAGCGCTACAAGAGGCTGGCTGAAGCGGGGGTCAATAGCCGCGAACAGGCAGACCAATACGAAGTCGAAGCGAACACCACCGTGGCTGCCCTGGAGGCTAGCCGGGCGGAGGTCCATCGAATTCGGACGTTGCTCGGCTTTCGGATCGTGAAAGCACCCTTCGACGGCGTGGTGACACGGCGCAGCGTCGAGAAGGGCACCCTTGTCACCGCCGGCAGCACTTCTGGTGTGACGAGCCTCTTCGAGATCGCGCGCACTGAGAAGCTCCGCGTTCTGATCGACGTTCCCCAAACGCTCGCACCGTCCGTGCGCGTGGGCGACGAGGCAAAGGTCATCTTCGGACAGACGACCGTTACGGGGCAGATTGCTCGCACCGCAGGCGCTCTCGATCCGTCGACTCGTACCCTCAGGGTCGAGGCCGTCATCCCCGGCGATCAGGGAGTTTTGGCGGGCTCGTTTGTGCGCGTCAGCTTGAATTTAACGCCGACTTCTCCGCCCGTCTTGGTCCCGGCCAACGCCATCGTGCCGGAAGCGGAAGGCACCGTGGTCTTCGCGGTGAACGGGGAAGGGAAGATCGAACGTCGGCCTGTCGAGATTGGTCGAGAGCTCGGGGTCGATGTCGAGATCGTGAGCGGTCTTGTCGGTGGTGAGAGGATCGTGAAGAGTCCGCCGGAGAGCCTGCGCGAGGGCGATACGGTGCGAGCGATCCTCGAGGCTCCCAAGGAGAAACGATGAAGGGGCGCGTTTGGCTCGTGAGCTCGGTGCTGATGCTCTTTTCGGCGCCGGGGTTTGCCGCTGAAGCTGGTCCGGATGGAGTTCCTGAAACAAATGAGCGCCGAGAGCAGGAGCGCGGCCCGAGAATTCCGCAGATCTCCTTCGCTGAGGCCTTGAGGCGGGCGGGCGCGGAATCCTATCGAGTCCAAAAGGCTCGAGCGGAGATGGGAAGCGCGGCGGCGGAGGTGAAGCGCTCCCGGGCGAACTGGCTGCCCACTTTGGACGGAGTCGGGACCTATACTCGACTCGATGGCGACCGCGTGGTGGGCGACCGAGTCGTCTCGCCCGCCAACGCGCTCAACCTGAGCGCCCAGCTCGAAGTACCCATCGTGCGGGCAGCACGTTGGGCGGATACTGCCAGACAGAAAGAATCCCTTGAAGTCGCGGAAGGCCGGGTGACCGAAGCCAGGCGACAGGCGCTCATGGACGCGACGCGCGCGTACCTGCGCGTCTTGCTCGAAAAGCGCAACGTGGAGATCGCCGAGCGCGCGGTGACGGTCGCTCAGAAGCAGCTGTCTTTCATGCAGACGCGAGAGCAAGAAGGGGTCGGCTCCCGCCTTGAGGTGACGCGCGCAGAGCACGAGCTCCACACGAACCTCGCCTACCTCGCCGCCCGCCGCGCCAGCGTCTATGAGGCGCAAGAAAACCTCGGCGTCGCCCTCCTGCACGACGGGCCTCTCGATGCGTCCGGCTCCTTGCTCCCGAGTGAGCTTCCTTCTCTCGCGGATGCGCTCGGTTCCGCAAAGGAGCGACCTGACCTCGTGGCGCTTCGAGCTCAAGCGAGCTCCGATCAGAAGCGGGTCGACCAGGCCTACCTCGACTACCTCCCGAACCTCACGGCGACCGGCATGGCTTTCTACCAGAACCCGCCGTCCGTGAACTTTCCGGAGTTTGGCTGGCAACTTCAGCTCGTCCTGATGGTGCCCCTCTACGATGGCGGGCGACGCTACGGAGATCAGGAAGCGCGCCGGGCTCAGGCTCAGGCGAGCCGCACGGAGATTCGCCAGGCAGAGCTCGCGGCGGCTGCTGAGGTGCGAGCCAAGGCACAACAGGTCGAGAGTCTGCTCGTCGCTTGGCAGGAGGCTCAGAACTCCGCGCGCGTCGCGCGGGAAGCTCTCGCTCTTGCCCAGCGCTCCTTTGAGGAGGGGTCAGGGACCCAAATTGAGCTGATCGAATCGGAGCGCAATGTCCGCGACGCCGAGACAAATGCGGCGATCGCGGAGATGGCCTGGCTCGAGGCGCGGGTCCTGTATCGCCTGGCGGCGGGGAGGCTCGATATCGATGGTGAAACGCCCCGGCCCTGAGCGGTCAGAGCGCTCGCAGACTGAGTGCGCGTGCCCCCGATGAAGCGTCGAGACGTGTCCTAAGACTCGTCGCTGCTGAGCTCGAGATCGATGATCTGGGCGCCGCCGACGTAATCTTTCGTCGCGACCCGCGTCACCGTCCCCACTTTGCGGATGATCTCGGCCATGCGGTCCGCCTCCGACTGGATGACTTCGGTCGCGCGACCGAGCACCGGATCGCCCACGAGCGCGCGACTCAAGACCTCCGCGTAGCCCATGATGATTGTGAGCGGTTGGTTGAGCTCATGGGCCGCGGCTCCCGCCAGAGCCGCTACGGCGCTCGCCTTCTCATGATCTCGAAGCTCCCTCTGGGCGAGCGCGAGCCGCCGCTCCATCGCGAGCTTCTCTCGAATGTCCGTGAAGATGCCTAAGGTCGCGATGGGCCGGGCGCCGTCCATGACCAAACTGGCCGAGAGGGTCGTCTGGATCGGTTCGCCATCCCGGTTCACCATTGTCACCTGGTAGTCCTCGAGGCGACCAGGGCCGCCGTGATCTGGTCCTCGGATGAGGCGCATGATCTGGCGCGCGATTCCCGGCGGATAGAGCTGCTCGACGTTGAGGCGACCGATCACATCTTGCTTTTCGTAGCCGAAGAGCCGCGCCGCCGCGCGGTTGTAGAGGAGGATGTTTCCTTGGAGGTCGGCGGAGACGATGCCGTCGACGGATGATTCGATGACCTTCTCGAGGAACTTTTTGGTTTGAGCGAGCTCGCGGGCGAGCTCCCTCTCGCGCGTCACGTCGCGCATCGAGGCCAACACGGCGTCGTTCTCGCTCGCGATCTCGGAGAAACTGATGCTCACGGTCCGGGGCGAGCCGCTCCTGCTCTCGATCGGGAAGTCGACGAGCACTGGGAACTCCCCATCGGCGAAGCTGCGCACGATCTGTCCAGCACGATCCAGCGCGTGGGTCGCAAATAGGCTTGAGAAGTGGCGACCTATGATGTCTTTCGATTCACAGCCGACGAGCGCGAGCAGGCTCGGATTGGCGAAGAGGATGGTTCCGTCGCTTTGCATGACGAGCATCGCGTCGGCGCTGCTCTCAAAGACATCGAAATAGCGGGAGAGCGCTGCCAGGCGCCGTTCGCGCTCCGCGCGCTCTTTTCGCGACTGAGCGCGCAGAGCGCCGAGGAGCTTGGCATTGTTGAGGGCGATGGCCGTGGCGTTCGCGACCGTGCGCGCCTTTTCGAGCTCGTGGGCGCTGAAGCTCTGGCGAGCGCGGCCCTTGAGCACCAAGACGGCGATCGTTCCGGCTTCCCCGATGATGGGAAGGAGCGCCATGGACGAGAACTCGAGGGGGCCCCGCTCGGCGAGCACGTCCGTCAAGAGCGAGCTATTTCTCACGTCATCGATGAGCAGGGGGCGCCCGGTGCGCATCACCTCGCGCAGCTCCGGGTACTTTTCGAGGTCGATGTCGAGACCGCGGATTTCCTCGTCATCGCTGGTGGCCACGACCAGGCCTTCGACGCCGCGGTCATCGAGCAGCACAATGCTGCCTCGGTCGACCTCGAGCAGCTCGGCGAGGCGGCTTACGACGAAGAACAAAATGTCGTGAATGTCGTGGCGTCGGGCGAGGGACTCGGTGAGCTCAACGAGTGCGCTCAGATCGCTCCTCGAAGTGGACACCACGATTGGCTCCACGGACTCCGCCTCCCCGCGATCGCCCAACGGGCTCATCTCTCAATCTTACCATATTCGCCTGGGATGCGCTTTCGCCGCCCTCGGTGGGCGATGAGTCTTCTCGCACTTCAGACTGTGAGGGTCGGGCTCGGTAGTTCTCATGAACGCTCACACCCGGGCACACATGAGTACTTGAGGTGCGGTCCGAGCGGAGACCTCTTCCACTGACAGCGAAAGGCCAAACCTCCCGGCACCGAGCGCCTTTGGCGGAAATAGTCGAACAAAGTCAATGACTTTAGGCCTCAATGACCCATTTCCGTTATTTTTGGATTTGGAGCGTCGCGCTGGATATCTGGTTGGCTGACTGGAAAAAATGCGGTACGAGTAGGCGTCGCGAGGCGTGTCGACGTCTCCGCTTTCATGATCATGGCATGGTCACTCAGCCAAGAGGACGACGGACTCGAGCCGGTGAGCGGTGAAGCTCTCGCGGAGACACATGCCGCGGCTCAGCATGCTTTGGGGAATGCGCCTGGGCGGCCTTCACGTGGCTCGCTTCGGTCTGTGGCCCCTCAAGATCAAGGCTTCTCCGACCTGACGCCACCCTCTTTGGGGAACGTCCAAGTTTATCCTGTCGCTTCTCCTTCCCGGCGACCCCGCGCTCAGGAGCCGACGCTCGTCCTGCGCGAGAGGCAGGTCGACTCGCTGCGCGCCGAAGTTCATAAGCACCGTCGTGCTGCCGAACGGCGTCAGAGCCTGACGATGATCCTCTGGGGGCTCGCTGGTGCTGTTGCTGTGCTGGTGGGAGCGCTTCTGGCGCGTGCCTTGACCGAGCCTTCGAGTGAGCCGATTGGTATCGGTCAGACCGAGCCCGAAGCGAGCGCCAGTGTCGCTCCGCTGGAGCCTGTCCGCGCAGACTCTGCGCCGAAGGAACGAGGCGAGGCTCCGGTCGCGAAAAAGGCCGTCGATCGCGATCGGCGACCGGTGCTCTCCCTTGATGAGCTGCCGACCGAGTAGCAAGCTCGGTCCAGAATGTTCGGCACCGCACGCGATCTCGCGCCCCCGGCCGCTCCTCTCGCTTTTTCGGGCGGGCGCGAACGCCTCGGGGCCCTGGCGACAGCATTCCTGGCCTACGTGGTCTTCGTGATCCTGTTTGGGGCCGTGGTACGCATCACAGGCTCAGGCGCGGGCTGTGGCCAGAATTGGCCGACCTGCCACGGCGACATCGCTCACATCCCCCAATCGGTCGAGACAGCCATTGAGCTCACCCATCGCGTGACGTCGGGCTTGAGTCTGCTCTTCAGCATCGCCTTCTTGGTCCTGGTCCGACGCGCTTTCGGGCCGGGTCACCCTGCGCGCCTCGGCGCCTGGCTCTCGCTAGCGTTTCTTCTGAGCGAGTCGCTCGTCGGAGCGGCCCTGGTTCTTTTGGCTCTGGTAGGGGACAATAGCTCCGCGTCCCGAGCGGTCGTGATGGCTTTTCACCTGCTCAACACGTCGCTTCTGACGGCGGCGATCGTGTACGCCCGCGCCACGATCCTCGACGGAGAGCCTCGGGCGCTTTCGGCCCTGGTCCGGGCCTCCCTGCGCCGGGAGAACCTGTTCATCGTGGTCGGGGGCACTCTCTTGCTCGTGGTCTCGGCTTTCGGTGCTGTCACGGCGCTCGGCGATACCTTGTACCCCGTGCAGGAGGGCCAGGGCTCCGCGACTGTGGTGTCCTCTGCGTTCAATCCCGGGGATCACTTCCTGGATCGGCTACGAGGAGTTCATCCGCTCACAGCTCTCGCCTCGGCCCTCTTCCTGTTTTGGACGCTGGGCGCCCGTGAAGGTCGGGATCGACCGCGCAAACACGTCCTCTTTTGGCTTACGCTCCAAATGGCCCTCGGGGTCCTGAACATCTATCTGCGGGCGCCCGCCTTCATGCAGGTTGTGCACCTTGCCGCCGCGACCTTTCTTTGGATCGCCTGGTGTTGGTTCGGCTACGTCGAGCTTTCCGCTGCTCTTGATTCGAAACCCGGGCAGGGCAAGGCTACGCTCTTGTGAGCGACACACTTCTTTCGGCGCCTCGAGTCCTCGCGGAAGCGGAACGCACATTTGAGCGAACGATCCGGGACCTCTGCCAATATCTCGAGTTTCCTGCGGTCAGCTCCGATCCTGCGCACCACGACGACGTGCGTCGACTCGCCCTGCAGGTCTCTTCGGATCTCAGGGCGCTCGGGTTTGAGGCGACGGTGCGAGAGCTGCCGGACGCTCTGCCCCTGGTCGCTGCGCGCATCAGCGCCGAGGACCCGTCCGCTCCCACTTTGCTCATCTACGGACACATCGATCTGCAGCCGGTCGCCGGGGAAGCTTGGGAGACTCCGCCGCACCAAGCGGTTCGTCGGGAAGCTCCCGACGGAGAGCGGCTCTACGCACGCGGAGCAGCGGACGACATGGGCGGCTGGATGTCGCACCTGGCGGCGCTTCGAGCGTGGCTCGAGACCGAGCGGACCGTCCCGCTCAACGTGAAGCTCGTACTGGAGGGCGAGGAAGAAATCGGCTCGCCGAACCTCGAGCGTTATATGGACGCGTTCCCGGAGGACTTTGACGCGGATGTGATGGTCCTGACGGATTGTGAGAATCCCGGGCTCGATCTGCCGGGTTTAACGACATCTCTTCGCGGTTTGTATGAGATCGATATCGAGTGTCGAGCGCTCACGAGCGACGTGCACTCAGGCCTCTGGGGCAATATGGCGCCCGACGTCTCGACAGCTCTCTTCCGCGCCGTCGCGCATTTGGTCGACGGATTTGGGCGACCGAAGTTCGGACGCACCGAGCCGAGCGAGGCATTTCGTGAGAGCGCCGAGCGAATCCCGCTCGGGAGCGACGTGATCCGACAAGGGGCTCATCTTGCCGCAGGCGTCGAGCCGCTCCCGCTCGAGGGGCGCTTTGCTGCTGAGTGGCTCTGGAGACAGCCGGCGCTCACGGTGCTTTCGACGACCCTGCCGCGCCCCGACGCCCATAAGAACGCGCTGCGCGCCTCGGCCCGCGCGAGCCTTTCGATCCGCGTTCCTCCCGGGCGCGACAAGAGCGAGCTTCGTCGTGAGATCGAAGAGCTGCTCGCGGAGCTGCCGAGCTCCGGGGTCCTGATCGAGCTCTCCGAGCGCCCCGGAGGCGCTGCGTCTTGGCTTTATGAGCCGAAAGGACCGGCATTTGCCGCGGCTCGTCGCGCCTATGAGCGCGTTTGGGGCAAGCCGCTCACCGAGATCGGGATCGGTGGATCGATTCCATTCGTGGCCCTATTCGGTCGACGTTACGCGCACCTGCCGCTGATCTTGAACGGAGTGATGGATCCGCTCACCGGCGCTCACGGACCGAACGAGTCGCTCCACCTCGGCCTCTTCAAGCGGGCGATCTTGACGAACGTTTGGCTCTACGCCGAGCTCGCTGAAGAGCTTCGGCCGAACGCGGAGTGAACAGGCGATTGGATCAGAAGTGCGGCATGGCGCCCGGTAGCTCCGCGACGCGCGCTGCCCGCTCAGCTGCGATGGACAGAGCTGTCTTTCGGTCTTGTCCGCGGGCGAGGGCGACCACGAGCCCCGCGGAGAAAGCGTCTCCGGCGCCGACCGGGTGATTTCCGCGCGAGGGGAACGCGTCCACTTCGAGCGCACCTTCCGAGTCATAGAGGGTCGCGCCGCGCGGGCCGCGAGTGACACAAATGAAGGCCGGGGTGAACCGGCTCTGCAGGAAGTCGAGGGGCGTGGAGGTCTCGAAGACTCTCCCGAGCTGCTCGAGCTCTGCTTCGTTCATCTTGAGCGCTCGCGCTCGAGCGAGACAGAACTCAATAGTCGTGCGGTCGTCGTAAGGCGCGCGAAGGTTCAGATCGAGAAACGACCAAGGGGCTGTCCGCGAGCCCGCGAGCGAGAGGAGGGCATCGAGCGTCGCGCGCGAGGTGGGCGCGCGCGCGGCGAGGGTACCAAAGCACAGCACGTCCGCGCGGAGGACCGCGGCCTTGTCCTCCTCGCTCACCTGGATCTCGTCCCAAGCGGCAGGGGAGGCGATCTCGTAGCTCGGCTCTCCATTTCTCATCGAAACGAGCACCCGTCCTGTGGGGGCTTGGCTCTTTTTCGCGCAGAGGACCTTTACGCCCGCCTCCTCGAGGCGAAAAAGAGCTCGTTCACCGAGCTCATCGCGCCCCACCTCTGTGATCAGGAGCGCCTCTGCGCCGAGCTTTTGTGCATGGAACGCGAGGTTCGCTGGAGCGCCGCCGAGCTTGGGGCCCTCGGGAAATAAGTCCCACAACAGCTCGCCGAAGCTGGCCACTCGCGGCCGCTCGCGATACCTCTCCCCCGGAATCATGGCGCTGTCGCTCATCGCGGTCATCCTGGGCATCTTCTACACGATTCGAAAGCTCGACGCCCGGAGCCGCACACAGGCTGACTTTCCTTGGGTGCCTCCGGCTGAGTTCAGCGCGTGGCAGGAGCGAGAAGTGCGCGTGTACGGACGCGCAGCTTTGGCTTGTGTGCTGAAGCTCGTGATCGGGATCTGGGCCGAATACTGGCTCTTGCCTCACTATCCGCGACAGGAGACGCGGTACTTCGGGGCTGCGGTGGATTTGACTTGGTTTGTCGTTGTGGTGTGGACAGCCCTGCTCGGCAGGAGCCTGTCCAAAGAGCGCCGCCGCCTTGGCATTGTGCTCGGCACGCCCCACCAGGAGATCCCGGAGGCGTCCGACGAGGAAGAGAAGTAGTCGGCGCGGGGAGAGGTCCTTCGCGTTTGACTCACAGCTTTTTTCGAGGAGCTCCTCAGGAGCGCGCTTACGGCGCGCCTGAGGGAGCGCCGCTCGTGATACGATGGACGGAGGCTGCGTCGACCTGAGGCGGCGGGGGAACCGTGTCCTTGGGGCGGGAGGCGAGACATCGCTCGATACCGCGCTTGAGATCTTCAGGGGCCTCTTTCGGGAGCCGAGGCTTTCCCATCACGTTCGTGAACAGACGGTCCCAAGTCACGCCGAGGGGCTGGCCTCCCTGGTCGTCGAAGCTCAGCCAGACAAACATGGCCCGGCCCTTCACGTTCTCGAAAGGCACTCCGGCGCCACGTCCATGCCTCCAGGCTCGAGAGTCGCTCGAGTTGTGGCGGTTGTCGCCCATGACCCAAAACTCCCCCTCTTTGACCCTGTAGGGTCCTTGTCGGCCCCGGGGGCCGTCTTTCTCATAGAAAGTCAGGTAGGCGACGTCGTGTAAGTACTCGACGAACAGCTCGCCGGTCTCGAGGTACCGAGCGTCACTCCCGAAGGAGTAAGTTCCCACGCGACAGAAGGGCACGGTCCAGCCGTTGATGGTGGGGTGACCGTCGCGGACCTCGAGCACGTCGCCCGGCCCCGCCATGACACGTTTGATGTAGTCCTGACGCGGAGCGCCCGGATCAGAATCGGGGAACTCGAAGACTACGATGTCGCCGTGTTTCGGCGGAAGATCAGCGAAGACGCGGGACTTCGTGAAGGGCACGATGGGCCCGTAGGCGAGCTTATTCACGAAGATGTGATCGTTGATCTGGAGCGTCGGGAGCATCGAGCCGCTCGGGATCTTGAAGGCTTCGACCAGGAAAGCGCGGAGCAGGAGCGCGACGGCGACGGCGACGAAGATCGACTCGAAGTACTCCTTGGCTTCGCTGCTCTTCCAGCGGGCAAGGTGCTTGCTGGTGAGCGTGAGCACCGATTCGTAGGTCCGATCGAACTCTTCGATCGAGAACCGCTCGCGGTGCATAGCTTGATTCAGCGCGACAAGGGCCGCTTCGACTTCACCGAAGACCTCCGGCCCGAGCTCCCCAGAGATCTCGCGCTTCTTGGTGCGGATCAGTCGTTCGGTCGCTTCAACGAGCTGAGCGGCGCTCTCGAACTCCCGGGAGCGCTCGCGGGGAAGCCCTGGGCGTCCGCTCAACCCGAGCGCGGAGGCGAAGGGGAGCGAGTGCCGGAGCTGGTAGATGCCCATCTCAAAGAGCACAAAAAAGATGATGATCGCGGGGACCTTCTGGTCCTGTACGAAGTAGCGGACGCGCCCGAAGAAACCCTCCGGGAATCCACCTTCGCCCGAGCCCAGAAGCCAGACCGTGAGCGCCGCGAGAGCGAGAGGGACGACGACGAACCAAATAGGCCAGTAGACCCAGCGATGCAGTTGATTCTTCACGCGGTCCTCGCCCGCGGGCCCGTCTTGCCCATCTTTCTCTCGAGATCGTTACTCATCGCCAACTTGCAGGAGATAGTCCACCCTCGCGGGGAGCGCGTTTTTACTCGTCTGCGCCGCGCCGACCAACTCCGAATGGTCGAGGGCCAAGAAATATTCCCCAGGTCCGGGATCCGCCGTCGCGCGCATCTTCGCCCCGTCGCCCAAAATCGCCTGAAAGCTCGCGCCCCGCAGCTTCTGTGGACCTTTTTGGCTCACGTAAGCGCTGATGACCTCGGCCCCAGTTTTTGCGTCGAGCAGCGCGACATCGACCCCCGGTGCCCCTTCCAGGCGCAATGTCATGGTCAGCTTCTCTCCTCGCTCGAGGCGAATCTTGCCGATGAAGTCTTGCTGGTCGGGGAAGAGCTCCGTGCGCCCGTTGGCCACTGTCAGCCGCGGTGAAGCCTCCACCGAGAAGGGGCGGAAGGGCCTTTCGCCAGGGGCGATCAGGCCGAGCGCAAAATCTGTATGACCGTCGGCGTCATAACGAACCACCGTGAAGCCGCGCCCGAGCTGGGCGTTGATGATCTGTTTGCCGACGTCCGCCTCGTTGATGCCAGCGGCTTCCAGCGCCGCTCGCGCCAAGGTCTTTTCGGTCATCAGCAGGGAGAAGCCGCTGGTGTCGACCTGAACCGGGCGGAAATAGACGTAGAGAGCCGACTCGTGAATGCGAAAGTCGGGCGCGACTTCGATCAAACCGCTAGCGCGGAAGCCGAGGCGACCGGTGGCCGCATTGTAGGCAAAGCCCTGTCCGGAAAACTGGGCGATGACGGTGCTGCGACCAGGTTCGTCGAGGCTCTTCGCTTCACAGGAGTCGGCGTAGTAGCGACCGATGACGGGCTGGTCGTCGGAGAGGCGGATGGGGGCGCCGGTGAGAAGGAGCTCGCTACAGAACTGCTTGAGCGCGAAGCGGATGATGTCAAAGCGGAGGGTCTTGTTCGTGGGGCTGTTGACGATCCCGCGCCCGACGATGCCGACCGTGTCTTTGCTCGTCCGGGCCGTCATCGTGCAAGACGAGGCGAAGAGCGAAAGCGCGAGAGGAAGGAGCACGCTGAGGGGCCGGACCGTCATGAGCGCCGGGAAGGGTAGCCGAGTCCCTCCCCGCCCGAAATCGAGGGCAGCTGGCCAGGGAGAAGGTGGGTTCCCTGGGCGCGCGACCTCAGAGCGGGCGTTTTTCAAAGGTTCCGCCCAGGGTCGCAAAAGGGCTCACGGCGGGGACGAATGTGCCCGCCCAGCCGCCCGGCTCATCACCTTGACCAAGGACGACGCGCCGCTGGTCAGCCAGGATCCGGAGTCCGACTTGTATGAACACGCCCAAGGGATGAGCCCAAGCGGCCCGCGCACTCGCCTCGAAGCCTGCCGTGACCGAAGTTCGGCTCACGTTCGTTGCGCTCAGCTCGGCAAAAGAGAGCGTCGGTCCGAGCGAGACCTGAGCCCAGCTCACAGGAGAGAAGCTCCCGCCCACAAAAAACACACCTTCGAGCGTCCCGATCGAGCGAGGTTGTCTCGTACCAAAGAGCAGGTCAGCGTGAGCCGAGACGCCCCAAGGTCCGAGGAGGGCGACGGTCGCTCCGAGATGGGGTCCGAGGGCGCCCTCGATCTCGGTTCCGTAGTGGGAGTAGAGCGCGCCGACGTCGATCAGTAGCGCTCGCTCATTGTTTGCGGAGGGCTCACTGGGGTCGGCCGGAGTCTCCGGCTCTTCGGACTTCTCTGACTCCCCTTGAGCGGGGGGCAAAGGCGCCGGCGCGTCCGTGGTGTCAGGAGCTGGAGGTTCCGGCTCAGGGGGCTCTTCGATCGGCGTTCGCGTCTCTGGAGGCGGCTGTATCTCCTCCGGTTGCCCCTTCTGGCGGTCGCCTTGGGTCTCGAGCAGGAGCGAGCCGATCCAAAGCAGCATCTCGGTGCGATCGTCGCCCGGGGCGACCGATAGGTTCCGGGTGTCGTGAAGACCGTCTCCGGTTCGCCAGCCTCCTTGGACCGTCGTGCTCGTGCAGGTGAGCTCGAGGGTGCCGGGGGCGCCGGGGAGGGTCCGAAGTTCGGTGACCAGGCGAACCTCCACCCGCGCTCGCTCCTCCGCGCTGATCTCGTCACAACGGATCAGTACTTCGGGTCCTTGCGCCCACACTGGACTCGGGAGGATTCCCAGGAGGAACCCCCACGCCCTGTGCTTCAACAAAATTTTCCCGCCCACAGTGTAGCTCGCGTTGCCGGTTGGGAGATTCCACGGCAAAAATGCGTGGTCCCGGATTGCTCATCGCACACTGCCCGTCAGGGGCGCAAACTCTTTCCCCTTCGACTGCCCAAACGGACCCCTCGCGGGAACCCAATGGATGCGGTCTCATGTTCACCTTGGCCACACTTCCCGAGCAGGCATTCGTCGCCGCCGAAGAGACCCGGGCTGAGCTCCGCGCAAAGGAATCGGAGCTCTTGCTCCTCATCTATCGGCAGATGCGCTCGCTCGTCGGGCCGCATCCGGACCTCGACGATCTCGTTCAGACCGCCCTCGAGCAAGTTTTGCTGGCCAAGTTCGAAGGGCGCTCGCGCCTGTCGACCTTCACCCACTCCATCTGCTTTCGGGTCTGGATGAAACACCTGCGCTCGCTCTACCGCTGGCGCTCTGTTTTCTCCTTCCAGGCAGACGAGGAGCCGCGGCATTCGGTCGAGACGCGGACTCCTCTCTCCGAGGTAGAAGCCGAAGAGCGCCTTCGCCATTTTTATCGCGTCATCGAGCGCATCTCGCCGAAGCGTCGCGCGGTCGTTCTTCTCCATGACATCAGCGGGGAAGACATTCCGACCATCGCGCAGATCGTGGGGACGAGTGAGGCGACAGTGAGGACAAGGCTGCGGGATGGGAGGAAGCGGCTCAAGGAGTTGCTGGAGGGGGATGTGTATTACGGCCGCGTGCGAGAGGACGAGCTCGCGAGCAAAGAAGGGAAAACATCATGAGCTGGGAGTTGGTCAAAGAAATCGTTCGCCAAGATCTCGAGGCGACGACTCCGCCGGATGCGGAGATCTTGGCCCGGTTTCGGCGCGCCAAGAGGGAAGCGCCTGCCAGGTCGAGGAGTTTCTTTGGCCCGGTGCAGTTCGGTATGGCCGGACTAGCAGTCGCGTTCGGCGCGCTCTTTTTCTGGTCGACGAATCAGGGTTCGACGGGATCTAACGTTCGAGTCACAGGTGAAACGTGGCAGAGCGCGCGGAAGGCGAGTGAGCAGAAAGCGGACAGCGTCATCGAAATCCCTGCGCCGCAGGACGAGGTGAGTGAGCCTGCGCTCGAGGACGCGGAAGAGAAGGAAGTGCCTCGGCGTACGAAGCCGAAGAGTGTGCCTTCGAAGGCGCCTGCACCGAGCGCCTTGTCCGCCGCCCCGCGCTGGGAGGACGTCGCTCAGGCCATGCGCACCGGTGATGAATCCCGAGCGCGCGAGCTGATCGTCCAATTGCGCCAGAGCGACGACGCGGAGACGCGGGACAACGCCCGGCTCGCCGAGGTGCAGATGAACATTGTGGTGCGCGACGGGAAGCGGACGCTGTCGCCGGCTCAGATGGCAACACTGCAAGATTTGAGAGCGACTGGAGCCACCTCGTCGATTCGCGCGGCGGCGCGTCGTTTGCTCGCGCAGGTCGAAGGAGCTTCTAGGCCCGGCGCGGACGAGGTCCCAGGGGAGTCGGGACTCTCTCCACCGTCACCTTGACGGGGACGGGGGGGCGTGGAAACCGTAGAACTACGCCCCCATGGGAAAGAAGCTCACCCTCAGGACATCTGCGGTTCTCCCCGCGCTTTTCCTCTTTGCCTGTGGGGTGATCGAGGTTCCCTTCGAGCCCGGTGAGGTCGACGGGGCCGGCGGGTCGCGGCCGGATGAAGAGCTCCGTGATCATACGCCCTATGTCGATCGCTCGAAGGGGGACGATCCGATCGCGATCCTGCGCACCACTGAGATCTCGGATCCGGAAGAGCCTCCAGACGGCGAGCGTGTCGCCTGTGAAGATCGGTTGATTCGAGATCGGTACCAGCCGACAGAGGACATCTTGAGTGAGGTCGACGCGCTCTTGGAGCAAATGGACCTCGATCAAAAGCTCCTCCAAATCACTGGCCTCCCGGCGCCTCCTGCGTCGGACCTAGGACGTTACGAGGAGGCCTCTTTGTCTCGCCACGATGAGGTACTCGGGTTGCGTGGTCACAAGTGGACCGACGGCCCCCATGGGGTCAATCTCAAGCTCCAGTACCGCCACCTCACCTACTCGAACTACGCTACGTCGTTCCCGACGAGCGTCCTGCAAGGAGCCACTTTCGACGTCGAGCTCGTGCAGAGGATCGGCGAAGCGATCGGCGACGAGGCGCAAGCTTCGGGCGCCTCCGTGCTCTTGGCTCCGACCATGAACATCCTGCGCCACCCCTTCTGGGGCCGGGCTCAGGAGACCTTTGGTGAAGATTCATTCCATATCGGGCGCATGGCGACGCATTTGGTGCTCGGGATTCAGGAGCACATCGCTTCGTGCGCGAAGCACTATGCAGCCAATAACATCGAAGCCGATCGAACCAAGCTGAACGCCGAGATGGACGAGCAGACGCTCCGTGAAACGTACGGTCGCCATTTCGAAATGGTCGTGCGCGACGCGGGGGTCGCTTGTGTCATGGCGGCTCACAACTCGGTCAACGGAACGAAGTCGACACAGAATCAATTCTTGCTCAGCGAGATGCTGCGCAAGGATATGGGATTTCGAGGTTTCACGGTGGCCGATTGGTGGGCGATGCCGACCAAGGAAAATTTTGGCCAGGGGCCGGTGAATGCGCCCGAGGATGAGATCACAGCGCGCGCATCGCTGCTCGCCGGGCTCGATATCGAGATGCCATGGCTACTGCATTACGACGCGATTCCTCGCCTGATCGAGAAGGGTGAGTTGAGTGAGGCGGTCGTAGATGACGCGGTGAAGAACGTCCTTGAGCAGAAGCTTCGGTTCCGGTCGGCATATCTGGACGAGCCTCACGGACTCAAGGAACCCACGACCGAGTACAATGAGGAGGAAGGGTACCTCCGTTCGACCGAGGCGCACTTGGACCTCGCGCTCGAAGCCGCGGAGAAGGGTATCGTTCTTCTCAAGAACGAACCGTTCGAAGGGGACCGGCCGCTGCTTCCGATCCGGGACGTGAAGAAGATCGCGGTCCTTGGGAAGAAGGTGAAGTTCAACGTGGGCGCCGGGCGCGGTCCTGTGGCCGTTGACTTCGACTTCGCGAGGGACGCAGCCCTCGGCGATCGGGGAAGCTCCGAGGTGACCGTTGATCCCGACAAGACTATGGGACCCTATGACGGCATCATCGCCACGAAGCCGCAAGGCGTCGAGGTCGTGTCCGGGGGCACGGTTGCGCCCGCTCTTGATGCCGACCTGATCGTAGTGGTCGTCGGATTGAGCGCCGGGGAAGAGGGCGAAGAGTTCACCCATGCGGCGGACCGGGAGAGCTTGGACCTCGACGCGGGCCATACGCAGCTCGTCGAGGAAGCAGTACAGCTCGGAAAACCGGTTGTGGTTGTTGTCGAGGGTGGGAGCGCTGTGAACATGCCCTGGCTCGACGATGTATCCGCGGTCCTGATGGCGTTCCATCCGGGTCAACGGGGCGGGGAGGCGCTGGGCCGCCTACTGTTCGGACAAGCAAACTTCTCCGGGAAACTCCCGATCACCTGGCCGAAGTCCGAGGCGCAACTGCCAGAATTCAAGGGGACCGAGGAGACCACAGTGATGGACTACTTCCTCGGGTACAAGCGCTTCGATCACGAGGGGCTCGAGCCGCTTTTCCCCTACGGGTACGGTCTGTCCTACTCGACGTTCGAATATAAAAATCTCTCTGTTCCTTGTGAGACGGCGAGCACGAGTGCTGTCATCCCTGTGACCGTCGATGTAAAGAACAAAAAAGGTCCAGCGGGAGACGAGGTTGTGTTCGTCTTCGCCTCCTATCCGGAAACGAAGGCCAGGCGCCCGAAGAAGGAGCTCAAGGGTTTCGCTCGCGTTCACCTCGAGCCCGGGGCGACGAAACGCGTGACAATTCCCGTGCGCGTGGAGGATCTCAAGTACTGGGACATGGAGCAGGGGCGCTGGGTCGTCGAAGAAGGCCCTGTTGAGTTCCTCGTGGGCCCCAGTGCTGGTGAGCTGAAGCTCAAACAGACCGTGCAAATTGGCGCAGGGGACTGATGTGAACGCTCACTTGGCTTTGCGCCGCTCCGCTCAGTCGAGACAGGCTTATGAGCCGTCTGAGCCTGCGGGCCAAGTTGGGCGCTTTGAGTCGACCTGGGGAGCTTCAGGGAGGCGAGACCAGCGGCGCGAGCAGCGCGCGCCAAGCCGTGTAGACGGCGTCTTCTGAGTAACTCTCGACGGCGAGCTCTCGGGCGCGGGTCCTCAGCTCGTCGAGTTCATCGGGCGCGTCTGCCAGGTTCTGCACAGTCGCGGCGATCGCCGTCCCATCGTCGGCCCGGTGCACGGCGCCCACTCTTTGCTCGGTGACGAACTTTCCGAGGTCGCTTTGAGGACTCGTGAGGGCAAGGATTGCGCTGCCTACCGCGAGCGACGAATAGGTCTTGCTGGGCAGGGAGAGATGTTCCGTTCCCGGTGCTTGAGCGACGATGGCCACGTCACCGAGGGCTAATGAGAGAGGGAGCCGATCGTGAGGTTGGTAGTCGAAAAAGCGCACGTTCTTGAGCTTCCTCTGGGCGACTTCCGCTTCGAGCGCGGGGCGGCTGAGGCCGTCTCCGATGAAGAGAAACTCGACGCGCGGATCGCTTTCGAGCAAGGCTGCGGCCTCGATGACGCCGCTGAGGGTGTGTCCGGCGCCCATGTTTCCTGAGTAAAGGACCGTCAGCTTATCCCGTTGGCCGAGCTCCCAGGCGAGCGGATTGTCCTGCTTGTGGAGAGGGCGCAGCGCGTTTGTGTCGGCCCAGTTCGGGATCACTTCGAGAGAGCGAAGAGGCGTTCCGCGCGTCTGGCGCTTTAAGGTCGCCGCCATGCTATCGCTCAAGGTCACGACGAATTCAGCGCCTTCGAGTGCGAGCGCGCTCGCGCGCGTGAGTGCCTGTGTGACGAAGCTGCCCTCGCGGCACACCCCGATATGTACGAGGTGTTCAGGGTAAATGTCCCAGACCAAGACGCCATAAGGGAAGCGCCGCAGCTTCCGGAAGAAGAGCGCTACTTGCGGCAGGAGCGGCGGATTCGTCGCAGCGAGCAAAAACGGCGCACCTTTGAGCCGCGCGCACTCGGCGCTCGCCCAGAGCGCGAACCGAGCCCAAGAGGCGAGCCTTCGGCGGAGGTTTCTTCGATCGTAGGCGGGCCCGTGACGGACTTCGAGCTGTCCTGACGAGCGGGCGAAGTCGCTTCCGGTGAGCAAGAGGCCGGGGCCGAGCTCATCGCACAGCCGGGCAACGAGCCTCTCGAAGGCTGGGCTGATGGTCTGATTGAGGATGACCCACGCGTAGCGCTTCGAAGGGCGCTCGTTCGGCGCAACTGGGTTCGATGACATATTGTTTCGGAGTCCTCGCGCGGGGGCCTCGAAGCATCCGTGGTTTGGGTGCGGGCACGCAAGTCGAGATCGAGGCGGGCGGAGAATAGAGGGGGCCTAGGGGGCGAAAACAGGTGTACGGGTCTTTTGCGGAGGGTCGATTTGACCGCAGAAGGAGGAGTGACGACACTTTTCGCGCACCTGTCGTCCTCGTCCTGAGGATCACAGGGGTGGAGAGCAGGAGGGTCAGACAACCGATGCCGATGAACTTCTTCGAGCGAAAGCTCAAGCGCGGCATGGATGTTCTCGTATCGGGGACGGGCCTTGTCCTCTTGTCTCCCGTCCTCGTCACCATCACGGGCCTCGAGCTTTGGTTCCACGGCTGGCCACCCGTCTTTCGACAAGCGCGACCCGGCTTTCGGGGAAAAATATTCCCCATGATCAAGTTCCGGACCATGACGAACGAGGTCGACTCCGAGGGACGACTTCTTCCGGACGCTGAGAGGCTCACATCCTTCGGAAGGTTCTTGCGCAGTACGAGCCTGGATGAGCTCCCCGAGCTCTGGAATGTGCTGGTCGGTCAAATGAGCCTGGTCGGTCCACGACCGCTTCTCGTCGAGTACCTTCCGCTTTACTCGACAGAACAGGCGCGGCGTCACGAGGTCAAACCCGGCATCACCGGCTGGGCGCAGGTGAACGGTCGAAACAGCCTCACTTGGGAGGAGAAGTTTCGCTTGGACGTTTGGTATGTCGACCATCAATCGCTGCTGCTCGATCTGAAGATTCTTGCCATGACGCTCGTGAAGGTCGTGCGTCGCGACGGGATCTCTCCGGCCCATGAGGCGACAATGGCGAAATTCCAGGGAAGCGTGTCGCTTTCTGAAGGAACGTGACCTCGTGGCTCCTGAGCGGGTCACCGGCGCACAAAGCTTGGGTCTGCGCCGCGCTGCGAGGGGCGTCGGGTGACGGGACTTGGGTCAGCGAGGTATGGTAAGGGCGATGACGAACGTCGAAGGGACGAGCCCTTACCACGGACGACAGCTGACCGTCCTGTTGACGAGCGTGGGGCGCCGGGTGTCGCTCCTCCGCCACTTTCGTGAAGCCCTTCGGGACCTAGGGGTTCGCGGTCGCGTGGTAGCTCTCGACCTGAAGGAGAGCGCGCCAGCCCTGTACGAAGCGGACGCCTTTGAGCTGGTACCACGCGTCGATGCGCCCGATTACGTCGCTCGGGTGATCGATGCCTGTCAACGTCATAACGCCACGTTTGTGGTTCCTCTGATCGATACGGAGCTGCGGGCGCTCTCGGAGAGTCACGCCCTATTCCGAGCTCAGGGGGTCGAACTTTGCTTGAGTGGGCCCAAGACCACGGCGCTCTCCGCCGACAAACGCCTCACCGCAGACTTCTTCGAATCGGCCGGGATTCCAACACCACGTTTGCTCGATATCGAGGAGAGCCTCGGGGACCCCTCCCTTTCTTTCCCCCTGTTTCTCAAGCCAGCCGACGGCAGCTGCAGTCAAGGAGCTCACCTCATTCGCTCGCGCTCGGACCTCGAATACTTCTCCCATTCGGTCAAAAACGCGATGCTCCAGGAGCATGTGACGGGAAATGAATACACGCTCGACGTGTTGGTCGATTTTCAGGGCCGGGTGCGACAGGTGGTGCCGCGCCTCCGTCTCGAGACGCGGGCAGGCGAGGTCAGCAAGGGGGTGACGGTCAAGGACTATGAAATCATGGCCGCAGGAAGGCGAGTCGCGGAGGCCCTCCCTGATGCTCGAGGCTGCATCACCATTCAGTGTTTCAAGACTCCGAGCGGTGAGCTGAAGTTCATTGAAATCAATCCCCGGTTCGGCGGCGGCTACCCGCTCTCCTGGGCGGCGGGAGCTCAGTTCCCTCGCTGGCTCATCGAGTGGCACTTGGGCGGAGATCCTGAAATTGCTTGGGACGGCTGGAAAGAGGACCTCGCCATGCTGCGCTATGACGACGCCGTCTACGTCGATTGGACCGAGCAGCGAAAGAAAGAAGGTCGCGTCCTGCCATGACGGTCGTCATCTTCGACTTGGATGATACCCTCTATCTCGAGTCGGAATTCGCCCGTTCTGGATTTCGTCACCTCGACACATCTTTGCGCACAAGAGGCATCTCGGGCTTCTTTGAGCGAGCCTGGGAGCGCTTCTGTGCTGGTCATAGGACGAAGATCTTCGACGCGGTCTTGGCGGAACTAGGAGTCGACGCGAGCGAGGCGAAAGTGCGAGAGCTGGTCGAGATGTTTCGGAGCCATCGTCCCGAAATATCCCTTGCTCCTGACGCCGCCTGGCTTCTCGATCATTGGGCAGGCGAGCGAGCCTTGGGGCTCATCACTGACGGCTGGTCTTTGACCCAGCACCAGAAGATCGACGCGCTCGCGCTTCGGCAGCGCCTCGCTTGTATCGTCGTGAGCGATGATCTCGGAGGACCGGATTTTTGGAAGCCGAGCCCCGCTCCGTTCGAAGCTGTCATGTCGCGAATGGGCCCGCGGGAGAAGTTCGTCTACGTCGGAGACAACCCGCACAAGGACTTCGTGACAGCTCGCAAACTGGGTTGGAAAACGGTGCGAGTGCGTCGAAAAGGCGGACTCCATGAGAAGGTGGAACCTCTTTCCGGATACGAATCGCACCACGTGGTCGAGGATCTCCGCGCCTTGAGTTCCCTCCTTTGAAGAGGCGGCCAGCTCGGCTCAAACCGAGTATGCCTCGACATCTCCCGGCCGTCCTCCGCGCGATGCACCACCTCCTGGTGAGACCAATGCAATCGTGGCTGATTCTGGCGATCTTATACGTGCTCGTTTACGCCCCGCGACTCTGCGAACCGGTAGAGAGCGCATCGTCTGCGCGAGCGGCGGGCTGAACGAAAGTGCCCCCGGGCTCTGGGGGAGGGGAAACGCGGCGCGCCCGAGAGGATTCGAACCTCTGACCTTTGGCTCCGGAGGCCAACGCTCTATCCAGCTGAGCTACGGGCGCCTGACGGCGTTTGGGGCCCGGTGCCTAGCGCATGCGGGGTCCCGAGAAAAGTCCCCCCCCCACAGTTGACGGACCGGAAGCCCGACTTACGTTGCTTTTGCGCGGCGAAACGGGCGCAAAAAAAGAAAGACCATCACGGTCGCCCCCTCTGGACCCTCTCGGTCCGGTGAGGGTTTCAGCTCCCGGTCTCGGTGTGGGGAGGGGGAGCGCGCGCGGACGGGCCGCCGATCCAGGCTTTCAACAAAGGAGGAAGAACTATGCTCACATTGTGGAATCAATTCGACGATCTCTTTAACGACCAATTTTTCCGCTCCCGGCTCGCGCAGCCTCGGAGCTTCGTCCCTGCGGTAGACATTCGTGAGACCAAGGAGGGTTATGACTTGGTCGCCGACGTTCCCGGTCTGACCGCCGAGAACATTGACGTTACGGTTGAGGATGGAGTGCTGAAGCTCAAGGGCGAGAGGCGTGAGGAGTCCGAATCGGAAAAGGACGGCTACCGACGTGTGGAGCGAACCTTCGGCGCGTTTGAGCGCTCGTTCGTACTGCCCAAGGGCGTCAACCCCGAGAGCGTCGTAGCCAACGTTGACCACGGACAACTTCGGGTCCACATCCCCAAGCCCGCAGAGCAGACGCCGAAGAAGATCCCGGTTCGTTCCGGAGCCAGCGCGTAACCTGAGCGACAATTGCGCTCTGGACCGATCAGGGGCGCCCCCGAGGGAGCCGATCGAAAGATCGCGCTCCCTCGGCGCTTTGGGGGGACCAGGTCTCCCATGATTTCGATGCCGATCCGGCCTAGGGTCTCTGTCCGATGGACATCGAGGTGCTGCCCGTTGCCTGCCTCAAGGACAACTACGCCTACCTTCTGACCAGACCTGGCTCGGATCAGGCTTTGGTCGTCGACGCCTGTGAGGCTGAGCCGATTGAGCGAGAGCTCGAAGCGAGAGGGCTCAGCCTGGCCGGGATCTTGTCGACCCATCATCACCAAGATCACGTCGGAGGGAACGAGCGACTGGTCCGGAAGTACGGAGCGCCGGTCTTCGGGCACGCGAGTGAGCGCCATCGCATCCCCTGTTTCTCGAACCCGCTCGAGGACGGAGAGAGCTTCTCCATCGCAGGATTTACCGGGCGCGCTTACCACATTCCCGCCCACACCCGCGGCGCGCTCGCCTATGTCCTCGCGGACGTGTGCTTCTCTGGAGACACTCTGTTCGCGGCGGGAGCTGGGCGGCTTTTTGAGGGATCGCCCGAAGAGCTCTACCGCGCCCTCTACCTCGTGCTCGGGCGCCTCGACCCGCGCACGAGAATCTACACGGGGCATGAATACACGGAGCGGAACCTCGAGTTCGCCCTATTTCTCGAACCGGACAGCGTCGCCATCCAAGAGCGCCTCGCCGAGGTGCGCGCGGCGCGGGCCCGTGGTGAGCCGACTGCGATGACAACCCTGCCGCTCGAGCGAGACACGAATCCGTTCCTCCGAGCCGATCGACCGAGCATCGTCAGTCGCTTGGGTTTACCGCCCGGGGTAGCTCCGGCGGAGGTGATCCGCCGCATCCGAGAGCTGAAAGACCAGTTCTGAGCTCGTCCTATGGCTCTCAGACCGCGCAAACGCTGAGCCCGAGCCGATGCAAGAGGGGGAGCAGCGTGTCCTCGTCTTCCTCGACGAGGTGGATCCCGACGCGCACGGAGCTCCGATCGGTCCAGGCGACCCAGGCGACGTTACCGGTGAGCTCAATGGGCTGGGCACTGTCGGGTGGTTCGAGGCGGATCAGGACAGCTTCCCCGTGCCGGAGAGGGCCATCCGCCTCTGCGGCGAGCCCTCCCAATCCCAAATCGATGACCTCTGCGCGCACGGTGCGGCCTCGCCGGTGAGCGACAATGACCGCTCCCAGTCGCACCGGAAACCTCTGATGCGCTCGGTAATACCGCTGCCCCATACGGATCCTTGGTAATCTACCACGGCTTTTTCCTCTCTCCGAGCGGATCTCGCACGCAGAATTTGCCAGTGTGCTCTTCGGCCCGCCGTTCGAGCGAGGCGCGCGACGCAGGGTGCGATGTATGGAATCGGAGCACTCGGGGCCCGCGGGAAGAGCCCTTCAAAGCGGCGGAGTTCGGCTAGACGCTCGGGATTCTTCGAATTTGAGGAAACGCGGTAGGATTCTCCCCGCGAGCATGAACCAGCATAACCGCAAGGATCCTCGAGCGAAGGTGCTCAGCATGACGGTCCGCTATCGGAGCGCCACGCTGAACGAGTTCATCGAACATCACTCGTACGACGTGAGCCGCGGCGGCGTCTTCATCACGACCCCTTCGCCCTTCCCTCCAGGGACCCTGCTCAAGTTCGAAGTAAAGATCGCTGACGACCAGCGGGTCATGCAGGGCGTGGGGAGAGTGGTGTGGAAGCGCGACGTCTCGAACGGAAAGACGGAGCCCGCGGGCATGGGGATCAAGTTCATCAAGCTCGATGACGCCTCCCGTGCCGTGATCGAAAGGTTGGTCGCTAGCCGCGGTGATGACACTGTGAGCGCCTACGATCGCTCCCCGGACGCTCAGGGCGGCAATATGTTCTCGAGTTTTGGAGATCCGGGCTCGTCCGAAGATCCGACCGTGATCCGCCCGCGGGACGAGGTGCTCGCGGTAGCGCCGAGCAGCGCCCCGGCCGGGGAAGCTTCGAAGACGATGCCGGCTCCTTCTGGTCCGCACCTGTCAATGGGTGCGCCCGCGTCTGCCACTTTTAGCGAGGCGCCGGGCTCGCTTCCCGAGTCCAGCGGACAGACAAAGGCGGTCCCGCCGGAGGCTCCTTCGACAGCAGCTGCGGGAGCTTCCGAAAAAGCGGCGGCGCCAGCTCCGCCCGCGCAGAAAACGACTTCCGCGGCGCCCCGACCGGTGGCCCGCTCTGTCCCGCGCAATCCTGTGAATCCCTCGGAGCCACCGGCGGACGCGACGTCGCGCGGGGTGCTCTGGGTCACGCTGGCGGCGCTCGTCGTGGGCGGAGGCTTCGTCTACATGACCTGGATCCGTCCGAAGGTCGAAGGCCGGTCGCCCGTGCCCGTACCCACTACCGCTACGGAGACTCCGGCTGTGGCCGAGGAGAACCCGCCGGAAGATCTTGAGCCCGCGCCGGAAGCTCCCGCGGCCGAAGCTGACAGCGAGCCGGCCCCTCTGGCGGCTCCAGCAGCAGACTCCGATGAGCCAAAGGCCCAAGAGGCCCCGCCGGAGGCTCCACCAGCGACTCCCGCGCCGGTCCCCGCCGCACAACCGAAGCCCCGCCCGAAAACGAAGAGCACGACGGCGCCGAGCGCCACGGAGCCCACGCCCGCGGCCTCCGAACCCTCCGAGGCGGCGCCCCCTGCTCAGGAAGCACCGAAGGCTTCCGAGCCTTCCGAAGGGGCGAGTTCCCCGCCGGAGCCAGCCCCCGCGCCGAGCGCCCCCGCTCCTTCCGAGGAGGAGGAGTTTCGTTGAGGCGCCCGCCCGGGCTCTTGAGAGACTCCGGAGCGGCTCCCTTCGTCTTCTCCGCTTCGTCTAAGGGTATCGTCTGAACACCGTGCAGGTCGGCTCTGTTCTCGGAGACAGGTACGAGCTCCGCTCGCTCCTCGGCGAGGGGGCGATGGCGTCTGTTTATGAGGCGTTCGATAGAGTTGAATCGCGCACTGTCGCGATCAAGGTGCCGCGACCTCACGTGCTCGCGTCCCCGGAGCTGCGAGCCCGCTTCGAGCGGGAGGCGTCGGCTGCGATCCTGAGCGATCACCCTGGCATCGTTCGGGCTTTCGAGATCGGGCGCACGGACGATGGGGCTCCCTTCTTAGTGACCGAGCGCGCCGCGGGCACCGAGCTCAGTGAGGCTGTCTCGCCGCTCCCGATCCCTTGGAAGCGCGCCGTGCAGATCGGTCTTCAGATCGCACGGGCCCTCGAGTCCCTCCACGACAAGGGCGTCATCCATAGGGACCTCAAGCCCGCGAACATCTACTTGGAGACCGACGCTTCGGGGGAGAAGGTCAAGGTGCTCGACTTAGGCGTCGCAAAGATTTTGGACCAGCCCGTGGAGGAGGGACTGACCCACGCGGGGGCCGTTTACGGGACGCCCGAATACATGGCTCCTGAGCAAGCCTTGGGTCAGGAGGTGGATGAACGCGCCGATGTCTACAGCCTCGGGGTGATCCTCTACGAGCTCATCGCGGGCCGGAGGCCTTACGACGGAAAGGCTCAGCAGCTCCTCGGACAGCAGCTGACGAAACCACTCCCGCCTCTCGGTCTCGACACCAGCGTGGCTCCGCCCGACCTGGAGCCGCTCTTGCGCACCATGTTAGCGGCTGCTTGCGCGGAGCGACCGAAGATGCCCGAGGTGTGTGCGCGCCTCGAATCCATTCTTCGTAGCGCGGTGCCTTCTACCCCCGCGCCCGAGAGCTCGTCTCAGTCTGAATCTGCTCGAGCGCTCGAGTCGTCGAATCGTTTTCTTCCGATGCTCTGGGTGGCCGCGGTCTCTCTCGGTCTGGGAGCAGGCCTCGCATTTTTCGCCTTGAAGCCTGCTGAAACCGGGGAAGCTCAGGTCGCCGAGGTTGTGCCTTCGCTGCCCTCCCCCGCGCCCGCCGAGGAAGAAGCTTCCGTCCCGAGCGAGCCACCCGTCTTCCGATTCGACCCTGACGTTCCCCGTACCCTGGACGATCTCATTGCTCTCTCACGGCAGCACAGCTCGGAACCTGCGGTCCATTTGGCGCTCGCCGAGGCGTATCTCGAAGGTGGCGACTACGCGAGCGCGGTCCTCTCCGTGACCACCGCCCTGGGCCTCGATCCGAGCTTGAATCGAGACCTTCGCCTGCAGAAGCTGCTCGAGAAAACTGCCCAGATGCAGTCGTCGACGGACGCGAGCTTCCGTCTCTTGCGCGGCCCGATGGGCCAAGAAGGCGCCGATCTCTTGTACCGTTTGAGCCTTGATGGGAGCGTGAGAGCTACGATCCGCGCTCAAGCGAACCAGGCGCTCTCCTCGCCGGAGGTGCGAGAGAACCTTTCGCTCCCGCTTTCCCTGGCGCTCAGCCTGGCGGCCGCGCGTTCCTGCAAGGAGCTCTTGCCGCTCCTCGAAAAGGCGAAGCTCTTCGGAGACGAGCGCTCGCTTTCGCGCCTTCTGAGCTTGCAGGCGAACCTGAGCTGCCGGCGCCCCGGACAACCCTGTTATCCTTGCCTTCGCAGAGGGCCAGAGCTCGAAGAAGCGATCTCTGCGATCCGGGGTCGTATGGCGCCGGCGCCTTCGGCTGAGCCTTGAGCGAGCCTTAGGGCTGCTCGCCGAGCGTCAAGGCGAGGATCCGCTCCAGGCGGCGCTGGCTCGGCACGCCTTTGATCAGATAACCGGAGGTCCCGGCGGGGCGCGTAACGAAAAAGGCAGGGGTGCCCTCGATCCCGAGCTTCTGAGCGAGCTCTCGGTCCGCTTCGATCGTGGCATCCAGGGCGCCGCTGAGCGCCTCTTTGAGGCCGCGTTCGTTCAGCTTGAGTTGTTTGGCGTGGGCTTCGATCTCAGCATCCTCAATCAGCGCGACGCTCACATCGAGCCCGAAGAGGAGCCGGTGCATAGCCCAGAAACCCGCGTCGCCCTTCTGACGGAAAGCCTCGCGTCCGGCGCGGGCCGCGGGGAGCGCGCGCTTGTGAAATTCGAGGGGCAGGTCGTGCCAGACGACGACGAAGTCCTCGCCGTGTTCTGCTTCGAAGGACTTGAGCATCTGCTCGGCCTTGCGGCAGAAAGGACACTGATAGTCGCTAAAGATGTGGATCTCGGCCTTTGCAGTCTTCGGACCGCGCTTGGGGCGATCTGTGGTCGGCACTGACACCAAAATGGGTTCAGGGAGACCAGGGGAGACTCCGTCCTTCTGCAAGAACTCATAAATGTCCTGCGCGTCTCCTGCGCGCGCGAGCTCGCTTTTCGCGTGTGAGAGCTCATAGTCGATGAGTGCTTCGAAGGTCTCTAATGGCTGGGCTCCGACGAGGCGGTGGCCGTTGATGAAGAAATGGGGAGTGCCGCGGACCTCGAGATCTTCGACGAGGTCAGCATCTCGGGTGAGCTGAGCTTCGACGAAGGGGAGCTCGCCGAGCGTCGCTTGTTCAATCTCGGCCTCAGTGAGGCCCAAGGAGGCGCCAATTTGCAAGAAAGCGCTCGGCCCGAGCTCCGCACGTTGAGCGAAGAGGCGGGTGGCAGCATCGTAAAAAGCCGCATCGCCCTTCTTGGCTTGGGCGAGGACCGCCAGACGGGCTGCGGGCCGCGCGTTTCGGTGGAAGGGGAGCGGAGCGTGCTTAAAGACGACCCGGAGGTCATTTCCGTACCTCTTTCGTAGAGCGCGCACGGTGTTCTCTGCTCGCTGACAATAGGGACACTCGAAGTCGCTGAAGACGACGAGCGTGACGAGGGCGTCCTTCGGACCGTCGATGGGGGAGCCATCGACGGGTACACGATAGGTGAGGGGATCGGCCGCGAGCAGTCCTTCGACCAGGCTCGTGCGAAGGTTCTTGTCGACGCGCTCGGCGTAGACGCGCGCGAAGGAGCTCTTCGGGACAAGCGCGCGCATCTGGGAGCGTTCCTCGTCGATCACGCGCTGAAAGGTCTCGAGCTCCGTGAGCCCGGTGAGCATGCGGCCGTTCACGAAGAAGGCGGGAGTGCCGCGGACTCCGAGCTCCGCGGCGAGCTTCAGGTCAGCGATGACCCTTTGGACGGTCTCCTCCGACTCAACCAGCTCCGAATATTTTTCCCGATCGACGCCGGCCCGCTCCGCCGCGTCCGCCAGCGCACCGAAGCTCAAGTCTCGTCGCTCAAAGAGCTCGCGGCTGAACTCAAACCCGGCATCGCCGCCCGCTCCCACGCTGACCGCCTGTGCCGCCACTGCGGCGGGAATCGCCGCTTCGTGAGAAGGGAGCGGATGTTGCTTCAGGACGATTCGGAGTTGGCTCTCGGGATAAGCGTCCCTGAGCGCTGTGAGCGAAGAGAAGCTCTGGATGCAGAAGGGACATTCAAAGTCGAGGAACGCGACCAAGGTCACGTCCGCCGTCGGGCTTCCGACCACGATGTCGTCGGCCTCGACGGGGACTCGGGTCGCGGGCTCGCCGGGAGCCAGGGCGCCGATGGGTGCGCTCTTCTCTGCAGGCGGGGCGGCGTCGGCGGGTCCCTGCGCCTCCTTTTGGGACGAGGAGCAGGCCGCGAGGGCAAGGAAGAGGAACGCGTAGGCCGCTTTGGTCATGGGGCGCACCTTATAGCCCCGGCTGCGGGAGATGCAGGGAGCTTTTTTCGGCCCGCTTGAGCGCCTGTTTCAGCGCGGGTTCCCCGAGGACGAGCTCGACGATGCGGTAGAGGCCATGGCGGGGCAGATGTGCCGCGCCCGCGCGTGCTGCTGCTGAAAAGGTTCCGTCCTCGTGAAGTCGCCTGAGCCACTCGGCAGCGGACTCGGGGGGGCCTTGGCGCACCGCGGCGCCAACCTCGAGCGTCCAGCGGAGGTTCTCTCCTTCGTGCGCTCCTAAAGGCGGCGAGAGGATGAGCGGGAGGCCGAGCGCTGCGTAGAAGCAGAGCTCGCTCGGCTTCGTCCAAAGGACGTCCGTTTCAGCGAGCAGACGGTGGAACGCCTCGAAATACTCAGAAAGACTCGACCTGAAGAGGATCTGAATTGGACCCTCTGGGGCGCTCTCGAGATCCGCATGCCGAAGGGCCGCTTCGAACGCCCTCTGCACATCCTTTCGCACGCCGGCGACCAACGTCAGGCGCAAGCGGCCGCTTTGGATGAGGGGACGTAAGCTCGGCAAGAAGCGCAAAGCGAGCTCGCTCTGGGCTCCAGCGCCTCCTACAGCAAAGACCAAGTGCAGCGCAGGAGCTGGGGGTAGTTCCAGAGCAGCGCCGCTTTCTCGTGCGCTCGAGCGCGGGTCGAGAGCTCGAAGGCGCCTCTCAAGGTTCTGCCGGAAGGCGCGGTCTTCGAAGCCACCGATGAGACAGTGAGGGAGTGGAAAGCCGGTGAGGTGGATGCGATCCGAGGATACTCCGTAAGCGAGGAGGCGGCGCTCGGCTCGTTCCGTGGGGACGAGGTAGTGAATTCGTGAGCTCTTCGGATCGCTCCGGGCCCACACGCGGTGGACGTCGCTGTCGGTGACGACGCAGAAGAGATTCATAGCTCCGTGGAGCTCGGCGAGGACCGCCGGCGCGTAAAATGTCGTGAGGAGCGCGGCGCTCTTTGATCGAAGCCGATCTCCGAGATTACGCCCCATGCCCCGGAGACCTTCCCTCTGGAGCCAGCGCGTCTCCCAACTCGGCTTCGAAAGGTCTTTTCCGGGGGTGAGGGGCTCGATGTGAGTCATTTTGCCGAGGAGGCGAGCGAAGGGCCACCCCAGCACAGCAATCCCGCTCGCGCGCGAGAGCACTTCGTAGACGCGTCGCGCCCTTTGCCATCGCATCTGCTCCGCTTGCGTAGCGAGAGGCGGCTCATCGGCCAGGAGGATGGGAAGGTCCAGGAACTGAGCGATCGAGTGTGCTGGACGCAAGTGCCCATAGCCCATGTCGATCGCGACGAGCTCGAGGGCTGCGTTCCCTGGGACGTGGTGACTCGTGACTTCCGTCATGACTCCCGCATTGTGGTGGGAGTCAGCATGACGGAGCCTGGAGCGCGCGCCAACTCGGCCCGGCTCTGCTCGACGGTTCCCAGGGCTTTTGTCGGCAACTCACTTTGAGATGCGCTTGAGCGCGCGGTCGACAGCGCGTCCGGTCGACTCAAAGGCTCGAAGGTCGGTCCTTAGTGGAGAGGAAACCGCTCGAGGAAACCCCGCTGCATGGTCTCAAGGAGCTCGACTGCTTCGCCAGCGTGGCGCTCGCCGCGCGTTTCCGCGAGCTGTTCGAGCCTCCTGACGGAGTCGAGGGCAAAGGATGCGCCGAGAAGACCGACGAGCCCTCTGAGCTCGTGGAGCGCGTCTTGGTAGCCTCGGATCTCAGATTCGGTCGCTGCTCTTCGCAGGCGCTTCGAGAGTGCAGCGACGTCTTCGTCTAAACGGGCGGAGATGCGCTGCCCGAGGGAACGTCCCTCCGGATCCTTGAAGCTCTCGAGCTCTGCCCAGCGCTCGAGGTCCCAAGTCTCCGCAGCTGATGGGGCGGAAGTCCCCGGAGCCGGTCGGGAGGACCTTCGGTAACCTGCGTCTTCGCTGGCGCTGATCAAACGAGTGAGCGTCTCGAGGGAGATGGGTTTCTGGACGAAGGAGTCGACGCCTGCTTCTTTGAGCGCGGCCTGGTCTGCGCCGATGCCTCCAGCGCTCATCACCAAGAGGCGAGGACCGCTGCCAAAGCGCTGACGGAGCGCGAGCGCCTTTTCGGTCACGTCGGGCCCCGGCATGTTCAGGTCGAGGAGGATGAGATCGGGAGAGCGTTGCTCCTCGATCGCGAGAGCTTCCTTGAGCGTGGACGCTTTTCGGACTTGGTGGCCGAGGGCCTCTGCGGCGTGGGTGAGAGCGGCGCGAGAAGACCCCGTGTCGTCGACGATGACGACCAGGGCAGGTTCGCCGGGCGCCCTTCGGGCACGGCCTACCTGTTGGCTGGGGGCGCCGATCGGGAACGAGGCGACCATCGTGGTTCCGCCCTCGGCGTTGCTCTGGGCCGTGAGACTGCCTCCGAGACGCTCGCAGAGGCGGGCCGAGATGGCGAGGCCGAGGCCGAAGCCGCCCGTTTGCGCGTCGGGGTGGCCGCGCCGGAAGGGCTGGAAGAGTTCGATCCCGGGAGGGAGCCCAGGTCCTGTGTCAGACACCACGACCGTGAGGTCGGAGTCGACCCGTACGATGACCTCGATGCGCCCCTCCGCTGTGTATTGAATGGCGTTCGAGACTAAGTTCGTGAGAATTTGCAGACAGCGGTCGGGATCGCTCTCGACACGGGCGTGTGGGTCGCCAAGCTCGAAATGAAAGTCGAGCCCTTTGTCCTTAGCCTTGCGAGCCAGAGACGTGAGGCGCGGACGAAACTCCTCGGCTGGAGAAAAGGAGCGGGGGAGCACCGTCAGACCACCGGCTTCGAGCGCTGAGTAGTCGAGCAGGTCGCCGACCAAACGCGCGAGGTGTTCTCCTTCGCGCGTGACCGCCTCTGCGTAATCCCGGAGTTCTGCGGGGAGCCCTGCTCGGAACAGGAGCTCGGCGTGACTCATGATGGATTGAAGAGGGGTGCGCAGCTCATGAGAGATGCTCGCGAGGAACCGCGTCTTCGAGAGGTTCGCCTCCTCAGCCGCCGCGAGCGCCTCACGCAGCCGCGCCTCCATTTGTTTTCGCTCTTCGATGTCGCGAACACTGCTCCGATAACCGGTCCGTCTGCCGTGACTATCAACGAGTGGTTGGTAGGAGATCGCCGCCCAGCGGCTCTTGCCATCCTTGGAGAGAGTTCGAAACTCGATGTGGTTTTCGGACTCCCCGCGCTCAGCCCGACGGCACACCTCCTCGAGCCGCGGGCGATCCTCCGGATGGATGAGCGGCAAGGGATAGGTTTCCATCTCTAAGCACTCCGTAGGGCTGTAGCCGGTAATGCGCTCCACGGCCGCGTTGACCCAGACGAGCCGGCCGCTGGCATCGACCCAACTCTCCCAGTCGTAGGTGAACTCGGCGATGGCTCGGAAAGCCGCGGGGCCGAGTGTCTCTTCAGGCGCGTGGCTCAATGAGGCCTCGCTCGATCGCGTAGCGGGTGAGTCCGGCGACATCGTGGATGTTCAGCTTCTCGCGAATTTGGAGCCGATGATTTTGAACGGTCTTGTCGCTGATGCCGAGAGCGTCGGCGATCTCCTTTGAGCTGAGACCTCGCGCGACAAGTTCGACGATCTTTGCTTGGCGCGGAGTCAGCTCCTCTCCGAGTGTCGGGTTCTCGAGCACCTCAGCGAGCATGGCTGTCGTCACACTGCAGAACGACCGTCCTCCTGCGAGCACGCGCTCGACAGAGGTCGTGAGCTCATGGAAAGGAGCGTTCTTGGTCACGATGCCTTTGACCCCTGCGGCGAGCGCTTCTTGAACGAGCGCGGGACGAGCGTGGGCCGTGACCAAAATGACCGGGGTGCGCGGGCGTTTCTCCTGAATGTGGGCGAGCAGCTCAAGGCCTCGCATGTCCGGCAAGATTGCGTCGAGCAGGATCAAGTCGTGAGGCGTAGAGGTGAGATGAGGAAGAGCTTCGGCTGCGCTGCCATACTCTCCGACCACGTTGACGCGCTTTGATGAGCGGAGCACTTCCGCCAGGATCTGACGGAAGATCGTCTGATCTTCGACGATGGCAACTCGAGGGAGTTCGCTCATGGGCACCTACCGATAGGCAACCATAGTCCCCTCGAATGAGCAAACTTGCCCATGGCCGGGGTGCCATATGGGCATCAGGTTGAGTTCATGTTTGAATCCATTCGTTGGTCCTTCATTTCGCTCACGGCTGCGGGGGTATTCTCTGCGGTGGCACTGTCGGCTCCAGCAGTCAGTGCAGAGCCCGGCTGTTACAAACCCGGAGTCTGCGGCATGCAAAAGGCAAAAGCCGAAGCCAGCCCTGCAGTTCCGCTCCCGCCTGCGCCCAAGCGCACTGAGCCTCCGTGCACTCTGAAGACCTCCGCATGTCTTCGTTTGTCCATGGAATCCACGCCGCCCGCTCCCGAGCACAAGGCCTCCCAGGAGGTTCCGTGCACCCTCAAGACGGCGGTTTGTGCGCGCTTGGCTCAGGAAAAGGCCGCCAGCAAGAAGTAAAATTGAGACCATGGGACGCGGGCTTTAGAGAGCCCAGACTCCCTGGAGAAGACGGGCCGATCGAAAATTCGATTGGCCCGTTCTTTTTGAGTGGGTTTCAAACTCTGACGGCGTGAGGCTTTGACAGACCGGATACGCCGACAGGGACGTAGGCACAAGCCGACACAAGCGATAGAGCTGTCCGGCGTTAGCCCGGCGGCGCGGCAGAGCGAGCTCATGAGATGCGCTGGAGGGCGACCGTGTGCGCGAGGCGGTCGTCGGAGGCGACGGTGGGGGACAGGCTCAGAGCGGCTGGGGACTGCTCGTGCTGGTCCCAAAAGCCTTGCACCTCGCTCTCCCAGGAGACGTCGAGCTCTGCCTGGATCCTGGTCAGGGCGTCCCGGAGCAAGGCGGCGCTCTGCGGACGGTCCTCGGGGCGTTTTTCGAGGCAGGTCGCGACCAGCTCGACGAGGCTTTGCGGAAGCTTGTGAGGGCTGACCTCGTCGAGACGAGGGGGGATCTCGGCGATGTGCGAGGCGAGCTGGGCCATGACAGTCTTGCCCTGAAACACAGTTCTCCCGGTCAAGAGCCAGAAGGCGACGCAGCCGACGGCGTAGATATCGGCGCGAGCGTCGACCTCGCTCCCCACGGCCTGTTCGGGCGCCATGAAGTCCGGAGTACCCATGATGCTGTCGGCCATGGTGAGGCGGGGACCGCTCGCTCCGCTCGCCACTTTGTCGGCAGGCACAGTTTCGCGCAGTCCAGAGGTCGGCGCTTGTCCTTTTGTGTCCGCGCTTTGGAAAGGAACTTCATCGTTCAAAGAGCGCACGAGACCGAAGTCGAGCACCTTCACCACGTCGAGCTCGTCGGCCATCCTGCAAACGAAGATGTTGGCGGGCTTGACGTCCCGGTGCACAAGTCCCGCAGCGTGAGCTTCTGAGAGGGAGCGACAAACCTGGATGAGCAGGTTCACGACTCGGGCGGGCGGCTGAGGGCCGTGTTTGGTGACGAGCGTCTCGAGATCGACTCCGTTCAAGAGCTCCATCACATAGAAGAAGGTTCCGTCATCGGTGACGCCGTAGTCGAAGATCTCGATCGTGTTGCGCGAGCGGAGGCCGGCCAGACACTGCGCCTCTCTCCGGAAGCGCTCCTTGTGGGCTTCAAGAGCGTCGGGACCGCCCTCGTTTTTGATCAACTTGATCGCGGCTTGTCGCGCCAAGAGCCGGTGCTCAGCGCGCCATACTTCGCCCATGCCGCCGACGCCGAGCTGTTCGACGAGGCGGTAGCTTCCGAGCTCGCGGGCTTGCTTGCGCGCGAGTCGCGCTGCCTCGCGGGCATCGCGCGCCTCTTTGCGCACGCGGATGACGAGGCGTGCGAAAGCGGAAGAGAGAATGGTCGCGAGGACAACGGCCGAGGCAGCCAGGACGAAGCTCTTTCGCTTGTAGGCATCGAGGCTACTCAGAAAGCTGGCTTCTGAGGCGATAAAGGCGACAGACCAATCAGGCCGCCCCTTTCCGGCGAGGTGCGCCGTCGCGGCGAGGTGCGGTCCTCGTTCGGTGGAGAAAGAAAAGAACTCACCGCTCGAAGAGCTGTCGCGCGCGGCGAAGAACCCATTTAAGACGGGATCCTCTTGCGTACGGTAGTGAAGGAGTCTGGGAGGGCCTTTGATCTCGCCCTCCTGAAGCTTCACCTGAGGGTCGGCGAGGATGGTTCCTTTTTGATCGAAGAGGACCGGGCGCTCAGAGCGGGCATCGCTCCGGACGAGCAGCGGCGAGAGGCGCCGCACGTCGAAGTCGATGGTCAAGACGGCGTGTTCTCCCGCGCCCGCCTTGCGGACGGCAGAGGTGCGGGTGATGCCCGTGTCGCCGGTGCGCGCGAAGGCATAAGGCTCGGTCCAGACTCGACCTGATTCGCGGAGAGCCAGCACGTAGAAAGGGCGCGTCCTCGGATCGTATTGGCTCTTTCGAACTTCGCGCAGCTTCAGTTGTTCGCCGCCCTCGAAGTCAAAAACGCTCTCCTCGGTGGCGGACTCAAGCACTCGGCTGACTTGGAAGCGGACGACTCCGTCCTCGTCGACGAAGGCTCCCTCGAAGGTGCCATCCGGGAAGCTCACGCTAATGTAGCTTGCGCCGGGTCGTCCGTTGATCATGCGGCGCAACGGATAAGCGACGCGCTCCGGCGGTGTGTGGGAGTCGATGGTGAGCGCGAAGGACTCTAAATCGCTGAGGATGGCGTCCGATTGTGCGAGCGCGGAGCCGAGATGCTCGGCGACCAGGCGCGCTTCGTCCTGCATGCGCGTCTGAGCGAGCTCGAGGTTGCTCGCGCGGAGGGAGGATTGCGCGGCCCAAATGAGGAAGACCCCGACGACCAGTACGACCCCCGGAAACACGAGCAACATTCCAAGGGGGGAAGCGAGCGCCTTGGCGAAGGTCCCGCTTTGGGTGACGCGACTCTGCCCGAGCGTCGGCGATGCGCCGCTCTCGTGCCGTTGTACACGCCGCTCTCCCGCCATTTTTCCTCCTTTTCAGCCTATGCCTCGGCTCGGGTCGTGGCAAATTCGCGCTCCGAGCCCGAAGCTGTCCGTCTTGCCTGCCCCCCTCTGAGGCCCAAGATCGTCCCCCCCCAAAGGGCCATCTTTCGCCCTAACGGGACCCGGTCGAGAGGGCGCGCGCCCTTCTTCTCTTACTTATTCAGCTTCAAAGGGCGCCCGCTTGCGCGAGCGCTCGCTTCTCCATACCCCGGAAATTGTGACCGGTATTCATCCCTATCGCCGAACGGTCCCTGCGGGTCGTGAGCTCTCTGGGAGGAGAGAGCGGCGGGGGCGAAGCGTCCCACATTTCGTTCTCTTTCCCGAGAGGTCAGAGGACAGGGGGGGGCGAGGTTCTCGGGGAACCTCTTGGATCGGCCTTTGGGCCGATGCATTCTCAGCGCAAGCGGAGGAGCGCGGGTGCGCGCGCTCTCTCGGAGGGCTCCCTTTATGGCACAGGCGGCGATGCAAAAGGTACTGTTAGTTGATGACGAGCCACAGATCCTCGTTGCCCTCGAGGATCTTCTGAGTGACCAGTTTACGGTCTTGACGGCGGACTCCGGTGAGAAGGCTCTGAGCCTGATGGAGCAGCTGCACGATATCGCGGTCGTGATCACCGACCAACGTATGCCGAAGATGACTGGTGACGAGCTGGTCTCCCGCCTCGCTAATGATTATTCGGCGCAGCGGATCCTGGTCACCGGCTACGCGGACCTGGGCGCGGTGGTGCGCGCTGTGAACGAAGGGCGCATTTTCGCCTACGCGACCAAACCTTGGAATGAATCGGACCTTCGCTTGAAAGTGATGCGCGCGGCCGAACAGTTCCGCTTAGCTCAGGAGCTCACTGAGGAGCGACAGCTCCTGCACGAGCTGATGGATAACAGCCCGGACGGGATCTACTTCAAGGATCGGAACCTCACGTTCTCGCGCACCAATCGCGCCTTCTCCGAGTGGCTCGGTGGTCGGAGCGACGAGCTTTTAGGCCGTTCGCTCAAAGACGTGGCCGCCAGCATCGAAAGCCCAGAAGATCTCGAGCAAGTCGAGCGTCGCGTGATCGAGCGAGGGGAACCGGTCGTCGATCTGATGAGTCAGGTGCACGCAGGTGGCAGATCACGTTGGCTTTCCGAAACGAAGGCCCCGGTCCGCGGGATCGACGGCTCGGTGGTGGGGCTCGTCGGAATCGCTCGTGACGTCACGAACCAGCTCCAGCTCGAGCAGCAGCTCCTCCAGTCGCAGAAGATGGATGCGGTAGGACGGCTCGCGGGCGGCGTAGCCCACGATTTCAATAATCTCCTCGTTGTGATCAAGAGCTACGGCCTGCTCGTGATGGAGTCGATGGCCGAGGACGATCCCGGCAAAGAGGACATGGCTGAGCTCCTCAAAGCGGCGGAGCGCGCGGCAGCTTTGACGAAACAGCTTCTCACGTTCAGTCGCAGTCAACCTCAGGTCAAACAGACCCTCGACCTGAACGCCATCGTCACTGACGTCTCGAAGATGCTCGGTCGGCTCCTCGATGAACGGGTGGAGTTGATCCTGCGCACCCAGAAGGAGCCCGCGCTGATCCGCGGCGACGTGACGCAGATTGAGCAGATCATCTTGAACTTAGCGATCAATGCTCGGGATGCGATGCCGGACGGAGGCACGCTCACAGTTGAGGTAAGCCAGGCGAAAGGCGGGCCTCACGGCGCGGGCAATGAGATGTTCGCCGTGCTTACGGTCCGTGACACGGGCGTCGGCATGACAAGCGAGGTTCAAAAGCGGATCTTTGAGCCATTCTTTTCGACCAAAGAGGTCGGGAAGGGGACGGGCCTCGGCTTGTCCACGGTCTACGGCATCGTGAAGCAGAGCGGCGGCCAGATCCGCGTGGAGAGCGAGGTCGATGAGGGGACGGAGTTTAAGGTCTTCCTCCCGCTCGCTTCGTCGGGGCATGTGGAGACAGTTCCCGAGAGCCGTGGCCCGCGCGTCGGAGTGGGAACGGCGACGGTTTTGATCATTGAGGACGACGCCTCCGTTCGCAGGGTGGCGGTGCGCGTGCTTTCCGGCAGCGGCTACGAAGTCTTGGAAGCGTCAACGGCGGAGGAGGCTGAAGCGCTTCTCCGAGACCGCTCTCGTCCCATCGATTTGCTGGTGAGCGACGTCGTCATGCCGAAAAAGACGGGTCCGGCCTTTTACGCAGAGCTTCAGAAGAGGTACCCGGGCCTCCGCGTCCTTTTCATGTCGGGCTACGTCGAGTCCGAGGCGGGAGCCTCTTCGATTCCTACCGGAGCGCAGTTCTTGGAGAAGCCTTTCACTCCGAACCAACTGCTCGAAGAGGTGCGCACAGCGCTCACGCGTTAGACGGCACACGGTTCCGGTCGGATTGTTCGATCACCAAAGAGCTCTGAGGCCAAACAGGACAGAAACACTCTCGTAACGCGCTCGAAACAAACGGAGTGAACGAAGCGCGCGCTCATCGGTCGAGCGAGAAGATCCGTTCAGGTGCCTGCGCTCATGAGTCGAGCCGCGCGCCACAAATCCAGAAATGGGATGGGGAAACAATGTCGTTACTCGTTTGTTTTCGGACGAGAGTTCTCTGAATGCGCGGCCGAGCTTCCTGAAGGCATTGCGCAAAGCTCCATTTTTGCTTTATACGCGGAAAGCCTCAGGGCCCCTGGAACGTACGTCCATGTTTGTCCCCTCTCTCGACCCCCCGCCTGCGACCTCTCGGTCGGGCTCGGCTGACGAGAATGGGCGGAGTTTCCTGGAGATGGGCGCGAAGTGGCTGGGCTTTTTGGGCGTGCTGTCGTTTCTCGCGCTGCTGCTCGCCCTGTCCTCGGGTTCCCGCGCCGTAGGCCCGGAGGCGCCGAGTGAGTGGGGCGCGCGCCCGGAGCGGGTCCTCTCTTCGATTCAGCCGGGGGCGACCGAAGACGAGACGGATTTTTTGGTCGAAGCTGACTCGAGTGACGGGCTCGAGTTCGAAGCCATCGAACCCGATTTTAAAGATCCCGGACCGGACTATGCAGATCCGCGGGGCGCGCTCCGCTTGCTTCCCGTCTACCCGCGCGACTGCGTGGTCGTGCTCCGGGACACCTACGTGGCCCGGGCCAGCAGCGGGTTCCACCGTCTTGGTTTCGCTCGTGGTCCGCCGCGCGCCTGAATAGAGACATCTCTGAGCTGCGAGGACGCGCCCAGCGGCCCGTCGCGCAGACTCGCGCGCCAAGAGTAGTCCTCCATGAGGCTCTCTCGCGCGCGATGAGGATACGCCCATGGCGGTCTGTCGTACCGGCCTGTGGAGCTCCGGCGCCCGCTTCTGCCCAAGGAGCGTAGCTCCCGAAAGGAGCGTCTGGTGACTCTCCTCGGAGCGCATCTGCGCCTCGGCGCGAGGAGCGCTCCGCTTTGACCCTTGTGACCTCTCTCTGAGCGGGTGTGCCCGCTTCTGCCCGCGCAAAACCAGCGCTGTTCGACCCCCAAGACTATGTCCCGTTTTCTTCTCCTTGCCCTTTGTCTGCTCTCGGCGATCGGCTGTCGCCACGAACACAAAAAACACGAGGAGACCCCTAAGCTCCTCGTGACCACGCCCCTCCGTAAGACGACCGAGCTGGTTCGGGAGTATGTCGGCCAGGTTCGCGCCATCCAGCACATCGAGGTGCGGGCGCTCGAGCGCGGCTATCTCCAAGGGATCTTCGTCGACGAAGGTCAGACCGTGAAGAGCGGACAGCGGATGTTTCAGATCATGCCGCTCATCTATCAAGCCGAGGTCCAGAAGGCCCAGGCCGAGGCTGAGCTGCGGGAGCTCGAGTACAACAACACGAAACTCCTCGCCGACAAGAACGTCGTCTCACCCAATGAGCTCGCCCTCTCCCAGGCCCACGTCAACAAGGCCCGCGCTGAGCTCGTCCTCGCCACGACGCACAAGGGGTTGACGGAAATCCGAGCGCCCTTCGAGGGCATCATGGGCAGGTTCCACGTCCGGCTCGGCAGCTTGGTCGATGAGGGAGACCTTTTGACGACCCTCTCGGACAACCGAACCATTTGGGTCTACTTCAACGTCTCCGAGGCCGAGTACCTCGCTTACAAGGCGAAGACTCCCGGCGACGAGGCGCCGGTCGTGCGCTTGGTGATGGCGAGCGGAGAGCTCTTTGAGCATCCTGGAAAAGTTGAGACGATCGAAGCCGATTTCAACAGCGAGACCGGCAACATAGCGTTTCGTGCTACCTTTCCGAACCCGAGTGGCCTCTTGCGGCACGGCGAGACCGGCAAGGTCGTCATGAGCGTTCCACTGCGGGATGCGCTGCTCATCCCGCAAAAGGCGACCTTTGAGGTTCTCGATAAGAAGTTCGTCTTTGTTGTCGACGAGCAGAACGTCGTTCATTCCCGCCCCATCACTGTCGCAGCTGAGTTGCCCCAGCTGTATGCCGTGGCGAGCGGACTCGAGGAAAATGACCGTGTCCTCATCGATGGGCTCCGCAAGGTCCGTGACGGCAGCCTCATTCACGCGGAGTTCAAAGCGCCCGCAGAGGTTCACGCCCAGCTGGAGGTCCCGGCAGAATGACCTCACCAAAACAGTCCCGGCGCCACCGCTCGCCAGCCCAACCCAAAGGGAATCTGCGTGAGGTGGAAGCGTGACCGGCAGATTCATTCATCGGCCTGTTCTCGCCATGGTGCTCTCGGCCGTCGTGGTGTTCGTCGGCCTGCTCGCCATGCGATCCCGCCCGATCTCGCAGTTTCCTGAAATCTCGCCGCCGCGCGTGATCGTGACCGTGGATTTCCCGGGGGCGAGCGCCGACGTCCTCGTCCAATCCTCGCTCATCACTCTCGAGCGCGCCATCAACGGCGTCCAAGGGATGAGCTACATTATCTCCGACGCTACGAGCGCCGGAGAAGCCACGATTCAGGTCATCTTCGAGCTCGGCACCGACCCGAATCAAGCCATGGTCAACGTGAAGAACCGCGTTGATCAGGTCATGAGCCGCCTCCCTCCGCTCGTTCAGCTCGAGGGGGTCGTCGTGAACTTCGTACAGCCCAGCATGCTGATGTATGTGAACCTGTACAGCACGGAGAAGAGCGCCGATCAGAAGTTTCTCTACAACTTCGCGAACGTGCACATGCTGCCGGAGCTCGGGCGCATCAAGGGCATCGCTCAGACGCGCATTTTGGGCTCGCGCCAATATGCGATGCGCATTTGGCTGAATCCTGATCGTATGCGCGCCTACAGGGTGTCGACCGAGGAGGTCATGGATGCCATCTCGGAGCAGAGCGTGATCGGGCGCCCGGGGCGCATTGGACAGGCCTCCGGTAAACACGCGCAGGCTCTCGAGTACGTGCTCGTCTACGAGGGCCGCTACAATCAGCCGGAGCAATACGAAAACATCATCCTTCGGGCCAACCCTGATGGCCAAATGCTCCGGCTGAAAGACGTGGCCGAGGTCGAGCTCGGGAGCGAGTTCTTCGACATCTACTCGAACCTCGACGGACACCCCTCGGCCGCGATCGTGCTCAAACAGACCTACGGCAGTAACGCCAGTGAGGTCATCGGCAACGTCAAAGCGAAGCTCGAAGAGCTCAAGGCGACGACGTTCCCGGCTGGGATGGACTACCAGATCAGCTACGACGTCTCGACCTTCCTCGATGCGTCGATCGAAAAGGTCGTCCACACCTTGGGCGAAGCCTTCGTGCTGGTCGCCTTGGTTGTGTTCCTCTTCTTGGGCGACGTTCGTTCGACGCTGATTCCGACGCTCGCGGTGCCCGTCTCGCTTGTGGGCTCCTTCATCTTCATGCAGGTCTTCGGCATCTCGATCAATCTCATCACGCTGTTCGCGTTGGTCCTTTCGATCGGTGTGGTCGTGGATGACGCGATCGTTGTCGTCGAGGCGGTGCATGCGAAGATGGCCGAAGAGCATCTTTCTCCCTACCAAGCCGTCAAGAGCGTGATGGGGGAGATCAGCGGGGCGGTCATCGCGATCACGCTCTTGATGACCGCGGTGTTCGTGCCTGTCGCGTTCATGACCGGCCCGGTGGGCATCTTTTACCGACAGTTTGCGATCACGATGGCCTCGTCGATTGTGCTGTCCGGCATCGTTGCGCTGACGCTCACCCCCGTCTTGTGTGCCATGATCTTGAAGAACGATCACGGCAAGCCCAAGCGGCGCACTCCGATTCAGGTCCTGCTTTCCGCGTTCAACAGGACATTTGAACGGGGAACCGGAGCCTACGTGAAGGTGCTCGAGCGGATTGTGACGAGGCGGAGCGTGACGTTCGGGCTCTTGATCGCGTTCTGTCTCGGGATCCTCCAGGTCAACAAGATCCTGCCCGCAGGGTTCGTGCCCAACGAGGACCAGGGCATGATCTACGCGATCATCCAGACCCCGCCCGGCTCCACGCTCGAGCAAACGAACGCGGTCTCGAGAGAGCTCCAAGCGATCGCGGAGGAGGTCGAAGGCATCGAGTCGGTGTCCTCCTTGGCAGGGTACGAGGTCCTCACGGAGGGTCGCGGATCAAACGCGGGCACGTGTCTGATCAACCTCAAGAGCTGGAGTGAGCGGAAACACTCGGTGACTGAGATCATCGAAGAGCTCGAGGAGAGGTCGAAGGATATCGGGGCCATCGTCGAGTTCTTCGAACCGCCGGCCGTGCCCGGCTACGGCGCGGCGAGCGGCTTTGCTTTGCGTTTGCTCGATAAGACAAACGGCACCGACTATCAGGAGTTCGATCGGATCAATCAGGAGTTCATGGACAACTTGCGCAAGCGCAAGGAGCTCACCGGACTCTTTACGTTCTTCGCGGCCAACTATCCCCAGTACGAGCTCGTGATCGACAACGATCTCGCGATGCAAAAGGGGGTTTCGATCAAGGCCGCCATGGACAACCTCGATATCCTGATCGGAAGTACGTACGAGCAGGGGTTCATTCGGTTCCAGAACTTCTTCAAGGTGTACACACAAGCGGCACCGGAGTTCCGCAGGCTGCCTTCGGACGTCCTGAACCTCTATGTGAAGAACGACCGCGGCGAGATGGTTCCCTATTCGGCCTTCATGACGATGAGAAAGACCCAGGGACCGAACGAAATCACCCGCTATAACCTCTATAATTCGGCGGCCATCCGAGGCGGACCGGCACCGGGCTATACGAGCGGTGACGCGATCCAAGCGGTGAAAGAGGTCGCGGCGGAAACGCTCCCGCGCGGCTACGACATCGCCTGGGAAGGACTGTCCTTCGATGAGGCGCAGCGACAGAACGAAGCGCTGTTCATCTTCTTGATCGTGCTCGCGTTCGTGTACTTAGTGCTCGCCGCTCAGTACGAGAGCTTCATCATCCCGTTCGCCGTGGTGCTCTCCCTGCCTCCCGGGGTGTTTGGCTCGTTCTTACTCCTCAAGACCATGGGCCTCGCCAACGACATTTATGCTCAAGTCGGGCTTGTGATGTTGGTCGGCTTGCTCGGGAAAAACGCGGTCTTGATCGTGGAGTTTGCGGTACAAAAGCGCAGACAAGGGGCAAGTATCGCTCAGGCAGCCATCGAGGGGGCGAAGGTGCGCTTCCGCCCCATTCTCATGACCTCGTTTGCGTTCATCGCGGGCCTGATTCCGCTCGTGCGGGCCACCGGTCCCGGTGCCATCGGCAATCGAACCATCGGCGCTTCAGCGCTCGGGGGCATGCTGTTTGGGACGATTTTCGGCGTCTTGATCGTGCCAGGTCTCTATTACATCTTCGGCGCGCTCGCCGACGGCAAGAGCTTGATTCGTGATGAGCGGGACGAGCCTCTCACGGAGGAGATGGCCCATGAGAGCTAACAGGCACGTCGCGTTCGGCGGTGTCCTTCTGAGCCTCGTCTTGAGCGGGTGTCTTCCCTCGCTCAAGGATAACCCGCCGCGGGAGGCGAAGAAGGACGTCCCGAGTCAGTTCTTGGCGTCCGAAGCCGCGGCGGCCCGCTCCGGAGAGAACATCAGCCAAAAGAGCTGGGAGGAGTTCTTCGCCGAACCAGAGCTCCGCGCGCTCATCGAAGCGGCCCTCGCGAACAATCAGGAGCTGAATATCCGCCTTCAGGAGATCGTGATCGCTTACGCTGAGGTCCAGGCGAGGAAGGGCGAATACCTGCCCAAGCTCAGCGCTCGGGCCGGCGCCGGGGTGGAGCGCGTCGGGAAGAACACGAGTCAGGGTGTGAGCGACGAGGCGCACGAACTCCCAGAAAATCTCGGAGACTTCAAGTTCGGTCTGGCAGGCTCCTGGGAGATCGATGTGTGGAGGAAGCTCAGGAATGCGGCGGACGCGGCGCAGCTTCGTTACTTCGCGCAAATCGAAGGGAGGAACTTCCTGATCACGGAGCTCGTGGCAGAGATCGCTCGGTCCTATTACGAGCTGATCGCGATCGACAATGAGCTCGAAGTTCTCGACAAGAACATCGAGCTGCAGATGGACGCGCTCGAGGTCGTTCGGCTCGAGAAGCTCGCGGCTCGAGTGACGGAGCTCGCGGTGCAGCGCTTCGAGGCCGAAGTGCTCAAGAACAAGAGTCGGCGTTATGAGCTCGAACAGGAGCGGGTGCAGCTAGAAAACCGCATCAACTTCCTGGTTGGCCGCTATCCGACGAAGGTCGCGCGCGACCCCGTGCGGCTCAAGAGCCCGCTGCCTGAAGCTCTGAGCGCGGGCCTGCCCGCAGATCTGCTCGAGAATCGGCCTGACGTGCGCCAGGCCGAGCTTGAGCTCGAAGCAGCCAAGCTCGACGTGAAGGCCGCCAAGGCGAACTTCTACCCCTCGCTCAGCATCGACGCAGAGGTCGGCTACCGGTCCTTCAACGCTCAGCACTTGGTCGCGACTCCTGATTCTTTGATCTACAACTTGGCCGGGAATCTGAGCGCGCCGCTCTTGAATCGGGCTGGGATCGCCGCCGAGTACCGCACCGCGAACGCCGAGCAGCTCCGGGCCGTCTATCAATACGAGAAGACGGTCCTTCAGGCATTCACCGATGTCGTGAACCAGCTCGCGCGCATGGAGAACCTCAAGAAGAGCTATGAGCTCGAGGCCAAGCAGGTGGAAAAGCTGACGGAGTCCGTTGAAATCTCGAACGTGCTCTTTCAATCTGCGCGCGCAGACTACATGGAGGTGCTCATGACGCGGCGGGACGCCCTCGACGCGGAGCTCGAGCTCATCGAGACCAAGAAGCGCCAGCTTCTGACGATGGTGAGCTTGTATCAGGCCTTGGGCGGCGGCTGGCGCGTCCAAAAAAAGTGAACCCGGTGAGCGGCCTCGCCCTCTCGCGTGAGGCCGCGTCCTCGGTCGTTGGAACGGTCAGAATTCTTCGCGCGGGTATGCTTCACCGCCATGCTCGCTCAGGTCAAGGCCGTCGATTTCGTCGTTCGGGTCGACGCGCAGACCTATCGTGATCTTGAGGAGCCAGAAGATGAGCGCTCCCCCTGCAAAGGCCCAGACAAAAGCGGAGATAACCCCAATCAGCTGGGTGGCGAGCTGCGCCGGGCGAAATCCTTCGTAGTGGAAGAGCGCAGCAGCGATCGTCCCCCAAGCGCCGCAGATACCGTGCACACTGAGGGCACCGACCGGATCGTCGATCTCCAGCCGCTCGAAGAAGTCGACGGCGAAGACGACGATGACGCCGCCGATGGCACCGATCACAAGGGCTGAGATGGGATTGATCACCGAGCAGGAAGCGGTGATCGAGACCAGGCCGGCGAGAACCCCGTTCAGAGTCATTCCGATCTCGGGCTTGCCAGTTCGGATCCAGACCGTGATCATCGCCGCCAGGGCGCCAGCGCACGCGCCGAGGTTTGTGTTGACCGCGATGAGTCCAATGGCTTTGCCTGAGCCGTCGTGAGGACCGAGGCCCCCCGCGACACTCGTGGTGCTCCCGCAGTTGAAGCCGAACCAGCCCATCCAAAGGATGAACACACCGAGGGTCGCGAGACTCATTGAGTGGCCCCGGAGCGGCTTGCTGTTTTCGCCGTATTTTCCGAGACGGGGCCCGAGAAATAGGACCCCCGCGAGTCCGACCCAGGCGCCGACCGAGTGGACGACTGTGGAACCTGCGAAGTCGATGAAAGGGGGCAGACCGAGTCGGTCCAAGACGCCGTCCGGAGGCGCTTCGAGCCAACCGCTCCCGTCGACTGCGCTGCCCCACACCCAGCTCCCGAAGATCGGGTAGATCGCGACGGTAATGAGCAGGCTGTAGAGGATATAAGCGCTGAACTTCGTGCGTTCGGCGAGCGCGCCGGAGACGATCGTCGCGCTGGTGCCGGCGAACACGGTCTGGAAGATGAGGAACGTGTAGGACCAGGTGTCGTTCTCGTGACCGGAGAGCATGAAGCCCGTTTGCCCACAAAACCCGTTGGTGGCTCCGAACATCAGACCGAAACCGACGAGCCAATAGGCGACAGAGCCAACGCTGAAGTCGACGAGGTTCTTCATCAGGATATTCACGGCGTTTTTCGCGCGAGTGAACCCGGTCTCGAGCAGCGCGAAGCCTGCCTGCATCCAGAAGACCAAGATGGCGGCGAACAGGGTCCAGGCCGCGTCGACCGCGAACCCCCCCTCTTTCCCCACAGGACTCGCCTCAACGTCGGCAATGGACCGGAGCCCGAGGTGATCTCGGTACTCCTCCCAGGAAAGCTGCGGCTGTGTGCCTTCGGCGCTGAGGACCTGACCTGCGACGGCAAAGCAGGCCAAAGCGACGCAGACAGCGACCAAAGTTCGAGAGCGCCTCATGAGGCATGCCCTCCGCAAAGTATCACAATGTAAGTTATTGAACCCACGACCTGTCTAGGTTCGCGCGAGGTTTGTTTCGGCTTGGTAACACCTCCATGTCGTGCCTCTGTGCTATTCGAAACCCTAATTTTATCGATCTTCGGCCGAGTGGATCCTACGATGGGAACAGGGAATGAGGATGATTGGATTGCTCCCCAAATGACGCCCCCGGCACCGCGAATTGAAAGTAGTGATGAAAGTCCATCCCGAGGATTCGTTGCCCGACTACAGGGCGCGTCACTCGGAGATCTGATTCAGATGGAGTGTTTGCGCGGCGCGCGGCACGTCATCTGTGTCTCGTCCGGCGTAAAGGTCGGCTACCTGTTCTTTGATCAAGGCAACGTCGTGCACGCCTCCTCGGGTCGCGCCTATGGCGAGGAAGCTGTGTTTGAGATGATGTCCTGGAAAGATGGGACGTTTGTGAGCGTGGAGCGGCCGTGGCCTCTGCGACCGACGATTCACACGGGCTGGCAGATGCTCTTGATCGAAGCGATGCGTCGCAGCGATGAGTCTCGCCGCGAAAATGTGCCCGACTCAGGCGAGACCATCGCCTCGAAGCACCTCGTCAAAGATTCGACGCGCTCGCCGGGCATGCGGAGCGCTGCTCCTCCTCGACCCTCGAGGGCGCCCAGTGAGCAAAAGGTCGAGGCGAAGCGAATGGAGGATGGCTTGGGAGCATCTGAGAACGACGCAGGTCGCTATGGCCTCCTGCGGGCAGTGCGCATCGACGAAGAAGGGCAGACAGTCAGTACCTTGGGTGACGTGGGAGATCTCTCGGACGTCGCAGCCTACGCCGCGCGCCTGGCTCGGCTCATTGGACAGGGCCTGGGCCTCGATGAATTCGTGGGGCTTGAATGCAAGGCGCCCGACCGCACCATGCTCGTTTTTCCCGATGGCGACACCGTGGTCGCGCTCGAAGCGGACAGCGCGAGCAACATTGACGGCTACAAGAAGCGCGCAGGGTTTTGAGAGAGGAGAAGCGAGATGCAATCCAAGTCACTTGCAAGAACCCTCGACGCCCTCAAAGACGTTGACGGCACGATCGGAAGTTTTCTCCTCGACGGGGACGGCGAGCTTGTGTTCGCCGACTTACCGGATGAGCTGCTCGAAGGGGCGCGAAAGGTGGGCCCTCGTCTCGCTCGCTTGCGGGATGCCCTCGCGCTCTCCGAAGGTGATGTCTCCGCGTGCAACCTGCGCTTTGCGAGCAGTAAGCTCTCCCTCGCCCCTACGGCGGGCGGAATCCTGGCCGTGATGGCAGCGGCCAATGTGAACGACTCGGCGCTGCGGACCGCGGTCAATTTGGCGCGCCGCCGCATCACGGCGGACGACCTCGCTACGGGCCCCGTGGAGGTGACACCACCTCCCCCGGCGATCGACCTGAATCAGACTCTGATCTCGTCGGCGCCGCTCCCGCTCGCAGAGAACATCTTCGCCGAGCAGCCGAAGTCGAGTGGTGCGGGCGCGCCGGAATCGATGGGGCGGGCGGGCCCGCCGCGAAAAGAGCGGGCCGTTTTCTTCCGCGGTAAGCGCATCAACTGAGGACCCTCGACGGAGCAGCTCCTTGGGGCAGGCCCGAGGAGCTCGCGAGGAGCTCGCGAGGCTCCCGAGGCTCCCGAGGGCGCCTGGGCTCGACCTCGGGCGGCGCTCGACCTCGGGCGGCGCCGCTCAGGCGGCCGCTCAGTCTCAGGCGGCCACTCAGTCTTAGGCGGCCGCTCAGTCTCAGGCGGCCGCTCAGTCTTAGGCCGCGTGGGGGCTGCGCCTGGCGCGGATGAACTCGATCACCGCGGGCAATACCGAGAGAATGATGATCGCGAGGATCACGTAGTGGAACTGCTTCTTGACGATGGGCATGTTCCCGAAGGCGTAGCCGAGAGACAAAAAGCCGATGACCCAAGCGAGCGCACCTGCCACGTTGAAGACTCCGAAGCGGCGGTAGCTCATGCGTCCGATGCCAGCGACGAAGGGAGCGAAGGTACGAACGATGGGGATGAAGCGGGCAAGAACGATCGTCTTACCACCGTGCTTCTCGTAGAAGCGCTGCGTGTGCAAAAGGTGGTTCTTGTTCAATAGGAAAGAGCGCTCGCTCGTGAACACCGCCGGACCCAGGTACCTCCCGATCCCATAGTTCGCGGCGTCCCCGAGAATCGCTGCGATCACGAGGAGGCCCATCATCAACCCAAGGTTCAGTCCCGAGCTCTCGAGCGCGCAGAGCGCCCCGACCGCGAACAGGAGCGAGTCCCCTGGTAAGAACGGCGTGATGACGAGGCCCGTCTCACAGAAGATGATCGCGAACAGCACGATGTACATCCACGGTCCGAGCGACTGCGAGAGTTCGCCAAGGTGCTGGTCGAGGTGAAGGAAGATGTCGACGATCTGGGTCACTGGGTCTCAAACTCCAAGTCGGAGGTAGCAACCGAGGCGAGAAAGGGCCAGTCGGGTGGCGCGGAGCGCAAATCTCGGCCAAGAATCCGCCGGTGTTCCCTGACGTGGCCGAAATCCTCCCACACCGTGGCCCCGCCATAGTGCTCCGGGCGGTCCTTTCCGCGGACCTGAGCTCGATTCGTTGCTCGACCGTCCCGCTCGGGGCCACAAGCCTCGCGCGGGAGGGAGGGGTGCCGGCGGCCATGGGTCTTGAGGTCTTGGCTCAGGCGGCGGCTGCATTCCTCGGCTACGGCGGCGGAACACGCCCGCTCGGCGGATACCTCGTGAGTGCCCGGTTCGTGGAGCTCAAGGTCACTCACCTTCCCCCCGGCGAGTCTCTCGTGGCCAGCGTCGAGCAGATCGCGACCTCCGGGCCTAGTGCTTCCTTCTCAGGGAGATTGATGAGCGAAGAAGGAGAGGTCTACGTCGAAGCCGAGTTCTTGACGCGCCAGAGGACCGGTTCGAGCGAGGAGGGGGCCGGAGCCCGTGAGGGACAGGGCGCCCCGATCACGGGCTGAGACGAAGGGGATCAGAGGTGCGAGAAGAGCTCGCGCTTTCGGTAAGAGGCGAGCAGCGCGGCGATGTCTTGGTCGAGGGGGCGGTCGTGGACGAGCTTAGGGGAGATGGCGCGGATCTCTGACCGGATGCGCTCTGCACTCGCGCTGAAGCGCTCGGGGCCTCTGAGGTCGGCGGCTTGAGCCAAGGCGAGCGCGTGGATGAGCGCGAGGTTCTCTGTGAGGTCGAGGATCCGGAGCGCGTCGCGGGCCGCGATGGTGCCCATGCTCACCTTGTCCTGATTGTGATTTTCAGTGCTGCGACTGAAAATGCTCATCGGAATCGACTGTTTTGCTGCCTCGGCCGCGAGCGCCGAAGTGGTGATTTGCAGCGCTTTGAAGCCGTGGTGCGCCGACGCACCGGGCCCTTCTGCGCCGCTCAGATTGGCGGGGAGCTTGCGGCTCGTCATGGGGTTGCAGAGGAGCAGGAGCTGCCGATCTAACAGATCGGCGACGTTCGCGAGCTGCACCTTCACGCTGTCCATCGCGTGGCAGATGTGTCCTCCGTAGAAGTTCCCGCCATGGGCGATGGTCTTTGTGACCGGATCGATGATCGGGTTGTCGCTTGCGGAGTTGAGCTCGATCTCCACGTAACGACGAGCGTCGGTCGCGACGTCGAGACTGGCCCCGAGCACCTGAGGGGCGCAGCGGATCGAATACCGATCTTGGATGCGGGCGTCCGCCGGACGCTGCACTCTTGTGCCCTCGAGGTCAGCGCGAATCCATTCGGCCACGCGCTTCGAGCCCACATGGGGCTTGGCTTCCGTGATGACCTCTGTGAACGCGCCGGGGGCGCCCTCGAGCGCCTCCCAAGCGAAGGCGGTGAGAGCGCTCGCGAGTCGGACGAGCCGCTCTGCGCGCAAGACGGCGAGCGCGGCGAGCGCCGCCATCACGCTCGTCCCGTTCATGACGGCGAGGCTCTCTCTGGGCGTCAGAAGGAGGCGTCCAGGGCCGAGGCGCGCCCAAAAAGTTTCCGCAGGCAAAGGTCCCCGCTGGGAGTAGAGTTCTCCTTCGCCGCTGAGGGCCGCGGCAACATAGGCGAGTGGGGTCAGATCGCCGCTCGCGCCAACGGAGCCGAGCGAGGGAATCGCTGGGAGCATGTCCTCGTTCAAGAGAGCGCAAAGACGCTCTAGGAGCTCGGTGCGCACGGCCGAGTAACCTCGCGCGAGCGACACGGCTCGTGCGAAAAGGACAGCGCGCGTTTCGGCGCGGGGGAGCAGCTCTCCGACGCCCGCGTGATGGTAACGGAACAGGTTGCGCGCGAGGTCGTGGTCGAGCGCATCACGCGTCGACGTTTCGCAAGAGTCTCCGAATCCAGTAGCGACCCCGTAGACGACCTCGCCCCGCGCGAGAGCCTCTTCGAGCACTCGGCGGCTCTCGGCGAGCCGTTCGAGGAAAGCTCCATCGGTTGAGACTTTGGTGCTGAGCTTCCGCTCGGCGACGCGACCCACATCCTCGAGGGAGATGTCCTTCCCGTCGAGTTCGAGCTGGCGCGAGTGATCCGGAGTCATGACGGGTACTCTACAGTTCCTGTGGCTCGAGGCGATGCGCCTACATAAACCTCGAAGTCCACCTTATTGTCGCGGCGACAGAGCGAGACGTTGACCAGGGCGCCATGAGCGATCGCCTCAGGAAAACGGACGCGGAGCAGGCGCTTCGGCGTCCTGAGGTCGCTAAAAGAGCGAGCAATGCTCGAAAGGACCAGGTCTTCGATGACGACGGCTCCGGGAACGATGGGTTCGCCCTCGAAATGGCCTTCGCAGACGGGGGCACGGAGGCCGCGCAGCTCCACGCGCTGCTCGTTCTTCTTCTCGGATGTCGCAAAGAGCGCTTCGAGGCAGCTCATGGTGACTTTGCCTCGGTCGTCCGTCGGCGCCTGTCGAACGACGCACAGATGCCGGGGCAAGAGTGCGTCTGGGAGCGCCCGGCGAAGTTCCTGCCAGAGCTCGGCGCGCTCGCGGGCCTGGCTCACAATGACCAGATAGATGGCGGTCCCGCGAAGGTCTCCGGGATCGTCTTTCGCAAAGGCAAATGCGTCGTCGACTTGGGCCAAGCCCCGCGCGATCCTGACGAGCTCAGCCAAAGAGACCCGTGTCCCCCCGACCTTCACGATCCGATCCCGGCGGCCTAGATATCGGATTTTGCCATTTTCGAGCTGAACGCGATCCGCACATTCGTAGCGGCCCGTCCCCGTGGGGAGAAATGGAGAGTCGAGCAGGAGTGCGTTTTCGAGTCCGACATCGACGCGGACGCATGGCAGAGGCTCATAGAGCTCGCTCGTAGCCGGCTCCCGTGAAGCGATCCCGCCGGTCTCTGTCGAACCGAGGACATCGACCACGCGGAGTCCTCTCTCGGCGAAGGCGGTGGCGAGGGCAGGGGGCAGCTCGGCGCCGGAGGAGATGACGGTTCGGAGGCTCTTCGGGAGCTTCAGGTCAGAGCGGCTCATTAGTTCACTTTGGAGTGCCTTGAGGTGAACCGGCAAAGTGATGAGATGAGTGGCTGCGAGGGACGAGAGACTGCCGAGGATGGAGGCGGCGTGGTGCGGGGTCTCTCGGCTGAGACTGGCGCCGGAAACGAGCGGGAGCAGGACGGTGAAGAGGAGGCCGTAGATGTGTTCGGGAGACGCGGTGCTCAAAATTCGCGCGTCGCTTCGAACTCCGAGCAGCTCCCGATGCATCATGGCCTCGCTGAACAGCTGGCGAGGGGTCTTCTCGATGACCCGGGGCGACCCATCGCTGCCGGACGTGGTGAGCTCGAGGAACGGTTCGTCACTCTCGACAGGGCAATCGAGCGGACCCGAGCTCTCTATTGCCTGCTCGTCGAAGGCTCGGACGTCGAGGTCTTCTCCGCTCGCCGTCCCATCTTTGAGGAGGCGTAGAGTCGAAGTCGGCAGGGACGGGTCTTTGCTTTGAATCCTGAGGCAGGTGCCGAGGGCGGGCATCGCGAGGAGGACAGCGGCGACGTGGTATCTGTCACGGGTGGTGAGGAGGAGCCGATCACCTGGGCGCGCGATCTGTGAGACGGCGCTCTGAACGCGCTGGACCATGGCGACGAAGTCCGCGTAGCTGCGGCAGCTGGCGTCGGTCCGAGAGAGCGCGCAGGGAGAGGGGGAAGGAGAGACGATCATGGCTCGCGCCGCCGGGGCCGCGTTTTCGGGGAGCGAAAAGCAGCAAAGGCCTAGGGACCCGGCCTTTATAGCTGGTCTTCGATCGCTTGAAATGCGCGCAAAATGCTCTGCGCTCCGCCCTTTCCGGCGAAGGCGACGGGCACGTGGGCGGCTCTTGCAGCCGCGACCAGGGGCTCAGAATGCTTGTGGGAGATGGCTTGGTCACAAAGCACCAGGGCGGAGACGCGTCCTTGACGAATCCTCGTGGCGAGATTCCCGATGGCGTTCGCTGTGCCCTGACCGGTGTCGATCCACTCAACGATCGTATCGAATGGTTCTGGGAGCTTCTTTCGACGCCCCGACAAGGCGCCGATCAGCACGAGCTTCCTCCCGCTCGAGGCTTGGACCAGTCGAGGGAAAGGAGCGGAGCGAGGTGATGCCGCCTCGTTCCCCGAAGGTTCGGCCCGCGGTGCTGGGCTCAGAGGACCGACCAGGGTTTTTCGTTGGCCCGGGGACTGAGGGGCAGGCGCTGCGGTCAGCTCCGGCAGGGCGCTCACGAGGTCGAGCAAGCGCTGCGCGGCCACCTCGGGCGTCAGGGTGGCCGAAGGGGGGCGAGGCAGCGAGTGGCTCCCGGCGAGGTCGCGAGCGAGGGCGGACTCGAGCGCGAGGCGATAGGTTTGGACAGCTTGTTCGAGAGGGGTGACGCGAGCCAAAAGGTCTCGCTTCTTGGTGTGAACGTCTGCCTGCATGCGTTCGAGCAGCTGGTCGAGAGGTGAGTGCTGATCGCCGGCCATGCAGAGCTGATTGTCTCGCTTTAACGAACGAGGAACCAGGGGTTCAAGAGATCGGGCTTATTGTAGACGACTGGGCCTTCCGGCTTTCCGTTCGAGTCGACCCTGAGGACCTGTTTGCCTGCGGCGAGCACGACGGCCTGAGCGGCGGCCGTGTCCCATTCCATGGTCGGAGCGAAGCGCGGGTATTCGTCCGCGGAACCCTCCGCGACCATGCATAGCTTGAACGAAGAGCCCATACTGACAAGCTCGAGATCGGGGTGAGCCCGGCGGAGCTCGTCGACGTAGCGCTCGGTTTCGGCTGTGCTGTGAGAACGGCTGCCGACGACGCGAAACGGGCGCTCGCCTTCGAAGTCCGGGAGGGGACGAGCTTGCTCGAGTACCAGACCCGCGGGCGCAGGCTTTGGGGCCAGCTCGCGCACGACGAGCGCTCTCTCACCGACGACCCCAGCATAGAGAACTCGGCAGGCGGGGGCGTAGACGACTCCTAGGATCGGACTCTGCCCATCGATGAGCGCAATGTTCACAGTAAACTCATCGTTTCTCTTGAGAAACTCTTTTGTCCCATCGAGTGGATCGACGAGCCAGAATCGCTGCCAGGAGCTTCGCTCTTCGTAGGGGATGGTCTTTCCCTCTTCACTCAGTACCGGAAGCTCGCTCACAGCAAGCATTTTCACGATCGCTTGATGCGCTAGGCGATCGGCTCGTGTCAGCGGAGAGCCGTCCCCCTTGAGTTCCACGTTGAAATCAGGGCTCTCATAGACGCTTTGGATCTCCGCGCCGGCTGTTAGCGCGGCCTCGATGGCGAGGTTGAGAAGCGAACTCTGGGCCTTCGGATTCGTGCTCATGGTTTTCGAGTAGAGGACGGAACGACCTCTGTTACAACGTACTATCTCGGATTTGTCTCTGCGCTCAGATCTCGTAACGCAGTAGAATTTTCCCATCGATCGCGACGAACTCCACGCGGACCTTGTCAGGAGTGACTTCGACTCGGCCGTGGCCGGAGTCGATCCAATAGGTCTGATAGCCTGTGTATTGCGCATCGAACTTCCACGGGGCGCCAGCGCTCCCGGGCAACGTGTAATGGATGCCGTCGACGACCATGTCAGTGAAGACGTGGTCGTGACCGTAGAAGAAAATCTGAACCCCGTGCTCAAGCATGAGATCGTGCACGATCGCCTGCTCGCCGACGCGAGCAGCTTGGCCGCCGCCGCGCCCGTAGGCCGAGTCGTAGTCGTTGCCAGCCTTTCCGCCGACTGCGTGATGGATCAAGACGAAACGCCACTTTGCTCGTGCATTTTTGAGCGTTTCTTCGAACCAAGCGAGCTGCTTTTCGCCGAGGGTCCAGTCATCGGGCTCTCCCTTTTCATAGGAGAGCAGATGAGGCGTGGGTGTGTACGTCATCACGTTGAGCGTGATGAAAAGTGCGTCTCCCCACTCGAAGGCATAATAGTCTTGGTGGGGACTTCCGCCTTCTGGATAGGTCTCGGGATCGGGTCCAGGAGCGTAAAGAATCCGCTGCTCTCGCGAGCGCGCGATCTCCTCCTCGGTATAGTCGCCATTTTCTCCCTCCCAGTTCCCCACCACCGGAAAGTGCGCCGACGCGGAGAGTACGTCGCCGAGTAAGCGTCGATAGTTGACGTACCCTTCACGAGTGTACGAGCCCGACGGGGGCGGCGAATTGAAGCCGAATAGGTGAAAGTCGAGCATGTCCCCGAGGTTCACAACGAAATCGTGGTTCTCGGGGGCCAGGTTCGACGCGACCGCAGCCAGGGTGACTTCTTGATAGTTCACCTGGGAGTCGTCGCCGGGGCTGATAGCGCGGGGCGGGATATGTGTGTCACTGAGGAGTCCGAAGGTGAAAGAATCTCCCGAAGGACGTTGAGTCACCGCAGAACCTGAGGCAACGACCTCTCTTTCTTCACCGCGCTCTCGAATGATCCGGTACTCATATCGAGTCCCTGCCGTAAGGCCCTTGGCGCGCCACTCTGCGAGATCACTCGCCGGAACCGTTGGCGGGCCCAGGTCGGTCCACTCTTCCGTTCCGTCTCGAGGTCGCACCTCTGCGATCAGCTCACCCGGATCGCCGTTCACCCAGATGAAGTTGATCCCGAAGCCATCTCTCGTGGGCGCAAATGTGAGCGGGCGCCCAATCGTCGCGGCCGGCTGGCCCCCGCTGCCGTCCGCTCCCGCTTCCCCGGCTGAGCCACCGGTCCCAGGTGCGCCGCCACTCTTCGCTCCTCCCGACGGCGCTCCGCCATCCGCCTCAACCTGCATTCCACCATCGGAGGGAGCTCCGCGAGGGGCGTCCTGGGATCCGGAGCCGAAACAGGCAACACCGCACGTGAGGCTGAGAGCCGCAAATGTCACGCTGAGTCGTAAGAGCGTTCTCCCCCCTTGAACCCCGCTCATACTTACCCCACGGTCCAAGTCCCAGTCACCATGGACGCGGTGAACCCTGCCGCAGCGCTGCCGAGGACCACCTTAGCTCCTGGCCGGATGCCCTGGGTCTGGAGCAGGTGGTGGTAGGTGACGCCCACCGCGGCGCTCGCCGTGTTTCCGTAGAGGTGGTGGGTGTACACGCCGCGCTCCTGTCCGGCCCCGATGTCATCGAGGATCTTTCTCACCATGACCTCACTCGGCTGGTGAAAGACGTAGTGGTCGATATCCGTGGCCTTGAGCCCGAGCTTTTCGAGATTGCGCTTCATGACCGGCGGGATCAAAACGCCAAGCCGCATCAATTCCACGGAAGAAGAGTCAAATTTGCCCCCGATCGGCGCGGTGCAGAGCTCCCAATGGGCTGGGGCGGTGTGCGTATCGACGCTCATGATCTGGATCCCTCCTTGAGGGAAGGGACGGCGGCGCAGGAGCATGGCAGCCGCGGCGTTACCGATCGTGAGGCCCGCCGCCTTGCTCTTCAGATCGCGTGCCTCTTGGATATCGTAGTCGATATAGTCGTAGGTGAGCTCAGCGGTCGTGATGAGCGCGGTCCGGTATTCCGGATGCATCTTCATATAGGCGACGGCGGTATGGATCGCCTCGATATGCCCGACGCAGGCCGCCGTCACATCGAGAGCGTGTCCCGGCGAGATGCCGAGGCGATCGGCGACTTCCATGGCCGTGGCGGGTTCGAAATATTGGCGAGGAATGCCGCCGTGAATGAGCAGGTCAACGTCATCGAACGTCGTTCCGTTGACCTCGAGACAGTGGCGCGCGGCACGCGCAGCATATTCGGCAACGCGCGCGTCGAGGGAGTCCTCGAGGTAGCGTTCCTTCGAGTTGCAGAGCGCAAAGATTTTCTCGATGCCCGATTGGATCGTCGAAAACCCAGACTTGGGCCCACGATAGTGGCGCTCGACTCTGGCGATGATCTCTGCGTTGTCGACGAGATGATCGGGAAAGGCGACGCCGGGTCGCGAGAGGAACAGGGCTTCTGAACTCACGTCTCTGATAGCCTAACACCCGAGAGGAGAGCGCGTCAGGCGCGGCGGACTCTACACGCGCATCCCTTGAAGCAAAGCACCAAGATGAGCGAAATTTCCGGGTGAAAATTACAAGATCCAGTGCCTTCCAGACGGAGGCTTTGGTTACTCTGGTCTGCATTCAAAGGCGCTCTCGCGTGCGCATTTGTGGGCTCATGAACGCTGACTCGTACCTCTCGACGTGTCGAAGGGCTTCCATTTGTCGCGGCGGCGCGCCGCGATCGACTCTCTCAACAAGAAATCGACGGAACTGGAAGTTCAGAGTGATCGATCCGTGCGCGCGGACTTTTTTGTTCTCGTCGTTCCTGATGAGCGACAGTGCGTCGTGAGGTGCCAGTAAGGGAGAAATCGCCGGAAGGAGTGGTAAGACACTGGCCGGACAAGGCGAAAAGCCACGAGGAGAATGAATGATGACGAAGACTGCCCAAAAATTCGCCGCTTTGACCTTAGCTCTCGCGCTCTCGGCGTCGGTGCTCGCGCCGACTCGCTCCGCTGACGCAGCCCCGACGGGCGATGAGATCATGAAGAAGGTCGCCTCTGCCCTGAAGCTTGCGGGGTCTGAAGCGGTGGTCGAGATGTCGATTGGCGCTGAGAAGCGGAAGTTGTCCATGGCGACCAAGCTCTTCGACGGTGGAAAGACCGAGAAGCGCGTCTACCGCTTCCTGGATCCACCGGAGATCAAGGGGACGGGCGTTTTGGTGTTCGATCACGAGAGTGGCGCCGATGACGTTTGGGTCTTCTTGCCCGCCATGAGGAAGACGCGGCGCGTCGTCAGCTCCGACCGAGGTAAGAGCTTCATGGGGAGCGAGTTTTCGTACGCGGATCTGACGATTCCTGAGCTCACCGCCTACACCTACACCCTCGTGAAGGAGGAGGCGGCGGGTGGCGAGGCCTGTTACGTGGTCGACGTGGTGCCGAAGAACGCTACGGCTGCGAAAGAGGAAGGTTACTCCAAGAAGACCTATTGGATCAGCAAGGCTACGAACACCGTCCGCAAGGGACACTTCTTCGATACTTCGGGCAAGCATATCAAGACGCTCACCAGCGAAGACGTGAAGCTCGTTGATCCTGCGAGCAAGCGCTATCGGCCGATGAAGATGATCATGGAGAATCTTCAGAACGGTCGAAAGTCCGTGTTCAAGATCGAACAGATCTCGTTCGCTCCGAACACGAAGGACGAGTACTTCACGACCGCGTTCATCGAACGCACCTGACGTCGAGTGCTCTCCGAGCCCTGAGGAACAGGCGCCGCACCCTAGGGTTCGGCGCCTGTTTCGTTTTTCTCATTCAACCGCACGTCGCGGGCGAAACGACAGCCGTCGAGACCGAGCGCATAGCGGAACCGAACTTTCTCGCTGATCCAGTTTGGATCGACTTCGCGCCGCGCCCGAAGGAGGACGCGATGGTCGCGCAGGTCCGCGACGACGAGGCGTATGAAATGGCGCGAAGCGCCGTCCACTTCGCTGGCAACGCCGGGGTCCTTCGGCTCGTCGAGGGCCAGGATCAGAGTACTTGCCCGGAGCGCGGGCGTGAGCCGGGGCAGGCGAGCTTCTCGCACACTGCTCTCGAGTTGATTCAGGATACGGCGGCTCGTGGCGGCGTCGACCTGAGCCTCGAAGGCAGGGGCTAAATAGACGAGCGAGAGGAAGACACTCGAGACAGGGTGGACCGAAGAGAGCTCGGGTCGTGCGCCCGAATACACTTGCCTGACCCGACGCAGCAAACTCGACTCATCTCGCGTCTCGGGAGGGTCCAGAAAGCAATCGAGGAGCGCGTCCCGCCGTGACTCGAGGCTCTGCTGTTCGACCCGGCCTGCGCTCTGAGCGTCGGCGAGAGAGAGCCTGACGTAGAGGGCTGCTCTCGTCTCGCTCGGGGTCCACGTTTCGGGGGCCCCTTGCACGTCGCCCTGATACGAGTCGGCTTCGCGGGCGATGAGCGTCTGGATTCGCTCGCCGAGCTCGAGATCGTCGGGGGTGAGAGCTTGCTTCAGGGAGGAAAGCTGAGCCTTGAGCCCACGTCGAGCCGACTCCAGCTCTCGGACCTCTGCCTGGTAGGAAAGCAGGAGAAAGGCGGCGAGGGAGCCGATGCCGAGGAGGAGGGTCGCGCGAAACAGGGCTCTCAATCCTGGGCGTTCAGTGCGACCGCTTGTTGTTTGTCCGGATACGCTGCGCTGAATCCGAGCCCGGAGCTCCGGGTGCATCTTTTCGGTCGTGAGGAAGGTCGGCATGAGCTCGGGCCTCTAACGTGCAGTTTGTGCGACCTTCTTGCTGATGAGGCCGAGGAGCTGCTCACCCGTGACGCCGAGTCGCTCCGCCGCGCGGCCGGCCAAGGACGTGTGAGCAACGCCGCTTCTGAATTGGTAGGTGGGATCTTGGTTCGGTCCGAGCTCGACCTGAAGGAACCTCAGAGATTCGACCTTTCGCTCGCGTTCGAGTCGCGCAGCAAAGGCGAGGAAGTGCGTCGTGATGAAGGCTTGGGGCCGGAGCAGCGTCAACATCTCAATCACGAGCTCGAAGATTTCTTCGCCTTCGGAAGGGTTGGTGCCAGAGCAGAGCTCGTCGAGGACGACCATCGCACCCGGAGGCAAGCGCTCGAAGAGGGCGCGGATGCGCATGAGCTCTACGCCGAGGCGCCCTTCCGTTTGGTCAGCGCGCGTCTCCTGGATGAGCGAGACAACCAAACCCGGTGTGATGGCCAAGGTCGCGGCTCGTGCGGGTACGAAGAGCCCTGATTGTCCGAGGAGCTGACAGAGCGCGAGCGACTGCAGGAGCCGTGTCTTGCCGCCGGAATTCGGTCCGGTGACCAGAAGGATCGCGTCGTGTCGATCGAGGGCAATTGAGCAGGGGATAGGACGAATGCCCGCGCCCAGAAGGAGCGGATTGAACAAGTCCGTCACGGTGCGCGGCGAGCCTGGCTCTGCGAAATCGGGGAGCGAGACGGCGAGACCTGCCGCCGAGGCGCGCTCGGCGAAGCCGAGCGCCCCGAGATAAAACTCGAGGTCACCGACCAGTTGAACGAGCGGAACGAACTCATAGCGCACGCCCTCGAAGACGGCGTCCAACATTCGAGCCATGACCTCTCCTTCCGAGAATCGGTAGCCGCGGAACAATAGCTCGAAACGAGACATCCAGCGGCGGAGCGGCGAAGCTACGAAGACATTGTCTCGGTTCTCTGTGACGCCTTCGATCTGCAGGCGAGTGATTCGCCCGTCAGAACCGACGTCGACCTTGAGTCGGAGGGTCGCCAGGTGTCCTTCGTAAGCAAGAAGCTCGCGAAGCGCCCGAAAGCCTTCACTTTCGGCGACGCGCACACCGAAGGCGTGGAGCCTTTGGAGGGCTGTCTCTGAAGTTGAAAACTCGGTGGCGAAGAGCTCGATCACCTCCGCAAAGGTCGACAGGATCTCGATCTGACGGCGGTTAGGGTTGGTGCGGTCGCCGCCGCTCTCGAGGAGGGCCTGCAGTTGGGCGAGGTGTTCGTAGACCCGCTGGAGCGCGCTTCGAAGGAGCGGCTTTTGAGTGAGCTCACTCGTGATCCCCCGGCGCAACTCCAGAGAACGAAGGTCGACGGGCGGATGGGAGAGGAGTCGGACCAGCCAGGGTACGTTGGGACTTTGGAGTCGATCGCCCACGCGAATTGGAAAAGCTGAGCGAACAAAGTCCTTCAGGAACAGGTCTTCGACGAAGCCGTCCGGCTGAAAAGACGAGGCCGGAATCTTGCTTTGGGCCAGAGCGTCACCGAATAGGCCCACCGACGCGCTCCCCGCAAAAGCGAACACGATGGCCGCGTCGGTGACTGCCCCATTGATGCGAAGGGCCGGCTCGAACTCTAAGAGGTCGAGCGGCCAGATCTGACCACCCATTGAAGGCGATCAGACACAAACGCCACCGGAAAGTTCCCCGGTGGCGCGCAAATTCTCGTTTTTCTGCGAGACGTCGACAAAAGCGGGACGCTTGGAGCCTCCCTCGCCGAGCGTCGCTTCTCTCCGGCTTACTCGCCGGAATTTGCCGCGAGCGGCAGAGGCGGCAGGAAGGTCTCGTAGAGGAAGTGACAATCCCTTCGGATCTGCTCCTCGGTCAGCCCGTACTTCGAGAGGTCATACTTGTGCTCGGACTTATAAGCGCGCTGCTTCGCGCCGATTTTTTGGACCTGGGCGGCGAGCTCGGGCGTCAGCGGATGTCCAAGGAAGGCGCACATTTCCGAGACGACATTCTCGAACTCCGCCATCATGCGATCGTAACGCACGAAGTAGACGCGGCTCCGATCGATCCGACCGTTGACCCAGTCGTCGTGGAATCGCTCGAGGATCTTCACCTGGCCGTTGTAGAGGCGGCGGAGGAAGCGATCGCGCTCTTCTTGAGGCTTCTTCCAGAAGCCGAAGGCCTTATCGAGCGGGCCCGTGACAAGGCTCATGGTGCTCGGAATCGTGTCGAGGGGATCACGCACCATGTACAGGATGCGAGCTTCGGGGAAGCGCTTCAAAAACTGGGGCAGGCGGGTCGACAAGGTAAAAAGCTTGGCGATGTTTCGCTCGGCGTTGTGCTTGACCAGGCTGCGCGTCCAAAGCGCCTCGAGCCAATCAAAATCTCGCGACGAGGTGTCGCGAATCCGCGGATCGAACTGGTCCAGGAGCTCCTCGTCGTCAAAAGCGAGGAAGAACCCATAAAGGAAGAAGCCGTCGAGGTAACGGAAGAGAAGCGCAACATCGTCGGTCTCCACTGACCCGAGGCTCGTCTCGTGGACGGCGCTCGAATGGAACTGAGCGGGGTTCAGCTTCTCGAGGCGCGGCAAGAGCGGCTTCAGGATGGCCTGTAGGATCAGGGAGGGATAGAGCATCAAGAAGAGCTCCATGCCCGCTCCAAAGCCGGCGTCCGAGAGGAAACGCTGGAGGAAGGTCGTACCTGTGCGCGGATTTCCCACAATGACGATGGGATTTTTCGCTTTTACGCGCCGGAGTGCAGGGAAGAAAAGGCGGTCGAGCGCCATAGAGGCCGCGACGAGCAGGCGAATGAACCCGAAGAGAAACGCGAAGATGAACGGTTTGACGCGGAGACCGTGGGCGTGACGAAGAACACCGAAGACGCGAAGAAGGCGCTGAAACGTCGTATTCATGGGACTCTTGCAGGGGGCACGCAGTGGACGACGGTCCACTTCCAGCGCTCTGTACCCGCACGGGGGGCAGCTCCGTCGAGAAATCTCTCATCTCTGACGAGATCGACAGTAGAGGTTCGTCTCCGGTGAATATTTTTATCTTGTTGGCAGGAGAGGTGGGCGATGAGCAAATTTGAACGAATCGAAATGGTAACCGAACAGAGGGTCCATCTTGCGACCGAAAAGAAGGACGTATTTCGTTTGGCGGAGCCGTTTTCGCGTGGTTTGATTCACGGCATGAACGCTTTCCGAACTTTCGGCGTACGCGCAGCTTCTTGGTCGTCTCGGGGGATGCTTCGCACTCTCGCGATCGTCTTGCTTGTCGCGGCGACGGCTCTCGCGGGCGATGTTCCTTCGCTCAGCGAACCGGGACTCGGCTCTGGGCCCTTCTCGAGCATGCACATGATGCTCGAGAAGACGATTCTCAAGGTCGACGTCGCCACCATCGATGTGAAGGTGGGCCCTTCGACTCAAGAGAAATTCAAGCAGATCCTTGGCGGAAAGCCTTATAGCGCCGCCGCTGAGGCCGAGTTAGCGAAGGCGGCCATGGATGCGGACCGCGCCGTCATCCAGCTCAAGTTCGTGCGCGATGTGACCCTGAAGCAGTGGATCGACGGCGTCCGAGAGAGCCTCGAGGCTGCGGAAAAGGCGGGCCTCTTGTCAGCGTCCGTGCGGAAGCAGGTCAGCGAAGGGTTGCCTGTTTGGTTCAAGCCTGTCGAGTCTCGCGGCTACAAGAACGGCGATCGAGTGCTCTATCGCATCGAGCCCAATCAGATCAGAACTGTCGCCGTGACGCGCGAGGGTCAGGTGCTCGTCGATCGCGTCGATCAAGGCGCGGACAAGCGGCGCATCGTCCTCACGTCCTACTTTGCTCCGGGGACCGACTATCGTCAGCTGCTCTTGTCCTCGCTCAAATGAGTTCTTTGCTCGCCTGAGTAGGGAGAGACGAAAATGAGAAAAGGGAGAGGCGAGCGCCTCTCCCTTTCTGCTTTGTCTGCGACCCGAGCGATGGGTCGAGCGCGGCCTCTCGGGCCCCCGCGGGCCCTTAGAGCCAGCCCTTTTCCTTGAGGAAATCGAGGATTTTCTGGCCGCTCTGGTCGACGCTCTCTTCCATCGTCTTAATGTGAACGTGAGGCGCGGTGGGCGGCTCGTAGGGATCGTCATAGCCGGTGAAGTTCTTGATTTGGCCGGCCTTGGCCTGAGCCCACATTCCCTTCACATCCCGCTGAGCGCAGACTTCGGCAGGAGTATCGACGAAGACCTCGACGAAGTTGGTGACGGTGTTTCGGAGCTCGTCGCGGATGTCTCGATAGGGGCTGACCACCGCGCATACGACAGCCGTGCCGTTTCGGGCCAGGAGGTTCGCGACAAATCCGACGCGCCGGACGTTCGTATCGCGGTCCTCTTTGTCGAAGCTCAGGCCTTTCGTCAGGTTGGTTCGGACGATGTCGCCATCGAGGATTTCGACGTTCCTACCGGTGCCGCGGATGGCGGGCAGGAGCCAGTTCGAGATCGTCGACTTGCCGGAACAAGGGAGACCTGTGAGCCACACGACGAAGCCGGGACGACCGGAGGAGACGTTTTCCATGGGCGCTTTTCTTCCCTCGGGAACGCCCTCGATTCAAGCCAATCTTTTCGCGCTCGGCAGAGGAAATGGGAGAGGGTGAGGACAGATCCTTCCTCACTGAATCCAAATTTCTAGCCGGGCGACCCTTCCGATTCATCCCCTGGCCACTCACTTGCGCCCGAACCCCCTCCCGAGCCCATGATCGCGGTGAGGAAGCGGCCGAGGGCGAGAGCGACCGTCTCGAAGGCAGGGTGGATGCCCCGGACGCGGATCGAGATCCACAGCTCGCCCGGCTCCCCCACCACGTCCCCGAGGACAACTTCGAGCTTCGACTCCTCGGAGAGGGAACGAAGCAAGGTCGGTAGCATCGGCGCGAAGGCGATGGCGTGGCCGGAGCCTGCCATCTTGCGCAGAAGATGAGCGTTTTGGGTCACTAGGATGGGGCGAATCGGGATCGTGCCGCCTGCAAGAAGCGGCAAGGTTTTCCCATCCTTTTCAGGAACGCCGGAGACGACGATGGGGTGACTAGTGAGGTCATCGGTCGACTGGATCCGAGCGTGAGAGGAAAGGTAATCCGACGAGGCGAGGAGCTTCTTGTCGAGAGCCGCGACGCGACGGGCTTTGAACTCAGGACTCGGCGTCACGGGGCCCGTGTGCAAGGAAAGCCAGGCGTCGGTGTCAGAGGTGAACTGACCGCTCGTATAACGAACTTCGAAACGGAGAAGCGGCGCCGCGCGGCGTAGCGTCGAATAGAGCGCCTGCTCGAAGGCTGGCGGCATGCCGACGGGGATCTCGAGCGGAATGAGAGGGGTCTCCCCACTCAGAGTCTTGGCCGCGTCCCAAATTGTGTTCACCTCACGGAGCACGCGCCGGCCTCGCTCTGCGAGCCGCTCGCCTGCGCGCGTGAGCACGACACCACCGCTCACCCGGTTGATGAGAGGGGTGCCGATGCTCGCCTCCAGGGATTCGACCTGGCGATGGAGCGCGCCGCGGGCGAAGTCGAGCGACTTTGCCGCAGCCACCTGAGAGCCCTGTTCCACCACGGCCAGGAACGCGCGGAGGTCATCGAGCGCCATGAGATCAACTTAAATCAAGGCAATTGTCCCGTCGAGCGGCGCGCCCTTGGCCCCGAGGAGGCTCCTTGTGCTCATGGATCCGCGATATTGGGCCTCTTTTCCGGCCCCATGGAGGCCCCCTCGGAGTTGCGTCGCCAGCATAAATTGGCGACGCTTGGGGGACCGTAGGGCGAGGGCAGGTGCCTTCGCAGCGCGCCGATGCAGCAAACAAGGACTCCCCCTCCGCTTGGGCCAGGCAGCCTGGTCAATGACCGATATGAGATTCGCCAAAGCCTCGGGAAGGGGGGCATGGGTGAGGTATTCCTCGCTTACGATCGGAGCACCCAGGAGCCGGTTGCGCTCAAGGTCGTCCGCGAAGAATCTCGTATGCCCGGTGATGACGAGGCACTTCGTCAAGAGCTGCTGCTCGCGCGCTCCATCAGTCACCCGAACGTTTGCCGTGTTCACGATCTAGCGCCCAGTCCCTGGGGGCCGATTTTGGTGATGGAGCACATCAACGGCCAAACGCTGCACACGCACATCCGTCGTCGCAAAGCACAAGGGGGTTATACCGCCGACGAGTTTCGCAAGATCGCGAGTGAAGTGACCGCGGGGCTCGCCGCGATCCACGCGCAGGGCCTCGTGCACGGGGATTTGAAACCGGGCAACGTGATGGTCACCAAAGATCGAGCGATCATCCTCGACTTCGGCTTTGCTCAAGAGAGGGCTCGTCTCGGCGCTCGGCGCCCTGGTGCGCCCCCCGACGGCGGCACGCCGAACTACATGGCGCCCGAGCGGTTGAAGAGCGGCGGCGCGAGCCCAGAAGACGATATTTACGCGCTTGGTCTCACGCTCTGGGAGATGTGGACCTGCCGTGTTCCCGAGCCCGGCTACAAGCCCCGGGCCAAGCCGATGCGGACGCAGATCATGTTCGACGTTCCCGCTTCGCTCTCTGTCGACGAGGTCAAGCAGGTCTTTCGTTGTCTCGCGGACGATCCGGAGATGCGTCCAGAAGCGCGCCGCATGCGCTTCTTCAATCCTGTTCAGCTCACCACGAGCCAACTGCAGATCCCGAAAGAGAGGATCGCGCCCGGAGCTCCGCTCGGTCGGTCCTACACTGAGACCTTTCATCCAGGCGCGCAGGCTCTCCTCGTCACCTTTTGCACGAACGCAACCGACGCGCCGGGACTTTTGATTCCTCTGAATCAACCGACGGTCACCGTCGGTCGTCGCGCCGATCAAGACGTCGTCTTGCCGGAGGCGACGGTCTCCGGACATCACGCGGTAATGCGCTGGCAAGCGGGCACCTGGCTCGTCGAGGACGTCGGCAGCACCAACGGCAGTTTCGCCGACCACAGCTACGAGCGAAAGAAGAGGCTGAGCCTCTTGCACGGTGCGGAAGCGCAGCTGGGTGAATGTCGCGTCAAACTGGTCAGTTTCGCCAATGGCAGCGCGCAACACGAGCGGGCCAAGCTCTACCTTGCGCGGCATGACGGGTTGACCGGCCTTCTGCAACGGGAGCCCTTCTTGCGCGCGCTGGCCGAAGAGGTGGCGTTCGCGAAGTGGACCGGCTCGAGCGTCTCCCTGGCGCGCTACAAGATCCGTGGGCCGACGCGCTCGGACTCCGAGCGCCCGACCATCTTGGAGATGCTCGCGTTGCGTCGAGTGGCGACGCGGATCGTCGAGCTCACTGAGATGATGATGATTGCGATGATCCCGGCGGTCGCTGGTCGCACCGGTCACCTGAAGTTTGCGATCGGGATGATGGGCCCCGGGATCGACGAAGCGCGCGCCATCGTGGAACAAGTCGTCGCCCAGGTGCAGGGCTTGATGCCCGATACCCTCGATCTCGATGCTTCCGTGGTCCGCGGCGATCCTGAGCATCCCGTCGAACAATTGCTCGATTTCTGATGAAATTTCCGCACCGTCTGCCGTCTGCGCCGCCGAGTGAGCCGGCTCTCCGTCGTCTGGGAGTCCGGTCTTCGGCCCAGCTCGACAAGCCGATTCGCGCCCAGGTCATCTTTGGCATCGCGCTCGGTCTCGTGGTGATCGCGCTCCCTCTTTACTTCTTCCGGCGTCCTGAGCCCGTCCAAGGACCGGAGTCAGAGGTGGCTCCTTTGGGCTTTGCTCCCGTCGTTCCGAGCTCTTCCAGCGAAAAGAAGGAAGACGGGCGCGTTCGGCTGGGAGAGGTCGAACGGGTGCGCTGTGGTGCGAGCCCGAACGCCGTCGGCGGCTCTGGGCGCCTCTGCGATCCTTTGCCCTTCTTTGAGAAGGCGCTCGCCAACTCCATCTTGAGCTCGATCGATTGTGCGCCGAGGACCGGCGAAGCTGGCACGCTCAATTACGTGCTCAAGATCGACTTCGCGCAAAAACAGACCCACGTCTTTCCGGGGGCGAGCGGAAAATGGCGGGGGCCACAAGCCCGCCACGCCACCAAATGTGTCAAACAAGGCTTGGCGGCGCCGGAGTGGGACAAGATCGAGCACCAGTTCCGCTATTATGAGATAGCGATTCTGGCGACCTACGCGCCGCCGGCTCCGACCGACGCGCCCCTCTTCGAGTGAGCGTTATTCAGAGCAATCGCTCTCAGGAAGCGAAAGGCGGCCCGTCAGGTGAACCTGGGAGGCCAGAGCGCGCAGCTTCTCGGCGCGCTTTTCCGGGGGCAGACGTTGTCGGAGCTCCGCCATGCGCTCGACGAATTCCGAGAGACGCGCTTCTTCAAAGAGCCGAGTGAGCTCCCGCCGGAGGGCCGCTACGAGAGCGGGAGCGCGGCCGCTCGAGCTGAACCCGACGCGCAGAGCTCCGGCGCGGGCGAGGGCGACGTGAGCGAAGCTGTTCCACTTCGGCTGGTCAATCGCACAGAAGAAGACGCGGCGCGCACTCGCAGCCCGTCCTAGGCGCTCGGCCCACTGTGCGTTTTGATCGGCGAGCACCACAAGCCACATGCCGTCCAGGTCAACCTCGGAAGGCTCGCGTTCGACGAGTGAGACATTGTTCTCAGCGGCCCAGTTTTGGAGCACGGCTTCGGGGGCCGGGGCGACCAGCGAAACGCTCGCTCCTGCTTCCTTGAGCGCGCTCGCGCGCGCGATCGCCTCTTCTCCCGAGCCGACGACGAGCACGGGTTTTCCGCTGAGGTCGAGGGCGAGCAGGAAGGGCGACGGCTGGATCATGTGACGGTGCGACCGGTGGCGCTGAGCAAAGTGTGGAGGCGACGACCGTGGGCCGGGGTGAGGTCTCCTTCGCTGAGCCGATAACCCCAATTGCCCTGAGCGATGCCGGGGATATTCATGCGATCCTCACTGCCGAGACCGAGCAGATCTTGGACCGGGATGATCGCGGTGTTGGCGGGAGAGGCGAACAGAATGCGCACAAGCGCTTCCGCTGCCGCGACGGGCTCATTGGTGCCAGTCCAGGCTGTCAGGCGCTCGAGCTCGATCGCGGCGGCTTGTGCGGACTCGTCGGCCGCTCCGGCTCGCCTCGTGAGGTTGAGCACGTAACCAGCGGTCGTGTCGTTGTCGTGAGTTCCCGTATAGACGACGGAGCGAGCCGGATGACGGTAAGGCAGGTAGGCTTCGGCGCCCGGCGAGAACGCAAACTGCAAGATCTTCATGCCCGGCAAGCCGAGCGAGTCTCGGAGCAGCTCTACGTCAGGGGTGATGATCCCGAGGTCTTCGGCCACAAAAGGCAGAGCTCCGAGCTCTGCTTCGGCGCGCTGGAAGAAGTCGTAGCCAGGCACGGCGACGTAACGACCATTTTTGGCCGTCGTCTCGCTGACTGACACTTCCCAGTAGCGGCTGAAGGCGATGAAGTGGTCCAGGCGAATGACATCGAAGCGCCTGAGTTCGCGGCGCAGGCGATCGATCCACCAGCCGTAGCCGTCGCGTTGCATCACGTCCCAGCGATAGAGAGGATTACCCCAGAGCTGCCCGTCCTCGCTGAAGTAGTCGGGAGGCACGCCGGCTTGTACGGTGCGCTGGCCAGCCTCGTCGAGGAAGAACATGTGTTGGTTCGCCCACACGTCGACCGAATCGTGGGCCACGAACATCGGAATATCGCCCATGAGGCGGATGCCGCGCTCGGACGCGTATTGCTTCAAGGTGGCCCACTGTCGGTCGAAGCAATATTGCTCGAAGACTCGGTAGAGGACCTCGTCTTCGAGCTCCCTGTGGGCCTGCGAGAGGGCCTCTGGCTCGCGCCTTCGAAGAGCTGGCTCGAAGGTAAACCAGGGGGCGCCTTGGTATTTGTTCTTGAGCGCCAAGAAGAGCGCAAAGTCCCAAAGCCAGGACTTCTCTCGTTCGACGAAATCATGATAGCTCGGCCCGAGCTCACGCCCTTTGTCACTGAGGCGGGAAAATGCCCTCCGCATCCACTCACTGCGAAGACGGAGGCCTTCCGTGAGGTCCGCGTGCCTCGGTCCCTCCAGGGAGGTCTTGTTTCTCGAACTGCAAAACGTGCGCAGTTCGGAGGCATCCAAGAGCCCCTCGTCGGCGAGGAGCTCAAGACTCACGAGATGAGGCGCACCGGCGAAGGCGCTACAGGAGTCGTAGGGAGAATCTCCACCCCCGATGGGATGAATCGGGAGCATTTGCCAGAAGGTGCAGCCCGAGTCCTTCAGAAAGTCGACGAAGCGGTAAGCGGCTGGTCCGAGATCTCCAGAGGCAAGGGGCCCGGGGAGAGAGGTGGGGTGAAGGAGAAGGCCGGCTGAACGCTCATCGAGGAGAGGGTGGGTCATGGACGTCGGTCGTGCGCACCAAAGGCGGAAGGAGATGGGGCCACGCTATCGGAATGTCGAACGTTCGTCCTGGGGCGCGCCCAGCCAGCTGAGCGAGCGCAGTTTTCGAGCGAGTCCTGCCAGGTCACCCGGTTCTCGTGAGAGCGAAATGGCGGCAGGGAGCCTCTAGCGGTGGGCGATTGCGCTCGCGCAGACTTTCCATATCGTTCGCCCTCCCGCCGTCGAAGGCGCCGGCGGGACCTGTTCGTTTGAGATGCCTCCGCTCACTCACTTCCCCGATCACTGTAAGACCACGTCGCTCGTTCGCGTTCGGTTCTGTGATACGGATATGATGGGTGTGGTCCATCACTCGAACTATATCAAATACTTTGAGCTGGCTCGGATCGAGTATCTTCGGAGGCGTGGGTTGAACTACGTCTCCTGGACGAACCTCGGTTTGCACTTGCCGGTGATCGGTCTTCAAGCCGACTATCGGAAGCCCGCCTACCTCGACGACCTCTTGCGTGTGGAGGCGCGTCTGTCCTTTTTGTCACGGGTTCGGGTCGGCTTTGATTACCAGGTCTTCCGGCCGTCGCTTGAGACTGATGAGGTGTCGCTCATCGCGACGGGCTCGACGATGCTCGCTTGCGTCGACAACAAGCACGCACCGGTGCGCATGTCCCGCGACGCGGAGCAGCTCTTGCTCTCGGCGGAGACGATCCCGGGCGAAGTTCACCTCTGAGAGTCAGCTGAAGGCAGCGGACGTCCCACGAACTTCGAGAGAAGTTTCACGTAGGCGGCTTGGTAATAGGTGGCCGGTTCGGTGAGGGACCAAGACATGTCAAAGTCGGCTTTGGGTTCCCAGCCGGTGTTGAAGTCGACGTAGGCCTTTTCGGGCGGCTGTTTCTGGAACAGGGAGACGCGGCAGACGTGGTCTTGTTCCGTCTGGCAGTAAGTCGGATTGGGCCCGCCAACGACGTAACCTGGTGCGGGGCCGAGCCTCGAGGTGAGGGCGCTGTCGTAGTCGGGATCGCCGTCTCTAAACCAGACGTGATAAATTTCATTCACCGAGCGCTCAGCGCCGTACGGGTACATGTTGGAAAGGTAAACGAGGCCCATCGCGTTCACCCCGTGGAACCAGTGCAAGAGGCCTGCGGTGCGCTCGATCGCGCGTTCCAGGTCTTCGCCGCTCACGAGCCCGTACTGCACCAAGTCCCACACTGTGTTTCCGTGGTTGGCGCGGGCTTGATTGCTTCCCCAGTGATAGGAGTCGCGCCGCATGTACGAGCGGTACAGGCTCTTCTCGGGGTCAAACACGTAGATGTCCGACTTTGACTGCTCCCGCTTCTTGTTCAAGATGGCCTGAGCGAGGGCGGTCGAGGCGTTCTTCGGGTGGGTCGCGAAGTACAAAAGTGCATCGCCGACAGGGGCGTCGTAGATGCTCCAGCGGTCCTCGGTGAACGGGCGTGACTTCTGCCAGTTCTTCTCGACGAACTCGAAGAACTCTGGCTCGTTCGTCAGGGCGTAGAGGTACACGGCCGCGCTGACTGCGCGCAGCTCTTGCTCCGCGAGGGAAACGTCCGCGTCGCCGGCGTGGATCGTTCCATCGTCGCAGTTTTCGGACTTTGGATTCTTTTGGTAGTGCGAAAAAGCGGCGAGAGCGCGCTTCTTGAGCTCTTCGGCGCGGGGCTCGAGTTTCGGCACGGAAGCGTAGACGAGCGCCGCTTGTGCGAAGACGCTGGCGACCGTGATGACCGCGGAGGAGCAGGACTCTGGATAATAATAGCGGGGGAAATCGGAGGCTTCTGGCTTCGGATCGCCGAAGGCGACATTGCCGACCTTGAGCAAGACGCCGCCTTTGAGGTCGTCTGCTTGCATGCGCTCGAGAAAGCGAATCTCGACGTCAACTTCATCGAGCAAGTCTGGGATACCGTTGCCCGACTCAGGGATGTTCAGATTATCTGTGAAAGCGTGAGGATTCTCGACGTAGGCGGTGAGCAGCTGGTGCATCACCGAGTACATGAACGTCGTGTACTTGTTCACGTCGCCGGCGTCCCAAAAGCCGCCGTGCAGATCGCGCTCGGTCTTCGGATCGTCGCGTTTACGCACGCTGCGCGCGGACTTGTCTTGCCCAGGGCCGACGTAGTCAGCGCCTTGGAGCCAGCACTTGTCACCCACACAGGCGAACGGCGCCACTTTGGCGAAGTTTGCTCGATTGAAGTAGAAGGCGCGGAGCGCCGCGGCGAGCACTTGGTCGTAGGCGGTGCCTTTGATGACGAACTCACCGCTCCGGAGGTGATTCTTTGGATCGTAGAGGTAGTACTTTCCGAGCTCGCGGAGCTCGCTGAAATCGAACCAAGAGCCGCGGTCGCCCGAGAGGATATCGAGAGCGCCCCCTTTCCAGACCTGGGGCTTGCCTTGGAAGACGACCTTGTCGTCTTGGGCCTGACGAACCTCGATCTCGGGGCCGGGCTCGTAGCTGTCCTTTGCGTTCCAGCCCTCGACGGGATCAACGAGCACTGCCACCTTCCGCATTTCGGGCCGATAACCGAACTGGTCGACAACGAGATAGCGACTGATCGGTGCTTTCCCGGGAGGCCCTTTCGCCACCGGCGCCTTCTTCTCGGGCACCTTTGCTGCGGCGGCCTCGTCCTCGACGCCCGTCTTCTCCCACTCACGCGCGGGAACGCAGAAGAGAATCGACAAAGGGACAGCACCCGCTGCGAGGCACGCGAGCAGGATCTTCCATTTCCGGTGAACCATAGGGGCGCAGTAGAATTTCTAGGCCGAAGCCCCGCTGGTTTCAACGTCGCCGAAGGCGGGGCGGGCTATTTCACGGGCCGTTTGCCGAGAAACCGGCGGCAAGAGCGCGTGACGAGGCCCCTGGTTGGCTGCTTTTTCTTGCGCGCACTGGGGAAGCCTCGACCCGGTCTTGCCCTCAGGGAGCAGCGCGCGATGCAGGGCTCGAGCTCGGGAGGCTCTCCACGCGCTTTTTCAGCGCAGCGTTCATGAGCGTGAGGGCTCGAGCTGCGCGTGTCATCGTGTTGGGCGCGACGCGGAGCAGGAGTCCCTCGAAGTTCTGGCCGTGAACCACCCGCGTCCGGCCCTCTTCCAAGGGAACGATCTCGGCGAAATGTTCTCCTTGGAGGAGCCAGCTGGCTCCGAGGCTCCCGACCAGGCGCAGCCTCTCTCGAGGCTCTGAGGTGACGACCTGGGCTCGCACGCGGCGGTCGCTGCCTTCCGGCAACGTGAAGTGAACCTGGACAGATGAGCCTTCCGTGAGAGGCCCCTGGATGCGGGTGATGAAAGGGTTCCACTCATGGAGGCGCAAGGTGTCGGTGAGTACACGCCAAACGCTTTCCGGCGAGGCCGCGACTTCAATCTCGGCTCGGAGCTGCATTGCGGAGACGATAACTCATCTTCATCGTCCCCACAGCGCGCAGGAGAAATGCCGCCCGCGCCAAAAGATCACAGGACCACTAGAGAGCTCACCATCGCGAGCTTTCTCAGTTGAGCTCCACTCGAGTGGGGTGGGCGCGCGGAGAGAGCAGCGAGAGGGCGCGGGCAAGAGCGGCCTCTCCGGTTCGGGGGGGCTCGCTGGCGAAGGCCCTGTCGAGCGGGAAGGTCTCCACCTGCACGGGGATGTCGAGCTTTTCGAGGAGCTCTCTCGGAACCGAGCCGAGCGGCTTTTTGGTGTCGCCCGTGCCCCGCGCCCCGACTAAGACCATGTCCGCTTGATAGCGCCGCGCGAAGTCGGCGAGCGAGGCGGCAGGGCGTCCCGCGCAGATATGGGGGATGATCCGGGCGAAGCGACCGAGGCGCTTTGACCCTGCCGCGAGGCCAAGGACTGTGAGGCGGAGCATCTCGCTCGCTGACCATTCAGGGAGACGCACCCCGTCCGGGAGTACGACGAGGTCATCCTCGTCCTCGACGACTGTCACGACGTGCACCAAGGAGAATTGTGTGAACTCAGTGAGGCGAAGGGCTCGGAAGAGCGCAAGCTCGCTCAGCGGTGACCCATCGAAGCCGACGACGAGGTAGCGGAGCGGGACCATCGATCAAATCTGAAGCATATGTTGTGCCAGGCGCTGAAGAAGCTTCGGATCGGGAGGCAGGTCTCCGCGAGGCCCCCGGGCGCAGGTCCTCACCGGCGAGGAGCGCGCGTGTAAGTCCCGCGTTACGCTTTCCTTTTTTCGCCATGGGCTGAGACGAGAGCTCGGTGTGCCTTTCCGGATTTCGGCCCGCGCTCCTTCCGTCTTGTTCAGTTGTAGGAGGAGCGACGCAAGGACTCGTGACCGGACAAGCGTCCGCGTTTTGGGTGGGGTCCCGGCCGAGCAGGGGAGGACGGATCCGCTCTGCTCGGCTAAGCTTTGTGCCCGAAAGCTTCTCTCTTTGAACTCAGAAAAAACGGATGATCGACAGTCACGCACATTTGGATGACCCGCGCTGTGAATCAGCGCTCGCTGCGCGTCTCGAAGCTGAGCGAGCCCAAGGAATCAGCGGTTGGGTTGTGCCCGGGGTGGACCTCGGCACGCTCGACAACCGCATGGCGCTGCTCACGCAGCTGGGAGCGGCTGGACTCTACGGGATGGTGCGGTTTGCCGTCGGAGTGCACCCCTACTTTGCGGCGAGCACGCTTCGGACCCTGGGCGGGCCCGACGCAGTCGAGGACCTGCTCGCCGAGTCGGCGGAAGAACTCGAGGCAGTTGCGATCGGAGAGACCGGCTTCGACAAGAGCAAACCCGAATACTCCTCGGCGCTCGAAGACCAAACAAAAGTATTCGAGCTCCAGGTGCGCGTCGCCAATCGGCTCCGGCTGCCGATCATAGTGCACCTCGTCCGCGCAGAGGGAGAGCTGCTCGGAGCGCTCAAGACCAATCCTGTCGAGTACGGAGGGGTCGTTCACGGCTTCTCGGGCGGTCCTGAATCCGCCGAGCAGCTCCTCAAGCGCGATCTCTACCTCGGGTTTGGGATGTCGCTCCTCAAGCGAGCGAGCCATCCCGACTCCCCCCTGGCGCGCGCCGCTGCCCGAGTTCCTCTCGATCGAATTTTGGTCGAAACGGACGCTCCGGACCAAACCGAGGACCTCCGAGGGGTGGTTCAGGTCGTGAAGCGACTCGCCGAAATCAGGGGTGATCACCCTGAGGATCTGGCCGCCGCGATCCGCCAGAACACGGAAACTCTCTTCCAGTGCTCGTTCCAGCCTTGATCCGCCCCCGGTCTTTGTTCATGAAAGGCGCCGCATGAAGCCCCTTCCGATGACCCTGGACGGCGTGACCCGATCGGACCTCCTCGCTCCGGGGGAGACGGCGAGCCCTGAGAGCACGGAGGACGAGGGCGGTTATCGACTCGAACGTCGCTTCGATCGGTCGGCGCGTCTCTTCTCCGAAGCCGGTATGGCCCGGCTCTCGGGGGCTCATGTGCTCGTCGTGGGGGTGGGCGGCGTGGGCTCTTTCGCGGCGGAGGCTCTAGCGAGGAGCGGCGTTGGCGCGCTGACCCTCGTCGACTTCGACACGGTTTGCATCACGAACTCGAACCGTCAGCTCCACGCGATGCGCGGCACGATCGGTCGCATGAAGGTCGACGTCATGGCTGAGCGGCTGCGGTTGATCCACCCGACCGCCAAGATTCGGCCGATGCAGGAGATCTACGGACGCGCGAGCTCGGAGGCGATCCTCTCTGAGAAGTACGACTACGTGATCGACGCGATCGACGCGATCAGCGCGAAGATCCATCTCATCGCCACCTGTATCGAGCGAAAGATTCCGCTGGTTTCTGTGATGGGCGCGGCGGCGCGTATGGATCCGACCCTCGTGCGAGTGGCCGATCTGATGGAGACCTATAACGATCCGCTCGCTGCCATGGTGCGCAAGCGTCTCCGGCAGGAGTACGGCCTCACAAGGGAGAAGGGTGAGCTCGTCGGGGTACCGACGGTCTTCAGCATCGAACCTCCGACGCCGCCGAGCGTCCCGAGCTACGACCATGGCTCCGGCTTCCGCTGCGTCTGCCCGGGGGGCAAAGAAGGTCGCGCCGATTGCGATCACAGACAGCGCATCGACGGGACAGCCTCCTTCGTCACCGGCACCTTCGGCCTCACCGCCGCGAGTGTTGTGGTCCGGAAGTTGATCGACGAGGAGTTCCGCGCAGCGGAGCGCATGACAGGGTCGACGATTCGCAGCGAAAAAGACGCGCAAGCGAAGGAGCGCCGCCTCTCGCGCGCGCTGGACTCGAGTGCATCCGAGAGGACCGCCGGGGCCGAGAGCGTTTCGCCCTAAGAGGACCGTCCGCTTAGAACCGGCCGCGCACGCTGAACCACGCGAGGTCCGGTGCGGCTGTGGTGCCGATTTCGAGCTCGCCCCTCGGCCAGAGGAGCTGGGACAGGAGGGCCCCCGTGAGGCCGGCTCCCGCGCCGATCGCTCCCGCGATGAACAGTGTGTTGCCGAGCTGATGCCGATCGCCGGCGGCAGCAAGCCCCGCGCAACCAGGGTGTCCCTCGCCCCGCGGGCCACAAGGGCTCGCTCCAGTCGTCTCGTCGCGGATCGTGGAGGCTAAGGCCTTGGACTCGTCAGCGGCGTCCGCCCGCAGGAGGAATCCACCGAGCCCTACGCCGACACCTGCTGCGGCGAGGCCAACGCTCGACCAAAAGACGATAGGCTGCAAGTTAGGTTCTGCGGAGCTTGGCTCAGCAGCGGGGGTCACCGCGGGTTTTTCGGAGATGACGGGCGAAGGAGTGAGGTCACGTAAGGAGATCCGTTTCTGTTCGCTGGGAGCGATCGAGAGTGAACGTTCGATGGCGGGTGCGTCCCCGCGCACCACTCGCAGGATGTGGTGTCCGGGATTGATGCGGAGGGGCTCGTCTGTGAAAGCGACACTTCCGTCGAGTTGGACGATGTCGCCCGGTTGCGCGTCGACGAGGATCAGGGAAGGCAGGGCCCGATTGATGCGTTCTTGAGCCTCGGGGAGGAGCTCGCGGACGTCATTGGCCTCGAACTCTGAGAGCAGCTCTGCGGCCCGATCGTACTCTCGCTTGGCTTCGAGGAGCTCGGTGAGCTGTTCGAGGCAATAAGCGATGTAATACCGGAGGCCTGGCGTGTCTTTGACCTGAGCCGCCATGCGGAATTTCTCGACTGCCTCGCGGTAGCGCCCTTCGTCCATGTGCAAGCGGCCTTCGGCGAAGGCTTTGCGGGCCTCTTCGATGAGCGGATTCTCGGCGGCGGCGCGCGCATCGGAAGCGGAACGCGTCTCAGCGAAGGACGCACTCGTCAAGAGAAGGGTCGCGAAGAAGAGGCTCGGTCTGATGGGCATCATCGATAGGGGCTCCGGGGGCAGGTGCCGACCTTGCCCTGTCGGCCGGTCGAACCCTCGCGTTGACCACTTTTTCGACCGACCGAGCCACTTTCGCAACCGATCAGCCGCGGTCGCGCCCTTTGTGGAACTTGATGCCCGGAGCGCTGCGCTGAGCGTGGATTTTGGCGCGCGGCGGGGCGTCCGGGTGCGGCGGTCTGTCGTCTCGACGACGCGGTCCGCCGAAGCCGCCTGAGCTCGGGCGCGGGGCGGCGAAGGGACTGGAACGGGACGGTCCGGGGCGTCCGCGATCTGGAGCTGGGCCCTTCGGGCGCGGTTCCCCATGGAAGGGGCGCGGCGGCCGATCGGGGCGGAAGCCGGAGCGGGGCGGGCGACCGCGGTCGCGATCGCGAGGATGATGTCCATGGTGCTCGAGGGCTTGAACGACCTCTCGCGGCGGACACGGCGGGGCGACCTCGAGCAGCGAAAGGAGCGCCTTGATGACCAGCTCGGGTGAGCGATCCGCGAGGAGCTTCTGAACGAATTCCTCCGAGTCATCTCCCGGCGTCGCGATCTGTTCCGGAGCCACCTGCTTTTGGAGCTCTGCTTCGAGCGCGGCGTAGACCCGCCGCCTGCCGAGCTTCTGGTACGCCTTGATGATCTTGGAGGGAGCCGGGACCGGTCCGAACGTTGCCTTGATCTTGGCGTCGTTCAGCAAGCGCTCGATGCGGCGACGAGCCTGCGGAGGCAAGAGCAGGACGCTGGTTCCCTTTTGGCCGGCGCGGCCGGTGCGTCCGCTTCGATGGGTCATCGTGTCGGCGTCGCTCGGCGGATCGTAGTGAACGACGAGGGAGACGCCCTGGACGTCGAGACCGCGGGCCGCGACATCGGTGGCGACAATGGTCGTGATCTGGCCTGTCCGGAAAGCCTTGAGCGTGCGCGTCCGCTGGGCTTGGGGAAGGTCACCGCTCATAGGTTCCGCGCGGATGCCTTCGCGCACCAGCTTCTCCGCGACCTCGAGCGTGTCGGCGCGCGTGCGCGTGAAGACGAGCGTTCGGCCGATTTCTTCCTCGGGCTTCGCAGCGGCGAGTAAGAGGATGTTCACGAGCGCGTCGAAGCGGTGGCGCATGTCGACGACGTGGGCGATGTGCTCGATATCCTGGTTGGCTTGTCCGAGCGGCGTTCCCTCGATGCGCAGAGGGTTCGACTGGTACTTGGACGCCATGCGCTCGACCTCACCTGAGAATGTCGCGGAGACGAGATGCGTGCGGAGGCGATGCGGAATCTTCTCCAAGATTCCTTCGAGCTCGTCGCGGAAACCCATGTCGAGCATCTGATCGGCTTCATCGAGGACGACAGTCGTGGTCTTGGAGCCGTCGAATGCGCCAGCGGAGAGGTGGTCGAGCAAGCGTCCCGGCGTGCCGACGATGACGCGCGGGCCGTTGGCGAGGCGCTTGCGCTCGAGGCCGAGGCTGGTTCCTCCTGTCACCACGTCGACGCTAGCGTCCGGGATCTCTGCGAGCAGCCACTCGAGCTCACGCTGAACCTGGGCTGCGAGCTCGCGCGTCGGCGTCAGCAAGATGACCGAGGGTGCGCGCCCGAAGGGCTTTCCTTGCCGCGGTCCCTCCGCGAGCAGAGCGCGCGCGATGGCGATGCCAACGGCGACGGTCTTACCTGAGCCCGTTTGTGAGGAAATACGGAGATCGGCGTCTCCGCTGGCCTGGGCCATGACGGCGGACTGAACGGGGGTCAGGGATTGGAAACCTCGTTTGACGAGGGTTCGGGAGAGCTCGGGCGGGAGCTCGGCGAAGTTTTCAGACATTTCTAACTTGTTTTTCTCTCAGACAGGTGCCCTGGAATAGGAAAACACCTTCTCGTAGTGTTTGAAGACGGCGTGGGAGTTCAGCTTGCTCCAGAACGTGCCAACGCTCAGCCAAATAGCGATCCCCCGAAGATCATTAAAGATCTCAGGGACATACTGGGGAGGACGCACGAGGCCCTCGTGGGCCCGGGCTTCGAGGATCGGAATGTCGGGGAGCGCCACCTTGCCCACGAACAGCCAGCGGATCAGCTCGGGACGCCCCTGAGCGATCGCCGCGTGGAGGAAGTTGTAGTTCTGGACGATGCCCTTCATGTAGACGATGTCTTTCGTGAAGGGTGCGCCCCCGTCGAGTGTCCCTCCGCGGAAGATGCGCTGCGTGTTCCAGAAGCAGGTCTCCTCGTCGTAGCCCTCGGTGCGGAACCACTCGAAGACATCATAGAAGCTGGCGCCGCATTCTGCCTTGTCGACGGCGAGAACTCGGTTGTTCAGACGGTGCGCGCGGGCGGGGTGGCTGGCGAAGGTCAGAACTTCGAGCAGCGAAGCGAGACCTTCTTGGGTGGCCGCGGTGCGGGGAGGACCTTTGGCGAGCCAGGAGGCTACGGGCTGCGTCTGGCCGTTCATGCTGGTCCCGATATGGGCCCAACCCTCGTGGACTTCGAGCAGTCGGATGTCCTCGAGGCTGAATTTGGCCCCAGCCCGGATTTTGACGTAGTCGCTGCCCGCTGCGGCGTCGGCGGCGATACCGTCGTCGACGATGACGCGGACGCGACTGTCGCCGAATACGTGGGCGAGACGCTCGTTCAACATCACGACGGCTTGTTCGGCGTCGATGGTGCGCGAGGGAATCGGACCGAGCTTCGTGTCGTCCATCCCCGTCAGGATTCCGTACATGTCTCGAGCGATGTCGCGCACGCTGGTGACACCGTCTGCGAAGAGGTCGGACGACGAGCCGTAGAGTTCTCGAGACAGCTCATAGAAGGTGGGTGTACCGCGGCGCTCGAGCATCTCGACGACGAGGCGATACTCGCGCGCTGTTGCGATCAAGATCGCGGCGATCGGATCCGTCTCTCCAAGCTCACGCCGGACGTCGCCTTCGAGCTCGATGAGCTCTTCTCGTTTGAGCACAGGATCGTAGCCGAGGTCGGCTCGGGAATATTCAATCGGCGGAAGGCTACGGAAGCGGGAGCGCTGGAACTCGGTCCACACCCGAGCCGGCCATTTGACGGCATTTAAGATGCGGATGGGCTCTTGGGCCCGAACGATCCGCTTGGAGAATCGGGAGATCCGCTCCTTGTACGAGCGCCAAGGACCCTTCGGGTCAACTTCGGCGGCAAGGGGCGGGGGGGCGTCCGACACGGGCCGGACCCTAGCTCGACTTGGCTGTGGACGCTTTCAAAATCAACGTAGGGAAATGCAGGATACTTTCGGCTGCTAGCCTATATTCTGGGGCCAAGGAGCTCGGGCGAGCTGGTCTACCCGCGAAAACGAGCGGTCCCCGTCCGGCCTCTCGATTCAAGCCTCCTCCGCTTTGTTTTCGCTCGGTGGCGGGCCTCCCTCCGGGGCTCCGGAGAAACGGTCGAGGAGGATCGCGACGACGAAGTCGCAGACCACATTGGCTGTCGCGCGGGCGCGAGAGAGGATCCAGTCGACCGTGAGCAGGAGCGGCAAGATCTCGACAGGGAGGCCAACGGTCCCGAGCACGAGCGCTAAGGAAATCAGGCCGGCGTCGGGGACTCCGGCGATCCCGATCCCCGCGAGCGCGGCCGCTGCGGCGATGGTGAGCTGGTCGCCGAGCGAGAGATCGATGCCGTAAGCCTGGGCGACGAAGAGCGCAGCCATCGCTTCGTAAAGGAGGATGCTGTCGTTGTTCAGGTTGGTCCCGACGCAGGCGGCGAGCGTCGAGGACTCGCGGGAAACTCCCATCTTGTCGAGAGAGCGAAGGGTCACAGGCAGCGTCGCCAAGCTACTGCTCGCGCCGAGCGCATACACGGCGGCTTCACGAACGCCCTTCCAGAAGTGGACGAGAGACATCCGAGCGACGACCAGGATCCATGCTTGATAGACGAGAGCGACCTGGAGGCTGATGCCGAGCAGCGCTACACCGAGATAGACAGCGAGGCCGCTGACCGGAGCAAATCCATGCTCACCGACCGTCTTCGCTACGACGGCGAACACCGCGAGGGGAATCAAACGAATCACCCAGCCGATCGCGATCTGGAGCGAGCGGTAGGCGACGCGCACGAGGTGCTGGATGAGACCGCGGTATTCCTCGGTTTCTTGGGAGGCTTTGCGCAGCGAGAGGCCGATCAATACTGCGATCAGGATGATCGAAATGATCGAGTCGCTCACGAAAGGTCGAAAAAGATTGGTGGGGACGTAGTCCTTCAGTGTCTGTGCGACATCGATCGTCCCCGGAGGTTTGTCGCCGACGAGAGGGGGCGCGGGAAAGCCGACGCCCGGTCGGATCAAGTTCGAGAGCGTAAGCCCGATCGTGAGCGCGAGTGTTGCGTTGAGCGCGTTGATAGCGAGCAGACGACCGGCGTCTTTTGCGCGGATTTCGGTCGTTAGGAATGCGTCGACTACGGCGAAGAACAAGAGCGGCGCAGCGAGTCCCTTGATCACGGAGATCATGAGGGACCCAAATTCTCCGAGCGGCGCAGCTTTCTCCCCCAGCGCGAACCCCGTCACGGCTCCAGCCACCATACCTATGAGGATCTGCGCGAAGAGTGGGAGCTTTTTCGGGGCATCCATCGAACCGCGAAACTATCGCACACAAGTGAGCCAAAAAGAGCCCCCAATCTGCGGGTGTGAGCTCGAGACTTACCAAACTGCCGGAGGGCGGAGTGACTCTTATTCCACGCATCGCGTCGACACCGTAGTCTACTCTCGTGGCATCTTCAGTTCGCCGCGCTTTCGGGACTGCGCTCTCCCTTGGCATTACGATCGCGCTCGTCGCGCCAGCGTGTTCTTCGGGGAGCGACCCGGACTCGGGTGACTCGGGGACTGGCGCCGACTCCGGAACCGGCTCAGGCGGACGAGGTAAGGGCACGGGCGGAGCTGGAAACGGCTCTGATGATGACCTGAGCCTTGCGGGAAGCTCTTCGGGAGCTACGAGCGGGACCGGGGCCTCGAGTGGTTTGGGTGGGGCGGGCGCGGTCTGCGCTCCCTCCGGCGGCGCGTGCAAGAGCGGCGGAGACTGTTGTTCGGGGCAGTGTGATACGGCGCGCGGGGTTTGCGCGACAAATCTAGCGGCATGCGGATCTGCGGGCGCGCTTTGTGAGAGCGGAATCGAATGCTGCTCGCTCTCCTGTCACGATGGTCGCTGTTCGGAAACGCAATGCAGCGGAGATGGTGAGGCCTGTGAGAGCGGACAAGAGTGCTGTAGCGGGCGCTGCGCGGATTCGGTGTGCGCCGACATCAATGGTGCGTTCTCCTGTGCGACCGCGGGGAATGCCTGCGAAAATGACGGGGATTGTTGTTCGAAGCTGTGTGGAGAAAACGGGTTCTGTCTGCTCGGATCTTCCTTTTGCGTTCAGCTCGGGGACCTGTGCACCGACAGTGAGCAATGTTGTCACGGCACCTGCGCGATCGAAGACGGCGCTACGATTGGCTATTGTCAGGTCCAGGTAGGTTCGGGCTCGCGCTGTGACAACAAGTTGATGGCGGGGGAGGTTTGTGAGGGCGATTGCGCAGCGTGCTGCTCGAGATCCTGCGCTCCTCATCCGACCAGTGGAAAAACCATCTGCCAGCCTCCGAGCGGCTGTCGGCCCGAAGGCGAGCTGTGCCGCACGGATCGCGACTGTTGTGGTGGCGATCCGGATGCAGACCTGCCGGGCGCGGGCAACGCGACCTGCGAAGACATCAACGAGCAGGGAATCGGGCGCTGTAAGAATCGAGGCTGCACTCCGCAGGGAGGCATCTGCAAGTACGACGACGCTGATTATGTCGAGTTCTGCGGCGGGAACTCGACGTCACCGAACAACTGCTGCAACTTCCTCGGTGCCAATAGCAACTGCGCGCTCGATCTCTTGCAGATCCCGCGCTGCGATGCGATTTCCGAATGTCGTGAGGCGGGTGAGGCTTGTGCGACCGCGAGCGACTGTTGCGGTGAGGTTCCGTGCGTTCAAGATGAGAGCGGCGCTTTCGTTTGTTACGATCCGCCGGGAGAGTGTGTGCCAGCGAGCGGCCCCTGCACCGTGGACGCGGACTGCTGTCGTGGAAGCCTCTGTTTGCGCCGCCCGGGCGCGGCGACGGGGACGTGCGGAGACGGGAGCGTGGATCCGCCGGACGACGGAAGTGGCGGCGGACCTGACCAGGGCACCGGTGGAGGCGGAGGGCTCGAATGCGCCGCTTACGGGCAGACGTGCTCCCAGTCGAGCGACTGCTGCGAAGATGTGCCCTGCTCCGGGGGGCGCTGCTTGTACATCATCAAGTAGACGAGCTCTGACGCAGGCCCGAGATGCGTCCGTGAGAGGAGCGTGCGGGGGGCAACTTTGCCGTCCACTTGGAACTCCTGAGTCCGAAATCCGCCGCCGGGACGAATCAGTGCGACCTGAGCGAAGCGAGTCCCGGTACGATGGGCATGATGTCTCGAAATCTCCCCGTTTTCGGCCTCGCTCTCGCGGTCCTGACGGCTCCGGCTGTAGTGAACGCTCACATCAGTCTCGACGTGCCGAAGGCTCGACCCACCCCGAACCTGAAAACGGCCCCCTGCGGTGCAAGCAATCCGGGGACACCTCAGGTCATCGAGGGCTGGACGGCGGGAGCGACGGTCGTCGTCGAGTACACTGAGACCATCGACCACCAGAGCCACTATCGCTTGGCGCTCAGTCGGCAAGGAGATGACGCCTTCGTCGATCCCACGAGTCTCATGGACAAGACGACGGATGGTAACGAGCTTTTGGATGGTATCGAGGACCTTGATCAAGGGAACAATCGCAAGGGGACCATCGAAGTCGTCCTTCCTGACGAGCCCTGCGACAGTTGTGTGCTGCAGCTCATGCAGATCATGTACGATAAACCTGGCGCGCCCTTCTACTACCAATGCGCTGATATTGTGATCGGACCGGCAGAGGACGAGCCCGGCTCAGGAGGCGGCGAAAATGGCAGCGGAGGCGCTCCTGGTTCCGGGGGACAGCCGGGGGCAGGAGGACAGCCCGGGGCAGGAGGGGCGGCCGCGAGTGGAGGCGCGCCTGCGGGCGCGGGCGGAGGCGAAACAGGCGGAGCTATGGCGTCCGGTGGAGCTTCGGCGGGGGGAGCTCCGGCGACTTCCGCAGGCGGAGATGCAGGTGTGGGAGGCTCATCGCGGGAGGGCGGGGGAGCTCAGGCCCCGGGCGAGGAGGAAGCGCCGATGGAGGCGGGAGGATGTGCTGTCGTAAGCCCCGCCGCACGCGGAAAAATCCCCTTCGGAGCCGCGTTCTTGGCGGTCCTCGGAGTGACGATGACGCGCACCCGGAGACGCTCGCAGCGGTTTCAAGCGCGCGGTTGAAGGCTTGGGGCGCATCGATGATTGACGTCGCGCGAGCACAGGCCCCGGGCTCAGCGACGCGAAAAAGAAGGGCCCGAACAACTGGTGTCCGGGCCCCTTTTCTGGTTGAGCCGATGTCTCGTTAACCGCCGCAGGTCAGGCCGGAGCCTGCGTTGTCGACGGGGACCGGAGCGTCGCTGCAGAGCCAGTCGATCCCGGTGTTCGCCCAGTTCCGTACGCAACTCGAGTTGAGGCAAAGCGAGTCGTTCGGATAGCCGGGGTAATCCGGATCTTCACAGTCCTCACCCGGCCCACGCTGCTCAGCGCACTTGCCGTTCACGCAGATGAGTCCTGCGCCGCAGCTCAGGGCTTCATCGTCTTCGAGGTCGTCGTCACAAGCCTCTCCCTTGCTCGCGCCCTTCGTGCACGCATAGGGCCAATCCGCGGTGGAGTCGACGACCTCACACTTCAGTCCGGCTTGGCACTCGGGGACGCCGTTGTCCGGATTGCAAGGCTCATTCGCCTTCCTGAGGTTCTTCGAGCACTGGTACTCGAGATCGTCCGGGTTGTAGATGCAGCGGCTTGCCGCACTCGCGCAACCGTTCGAAGCGTCCGCTACGGGGAAGCAGGTAGCTCCTGCCTGGAAGTAGGCGGTGCAGGCGAGAGAGGGCGTGCGAACGGCGCCATTTTCATTCACCGTGGCGCGGTCGCAGAACGATCCGCTTTCGCACATCTCGTCGCGGACACACCCGTCGTTGATGCTCTTGTCGGCCTGGCAGACGTTGCCATCGCAATAGCGATTGGGTTCGCAGTCCGCGTCCTCGTCGCAGCGAGCGTTCGCATTCTTTCCGATAGGCTGGCAGGTCTTCCAGGTCACCGAGTCGTTGCCGATGGTAGTGGGCGCGCAAACGAGACCCTCGGGGCACTCGGAGTTGGACGAACAGGGGAAGTCTTCCTTGCATTGCGCGACGCACTTTTCCGTCTCCGGACTACATTTCAAACCGGGCTTACAGTCGGCTTCGACCGCCATCGGCGAAGGGGCGTCCGGGTCCTTGAAAGAACAGTCGTCTCCTTCGTCACCCTTCTCCGTACAGTCGCCAGAGCGGTTGCAGTAAAAATTGAAGTCGCAGTCCTTGTCGGCGCTGCAGGGCTCCTCAGCGACACCGCGGCGAACACAGCTCGGGTAGTCGTTCGGATTGTCGGGGTCATTGGCGGGGAGACAGGTCGTTCCGGCCTTACACTCCACGTCATTTTCAGTAGTGTTTTCGCTGAGGCTCAGGGTACAGCGGTCCCCCTCGGCCAAGGCGGGCTTAAAGAGGTTGGTCAGAGCGCACGGATTTTTTCCAACACCGGGCTCACAAAAGCTCGCTTCACCGCTCGGGAGCTTGCGACACTCGCGACTTTCCCAAGACGCAATACACTCGGCGATGCCCTTCGGACTTTCTTCGACGCGCTTCAGGTCGACCGTATAACCAAGTATACCAAGGAGCCCTGTTGCAGTTCCCGTGGGGAAGGGGTTGCTCGCGGCGTTCGACTCTTTGAGCTGGAACGTGAAGTCTTTGATGCACTCGTCGACGCTCTCGCCTGTCGAGCCGAGCCGATAGGCGAGCTCACCTTCCGAACAACAGTTGAACTCATACTCGCAGATGGCGGCGATCAGGTCCTCGATCTTCGCAGGCTCGGTGCTCGACTTCCCGCCCGACCCGGTCCCATTCCGACCGCCCGTTGAGGCCGTATCGCCCCCCATGGCGCCGGTGCCGTTCGACTTCCCGCCTGTGGCTTTCGAGCCGCCGGAGGCTTTTCTGCCGCCGCTCGAGGAGTCCTCATCGTCGTCGTCGTTGCCGGAACCTCCAAAGTCGGCTGTGTCTGTGTCCGAGCCGCCACAGCCGACGGGGCCTACGCCGAGAGTGAGCGCAAGCGCCGCTCCGAGTGTCCATACCGGTATGCTTTTCCTGATCATGCGTGTTTCTTCCTTCTTCAGTTTCGTTACTCTCGCGAAGAGCGAATGCTGCGCTCGCGTGAGACGCGAGCCTCTCTGTCCCTCCACAGAGCTCAAACGAGGGCCCGACGTTACAACCCTCTGAACAGGGAACCAATGAGAAGGGCGCAAGGTGAGCTCAGTGAGCTCTCACTGGATTCCTCCTGCAAGAAATCTCCAACGCAACATGGATTTGTCAGAAACCAAGTCGCATAGTCGTTCAGCATGCGTGCTTTCTCGTTGATCTGCGTTTGGTGCGTAACGGCGTGCACTCCATCTGCCTCGAATGGTGTCGGGTCAGGTGGGAGCCCGGCTGTAGGCGGTGACCCTGGGAATTCGGGCGGGTCGACGGGCGCTTCTGGGGGGGCGGCCTCGAGCGACGGCGGCGGCGGAATGGGTGCGTCGTCTTCGGGAGGCGCGGTGATGACAGGCGGCGCGCCGGCTGTGGGAGGAGGGAACGCTACGGGCGGCGCGCCGGATCGCAGCACATTTTTCGGCGACTCCCGCTGTCAGGCGCGCTCATTTTTGCTCTGTGATGGGTTTGAGACAACATCGATCGATAGCGCCCTTTGGACCATCGAAAAAAACGGCGCGAACGTTGTCGAACTTTCCCAGGAGACCGCAGCGCGAGGGGCGCAGTCAGTGCACATCAAGGCCGAAAATGGCTTCGGATACCTGAAGAACACGAGTGTGTTCCCGGTTCCTTCGAACAACTATTTCGGGCGCATGTTCTTGCGCGTGAAGCGCTTCTCGACGGTGAGCTATGCTCATTGGACCGTGGCTGAGGCGGCGGGTAAGGGCGACGGTTCTTTGATCCGGGTGGGAGGACAATACGCGGATCACTTCGGGGCGAATCGATATGGCGTCGGATCTGACGGAGGACCGACCGGCGATTGGACCCTGCATGATGCCGACCCCTTGGGAAAACCCGAGGAGCCGCCCATAAGCACCTGGATCTGTCTCGAGTGGGAACATCGCGGCTCGGAGAACGTGACGCGCTTTTTCGTGGACGGCGTCGAGCATCCGTCGCTCGCTACGAGCGAAACCCAGCATGGGGGCGAAGATCCTCGCGTGAAGTACGTCCTGCCGGAGGTGACGAGCCTCTGGTTCGGCTGGTGGCAGTATCAGTCCGATCCGGAGCCTTTTGACGTTTGGATCGACGAACTCGCCATCGATACGGCGCGCATCGGCTGCGAGGATTAGCGGCGAGGCGAGGTCTGAAGGAAAAGCGAGGGCGGAGCAGGTCCGCCCCGCCCCCTAGGGCGCCCCTTGTCACTCTTCGATCGGAACCGAAAGGCCCACCGAGCGCATCAAACGCAGCGCGTTGCCCGAGCGCACGGGACCTTCGCGCAGCGTGTAATCGAAGGTCATCGCACCACCTTCGACGTCCTCGCGGAAGTGGTACATGGAAACGCGCTCCCGGAGAGGACCTTCGAAGCTCGTCAGTCCTTCGTCGTGGGTCGTCATGATCCCTCGAGCGCCGTGCTCGAGGAGCTCAGCCAAGACCCACCGGGCGCCGATGATGCGCTCTCGCGAGTTGGTTCCGTGGAGAACCTCGTCGAGCAGGAACAGGACGGGCTGGCCCGCTTGAGCCGTTTCGACCACGGAGGCCAGCTTCTTGACCTCTGCGAAGAAGTGGCTGGTTCCGGTCAGAAGCGAGTCTTCGATGCGCAAGCTCGTCCGGAGCACCAGCGGCGGCAGCAGGAAGCGCCTTGCTGTGACGGGGCCACCGGCGAGCGCCAAGACGACGTTCACGCCCAGCGCGCGGAGGAACGTGCTCTTGCCGGACATATTCGAGCCGGTGATGAGCAGACCTTTGCCCGAAGCAAGTGTGGGGAGGTCGTTCGTCTTACGGCGCGAGGCGGCGATGAGCGGATGAGCGAGCTCTTCTGCTACGAGCTCGGCGTCTTCGCGCGCGAGCTCGGGGAGGGTCGCCATGGGGTCGACGTCCATCAGCTCTGCGAGGGAGGCGAGCGCTTCCATCTCGCCGATGATCTCGAACCAGCGGCGCGCTCGGGGGCCAATCCTGGTCTTCCAGCGCTCGAGACGCAAAGTCGAGTGGATGCTCCAGAGAAAGATGGCTTCGATGAACGGGTAGATCATCCCGTTATGGCGAATGTCGTACCAGGAGACGAGATCGCGGAAGCGCTGCATCTCGTGGCTCGCCGTGAGACGGCTCGTATCCTCTCGGCTCGGCTTGAGCTCGGAGATGAGCTTCTGAGTGTGGGGCGTCTTGGGGTCCAGCCCTTCGAGGACTCGGAGTAAGTCTGCGTAGGGGAGGAATGAGCCTTCCGTTTGGCTGACGGTCCCGAAGGTCGGCCCGGTCACGTCGCGGGTCTTGGCCAAAAGGATGAGGCCGACCACCAAGGGAATGAGATAATAGGGGGCGGCGCCGAAGGCGAAGCTCGCGACCATACCGCCGATCGTGGCGATCGGGATGAGGGTGCAAAGAACCTGAAAACCAGAAGAGGTGGGCAGTCCGCGCGGGCTCTCGATCCAGGTCAAAAGGAAGCTCGGATCGGGGGTCTCTCGGGTGAGCACCTTCCCTTTGTGAGAGAAATGGACGAGGGCTCGTGCCTCGCGCTCGAGCTCCGTTCGAAATGCGCGGAGCTCGGCGAGCTCACTCACGGCCTGCTGACGTTCGGGGACCGAAGCGGGATCGAGCGGAACCAGGAGGCTCTGGGCGAGGGCGTTTCGGCCAAAATGGGTATGGGCGATGGAGATGCGCTGGAAAAGCGAGCCTTCGCCGAAGAGGTCGAGGTCGGCGGCGTATGGGTGACCGCTTGGATGCAGATCGCGCCCGGTGTCCTCGAGGCCATCGAATTGTCCAGCGAGACGCACAGCGCGCGCCCGTTCGACGAGGGCTTCTCGCTCGGCGCGCTGCATGGCCAAGAGACAAACGTCGTGGCGCCTGATCAGCCAGAGAAACGCGACGAAGGCGACCACCGCGAGGGCGGCGGCCCCCCAGACACTGGCTTCCGTCTCCGCCATGAACGCGGAGCCGCCGGAGAGGAGGGCGACGAGAAAGGTCAGGCCTCGGAGATGTCCGATGCGCCGGCTCTTGTCGTCCCAGTGATCTGCCTGAGCTTGGGCAGCTTTCTCTCGGAGACGGACTGCTTGGATGCGCTCGTCGAGATCGCTCAGAGGGAAGCTCATTTGGCGATGAGCTCGATCGTGAGTTCGGCGCCGGTCGTGGGCTGGGTCGGGGTGCCCACCTGCCTTCGGTCGATGACGTCCGCGATGCAGGCGGCGGCCTTCTTACTGATGCCGCTCGACCTGACGACCTCCGCTCCTTCGGCGCGGGAGCGCTCTGCCTGGACCAGGAAGCTGACGACGACCTTGGCGCGCGCTGCCTCGAGGCCCCCGTTCTCCACGACGCAGGCCTTGTAGCGATCCAGGGGCTTACCGAGCTTTCCGATCGTGATGTCGCCTTCGGCGGCGCGGATGGGCCCAACGGTGATCGTGAAGTCCTTCGGGGGAGCGGCCGGCGCGGGCTCCGGGGTGGGCGGAGCCGCCGGGTTGACGGCCGGTGCGCTCGGAGCGCTCGATGTGGTGGGTGCGATGGCGCCGGAGGCGATGCGCTTGGCCTCGTCCTCAGAGAGGCAGCGGTGAATCATGCCCTTTCCATTGGCGAGACGCCCCCAGGGGCAGGCAGGATCGTAAGGGTAGCGCGACTCCCGTTCCGATTGTCCCTGCACGTGTGCGGGGACGAGGGTGGTCGCTGCGAGCGCGAGTCCGAGCAAGGGAGCCCAAGGCCTCGCGGCGAGGGCTTTCAGCGCGTTTTTTGTGGGGTTCAACAAGTCGACCGGGCGCATGGGACGGTTTTGCCACAGAATGCCCCCGAAACCCCAAAAAAGGTGTACGTTCGCGCCCCCCATGACCCCCCCCTCCTCCGACATTGCTCTCCAAGCGGGCGCCCTCGAGCTCCGGGTTTTGCCCTCTCGTGGCGGGAGAATCAGCTCACTCTCCTATCAGGGGGTAGAGCTCCTCTCGGGACCGGAGGCTCATCCGGACAACTGGGGGACGACCTATTGGCCGAGTCCTCAGAACTTGTGGGGCTGGCCTCCGGTGGCCGCGATCGATTCGGAGCCTTTCGCAGTCAAAGGGGAGGCGCCGCTTGTTCTCAGGGGGCAGCCCGCCCGTCTCGGTGAGACCGAGGTCGTCCTCGAGAAGCGTTTTGTACCTCTTGAGGGCGAGAGCGGCTTCGAGATTGCCTATGAGCTTCATAACGTCGGAAAGGCGACTTTGGAGGTCGCGGGTTGGCAGATTTCGCGGGTGCTGCCCGGTGGACTGACATTTTTCCCGACCGGCGACGCTGAGCTCACCCCGATCGCGCCCCACGGCGCGCTCCACCTGGAAAAGTTCGGCGAGCTGAGCGTTTTCGATCACCAGAAATTCGAGCAAGGCACGAGTCTCAAGGTGCACGCGGATGGCCGTGGCGGCTACCTCGCGCATTTGGCGCGCCCTCAGGGAAGCCGGCCTCTCTTGTTCGTCAAAGCATTTCCGGACCTTGCGCCATCTGAGCAAGCGCCCGGCGAAGGTGAGGTGGAGATCTTTGCGAACCTGGACGGCGCGTACGTCGAGATCGAAGTGCAGGGAAAGTACGAGACGATCCCCCCGGGCGAGAGCTCAAAGTTTACGGTGCGTTGGATCGTGAGTTCTTTACCAGATTCGCTCCTTAGGGCAGCGACCGCCACCGCTTGCAAACAGCTTGCCGCTTCACTCCGGGAGCGCGCCATGGGAGCGAAACTCCGCTTGGGGTGAGAGATGACCGCACCCGACAAGCCTTCTCCGGGCCAGGCGCTGCTCTCCTTTTTGGACAGCGTCGGGTCTCCAACGGAAGCGCAGATGTACCTGCGCCTGTTTCGAGCCGTTCCGCGCGGGCGATTTGCCGTCGTGTTGCCGACGGACGCTGTGCTCCGGGAGCGCGCCGGAACGCTCGCCGAGCAGCTGGCGCTTCTCCATGCTCTCGACATTTCGGTCTCGCTCGCGGTCGGCGCCTTCGACAATCCTACCGAAGAAGAGGTCGGGTGGCTGTTCGACGCGCTCCGTGAGGCGGAGCTCCCCGCCGTGCGCATTCCTTACTCGGAGGACGCCCTCGAAAAAGCCGAAGAGGCTCTCTCGCGCTCGGAGATCCCCGTGTTCGTTCTCCGAGAGCGCGCGGTGGGCTCCGTTGGTCTCCCCGAGGACGCGGCGATTGCCCCGGATCTCGAGGAGCTGCTCGTGAAGCTTTCGCCGCGGAAGATCATCATCTTGCGCGGCCGGGGTGGTCTCGGTCCTCACGGCGTGGGTCGTCTTGAGGTGGCGCCGGGCCACGTCTTGCTCGGGCACGCGAGCGGGCTCTCTGTGATCAACCTCAGGAGCGACCAAGCTCCGCTCGTTCGGGGCGGTTTCCTGCCGCCTTTGGATGTGGCCTGGCTGCGTCGCGCTCGCAGCCTCCTTGAGCTGCTTTGGTCCGGGTCAGGACCTCAGACCGCAGTCACCATCGCGTCTCCTCTGTCCTTGCTCCGTGAGCTCTTTACGGTGCGTGGCGAAGGAACGCTCATCCGCTTGGGCGCTGAGGTCGAGAAGTTCTCGAGCTGGGACGAGATCGATCGCAACAGGTTGCACTCCTTGCTCGAGGCGAGCTTTGGACGCGAGCTTCGACCGGGGTTTTGGGGCCGAACGCCGCTCGAGATCCACCTCGAGAAGGGTTACCGTGGGGTGGCGCTCACCGAGCCGGGGCACCGTGTCCCCTACCTGAGCAAGTTTGCCGTGCTCCCCGAAGAGCAGGGCGAAGGTCTCGGGCAGGAGCTTTGGTGGCACATGGTGAGGCGGAACCCTTCGCTCTATTGGCGTTCACGCACGGAGAACCGCGCGAACGGCTGGTATCGCGCCGTGTGTGACGGCATGCAGCGGGTCGGCGACTGGACTGTCTTTTGGCGCGGCGTCGAACCGCACTTGGTCCCGGAGCTGATCGGCGATGCGCTCGCGCGCCCCTCGGATTTCGAGAGCCCCCGCGTGCGTGAGCCTTAACGAGCACCCGAAGGCGTCGGACTGAGCATCAAGATCGGGACGGACGAGAGCACGAGGGCGGCGCTCATCCCGACCATCCCTGCCGCTCCGGCCATCGTGCAGCCGAGCAGTCCTGCACCAGTAGCTAGGATCCCACCGGAAGCGAGGAACGTGTAACGAGCGCTCTGATTTGTCGCCCATTTCCCGAGCAAGAATCCCGCGACCAGCCCGCCACTCACGCAGCCGAGCAGGCACAGCGAATGACAAGAGCCGCTCGTGCAGTAGTGCCCGACGGAGCGGAGAGCCCAGGGAAAGAGCAGCGGAGGCATGCCGGCGACGAGTCCGGGGAGCACGGCCCGCCCGGGGATGCCGCCTCGGTAAGTGAAGAGCACGGCGATCGCCGCGAGCCCTAGGCCAATTGCACCGGAGTAGAGCGGCTCGCGTCCGAGGGAGAGCGAGATCAAAGTAAACAGAAGCGTCAGGAGCGCAGGCAACAGGCCCAAGCGGAGACGTCCGCGCTCGTAGGCGCGCCGAGCGAGCAATCGAGCGCGCTCTTTCGGGTCTTCGGCGATCCTACTGTCATGCATCGTTTGGGCCTCCGGTGAAGTTGAGCTTGAAGCGGCGCAGCGCGCGGGAGAGTCTTTTTCGGAAAGTAGCGTCGTCTCCAGGGGGTCTTCGGTCCTCCATATGCATGAGGACCAGCTCGCGATCTTTCTCGCTCAGTGTGGACAGGATTTCTCGCACGATAGCCTCGGTTTCACGCTGACTCGCGAGGCTCTCGGGTCCCGCCCGCTCGTCCGCTTCGATGGGGACCTCACCCGCGGTCTCGCGGCGGCGCTGCTTCTTCTTGCGCAGCGTCTTACACTCATAAGCGGCGATCCCGAGCGCCCAGGCGAGCGCGTCGCGCTCCGGATCGAAGTCCGAAATATGAGAAAATAGTTTGATGAGTGCGGTTTGGGCTGCGTCCTCTGCGTCGCGGGGATCGGCGAGAAATCGCTCTGAGAAGCGAAGAACAAGGGGCCAGAGCGCGGTGAAGATCGGATCAAAGGCAGTTCGATCGCCATCGGCGAGCCGAATCATCAGCACCTTGAGTGCTTCTTTGCCTTGTTGATCCACGCTCGCTGCTCCGGCCCCTCCGGCGCGTCATTTGCCGCAGGGACAGTCGCCGCAGGGGCAATCCGAACCACACGGACAAGCGCCGGCCATGGCGACCGCAGGGAGCGCCATGAGCAAGGACACCACAGTAAACATCTTGAGCTGCTTCATGATTCCGTCATTTCCGCGGCGCTCACCTTGGACCATCCGAGGGGGCCCGCAGATCGTCTAGGCAGAAGCAGGTGGGATCGTGACACCCGGGGGCGTCTTTTTTCTCGGGCGTTCGCCGAGGAAGCTGGAAAACTCTGAAATCACTCAGAAAGTTGAGCCCCCGGAGAGAGCTCAGTCCAGCCCGAGTCGGACCATGTCGTCTTCGTCGAGACCGAAATAGTGACCGAGCTCGTGGAGGACGGTGAGCTCGACCTGGGCTTCCAGCTCCTCTCCCTCGAACTCGGAGGCGAGGTTCTGGGTGTAGAGAACGATGCGACTGGGGGGCTCGACGGCCCCGTCCGGCGCCTCGATGCCCGAACCTTCGAACTGCCCAAGAGCTCGCGGGTCGAACCCGTTGGCCACCTCTTCGCGTGTCGGACGCTCAGCCAAAAACACCGGAACTCCCTTCAAGGGGGCGCGGAATTGCTCGGGAAGTTCTTCGATGGCGCGCAGGGCGGCGCGTTCGATGGCCTGGTCGACCTCCTCCGGCAAGGGGACGCTCGCCTCGACGTCGAGGAGCCACGTCTTATCGTAGTGCCGTTGGGCTTCTTCGTCGGCGCCCGCATCTTCGAGCGCGTCGGCGAGGAGATAATGAAGATCGGGGTCGTCGGGCTCGTCTTCGAGAAGCTTTTTGAGCTTCGCCACCACGGCGTCGAGGCGTCCCAGAGCCTTTTCCACGGCGGCTTCGGCGATTTGGAACTCGCGATGCTGCCGGACCTCCGGGGGCAGATTGTCGAGCATCTCGAGGGCCTCCTCGGGGTCCTCTTCGGCGAGCTCATAGAGCGCATCGAGGGCCTCGAGGAGCATGTCCTCGGCGCCTTCGACCTCGGACTCGTCCAGCTCGTCCAGGCGAGAGGGCGGCGGTTGCTTCGATTTTCCCGGGCCTTGGGGCATGCGCCGAGCGTAGGAGCTCACCCCCCGATCGTCGAGGGATTCTTCTGAACTTTACCAGGAGGGCTCTTTCTGCTCAGACTCGCGGGGCCGTGACTTTCTACGTCATCATGTTGGTCATCGCCGCGCTGGGCTCGGGGGCCTATCTTGCCCTGTTCCTGACGCATATCCCCGGCGCTGGCGAAGAGCGGCTCGGAGTCTACGAGCCGCTCCCTCCGGATATCGGAAAATGGGTGGAAGACCCGGAGCCCACTGCCGAGGGATGGATTCGTGAGAGGCGCACGCTCTACGAGGGCGCGCCCGAGGGCGCGGGTAAGTTCACCTATCAAGCTCGACTGCGCGATCCAAAAACGCGCGAGATCATCTCCGTGGAGCCAGAGCGGGTTGAGAAGCGACGGCGCCGGAAGGTGAAGTAAACGAGCGGGCGCGAGGCGAAAGCTCTCCCTGCTCGATGAGCAGTACGGTTTCCTCAGAGAGGTCTCCGCCCTCGCTCCCGAGCGTCACCGAGGACGCGAAATGGGAGCCGCGGTCCGCTTCGAGGATCAAGCTGCACCCGAGATCTCTCAAAGCGCTGACGAGGAGCGAAGGGCTATCCTGGATGCTGCTCGCGAGGAAGAGGGCGCCGCTTCGCCCCAGGCACAAGGCGACGCGACTCCTCGTGTCGCCCCGTGCCTTGGCTCGATCGGTCGGGACGCCGTCGCGCAAAAGGACCGGAAGCTGCACGAAATCAGCGTCCTTTTGAGCCAAGAAGGGGACACCGGGCTCATGCATCCGGAGCTCTCCGTCGGCTCGGATCTCGAGCGTCGCAAAGGCTCGGTGCATCGGGACCAGGGAACGCTCCTTCTGACTCAGCCCTGGGCGACTTCCGTGTGTGCGGTGACCGAGACCGAGCCGAAGCTCGCCCCTTGGAACGGGCGCGTTTGGGCCGCCGTCGCGTTTGCCTGGGTGCAGGCGGAAGTGAGCCCCGCGCGGCGAGACCTGAAGCAGATGGACGGTGTCACTGCCGACCTTCGATTCGGCGCTGTAGACGAGCGAGGAGCTTCCTTGGGACGGAACTTTCGACCAGGAGACGCGCTCGCCGGTGGGCGCATCGCTGGCGAGCGCGAGATAGAAGAAGTCCTTGGGAGACCAGCGCAAGAAGCGGCTCGCGTTGACCTTCATCTCCCTGTTCAAGAGAACACTCTGCGCGCGCAGCGGCTGAAAGCTTTCGACTTTGTGAAAGCTGAGCGAACAGTGACCCGGGTTCATATCGAGGTGCATCCCGTAGACGCAGCCCGCCCGCCGCATGGCCTCGGCCAGGCCCTTGGGGTCGATATCCTTGGCCCAAACGAAGACTAAGTTCTTTCTCGCGTTGACGCACAGGCCGCTTCGCTCCGTGAGGACGCCGCCGTGCAGGAGATGGTCGCCGAAGTGCCCGCGGCCGCTCGGATCGAAGACACCTCCGAGGAGCAGCGGCTCGAGATTTTGGCGAAAGGATACGAAGTCCTCCGCGCGGTCCGCTTCCGTCCAGGTCCCGAGCTCAACGCTCCCCGCTTCGTCGACGCGCACCGTGGCGTAGCCGGGCTTCGGTCTTACGAGCAGACGTCCGTCCGACTTCATGCCGAACTGGCCATGGACCGATTGGAAGCCGCCGTTCATCGTGGCCACGATCCGCTGATAGACCAGTGGATCCTCGGGCACGTGACCGCCCTCAGGAGGCCCTGTCTCGGGCTTCGGTTCCATGTAGCCGGCGCGGATGCCGAGCTCGAGGTAGCGCATGTCGAACTCGACGAGCTCCGCCTCGACGTAGGGCCGCTCCGGATCGGGCCGCGTGACAGCGTGGTACGACAGGGGCGCTCCTCTGGGGCGCGGTAAGAAGCCGTGTTCGACCGGGCGCCATATCAAAGCGTCGTCCGCCGGGGGCCAGGAGCGGACCTGTTGCTTCGAGCCTGGCTCTGGTTCAAAAGGCGGCGTCGGGACAGAGGTCGGAAGCTCCGGGGCTGGCTCGGGGGTCGCGTGGAAGGTTCTCTTCCAGAGATCTTGTGAGCGGAACAGCCAACGTTCGAGGCGCGCTACGGGCTCTGGACCGAGGAAGCTCCGGAGCAGGTCGGCGCCGAGATGGGCCAGGGGGGTCTTCGGGATGGGCTGTCGTTCGACGCGAAACCCTAAGTGGGCTGGGGTGGAGGCGGCGCTCAGGTCGATGGAGGCAGGCTCTGTTTGGGCGTCTATTCTGACTCGAGCGACCTTGCCCTCGAGCTCGAAGCGGATGGCCTTGATCTCTTCGGGGAAGAGAAAGTGTGTTTTTTGGTAGCCGAGGGGGGTGCCGCTCTCGATGAGAGAACGGAGCGCGCTCTCAACGGAGGCGGGCATCCTGCGCCGCTCAAGGACCGTCACGCCCAAAGAGGCCGACGAACTCGATGTGTAAGCGATGAAGGGTCCTCTGACGCCGAGGCCGCTCTCGTCCGCTTCGCTGGTTGCCGTTAGGTTCCAGGCTTTCGTCGAACTGAGCAACGCGCCGTCGGGCGAGATGCGCACGCGCGCTCGATAGATGTCGCGGGGCCCATCAGCCGTCTTGCACTCGAAGAAGACACCTCGCCCCGCGAGCCAATCAAGGAGCATACCCCCGGATGGTTCCCAGCGGATTTGACCCGTTTGGCAGTTCGCGCGCTTCCCCAGCAGCTCGGCGAGTCCAGCCTCGTCCTGGGCTCGCGCAGCATGTGGTCCCCACGCACTCCTTGCGCCCAAGGCGACACCCACCGCCGTCGCCGTCAACAAAAGAGCCGCACGCGGCTGAAAGAACCGCAGGATCGGGCTTCGAATCCCGGGATTTGCGCTTGTGACCACCTTTGGGTCCTGATAACGCTGCCGGGCCGGATGAGCCAAGGCAAAAACACGAACCTCTGGATTCGCATCGGGACCACGGTTGTTCTCGGCCCGTTGCTCTTGCTCTTGCTCTTCGCTGGGCCCGCTTGGGGCTGGAGTCTGCTCATCGCGCTCAGCGCCGCTCAGGGCACCTTTGAGCTCGTCACGATGAGTCATCCGGGGGATCGCGTCTCGCAAGGATGGGCAGCCCTCGCCGCTTTCGTGGTCGCGGGGTCACTCGTCTGCCGAGGCGAAGCGCCGGTCTTTCTGACGGCCCTCTTCGCTGTCATCCTCGTCTCCGCGCTTGTCCCGCTGTTTCGTCTCGGAGACATCAAGACGGCGGCGCTCCGGATCCTCGGGGGCATCGCTGCACCGATTTACGTCGGTCTTTTCCTCGGCACCTTGGCGCTGCTTCGCACCGAGCAGGGGGATCGGGGGCCGTGGTTCGTGCTGCTCACGCTCACCATCGCATGGATGGGAGACACCGGCGGCTACACCTTCGGGCGCCTTTGGGGCAAAACTCCGCTCTATCCCGCGGTCAGCCCGAAGAAGACGCGGGAAGGACTGCTCGGCTCCGTTGTTTTCGCAGCCTTGAGCGCGCTGCTCGCGAGCTTCACCTACCTTCCAGAGCTCCCGGTCGTGGGCGCGCTCGCGCTGGGCATTTCAGGAGCCCTTCTCGGGCAAGCAGGGGACCTCGTCGAATCGCTCCTCAAGCGCTCCTTCGGCACGAAGGACTCTGGTTCGATCCTTCCGGGGCACGGAGGTCTTCTCGATCGCATCGACGCGCTCCTCGTGGTCGGTCCGCTCGTTTACATCTACACCTTGTGGCAGGGGTGAAGGCGTGTGGTGGGCGGGAGTGAAGCCTCAGAATCTTTGAGACGAGGTCTGGTTTGTGCTTACCGTCCACCATGCCCCGGCTGTCCAAGGTTCGATGAGCGGGAGCTCTCCCCGTCCGCGCTCGCCGCGCTCCGAAGCCTGAAGCTGCATCCGGATGCTGAGCCCCTCACGGAGCTCACCTGTGACGGCCCCGGGTTCCGGCATCGGGTGCGCCTGTCGGTTCGCTCCTTCGGAGGGCATCCGCGGCTCGGTCTCTTCGAACTGGGCAGTCACCGGCTCGTGCCGATCGAAGGGTGTCTCCTGCATCATCCGTCATTGAAGGCGGTGCTCGAGTGCCTCAAGGCGAGCCTCGCTCGAGGTGAGGTCAAAGCCTACGACGAGGAGCGGCACCAGGGCCTCTTGCGCGCCGTTGAGCTCGCGGCGAGCCGCACGACCGGCGTCGTCCAAGTGGTCCTTGTCGTCAATGATCTGCTCGACGCCCCTGAGCCGGTGAAGCAAACCTTTCGAGGGGTACTCGCAGATCTTGAGCAGCTAGGAGTGGTGAGCAGCGTCTTCTTCAACGCTCAGCCGAACCGCACCAACACGCTGCTCGGTGCGCGTTTCGTCCACGTCTTCGGACCGGAGGCGCTGGAACAAGATCTGCTCGGGACCAAGAATTTTTTCCCTCCCGGAGCGTTCGGGCAGGCGAACCCCGCGCTCCATGAGCGCGCTGTTGAGAGGATCATCGAGTGGGTTCCGAGCGGCGCGAGGGTCGTCGAATACCACGCGGGCGTCGGGAGCATCGGGCTCGCCGTGCATGGGGCGCGCCCTTTGGCTTCTTTGAAGATGAACGAGATCAGCGGTCCTTCGCTCGCGGGGCTCCGCTTGGGCCTGAGAGCTCTCAGTGAGCCACAAGACATTGAGGTCATTGAAGGGCCCGCGGGCCAGAACACTGAACTCCTTCGCAGCGCCGACGTGGTGATTGTCGATCCGCCGCGGAAGGGACTCGAAGAGGACCTGCTCCGCGCGCTCATCGCACACTTCCCGGGGCGATTGATTTATTTAAGCTGCGGGCTACCGGCATTTCTCAAGGAGGCGAGCGCCTTAGCCAAAGCGGGGATCTTGCCGCGCTTCCTCGGGGCCTACTCGTATTTCCCCTTCACCGAGCACGTCGAAACTCTCGCAGTGTTCGAGCGATCTCCATAGGGCGGCGTCCGGCGCCGAAATCGAGAGACCCTCGCGGTGTGGAGCGCCCCAGGGGGAGGACGCTCACGCGAGGGTCAGGGAGCTGCAATAGAAATGACTTATGCAGCGTCGGCCATGAGGGCCTTGAGGCGCTCCATGGCACGGGAGTGGAGCTGCGAGATGCGCGGCTCGCTCACGCCGAGCTCGATGCCGAGGTCCTTGAACTTCACGCCGCGGAAGTAGTGCGCCGAGACGATGTGGCGCTCTCTCTGGGGCAGCTGATTGACGGCGCGCGTCAGAGTCGCGTGGGTCATCTTCGATTCGAGGGCGAGCTCGCTGTTGGTGTCATCGGCGGTCGCCAGACAGCGGCTCTGTTCCCACTCGCTCACGTCGTCGAAGCGCACGACGGCGGGCGCGACAGCGCGGGCGTGGTTCCCATTCTCCTGTGCCTCCTGGGCCAGGGCGCGAGCACGGCGCGGCAGCCAGTCCTGAGCGCGGAGCTCGTCGAGGATGGCGCCACGGATCCGCACGCGGACGTAATACTCGAAGCGCTCATCGGGGGCCTCGACTTGGCGGCGCACCGCGTCCCACAGACCGCTCATGCCAGCGGCGATCAAGTCGTCGCGCAGCACGTTGCGGGGAAGCTTCCTCTGGAAACCACCGGCAATTTGGCGCACGAGGGGCGCATAGAGCTCAACCAGCTCTGCATCGCTCATTTGAGGACGAAGACGCACACCGGAGTCGGCGGACTCACTTGGGAACTCGGGGGCCACCGAATCTGCCGCCTGAAACGGACCACTCACGGGCTTGGCACGAAGGTCTTTGGCTCGGTAGGTCTCGGTGGTGGTGTCAGTCATTTGGGGGAACTCCTTGTGAGTCTCCCCAAAGCAGGACGTGTGCCATCGTGCTCCAGCCTGAGAATTCCGAGGCTTCTCGGCTGTATCGCTCTGGGACGGGGGGTCACGAATGACCCGCCAGAGCCCGCCCGATTCCGGGTGAAAGCCCCGCCATCCGCGAGTTTTCAGGCTTTCTCGTGGGACACGGGACGGGCGCACAGTGGGTCGCAGACGACCCGGACGCGTCTCGTTTCGGCGCAAAATGACAGTTTCCAGCTAGCCAATGCCCCTTTTGGACCGGGTCATCTGTGACCCAGCCCCTCTCGTTTCGAGAGCGGAGGGAGGGGAGTCTCCCTCAAACGGCTCCCCCGGGGACGGCTCCCCGGCGGCTCCTGAGGCCCAAAGCAAGGTCTGTTCGCCTTTTACTTGGCTCTAGGTACCGGAGGGTGAGAAGATTTTCCCGTGCGCGAAGGAAAGAACCTGGTGGGCGTGGATATTGGGACCACCTCAATCAAAGTCTGCCAGCTCAAGCAAACGCGAAAAGGCTATGAGCTTTGCGCATTTGGATATGCCCCGCTCCGGCCCCAAGTCATCGTCGACGGCCAGGTGATGGACGCGACTGCGGTCATCGAGACCATCCAGCAGATCTGGAAGGACGCCAAGATTCGTCAGCGAGACGTGGCGATCAGCGTGTCGGGCCAGTCGGCGATCATCCGCAAGATCAACGTTCCGCTCATGACTGACGCGGAGCTCAGTGAACAGATCCAGTGGGAAGCTGAGCAGCATATCCCCTTCGACATCAAGGACGTCCAGGTTGACTACCAGGTCCTCCGCCGGAACCCCGAAGAAGGGCAGATGGAGGTCCTCCTCGTCGCCGCCAAGAAGGAGCAAATCGAGGATTACGCGCGGCTCGCCCGCGACGCCAAGCTCCGGCCGGTTGTCTGTGACATCGACGCCTTCAGCGTACAGAACCTGTTCGAGGCCACTCGCGGGATCGACCCCCACGCGCGTATCGGCCTCGTCAACGTCGGCGCCAGTCTCTCGAGCCTCAACGTCATCTCCGGCGGAATTAGCGCCTTTTCGCGAGAAATCGCCAACGGAGGCAACGCGGTCACCGAGGAAATTCAGCGCACGCTGAACGTTCCCTTTGAACAGGCAGAAGCCTACAAATGTGGAGATGGGCGTGACGGCATGGTTCCGAGTCAGGTGCTCGAGGTGATCGACGGAGCGTGTGACGCGATCGCCGCCGAGATCCAACGGAGCCTCGACTTCTTCATGGCGACGAGCGGAGACTCCGATCTCACCCGTCTCTATTTGACCGGTGGCTCAGCGGCCCTTTCGCCTCTCGCTCAGGCGATCGAGTCCCGTTCTCGCATTCCGGTCGAGCTCTGGATCCCGACCCAAGGGCTCGTCGGGTTCAAGAAGAACATCGATCCCATCGCTCTCGACCGCCACGCCCTGCAGCTGTCGGTCGCGCTTGGCCTTGCGCTGCGGAAGGATCGTGAGGTGCGCGCATGATTCGCATTAACCTCCTTCCTCAGAAACGCCGGCGTATGGAAGCCTCCGCTGGAGGCGACACGTGGGTGCTTTTCGCGCTCTTGGCCCTGATCGTGCAGTTTGTCCTGCTCTTCGTGTTCCACGGCTTCAAGGAGCGCGAGCTTCTCGAAGAACAGCAGAAGAACGCGACGATCCAATCTCAGATCACGACGAGCCAGAACGCCGTCAAGAATCACGCGGAGATCACGCGTGAGCTCGAGCGCCTGCGTTCACGGGAGGACGCGATCGCCAAGCTCCAGAGCGCGCGGACGGGACCGACTGCGGTCTTGCTCGAGATCGCCAAGATGCTCACGCCTGGCCGAGGCCCCACCATCGATCCCGAGGCTCTTGCCCAGATTCGTCGGGACAACCCGCTCGCGGTCTCGAGCCCGACCTGGGATACGCGGCGCCTTTGGATCACTGAGTTCAGTGAAGAAAACCGTTTGCTTCGCTTGCGGGGCACGGCGCGGGATGCGTCGGACGTCAGCGAGCTCGCTAAGCGCATGAACCTCTCGGCGTTTTTCGGGGGAGTCCGGCTCTTGCCCGCTCGCCGGCTCAACGACGCCAAGACGGGACTTGCGTTGGTCGAGTTCGCGCTCGAGGCGGAGGTGAAATACTGATGGCCGAAAGTGTTCTTGCGAAAGTGCCTGTGCCCGCTCGCTTTGCCATCTCGGCAGGGCTCTTGGTGCTCGGTGCGCTCGCCTACTACGTCGTTTTTTACAGCGATATCGCAGGTCAGATCGAAGGAGCGGTCGCCACCCGCACTCAGCTGGAAGCGGACCTGAAGAAGGCCAAGGCCGCTGAGGTCGCCTACCAGAAAGACATTGAAGAGCTCGCTCGCCGCCGTGAGCGCGAGAGAGAGCTCAACAAGATCCTCCCTGCGACCACCGAATATCCGGCGTTCTTGTCGTCGGTGCAGACGGTGGCGAACATGGCCGGGGTCGAACTTTCGGCGTGGACCCCCGAGCCCGAGGTCAAAGAGAAGTTCTACGCGAAAGTCCCGATGAAAATCGAGCTCACGGGTCGGTTCCACCAAGTCGCGAAGTTCTTCTTCGGGATCGGTCAGAACGATCGAATCATGAACATCGAGAACATCACCATCTCGAAGCCGACAATCGTCGACCGAGATGTGGTCGTCACGGTGACCGGCTTGGCGACGGCCTTCCGCGCGCTCGGTGAGGACGAGACCGAAGGTCAATCCGGCACGAATCGGAGGGGCGGGTGAGGTTCCGAGCTGCTCTGTTTTTGGGCCTGCTCGCGGGTTTGCCCGCTTGTGAGGATGAGGTCATCACCTCGGCTCAGGTGGGCGGGCCCGCCGCTGCCACGGATCGGCGTGGCACGGGACAAGTCGACGACTCGTCGGAGAAGCCAGCGGAGAAGCTGCCCACCGTGCCGCTCGAGGAGGCAGACTTCATTGAATCAGACCGAAGTCGCGATCCCTTCAGGAGCTACGCTCAGGCCTTCGTCGATGAGGCGCGCGGTTCCGTGCGCAGTCAGCGTGAAGTCCTCCTCGACCAATATTCGATCGACGAGCTGAAGTTGGTGGCCATCGTAGGGAACGCGAACCCTGCGCGCGCCATGCTCGTGGACCCGACGGGGGTGGGTCACGTCATTGTCCGAGGCCAGTACGTGGGACGAGCCGCGCTCGTTCAGCCGGCAGGCGGCGTAGGCGCATCCTATGAGGTGAACTGGAGGGTGGATCGGATTCGTGACGGAGACGTTGTGTTCGTCCGTGACGATCCTTCGAACCCAGAGGCGCCGAGCGCGACCCGGGTCGTCCCGCTGCGCTCGGAGGACGAGGTGGTCTCTGCCGACGATTCCTCCTCTTCGGGCGACGTGCAGAGTGAGCTCAGGGAGCTCAAGGAAAAGCTCCAGTCGCTCGAGCAGAGCGAGGCGTCCAGGCGGGCGGGCAATTGAGCGCCCCGCCGGCCCCTGCTCGTCCCCGGCGGGCTGCCCCGAAAGCTCGGGCAATTTGAGCAAAAAGTTTGTCAGTTGGGACGAAGCCCCTCTAGGATTTGACGAGGTGTGAACTCTCCTGTGATGTTCCCGCCTGGAGACGCCTACTCATGCGCCTGACCCCTAGAGCTTTTCGTCCCATCTTCGTCCGGGCCCTCGTCGCGATGGCGCTCACAGGTGTCCCAGCGCAAGCGGCTCCCGTTGGTACCGTAGAGGCGGTGACGGTCGAGGAAGGCGCTTCGAAACTTGGCGTCGTTCAGATCGAACTGGACGGTCCGCCGACCTATAGCGCCCGCCTCGACAAGGCGGCGCGCCGTCTCATTGTCGAGCTCAGCGGAGTGCGCGTCGGCAAGTTCGAGCCGGCTTGGACCGATGCCCGCGGCGTGATCGGCGGCGTCCTCTCGCAGACCTTCGAGGGCGAGACGGGACCTCTGACCCGCGTTACCATTTCGCTCACCCGGGACGCGAGCTACTCGTTTGCGGTCGAGGAGAATCGTCTCTTGGTCTCCTTCTCCGAAGGGGCCCTCGGCGTTTCCGACAGCCGTCTGCCCACCGTTGAGACGAAGGTTCGACCTTCGGAGCAGGCGAGCGAAGGGGCAGTTGTGTCGCGTCTCCTCGACGTAAACTTCTCGCACTCTCCCTACCGCGACGTGGTCGAGCTCGAGCTCGACACGCGCACGAACTTCCGCGTCGACAACGGGACCAGCGGCCGCTCGACCCTGATTTTGCGCGGCGCGGTTGTTCCGCCCGCCTTGGTTCGGACTCTCGACGTCGATGCTTTTGGCGGTCTGGTCCACAAGATCTCGAGCTTCGCTGATGGCCAGGACGTCGTCATTCACGTCCAGCGTGAGGCCGCCGCGACCAGCTCGGTCGAGCGCCAAGGCAATCGGCTGCTCTGGTCCTTCTACAAGCCGGGGACGCTGCCTTCGAGTTTGACAGGTGTTGCTCGCGATGGGCGTGAGGCGCGCAAGTCGAAGACCGTCACGACCGAACACACGAAGGTCGACTTGCCTGTGGTGCGGACGGCCGAGGAGGTCATGGCGAGTGGCGTCGCGACCAGCGAGGAAGCTTCGGCGTTCGGCCCGGTCGCCCTCGGACAAGCGGACAATGCCGCGGGACGGCGCATCGACCTCGATCTCAAGGACGCCGACATCCACAACGTGCTACGCCTGATCGGAGATGTCGCGCGGCGCAACATCGTCGTCGCAGACGAGGTGAAGGGGCGCGTCACGATTCGCCTCCGCAACGTCCCCTGGGATCAGGCGCTCGGCGTCATCCTTCAGGCCAAGAAGCTCGGCATGGTCGAGCAGGGCAACATGATTCGAGTGGCGCCGCTCGACCAGCTTCAGAAGGAGCGTGAGCTCGAAATGGAGCGGCGGAAGATGGCCGTGCAACTCGCGCCCATCGAGACGCGGCTCATGCCGATCTCCTATGCGCAGGCTTCGGATGTGGCGCAGCGCGTCACCGTCTTGCTTTCGAGCCGCGGCACCATCGCCGTCGACGACCGCACCAACACTCTCATCGTGCGCGACGTGAGCGGCGCCCTGGACCAGGTCGAAGAGCTCACTCGCGCTCTCGACACCCAGACGCCTCAGGTCCTCGTTGAGGCGCGGATCGTGGAAGCCACGAGCACCTACCTCAAGGACATCGGTATCCAGTGGGGTGGTTCGGGCGCGATGTCGGCAGCGACGGGGAACCCGACGGGTCTGGTGTTCCCGAATTCGATCGGTGTTGTCGGTGGCGCGAGCGACGCGAACACGCCGACTCAAGGCATGAGTCCCTTCACGCCCACCGTGCCGAACCCGAACTTTGCGGTGAACTTGCCGGCGACGGCTGGTACGGGTCGCGGTGGCGCGCTCGGTCTGACCTTCGGCTCGATCGATAACAATGTGAACCTGGCGGTCCGCCTCTCGGCGGCGGAGTCGAGCGGTATGCTCAGGATCCTGTCGAGCCCGCGTGTCCTCACGCTCGACAACCTCGAAGCCAAGATCTCCCAAGGAACGCTGATTCCTTTCTCTCAGGTCTCCGCCCAGGGCGTCCAGACCGTTTTCCAGGAAGCGAAGCTGCAGCTCCTGGTGCGTCCGCACGTGACAGCCGACGGCAGCGTGCAGATGCGCGTCAAGATCAACCGCGACGAGCCTGACTTCAACCAAACTTCCGCCCGAGGTGATCCGACGATCTTGAAGCGCGAGGCTCAGACCGAGCTGCTCGTGATGGACGGGCACACGGCTGTTATCGGCGGCATTTTCACGCGCAACACCGGTCGCAACCTGGATCAGGTTCCTTTCTTCGGGGACATCCCGGTGCTCGGTGTGCTCTTCCAGCGCCGTCGCTCAAGCGACACCCGAGGCGAGCTCGTGATCTTCATCACGCCGCGCATCGTGAATCGCGCCGAGGCGCTCGGTCGCTAAAGCCGGCTCTCGCCGAAGCGCTCGGTCGCTCAGGATGGTCTTGGCGGCTCCCCTCGGGGGGCCGCTCGGCGTTTGTGCTTTCGATGGGGCGAGGCCTCGGTGCGTGCCCCACCGGCGGCCCGGGGGCGTTCTCTCTTTTGGGGAGGCTGACTCGCCGGTGGTGTCCGAGCCCCTCGAGGTCCGCCCTGCGTCGAGGCTGTCGCCTCGGTTGACAGAGCGCAAGAACCAGCAAACATTTGGCGGGTGAGGGACTTCGGGCAACCGACAACTAAGTTGACGGTTCGCGCGCTGCGCGGAACTGGTGCGCCCTCTGACGCTTGGGAGCTCGGGCCCGTCGAGCTCCGCGTGGTCGGATCTCTCGGCGAAGGCGAGAGCTCTCGAGTGCTCCTCGTGGAAGATCGGGAGGGCAAAAAGAGAGCCCTCAAGATCGCGGCTCCCGGGATGAACGAGGTGCTCCTCCACGAGGCCCGGGTCCTTTCGTGCGCAGGAGGCCGGGGCCTGCCTCGTCTCCTTTCGACGGCGCTTTCGGACGCCGGCGAAGTTGCGCTCGTCGTCGAGTACTTCGAAGGCCAGTCGCTCCGTGAAGGCAAAGGTGAACTATCCGGTCAGGCGGCCTTTGTTGAGCTCTCCGAGGCGCTGGTAGCTCTCCATGAGCTTGGTTTCTTTCACGGAGACGTCAAACCCGAAAACATCATCGTCGCCGGTGGGCATGCCTTGCTGATTGATGCAGGCCTCGCCCGGGAGAGCACCCGGGATGCTCGAGCCGTCGGTTTCACGCCGAAGTACGCCGCGCCTGAGCTCGTCGCTCGCGGCGTCATCGGACCTCTCACAGACGCCTACGCTCTCGCTACCTCCATCAGCGAGATATTTCCGGACCTAGCGTCCGCTCTCGAGCCCTTTTGTGAGGCGGAAGAGGCACGCAGAGTTCCGCTCAAGGCAGCGCTCGGGCCCGAGTTGATCCTTCGGATCGGCCTCCTCCGCGCTCGCTTCGCGGCGCTCTCTCGTGCGGCGCTCCTCGGGGCTGAGACGGGATCGGTCGAGCTCGGAGGCTCCTTCGGCTTCGTCCAAGGCCAGCTGGTCGACGTCTTTGAACAGTTGCTCGGGCTGTGCTTCGTGCGCCAGGCTCTTTCTGGCGAGCCGTCGGGTTCGCCGCGGTCCGCCGAGCTCGAGACCAGCCTCAGAGAGGCTCTTGGGCCCTTGACCGGGTCTGACCGCAGTCGCTGGCTCGGGTTCGTCTCGGGGCCTCACGCTCTTTCGTTCCGCTTTCGGGGCAGCGACGAAGAGCTCTTCGCGCGGCTCATCGAAGTCTTTCAGAAGAAGCCGCGAGCGGCCCTGACTCAGTCCGACCTCTCCGGCGCACCCGAGGATCACGGCTGTCTCTCGAACACCGAGCTTGCCTTTCGTCTGGGCGAAAGTGGCGCGGAGTTCGCGCTTGTTCTCGAGCTCGAGAAGCGCGCGAACCTCCCGCTGTTTCTGCTGCTCCAAGGAGCTCGCCTTGCCAGGCGCCAAGGGGACTATCAGCTCGCGCACCGCCTCTTGGATCGCGCTTGTGATGTTGTGGGACCAGAGCTTGGCAGTGGGCTCGAGATCGGTCTCGAGCGGGCCGCGACCTTGCGTAGGCAAGGGAGGCTCGAGGAGGGGCTCGGCCTCTTGCCAGAGCCGCAGCAGGTGCGAGAGCTGGGGCTGAACGCCGGACTTGCCGCGCCGATTCTCGCGGTATGGGCCCGGCACGCTTACGACAACGGAGATCTCGAGCGAGCGGAACGAATTCTCCAGGGGTCCCCGGCGGGTCCGAGCACCGCGGAGGCGCTTGGGCTTGTCGAGATCGCGCGGGGGCGTCCTCTGCGAGCGCTCGAGCTGGTCGACGAGTTTCGCAACGACAAGTGGGGAGCGGAGGAGGAGGCTCGACTCGCGGCAGTTGCGGCCATGGCGCACCAACTCCTCGGCGCCACGAGCGAAGCCTGTGACGAATTTCGGCGCGCCGTGGAGGGAGCCGTCCGAAGCGGCTCGGTGCTCGAAGAGGCTACCTATCTTACGGGCCTGGCCGCTGTAGCGACGGACGCCATGCGCTTCGAGGTGGCGCTCGCCTCGGCGGCGCGAGCGGCGGCCTTGTTTGAGGTCTTGGGCCGCCCGGCTCATGCGGCGCGAGCGCTCTTGTCCCAGGCGGCGGTGCTCTCTGCTCTGGGCTCAGAGGGAGAGCTCGAAGCCGTCGTTTTTCGCGCGCTGCCGATGGCTATCGAGCACGGCGATCGTCGCTGCGCGGGATACCTCGAGCTCTGTCTCGTCGACGGGCTCGGGGATCGTGCGGCACGACTTGCGGCTCTCGAGCGAGCATCTCTTCACCTTGAAGATCCCGACGATCATTTGCGCATCGACGCCCGTCGCCTCGAGCTCACCGGCACGATCGCGGATGGGGCGGACCAGAGGGCGATGCAGACGGAGGTGCGGGGAGCGAAGCTCGACTGGTGGAAGGCTCGCGCTCTGCATGCCGCAAAGACAGGGCAGGGTGACGCGCAAGAGATCATCGCCCAAGTTGTTCAGCTCTCGGGGCGCGGGAGTGAGCTCTCCGAGGGGCCCGCTACCATAGCGGCGGCGGCTCTCGCGCTCAGCGCTGGCCAAGTCGAAGCAGCTCGCAGGCTGACCACACGGGCGGCGATCTTGGCCGAGACCTTCCAGAGCCAGGTACCTGACGAGTATCGAGAGCGGACCCGACGCCTGCCCTGGGTCGAGACTGCTCTGAAGGACAGGTTCCAATCTTTCTCCGGTGCCCAGCTCGCTGACGTGGAGTCGCTGCTCCGCGCGCTCTCTCATCGGGACGGCCTCCGCCCGCTGTTTCGGCAGGTGCTCGACTTGCTCCTCTTATGGACAGGAGTGGAGCGAGGGCTTCTGCTGCTCCGAGCGCCCGGGGATCGCCTCTCGTTCCGGGTGGGGCGAAACCTGCGCAGGCGCGACCTCTCCCCCGAGCAGCGAAGTTTGAGTGAGACGCTCGCGCGGCGAGCTCTCTCCGAGGGCCGCCCAATCTTCGTCGTCGACGGCATGAGCGAGTTTGTCGATGTGCATCAGAGTGTGCACGCGCTCAGGCTGCGCAGTGTGCTCGCGCTGCCGCTCGTGGCGGGCGGGGAGACGTTCGGAGTGGCGTACCTGGACGATCGGTATCAGCGGGGAGCCTTCGGAGAGCCGGAGGTGGCCTGGGCTTCCTTGATTGGGACGATTGCGGCGCTCGCCATCCGGGACGCTCGCGATCGTTTGCTCTTGAAGCGGGCCACGCTTCGAGAAGAGCGCGCGAAAAAACGCCTGGAGCGGACCCTCGAAGGGAAAGAGGCGGAGGTGGAGCTGCTCGAGCGAAAGCTCCGGGACGAAACCCAGAGCCTCGGTCCCCAGAGCGAGTTCGGGCTCGTCTATGAGAGCCGGAGCATGCACCGCCTTGTCTCGGGGCTCCGCAAGATCGCTCATTCCGAGGTGCCGATCTTGATCACGGGAGAGTCGGGGACCGGCAAAGAGATGGTCGCGCGCGCCATCGCTCAAGCGGGGCCCCGCGCGAGCCGACCCTTCGTGGCGGAGAACTGTGCCGCCTTGCCGGAGTCATTGCTCGAGTCGGAGCTCTTCGGTCACACGCGCGGCGCCTTCACCGGTGCTATCCGCGATCGCGTGGGGCTCTTTGAGCTGGCGGACGGGGGAACGCTCTTCCTCGACGAGGTGGGCGAGATGCCGCTCAGCATGCAGGCGAAGCTGCTGCGTGTCCTACAAGACGGCATGGTGCGCCGCGTTGGATCGGAGAAGGGGCGCCGTGTGGATGTTCGATTGGTGACGGCGACGCACAGATCGCTTTCCGAGCTCGTCCGCGCGGGTCGCTTCCGGGAAGATCTCTTCTATCGACTGAACGTCATTCCGCTCGCGATTCCCCCGCTCCGGGAGCGCAAAGAAGACATCTTGCCCCTGGTTCGCCACTTCATCGCCCGTTATGCCAAGGATCGAGTGATCAAGATCGCGCCCGGAGCGGCTCGCGCTCTGCTCGACTACGACTGGCCGGGGAACGTGCGTCAGCTGGAGAATGAGGTGCGGCGGCTGCTTGTTTTCGTCGAGCGGGAAATCACTGCGGCCGATCTGGCGCTCAGCGCGTCCTCGTCCGGGGCTGAGGACAAGCAGCTGGGGCTCCGCGAGCGGGTGGACGCGCTCGAGAAGAGCCTGGTCCTGGCTGCGCTCGACGAGCACGGCGGCAACCGGACCAAGGTGGCCGAGGCGCTCGGCTTGAGCCGCCAGGGGCTCCTGAAGATGATGCGGCGTCTTGGGATCGCGCAAGAGTGAGCGGGAGCTCGTCCGAGAGGGGGCGCCCCGCGAAGCAGTTGTGGCAAATGAGCAGCGGCCTGCCGAAATGTGGACGCCGGGATCTGGGTCGGGTAGAGGGAATCGATATGCGAGCCGAACCGGTGCTCAAATGGGCAGGCGGGAAACGCCAGCTTTTGCCCGAGATTTGCGCCCGTTTGCCCGCGCGCATCCACACTTATTTCGAGCCATTCCTCGGCGGAGGTGCGGTTCTGTTCGAGCTGGCCCAGAAGCGCCGCTTCGAGCGGGCCGTGGTCTCCGACCAGAACCCTGAGCTCGTGGAGACCTATCAGGTCATCCAGCGGGACGTGGAGTCGCTCATCAAGATCCTGAGCAAGATGCCGCACTCCGAGGAGGAGTATTACCGGGTGCGCGCCTCGTCGCCGCGGCTCCCGAGCCGGCGCGCCGCTCGCATGATTTACCTGAACCGCACGGGCTATAACGGCCTTTACCGGGTCAACAAGTCGGGCCAGTTCAACGTGCCCTTTGGCCGCTACGTGAGCCCGCGCATCTGCGATCCGGAGCGGCTGCGGGCCGCGGCCGCTGTGCTCGCGCGCGTCGAGATCCGTCATTCGGACTTCGAGCAAACTGTGGCTCGGGCGAGGCCCCGGGACGCGGTCTATTTCGATCCCCCCTATGTGCCTTTGAGCGAAACCGCGCGCTTCGCTGAGTACTATTCGACGCCTTTCGGGGAGGCAGAGCATCGCCGCTTACAACGCGTATTCGCCGAGCTTGTGAATCGCCGCGTCGACGTCTTGCTCTCGAATTCGGACACCCCGCTGACCCGAGAGCTTTACGGCGACTATTGCCTGGAAACTGTCGCAGCGCGACGCAACATCAACTCGGATGGCACCCGTCGCGGCCAGGTTCACGAGATCCTCGTTGGTGGACCGCTGCGCACCGGGCTCCGGCTCGGGGCGACGGCATGAGGTCTCCTTCGGGAAAGGAGAAACACCGGCCCCGAAAGAAACCCCGCGTCACGGTCGAGGACACGCGGGCGTCGCTCTCCCGTACTCTGATCGTCGCTGGTGTTGGCCTCGCGCTGGGCATTGCTTGGCCCTGGATTGTCGGGATCAGCCTGGTTCCGGAGCCACCGATCAGCGATGGCTCGGCGCGCTCCGAACAAGAGGCGTCCGGCCAGGCTCAGGCGCAAGTGACCGAGGCGAAGGAGATCAGCGCTACGGACCTGCTCGAGATCTCCGAGCCGGTTGTGACGAGCTGCCGCGACCAAGCCGGAAAGGCCCAGTCTGACTGTCAGGGCATCGATTTCGACGCGCTCTTGCACGGTCCGCTCCTCACGCTCGTCGAGTGCCCCGCGGCTCAGGGCGTGTTTGGGACGTTGTCGATTGGCGTCGAGATCTCCTTCGCCGAGCGGAAGATCGCCAAAGTGGAGAGTGGCCGTTCGACCAACTTACCGAAGCTTGTGGCTCAGGAGCTCCTTCTCTGCGCGGAGAAACGGCTGACCGGGATCAGTCTCGATACGGCCTCCGCTCCCCACGCGAGCTACACCGTCTATTACAAGATCCTCTTCAAGACGCCTGAAATCGCCGCTTCTGAAGCGGAGACCATCACGCTCGCGAGCGGTACAGCGACGGTTCTCTGGCGCTCGGCGCTGGTCCGCGAGGAGCCGAACGGAGAATCCAAAGTGCGTACACGGGTGCTGGCGGGTGCGCGACTGACCGTCACTGGGCGCATGGGCGATTGGTATCGAGTGAAATATGATGCCTCCGGGCGTGAGGGCTGGGTCCACGGCGCAGCGCTCGGCTTGCTTCCGGAAAAATAGATCGGCCTCGCTGGGGTAGGGGCGTATACTCCGAAAAGCGTGGTCGACCTCGAGCTTCTCGCTTCACAGCTGAGCCAGATCGGCCGGCGATGGCCCAAGTTACTCTCGCAGCTTGAAGCGGCGAGAAACGCCGTCCCCGAGCTGAGCTGGGTCGAGGGACGCCACGGCACGCTTGCTCTGGGAGGGGTTCAGCTCAGCTCTCGTCATGACCCTTGGAAAGAGGCGAACCTTCAGGCGGAGCGGTTCGGCGATGCTCGGTCGGTCTGTGTCTACGGCGTCGGTCTCGGCGCGCTGCCGCGCGTGCTTCTCTCTTCAGCTGAGCGTGAGCGTGTATCGATCAAGATCTTGAACGCGGCTCTCTTTGTGGCGCTCCTCTCGCTCGTCGATCAGAGCGAGTGGCTGATTGACGAGCGCGTCGAGCTCTCCTTGGCTCGTGACGACGAGGAGCTGTGCGCGCCTTGGTTCGTGAATCCTCCAGATCTCGTTCTTGCGGAGGATGAGGCTTGGAAGATCCGCGATCGATTGCAGCTCGAGCTGAACGCACGTCACGTCGCGGCCCGTCATGCTCCGGACGACCCCGAGCTCCTCTCGCGCATCGCCGATACCCGCCCTCTTTTTCGAGAGGATCGGGACGTCGCCGAGCTGTTTGGGACGGCTGTCGGCAAGAGCGCCTACGTCTTCGCCTCGGGTCCTTCCCTCGAAGATCATCTGGAGCGCCTGGCGACTCGCTTGCGCGAAAGTGAGGAGAGCCCCCTGCTCATCGCCGTGGATACTGCTCATCGGACCCTCGTCCGAGCTGGCATCCACCCTCACATTACGGTCACAATGGACCGGTATTTGACTGCCGAGCGCGTCTGTCCGATCGAAAACGAAAGGACGAATCTCGTTTATTTTCCGCTCACCGATAAGAACATCGTTTCAGGTTGGAGCGGTCTGCGCTTCACCGCCTACTCGAAGATCCCCCTCTTTGAACCTTTGCTCGCCGAGCTCCCGCGAGGTGTCTTGTGGGCGGGCGGCAGTGTGCTGCACGCGGCTGTCGACCTGGCGGTCTTGATGGGCGCGGAAAAGATCAGCTTATTCGGGGCTGACTTCGCGTTCGTCGGGGGCAAGACCCACGCAGGCTGGGAGAGCGGGGAGCTCGGTCAGGACCTGCTCAGGGCGGAGCATTGGGTGAAGAATGCGGCGGGCGAGAAGGTGCGCAGCAGCCCAAACTTCGCGGGGTACCTGTCGGAGCTCGAGCGCTACATCGCGGCCCGACCCCATGTCGTATTCCATGCGACGAGTAGTCGGGGAGCGCTGATCGCGCGCACTTCGCCCGATCCTGAGTACTACGTATGAACGAGCCGAGTCTTCCCCAGGATCTGATGACGCTCGCCGATCGTTTTCGCACGGGTGACGCGCTTTCGGCTTCGGTTGAGCTCCCAGATCTTCTTGTACGCTTGGCCAGTCGAGCGAGCCCCGATGAGCTAGCTCGCCTTGTCCCGATCTTCTCCGCGCTGCTCGCCGCGCTGGAGCGGAAGGATTGGCTTGGCCTGGCGGACAGTCTCGAGGTGGAGCTGCTCCTGGCGACAGGGGCTCGCGTTTCCGAGAAATTAGAGCGAACATAAGAGGATGGCGGAAAATCCGGCCACACAGAGCCTCGAGACGAGTTTCCCTCCTCCTTCTCATGAGCAGCGCACGGAGGATCGCTCGGTTCGGATTGCCTTCGAGACGGCCCGACTCGAGCTTGCGCAGCTGTACGATGAAACAGTCGAAGCGCGCACGAGCGCGTACCGGATCGCCTGTAAGCATAGCGCGCAGACGCTGCAGGTCGCCCGCGTCTCAGTGTGGTTCTTGTCGGAAGACGCGGAGGTGCTCGAGTGCGCTCTCAGCTACAACCTGCCGACCGACGAGTTCACGAGCGGCGCGCAGCTGCTTCGGCGCGGCTGTCCCAAGTATTTTCAGGCGATTCGCTCGCGGCGTGTCGTCGTCGCTCACGACGCGCTCCGGGACGAGAAGACTCGCGAGCTCGAGGGATACCTTACGAACAATGGCATCACCTCGCTCCTCGACGCGCCGATCTACAGAAACGGCCAAGTCGTCGGGGTTGTGTGTCATGAACACGTCGGTCCCCAGCGAACCTGGACTGAGAAGGAGGCAGGTTTCGCTTCGGCGGTCTCCGACATGCTCACCATTCTCGGTCAACAGGCGGAGCGCGCCGAGCTCCAGGCGGTGATTGCTGCTCAAAAGCAGCTCGAGGCACAGAACCAAAAAATGCAGGCCCTGACCAAGCTAGGCCTGGTGGTGATCCACGATCTATCGAACATCATGACCATCGTGGGAGCGCGCGCCGAGCTCCTGGAAGAGGAGACCGATCTGCGTCAGGCGGCGGATGACCTGAGAGAAGCGCTCCGTTACGGCAACACGCTGCTCAGGCAGCTGCGCGACTTCTACAATGAGCGAGAGCCGACCGCCGGCGTGAATGCAACTGAGGTCTTAAGGGGGCTTGAGCCGTCGCTCAGAGCCCTTTTGGGCAAGGAGATCGAGCTCTCCTTCTCGTGCCCGAGTGAGTCGGTCACGCTCGGCTTGACCCGGGTCGAGCTGGAGCAGCTCGTGATGAATCTATGTTTGAATGCTCGCGATGCTCTGAGCGGCCGCAGCGATCCAAAAGTAGTGGTCCGCGCCACCCTGGATGTTGGCCGCCTTATCCTCATTGTGAGCGATAACGGCGTGGGCATGAGCGAGTCGACCCAAGCGCGCATCTTCGAGCCCTATTACTCGACGAAATCCGGCCACTCGGGGGTAGGTCTCGCGGCAGTTTTTGGCATTGTTTCCCGAGCAAAAGGCCAAATTGAGGTCCAGAGCGCGCCTGAGCCGGGCACCACGTTCAAGCTGACTTTCCCCCTCGAGAGCGCTGAGGTGAGGGACAGCTTCGAACCGCCCTGGTCTCTCGGGTACTAGGGTGCCAATCGGATGCAGGCTGCGTCTCCCGGGTTACAGGCTGCCTCCCCGAGTACAGACTGCCTCCCCGAGTACAGGCTGCCTCCCCGGGTACAGACTGCCACCCTGAGTTTTAGGCTGCCTCCCCGGGTACAGACTGCCTCCCTGAGCTCTAGGCTTCAGCCTGACGTGCCCGAGCGGGGATCGCGAGAGCGGAGCGCGATGGAGAAGGCGACGGGTCCTTCGGCCTTTTTGTGCTCAGGCGGATGCTCGCGCCAGAAGCGGGCTGAGTCTTCGGGCGTCCAGGCCGGGAGCAGAGGGATCAGGGCGCGCAGCTCGCTCGCCACCGCGCTCATGCGCGGGGGACGGTCGTGGGGTTTTTTCTCGAGACAGCGCAGGACGAAGTCTTGATAGAGCTTGGGCGTGTCGCTCGGAAAGGGATGCGGGGCGCCGGAGACGATGCGCGTGAAACTGGAGAGTTGATTCGGGTCATCGAAGGGACCGCGTCCACTCACGAGAAAGAACGCGACACAACCGAGCGAGAAGATGTCCGAGGCGGGGGTCGCTCGTGCGCCCGAAATGATCTCCGGTGCGATGTAGCCAGGGGTTCCGACGAAGACCGTCGTAGCAGAGAGACTGTGGAGCGAGCCTGCTTCTGCCGTCTTGCCGCGGGCGAGGCCGAAATCGAGGACCTTGACGAAGTCGCGGATCCCGCCGCGCTCGGTGATCATGATGTTGCTCGGTTTGACGTCCCGATGCACGAGGCCCTTTTCGTGGGCCTCTTCGAGAGACGCCGCGACTTGGAGCAGGATGCGCGCGGCGCGCCCAGCGGGCAGCGGTCCAAAGCGCTCGACGAGGCGCGAAAGGTCATAGCCCTCGATGTACTCCATGGCCGCGTAGAAGGTTCCGTCTTCGCCGCGGCCGAAGTCGAACACCGTCACCGTGTTAGGGTGGGTCAGGGTGCTGTGGAGGCGCACTTCTCGCTCGAAGTGCGTTGCCGACTGATCAGGATGGGCAATTTTGATCGCGGCTGGGCGCTTGAGCAGAGCGTGGCGGGCCCGATACACGGCGCCCATCCCGCCGCTGGCGACCTGTTCTTCGAGGCGATATTGCCCGAGTGTCGCTAAGGTGGCGCTGAGGCGCTGAGCGCGCTCCCGGAGCTCGACGATCCAGACCCAGCTGAGGCCAGCGAGCGCGACGAAGAGAGCTGCGCCGATCGTGAGCAGGGGCGCCCCGCGCCCCGAGCTGCCCACTGTGAGCTCGTAGACGCGATCGGCGAAGGGAATTGTTGCGCGCGCGCGAGCGGCTCCTTCCAGCGTGCCCACGCTCATCAGCTCGCGCTTTTCGGGGGCGGCGGCCGGGTCCATGAGCCGCAGAGCTACGCCGCTCATATCCTGATGCGCGAGCGCCCCGTCCATGAGCGTCGGAAGGCGAAAAGTGAGAGCGATCACGCCATCTTTGAAGTGATCGCCTCCACTTGCCAGGGCCCAATCAGAGTTCTTGACGGGAGCGTAGGTCACGACGCCGTAGGTTCCGCGCGCCTCTTCGCTGAGCTGACTGCGATCGGTGGCCGTAACCTTCCCTTGTTCATGAGCGGCTCGGGCCCGCTCCGCCTCCTCTTTGTTGGTTCGGAGATCGAGGCCGAGCGCTTTGATGTTGCGGGGGGAGGTGTATGTGAGAGGAATGTGAAGAAACGCCGTGGGGCTCGTCTCGCTGCCGGGGCTCTTGATCCGATAGTTGGGGTGACTTTTCTGGACGAGCGCCTCGAACTCTGCCCGCTTATCCCCTGGGACGAAGGGGAACCATCCGATGGAAGTGATCTCGGGGTGCCGCCTGAGCGCCTGTTCGCAGAAGTAGGAAAAATCAGCTTCGCTCACGGCTCGTCCGGGCGTCTGGAGTAAGGAGCGAACCGCATGGAGCGACTCGAGGGGCCCGGCGAGAGTGGCGCTCAGGTGCGCAGAAATCGAGGTCGCGCGCTCCTTGAGACGGGACTCGAGCTCCCGAGCCTCGAGACGCAAGAGACCAAGCGCCGTAAGAGCCGTCGCCAAAGCCACGCAGCCGAGCCGGAGCGTGCGCTTTCGGGCGGGGCTTGCTTTCGTCTTTTCCTGGGCTCCCACTCAGCCAGAGCGTAAAGCCCAGGAGTTTCCCTTGTCGAGTGGACGGCGGCGGAGCGACTTAGAAGAGCTCGGCCATGTCGCCGGTCGTCCAGCTCTGGTTCGGCTGGGTGCCGAAGGTGGTGATGTCCGTGGCTCCGAAGGCTTGGGCGATAGAGACCAAGAGCTTGTTGTTCGGAGAAGCGCGGAACTCGGGCTGATCCGGGTTGCACCAGGGACTTTGAGCCGGGCAATCCGCCTGCATCTTGAGCCGTCGACCCATCCGGAACTTGCCGCCAGCGCCGCCAGCGAGGACCGTCGGAACGTTGCGCGTGCTGTGGAGGGCCGGATTGCCCATGTCGCTCGAAGCGTAAATCAGCGTGCTGTCGAGGACCCCGAGCTCGTCGAGCTTCTGCATCAAGCGAGCGACCTTGCTGTAGCTGTAGCGGTTGAACTTCGCGAGGGGCAGCCAACTTGCAGGATCGCCGTTACCGACCGGTTGGCCGTCGCTCCCTGCCGAAGAGCCCGAGTAGGTGTGCGCGACGCCGCCGTGGTTGTCGGCGGGAAGGCCGAGCGGATTTCCATTGTAGGAGAGGTCCGCCATGAAGAAGGTGGCAAAGCGGGTCACGTCACAGGCGACGGCCTGGGCGAGGATGTCGATGAAGGTGTCGGTGATGACGTCGAAGTAGGGTTCTCCGCCGTTATACTGCTTGATGGCCGGGAAGGCCGAGGCGTTCGGCTTCGTCGGCACCGTGCAGGAACCGCCCGCTGTCTGCTCTTGGAACTGTTTCTCGAGCTCCCGGAGCGAGGTGAGATGTTGGTCGAGCTTCTGTTGTTCGCGCGGACCCACGCGATTTTTGAGGCGGCTGACGTCGCCATGGACGAAGTCGATGACGCTCTTGCCGAGCGCCCGTTGGCGCGCGGCTTGGGCCGCGGCGTTCGGATCGCCGCTCGGGACGAAGCCCGAGAACAAGAGATCGAAGGCTTTGACGGGATCGATGATCTTCGGCAGCGGAGCGCCGCCGGGACCATAGGAAAGGGTCGTACCGGGTTCACTTCCGTCGGAGCCGACGGCCAGCGAGATCGAAGCCAGCTTCGTGGAGGCGCCGAGCTTCTTGTCGATGGCGAGGACCTGGTCGAGGGAAGCGTTCGACGGCTTCGAGCTGACGCGACTGCCGGTCAGGATCGTCGCGGCGGTGTCGTGCCCGTTGGCGCCGGACAGCAGCTCGATGCCCTCGATGATGAGGACTTTGTCCTTGAAGCTCTTGCCGTAGGTCGCGGCGTCGTCGAAAGGCGCGAGCGAGGAGTTCTCGAACTTGAGATCGAAGTTCGTCTCCGTGTCCGTCGGCCGCATGATCCAATGCTCGGCTGCGACACCATGTGGGTGGTACATGGTGATGAAGCGGAGCGGCAGCGCCTCACCCGCCGCCTGGGCGACGGAGTCGGCGAGCATGTCGATCAGCGGGAAACCGAGCAAACCAGCGCCCACCGACTTCAAGAAAGAACGGCGGACCAAGCTTTGGTGTTTGACGAGAGGTGACATGGGACTCGGGGCGGAAATGCGGCGGGTCATGGATTCCTCCTCTCCACGAACAGAGGGCTGCGCGCGAACGCGACCATCAGCTCGATGAGTGTGCCTCGGGATTCGGCCGGGAGGCCAGCGACCATTTCAGCGAAGGATTTCTCGTAGCCCAAAGCGTTTTGTCCTTCACCCGCGACGCTTCGGAACACCTGCGTTCCGAAGCAATCTCGGACCGTCTCACTCTCTGCGAGGCGGGCGGCGAGCTCGTTACTGTCGGCATACTTGCCGTCGAAGTCGACGCTGACGTCGATCTCGACCTTGGTGTCGACTGGGATCGGCGGGTTATTCTCGGTGGTGCGGAAGGTGCCGATGCCGTCGAAGCCTTCGAAGGAGAAGCCAATCGGGTCGATGAGGGAGTGGCACTGGGCACACTGGTCATCAGTCGAATGGATCGCGTAGCGCTCGCGGGTCGTTTTCTGGGGATCGGGCAGCGGCGGCACGATCTGTACCGTGAGCGCGGTGGGGGAGGGCACGGGTACACACGCGACCTTCCGAAGCACCGTCACGCCGCGCATGACGGGAGCAGACTCGTTGGCGTGGGCGAAGACGGAGAGGAAGGCTCCCTGGTTGAGGAGACCTCGCCGCACGGGGCCGCCCTGTTTCTTGTAGAGGTCGGAGACGGGGGGCTGAGCGACGCTCATCGTGGAGCCGAGCAGGTCGCTCACCTTGCCTCCGGAGGAATCGAGGATCGCGCGCACGAACGCGTCGGTTTCGTTCCAGTAGCCGATGCGCAGGGCGTCGGTGAAGTCAGGATAGAAGGTGGTGTCCTTGCCGGTCTGGAGGATGCGGTCGATGCCGAGCCACTCGCGGACGATTTGGATCGCGCGGGCTCGACCTTCGGGCGTCTGGAAAAGACGGCGGACCTGAGCTTCGCGGCCGTCTGGGGTCAACAGTGACCCGTTCGCGGCTGCCTCGAGGAGCTCTTGGTCGGGAGGACCGCCGCGGAAGACGTAAGCGAGCTCGGATGCGGTCTCATAGGGGGTCAGCGTGACGGTTTCGCCGGAAGAGGTTTCGCCGAGCTCGGTGACGTAGAGGAATCCGGGCGACTGCAGGATACCGCGGATGAGGAGCTCGATGCCGTCTTCGTAGGAGGCACCTTCGGCTCCGGCCTGGTAGAGGGCGAAGAGGGAAGCCGTGTCGTCCTCGGTGAGCGGGCGACGATAGGCCTTGGCTCCGAAGGACTCGATGAATGCGCGGGCGCAGTTTTCGGCCTCCCCGCCGGGATTCCCGCAGGGGGCGAGGGCGTTCAAACGGGGCCGGGCGTCGGCCGCGAGCTCCGTCGCGATCGTATCGAGCTCGAGAGCGAGCAGGGGATCGACGCGCTGCGCTTCGTTCACCGTGTAGCCGTTCTGGCGAGCGTCGGGCGGAAAGGCGGCGGACGCGTCCACGTCGGTGCCGAGCAGTTCTCTGACCGAGAGAGCGTACTCGGCGTTCGTGAGGCGGCGAATGCGCGCAGGCATGAGCGAGGGAGAGTTAGCGTTCGAGCCTCCTCCGTTGCCGCTGGCTGCACCCGAACCCGTTCCACTTCCGGCACCCGAACCGGAACCGGCGCCAGATGCGGCACCGGCTCCAGAGCCAGAACCTCCGCCGTTCTTGCCGCCACCGCCATCGGGGCCGCCGTCGTCGGGACCATATTGGCCGTCTTCACCGCCGTCCGGTCCGCTATGTCCGTCGCCTGAGAGGGAAGAAGGGGCGCCGCAGGCCACGACGCCGAGCGCGACGAGCACAGGGAGCCAGCGGGCCCGGTGTCGCGTGGGCTTTTCGGTCCTCAAGAGCATTATAGGAAGTTTGACGGACGCTCTCGGAGTCGGGCTAGGCGACAACCAGCAATTTCCGAGAAATGTGGGCCCAGCTTCGGGACGGGCGATAATGTTGCGCTCCAGCCGAAAAAGCGAGGGATTCCCACTGGGTAGGGCGAAAGGCGGTGAGGAGGGCCCTCTGGATCACCCCGGCTTACACGACGCTCGGAGAGGCTCCGCGCGGCTCCGTTGGCTCCGTGATGGGCTCAGATGCCGAGGACTTGGATGGCGAGGCCGCTCGCGATGAGAGAAAGGCCGGCGAGCGTGTGCGCATGGGGGCCGAGAGCTCTTTGGAAGCGGAACTTCTTCGAGAGGAACTCCGCGCCGAGGATCCCGATCGTCACCGCGGAGAGCATCGTGCCGACCGTCGCCAAAGAGAACACCATCGCGACGACCGAGGATTGCCAAAGGGTGAGGGCGAGTCCGCTCGCCGTAAGGAGCGGCAACAGGGCTTCACAGGGACCTAACGCGAAGATGACGAACAGGGCCGGCATGAGCCTCTGCGCCGGCATGCTGACGCGATCGGCCTTCTCGGAGAGCTCGCGCCAGCGCTCACTCGAACCGTGGCCATGGGCACCGTGGACGTGCGGGAGGGTACGGTGGGCCTTGCGCTTCCAGAGCGCGACCGCCGTATAGATGGTTCCGAGGGTGACGAGCAGCCAGGCAGCGGTCGAGCCTCGCACGCTCTCGATGAGCTCAATACGGCCGACGGCGACCCCTAAAGAAAGCCCGACGCCGGCGATGATCACCGAGGAGAGGACGTGGAGAAGACCACAGAGGGCGGTGACGCCGAGCGTCTTGGTCAGGGTCCAGCCTCGGGCCTTGGCCAGCACGACGAAGGGCAGCGAGTGATCGATCCCGATGGCCGTGTGGAGGATACCCAGGCTGACCGCAGAGCTCAGGAGGACGAGGTAGGCGGGATCCATCGTTTGACGCTGCGATTGAACCGCAGAAGTGTTTCCGGATCGTGTCGCATGGCTTTTGTGTACTGGCAATCCGGACCAGGAGCCGGCGATCCCGGACGCGGTTCGGGCGAGGCTCGGTGGGGCGCAGTGGGACCTAGCCGTGACGCAGCTGCCGATGAGCGGGGGGCGAGAGAGTCGCCCGAGCGGGCGGCCCTCGGGTCAGAATGCGCCGAGGACGCGCTTGAGCGCCGTCTCCTCAAAGACGAAGGCGAAGCGTGAGCGGTCCGTGAACGCGACGACGTCCCCCTCCGCGCGCAAATCCTGGCTCGGCACCTTGTAGAAACGGAGGCGCTGGGGTGCGCGATCCACAGTTGTCTCGACGAGGATCGAGAGCAACGGTGGGGTGGACGGGGGAGCCGTCAGGTCCGGCAGCGCCCAGAGGGGGTTCAGGTTCTCGAGCAGCGCTCTTAGGTCATCCGAGCGAAGCAGCAGGGGACGTTCGGAGACCGCGAGCAGTTCTCCAGCGATCCTCTTGAGCTCGACTTGGCGAGGGCTCGGCTGCGTCGCTTCGAGGACGACGCGGGTTGCTTGTTCGAGGTCGAGGCTCGCGGGGGTCCGATCTTCGAGGGAGCGGGTGAGTCTTTCGAGGAGGCCGGGATCGATCAGGAAGGGGAAGGGGACGCCGTCGAGTGTCGCGCGCACGCCGCCGGTTTCGCGTCCGAATACGCGCAAAGAGCGCGGCTGCGGCTCGGAGGCGAGGCGGACCTCGATCGTGAGTGACGCCACGGCCGGGGCCTTTTCCGGGGGCAAGAAGGCGGCGGCCTCGAGGTGGGTCAGGACATCGAGACAATCTTCGACGAGGCGAGCGTCGGCGAGGCGGCCGTCGGGAGCGGCGCGGAAGCCCTCCGGAGAGCGGACGAACTTCCTCGTCTCCTTCTGTGTGCGAAATGAGAGCTCCTCGATCGCCTCGGCGGTGCCGAGATCGAGCTTCTTGTCCTCGAGCCAGAGACCGGCTTCGACGATGGGGGAGGCGTCTTTGGGGCTGAGCGACAAGGTGACTCCGTCAGCCCGCGTTGCGAGCAGGCGATCGCCCTCGCTGTTGAGCATGACCTTCTCATCGATCACGAGATCTGAAGGGCCGTGCCCGACGACGCGGAGGGTCTTGGTGCCTGCACCTCCCTTATCGGGCCCTTTCTCCGTGGACACAGGGATCCCCCGCGCGCTCGTCAGGGCTAAGAGCAGCCGGCGTCCAGTTTCCGCGTCTAGGCTGCGCCGACCGCGCGCGTCGCTCACCTCGAAGGCGGAGTCTTTTCGGATCAGATCGATGGTCTCCGCCTCCGTCTCGATCACGACGTGGTCGATCTCGTCGGCGCGTAAAGGCAATAGGCTCCTATCTTCGAGCGCGGTGGGCTCGACGGAGAGCGCCGCGAGGATTGAGCCCGAAGCGCAGCCAGCGCGCTCGTCCCCCGACAGCTCGAGGGCCAAGACGCGCGTATCCTCTTCGTTCGCCGCGTCACACCGTCCGCCGAAGCGGACCTCACTCACGCCGCCGCTCTTGCCCCGTTGTTCGACGGTGAACAGGACATCGGCGAGCGCTTGTCGCGCCTCAACCTCCTTGCGATCGACGATGGTGACGAGCTCACTTTGCGCGAGCTGGAAGAAGATCGCGTCGACGAGGTCCCGATCGGCGCGCTGTCCTTTTTCGGCGAAGGAGAAGCCGAAGGCGGACGGCCGGAGCCGGACCGCCCCTGGGGGCTGGCTCCGGCTGAGGGCGAGCTCGGCGGTCTCACTCTTCGGAATCGGAAAGAGCGCGCGTACGGTGAGTTCTTTCGGGCCATGGCTGAGGAGCTCGCTGAGAGAGCTGTCGAGCGCGACGTAGGACGGCTCGCCTCCTTCGGTGCTGACTTTTCCGACGAGATACCCCTGACCTTGGCTGAGCAGGAGGCGCGTTGTGCGGCCTCTGGCGACAATCGTGACTTCGAAGTCCGGCTGGGCGAGGCGCCCGAGGAGCGCGTCATCCGGCGCGTCGTACCTGCGCTGCACCTTCTGACGATCGAGGGCTCGGAGCAGCGCGCTTGATATGCCTGGATCTGCTCCGCGTCCGTGCTCGTCCCCGAGCAAGAACAGGTCCGTCTCTTCATCTTTGCGGACGAGGACCAAGGGAGGCGCGTCTCGGCCGGGGCGCGAGATAGTGAGCTTTTGGACAGAGAAGGAATCAAACTCCGGGAGCAGGTGATCTTTGCGGCTCTCGAGCTCGCTTGTGGTCGGGCGCGAGCGAGTCTCCACGATCGCCCAGAAGAGCAGGGTGGTTGACGTGAACAGGACGAGCGCGGTCACGCGTGCGGTGGCGAGCTTCATGAGCGCGTCTCCTGGGCCTTACGAGCTCCGGACCTCCGGAGGAAAATCACGAGCGCGCCGAGGGCGGCCGCTCCGCCGGGAATGAAGAACAGGACGTAGCGCCCGACGGCGCTCAGGGACTCTTCGGTGAAATAGGGCTCTCGTGTCCTCGTGGCCCGCGGCGGCAGAATCACCTTGGGGGTACGGTCGATGAGCCAGTCGAGCGAGTTCTCGAGCAAGATCCTGTTCGCGACGAGACTCAAGTCTGAGACCGAGTCGAGCAAGGTGCCGTAGGCAAAGAGCGCGAGCCTGGCCTTCGGGTGAGTCGGCTCGATGAGCTCGGCGGCGGCGGCGACGACGTAACTTTGGGTCGCCTGCGCAGAGTCGAAGTCCCCGAACCCCGAAAGCAGGCGAGCTTTGTCGCTCGTCTTGAGCAGAGGAGCGGCCCGACTCCGATCGATGATGGTGATGGCGCCGGAGGTCACGACCAAGGGGCGCGCGTCGTGGCGCTCATCCCCGCGGGAGAGACCATCGGTGATGCGATGTAGCTCGGGGTTCGCGAAGAACAGCTCACCCATACCTTCGGGCAGTCTGTGACTTGGGTCCTCTTCGACCAAGAAGCCGCGCTCCAGCTTGAGCCCGAAGCGCCCGAGCAGATGATCGAGGCCCGCCGGAGCCAGCGTGCCGCTCGGGCTGACGATGGGAGGCAAGAGAACGAGGAAGGCGGCGCCCCTTTCGAGGGCGGACTCGAGGGCGCGTTCGTGCTCCCGGGGATAAGGGCGCTCCGGCGCGGCGACCACGATGATGGAGCAATCATGGAGACGCGCGGCGGGACGAGGAACATCCAGGGGAACCCGCTCCGGGGCGTAGCCGAGATGGGTCAGGTGGTCCGCGAGCGGCGAAAGTCCTCCTTTGCCCACGTCGTCGATGCTCGGTTCCCCGTGTCCCGTAGGAAAACAGACGCGCACCTTCAAGTCCGCGAGAACATCGGCGATTGCGTTCGAGATCGCCTGTTCCATCGAGACGCGCACCTGGGATTGTTCGACGCGGACGAGCTTGTCCCGGGTGACGAAGACACGCTCGCTGTCCCGGCGCGCGATGAGCGCGAGATCCAGAGCTGCGGAGTTGCCCGCAGCGGCTTTGAGAGCGAGGGGCTCGCGCTCCGGATCGATCCGAGTCAGCCGGACGAGAGGGCTCGTGGCACGGTAAGAGTCGATCAGGTGTTTGAGCGGCTCGAATAAAGGATCGGCGGGCGAGAGCGTGACGATGAGCTCGACTTCGCTCTTCTGGCCCCGGAGGAGCGCGAGCGTCGCATCCGAGAGCGAGTAGTCTCCGTGAGCGCTCAGATCGAAGCGCTTGTAGCGGACGGCCCCGAGCCAGTTCAGCTCGCCGAGCACGATCCCTGCGAGGAGCACGCTCACGGCGAGCAGCCGGATCGGGCTCTCTGTCACGCTGAGCAATCGCGTCCAGACGGGGCCTCTCATGCGTCGCTCCTTTGCCCTTCGATCCAGGCGACACAGACGAAGAGAGCCCACGCGGTCAGGCTCGTGTGGAGCACGATGCGTCGTGTGTCGACGATGCCTCGCGACATCTCGTCGAGGAGATTCGTCATCGAGACGTAGGCTCCGAGCTCTTGGCCGAAGCCTGAGTCGAAGATGTACTCTCCGAGCCCGAGCACGAACAGGCCAAACTCAAGGCTCGAGGCGAGCATCAGCGCCACGATTTGGCTCGGCGCGAGCGCGCTCATCAGGACGCCGAGAGCGAGGGAGCTCGAGCCCAGCAAGAAGATGCCGAGATAGCCGGTCGCGAGCGCCGCCCAATCGATGTCGGTGTCTCGCAGGACCCAGGCGTAAAGCAGGGTCGGCAGCCAAAACGCGCAATAAGTCAGAAGGAGCGCGACGTATTTGCCGAGGACCAAGGCCGCCGCCGAGACCGGCGAGGCCAAGAGAATATCGAGCGTCTTCTGGCGCTTCTCCTCAGCGAAAGTGCGCATCGAGAGGGCCGGACAGATCAGCAGAAGCGTGATCGCGAGCAGGAGCGAGTTCTGCCCGAGGAACGCCGACATCGGGCTCGAGTCGGGGTCGATACTCGGCATCGCCGAGAAATGCAGGAGGATGGTGTTGAAGATCGAGCCCTCGAGAAACAAGAAGATCGTGAGCAAAACCCAGGCGAGCGGGGTCACCCAGAGTGAGAGCAGCTCGCGCTTGAGGATGGCGAAGAAGCCACTCATGGCTTGTCTCCTTCGGCGCTCGCCTGGGTCAACTGGGCGAAGACGGCCTCGAGAGGCGCTCGCACCGGACTCAGCTCTATGACCTCCGCACCCTGAGCCAGAAGTCGCCGGAGCACCTCCTGGCGCCGGACCTCGTCCGACTCCGAGAACACCAGAGCTCGGCCTTCGTCGCTCGGCTCGTCGGACACGAAGCGCCCATTTTCGCGGAGCCAGCCGATGAGACTTTCTGGAGGCGCGCCCAGGTAGAGGATCTTGACTCGGGAAGAGGCAGACGACCGAACGAGCTCGCTGATGGTGCCGCTCGCGATCAGCTTTCCTTCGCTCAAGATGAGCGCATGGGAGCAGACAGCTTCGACCTCGGAGAGAACATGGGTCGAGATGATAATGGTTCTTGTTTGAGCGAGCTCGGCGACCAGGGCGCGCACCTCGAGCACCTGATTCGGGTCGAGACCCGCGGTGGGCTCGTCGAGCAAGAGGACCGGTGGATCGCCGACGATGGCCGCCGCCAGCATGACGCGCTGCAGGTAGCCTTTCGAGAGGACGCCGAGCGGGGATGATAAGACGTCTGCGACGTGGGTCAGCTCGGCTGCGCGGCGCGCGGCGGCGTCTCTACCCCGACTCCCAGGACATCGCCCGGAGAGCTCCGCTCGAAATCGCAGGTACTCGAGGGTGGTCATTTCCCCGTACACCGCGCCCGTCTCCGGCATGTAGCCGAGCGCTCGGCGAGCCTTTGACGCCTCCTCACGGAGGTCATGGCCGGCGATGCGAATGGTCCCGCGGGTGGGCGCGAGCGCACCCGCGAGCATTCGGAAGATCGTCGTTTTGCCGGCGCCGTTCGGACCGAGCAGCCCGGCGCACTGCCCCTTTTGGATCTGGAACGAGACGCCTTTGATGACCTCGCGCCCGCCAAAGCTCCGAGCGAGCCCTTCGATCGAGAGCAACGTCTCGGTCACAGGGCTCAATCCTCGAGCGCGGCTCCGTGGCAATCGCGGAACTTCTTGCCGGAGCCACAGGGGCAAAGATCGCTCCGTTCGACAGGCGGCTTGGAGGTCGGCTCGACCCGCGCCTTCATGACGCTCTTGCGGGCTGCGTCGAGATCGGCGCCGGGCTCGGCCGACTCCGGATCTCCTTCGTGCATGGCAACGGCCTGCTCGAGCTCGCGCTGCTGCTTCTCTTCGAACTCGCGCTCCATCGCGGCGATCTCTTGTTGTCCTTCGATCTGGACCTCAAAGAGCCTCGTCAGCACCTTGCTCGAGACGCTCGCCATCATGTTCAAGAAGAGGTTATAGCCTTCCTTCTTGTATTCGTTCTTCGGGTCGCGCTGGCCGTAGCCGCGGAGGCCGATGCCGTCCCGGAGGTGCTCCATGTTCTGGAGATGGTCGACCCAGGCTTGATCGAGGCCCTGGGTGTAGAGATAGCGGAAGACTCGGAGGAGCAGGTCGATGCCCATCGAGCGCTCGCGGGCGGCGTAAATCTCTTCGGCTGCCCTGTAGACCTCGCGCACGATGGCGTCGGCGGAGCCGAACTGCTCCAAGCGCACGTCGAGCTTGCGCCCGAAGATGTCGGCGAAGGCGTCGGCGATCGCCTTGAAGTCCCAGTCCTCCGGCATCTTCTGGGGAGGGCAATTCTCTTCGACGATGGCGGCGACGACTCGATCGATGAGATCGAGCAGACGCTCCTTTTGCTCCGAGAGGCCCTGCACGGCGAGGTCGGAGAGCTCGTCGTAGACGCTCACGGGCGTGCGCTTCTTGCGCGTCTCGAGGTCGAGCTTGATGCCCCAGAGGTTGTAGGCCTCGTGCTGGAGAGCCTCGATGTCCTGGATATTGCCGCCGGCTTCGAGCTCTTCTCGGGTCGGGGTGCGGCTCTTGCCGTTTTGATCTTTGAGAGGAGGCGGATTCTCGCAGAACATCGCCACGAGCTGCGCCACGAGCGGCGTGATGCGCTTCTCGATGTCGGGGTCCTTGGGGATGACGCGGGTTTTCCCGGTCGGTTTGCCGAGATCGTCGAGCTCCTCAGGAGCATAACGACCGAGGCCCAGCTGCTGCCTGAGGCCGTACAGCGTACGCCTTTGGGCGTTCATCACGTCGTCGTACTCGAGGGTGTTCTTTCGAGCGTCGAAGTTCCGCTCCTCGACCTTCCGCTGGGCGTTCTGGATGCTCTTCGAGACCATCGGATGTTCGATGGGCTCGTCGTCGGGCATGCCCATGCGATCCATGATGTTCTTGACGCGATCGCCGCCGAAGATGCGCATGAGGTCATCCTCGAGGGACAGGTAGAAGCGGCTCGAGCCCGGATCGCCCTGGCGTCCGGCGCGACCACGGAGCTGGTTGTCGATGCGTCGCGACTCATGACGCTCGGTGCCGAGGATGTGGAGACCGCCGAGCTCTTTGACCTCCTGCTGCTCCGCTTTGCATTTCTCAGCCCAGACGGCGACCGTCGCTTCGAACGCCTCGCGCTCTTCGTCAGGGTTGCGCCCGCTCTTGATGAACTCATCCCGCGCGAGCATCTCCGCGTTGCCGCCGAGCATGATGTCGGTGCCGCGGCCCGCCATGTTCGTCGAGACCGTGATCGCGCCTTTTCGTCCCGCCTGAGCGACGACGTAGGCTTCGTTCTCGTGGTGTTTGGCGTTCAGAACCTGGTGCGCGATGCCCTTCTTGGTCAGGATCCGGCTCAGGGCAGCGCTCTTTTCGACGCTGGTCGTTCCGACCAGGACCGGGCGCCCCTGCGCGTTCATTTCAAGGATTTCGCGGACCACCGCGGCGAACTTCTCGCGCTCGGTCTTGTAGACGACGTCGTGGTAATCGATGCGCTGGATCGGGCGGTTCGTCGGGATCGTCACCACGTCGAGCTTGTAGGTGCTCATGAACTCGGTGGCCTCGGTCTGGGCCGTACCTGTCATGCCGGAGAGCTTCTTGTAGAGACGGAACAGGTTCTGGAAGGTGATGGTCGCCATGGTGCGACTCTCCTCCTGGATCCGTACGTTCTCTTTGGCTTCGACGGCCTGATGGAGACCGTCGCTCCAGCGACGCCCCGCCAGAACACGGCCGGTGTACTCATCGATGATGAGGACCTTGCCATCCGGCGTGACCATGTACTGCTGGTCCCGCTTGTAGAGGGCGTGAGCCTTGAGGAGCTGGTTCAGGATGTGCAGGCTCTGGATGTTGATCGGGTCGTAGAGGTTCCTGATCCCCGTGAGCTTCTGGACGAGCTCGATGCCCTCGTCGGTGAAGGTGACCGAGAAGGCCTTCTCGTCGACGGAGTAGTGCTCGTCCTTGGTCAGGCGCGTGATGACCTCGTTCAAGGTCCGATACTTGTCGCTGGCCGCGTCGGCCGGGCCGCTGATGATGAGCGGGGTGCGGGCTTCGTCGATCAAGATCGAGTCGACCTCGTCGACGATGGCGAAATGGAGAGCGCGCTGGACGTGTTCGAGCGCGCTATCCTTCATATTGTCGCGGAGGTAGTCGAAGCCGAACTCGTTATTCTGGCCGTAGGTGATGTCGGCCTTGTAGGCTTTGATCTTCTCGCTCGTGCTTTGCTGGCTGACGATGACGCCGTAGGTGAGGCCAAGCCAGTTGTAGAGCCGGCCCATCCACTCGGCGTCGCGGCGCGCGAGGTAGTCGTTGACGGTGACAACGTGCACCCCGCGGCCCTCGAGCGCGTTCAAATACACGGCCAAGGTCGCGACCAGGGTCTTTCCTTCACCGGTGCGCATTTCAGCGATCTTGCCGTCGTGGAGCACCATGCCGCCCAGCAGCTGCACGTCGTAGTGCCGCATGCCGAGGACGCGCCTGGAAGCTTCTCGGCAGGTCGCGAAGGCCTCAGGCAAGATGGAGTCGAGGCTCTCGCCATTATCGAGCCGCTCTTTGAAGTGCGCGGTCTGGGCTTGGAGCTCGGCGTCGCTGAGCGCTTTGATCTTTGCTTCGAGAGAATTGATCCGATCGACGATCGGGAGCATCCGCTTCACCGCCCGCTCGTTCGAGGTCCCGAACAGATTCTTTACGACCCAGGTCAACATTGCGCGCGAGAACCTAGTGTCGGGTCAGAGGGCGGTCTAGGCTCGGACCTCCCGAAACTTTCCTTTTTCGACATTTGGGCCTCTCTGGGGAGCTCTGGTAGGCGCCCGCACGCGCTTGGGGAGCGTCTTCGGGTGGTGTGGAGGGGCCGAGAAGGCTCCTTTGCGGGCGCCGCCGGGACGGTGGCTCATCCCTCACGAGGCGGCGTCGAGGAGTAGGCGGTTGCCGCCTGCCACGCCTGTGAGGCTCATCCCTCACGAGGCGGCGTCGAGAAGCGTCGCTCCTTGTCCCGCCGGGCTAGCCGCGCCCTCTGGCGCTCTGCGCCCGCTTCGAAGCGCTCCCGGTCCGCGTCGGTCTCTAGCGCGAGGGTCGGGACCGCGCGCGGCCTCGCGTCGGCGCCGAGCGCAACAAACACCAGGTAGGCGGAGTTCGTGTGGGTGGTCTCGCCGGTCACCGGGTCTTCGGCCGTCACATGGACCTCTACCTCCATCGAGCTCCGGTGAGTGAAGGTGACCATGGCGTTACAGATCAGGAGGTCTCCAACCTGAACCGGTTGCTTGAAACTCATCGAGTCCATCGCGACCGTGACCGCGGGACTGCCCGCGTGGCGCATGGCGGCGATGGCTGCGGCTTCGTCGACGAGCTTCATGATGACGCCGCCGTGGACGTTGCCGAGATGATTGGCGTGCTCGGGCATCATGAGCGTGCTCAAGGTGATCAGGCTCTTCGACGGCGGCTTGGGGGGCTGCTGCACTTCGGGGGGCGCTTTGAGCGCGGGAAAGCGCGATGCGTCGATCTTCATGATGACACTCCAACATACCCCAAAATGAGGGAGCGGGGGCGCGAGGTCCTCGGGTGCGCGGAAATGGGCTGAGGGAGCCCGGAAGGGCTCGGGCGCCCCCGCGAGCGGAGCGCCCGAAGGAGGCTTAGCCCTCCTGATTTTTGATGCGCTTGCCCCGGATGTAACGCTCCGGGATGAGGAGGAGGAGCGCCGGGAACCAAGCCACCGTCGCGATGACCATGCCAGCCATGCCGAGGGTCGCCACGATGCCGAGGCTCTTGAGCCCGTAGAACTGGGCGAGGAGCATCGGAGCGTAGCCGGACAGGTTCACCAGCGAGGCCATCAAGATCGCGATGCCGGTCGTGCCCAGGATCTGGGGCATCTTCTGGACGCCGTCCTTCTGGTAGCGGTGATAGAGGTGGACCGCGTTGTCGATGGCGACCGTGAAGATGCTCGGGATCACGCACATGTTGATGAAGTTGAGCTTGACCTTGAGCAGGTAAAGCCCGGCCACCATGCTGAGCATTCCGAGCGCGAGCGGCGCGAAGAGCGTGAGGGTTTCACGCACGTCGCGCAGCAAGATGAAGAGCACGAGGAGGGCGACGAGTGTCGCTGACCAACCGATGAAGGGCGCGTCCGCGAAGACCTGACGGAAAATGTGGACGGCGATCCGGTTCTCGCTCATGACCTTCGGCTCGAAGCCCATGGCCTTCGCCTGATCGACGGCGAGCTCGATCTTGGCGACGAAATCGTCGAGCTCATTGGCGTCGTCAACGGAGCGAGAAGGAGTGAAGAGGACGAACGTTCCGTCGTTGTCGAGGGGCGCGAACTTCCGCCGCACCGTCTCCGGCAGGTCGGAGACCTGGAGCGGCTTCGCTTGAGCCGCTCGTTCGAACTCGGAGAGGCGCGCCTCGTACTTCTGCCAGAGGTCGTCGGGGAGCTTGCGCAGGGATTTGACGATGCTCGCGAGAGCGGGGCCTCGCTCGTCCCAGTCGTTGTGAACGGCGCGGGCGAGGGAAACGGTCGACTCGATGATCGAACCATTCGGGTTCGGATCGTTCTTCTTTAGGTCCTCGAAGATCGCCTCCAGTTTGCGCGCGTCGTCGAGGGTCGGGACCCAGATGAAGGCGGGGGTGAGTGTGGTACCGAGGCTGCTCGAGGCGCGGGAGCCGACGGGGTCGGGGACGGTGGTACCGTTTAGGGCATTGAAGCTGCGCTCGAGGCCGACGCGCGGGATCGCGTAGATGCCGAGGGCCGCGATGAGGGGGAAGATGATGAGCACGCCCCAGAGCAGCGGCCGCGGGGGCATGAACTTGGTCTCCTGAGCTCGGTCGGCCCGGATCACCCAGCCGGGCAGGTAACGCTCGGTGATGACGATCAGAGCGGGCAGGAGCGTGTACGTGAACAGCCACGAGAGCAAAATACCGGTCGCGGCGATGAAGCCGAACTGCCTGTAGGCGGAGAAGCTCGCGAAGATGAGCACGAAGAACGCGGCACCATTGGTCACCGCGCCCGAGAACGCCCCGGCCATGGTCTCGGGGACCGCTTCGAGCAGCGCCTCTTCGAGCGGCAACTGCACCCGCGCTTCGTTGGTGCGCAGGATGAGGTGAATACCAAACTCCACACCGAGGCCGAGCAAGATGGCGACCAGCATGCTCGAGATGATGTTGAGGTGACCGATGGTGACGGCCGCGACTCCGAGCGCGCAGGCGATGGCTCCGGCGATCGGGAGCAAGATGAAGAGGGACGCGAGCGGGCGCCTCGTCGAGGCGACGAGCAGGAAGGTCGCCGCTAGGAAGGCGACGAGCGAAATCAGCCCGAGGTCCTTCTGCATGCCGTCGTTGAAGGTCTTCATGAAGACGGCTGGTCCGCCAAACTCCGCGCGGAACGGCTTCCCGGAGGCTTGAATTTCGCGGTTACAGACGCTCTCGGCGCTCTCGAGGAGCTGCGTGACCTCCTCGACGCCAACCGAAGCCAAGGCCGGTTTGGCCATCAAATATAGCTCGGTCTTCTCCTTGTTTTCGAGGATCTCGGGCGGGAGCGCGCGGTCAAACTCGGCGAAGGTCTTCTCGATGTCTTCTTCGGTGACCTTCTTCGGCGGCTCATCCTCATCGAGCCCGAGGTCCATGCTGTCTTCGATGCCCTGTTTGATCTTCGCTTCGAGGTCCGCCTGGATCCTCTTCACCTCATCGAGGGGTAACAGCGCGCCCGCGTTCTCCTTGAAGAAGGGGACGTCGTTCGTGTACTCGGCGTAACGAACCTCCGGCAGCTCTTCGATCGCTTTCTGGAGCGTGGGCGCGAACTCGAGACGTTCCTCCCGCGAGCCTCCTGACAGCGCGATGACCAGGTAGCCCTCGGTCCCGGCCTTCTTCATGACCCACTTGAAGTCTTTGACCAGCTGGGCGTCCGGCGGCAGGAGCTCCATGTAGTTGAGTCGGAGCTCGAGCTTCGTGCTGAACAGGGCCCCGATCGTCATGATGACGGCGAGCAGCCCCGTGACGATCCAGGGGCGTTTTACGGAAAAGCTGGTCAGGAGGCGCGCGACGCTCTCGAACATGGGCGGCGGAGACTTCCAAACGCCCCCCTCTGGGGCAAGCAGAAAGGGCAGGCGGACGCCGATTTCGGGTCAAATCAGTGGTTTCTGTGGTAGTCGCTCCGCCGACGGGCATGGATGTCGTCTATTTCATCGTCCTGATCGGTTCGCTCATCTTCGTCCATGAGCTCGGCCACTTCCTCGTGGCCAAGGCATTTGGCGTGAAGGTGATCACCTTCAGCCTGGGTTTTGGACCCAAGGTGCTGCGGATCAACGGGCGTGAAACAGAGTATTGCGTCTCGCTGTTCCCCCTCGGGGGCTACGTGAAGATGCTCGAGGCGTCCCGCAGCGACGTCGTCCTCCCCGAAGACAGGAAGCGGACCTTCGAGAGCCTCTCGCTCATCAAGCGGATCTTGGTCGTGCTCTCGGGCCCGGCGATGAACCTGGTGTTTCCGGTCATCTTATATTTCTCCGTGTTCGTCGCGGACGGGCCCTTTGCGCCCCCGACCGTGGGCATGGTGCTCCCTGGTCGTCCGGCGGACGGCGTCTTGGCCCCCGGCGATCGCATCATGAGCATCAACGGGGAGGAGGTCGGAACCTTCGACGAAGTGAAGCGCATCGTCGAACGAAACCCGCGTCGCTCCCTCCGATTCAAGGTTTTTCGCGCCAATCGCTACGAAGAGGTCGACATCATCGTCCAGGAGCAGAGGCGCTCTCTCGACCTCGACCTGACCGAACGCTTCGGCTCCATCGGCATTCAGCCGAACATGCCCGCGCCGGTCATCGGAGTGATTTCGCCGGAGACTCCAGCCTACCGGGCGGGCCTCCGGACCTTCGACATGGTCACCTTCATCGCCGGCCGCCCGATCCGGCGCTTCCGCGACATCGAGCTCGAGCTCGAGAGTAACCGCGGCGAGACCGTGCCGATCACCTATCTGCGCCCGGTTCGAGTGCCCGGTGCACTCGGCGGCGCCTTCGACATGGCAGTGTTCGAGGCGGGCGCCATCGCCTTCACTCCGCTCTCCCACGGAACTTTTGCTGAGCGTACCGGCATCGAGAGCGTCGATCTCTACGCGGCGGTCGTGCCGCCGGGGAGCTATCTGTATCGGGCGGGCCTCCGCGAAGGGGATCGGCTCGTGAGCCTCGATGGAGAGAAACTCCCCGCCTGGTCGACCTTCGTGGATATGCTGGCGGAGGCCCCGGACTCACCCCACACGCTCGTGTTCAACGGAGCTCGGGACGGTCTCCAGCACACCGGGACATTTCAGGTCCGTCGCGAAGACTTCGCCCTGCCCACCGGTGAGCGCTTCTCGACCTATCTGCTCCCCTGCGGAAGTTGGGCCAATCGGATGGAGTCCGGAACCGCCGGCTGTGCCCCAGGTTCGGTGCAGCAGTGGCTGCCCCTCGCCCTCGAAGAGCGCGTGAATCACCCGGAGCCGATTCGCTACGCGCTCACCAAGGCTGTCGAGGAGACCGTCGCCGTGACGCGCTTCGTCGGGGTCGCCTTTGTTCGGCTCATCCAAGGACGGCTCAGTTTCGAAGAGATGAGCGGGCCGATCGCGATCTATGAGCTCGCCGGTCGAGAGCGCCGAAAGGGCACCGACTATTTCATCTGGGCGATCGCCCTCCTCAGCATCAACCTCGGCCTCCTGAATCTCCTGCCGATCCCGGTGCTCGACGGCGGGCACCTGCTCTTCTTCCTCATCGAGGGAGTGCTGCGCCGGCCGCTGCCGATGCGGGTGCGCGAGGTCGCGCACATCTTGGGCATGGCGCTGTTGCTTTGTCTGATGGCCTTCGCGTTCAAAAACGATCTGCAGAGGCGACTCGGGAACCGAGAGAGTCCTGCCGCCGCCGCCCCACCCGGAGGAGCTCACTCCGGATGACAGCGCGGCGACTAGCCAGTCGGGTCACCGAGCGCGTCCAAAAAGAGGGAGCTTTCCTCGCCCAGGCGCTCGATCGAGAGCTCAGCGAGTCTGGCTTCGAGCTCCGCGATCGGGCGCTTTCGACCGAGCTCAGTTACGGCGTGATTCGGACCGAGGCGTATCTCAGAGAAAGGCTCAGACCCTTCATTGGTTCGAAGAAGACTGATGAGCGAGTGATGAGAGAGCTTTGTCTCGCCGTCTATCAGCTCGATTTCCTTCCGCGCATTCCTCAGAGCGCCGCCGTGAACGAGGCGGTGAATGCTGTTCGGCGCGTGCAGGGGCCGCGGGTGGGAGGATTCGTCAACGCTGTGCTGCGGCGGCTCGCGGCCGCGGGGCCCGGGCTCCCGCTTCGGGAGGCGGCGTTCACCTCTTTGCCTGGGTGGCTTCGGACGCGGCTCGAAGAAGCCGTCGGCCCTGACAGCGCGCGGGACCTCGTGGATCCGGGTGCGGGACGCGGGCTCACCGTGCGTGTGGTCCGGGGGGCTGAGCTCTCCGAGCCCTTGCGAGCGGAACTCGAACCCGTGGCCACATGTGAGGGGGCATTCCGTTTCCTGGGGCGCGGAGATCCTCGAGCGCGGGAGGAATATGGAAAGGGGGCGTTTGTCGTGCAGGAGCTCGGCTCTCAGCTCATCGCCCACCTGCTCGAGGCGACCCCGGGCGCTCGCGTGCTCGACGTCTGCGCAGGAAGGGGCAACAAGACCCTCCTGCTCGGGGAGCTGGTCGGACCGAGCGGATCTGTGGTCGCGACTGACCTGCACCGGTCGAAGCTCGCCGTGCTCGAGCGGGAAAGCCGCCGTCTTTCGGGCGCGCGCGCTCCCGTCTCGACCGAGGTCTGGGACGCGACGACGCCCCTTCCCGAGCCCCTCGTGGCCTCCTTCGACTTCGTGCTCGTGGATGCGCCCTGCTCGGGGGTCGGGACCCTCCGTCATCGCCCGGAAATCGCTCGGCGTCTCGGTCCTGAGGATCCCGCCCGGCTCGGCGCGCTCCAGGCCGCGATCCTGAAGGAGGCGGCAGCTGCTCTCAAGCCGGGAGGGCAGCTCTTGTTCTCGACCTGCAGCGTGTTGCCTGAGGAGGGGGAAAAAGTGCTGGAAAGTGTGTCCGAAGGGCTCACTTTGGCGCGAAACCTCGGAGAAATGTGGAAAAGAACCTCAGGAGAGGCGTCTTTTTCCCGCATCCTGCCCGGGACCCATGGGACCGATGGCTACTTCGTAGCCCGCCTCGAGCGCCGCGAAATGTGAGGGGTTCACTGACGGCCGCAGCCGACCTCGGAGCGGGCTCCTTTCCGCGCGATTCCCTTGAAAAGGCGCGCCTCCCCTGCCAAACACCGGAGCCCATGGCCCGGCATCCGATTGAAGAGAAGCTCCGCGGAGTTTTCACCGCGCTCGTGACCCCTTTCAGCGAGGACGGCCGCAAGATCGATCGCGATGCCTTCTCGTCACATGTTGAACGTCAGGTCGAAGCGGCGGTGAGTGGGCTCGTCGTTTGCGGCACGACGGGTGAGACGCCGACCTTGCTCGCGAGCGAGATGCAGGAGCTCGTGAGCGTCGCCAAGAGCGTGGCCGGATCTCGAGTGCCCGTTGTCGCGGGCACCTGCAACAACGACACCTGGGACACGATCGAGCTGTGCAAGGGCGCGGTCCAAGCGGGCGCCGACATGCTCATGATCGTGAGCCCCTACTACAACAAGCCTTCTCAGGAAGGTCTGATCCGTCACATCGAGCTCATCAGCCGCGCCGTCGATGTGCCGATCATGCTCTACAACATTCCCGGCCGGACGAGCGTCATGATGACGGTCGAGACCACCGCGCGCATCTTGGATTCTTGCCCGAACGTCGTGGCCGTGAAGGACGCGACCGGTGGTCTGACTTATTGCCAAGAGCTCCTGGCTCGGATTGGCGATCGCGCAGCGCTGCTCTGCGGCGACGACGGGCTTGTTGTTCCGATGATGAGCGTGGGCGCGCGAGGCGTGGTGAGCGTGACGAGTAACGTCCTGCCCCGCGAGGTGATCCGCGTGGTCGATGCCATGGAAAAGGGCGATCTTCTGATCGCTCGCCGCGAGCATCTCCGCCTGCTCTCGGTCCACGCCGCGATGTTCATTGAGCCGAATCCCCAGCCCGTGAAGGCCGCTTGTGAGGCGCGCGGCTGGATGCGTTCGTCCGTCCGTCCGCCGATGCTCGAGGCCTCTTACGAGACCAAGGCGAAGATCAAGGCAGCCCTCGCGGAGTACCTCGAGCGATGAGCGCCGAACCGATCAAACTCGCGCTGATCGGCGCGAGCGGCCGCATGGGAACGGCGATTGTTCGCCTGGCTACCGAATCGCCTGATTTCAAGATCGTCGGGGCGGTCGTCGCTCCCGACAGTCCTGACGTCGGACGCGACGTCGGGGAGATCGCGGGGGTAGGGACCGTAGGAGTGGAGACGACCGGCGATCTCCATTCCGGCTTGCTCGGCGCCGACGTGGCGATCGACTTCTCGACGGCAGCTCTGGCTGGCGATGTGTTCTTGCATTGTGAGCGCCAAGGTGTTGCGGTCGTCTCGGGGACGACGAACCTCGACGCTCGTTCAGAGGCCGCGCTCACGCGCGCCGCGCAAAAAATCCCGGTCCTTTGGGCGCCGAACATGAGCCGCGGCGTGCAGGTGCTCGTCGAGATCCTCGAGCACGCTCTGCGCCGCCTGGGGCCGGAGTTCGACGTCGAGATCGTCGAGGTGCACCACCGCAAGAAGATCGACGCGCCGAGCGGTACTGCTGTGCGGCTCGCCAAAGCAGCTCAGGTGGTTCGCCCGGAGCTTCGAGAGGTGCGCGGACGTGACGGCCAGATCGGCGCCCGCACCACCGACGAGGTCGGTGTCTTCGGTGTGCGCGGCGGTGACGTCATCGGCGACCACACGATCCACATTCTTGGCGACAGCGAGCGCCTGGAGCTGACGCATCGCGCGAGCAATCGCGATCTCTTCGCGCGCGGCGCGCTCTCCGCGGCACGATTCCTCGCGAACAAGCCCGCGGGCCGCTATTCGATCGCTGACGTGCTCGGCGCATAAGACCGCTTGAGCCGGAGGCCCATGAGCCCCGGCGCAACATCGGCTCTCGATGGCCCGTCTCCGGGGAATCGAGCGCAGATTTCCGAAGCTTGCGCGGTCATTTCCGAGGGGACGGGCGGTCCCGCCTTTCGAGCCCGCTCTGGCCTTGATCCCCTGGAATCGGGCGCCTATGCCCTTTTCCCATGCGGACTTGGTTGATCGGCGCTCTGAGCGCGCCCTGTCTCTTCGGCTGCGGCGGGCCGAAAGAAGCTCCTCGGATCGAGCGTTCGGTCCAGATCGACGCGTCCGCCATTGAGCCCGTCGAGACCGATCTCGGCTACCGGGTGACCCTGAGCGAAGCGCGCGTCATGGTGCGCGACTTCGAGTTTACGGTGTCCGGCGAGCTCCACGAAGCGTCTCTCTGGCGGAGCGTCTCGGAGTTCTTGGTTCCCTCCGCCTGGGCGCACCCGGGCCATTTTGAAAATGGAACGGTGACCGGTGCGCTCAGCGGCCGCTATCTGCTCGACTGGTTGCCGGGCGGCCCCGAAGAGCTCGGCACCGGAACGTTCATCGTCGGAAGTTACGAGGGCGCAAACTTCACCTTTGCGCTCGCGAGCGAAGACGACGGCCTGGAGCCGAGCGATCCTCTCCTCGGCCACACCGCGATTTTCCGCGGGATCGCCGAGAAGGACGGAGGCTCGATCGAGTTCTCTTTCACCTTCGACTCCCCCGAAGATCGGAAGCTCGTCGGCCTCCCCTTTGAATATCACCTCGAGGAAAAGACAAAAGCTGCGATCGGTGTCCGCTTCCTACCGGTGGACCCTTTCGAGAAGGACACCTTCTTTGACGGCGTCGATTTCGCTGCGCTCGACGAGGACGGCGACGGGGCGCTCACGATCGGCCCTGACGAGACCGATACCGCTCTCGTCTCCGCCTACAATCGGCTGCGCCGCACGTTCCAAACCCACGACCACTATCAGGTCGTCCTGATCTCGCAGGGAAAGGCTTCTTCGTGACTCGTTCGTTCTCCGTGCCTCGTCCGCGCTTCATCACTCATTCGCTCTCGGCTCTTCCGCTTTGCCTTCTTTTCGGCGCCGCTGCCTGCACGTCGGGAAATGGTGAAGGGGCGGTGCGGGCCACGATTTATGGCGAAGAGTTCATTGAAGAAGGGATCCCTGAAGATGCTTTTGACGACGGCTGGTCCGTCGAGTTCGATCGATTTTCGGTGCGAGTGAGCAACGTTCACATCGGGGATATTCCGCTGGAGGTCGACGGCACTAAGGATCTGACGAAGGCGAGCGACGGCGAGGGTCAGGAGCTCGGCGTCGCGGAAGCACCTGCGGGCAAGCTGGTCGATTCCGGCTACACCATCGAGCGCATCGTCGTCGCGGGTCGCGCCAAGAAGGGAAAATCCGAAAAGACTTTCCGTTGGACGTTCGACGATCCAACTCGCTACGATGAGTGTGAGCCGGAGACGCGCGTCGAGCCTGGCGAGACGGCGACCTTCCAGATCACAATCCACGCCGACCACCTCTTCTCCGACAGTCTCGTCTCGGAAGAGCCAAAACTTCTGTTCCAGCCTCTCGCGGACGCCGATCTGGATGACGATGGCGAGATCACTCGGGAGGAGCTCGCAGAGGTGGATATCGGAGCCTACGATCCGGGGAGCGAAGGCGGGGTGGATGATCTTTGGACCTGGTTGGTTCGACTCTCGAAGACGGTCGGACACGCGGATGGAGAGGGCCACTGCCACGTTCACGACGAGTCCTAACGAGCCTCGGCGCGGCGCTGCTCGGGCTCTTGGGGAGCGTACGAGCTCCGGCAGCGTTCGGGGAAGAACGAGCGGGAGCTGAGCGTACTAGCTTAGATCGCGAGCGCGCTTCTTCGGCTGACGAGGAAACGTCGAGCCTGCCCGAGCGAACGAGCGCCGAGCTGGGGGACCGGGCGAGGGTCGAGGCCCCGCGGGAAGGTGCGGCGCCTGAGGCTACGGCGAGCGAGAGGGCGAGCGAGCGGGCGAGCGAGCGGGCAAGCGCCACGAAGGAGGCTGAGCTTGGCGTCGTTCGAGGGGATGGCCGAGTGGAGCCGGGACCTCACGAACGGGAGGCCGAAGAAGCGCTGACGGTTACAGTGCAAGGCGCGCCGCTTCCAGCGCGTCCCGCGTCGACGACGGTGGTCACGGCGCGAGAGTTTCGCGCTTTTCCGCGCAGGACCGCTGAAGACGCGCTCAAGCTCGTCCCAGGGCTCACGCTCGTGCAGCATGGGGCCGAAGGCAAAGGCCAACAGTTTTTCCTCCGCGGCTTCGACGCCATGCACGGCTCGGATGTCGAAGTGACCGTCGCGGGAATTCCGATCAACGAATGGTCGAATGTCCACTCACAAGGGTATGTCGATCTTGGCTTCGTAGTGCCCGAGGCGATCCAGTCTGTGAGCGTGACCAAGGGGCCCTTTTCGGTCGACCAGGGCCCGTTCGCGACCGCGGGTTCTGTCGACTACGCGCTCGGTATCTCCGAAGGGCGGCGAGGGCTCTTTGCCGGGTATACGATCGGAACGACGAACCGCCATCGCGGCGTCGTCACCTATTCACCAAGAGCAGGTGACGGTCGCGACCTCATTGCGCTCGAAGCGACCCACGACGACGGCTTCGGCCAGCACCGAAGGGCCGACCGTGCGAGCGTCCTCGTCCAGTCAGCGCTCCTTCGCTCCGAGACGAACGGGACTCTTTCGGTGCTCGGGTCCGGGTACTTCGGCCAGTTTCAGCTCCCAGGGGCGCTCAAGAACCGGGACGTCGAGCTCGGGCGGCTTGGATTTTACGACAGCTACGATCTCGCGGCTCGGGGACAGTCGAGCAGGGTTCTCTTGGGTCTCAGACACTCGCTTCAGCGCCATTTCGTTTCCAGCGAAACCCTCCTTTTTGGTGGCTACCGACGCTCGAGTCTGCTCGAGAACTACACGGGGTTTCTCCTGGATCGCGAAAATGGTGACAGGCGGCGCCAGGAGCAGGAGACTTTCTCCTGGGGGCTTTCGACGAAGGCGGTCGTCCCGCTGACGGAGCTGACCGACTTGGAGGCGGGGCTCGGAGTTCGTGGCGACGCCTTCGGACAGTTCCAAGATCACCCGGGGCGCGAGGAGGAGACGCTCGACAGGGAACGCGACCTACGAGCTCTGCAGGTGAACATTCACATGCTGCTCGGCGTGCGGCTGAAGCTCTCTCCTCGTCTCGATGCGCGCCTTGGTGTGCGCTTCGACGACGCGCTCCTCGAGGCGGAGGAGCGCCGTCGCTCGGAGACCGGCGGCGGCAACTTGGCGGTCGTCTCGCCGCGGGCTGTGGTGAACTACCGGCCTACCAGGGCCGTCACCCTGAGCCTGGCGGGAGGACAAGGTTTCCGGCCTCCGGAAGCGAGAGCGTTCACATCCTATCGCCCGCCCGCGACTGGCCTGTCGTCCGATATCTACACCGGAGGCAGTCCCATGATGACCCAGGGCCACTCGGTCGAGCTTGGGGGCCGCTACCAACCGGTCTCGAACCTTGGCTTCAGCGCGAGCGCCTTCGCCACCTGGCTCGACCGCGAGTCCGTCTACGACCACGTCTCCGGGATGAACCTGGAGCTCAACGGAACACGTCGACTGGGCGGTGAGGTCGCGTTCCATGCGGAGCCGTGGCCGTTTTTGACCCTGCGCGGCGATCTCACGCTCGTCGACGGTCGCTTCAGCGAATCGGGCACCAAGATCCCCTTTGCTCCCCTCGGAGCCGGCGGGTTCCGCGCTATTTTTTCCCATGAAAGCGGGCTTCGTGCTGGCGCTCGGTTCCTCGGTCTTCTGCCTCGTCCTCTGCCCCACGGAGCCGAGGGAGCGCCCCTCGCGCAGTTCGACCTCACGCTCGGTTGGTCGTACCGGAACATGAATTTGGATCTCGAGCTCGAGAATGTCTTCGACCTTGGAGTGAGAGAAGGTGAGTATCACTACGCGAGTCGATTCTATCCGGGCACCGACGACTCCGTGCTCCCTGAGCTCCATTTCGTGGCGGGCCCACCTCGGAACCTCCGAGCGACTTTTTCAGCGTCCTTCTGAGCGGCCAGAGCGGCCGGGCCGCGGAATTTCTGTGAGGCGCCGGTGCGACCTCTGGGGCCACAACCCGGAGCGCTTCGCCCCCAGTGGCCGTTGCGGCGGGCTCAGAAGGACCTTACCCTGGGAATTCGAAGGATAAGATGCGGCTCCTGGGGGAAGCGTTCCCGCTGCTCGTGCAAGTGGGACCGATGCAATTTACGGAGGAATCAGTGCGGGAGATGGCAGCTCTCTATGAGCCCTATTTCGCTCGAGGTGAGCGCTATGCCACCGTCTCACTGCAGCCAAGGAACGCGAAGACTCCAGGAGCGAAGGAGCGGAAGCTGATCGTCGACTGGGTCACGTCGGCGCGTGTCGCCGAGGCGACCAAGAGACTCTGCGTCGCGAGCGCGACGGTGCTTCCGAATCCGATCGCCCGCGGCGTATTCACGGCCATGCTCTGGGTCTGGTCACCGGCGGTTCCCGTTCGACCGGTTGCGACGATCGAAGAAGGACTCGACCACTGCTTTGATGGCATCACTCGCGCCGAACTGAAGCTACCGAAACCTGAAGCGGTGCTCCGCCAAGAGATCTTGCACGCGCTCCGCGGCGTCATCTAAGTCCCCGGCCTGATCGCGCAGATTCACCGGCCGCGGCTTGCGGCGCGGCTTCGAGGCGCCAAGCCGCGACGAGCCAGCGCAGGCGCTTTGCTCGGATCAGCGTCGTCCCGACAAAAGCCCCGGGAGCCGCGGGAGCGGCAGCATGAGGGGCGCCTCACGACATCCCTCAAACTGAATGCAGCAAATTTACTTCGTGATCGGAATGTCGTCGACGGAGCAGCCGAAGGAAAGCGAAACGGAAGCGCCTTTGTCTGCCTTGGCCTGGTCGCAACTCGTCCCGCAGAGCTCGATCTTGTTGTCGTCTGTCAGGCGCCAGCCCTCCGTACAATCCTCGGGATCTTTGTCGTCTCGGATCAGAAGGCTCGCGGTGCCGTCACTCCAGCGCAGGATGACATTCGTTAGGTAAGGATCGATGGTCTGACCGGAAGGAGGACTGGGGAAGTCGTAGGTGCATTCGGTGACCACCTGGCCCGCGATTTTCCCGAGGCCGGCCACGAGAGCTTGTGCGAAGTTCTCCTCCGCCGTCATGTCCATGTGGCAGTAGACCGGACCCGAATCGGAACATCCGTCGGCGGCTGTCCCGCCTTCACTGGCGGCCCGTGAGAGCCAGGGCCGCATGTCTTCGCCGGACGCGCTCTCCTCACTTCCAGGAGAGCCGATGACGAAGGTCTTGATGCCGTTGGCGGCGGCTTCCTTCACGGTTTCGATGATCGGATCCGTGGGGACGCCGTTCACATCGGTGCTTCCACACTCGAGGGGCTGCGTCGGGGCGCCGTCGGTGATGAGGAGCATGAATTTCTGGCCTTCACCGCCGTAAGGCTCGAGGCCTTCGTTGAGGGCGTAGGAGTACGCGTCGTGAGTCGGCGTGTATTGATCGATGGTCGCGTCATCGATGGCATCGTCGAGCGCCGTGCGCTGCGGCGAACCAGAAGGACCGAGCTGCTCGATCGAGACCATCTTGCGCGTGTCGATGCAGCTGAGGTCAGAGCCGGAGCCGCTGCGACGACTCACGTTCGGGTACAAGAGCAGGCCTACGGCGATAGAGTTCGGGAGGCTGTCGATGGCGTTCTTCAGAGCGTCACGAGTCACGTCCCACTTGCTTGTGCCCCGACCGGCTCCGGGCGCCGGATCGAGCATGGAGCGACTCACGTCGACGACCAGCTCAAGGATCGCAGGGATGCTCTCACCTTCGCCCTGCCATCCTGTGCATTCAGCGTTCTCGATGGCTTCGAGATCCTCAGGCGTCAGATCGACCTTGCCGCCGTCCTGTTCCTTGCCGGGTCCACCTTGACCCGGGCGGGAACCGGTTCCGACCAAGTCGTCGCCGCCGTCATTGTCGCCGCCAACGATGAGCCCGTCTTCTTCTTCATCGGACCCGCTACAGGCCACGGGTCCCAGGATCACCGAGCTGACCAACAAACCAACAATCGTTCGCTTCATTCTAGGGATCTCCGCGTGGGGGGGAGGGGGCGTCCCGGGGGACCTGCGAGACGGTCTCCTCCAGAGAATCGGCCGGGGCCCCTCGTTCCCTCGATTCTGACACGTCACTTTCGAGGTGTCATCTCGCTCTCTGCCAATGGTGAACGGTCAGTTTTCGATGAAAGTTCTAGGTGGACGCGATATTTTCTTGAGGATTGGGCTTTGGGGGAGCCACTCACCGCCGCTTTCCGGGGACGGCACGACAGGGGACGCCTTTTCCCCACGTGGGCGGAGTGGAACGCGAGCAAGTGGAAGAGGAGCCTTGTGAGAGAGGGGAGGGATATGCCCCGACCGGCATGATTTCCGCTCGATGAGGCCTGCCATTTCTTGGAGTCAAACCTGAATGGTTTGCGAATTGTGAGAAGCGATCGGGGCCTCCATCATCTCGCTCCTGGCCGGTCTCGTGTCGAGGTCGCCAGATTGGAGAAAAAAGGCCCATGAGAAGCGAACTTTCTGACTATTTGACCTTCGACGACCAAACCCTGAAGAGCCTGTGGGCGAGGAGACGAGTCCCGATCAGCGACGTTTACGAGGCGTATATCGAGGGTCGCATCGATATCCCCGATGAGGCCTGGGCCGAGCTCTTCAAGAAGCGGCATGACCTCGTGAGCTTTCGTCTGACGAGCTCCCATGTCCGCTTTGGGCTGACTCGCTACTTTCCGAACGTTCTGATTCACTCGAAGAGGCAGGACAAAGAGATCGTTTCGGATCACTACGACCGTGGCAACGACTTCTTCGGATGGTTCCTGGGTGAGGCGATGGTCTACACCGCTGGCTACTTCCCGCGCGGTGATGAGTCCCTCGAGGTCGGGCAGGAGCAGAAAATCGATCATGTCGGGCGCAAGCTGCGCCTCAGCCCCGAAGATCGCGTGCTCGACATCGGTTGTGGCTGGGGAACCCTCGTCGCGCGATTTGCCTCTGAATTTGGCGCGAAGGTACAGGGGGTCACCCTCGCCAAAGAGCAGGTCGAGTTCGGAACCGAGCGCATTTCTGCTTATGGCGCCGAGGATCGCGCGCAGGTTCGGGTCTGTGACTATCGGGACGTCGAGGGACGTTTCTCAAAGATCGTTTCCCTCGAGATGGTCGAACACGTCGGCGTGAAGAACCTGCCGACGTATTTCCAGAAGGTCCACTCCCTGCTCGAAGATCAGGGGCTCTTCCTTCTATCTTGGACCGGAATTCGGAACCTCGAGGCGCCCCACAGTCCGCTCACTCCCTTCAAGATGGAGGGAGAAGACCTGAACTGGGCCTTGTTCATGAACCGGCACATCTTCGAGGGAGCGGACGCGAGCATTCGACTCTCGACGATGCTCAAGTTCGCGGAGGACGCCGGTTTTGAGGTCGCGGACGTCGAGAACGTTTCGTCCCACTACGTGATCACGCTCGACCTTTGGTTCGAGAATTGGCGGAGAAATCGGGCGGAGATTGTCGCCGCATATGGCGAGCGCTGGTTCCGGCTGTGGTCGTTTTTCCTCTACTGGTCGGCGCGGATCGGTGAGCAGGGCTCCGCGTTCAACTACCAGGTTTTGCTCCACAAGAGCTCGAACAAGTTCGATCGGAAGAAGCTCCACGCAGGATACCGCTGAGGTGTCCTCTCGCGCCCGGGTTCAGAAGAACCCGGGGCCGCTTCTTTTACGAAGCTTCGCGCACCTGGAGCTGAGCGGAGCGTAAGGGGTTACTTTGCGCTCCCTTGAGAAGGGGGAGCGCCGATCAGGTGAGTGACGACGAGGTCGGTGAGTTCTTCAACCAGGACCTCGTCAGTGATCCCCGCGGGCTCTTCGAGGATCGCCGCCAGCATCGTCGCGCGAACCGAGTGGTAAATGACGAAGGCGGCAGCGTGGCGATTTTTTCGCAGAATCTGGAAGCTCGTCATCTCCAGGAACGCGCGCAAAATTTCCACGATTTTGTGGTCGAAAGCCTGAACTCGATCGGTCGGCGCAACCCTGAGCCCTTCGAGGGCGAGCACGCGATGAAGCCCGGGGGAAGCGCGGTAGAGGTCGAGAAGGCTCGAGATCACCGTATACGCGAGCTCCCGCTCGCTCTCGAACTTTCGCGTCAAGAGCAGGCCCTGGAGCATTTCGGAGGTCCGAGCAAACTCGCGATCCTGGAGCGCGTTCAGGATCGAATCGCGATTTTCGAAGTACTGATAGAGCGAACCGACGCTCACACCGGACACTTCCGCGATCCGACTCGTCGTCGCACCGACCAATCCTTCTTGATCAAGAATGCGAACACACCCGTCCAAAATCGCGTCGACCGTAGCTCGGGAACGGCTCTGAACTGGCGCTTTTCTAGCCGTTTTCTTGCGCGCTTTGGTGTTCACGACAAACCCGAATCCATTGCGAATTGTGGAGGAGGACTACGGACGCGCATAGTGAGCCATGTGGATCGCGCGACCGTCCACGAAGGCTCGTACAACTCCGAGGTCGCAGCAAGGAAAAACAATCATGGTTGCATCGCTCTGGGGAAGCACTCTCGACACCAGGTCAGCGGCGCCGCGGCGCTCGCTCCTGCGCTCGAATCGTGACATCCGCAGTCTCTTCTGGTCCCTTGGATTGTTCCCGATTCCGCTCATCGTCGCATATTTTTCGCCTTGGGCCGCGCTCGCGCTCCTTCCTTGCGCGCTTTATCTCGGCTTCTGCGCGGGGGTCTTGACCCACTATCATAATCACCAGGGTGTGTTCCGCTCGGGAACCCTGAACCAGCTCTATTCGCTCTGGCTCTCAGTTTTCTACGGGTTTCCGGTGTTCGCTTGGATCCCGACGCACAACCAAAATCATCACCGATACACAAATGGTCCTCTTGATGCGACCAGCACCTTCCGCCGCGGCAAGGAGGACTCCCTCTACGAAGCCCTGACCTATCCGACGCGCTCGAGCGCCTGGCAGCTCCCCGCCGTGCGCGCCTACTTGGCTCAGATCCGCCGGACGCGCCCGAGCGAGTACCGCTGGTACATCGCGCAGATCGTGACGCTGATCGTAGCCCATGTGCTCCTTTTTTCGTTCTTCGTCGACCGACACGGAGCTCCTCTCGGAGCGCTCGCCTACGCCGCCTCCCTCGGCATCCCCGCGCTGTTCGCTTCGTGGTCGATGATGTTCATCAACTATCTCCAGCACGTGGGCTGTGACCCAGAGTCCCCGGATCACCACTCGCGGAACTTCGTCGGTCGATTCGAGAACTGGCTCGTCTTCGACGCGGGCCTCCACACGGTCCACCACGAGGAGCCAGGCCTGCACTGGAGCCGCCTCCGGGAGCTCCATGAAGCCCGTGCGGCTTCGATCCATCCGATCCTCTTGCAGAGAAATGTCTTCACGTTCCTCTGGAGTCGCTACTTCCGGGGGAGCTCGGAGCACATCCTCGTCTCTCGCCTGGCTCCTTCGCAGAGCGAAGAAGCGGCCTAGCTTCCCTCGCCCCCAGAAAAGGAGAAGGGCGGCCTCGCTGAGGTCGCCCTTTCTCTTTTCACCGGGAGGGCCGCTTGTCGCGGCACTCTCTCCTTACTTCAAGATGTCGCGCACCTTGCAGGTCGGAGTGCAGGTGAGAGAGCCCGCGGGGCCGTCGTCGCACTCTTCGCCGTCGTCCTTCTGGACGATGCGGTCGCCGCAATAGGGGGCACGGGTACAATCCTTCTTGCAGCCGCCGTAGGCGCCGGTGTTGTTCGAAGTTCCGAGGTCGCATTGCTCCGGACCGTTGCGGACGCCGTCGCCGCAGTAGGGGACGTTCGTCTTGCACTCGTAGCTGCAGCCCTTGCCGTCTGCTGAGTAGGCTACGTTCTTCGGACCGTTGTCACATTCCTCAGAGCCGTTCTTCTTGCCGTCGCCACAATAGGGACCCCACTCACACTTGGTCGTGCAACCGTTGTAAGCGTTGTCATTGTTGTCCGGACCGTTGTCGCAGAGCTCGTAAGCGCTCTGGAGCTTGCCGTCGCCGCAATAGGGAACCGCTTTGCAGTCCTCACCGCAGGCGCCGCTGGTGCCGGGGTAAGCGTAGATGTCTTCGTTGAAGCCGTTGTCGCAGTCTTCGCCGAACATCGACTGGTGGATGCCGTCGCCGCAATGCGGTCCGAGGAGACAATCCTCGGTGCAGCGGTCGTACTCGCCGTTTACGTTGTCCGGACCGTCGTCGCACTCTTCGCCGGAGTTCGACTGGATGACGTCGTCGCCGCAGCGGGGCCCGAACTTGCACTCAGGGGTGCAGCCGCCGTAAGGCGCGGGGTCCTTGTTGAAGCTGCCGTAGTCGCACTCTTCGTTGGAGGTCTTGAGACCGTCACCGCAGTAGGGCTCATACTCGCAGTTCGCGTTACAGCCAGGAGTCCCGTCGCAGAGCTCATTGCCGTTGCGAATCCCGTCGCCGCAATAGGGGGCCGGCTTGCAGTCGTAACCGCAGACGCCGACTCCGTAGGTCCCGAAGTCGCCGTCCGGGGGATCGCACTCCTCTTCCGCGTCTGCCTGGACGATGCCGTCGCCGCAGTAAGGAGCGAACTTGCAATCGGTTCTGCAGTGCCCGTATTCGTTCTTGTTGTTGACCCCGTTGTCACACTCCTCGCCCTCGTGCGATTGGAGGTAACCATCGCCGCAGCGCGCGGGTTCTTGGCAGCCAGGAGCACACTTGCCTGCGCCGGTCCCGTAGGAGTCGATGTTCAGGCCGTTGTCGCAGAACTCGCCGCCGTTCTTGATGCCGTCACCGCAGAACTGGTAGGTGCAGTTGGCGGGGTTGTTCGGGCCGACGTAGAGGCAGGTGTTGTAACCGCTCGAGGGCATGCCGCCGCCGTTCGGGGAGCCGTTTCCGGTATCGCAGACCTCACTGCCGGCGACGATGCCGTCGCCGCAGACCGTGTTGCAGGTTGAGCGGGGGGCGAGGAACCCGCTCAGGGTGAGCTGGTAATTCGACTCGACCGGCGAACGCTCCGCCTGGAAGACGACGATCTCATAGACCTGCCCTTTGGTGATGCCGAAGCGATCGTCAGTGGGATCGGTGGCCTCTGTTTCGCTGCGGGTACAATTTGGAATTATACCGGCGTCGCTGCATTCGTTGGCTCCGGTTGTCACGGTGTCAACGCCGTTCTCGCTGCAGGAGCTGTCCTCGTCGCCGAGGACGACTCGTCCGCGCTGGGTGCAGTGAATGCCGCCGATGTCGACGGCGAGGCGGCCGTTGATGAAGACGAAGACATCGTCATCGCCAACGAAGTTCAGTTCTTCTCCGCCCTGATACTGGAAGTAGTAGCGGAGCTCGCTCGTGAAGTGCCAATTCTTGCGGGCCCCCGTTCCGTTCGCTTGTGCGTAGTTGTAGCCGAAACCACGATTCGTCTTCACTGGGTCCATCTCGGAACCGAGGGGGTAGAAGGTGTTGTTTCCGGTCGCGAGCTGGCTCGAGAAGCGGTAGGCGCTCGCGGCCGCAGGATTGCCGACGTTTGTGATCTTCGACAGAGTGAGCGTGTCGACAGTGCTCGACGGAGTCGGCGCGGTGGCGCAGACGCCGCTGGGGTCAGTGCAGTTCCCTGGGTTAGGCGCGATGACAATCGGATTCGTGCCCGCGGGGTCCATCACTTGGTTGGCTCCAGTAGGGTTCGTATCACGGTACCAGAGGCGGAAGGCGTCCCAATGATATTCGCGCGAGAGGCTGTCTCCGGAAGGATCGATGGTTACATGGGTGCCGGAGCCCGGCGCGTCCTCACGCGATGTGACACCGCCGTAGGTCGGCTTGCCAGCCGAGTCGAGGCGTGCGCAGGTGTTCCGGTTCGCATAGGTACATACCGGGCCCGCGATGCCCTGGTCGGTGCCATAGCTCGGATAGCTCCCGTGGTACTTCATGTGGGGGTGTCCGCCGACCTCCCCGCGGTGCTTGAAGTCCCGGTAGGTGATCTTGAAGTTAATCGAGTCAGGATAAGTCACTGCCTCAGTGCATTCCCAACCAGGTTCTTTCTGGCAGGTGCTGGAGCAGCCGTCGCCGTCCGTCGTATTTCCGTCGTCGCATCCCTCGGAGCCGGTTTTGATGCCGTCGCCGCAGGTGACGGCAACAACCGGGTTCGGCCAGCCGCTGATGTCGGGCTCCTTCTGACAAGTCGGTCCACAACCGTCTCCGGCGATCGCGTTTCCGTCGTCGCACCCTTCGCCGGGCTCTACGACGCTGTTGCCGCAGAGGCTCTTGGTGCAGGGCGCGTCGGTACCGTCCGGGCCACAGGAGTAGCCGGGCTGGAGCCGACAGTTTCGGCAGCCGCTGGTATCCGGTGAGTCACACTGTTCGTTGCCCGTACGGATGCCATCGCCACAAATCGCGACACAGTTCGCGTTCGGCGGACAGACGTAGCCGGTCTCCACAGTGCAGCTTGTCGAGCAACCGTCCCCATTGCGCTGGGCGCAGCTGGAGCCGGGGCACTGGTTGTTTGCGGTGCAGGATTGGCCCGCATTGGCTCCGCCGAGGCAGTGTTTCCCGTCGTCGCACTGCTCGTTGGGAGCGCGGATCCCGTCGCCGCAGATCGAGACGACACAGACCGAAGGCTGGCCGGAGCAGAAATAGTTCGAATTGACTTTGCAGTTCGTGCAGCCAACGGTCGACATCGCCCCGGGGTCACACTCTTCGCCCGCCTGAAGGTAACCGTCGCCACAACTTGGCACGCGGACACAAGTTCCGGCTTTCGGACAGACGAAGCCATCCTCCACGAGGCAGTCTTCGTCACAGCCGCCCGTGCCGCCGTCACCGTCGCACTCTTCGCCGTACTCGATGGCGCCGTTTCCACAGACGGGCTCGGGCAGGATCGTGACGAAGCCTTTGCAGGCATTTGCACCGGTCGAGTAACAGTCGCTCTGACCCATGATCGCCGGGTCGCAGATTTCGCCGGGCTCGAGGATTCCGTTGCCACACTCGATGGTGCTGGTGCAGACGCTCGGCCCGCTCGTGTTGTCGCACTCGTAGAAGGGCTCCTTGCGACAGGCGGAGGAGCAGCCGTCACCGCTGTTCTTGTTGGCGTCGTCGCATTCCTCGGTGCCCCGGATCAGTCCATCGCCGCAGATCGGCTTGCATCCGCTGGCGGAGCAGTACCAGCCCGCTTCGACTTCGCAGTTTGAGGAGCAGCCGTCGCCGTTCGTCTTGTTGTTGTCGTCACAAGCTTCGCTCGGGGTGCGGAAGCCGTCGCCACAGACGATCTCGACGCAGTCCTGGCCAGGCGGACAGAAGTAGCCGTCCTCCTGCTGGCAGGTCTCGCTGCAGCCGTCATCGCCCTCGTCGTTCCCGTCGTCGCACTGTTCGCCGCGCTCGCGGATCCCGTTGCCACAGACCGGGAGCAAGACGCAGGGCTCGCCGGGCTTCACACAGCTATAACCTTCTTCGACCTTGTCACACTTGGCCGAACAGCCGTCATTGTCCTTCGTGTTCTTGTCGTCGCAGGCTTCGGTCCCTTCGATGATTCCGTTGCCGCAGGTCACGACGCGGGTGCAGGGCTTTCCCTCGTCGAAGCAGATATAGTCGTCATCGACCTTCTGACAGTCGGAAGAACAGCCGTCGCCGCTGTCTTTATTCCCGTCATCACAAAGTTCTCCCGGCTCGAGCTTCCCGTTCCCACAGACCGCTTCGACGGGAACGCCGTCGGAACCGTCGTCACTTCCGTCGTCGGCAGATCCTCTTCCGCCTGTTCCGGAGGCGAGGTCGTCACCTCCATCTGCGTCGTCGCCCGGGCCGCGGCCCCCGAGGCCACCGGTCCCGGTTTGGTCGTCGGTTCCGACGTTGATGTCGCTGGCGAGCTCACAGCCTGTTACGGCGATGAGCGCAGCCAGCACCAGAAAACGGACTTTGTTAGGAGCGGAAAGTAAGGTGCGCGGGTTCATGGAGACGACAGGAATGCGGAGAGAGATCGGGGGCGGCCCCTCTCGACATTCTGCGTTTATCCGCTCTCGGTGACCAGAAGGAGCTTCACGATTTGTGCTACACTGCGCGCCCTCCCAGAGGTGGGAAGCTGTGCGTATTCCGCTGACCGTGGAGCCCCGCAGACTGCGCCTGCTGGCGAGGGTGCAGAGCTCCCGAGCACTGGCTCCGGCGCCTCATGAAGCCGGTGCGCGCGGCCGAGAGCTCCGCCGTGGCGCGACGCGCTTCACTTCAGGATGGTCTCGCGCCCCTTGCAGGTCGGAGTGCAGGTGAGGGAGCCGGCGGGACCGTCGTCGCACTCCTCGCCAGCGTCCTTCTGGACCTTTCCATCGCCACAGTAGGCTGCGCGGGTGCAGTCTTTCTTGCAGCCGCCATAAGCGCCGGTGTTGTTCGAAGTCCCGAGATCGCATTGCTCCGGGCCGTTCCGGACGCCGTCGCCGCAGTAGGGGACGTTCTTCTTGCACTCGTAGCTGCAGCCGTTGCCGTCGGCTGCATAGGCCACGTTCTTGGATCCGTGGTCGCATTCTTCCGACCCATTCTTCTTCCCGTCGCCACAGTAGGGACCCCACTCACACTTGGTCGTACAGCCGTTGTAAGCGTTGTCACTATTGTCCGGACCGTTGTCGCAGAGCTCGTAAGAGCTCTGGACCTGTCCGTCGCCGCAATAGGGAACCGCTTTGCAGTCCTCACCGCAGGCGCCGCTGGTGCCAGGGTAAGCGTAGATGTCTTCGTTGAAGCCGTTGTCGCAGTCTTCGCCAAACATCGACTGATGGATGCCGTCGCCGCAATGCGGTCCGAGGAGACAATCCTCGGTGCAGCGGTTGTATTCACCGCTGACGTTGTCCGGACCGTCGTCGCACTCTTCGCCGGCGTTCGACTGGATGACGTCGTCACCGCAGCGAGGGCCGAATTCACACGCGGTTGTGCAACCCCCGTAGGGCGCGGGGTCCTTGTTGAAGTTGCCGTAATCGCAGGCTTCGTTGGAGGTCTTGAGACCGTCGCCACAGAACGGATCGAACTCGCAGTTGGCGTTACAGCCAGGAGTCCCGTCGCAGAGCTCATTGCCGTTGCGAATCCCGTCGCCGCAATAGGGGGCCGGCTTGCAGTCGTAACCGCAGACGCCGACTCCGTAGGTCCCGAAGACGCCGTCCGGGGGATCGCACTCCTCTTCCGCGCCCCCGCCCGTCTGAACGATGCCGTCGCCGCAGTAAGGAGCGAATTTGCAAGCTGCGGTGCAGCCGCCGTACTTGCCGTCGTTGCCACCGCCGAGGTCACACTCCTCGCCCTCGTGCGGCTGGAGGATCCCGTCACCGCAGCGCGCGGGCCGGACGCAACCGGGGGCACACTCGCCGAGAGCGCCGGTCTCGTAGGTGTCGATGTTCAGGCCGTTGTCGCAATACTCGCCCCCGTTTTTGATGCCGTCGCCGCAGAATTGCTTGGTGCAGTTGTTCGCGTTGTTCGCGCCGACATAGAGGCAGGTGTCGTAGCCGCTCGAGGGCATACCGCCGCCGTTCGGAGAGCCATTGCCCGTGTCGCACACCTCGCTGCCGGCGCGAATGCCGTCGCCGCAGATCGTATTGCAGGTCGAGCGCGGAGCGAGGAAGCCCTGCAGAGTCAGCCGGAAGTTCGACTGGTCTGTGTGGCGCTCGGCGTGGAAGAGGGCGATCTCGTAGACGCCACCTTTGGTGATGCCGAAGCGACTGTCGGTCAGGCTATTTTTCTCGGAATTGCTCAGGGTGCAGGTGGGGATGGGGTTTTGGGCGTTGTCGGTGAGGGCGCAGGCGTTGGTACCGCTCTTGACGTAGTCTTCGCCGTGGAGGGAACAGCTTGAATCCGTGTCGCCGAGAATGACGCGACCAATCTCCGCGCAATGGAGACCGCCGACGTCCACCGCGAGGCGCCCGTTGATGTAGACCCAGACGTCGTCGTCGCCTCGGAAGATGAGCTGTTCGCCGCCTTGGTACTGGAAGTAGTAACGGAGCTCGGTCGTGAAGTGGAAGTTGTGCCCAGTGGAGCCGTAGTTTCCGTGGCCTTTGCCGTCGAGCGGGAAGAAGCTCGAGCTCGAGAACTCGTAGACGTCCGAGTTGACCCCGCCGACCTGTGTGAGCTCAAGAGTGCCAGGGAGAACGGCCGTGTCGATGTTGAGATTGTTTGTATCCCGGAACCAGGCGGCGAAGCGGTTCTTCGAAGTGGTGGCGTTTCCAGTGATCGAAGAGAAGGAGCCGTCGGCTTTCACGGGTTTGCCGAGATTGTCGAGCTTGCCGCAGGTCGCGGTGTTGGACGAAGTGCAGACGGCTCCCGTGATGCCCTTGTTGTTGTTGTTGACGTTCTCGAAGTGCGGATGCCCACCGTCCTCTCCGGACGCCTTGAAGTCGCGATGGGTCACGGCCATCTTGACGCTTGGGGGGCGCGTGGGCGGTTCTTCACAATGCCAGCCGTCTTCGACGTTACAGAATTCGTCGCAGCCGTCGCCGTTGGTCTTGTTGCCGTCGTCACAGCCTTCGGAGCCGGTCTTGATTCCGTCGCCGCACGTGACCTGGACGACAGGCGGGTAGATCCCCGAGCCGGCAGGGCTCTCCGTGCGGGTAACGAGCGGTTCGAGCTGGCAAGTCGGTCCGCAGCCGTCGCCAGCCGTCTTGTTGCCGTCATCGCAGCCTTCGCCCGGTTCGACCACGTTATTGCCGCACACGCTCTTGGTGCAGGGCGCGTCGGTACCGTCCGGACCACAATGATAACCGGGGCGGAGCCGACAGTTCAGACAACCGTTTGCGTCCGGGGAGTCACACTCCTCGTTCCCGGTGCGGACGCCGTCGCCGCAGTCGGCCAAGCAGCTCGTGCCGGGCGGGGGACAGACGTAGCCCGTTTCCACGATGCAGCTTGCCGAGCAGCCGTCGCCGCTCTGAGGTGCGCAGGTGGAACCGGGGCACTGGTTGTTTGCGGTGCAGGCCTCGCCGGCCTTCGAGCCACCGGCGCAGTGTTTCCCATCGTCGCACTGCTCGTCGGGAGCCCGGATCCCGTCGCCACAAATCGAGACAACACAGACCGACGGCTGGCCGGAGCAGAAGTAGTTCGGGTTGATCTGGCAGTTGGTGCAGCCGACCGTCGACATGGCGCCGGGATCACAGGCCTCACCGGCCTGGAGATAGCCGTCGCCACAACTGGGCAGACGGACACAGTGATCTGCTTTCGGGCAGACGAAGCCGTCCTCCACGACACACAGGTCGTCGTCGCAGCCGCCGCTGCCCCCGTCGCCGTCGCATTCTTCGCCGTATTCGATGATGCCGTTTCCACAGATAGCCGCGGGCAGGGCCGTGACGAAGGCTTTGCAAGCCTTTGCGCCGGTCGAGTAGCAGTCGCTCTGACCGGCGATCCCCGGGTCACAGATTTCTCCCGGCTCGAGCTCGCCGTTTCCGCAGACGATGGTGCTGGTGCAGACGCTGATTCCGCCTGAATTGTCACACTCGTAGAAGGGCTCGATGCGACAAGCGGAGGAGCAGCCGTCGCCGCTCTCCTTGTCCCCGTCGTCACAAGCCTCGGTGCCTCGGATCAGTCCGTCGCCGCAGATCGGCTTGCAGCCGCTCGCGGAGCAGTACCAGCCCGTCTCGACTTGGCAGTTCGAGGAGCAGCCGTCGCCGCTCTGCTGGTTATTGTCGTCGCACTCTTCATTCGGGGTTCGGAAGCCGTCGCCGCAGGCGATCTCGACGCAGGCCTGTCCGGGCGGGCAGAAATAGCCGTCCTCCTGCTGACAGGTCTCGCTGCAGCCGTCATCGCCCTCGTCGTTGCCATCGTCGCATTGTTCTCCGCGCTCGCGGATCCCGTTTCCACAGACCGGGAGCAAGACGCAGGGCTCGCCCGGCTTGACGCAGCTGTAGCCCTCTTCGACCTTGTCACACTTGGCGGAGCAGCCGTCATTGTCCTTGGTATTTTTGTCGTCGCAGGCCTCGGTGCCTTCGATGATCCCGTTGCCGCAGGTGACGACTCGGGTGCAGGGTTTCCCTTCATCGAAACAGATGTAGTTCTCGTCGACCTTGTCGCAGTCGGCCGAACAGCCGTCGCCGCTCGTCCGATTCCCATCGTCGCAGAGCTCTCCCGGCTCGAGCTTTCCGTTCCCGCAAACAGCCTTGACCGGTTCGCCATCGGACGACGAGTCGTCTTCGTCGTCCGAGCCCGCGCGTCCGCCGCTCCCGACCGCGATGCCGTCGTCTTCGTCGTCATCGAAGGGGCCTCTCCCGCCGAGCCCTCCGGTTCCAGCCCTGTCGTCGTTCCCCGGAATTGTGATCTCGCTCGCCAGCTCACAGCCGGTCACTGCGATGAGAGCGGACAGAACAAGGAAGCGGACCTGGTTGACGGTGGAGAGGATCGTGGGCTTGGTCATGTGTCCGCGGATGTCCGGAGGTACGAAGGGGAAGAAATGGCCAAGAGGCCACGTACTTTCCTTCTACGGCTCACTTCATGATGTAGGCGTAGAGTAGAAAGTCAGCTCGCGTCGATTTGAGTGGTCGCCTGTGTGCTGGCTCGGCTTGCACACACCAAGAGCTCACGAGCTCCTACAGCGTGAGATGCGAGTGGGCTGATTGGAAGCGAGATCGCTCCGCATGGCTCGCTCTCAAGTCGGCGCTTGGATCGTTTCCACTGTGCACGCTCGGCGCGTATCAGAGGGCGACGGGCGAGCGGCGGAGGAGAGCGCAGTGAACGTTCACAGGCTCAAAAACTGATAGGATGCGGACGCATGCAGACGGGCGGTGTGCACGCTCACTCGGGTCTCATCCTCGCGCTCAGCCTCCGTCGCGAGACTGCCAGGCGAAGGCGACGACGAACTCCTCGGTCAGGACGATGCGCCCGACGGTCGCGTCTCCGAGAGCTTTCTCGCCGAGCGTGCAGTCGAGGGTGACGATGCCGTCGTCAGCGCCGCTCGGTCCGGAGGGAGCTTCCGTGAGGTGGAAGGAGACCTCGTGAAAGCCGAGGAAGCGGCGATGTGAGGGGTAGACGCACTTGTAGTAGGCCTCTTTGGCGCAGAAGGCCCAGAGCGCCGAGTCTCCGAGCGCGGCGTCTACTGCCTCGAGGAGCCGGCTTTCCTTGGCATCGATGATGCGCTCGATGAGCTCGGGACCGAGGGGCTTTCGAATCTCGACGTCGACCCCAAGAGTTCGAACTTGGTCGGAGACCACGCAGAGGCCGAGCACCGACCGGGTTCCGGTGTGCGCAATCGAGCCAGCCAAAGGACTCGGAAAGAGCGGCACTCCTTCCGGATCGCGGCCTACGACCTCTGTGACTTCGTATGGTTCAAGGGCGCGCGCTGCAGCCTTGCGGCCCGCCCAGTGTTCGCGGGCGCGCTTCTCGCTCCAGGTGGGAGGGAAGTGCGCGACGTCTTCGGGGGGAACGGTGCCGCGCGTTGCGCGCACGGCACCGACCTGGGCCACAAAAGGGAGGCGCTGGACGAGGAGCTGCTCGAGTGCGGAGTCGACTTGCATCGGCGCCGTCGTCCGTCGCGCGCAACCTCGGAGAGCTTACTTCTTCTTGGCGTAGCGCTGCTTGAAGCGCTCAACGCGTCCGGCGGTGTCGACGATACGCTGCTTACCCGTGTAGAACGGGTGCGTGTAGGACGAGATGTCGACGTGGATGACGTTGTGCTCGACCCCATTGATCGTCCGCTTCTCGGCAGACTGCAACGTGGAGCGAGTGATGATCTCGTGGGTGCCGTCGACGAAGACGGCCGGCGTGTAGTTCGGATGGATCTCGGGTTTCACAGCAAAAGTCTCCGAAAGGGCGGATGCCCATAGCGCAGAGCTCCCGGGGTAGCCAGCGCTTTCGGCGTCCCCCGGGGGGCTCTCTGCCCGGTTTTTCGAGTTTTTTCGCCCACAAGGGCAGATTTCAGCGCAAAACGGTCATCCCGACCGCTTCCCAGCGGCCCGGCTTCAGATCGATGGTGCTCGTCTTCTTGAGCCCCTGGGCGGCGATTTCGACCTTATGGCTCCCGGCCGGGAGCCGGACGCGGACGATGCCGATGCGGGCCGGCAGGGTGGACCAGCTCCGGGTGTCCGGGGTGTCCATGGCCGTCAGAGTCGCCTGGGTCGCGAGGTTCGCGATGAGCCCTCCGACCCCGTCGCCGCCGACCTTCTGAGCGACCTCTCCCGCGAGAGCGCGTGAGATCAGGCGCGTGATCGCCGAGGCGATGATGCGTCCCTTCTCGCGGTCGAAGGCGCGCTTCGTCTCCTCATCGATTGCCAGAGCTTCCTCGACTTCGTAGGATTTTCCGTCGATCAGGACCGTGGGCTTCTTGATGACCCTCTGCGTCTCTTCGAGCTCCGGGTAGTTCACCCACATCACGATGCCTTTCGCCGCGAGCTCGTTCGCTTGGGCGGTCTGGCCGGCGGTCAGGTAGAGCGCGCCGTAGGTGAGGGCGAGGCCGATCGGGATGCGCTTGGCGACCTTGGCCGGGACGCGGCCGTAGTTCACGATGACGAGGAGCTCGCCGGTCGTGTCCTTGGGGCCTCGCGCGGTCTCTTCGCCTTCGGGCGCGCTTTCGCCCTCCGTCGCGGCGGCCGCAGGCAGTGCTTCTGGGGCCGACTCAGTGGGCTCAGGCGCCGGATATTTCGCGAGGAAATCGCTGGTGAATTTCCCCTTGTAGCCGGTCTCGTCCACGAGCCGCCTGACGGGCTCGACGAGCGAGAGGAGCTCTTTGTGTTCGAGGGCTTCGTCGTAATAGCGGATGGCGATGTCGGAGCGGCCTGACTTCTCGAAGACGAATCCTGCGAAATAGCTGCCGGGCGCCGTCAAGCTCGCCTCGGGGATCTGCTGATCCTTGTAATATTTCTGCATGATGGCGAGACGCCGCGCCTCGACGCGAGCTCCGTCCAGATTGTGGGCGGAGAGGTAGTTCACCATGTTCATGGTGTTGATGAGGAGCTTCTCGTAAGGCGGCGCCCGGTAACCACCGGTGTCATCCGAGAAGAGGTACTTGCCGATGTCTTCGAGGGCTGACTTCGAAAAGTCGAGGAGCTCGATCTGTTTGTCAGCAACCTGCAAATCGCGGGAAGAGTTCTTGTAGTCCTCGAGCTGTTGGAGGATGAGCGAGCGATCGAGGACCAAAAGCGCATTGTCGCCAGAGGAATCTTTCGGGAGCTCGGCGCCGCTTTGGACATCGAGCTGTTCGTTCATCAGCGCCAGCGCTTCTTTGGCGTCGCCGCGGTCGAGTGCTTTCCGGGCGTCGAGGGTCTTCGCTGAGTGTCCTGCGCAACCGAGCGCAAGGAGCGCGGGGAACAGGGCAAGCGAATGAAAACGGGAAAGGAAAGGGTCTCGCGCCCCCCGGCGCGAGACCATCCAAGATGCGTCCATATTCAATAGGGGGCGCGGAAATTTAGATCACTGCCTTGGTCAGGCTGGCCTTGTTCTGGAACAGGATTTGGCCGGTCTCGACCTCGAGGACCTGCATGAAGAGGAAGTACTGGACGCGGCGCTCTTTGTTGAAGACCTCGTCGGAGGTGTAGACCTTACCGGTCACGATGTACTTGGCGCCGAGCTGCTTGCCCCAGACGGCCGTCTGGCCCTGGTCGAAGCCGTCACCCTGCTGCTTCTTGATTTCGGCGAGCAGGTCCTGCTGCTGCTGGATGCTGACAACGCGGACGTGACCGCCGTTGATCAGCGTGGTCTCGACGTCGCTGATGAGCGCGTCGAGGGAACCCTCGATGTGCTCGCTCGTCTCATTGCGGAAGGGGAGCACGCTGAGCGTCGGCTGCTCCTCATTTTCCCAGCGCTTGACGACAGCCGAGCTCTGGAGCGCATTCATGTTCTCGGACAGAAGCTTCTGCAGGTCGCGCTTGTCGAGACCGGTGCCCATGGCCTGGTCATCCAGCCCTTCGACGTCCTCCCCGCGCACCGCCCGAGGTCCCCCACAAGCCACCGCACCTAGGCACAATGCTACAAGCAGTGACTGACATAGTGATCGATTGAAACGGATCATGACGCCCTGCATGCCAGAGGAAGTGGACACTTGGCAAGACTCCGCCTGTCGCCCGCGGCTTACCGCGGGCAGAAGGAGGAGGACCCGTCCCGCCCCCATTTGGCGGGGCTCAGGTTCGTCGGACGGGGATGATCTGGACGCGGCGGTCGTCACCTTCGCCGCTGCTCTTGGTGACCACACCCTCGAACTTGGCGAGCGCCATGTGGACCACGCGACGGTCCCTCGGGTTCATCGGCTCGAAGGTGATCACCTTGCCGAGCTCGACCGCTTGTTTGCCGAGCTTCTTGGCCATCGACGCGAGGTTGTCGTCGCGGCGCGAGCGGTAACCTTCCGCGTCCACCAGGACGTGACGCTTCTCTTCCCCGGGACGATTCACGACGCGGTGTGCGAGGAACTGGAGCGCCTGCAGGACCTGGCCCTTCTTTCCGATGATGCGCCCGGAGTCGGGACCAGCGATCTCGATGTAGATCTCGTCGGGGCTCTCCTCGCGCGGGCGCTTCAGGCGGACCGTACAGTCCATCTCCATGTCTTCGATCACGTTCTCGACGAATTCGAGGACGAGCGCCGCTTTCTCATCGATGTTCTGATCTCTCGCCTCGACGCTGGACGCGGAGGTTTCGACGTTCTGTTCGCTCATAACTAGTTTTCCTTAGTGCTGGACCTCATAGGTCCATGATGGTCTTTGGTCTCGGCGGGTCCCCTTACCCAGCCTTGGTTCCCTCGGAGCTTGTGGTCACGACCGCGGCTCGGGAGCTCAGGGTCTTTCGGGCATGGTACTCGACGGCGCGCTGCTGGAGTATGCCGAGGAGGGCATTCGTGAACATATAGACGCCCAAACCGGCCGGGAGGAAGAGCATGAACAAGGTGAACATACCCGGCATCATGTAGAGCATCATTTTCTGCTGAGCCGGATCGCCGCCCTGCATGGGCATGATCTTCTGCTGGACGAAGTAAACCCCGCCGATGATGAAGGGCAGAAGATAGTAGGGGTCTGGCGCCGACAGGTCGGGGAACCAGAGGAAGGGGATGTTGTAGAGCTCGACCGCTGTCTGGAGCGTCGTGTAGAGCGCGAACCAGACGGGCATCGAAGCCATCTGAGGCAGGCAGCCCTTCATCGGGTTCACGCCGTGCTTCTTCCAGAGCTCCATCTGGGCCAGACCGCGGGCCTGCGGATCGTCTTTGAACTTCTCGTTCAGCTTGTCCATCTCCGGCTTCAGCTCGCGCATGTGGATCATGTTGCGAATCGAAGGCACCGAGAGCGGGAACAAAAGGACACGCGCGGTGATGGTGAGGATGACGATCGCGAGGCCCCAGCTCGGCACCACGGAGTGCAGATAGAGGAGGTAAGCGACGAGAATCTTGGCGATCGACGAGAAGAAGCCGAGGTCGATGATCGGGTCGAAGCGATCTCCCGCGAGGGCGAGAGCCTTGCGCTCCTTCGGACCGATGTAGGCTTTGAATTGGTAGACGTCGGTGCCGCCGGCCGGGATCACATGACTCGGGTAGGCGAGGCGCGCCTTGTAGATGGCGGCTGCTTCCGGATCTTTCTTGCGGCTCGCGTATTGAGCCGCGTCCCAGCGGTCTTCGATCTGCATCTGGCAGACCGGGGTGACGGGGCCGCTCTCATGGGAGACGGCGGTCGTAAAGTACGCGTTCGAGACGGCGGCGACCTGGCCCACGCCGCGCATCTCCGACCAGTTCCCGTCGTTCGTGGCCGTGCGGACGAAGCGTTCTTTCTCTTCGAAGTCGCTGGGCTCGAAGTCCTCGCGCCGCTCGCGCACGACCTCACCCGCCTGGTCGATACACTCGACGTGGGTGGCGAGCGGATTCATCCGGAACATCTTGTTCTCGACGACGCTGTCCTTCAGGTAGGCGCCCGTCGAGAGGATGAGCGAGTAGCCGGCGTCCTTGCCGGAGCGATTTTCGATGCGGAGCTCGGTGCTCAGGCTGTAAGGAGCGCTCCCGATCGTGATGCGCTTTTCGATGCGCGCCCTCTCCGACTCGTAAACAAGGACACACTCTTTGTCGCTCGAGGAGGCGACCTCGTAGTGGAAGAGATCCAGGTCGAGCAGGTCGTCGGGACGGGCGCCGGTCGCCGGATTCCGGAGGGTCGTAAACAGCGGGCTCAGGTGAGCGTGGTCGGGCGTGGTGCCGAGCTCAATCTGCTGGCCGTCGTGGCGGTACTTGGTGCCCTTGGTCTGAAACGATTTGATGGCGCCGCCGCGGCTGCCAATCGTGGCGCGGAACTCCGCGGTCTCGAGCTGACAGGTTTGCTCAGGTTTGGGCTCGCCGCCCTCGACGCGGAGCTCGGGCGTTGTGATGGGTTGGATATCTTCTTTCTTGTCCCCAAAGCCCCCCATGAAGAAGTAGAGGCCGGTGAACAGGAGAATGAAGAGCAGGATGCGTGAGCCGCGTTCCATGATCGCAAAAAGACGGGGGAAGTTCTGAGGGTCAGGCTGGGGGAGGAGGCGGGTCGTAGCCACCTGGGTGGAAAGGGTGGCAGCGCGCGATGCGCCGAAGCGCGAGCCAGCTACCGCGGAGCGGCCCGTGCGTCGAGAGGCAGGTGGCCGCGTAACGAGAGCAGGAGGGCTCAAAACGGCAGGTCGGGCCGAGCAAAGGCGAGAGGGTGAGCTGATAGAGACGGATCAGGGCGAGCAGCAGCGCCGTGACCGTTTTCTCCAGAAAACGCCCGAGGGATCGGAGCATTACGCCCGTCCTCCCTTCTTCGGCGCGGGGGCCGGTTCGGCTCGAGAGGCTTGTCCCGCGAGCTTTGCCAGCGCCTTTTTCAGCCGCGGCCGGGAGCGCTCGATCGCGGCTTCCACATCACTGAGCCCGAGCTCCGAGAAGCCGGGCCGAAAGATCACGACGAGGTCTGTCCCGTCGGGGAGCCCAAAGGCGCCTTTTCGGAAGGCCTCGCGCATCAAGCGCTTGAGGCGATTTCTTTGGACGGCGCAGCCGACCTTGCGGGAGGCGACAAGGCCGAGGCGCGAGGGGCCCTGGGCGTCTGCGCGCCTGTGCAACAAAAAGACAAACGCATCCGTGGGAACGCGGAGGGCGTTCCCTTGGACTTCGCGAAATTCATAGGCCTTGCGGAGCTTCCGATCCGGCCCAAAGCGAGCGCCTTGAACCGGAGACTCCGCAAGATTGCCTCGGTGGGCCTCTCCCCGCGGCGGCCCGGATCGGGTCACTTCTGGTACGCGGTCACGGCCAGGCGCCACCGGCCACGCTGACGGCGATTCTTGAGCACCTTGCGGCCGCCCTTCGTGCTGTTCCGCTTGCGGAAACCATGGGTGCGGAGGCGGCTGGTGTTGCTGGGTTGGAAAGTTCGCTTGCTCATAGGTCGTAGCCTCGTACCGGGGGGGCGGGGAGTCAGCCACGGACTTACCGGAGCGTCAAGCTAAATGAGGCGCTCGCAGGCGTCTTTCTTGATCTGGAGGCGCATTTTTCGTTGCCGAGGCCGAGGGGGCATGATACGGCCCCGGTCCCATGCGCGACAACATCCGTCTCGTCTCGTCCGCCGGAACCGGCTTCACGTATTACACGACGAAGAACAAGCGTACTCAGCAGGGCAAGCTCGAGCTGAAGAAGTACGACCCCGTCGTTCGGCAGCATGTCGTCTTCAAAGAGATGAAGATGCCGCCCCACTCGAAATAAGATTTTCCGTCTGAGCACCCGCCCTTTGCGGGGAAGATCGACGCGAGCGCTTCCGTACATTTTCGGAAGCGCTTTTGTTTTTGTGCGCTGCCTCGGGGGGGAACACGTCGAGGGAGGGTCCGAGGGGCCCGGAGCGACTTTTGCGCTTACCGTTCGTTCGGTTTGACCGCGAGCCAGATCACGTGGTGTCCGCCGGTGCGCTTGCCGTTCGCGCGCACCTTTTTTTCTTCGACCTCAAAGCCTGCTTGTCGGAGTCGCCGAACAAACCGCCCATCGGGGCCTGCTGACCAAACAGCGAGAACACCACCGGGACAGAGCGCCCGGCGCGCCTCCTCGAGTCCCCGCGGACCGTAGAGGGCGCGATTGCTGGGGCGCGTCAGGCCTTCGGGACCGTTGTCGACGTCGAGCAAGATCGCGTCGAACTCTGCTTCAGCGCCGCGAATCAGCGCTGTCACGTCGCTTTCCACAATCGAGACCCGAGAGCTATCGAGGGAAGAGCCGTGCACGGAGCGAAGGGGCCCTCGAGCCCAGGCGATCACAGCGGGCACGAGCTCCGCGACGGAGAAGCGCGTAGTGAGAGGGAAAGCTGAGAGGGCTGCACGGAGCGTGAAACCCATGCCGAGCCCACCGATGAGAACGTGAGCGCCCTTCTTCTTTTTCACGCGCTCGGCGCTCAAACTCGCCAGAGCTTCCTCGGAGCCGAAGAGTCGCGTGCCCATGAGCACATTGTTCCCGAGCAGGATCGAAAACTCGTCCCCACGCTGGAGCAGCTTCAGTTCCTGGGTTTCGCCGGGGATGGTGGCGCTCTCCACGGCGAGCCAAGGACGCATCTGGACTGCTCTATAGCCCCTTGGGCCGGTGCGCCAACACTCCTCGGGTCGACCTCGCGCACGGTTTGCGCCAAGGTGGGGATATCCGAGGAAATGGCTTTAGAGAATTTGTCGGGGCCGGCTCGCGCGGCTTCGCTCGAAAAACCTGAGCGCATCCCAGGGCTCGACGCCCTGCGTGGCCTGTTTTTGGTGCTCATGACCGTGACGCACTTGCCGACCCGTTTCAGCACCTATAGCCACGACGCGTTCGGATTCGTCTCCGCCGCCGAAGGCTTCGTTTTTCTTTCGGCCTTTTTGGTCGCGCACATCTACACGCCGCGTCTTCGTCAGCAGGGCCCAGCTCCCGTCCAAAAAGCACTCTGGCGCCGCGCCCTCTTCATCTACGGGGCGCACCTCGCGCTCCTCTACGTCGCGTTCCTGCTGGCCAGCTTCTTCTCGGATCGGCCCGCCATCTACAACGTCCTCTCTTTCTTCATCGATGAGCCGGGACGCGCGCTCGTGGCCGCGCCGCTTCTCGTCTACGAGCCGCCGCTCTTCGACATTCTCCCGCTCTACGCGGTGTTTCTGGCGCTGACTCCCCTGGTCCTCGAGGTCATGGTGCGGCGCGGCGCTCGATTTGTCCTCCTTCCGAGCGCGCTCCTCTGGGGCCTGGCTCAGCTCGGAGCGCGCGCTCACGGTCACGCTCTCGCTCTGGCGGTGTTCGGTGAGATGCCTGAGTACGTGTTTGGAGCGTTCGACTTGCTCGGGTGGCAGCTGCTTTGGTGTCTGGGGCTGTTTCTCGGAGTATCGAAGGGGACGCGCGCGTCGCTCGCGGGGGCATTGCCGCGGGGACTGCTTCCGGCGGCGATCGCGACCTGTCTCTTTTTCCTCGGCCTGCGCTACGCGGAGCGGCTTTGGGGAATGAGTGTCGACGCGCCCGCGCTGCTCGACAAATGGAGGCTCGCGCCCCTCAGGCTCGTGAATCTCGGCGCCTGGCTGATCGTTTTGGCTCAGGTAGGACCGAAGTTCGGTCGGGCGCTCTTCGCGCGGGCGCTGGCGCGCCTCGGGCGAGAGTCCCTCGCGGTCTTCTGTGCGCACGTCCTGCTCGCTCTCGGCGTCTTCCTGCTCATCGATGATGCGGATGTTGGCTTGGAGCTCTGGCAGGAGTTTGTGGTGGTCCCCGTCGGCTTTTTGCTGCTCTACGGCGTCGCCCTCCACAGGACGGCGATCAGAAAGATTGCGTAAGCTCGCGCCTTTCGCGCGCGCGGTGTCTCTGAAAGCGCGCCCGAACGCGGGGAGCCGCGTGCTCCCCGCGCCCAGGCGAGGGGCTGAGAGGTCGCGGGGACGCGTTCGGTGGGTCGAGCGCGTCTTCAGTGTCCGGGCGGGGGCGGAGCAACCGGAGCCGGCGGCATGCTCGGGGGCATGCTCGGAGGCAGTCCCGCGAGACCCAGCTTCTTCACCAAGGGTCCGATGGTGAGGCCTTGGACGATGATGGAGAAGCAGACGACGACGTAGGTCATCGTGACGAGCAGGTCGCCGACCGCGCTCATCTCAGGGGGCAGTTTGCCCTTCAGAGAGAGGGCGAGCGCGACGGAGACGCCACCCCGGAGCCCCGCCCAAGCGAGAACTCGGGTCGCGCCCGCTGAGAACTCGTGGGTTCGCTTGAGGAGCCAGGTCAGGCCGGCCACTGTCACGAGGCGACCGAGCAGCACAAGGGGAATGACGAGCGCGCCCGCGATCAGGTAGCTCGGCTCGAGGGTGATGATGAGCACTTCGAGTCCGATCAGGACGAAGAGCACGGAGTTCAAGATTTCGTCGATCAGCTCCCAGAAGTCGTCAAGCCGGCGAGCCGACTCTTCACTGAGCGCGGCCATGCGTCCGCGGTTCCCGATGAAGAGCCCCGCGATGACCATGGCGAGCGGTCCCGAGAAATGGAACACGGTGCAGAGCTCGTAGCCGCCCGTCACTCCCGCGAGCGTCAGGAGCACCTCTGTCTTGTAGTCGTCGATGCGCGCGAGGAGCGCAACCAAGAGGCCGCCGAGAGCCAGGCCGAGCAAGATGCCGCCGCCGACTTCGACCATGAACAGCTTGAGGACGCCCTCGGCGTGATGGAGGATTTCGTCCGTGAGATCCTGCTGGGCAGCGCGAGCCACCGCGGCCGGCCCTCCGACCCCGGCGATGCGAAGCAGGCCGATGAAGAGCACCACGGCCACGCCGTCGTTGAACAAGCTCTCTCCCGCCAGCTTGATCTCAATGCTCTTGGGAGCGCCAACCTTCTTCAGGATCGCGAGCACCGCGATCGGATCGGTCGGCGCGATGAGCGCACCGAAGGCCAAGCAGAAGACGAATGGAACGTGGAGGTTGAAGAGCTGGGTGACGAACCAGGTCGCTCCGCCCACGAGGACGGCCGTGAGTAAGACGCCCACGGTCGCGAGCAAGAGGACGATCGCGCGCTGGTTCCGGAGCTTGGCCATGTCGACATGGAGCGCGCCCGCGAACAGCAGGTAACCCAGCATCCCGTGCATCAAGGTCCGGTCGAAGTCGATCGACATCATCATGCGCTCGACCGGCTCGACCCAGCGCGGCTCGATCTGTTCGAGGACCAGGAGCCCGAGCGCGTTGCTGAGGGCGAGGATCATCAAGCCAATGGTCACCGGGAGCTTGAAGAAGCGTTGGTTGATCCAGGCGAAGAGCCCGGTCAATGCAAGCAGGATCGCAGCGATCGTCAGCAAGGACATGGCGCGGAAGCTATCGCGACTCGAGTCCCCATAAAACAAACGCGCGCATCCCGGGCGGGATGCGCGCTTTTTGAAAGACGACGGGTCGGATTAGGAGCGGTCGGCCTTCAGGTCGAGCTGGATCAGGACGTCGTCTTTGATCAGGTCGTCGGGCATACCAGGGTAAACGATTCCGAAGTCCTTGCGGTTGATGCCGAACTCGGCCTTGACCGTGACGGCGCTCGGGCTCACCGCGATCTCCGCCGGGAAGGAGATCGACTTGGTCACGCCGTGGAGCGTCAGGTTTCCGGTGACCTCGTACTTGCCGCCGTCGGCGGGAGCGATCTTGGTCGAAGCGAACTCGGAGGTCGGGAACTTCTCAGAGTCGAACAGGTCGGGGCTGAGGAGGTGGCTCTTGAGCTTGTCGGGTTCGATCTCGAGAGACTTGATGTCGATGGTGACTTTGACCGAGCTCTTCTCGACAGCACCGTCCACGAGCGTGATCGAGCCGGAGTAGTCGGCGAAGCTGCCTTCGTGCTTGTCGGTGACCTTGGCGCCGACAAAGCCGACCTTACCACTGGCCTTGGTGAGCGGGATCGTCTGGGTGTTCTCCGAGGGAGCTGCGGCCGGAGCGGGCGTGACGGCCTCGGAGGTCTTGGCCTGAGTCTTCCCTGCGGTCGGATTGTTGTTGCAGGCGACCGAGGCGAGGGCCAGGGCGAGAAGGGTAGAGGAGACGCGAACCGTGAGAGTCGACATAGATGTTCCTTGGGTGAGAGGGGGGCAAATAGGAGTGCCTCCGCGCCCCCGCGGAGGATCTTTAAGCGCGCCGGCGATCGAGTTGCAACTTATGGGCGCGTCACTGTCTGTTGCCTCACGGGCAAAAATGGATTCGGTTCGGCTCGTGGTGGAATTACCGGTGGGCGCGAGGTGAGGCGCGGAGACGTTGGGCGATGGTTGGATCGGCGGCCAGAGGGCGCGCAAGAAGATGTTGCGCTCAGGTGAAGGCTCGGCCGGGCCGTGATGGATGTGATGGACCGGGGCCAAAGAAAACACTTGGAGCCCCACGGAAAAACGGCTGGGACGTCTGACGGCGCCGCCGCGCGAGAAATCGGCTTCGGTGGAGGCACGAGCAAACGTGGCGCTTACGATTCGCCGGAACCGGCTTCCATCGCGCTGTAGACGGCGGCTTCGAGGACGCTGCGGGCTCTTGGACGTTTCGCTTCGGAGGCTTCGAGAACACCGCGGATGAGCTGGCGGAGGCGGGTTCGATTCGCGCGGGGGTATTCTTCGAGAAAACGGGCAAGGCCCGGATCGCCTTGGATCACGAGCTCAGCGGCTCTTGCGACGTGGGGCGGAGTCTCTTGGTCGAGGGGATCGAGGGCCTGGCCTCCGGCGAACTGTTCAATGCGCCGTTCGATGCCCTGCCAATCTTCGGCGCGCAAAGACGCGCGAACGTGTTTGAGGTGACGGGCTCGGGCGGCGGCGTCTTTGATCTTCTTTGCCGTGCGGAGCCCATCTTGGGTTTCTTCGGAGACCCCGAGCCTGTCCCAAACAGTCTCCGGGAGCTGACCGAGGCGATCCAAAATGCGAAGCAGCGCCGTCTCGCTCGCTACGCGTTCATCTTTCATCGAGGTGCGCGAGCGGGCGCGAGGTCCCTCGGAGAACTCTGTGAGATCGTCGTCGTCCTGAATCATGCGGGAATCTCTAGAGAGCGGAGGGCGTCACAGGTGCCAAGCGGGCTTCGGCGGGCCGACCAGGACCTTTCCGGAAGACAGCTCGAAGATCGAGTCGGCGCCGGGAAGGCGGAATTCTTTGGGGTCTTCGAGGCGCTCGGCGAGGCGCGCGTCGACATAGGCGAAGAGCTCGAGCACGTCCTTTTCACCGGCTAGGGCGAGGAGTTCTCCTTTGGGTTCGGGCAGGACCATGACGACGCCGCTCGAGCGGAGGGCCCTTTGGCCTTCGACGAGGTGTTCGAGGAGGGCGTGACCGAAAAGGAGCGGGAGAACCTGGTCGGGACCGAAGTCCTCGAGGCTGAGCCGCGTGCGAGCTCCTCTCCACTTTTCGTGAGCGCGCTCGGTGAAGAGGAGCACGGTCCCGCCTTCATCGAAGATGGTGAGTGCGTCTTGTTCACGGGAACGCGCCCCAGGCAAACGCGGGGCGCTCGTTTCGTCACCGAGCACACCGTTCTCTTCGAGCCAGGTCTTGAGCGCCCGAAACTGCCGAGCGTGCAGGGCCCGCTTCGCGCGGGGGAAGGCGCAGAAGACGATCGCGTTCAAGAGATCGTGATAACTCTCTCTGAGGCAGGGGACCTCGCCGGAGAGCGTGATGCTCCCGTCATACAGGCGCTCGAGCTCGACGGAGGTCCGTTTCTCGCGGCGTGACTTCTTCTCCATGGCGCGGAAGCTGAGAGGCGGGAGCTCGAGACCCGAGCGCGCGCAAAACTCCGCACAGACACGTGTAAAGTCGTCGGGTCCGGGCCAGGTCGGGGTACGCAGGGGACGCGCAAAGGGCTCGAACGCGCGGAACAGCGGATGTCCGGCGAGGAAGCTCTGGTCCCAGGGTTGGCCCGACTTCGGCACGCCCCTCCTCTAGCGAAAAGGTCCTCGGTTTTCTATCGTTTGCGCCCTGTCAGGAGTTTCTCTCGTTGTCCCGGGGCCGGAGGCGAGTAGATTTCGTTCATGGAACTCTACCACTCGCTGACGAGCCCCTATTCGCGGAAGGTTCGCGTTTTTCTAAGAGAAAAGGGGCTGCGCGCGGACGAGGTGGATGTCCGAACCTCCGGGCGCAAGGCGAGCGAGGTGAATCCCCTCGGAAAAGTGCCGACCCTGGTTCTCGACAGCGGGCTCGCGCTCTTCGACTCCCGGGTCATCATCGACACCCTGGATCATCTCCATCCGCATCCTGTCCTGATTCCTGGCGATCCGATGGCCCGGGCTCGGGTGCGCCGCTTTGAGGCGCTCGCCGATGGACTCTGTGATGTCCTGATCCCGATCGTGGTCGAAACGGCGCGCCCCGCTGAGGTTCGAAACGAGGCGCAGATCGCGAAACTGACCGAAAAGGTGCGCGCCGTTCTCGCTGAGCTTGACCGTGCGGCGCTTGGTTCGCCCTACCTCGAGGGCGGTCGCTTCAGCCTCGCGGACATCGCAGTCATTGCGGCCCTCGGCTATTGCCGCTTGCGTCGTCCCGAGTTCCTCGCAGGGGACTACGCGAGCCTTCTCGAATATGAGGCGCGCCTTCTCGAGCGACCGAGCCTGAAAGAGACGATTCCGCCCGATCTTCCCGTGATGGGTTGAGGACAATGAGCGGGGCTGCGCAGGCGGCCGGCAGGCTTCGCGCGTCGGGACTCTTCCGCGTGCGGCGGGCGTTCAGCCCTCGGTCGGTTTCTCGACCTCTTCGAGCTCAACGCCCCGCGTCTCAGGGAGCCAGAGCCAGACCAAAACCACCGCGATCAGCGGGAACAGCGCCGCGACTCGCAGGGGCAATCCCCAGCCCGTTTGATTCGCGATGGCCCCGACGACGAACGGGGAGACCCAGTAGCCTGTGCGGCCGAGGATATTGTTCGAGAAGGCGAAAGCGGAGCCGCGGACCTCCGTCGGGAAGAGCTCGGTCGTAAACGCGTTCAAAGCGGTCAGGACCGCGCTCACGCCGATCACCGCGAAGGTCAGCGCTATGGTGAGCAGGGCGCCGGGAGCGAGGGAGTAGCTGCCGTAGACGCCGAGAGAGGTCAAAGTCAGGATCAAGGTCGCGCCGATGCGCCTTCCGACGAGATCGATGAGAGGACCCGTGAGGAAGGCCACGGGTAAGGCGACGAGAGCCGCGATCGTCATGGTTCCGCCTGCGGCCGTCTCGGACAAATTGAGCTCGGTCATCGCGTAGTCCTTCCAGACGCTCACGGCGTTCTGGGTCGCGAGGTAGGTCAGAAACCAGATCAGCCCGAGGCGAATCGCCCGCCCTCGGTAAGCGCTCTTGAGCAGGCCCTTGATGTTGCTCTCGCCCTCTTTCGATTCGCTTTTCGTCTCGAAGCGCGAGGTCTCCCGGAGGCCTCGGCGAGCGTAGGCCACGAGCAGGAGCGGAAACACTCCGACAAAATACACGCTGCGCCAGCCGAAGGCTTTCGTGAGCGCGGGCACCACAGCGACGCAGAGCACGGAGCCAAGCCCCGCCATCGCCCCGACCATCCCTAGCGCAAACCCTCGCCGTTCCTTCGGAAACTCCTCGGCGGCGATGACCATGCTTGTGGCCCACTCACCGATCAAGAAGATGCGCGCGAGGAGCTGACAGAGTCCGAATACAATGACGTTGGGCGCGAGACCGGACGCCGCGGAGAGCAGCGTGTAACCGAGGATCGTGATGTTCAGGACCGCTTTGCGTCCGTAGCGGTCAGCCTTCGAGACGAGGGCATAGGCGAGCACCGCGCCCATGTTCACGACTCCGAGCAGCTGACTCGCCTCCGCATGATCGAGGGCGAACTCGGTCCGGAGGTGAGGCAAGACCTGGGTCAGGGCGAAGAAGTCGTAACCTTCGAAGAAGGTCGCCACGGACAAAAAGCCGAGCAGCTTCTTCTGGTACGGGGTGAAGCGGGGAGATGCGTTCATGGTCCGGTCCGCCGGGCCGTGAGAGCTCCGTGCTCTGCCGCCCCGAACGAGCGAGTTCGTGCCATGAGGCCGCCGAGCGGGGAACACCCAAACCGACCCAAAGCGATTGACGTGTAGGAGAAAGAAGGCTTAGGGTGACTTCGTGCGCGCGTGAGGCGAAAATGAGGCGGTACGGTTGGATCTTATCCCTCGGGCTCGGGGCCCTCTCCGTCGCGTCGGGCTGTGGCGAGGGGCTGCGCCTCGGGAGCTCTGATGCTGAAGAGCCGGGCGTCGGGGGCAGCGATCCGTCGAGTGGCGGCCAGGTTCAGGCGAGCGGAGGCCAGAAGCAGGCGGGCGGCGGGTCCGTTCTGGAAGACGAAGACGACGGCTTCGCCGGGAGCCCGAGCAGTGGCAGTGCGGCGAGCAGCGGCGGCGCGCCGAGCAGCGGCGGAGAGACGGGCGCTGGGGGCGCTTCGAATACGGGAGGGGACGCGTCGGGAGCGGGAGGTGCGCCGATCCCCCGGGAGCCGGGTCTTCCGGGGCATGCGCTTGTGTCCGGTGGGGCGCTCCTCGAGAGTCCGAAGTATCGCCTTTGGGTCAGCATGGGTGAATCGCCGGGCGCGCAGGGTGTGATGACCTCGACGAAGTACCGCCTCGAGGCTGGTGTCGTCGGTACGACGCAGTGAGCTTCGCCGGTTTGCCCGCGATTTGAGGTCGCGGGCGTCGGCCGGATTTTCTCGCTTCGTCGCGCAGAGCCCGAGCTCTATAGTCGCGGGTTTTCTTTCCGGCGCGGCCCCGTCTATAGACGTGGGGAAATGAAGATCTCAGTTCTCGGCGCTGGCGCTTGGGGAACGGCGCTCGCGCGGTCTCTCATCGAACGCGATCATGAGGTCACCCTCTGGACCTGGCAGCCGGACCACGCCGCGGCCATGAAACAGGCGCGCGAAAACGTCGCCTTTTTCCCGGGGCATGCGCTGCCTGAGAATCTCGCGATCGAAGCGGATTTAGGCCGAGCTCTCGAAGGGGCCGAGCTCTTCGTGCTCGCTGTGCCCTCTCCAGTGCTCCGGGCGACTCTGCGCTCGGCGCTTCCGTTCCTTTCCGCGCGCCCGACGGCGGTGATCGCGAGCAAGGGCATCGAGACGGACTCCCTCTCGCTCATGACCGAGGTGGTCGAAGACGAAACGAAGAGCGCGCCTTTGCCGAGTGTGGTTCTTTCGGGTCCGAGCTTCGCGGACGAAGTGGCCCGCAGGATGCCGACGAACCTCGTCGCTGCTTCGACCGACAAAGCCCAGGCTCTGCTTGTCCAGCAGGCTGTCGCGAGCGAGTGGCTGCGCGTTTATACGAGCGAAGATCCGATCGGCGTCGAAGTCGGAGGGGCTCTGAAGAACGTGATCGCGATCGCTGCGGGGGCGATCGATGGACTAGGCCTCGGACACAACACGCGCGCCGCGCTCATCACGCGGGGTATCGCCGAGATGGCCCGGCTGGCGATGGCCCTCGGTGGCTCCCAGTTGACGGTGGCGGGGCTCTCGGGCGTCGGCGACCTGATTTTGACCTGTACCGGCGATCTCTCGCGCAACCGCGCTCTCGGTTACAAACTCGGCCAGGGGGCGACCCTCGCGGAAGCTCTCGAAAAAAGCCGAGGTGTCGCCGAAGGGTATACGACCGCGAAGAGCGCCTACGAGCTCGGTCAGCAGAACGGCGTGGCGATGCCTATCGTCGAAGCCGTCTACTCCGTGCTTTATGGTGGGAGTTCTCCGAAAGAGGCCCTGAAAGCTCTGCTCGCGCGCCCGCTCCACGCGGAGTGGGAATGAGCGAACTTTTCGCGTCCAGATCGAACGTAGAACGCTCCGGAAGCCTCGGGCGACGGACATGGGAGTTTTCCAGAGATTTTGGTATGTTGGCGCCGTAAATGGCGACTCTGCGATATTTCCCGCCCAGCGGACCCCCGCAGCTCTACCCGCTCCATAAACCGATCACGACGATTGGACGGGCGGCCGGGAACGATATCGCCATCCCGAACGCGACCCTCGAGTCTCACCACGCCCAGATCGTCTTCTCCGGGCGCGATTTCGAAATCGAAGGCCTCTCTGGCAGCGACGCCATCACCATCAACGGCAAGAGGAAGCGCCGAGCCCGTCTGGTCAACGGCGACCGGCTCTGTCTCGGCGACGCTCAGTTCTCCTTCAGCATGTTGAGCGAGCTGCTCCCGGCGGCGAGCGACCGTGCCCCCGCCTCCGGCGGGGACCTCGAAGCGCTCCATCGCCTCTACCAGTTCAGCGAGAAGCTCGTCTCGACCGAGAGCGTGGACCAGCTGCTTGAGACTCTTCTCGACAATGTCCTCGAGATGACCGGGGCCGCCCGGGGTATGGTCCTTCTCGTCGAGACGCACGAGGGAGTCGCCCCTTCGCTCACTGTGCGCGCCAGCCGAAACGTCCAGGCCGGAGAGCTCGACGGCCCTAGCAGGGGCATCTCCGATAGCATCGTGCGTCAGGTCATCGAATCCAAGCGCCCGGTGATCGTGAGCGACGCTCTCACGGACACGAAATTCAGCCAGAGCGAGAGCGTCATCGCGCTCCAGCTCTCGAGCGTCATGTGCGCTCCGCTCGTCGCGCGCGGTGAGGTCATCGGAGCGCTCTACGTCGCGAACGACGAGATCAAGAGCCTCTTCGAAAAGCGGCAGCTCGACATTCTCACGGTGTTCGCGGGACAGGCGTCGCTGCTCCTCACGAACGCGATGCTCGTCTCGGCCCTCCGCGCCGACAAACAGAAGCTCGAAGCAGAGCTCGGCGACAAGCGCTTCGGAGAGATCATCGGAGCTTGTCCCTCGATGCTCGAGGTGTTCAAGAAGCTCCAGAAGGTCGCCACGACGGACATCAGCGTGCTCATCACGGGCGAGACGGGCACCGGGAAGGAGCTCATTGCCCGCGAGATCCATCGGCGGAGCGAGCGCGCCAGCGGTCCCTTCGTGACGGTGAACTGTGGGGCGATCCCCGAAAATCTCATGGAAAGTGAGATGTTCGGGCACGTGAAGGGCGCCTTTACCGGCGCTATCGCGAGCCGCGGCGGCCGTTTCCAGCAGGCGAACGGCGGAACTCTCTTCCTCGACGAAGTCGGCGAGCTCACTCCGCAGCTCCAGGTCAAGCTGCTCCGCGCGCTCCAGGAGCGCATGGTCACCCGCGTCGGCGATAGCCGGCCAGAAAAAGCGGATATCCGCGTCGTCTCCGCGACGAACCGGAACCTCGAAGACATGATCTCCGAAGGGACCTTCCGCGAAGATCTCTATTATCGGCTCAACGTCGTGAACCTCTGGCTCCCGCCGCTTCGGGAGCGCGGAGATGATGTCTTTATCATCGCCAAAGCCCTCCTCAGCAAATACGCCGACGAGCTCGGGAGTAAGGTTCGCGGCTTCTCCCCCGCGGCCCTCAGCGCCATCAAGCGCTACTACTGGCCCGGGAACATTCGTCAGCTCGAAAACAGGCTCAAGAAGGCGCTCGTCCTCTGTGACCAAGATCTTCTCACCCCCGAAGACCTCGATCTCGGCACGGATGCGGCCGAGCCGATCCTTCCCCTCGAGCGCGCCAAAGAAGAATTCCAGCGCCGCTACGTTCTCGAAGCCCTCGAGCGCAACAACGGCAACCGGACTCAGACAGCACGCGACCTCGGCGTCGATCCCCGCACGATCTTCCGTCACCTCGAGCGCGAACAGAATCCCCCGAAGCCGGGGGGGTAGGGGGAAGTGGCCGTCCTGGCCGTTGAACTCACCCGACGTGCACGAGGGGGCGAGAGGCGGTACGCTTCGCCCGATGGCCCTGAAAGCCCGCGTAGAAAACGGTCACCTGAAACTTGACGAGCCGACGAACCTCCCAGACGGCACCGAGGTGGAGCTTGTGATTCGAGACGGGGATCTGCTGAGCGACGAGGAGCGATTGCGACTCCATTCTTCATTGGATCGCGCATTCGACGACGAAGATTCGGGCCGTTTCGTTGACACTCAGGCGTTTCTTGCCGAAGTGCGCGCAGGGACGTGAAGTTCAAGGTCCTCAAAGAAGCTCGCGACCAGTTCCGCACTCAAGATACGTGGTGGCGACAGAATCGCGACGCGACGACGCTGTTCGTTGAGGAGTTTCTTGCTGCGCTGGACCAGCTGACAGCGGCACCGGAAGCCGGAGCCATCTATATCCGCCGGCGAGAACGAACGATTCGCCGATGGCCAATGCCCAAGACGAATTGCCACATCTATTACAGGTACGATCGGGAGTCGGAGTGCGTGATCATCTACTCGGTGTGGAGTGCCCGCCGCGGGCACGGGCCGAAGGTGTGAGTGTTTCCGCGAGCAGAGAGACCGTAGGCCCGGAAGGCGCAGGGGGGGACGTTTAGAAGGCGGCGAGCCGGCGAACGATCACGGCATTGAGAGAGGTCTTCTCCTCGGCTGCCTCGATGGCAAGCTTCTTGTGCATCGCGGGTGGCATGCGGAGTCGCAGCTCCCCCGAATACTGCTTCTGAGCGAGAGGCTCGGGTGGCATCTCTCCTGAGGTCTCCATATCCTGCAAAACTTCTCGAACGAGCCCGACAATCCCCTCCAATGCGGCATGTCGCTCCGTCGCAAGGTGGCTGAGGCTTGGGAACTCAGCCACGAGGCCAACGAACTCGTCGTCCTCTGAAGACCAGAGGACCCGATACGTATAGAGATCAGCTCGGTCCATGGGTTTGGTTTCCTTTCTACTTTCGTCTTTCTGCATGCAGCCCGATGGCTTCGAGTAGCTGCCTCACTTGATATGCTTTGGCCATCCCGTTCTTGTTCTGGAGGTTCACTCGAGGGTCTCCTGGCCAAGGCATCTTCCAAACACAATGGCTGGTTCCCTTTTGGCGGGGTTCTCCGAAGTAGTGGCAGGCTACTTTGACAGCATCTGAAAACCGGATGTTCTGGGGAGCCGTTCGCATAGCGGCTACCAGTTCTTCGATTTTTATGGTGTCAATATTGGCACCGCCAGCTGAGAGCGCAACTTCGGAAGTGAAATATCAGGGAGGATGCGGCTCCCGACGAATACATCGACCCTCATGCCCTTCCTGCCGCAGTTTGTCAGGGCATTTCGACAGGTGACGATTTTCGTCAGGCGCACCTCGGGGGGCCTTTCGGCCCCTCTCCCACAGTTCCCTGCGTAAACCCCGGCTGGATTTTGCTGAAAGGGCGCCAAATCGGCTCCGTCCTGACCCGCCGTCCAAATACTCATTGGCCCCCCGTCCTCGGAAGGAGTTGGCACGGCCCCTGCTATTGGCTCGGTCGGAACCCCGGCCACAATTTTCAGGAGATTCTATATGCAGAAACTGACCAAGAAACGACTCCGCGGCTTCACGCTCATCGAACTCATGATCGTGGTCGTGATCATCGGCATCCTCGCCTCCCTCGCCATCTACGGCGTGCAGAAATACGTAGCCAGCTCGAAGACGGGTGAAGCGCGGAACTCGCTTGGTGCGATCCGGAAGGGTGCTGTGAGCTCCTTCGAGGGCGAAACGATGGAGGGCACCCTTCTCTCCGTGAGTGGCTCCGTGGGATCGTCGCGTAAGTTCTGTCCGAATGCTCCGGCTGTCCCGGCCGCAGTTCTCGCTGGACAGAAGTATCAGTCGTCGGACGCGGATTGGAGTGGTGCCGGGTGGAGCTGTCTGAAGTTTTCGATGAAGGGCCCGCAGTACTACCAGTACTCTTACACCGGCACGGACGGTACCTCGGCAAACGGCAGTGGTGCCGGATTCTGGGCACAAGCCGTTGGTGATCTTGACGGCGATACGACAACTTCGCTCTTCAGCATTGAAGCTAAGGTCGAGGCTGACGGAACGCTCCGCGTATCTCCCGCTATCAACGAGACGCTCCCGGAGGAATAACCCCTTCTTGCGCAACTCGGCGCATTGCCACAATGGGCAGCCTTTTCGGAGGCTGCCCATTGTTATTTGATGAGCACCCCTTCGGTAGTGCTCCGTATACTCCCTTTCGCGATTTCTCTCGAAACCCGTTAGACTCTTCCTACCTTGTCCAATGTGGAACGCGGGGTTCGCCCCTGGCTATTGGGGGCTGCCCTCTTTGTGATCGCCCTAGCGGTCTTTGCGCCGGCGGCCCCTGGTCCGTTTCTGTTCGATGACCGTCTGCTCATCGCCGGAAACTACAAGGTCCAGTCCTTCGACCATTGGCGTCTCTGGCTGACCGAAACGATCTGGGACCTAACTTTCGATCCCGCCTCTGACGGTAGCTCCCTGATCTTCTGGCGCCCTTTTGTGCTCGCCAGCTTCGCTTGGGACTGGCAGCTGGGCGGAGCAAGGGCGGCCGTCTTTCACCTCACGAACCTCCTGTTTCATGCGGTCAACGCGGTCCTCGTGTGGACGATGTTTCGCCGTTGGTTCGACGCAAAGGGCCTGGCCCTGATTCTCGCTGCCCTGTTCGCCCTCCATCCTGCTCAGACTGAGGTGGCCTGTTGGATCAGCGGACGCGGCGACTCGATGTGCCTCTTCGGCATGCTCCTGGCGATTCACAGCCTGCACTGGTTCAGCGCAAACAAGGCTCTCGGAGGCTTGGGAGTTTTTCTTGGAACCGCAATCGCGTGCAGCGCGAAAGAAATGGCTGTGGTGTTGCCGTTCCTGATTCTTCTGGATCATTTCGCATCGCGGAGAATCGCGAGCTTCACCTGGGCCGGGTGCCGCGAGGTTCTCATACACCTCCTGGTCTCCGGCTTGGTCCTCGTGGCTTACGTCGGATGGCGGGCCTGGCTTTTCGGTTCTCCTTTTGGGGAAAGAGGAATAGCCGGAGTCACCACGATGCCTCCGGCCCTCGAAGCCTTCGGGCGGGCAGTTGTCCTGGTGTTCTGGCCTTTGGATACGACTCTCGGTCGAGCCGTCCCCCGGGTCGTGGAAGGCGTCGTCTTCCCTCGTTACGACTATGCGGCCCTGGGCGCACTCGCATTTCTGTTCATCAACGCTGTCGCGTGGCGTTGGCGAAAGACGACTCCACGTTTCGGCCTCGGTTGGCTTTGCTTCCTAGGATGCTGGTTTCCCGTCTCGGGGATTGTGCCTCATGGTGAGCTTTCCTTGATTTCTCCGCGTTACCTTTACGTCCCGCTGATTTCAATCGCCTTTATGTTCGGGGCGCTCGCTGAGCGCTTCGTGGATCTCGGGACTAGCTCTCGCCAAGTTCTATGGCTTGTTGCGCCTGTAGTGGCGCTTGCCACGATCTCCATCGAGCGCTCGGACGACTATTCATCTTCGGAGAAGTTCTGGAAGGCAGAGCTCACGCAGAACCCGTACTACAACGCGGCGCAGGACTACTACGTCTCTCGCGAGCTACGCGCCAACCGCCCGAAAAGCGCGCTCCAACTCGCGCAGGCCTTCCTTGAGTTCAATCGAAGGACCGGATACCAGGCTCTCAATGGTGAACTCGCTTACCGGAGTATGGAGGCACTCGCCGACGTCACGCCCGACCTGGAGGTCGACGCCCTTCGACGATTGGCGGAGTATTGCGACGCCCTTGTGCAGGGGAAAGCGTTCACGTTCGAGGTCCCTGGCGTTGCTCGCATAGGCTGGAACAAGGACTCCACGCTGTACCGCGAGCTCATGCGCAGCAGGCGGCGAATCCTCTTGCTGTCGGCGGATATCTGGAGCCGTCTTGGCGACGATAAGAAGGCCATTCGCCGCGTCGATCTCGCCATGGACAAGTGCGATCAGTGCTGGACTGTTCTCGCGCGCGCAGGAACGGTGCGTGCTCGAGCAGGGCAAGTCGAAGAGACGCTCGCGCTCACTGAGGCCCTCTCCCGTTTCGTGCCGTTTACCGATCAGGGAAGGATGGCAGAGACCTTTGCCGATGCCGTGCAGCTCGCTCCGTACCTAAAGGGAGGAAGTGTTCCTCCAGTGCTCGGGGCGCAGTTTTTCACGAGTCTTCACGCCTACGGCCGGGCCTACGCCGTCGCCCGTCCGGCCTTTGAGAACCCTCCTGACAATCCCGAAGCCCATCGAACCCTCGCGGAACTCGCGCTTCGAGCTGGCGATCGCGATGCAGCCCGAGCGATGCTTCTCCGCTCGATGTCGGCCCAGGAGGCAGAGGAATGGGAACGGGAGAAGCTGAAGACTGTCTTGTGGAACGACGCCGAGGTTCCTGAAGGGATTTGGACACCACGCGTCACCCCCGACGGCAAGATTGAATTCTGAACCGACTGCGGCCGGACTTTCCGTTCGTTTCGAGACGAAACACGCCAACTTCTCACGGTCGGGCGCCCCTGACCCGCCGGCCGAATTTCGGAGCGCGACGGATTATGGCTGAGTTGAGGAGAAACGAGACGGGGCGAGAAGGCCGAGGAGGCCGTGAAGCACAGCGAGAAGTTTAAGGAGAAGATGGTCGCGAAGATGATGGGACCGTCGAGAGTGAGCGCGAACGCTCTTTCGAAGGAATGCGGCGTGGGCCAGCCAACGTTGTCGAAGTGGCTGAGGGAGGCGAAAGTCCCGGCGATGGCGACGAGAAAGGTGACACGAGGCAAGCGCTGGACGCCGGAGGCGTGCTAGCGGCGGCCGCTGCTGGCGAGGCAGGACTCGGTGAGCTTCTGCGGAGCGAGGGGCTTCACGAGGCAGACTTGGAGCGATTTCGCCAGGAGATAGAGGGCGCGGTGGTTTCTGCGATGCGCCCTGGACGGCGCGGGGCGAGTCCGGAAGCGAACCGGGTGAAGGAGCTAGAGCGAGAGCTTCGGCGCAAGGAGAAGGCGCTAGCGGAGACCGCAGCGATATTGGTGCTTCGAAAAAAACTCAGTGCCTTCTTCTCGGCGGGAGAGGAAGGCGACATGAGCGAGGAGAGCGACAAGTGATTCTAAAGAACGTCGCCGAAGCGCAGCGAGGAGGGGCGCGTCTTGAGCGTGTGTGCGCAGAGGTTGGGCTCGATGAGCGAACAGTGTAACGCTGGCGAGGGAGGAGCGAAGTGGGAGAGGACGGGCGTCATGGTCCAAAGAGCGAGCCTCGAAACAAGCTGAGTGCTGCTGAGCGCAAGCGTGTGCTTGAGCTAGCAAGCAGTCCGGAGCATCGGGACCTTTCGCCGAAGCAAATCGTGCCGAAGCTGGCAGATTCTGGCCGCTATGTGGCTTCCGAGTCGACGTTTTATCGCCTGCTTCGAGAGGCGCGGCTCATGGGTCATCGGGGCCGAGCGAAGGCGGCGAGGTCGAAGCCGCCGAAGGAGCATGTAGCAACGGGGCCGCTTGACGTTTGGAGTCGCAAGCTTGTCGGATGGTCTGTGAATGAGAGCGAAAGCGGAGAGCTTGCAGCATCGTCGCTCAAGGCTGCTCTTGAGGCTGAGAGAATCAATGGCAGAGGGTTGGTTGTGCACCAAGACAACGGAGCCCCCATGAAGGGCGCAACGCTGGAGCGGCTCGGTGTGATTGCTTCGTACAGCCGTCCTCGGGTCAGCGACGACAATCCGTATTCTGAGGCGCTCTTTCGCACGCTGAAGTACAGGCCAGAATACCCGCGGCGGCCGTTTTCGAGCCTTGAAGAGGCGCGCGCGTGGGTCCGTGGTTTCGTGGCCTGGTACAATCATAAGCACCTCCACAGTGGCATCGGCTTCGTCACTCCCTCAGAGCGTCATGCCGGACGCTCTGAGGCTGTTTTGGCGGCCCGTCGTGCAGTGTACGCGCGAGCCTGCGCACGCAGAGCGCTGGAGCGGCTCGCCACGCGCTTGGAAGAACCCGCTCGAAGTCCGGTTGAATCCGACGAAAGAGTGCAGCGAAGATTCGAACCCTCAGGCCGCAGCCGCGTGAGGTCTCAGGCGGCAACTACCTTGACACTCACCGGTCCGGGTAACCTGATAGGTGTTTCTCGCTCCGGTCCGCGCAAACATCTCGCCCCCCCCGCGAGCACCCGCGCAGCGAGAGCGCGCGTGAAGACACAAACGAAGTGGCACCTTCTCAAGAAGCGCTAACCTCATTTTATAAATAGATAACTCGAGCACCCCGCGCCCATTCCCCCATCCGCGCGGAGCTTCGTGGCGAAAGCCACGCAGCGAGCACGGATCAGGGGGAATCAACGGCCCCGGAGGCGAAGCCGAGGAGCCGTTGCAAGGGGGCCTCAAGACAACTGAATCAAAGCTGCAGCCGAGCAGTGCCTGCTGACGGCGGAGCGGCGCTGATCCGGCGCAAGCACCATCGGAATTGTTAGCGTTCTCAGCGTGGAGCTTTTGCGTCTCGGTTCTATGGCGTTGCGCGTGAAGAGCCGAATCGAGCCGTGGTGCGAGAATGTGAACGCTAACATTGGCCATGGCGGCGGCAACGAAGGCTCTCGTCGAGCGCCCGCTGTTCGGCGGCAGCGCGAAGAGCGCAGGGGACCGTTCTGTCCTCCTGCGGATCCGTTCTTGCGTTCGGCGGGTTTTCGTTCCATTCGGCTGTTCGTATGTCCGAGCTTCATGCCGTCGATCGTCATCACCGAAACTTCACGATCTCTGTCCTAGGACGCTCCTCGAAGGTGCAGTGGCGCTCCGTCGTTCTCGCGATGGTCGCGAGCGCCTGGGCGTGTTCGCCAGGTTCGGGGGAGAGTGACGTTGGAGCGGGAGGCTCTCCGGGGAGCGGCGGCGCGCCCGGCGGGGCAGGCGGAGTCATCGGGAGCGGGGGCGATGTGGTCGGGAGCGACGGGGGGGCGCCGAGTTCTGGAGGAGTCGGCGTGGGCGGAGCAAACGCGGGGGGTGCGCCTGGCTCGGGCGGCAGCGGGCCAGGCAGCGGCGGAGCGCCAAGCGGTGGTGTTTCGGGTGACGGCGGAGGGTCGGGCAGTGGCGGGGCGTCGAGCTGTGTGCCCAAGGGGAAAGCCAGAAACCCACTGATCACTCACATCTTCACCGCCGACCCGAACGCGGTCGTCTACGGCGACCGCATCTTCCTCTACGTGTCCCACGACATCGATGGTCAGGAGGACTACGACATGGTGGATTATCGAGGATTCTCGAGCGACGATCTCGTGAACTGGCAGGACCACGGCGTCTTGATCCACGCGGACAGTCTGCCTTGGGCGGGGAACCTCTATGCCCCTGGGGCCTGTTCGAAGGGAGGGAAGTACTACCTCTACATGCCGAACGGTGGCGACTCGATCGGGGTCGCGGTGTCCGATAACCCCGGCGGGCCTTTTGTCGATCCGCTGGGCGAGAGCCTCATCACGAGGGCGATCCCGGGCGTGGAGGATGTCGACTGGCTCTTTGATCCGGCCTGTTTCGTGGACGACGACGGGCAAGCGTATCTGTACTTCGGCGGAGGACCTGAAGAATCAGGCGATAACGGACGAGTGATGCGTCTGAACGACGACATGATCAGTCTCAAGGACACCTCAGCAACGAAGATCGTCATACCGAACTTCTTTGAAGCGATGTTCGTGCACAAGCGAGAGGGCACGTACTATCTCCAGTATTCGTCCGACTTCACGCCGGGCAATGACGCGTCGCTCCAGTATATGACGAGCACGTCCCCGATGTCCGGCTTTACTCACCGAGGCACGTTCCTCCCGAACGCCAATATCAATAACGGGAATAACAACCACGGGTCGATCGTGGACTTCCAGGGGAAGACCTATCTCTTCTATCATGCGCGGAAGTTGATGCAGAAGCTCGGAACGAACAAGGTGAACAACCGAAGTGTCGCCGTTCAAGAGCTCGGCTACGAGGCGGATGGTCGACTCAAGTCCACGACCATGAGCACCCAGGACTTCACGGTGGACCAGATCAAATGTCTCGACGGTTTCTCTGAGGTCGAAGCGGAGACTCTCGCGGCCGAGAAAGGGATCGAGGTGCTCGGGACGGCGGGTCAAACGGTGCGAGTGGGGGAGCTCGATGACGGCGACTGGGTCGGATATTCCCAGGTCGACTTCCGAGACGGTGCGACGAAGCTTGTGCTTCGGGTCGCGTCGGCGGAGGGCGGCGGCCAGATCGATGTGCGCGTCGGCGGCTGTGGGGAGTTTACGGGTGAGCCGGGGACTTCGATCGGGACCTGCACGGTCGCCCCGACCGGAGGCGCCCAAACGTACGCGGAGCTCACTTGCGCGATCGCAGGCCCGCCGGGCCCGCAGGATCTCTGCCTTCAATTCACAGGCAATCCGAGCTTCGAGATCGACTCTTGGCACTTGGAGTGAGAGGTGCGGTAGTCCTTGGGGCTACGGGACGGGTCTTCTTCCGGAGAGTGCACACCGGCCCTCCCTGAGGAGTTGCAAGCGAGAGAAGAAAGCCCTCAGAACCTTATGCTCTGAGGGCTTTCTCGTCTCCATTTGTGAGTGTGGGCTACCCGACTTTGCGAAGCTCCACGTCTTTTGTAGGGGGCATCAGTCGCTCCATGAGGAGGGCTCTAACGGCCTGCCGGAGCATGGTTTCGTTGGTGAGGCGCTCCTCTCGTTCCCATCGAGAGATGCTCTCTCCCGTGGTGGCGAGCTTCCCGGCCAGCTCCGTCTGGGTCAGGCCAAGGGCCTTGCGTGCGAAGCGAAGCGTGGGCCCCGTCATGGTCGGGGCGTCGGTAAGGGCCACCAGGGCGGCTCTCAGTTCCACTTGTTCGTGGGTTTCAGCGGGGATTACCGCGTCCCCGCATGCTTTGCAGACGGGGAGAACTACCGATCGGTCAACGACTCGGTAGGGGCCGACTTGGACGGGGATTTCAACCGTTCGACGCTCGAACGTCTCGCCCCCGCATTCGTGGCATGTCATTGGTCTCTCTCCTATGGGTGACTTGTGGTGTCTCTCGATGCGTAGTGTCTGGCGCAAAAATGTGTTTGATGACTTGTGCTTTGCGACGTGTTGTTTCTCAGGAGTTGGGGTTAAGGAAGGGTTTCAAAAGATGGTGATGATCACGCACTTTTGGGTGAACCTGGCAACGACGATGAGAGGATCCTTTTCTTCATCGACTCCACCTTCGAACCTCCAACAGCCGTCCTCCTGGTAGAGGGCCACCGTGGCGGTCTTAAGAGCATTTGCAATGTCAGATCGCGATACCCCTCGGCTCGCCATACGTTCGATTGCGTGAATTCGAACTTCGAATCGACAAAGCCCTCCGACGAGCTTGGCTTCCCTGAGAGCGTCATCCTGGTTCACTTGATACGGCTAAGCTTCGGCCGACTTGACCGTTCGTCAAGTTTTCTTTGACGCACCTTTCCTAACCCTTTGAATTCACGAGCATCGTGTCCAGGATGTTCCTGGGGCCGAAACGCCTACATTGGTACAATTTGTGGGGTATGGGCCCCGAAGGCGCCCTCCTTGGGCTCACGATGAGGACGGGGCGCCACTCGGCGCTCCGCGCCTGATCCCTCCGCCCAGAGGGTCCCGGCATCCCCGCTTCAATCGTTCTCTTGCAGGGGGAAAAGGTGGACGACCTCGACGCGTTCGCTGAGGCGCGACGGCGCGACTTCGGAAGTTCCACCGTGGAGGAGGTCGGCGCCGTCCTGTTCGGGCCAGTGGGTGAAGGGGCGGACTTGGCCTTCTTTTCGGACGCGAGCGACGGCGAAGGGGTCGATCGCGGCGTAGACCCAGGCGGGCTCGTTCAGGTCGCCCTGGGCGAGGACGCCGTCGTCGGGGAAGCCCCGATCGGGGGGCCCGAAGACGCCGGCGCGGCCGACGTTGACGTCAATGGCGGGGGACCAGGGGAGCTCGCCGACGAGGGGCGCCTGGGCCACGTAGATTTGGTTCTCGAGGGCGCGGGCTTGGCAGCCGATGCGCACACGTTCGTAGCCGGCGCGCGTGTCGGTGCAGCTCGGCGTGAGCAATAAGAGAGCGCCAGCCTCCGCTTGAGCTCGGGCGAGCAGCGGGAACTCGCTGTCGTAACAGATCGTGACGCCGATTTTTCCGAGACGGGTGTCGAAGACCCGCAGACCTTCTCCCGCGCTCACGTTCCAGCTCTCGCGCTCGAAGCGCGTCATGATGCGCTTGTCCTGAAAGGAGCGAGCTCCCTCAGGGGAGAAGAACCAAGCGCGGTTGACGAGCTTTGCGCTCTTCGAACTCTCCGTCGCTTCGACCTGCCACGGGAAGCTCCCCGCTAAGATGTAGACCCCATGCTCCTCCGCGAGGCGCGCGTGGAGGCGCAGGTAGTCGTCGCGCACAGTCTGGAGCGCCTGGACCTGGCGATCGAGATCCTGACGAACGTCGTCGGGAAAGAGCGAGGCCAAAATGAGCGCAGCGTACTCGGGGAAAACGAGCAGCTTCGCGTCAGCCTCGGCTGCCTCCCGGACCCAGGTCGTCAGCGTCTCGGCAAACTCGGCGAAGTCGCGAGGCGCCGAGACCGGAAACTGCGCCGCGGCGACGACAAACGCGCTCACGAAGCGCTCCCTTCGAGGCGCTTCAGCCAAAAGGTCATCGGCTTCGCGGTTTGTTCCATTTCCCCGAGATCGAGCCAGCTCAAGGTCGTGCGGAGCTCGGGGACCTTTTCGTAGCCCCGCTTGGCCCAGAACGCGTCGTTCGGGACGTAGTCCTTCGGGCGCAGCGGATGATCTGCCGGGCGCTCGACGGCGCAGAACGCGCACACCCCGAGCCCGTGTTCAAGGGCGTGCGCCTCGCGCAGCTCAAAGAAGCGCACGCCGAAGCCTCGCCCCCGATATTCTCGGAGCAGGACCGACTCTCCGAAGTAGTCGATGCCCGAGAGATCGATGCCCGCGCGGGTGAACGGCTCCTGCACGTCAGCTTGGGCATCGGCGAGCGGAATGACGGTCGATGCGCCCACCACCCGGTCCCCGTCCCAAACGAGCACCACTCGCGAGCGCGGCGAATGAGCGTAGTGCTCGAGGTACCCTTCTTCGTATGCGAGGCTTCCCTCGTAGAGGTAGGGGAACTCGCGGAACACCCGGATGCGGAGCTCCGCGAGGGGGCCGAGAGCGCTCCAGAGCGCCTCGCCGTCACGCGTCTCGACGCGGAGGCTCATGTCCCCGAACTCCGCACCTGCCGCAGCCAATCTTCGAGATTGTAGTAGTTGGTGACACGAGCGATCTTGCCGCCGACAATCTCGAAGAACGCTCCGCCGGGCAGGCGATAGGTCTGGCCTTTGGCTTCCGGTAAGCCCTCGTCGGTGCGCAGGTACTTCCCGAGCACCACGTACTCAGAAGCGGCGCGGCTCCCGTCTTCGCTCGTCAGATAGGCGAGCTCGGTGATCTGTTCCTCGTAGCTCGCGTCCATGCGGGCGAGAAAAGCCCGGAAGGCCTCTTTGCCGATCTCGCGGGGTCCTTGATTCACGTCGTGGACCACGTCGTCGGTGAGGAGGGCGAGGAGCCCTTCCCGGTCCCCGGCGTTGAATGCACCGTAATAAGCCTCGAGGAGCTGTCGCGTTGTGCTCATGGACCCGGATGTACGGCGCCGGGCGCGGAGCGGCAAACCTGCGCCCGGAGCGCCTAACGGAGGAGTGGAGAACGGCTTTAGGGTTTCGGAAAACCTAAAGGTTCGACGGCCGCGCGGCTGCTTTGCGAGGCTCCCCCCGGGGCGCCTGCGCCCCCAGGGGGAGCACCGCCGAAAGGGCGCCTGGCACAGAGACTCGGAGGGGTGCACGCGAGGTGACGGGGGAGGGATGAGGAGGGGGCCGCCGGTTGTGACGGGCGCCCGCGGCGGGAGGGGGCCGCGATGCCGAGCCGCGAGCCTTTGAATGATTGTTCGGGATGAGTTCTGAGTCTGCCGCAGAACGCGAATGCGTGATGCTCTTCTGTGGGGAGTAGTTCAGGGTGAGGTTGTCCTTGAGCGAGCATAAATAGGTAACATATCAGGACCGGACTCTGTTGCGCGCGACGAGAAGTATTTGGCAGAGCGACTTCTGGAAAGTGACAGGTGTCGTGTTCGGGGGTATAACTGTTATTTGTTAAATTAGGGTTTTCGTCCGAGGGGGAGAAAAGGGGGGATGATGGGGTCGAAGCGCAAGGGTGCGCCTGCGCGGCGTATTGCATCTTGGGGATCAGCCGGGGAGGAGCTCGTGAGCGAGCAGGTGCCGCGGAGTCGGCGCGGGCGCTCGTCTGCGCTTGGTCTGCCGAGGACACTTCTCGAGGCGAGTAATTCAAGGAGCAACAACCTCGACTTCATTCGCGTTGTTATGGCCAGCCTGGTCATCCTGACGCACGCGTTCGATGTCTTCATCGAGACGAAGCTACCGGAACCGTTGACCTTCTTGACGCGGGGGCAGCTCACGTCCGGCGCGTTCGCCGTGGGCGTCTTCTTCCTGGTGAGCGGCTATCTCGTCACGGCCAGCTGGCGCAATTCGAAGAGCGTCTTCGACTTCTTCCGCAAGCGAGTTCTGCGCGTCCATCCGGGGTTCATCGTCAGCTGTGCGATTTGTTTGCTTGTCGTCGGGCCCATCGCAGCGTCAGATGTCGGAGCCTATTATTCCGAGATTTCTCCCCTCCGCTTCATCACGGACGCGCTCCTGCTCGAGGTCGTGGACATGCCCCCGGCATTTGAGGCGCCCTATTCGGTGAACGGAACCCTTTGGATGATCCAGATCGAGTTTCTCTGCTACGTGCTGCTCGGGATCATCGGCGGCGCGCGGCTCTTGAATCAGGGCATCGTCACCCTCGGGATTGTGGTGGCCTGGGCGCTGATGGCGCTGCCGCTCTTCCCTGCGGTTTTCTCGCGGCTGCCGGCGCAGGGAACGATCGCCTTCCTGAATAGCCATTTCCGCTTCGCGACCTTCTTTTTCATCGGCGCGCTGGGCTACCTGATGCGGGACCGCATTCCCTATCGGCCTTCCTGGGCGTTTGGTGCGCTCGCTGTGTTCGCGCTCGGCGCAGCTACGGGCACTGGTTACCTTTTGTTCCCGCCAGCGATGGCCTACCTGGTCGCTTTCGTCGGCTTCTACCCGGGTCTTCCCATCGCCGACTTCGCCAAGAAGCGGGACCTCTCCTACGGCATCTATCTCTACGGCTGGCCTGTTCAGTTCATCTTAGCCGCCTACCTCGGGCGCCAGATGAACCCCTATCTCTTTTCGCTCATCTCGCTGCTGCTCGCGTGTCTCGCGGCTCTCGGATCGTGGACCTTCGTCGAAGGGCCTGCACTCCGACTCAAGCGCCGGATTTCTCCGAGCGCGCATCAACCGGCTCCTGATCAGGTGATTGAATCGGCTCCGCCGGTCTCCTGGACCGAGGAGGAGAAACTCCCGGCCGCGGCGGACAGACGGTAGCCCTCTCACTCTTGAGCGCTGGTCGGCCCGCTGACTTCACTCGCCCGACGACCGAGCGCTCGGGGTTCGTGAGTCTTCACGAGCTGGCCACAGGCGGCGGCGATGTCTTCGCCCAGGGAAACTCGGGTGGTGACGCGAAGGCCGACGCTCTTGAGGCGCTCGGAGATTTTCTGACGGCGCCGAGAGTCGGTGCCTCTCAGAGGACGGCCGCCGGGGAGCTCTGCTCCGCTCACCGGGTTATAGGGGATCAAGTTCACGTGGACGTCGAGGCCTTCGCAGAATTCGATCAGCGCTTCGACGTCTTCGTCGCGATCGTTGACTCCCGAGAGGAGCAAGACCTCGAGCATCATCGTCTGCTTCCGGATCTTTTCGAGCTCGACCACCATCTTGCGGAGGTCATCGATCGGCGTCTGTTTCGCGAGCGGCATCAGCTCCTGTCGCACTTCTTGGCGCGCGGCGTGGAGGCTCAAGGCCAGACGGACGCGGGGCATCACCCGAGCGAAGGCGATGAGCTCTTCGGGAACCCCGACGCTCGAAACGAGGATGTGACTCTCGCTCAAGTCGAGCCAGCGCGGATCGCGGAGTCGCTCGATGGCCTCTGTGACCTCGGCGCGATTGTGCATCGGCTCGCCCATGCCCATGAACACGACGTTGCGCAGCGTTTTGTCTTCCGTCCGGAGAATCTGCCGAGCTATAAGGGCTTGTTCGATGATCTCATGAGCGCGGAGGGAGCGCGCCAGCTTCATCTGCCCCGTCGCACAGAAGGCACACTTCGCGGCGCACCCGACTTGGCTCGAGACGCAGACCGAAGTCCTGCCACTCAAGATGCGCAAGATCACCGTTTCGAGCAGCAGGCCCGCTTGCGTGCGAAAGACGAGCTTCGTGGCGCCGTCCCGGCTCGAGTCGCGACGCTCGGCGAGAGTCAAACAAGGCTGTCCGAAGCGCGCGCGGAACTCTTCGTGGACGGTAGGCGGAAGCAGAGCTTGTGCCTCTTCGAGAGGAAGCCCGCGCTTGTAGAGAGCGTTGCGGAAGAGGCGCAGGTGCTCTGGATCGAATCCGAACTCTTGGCGAAGCTCTTCGAGAGCTCCTCTTTGATGCAAAGGGAGGGACATCCGGTCTGCTTCCGAGAAGTGCGTGACACGTAGGGGCCTCGGGCCACAAGGCCGAGGAGGCGATTCTTTCTGATCGAAAGCGGCGGCTCGGGCATGCAGGAGGCATGGGCCTTTCTTTTCGCGTTCTTCGGGCTCTCCCCCTCAATTTTGCACTCCTGTCGATCGCTGCCTGCTCGGGTGCGGGCGGCGAAGGGCCCTTCGAAGGGCCCGGTGCGGGCGGAGCGATCGGGGTCGGAGGGAGCCCGAGTAGCGACGGCGGAGGTCTGCCGAGCGGCGGTTCTTCAGCGGCGGGAGGAGCTTCGACCGGCGCGGGAGGGCTCGGCGCCGGAGGCACTCAGGTCGGCGCCGGAGGGACTCTCAGCGGAGCCGGGGGCAGCGGGGGGAGCGTGAGCGGGCCTGGCGGCTCGGGGGGCAGTCCGAGCGGAGTGGGCGGGCAGCCTTCGGGTGTCGGCGGCGCTCCCGTGGGCTCCGGAGGGATGAGCTCGACCGGTGGGACGGGAGGCGGGTCTGGAGGCGGGGGCAACGACAAGAAGCTCTTCTCGGAGTGCCGGTTCCATTTCGGAGCCATCCGTGAGTACGCCCTCGACCATCCCTCGATCCGCGAACAGATCGACTACTTTACGCCCGGCTGGATGGGTCTGCAGAACACCTTCGACCAAGGGTACGTGTGTGAAGACTTGAACGGTCCTTTGGCGGGGAAGGTTCCCGTTGTGGTGGCCTACGTTTCGGCGTTTTATGCAAAGCGAGAGCAGAACCTCCACGACTGCAACGTGGGTGAGCCGAGCCTTTGCGCTTACGGGTCCAAGATCATCAAAGATCACCTCGAGACGATCGTCGGCATCTACCGTAACTACGCGCGCGGCTACGCGGAGTGTCTCGGGGGGAAGCCGATCATCTTCGAGATGGAGCCCGATTGGTATCAGTACACGCTCTCGAATCAGACGAGCCCGCTCACGCCCGCGGAAGCTGGACAGATCATGACCCGTTACGTGCAGGCCATGAAAGAACACCTGCCGAACGCCTATTTCTCGATGGATATCTCGCCCTGGGTTCCGCCGAACAACGGCAGCGACAACGGCGCCGATTGGTACAAGAACTTCGACATGTCGCTGTTCACCTTCATCAACACCTCAGGGGGCGGCACCGAAGCGAACAACACCAAGATCCGCTCGACGAACAACATGACCTGGGCCGGAGTGAGCTCGGTCACTGGCAAGGGCATCCTCGCTGACACCGGCTACGGAGTGAACGGTGCCTCGGCAGGGCACGACGCGATCTGGGACGTGGTAGGAAACATCAACGCGCGCATCAACGACGGCGTGATCGGTATCGCCCAGTACAATCCGAACGCGAACTGGGGTCAGACGATCGCCTCGATTCGATCGCAGCTCGCCACGCCGAAGTTCTGTCCTTGAACCTTGCGCACTGCGGATGGAGCCCAGGCTGCGCGCTCCATCGAGGCGGCTCTCTTGCCTGGCATGGATCCGGCTAGAGTCCGGGCAGGATGCCGGGCGCCGGAGTTCGATGCAGCGAGAGAGCGACGGGGACGAAGCGGAGAATTGCGCATAAAATGGCCGAAAGTGGCCCGGAGACGCTTATGGGGGGAGGTTGGCTCTTTGCAGGGGAGGAGGGCACGATTGTGGCGAATTGCCGCGCTCTCGCGCGCTGAGCGCGCATCGTCTCCCGCTCGGCGCTGCCTGATGTACGCTCGGAGTCGCGTGGCGGGTCGAACTGTTCCCGGCGAGCGCGCGTCGCTCAGGTCGCTCTTGGCTCTGGGCGAGCGCGCGTCGCTCAGGTCCCTCATGGCTCTCGGCTGCCTCGCTCTTGTCAGCGCCTGCGCCTCGGTCGAGAAGGGACGCTACGGGGTGACCGAGTTTCGGGTCCAAGGGACCCGGGACATGAACCGCCGGGCCGTGGAGGCCTGTCTCATCACCCGGGAGCGCGAGAACTTTTCCCTCGTTCTCGGTCTCGGTGAGCCCACCTGCGGTCAGCCTTCCTTCACGAGCGCTCCTCCCACGGTGCGCCTCTGGCGCTGGCCCTGGACCGAGTGGCCGAGCTTGAATCATGCGGTGCTCGACCGCGACATCGAGCGCATCCTGCGCTGGTACCGGGCGCGGGGCTATTATCAGGCGAAGGTCGTCGACATCGAATACGACCCGCCAGAAGCGGGGTCGCCGGGAGGACTCGGCGAGTGTGATCCCGAAGCCGACTCCTGCAAGGTCTCTGTCCTGGTTACCATCGAAGAAGGCGAGCCGACTCGGATCGCTGCGATCGAGATCCGAGGAGCGGACGAACTGGAGGTCGAGGTTCGGGAGCGCCTCGCCAAGGTCATTGAGCTCCGGGAAGGAGAGCGCATCGACGAGGTCGAGTACGAGCGCGACAAGGAGGCCCTCGAGGAGTTTCTCCGCAAGCGAGGTTACGCGTCCGCCGAGGTCAAAGGGACGGTCGAGATCGACAGCGGCGCGCTTTCGGCGCGCGTCGTCTTTCATCTGAGACCGGGGCCCGCTTGTTCCTTTGGGGAGCTGCGCGTCACTGGGGCCGGAGAGTTGCCTACGGCGCCCATCATTTCGGCCGTGGGGCTCGCGCGAGGCAGGAAATACGATCCAGCGGTGCTCGCCGAGATTCAGGCGGAAGTCTTTGCGCTCGGAGCTTTCTCGGCCGTCGACGTGCGCGAAGAAGTCAGCGGTGATGTCGTCGACGTCATTGTTGAAGTCACTCCCCTCGGACCCCACGCCTTCCGCACCGGTGTCGGCATCTTGAGCGGCAACCCGCAGCGCGTCGACACAACGGACCAGACGAGCATCCCCCAGTGGGACGTGCATCTCTTCGGTCGTTACGAGCGAAGGCACGTCGTCGGCACGCTCGGACGTTTCAGCATCGACGAGCGGCCGCGCCTCATCTTTCTCGGCCCGTTCCCGATCATCCCGAATCGTCCTGACGGGAGCCTCGCGGCCCAACCCGGTAACATCATCACCGTAAACCTCAACCAACCGGGCCTCGTCGAACATCGCACCGACCTTCGCGAGACCGTCGGCTGGGACTATGGACCTGATCCCTACCTGAATTTCATCCGCTCGGACGTGTTTTTCCGGGTCGCGGCGCGGCGCGGCTTTTTCTCGAGGAAGCTCGTCGGCACTTTGGCCGTACAACAGGATTTGTACATCGTTCCGGAGCAGGACTGGGTCCCGCCGGAGGGCGTCACCGATCCCCTGGCGAGCTCCTACGAGTACCTCTACGTCGAACAAGATCTACGCCTCGACCTGCGCGACAATCCGATCCGGCCCCGGCGCGGTTTTTACGCCGCCCTGAACGCAACCCAAGCTCCCAAGTGGGCGGCGTCGGACTGGACCTCGTTCCGTATCGCACCGGAGCTGCGCTTCTATCTCCCTCTTCCGCTCGGAGTTGTCCTCGCGACCAAGGTCGCGCTCGCTTCCATCTTCATCACAGACGCCGACGGCGAGCTCGACAACGAATCCCAGCGGCTCGGGCCTCTCGTCTATCGTTTGCGCGGCGGTGGCCCGAACGGTAACCGTGGTTTTCTCGCTGGCGTCGTGGGACCGGGGCCGACGGGCGGCATTCGCCGCTGGGAAGCATCGGCAGAGCTGCGCATCCCGCTCGGGCGGGATTTCGTCCTCGCAGGGTTCGTCGACATCGGCGACGTGAACGAAGACCCAGAGTTCCGCTTCGACTATTGGAACATGTCGCTCGGGCCGGGGCTCCGCTTTTACACGGTGCTCGGAGCGATCCGTCTCGACACGGGCTTTCGCATTCCGAGCTTGCAGCGACTGAACGAGCCCGGATACGACATCGGAAGCGAGAGTAACCCGACCTATTTCTTCAACTCGAACGTGCCCGGCGCGTTCCAGCTCACGATTGGAGACGCGTTTTGAAAGGGGCGCTGCGTGTCCTCCTCCTCGTGGGCAAAGGGCTTGGCTGGACGTTGCTCGGGCTCGTCGTCGCTTTGGCTCTGGTGCTCGGGCTCGGACTCGGGACCGGACCTGGGCGCGCGGTTGTGGTTCGGCTCGGCCTTTCGATCGCCAATCAGGCGCTGCCTGGTTCTTTCGAGCTCGAGGCTCTCGAGGAGATCGGGACTTCTCGCGTCGTGCTTCGGGGCATCGTTCTCAGGGACGCTCAAGGGGACGTGGTGCTTCGTGCTCAGAAGCTCCGCGCCGACTATGAGCTCTCGGAGATTGGGGCCGGGCGTTACGTCGTTTCGAGTGTCCTGCTCGAAGAAGTCTGGGCGGACTTGCGCACGATCGCCGAGGAAAACCGCGGGATCGTCTCCGCTTTTGTTGACCCGAGCGCGCCCAAGAGTCCCCCGTCTGAGGGCCCTTTGCCCTATGTGGAGGTGAAGAAGGCGAAGCTCGAGCGGAGCGCTGTGAGGTTGCCGGAGCTTGCTGAGGTGGGGCAGCTCGATGTCTTCGACTTCGAACTTCAAGGGAACTATCGGCTCGACGGCGAGTCGTTCGCTGAGCTCGATGCGGCGAGCCTGCGCTTCGAGCGGGAGGGAACTTTGCTCGGGGGAGTTGAGCGACTGAGGGGCTCTTGGACCTCTGGGGCGGCGCCGGCGCAAGCTGAGCTCGAGCTCACAATGCTTTCGAGCCGGGTGCAGGCGCGGCTCAGCGCAATGATGCCGAACCTGCCGGACTGGGAGCGGGCGCCGCTCAGCGCGCACGTCGAGGTGAGCGAGCTCAGCGCGGAAGACCTCTCGACGTTGCTTCGGAACCCGGAGCTGGGGAGCGCATTTCGAGGCAAGGCGAGCGTGGAGCTCGATGTTTCGGGGTCGGCCCACGAGGCTGATCTGCGGGCAAAGTTCGCGACGGCGGGCGGGGTAGCGGAGCTCGGGGGGCACCTCACCGAGTTCGAGCGCGGGAAGCTGCGCCTCGAGACGCGGGAATTTTTGGGCAGTCAGGTGCGCGAGGGCCTTCCGAGCGATCCGCTCACTATCTCTCTCGAGGCGGAGGTGGATGCTCGGGATCGGCAAGCCCTGGTCGCCCGTTTTTCGCTCGAGGGCGGTCAGCTCGGTCCCTATCGACTCCCCGAGGTACAGGGCAGCGGCATCGTGAGTCCGGAAGAGGTCCGTGATGCGTCCGTGCTCCTGCAAGATGAAGGGAGCCGACTCCGCGCGCAGGGCCGGTTCGGCTTTGACGGGTCGCTGCATGCGGAGACGGAGCTCACGCTCCTGCCGAGGACCGTGGAGACTCTCGCGCGCCTTTCAGACCTTCCTCGAAATACCCGCGGCGAGCTGCGCGGGAGTGTTTCAGCGACGAGGAAGGGCGACGGTTTCCTTGTGGCTCGCGGCAAAGCGGAGCTTCGGGACGTCGTCTTCGATGAGCAGCGGGCGCGGTCGGCGGACTTATCCTTCCAGCTCGAGGGTCAGCCGCCGCAACTGAGCGGCGAGGTGCACCTCGAAGGGCGCGGCATCGCCTTCGGAGAAAACAAGCTCGGCGAGGTCAGACTCGCTGCGCGAGGGGGCCCAGAGCAATATGAAGTCGACGCTGACGTGAACGAGGTCGAGCTCGAGGGGCGGACCAAGATGGCCCTGCGCACGAGTCTCGAGGTGAGCTTGGGCCAGAGCGAATACGGCGGACAAGGAGTCATCGACGGAAAGCTCGGCGATGTCCCGTTCCACGTAGCGCTTGCGCCGACCAGTTACGACGCCGCGAAGAAGTCTTATCGAAGTGAAGGCGTGACGCTCAAACTCGGCGAGCGCAAGCTGACCGTGCAGGGCTATCTCGGTCAAAAGGACGGCGATCTCGAGGTCAAGACAGACGGGCCCATTGATCTTGGGCTCCTCTCCGATCTCTTGCCCCTCGAGGAGAAGCTCTCGGGCCGCGCGGAGCTCTCCGGCCGAGCCCAAGGAAGTCTCACGGTTCCGGTGGTCGACATCCGCGCCAAGCTGGATCGGGTGACGCTCGGAGAGCGGCCGCCATTGAGCGGGGATTTGCGCGTTGGGCTCGATGCAGCTCGGGGTCAGTTGCTCTTTTCGGGCCTGGTCCAGGCGAGCGACAAGGGAAAATCCGGCTGGCGCCCGCTCGATCTGGAGGGCGAGCTCGAACACTCCTTCCAGCCGGGGCGCGGCTACCTGAAACAGCTCGCCCGAGGGCGGCCGGAGGGGAAGCTCGAGCTGCGTTCCCTCGAGCTCGCCTTCGTCGAAGCTTGGTCCGGGGCTGAGCTTCCTGTGAGCGGTCACTTGGGGGCGACGCTGGACGCCGGCGGGACCCTGGAGAATCCGAGTCTGTTGTTGGCGCTCAAGTCGAAGATCAAAGTTGCTGGGGATCCCCGTCTTGTCGACGTTGATGGCGGGCTGTCGCTTCGAGACGAACGCTGGGACACCCATGTGACTGTCAGTGATCCAAAAGGACAGTGGCTCACCTTCTCCGCCGACGCTCTGACGCCGCCGGGTCCGCGGGTGGGCGGTCCATTCCTCAGCCGACTCGCGCTCATCCCGGCCGACGGTAGGTGGCAAGCACGGCTGTTCGCCGAGCCGAGGAGAACCTCCGAATTGCCGCTGGTGCGGCTCCAGGATCTGCCCGAAGGGACGCTCTCTGGGCTCGTCGAGCTCGCCCATGAACCCGGCCAAGAGCCAAGCGGCCATGTCTCCCTCGAGCTGGCACAGCTCGCTGACTCCGAGCAGGACGAAGGATGCAAGAGCGGCGACCTCCGTATCCTCCTGAACCTCGACGGCAAGGACGCCGAGTGGCGCTTGGGGCTCGAAGGGCGCAAAAAGAACGAGCTCCTGTTCTCGAGTCGTGCCTCCGCGCGCGTCGCTCTCGCTCGCGCGCTCGCTGGAGGAACGCTCGAACTAGGACCGATCGAGGGTGAGCTCGTCGCGAAAGAGCTCAAGCTCGAGAATGTGCCTTACGTGTGCTCTCTCGCACGCGGTGAGCTCACGACGAACGTGTCGGTCAAAGATCCGCTCGGGGAGCGGCCTGAGCTCCAGGGTGACGTCAGCTTACGCCGCTTTCGCGCCTCTCCGATCCCGAAGTACAACGTTTCGGTTCGGGAAGAGCTGCTCGACTTTCAGGCCCATCTTGAGGCGGATGCGACGCGCGCCGCGCTCAAGGCCGAGCTCATGGCCGGAAAACATCGCTCCACGTTCCAGGCGACCCTTCCGATCCAATACGAGCGCGGGGTGGTCATGCTCGCCGAAGACGCGCCTCTCGACGCTCGGTTGAGCCTCGTTCACTTGCCGATCTCGCCGCTTCTGAACCCGCGTGGAGCAGTTTCCTACGCGACGGGGACGGTTCATGGTCAAGCTCGCCTGAGCGGCACACGCGCTCAGCCGAAGCTCGACGGACAACTGGAGCTCGAGAAGGTCGCCTTTACGGCGACCGACCTTGCCCAGCCTCTGCGGGACGTTCAGGCGAAGATTGTCTTCTCGGAGAGGGAAGCGCGGCTCGAAAATTTTGAGGCCTACGACCGCGACGGCAGGCTCCACATGGAAGGCGGGGCTCGCTTCCACGAGCTCGACCGGATCGCGGCAGAGCTCCGGGTGCGGGCCGAAAAGTTCCCGCTCCGTCAGCTCGGTCAGGTCGTCGCGCAGCTCGATATGGACGCGGAGGTGAAGACGCTCGTCTTGCCCGAGCGAACGGACGTCGAAGTCGGCATCCGCTCCTCGGACATGTGGCTCGAGAACACGAAGCTCCGCGCCGGGATCTCCCTCAAAGCGCATCCAGATTTTGTCGTCGATGGCGTGAGGCCCGAGGGCTCGACGGATCCGGAGGATGAGCGGCTCGGCGACCATGCTGCGGCGCTCGGGGACGGCGACCCAGGGGCAGGCGGCGGCGCAAAGCAAGCGGGAGCGAACGCGAAGGGGGCCGGAGCGAAAGGGCAAGGAGCGGCCGCGAGCGCGCAGGGGACCGAGACAAAAGGGGGGGCGCCCGCGGAAGAAGTGCCGCACGTGACGCGCCTCGTGCTCAAGTCCTACGACCGCTTCTGGATCAAACGGGACGACTTCGCTGTGAACCTGAGCGCAAACCTCGACACAGAACTCAGCGGGGAGCGCGTGAATGTTCAAGGAGAGGTCTTGATTGAGCGCGGCTATCTGACCCTGATTGGAAAGACTTTCGACTTCGAGCGCGGCGGAAAGCTCTCGTTCATTGGCGGCGAACCGGATCCAGTCATCGACCTCACCGCCGTCTTCAACAATCGCCGTACCGGCGACATCGTCAAAGTTCACATCACCGGGCGCGGCTCGAAACCTGTGATCGAGTTTTTGGTCAACGACAAACGCGGCGAAGCCGGCGATGCTTTCGCCGCGATTTATGGCTCTCAGGGCACGAACCAAAGCGCCAAGAGCGCCCCCCAGCAGGCGGCGGGTTTCATCGGCGGACTCACCGCGGGCCTGCTCGCGACCTCTGCGCGCAGAGAGCTCGGCGCCGCGGCGCCGATCATCATGATCGAACCTGGCGACAAAGCCGGCGAGGGTCGAGTGCGCGCCGGCTTCGAGCTCGATTCGCTCGTGCCTCCTTTTCTTCAGAACGTCATCACCGGCGTCTACGTGGAAGGCATCGTGGCGCGGGAATCGTCCGGCGATACCAGAAGGACCTCGAGGTCCGGAGCGACCGTCAACTACGGCGTGCTCCTCGAGTTCTACTATCCGAAGAACTTCTTCTCGACGGCTCAATACGGGCCTGGCTCGACCTGGTCCCTCGATCTCGGCTGGCAGCTCTGAGCCTCAGAAGACCTTCTCCGGAGGAAGCCGAACACTTGTGCCCCGAGCTCAACCGTCGCCTCTCTGCGCGCCGAGATAGGGAGTGGTCCGGGGGGGCGACGAGGGCGGCGTGATGCGGTACATCTCTGCACATGGAGGAGCGTCGAACCCGAAGGGGGCGTGGACTCCCGTTTGTCCGAGGGATGACGGCGAGTGTTTTCTTGACGGTGTGGAGCTGTGGCGTCGATCAGGTGAGCGGGACTGGATCGCCTGACGTCAAAGAAGCGGACGACGAGTCGAGAGGCAGCGGAGGAAACGTCACAGGTGCTTCGGGGGGACAGCTTCCCGAAGCTTCCGGCGGACGGCCTCCTGAGGCTTGCGGCGGATCCGGAGATGCGGGCGCCCCTGCGGCTCCCGAAGAGCCTCTGCCCGTGCACTTTTTCGCCTGCGAGACCGAGGAAAATCGAGTTGAGGTGCGCGGCGTTCGAGGGATGAGCTGCTGGCTTGTGATGCTCGAGCGGGCGATAGCCCCCGATCGCTGTCACGAAGAGCCCGAGAGCTCGAAAGGCTATTGTGTCGTTGCGGTTCGTTATTCTCCGGACGATCCATCGTGCGCGTCCGAGTCTCGAGAGGGCGCGAACGAATATATCGCTACTGGTGCGGTCCAGGTGAAAGAGGGACCTGTGATCGATCTAGAGCTCAGTTTTAGTCTGCCCTTTGAGGAGTGGACCTCGGACGTCCCCTTTGCCGTTTCGAACTGCCGGCCCCATTGCGGCGAGCGAGACTGTCGCGAGTGATAACGGTGAGCTGCTCCCGCCGCGCGCTTTGGAGAGCGCTTCCAAGGCGCAGCGGAAAGCGAGAAATTTGAGCCCTCCGAGCCCGCGCGTGAGGGCAGGGAGTTGGCGACGAGAGCGCAGGATGAGCAGAGCGCGTTGGTGTTTTCGAAGACAAGCCCCGTTGCGTGAAGTCGGCTGAGGGGTGTCCTTCTGGTGGAATTTTGCATGCACAAAGAGGGGACGATCTCGCCCCCTTTGCGCGATGGGTTTGGGTCCTACCCTGAGCCCCAGCAAAGGAACCGAATGCGCATGTCCCGACGAGAATTCCACGAATCTTCTAAGACTCACTCGCGAAAGCTTGGAAAGCGCCTCGCGCTGTTGTCCGTGAGCGTCGGCCTTGGCGTTGCCTTGGGCGCCTGTAGCGAGGCCGGAGACATTGGTGCGGACTTGGGCGCTGATGCTGGCTCAGGTGGCGCGGCGGCCGGCGGCGCAGCGGCCGGTGGTGCAGTGGCGACCGGCGGCGCAGCGGCCGGTGGTGCTCCTGCTGCGGGCGGTGCTCCTGCTGTGGGCGGTGCTCCTGCTGCGGGCGGTGCTCCTGCTGCGGGCGGTGCTCCTGCTGCGGGCGGTGCTCCCACGGCTGATGGCGGTGCTCCAGCAGCCGGAGGAACGGATGGTGCTGGTGGCAGCTCGGACACCGGTGGCGCCCCGGGCGCTGGCGGTAGCGGCAATGGTGAGTGCGTGAAAGGCACGACCAAGGGGAACGAAGTCCTCTTCATCGGCGAGTCATTCATCGCACTCAGTGAAATTCCGGAAGAGACGACGAAACTCGCTCGAGCGGCTGGGTCTCTCGCGGCGAACGACTCGTACGTCGACAAGTCGGTGTCCGGGACTTGGATCGGCAACGGGGCGGGGAACTCGATCCCGAACCAATACAAGAGCAATAAGAACGGCGTGCGCTTCGTCATCATGAACGGAGGCGGAAACGACTGTTGGCAAGGCGGGAAGGAGTCCGACCGGACCAACGCGTTGAACGCGGCCAAGGCCTTGTTCGAGGAGATGGATCAGAACGGCGTCGAGAAGATCGTCTACCACTTCTATCCAGATCCGGTCGGTAGCCAGCACGCTTCTCTCAAGGCTTGTCTCGACCTTCTCCGCCCGGAGATGAAGAAGCTTTGCGACGAACAGGGGTCCCCGAAGTGCTATTGGGTGGACTTACGAGAGACCTGGAATGGCCACAACGAGTATGCCCAGCAAGACGGTATTCACGTGGCGGGTCCCGGTAACGCCCCGACGGCCAAGGCCATCTGGGATTCGATGGAGGAAAACTGCGTCGCTCCTTGATGCGAGAAAAAGTCGCAAATGTAGACGGCTGGGGGCTGGAGAGTCATCATTGGAGCGATGAGCTTGAGACTTGAGCGATCCAGAATCTCCCGTCAGATGAGCCAGAGCCGCGCCCTGAGCGCGGCTCTCCTCTTTGCGTTTTCTCAGCTTGCCGCGTGCGAAAGTGAGAGCGGGGTGCCGTCCGGTGTTGGTGGCGCAGAAGCGAGTGGCGGCGCAGAGACGAACTCGGGCGGCGCACCGGGAGCAGGTGGTTTGGTTCCTTCCGGAGGAGCCGCATCAGGTGGCCTGGACTCTGCGGGCGGCGCCGCGAGCGGCGGTGACGTCGGCTCCGGAGGGGACATCGTTGGCAGCGGCGGAGATGCTTCGGGCGGCGCGAGTCCTACGGGAGGGACCTCTTCCTTCGTCCTGTCGAATCCTGCTTTCGAGAACGTTGAGGGCTGTTCCGTCGAGGGGATCAGCGCTTGTCAGGTCATCCCGGACGAAAACGTCGTCTACCTCGACAATGCGAACATCTCTCCGGAGCTTCATTGGACGGGCGTGCCGGAAGGAACGCAGAGCTTCGCCCTCGCCTTGTTCGACGTTTCCTACGGACAAGCGCACTGGGTCCTTTGGAACATCCCTCCTGACCTCACGATGCTTCCGGCAAACATCGCGCAAGACACAGCAAATCCGGCGGTGCCCGCCGGCTCCCAGCAAGCGAACGCGAACTTCGCGACGACCTCGGAGCACGGCTACTACGGACCTCACGTGCCCTGTAACGTCTACGAGTTTCAGCTGTACGCTCTCGCGACGAACAAGCTCACTCCGATGGATACGGAGTCCGCGGTGCTCGTCTGGTTCCAGCTTTCCGAACATCCCGATTTGCTCGGGGTGGCTCGACTCAGAGGTCGGGGAAACCTGACGGGCTGCGACTAAGGGGGTCGCTCTTTCAGAGAGCCCGCGGTTTTGCCGGTGGTCGCTAGGCCTCGGGCGGTACGGTGATAGGATAAACCCGTGGCGTGGCTTGTCCTTTTTATCGCTGGCCTTCTCGAAGTGGCGTGGGCGCTCGGGCTCAAGCTCACGGAGGGCTTTACGCGCCCGGTCCCGAGCCTTCTGACAGGGGCGGCCATCGTCGGCAGCATGGTGCTTTTGGCCCATGCATCGCGCACGCTCCCCATCGGGACAGCCTACGCTGTTTGGGTTGGTGTTGGAGTGGTCGGAGCGTCGATCGGCGGGGTCGTCCTTTATGACGAGCCCGTGACAGCCGCGCGGATGGCGTTCCTCGGCTTGCTCGTGGTCTCGATCATCGGCCTCAAGCTCACCTCCCCCGAGTCCTAAGACCTTTTCGGATCTCGCAGAGAAATAGGAAAAGGGCAGACTCACGGAGAGTCCGCCCTCAAGTGGGGCTTGGTGAAAAGCCCTTACGGTTTCGCGGGGAAGGCCCCGGTGCGTTCAGTCAACGAACAGCTGAGGCTGAGGGCCGGGTTTGATCCCGATCAGATCGGGATCTTCGCCGTTTTCAGCCGCTGGCTGGTTTTCGCGGTTCAGCTTTCGAAGTTTGCGCTTCTCTAGCTTCTCCTGTTGGTGCTCGACGCGCTCGCGCTCGCGAATCCGTTTTCCGGTCGTGGAGCGAGGTTTCAAAGAAACCTCACCAACGCTCGCTTCTGTCACCGCGGCGGCTGCCCTTATGGCCACCACCACCGTGTCCCCCGCCGTATCCGCCGCCACCGCCGCCGCCGTAGCCACCACCGCCGCCGCTCCGGGGAGCGCGCTCCTGTGCTTCATTCACGCGAACGGTACGACCGTCGAAGTCCCTGCCGTCCATGCCCTCGATGGCAGCCTTGCCGTCGGAACCGTTAGCGAAGGTGACAAAGCCGAACCCGCGCGAGCGACCGGTATCACGATCCATGATGACCGCTGCATCGACGACCTCACCGAACTTTTCGAATCCGCGACGAAGGCCATCGTTGTCGGTGTTGAAGCTCAGACCACCGACGAATAGTTTCATTGACATTTCTTTCTCTACTTTTCGTTTCTTGCCAGCTCACATCTCCCTCGGAAGGGAAGGCCCCCGGCGCAAAGTCGGCCGTCGAATACGGTCCGTGTGCGCTTGTCGACCCCCTAGTGAACGCGCCCCCTTTGAGGTGACTCGTTCTTTCGAGACGCTCGCCTGCCCCGGACCCGATGTCCGACGCCTCTCAACTCGGCAAGAATCAGAGCTCTGAACTCTTTTCGGTCTTCGGTCAAGGAAATTCGCTCGCGCCCCGAGCTGAGCGGCGCCACTTGGATCTCCACCTGGGAGCGTCCCCGGGCTCCCCTTCGGAGCGCGAGCCGTGATAGGGGACGAGCCGAAGCATGCGAGCTCATGGGGATTTTTGGAAGGTCGCGGGGTGGATTGCAATAGCGCTCGGCATCTTGCTCGGCGTGGCGGCACCCGTCCGGGCCGAGGAGAGCGAGGGAGCGAATGACCATTCGGCCGTTCAAGCTGAGGCGGACGAACCGACCCTCACGCTCCTGACCGTAGGACCGGGTTCGGACATGCTCGAGCTTTGGGGCCACTCTGCTCTCTGCGTGAGCTCCGGCGAGTTCGAAAAGGGAGTTTGTTATGACTATGGGTGGAGCCCGGCCCTCGACGTCTCAAAGCTCATCGTCGGAACGCTCTCTGGCGAGCGCCTCTTCGTCCCGACGAGTTTTCCCGCGGAGCGCATGCTCGCCGTGTACCAGTTCCGGGACGTCTGGAAGCAGAAGCTCGAGCTCACTCCTGAACAGACCGAGAAGCTGCTCGCGCGTCTTCGCGCTGACGTGAACGAGGAGCGCGCCTACGCTTACGAGCCCGTCTTCGATAACTGCACGACTCGCCTCCGTGACGTTGTCGACGAGGTGACCTCAGGCACGCTGCGCAAAGATTCCGAGGCGAGTGATGGAGCGCCGCTTCGCTCCTTCGCGGAAGAAGGCCTTCGGGGCCGATGGATTCCGCTCGCAGCCTTGGCCCTCGGCGGCGGGGCGCGGCTCGATCGGAAGAGCTCCGAGTGGGAGCGGATGGCCTTTCCGATCGACTTCATGGATTCGGTCGAGAAAAGGCTGAACGCCCCCAAGGAGCGCCTCTTCACGCGTCTTGATGCGCCGCCCCCGACCAGCGTTCACGCAGGAAGGGTCGCCTTGCTTGTCCTTTCCGGCGGCCTCGCGCTCTTCATCTGGCGGGCCAAGAAGACGACTCTTCGGGCGAAGAGCGGGCTCGTTGGGCTCTGGCTCGCCTTTCTCTCGCTGGTTCCCCTCGCCGCGCTCTCGACTTCCCTTCCGTCGCTCACGCCGAACTGGACGCTGCTTCTCTTGCCCCCGACGGACCTGCTGTTCTTCGCGAGGCCGGGTCAGATCCTTCGCCGGTACGGTTCAGTGCGCGCCGGGAGCAGTTTGCTCCTGGGTCTGCTCTCGGCCTTGGGCCTGATCGAGCAGAGCCTCGTCGCGGTGAGCCTCGTTGCGCTATTGCCGCTCGGAGCCCTGGCGCTCCGTCTCAAACAAGACGAGGGAGGACAAAACGGAAGAGCCCGCGCCGCTTCGAGCAGCACGGGCTCCTGAGGTGATCGGTCCTTCCTTTTAAGGGAAGGCTCCGGACATCATCAGCGGATGTAGCGGTTGATGATGTTCTCGTAGAGCTCCTGTTGGCCGCTCTTGAGAGGCGGCTCGCCGCCCTTGTTGCCGATCTCCGCGAGCTGAACGAGGTCGAGCTTGCCAGCTTCGAACTCTGCGCCCTTGCCGCTGTCGAAGGAGGAGTAACGCTCCTTGCGCATCTTCTCGATCGGAGACTTCTGGAGGATTTCGTCGGCGATGATGAGCGCGCGAGCGAAGGTGTCCATGCCGCCGATGTGGCCGTAGAACGTGTCGTTCAGGTCCGTCGAGTTACGACGACGCTTTGCGTCGAAGTTCACGCCGCCGCCCTGGAGGCCGCCCGAGCGGAGCAGGACGAGCATCATCTCCACGGTCTCGTTGATGTTGTTCGGGAACTGGTCGGTGTCCCAGGCGTTCTGGTAGTCGCCGCGGTTGGCGTCGATGCTGCCGAGCATGCCCGCGTCGGCTGCCACCTGCATCTCGTGCTCCATCGTGTGGCCAGCGAGGGTTGCATGGTTCGTCTCGATGTTGAGCTTGAAGTCCTTGTCGAGACCGTGCTCGCGCAGGAAGCCAATCACCGTTGCACAGTCGAAGTCGTACTGGTGCTTGCTCGGCTCCATCGGCTTCGGCTCGATGAAGAAGGTGCCCTTGAAGCCCTGGCTCCGCGCGTAGTCACGAGCCATCGCGAGGAAACGGGCGAAGTGCGAGAGTTCGCGCTTCATGTCCGTGTTGAGGAGGCTCATGTAACCTTCACGGCCGCCCCAGAAGACGTAGTTCTCACCGCCGAGAGCGATCGTGGCGTCGAGAGCGTCCTTGAGCTGAGCGCCGGCGTAGGCGACGACCGAGAAGTCGGGGTTCGTCGAAGCGCCGTTCATGTAGCGGGGGTTCGAGAAGAGGTTCGCCGTGCCCCAGAGGAGCTTCACGCCGGAAGCGGCCTGCTTCTGCTTGGCGTACTCGACGATGTCCATGACGCGCTTCTGGGTCTCGGCGCGGCTCGAACCTTCTTCGATCAGATCGACATCGTGGAAGCAGTAGTAGGGGACACCGAGCTTGGTGATGAACTCAAAAGCCGCGTCAGCTTTCATCTTCGCACGGGAGAGGGCGTCTTTGCCCTCGTTCCACGGGAACTGGAAGGGGCCGGGACCGAACGGGTCCGCGCCTGCGCCGCAGAACGTGTGCCAGTAACAAACCGCGAACTTGAAGTGCTCCTTCAGCGTCTTTCCCGCGACGACGCGATTCTCGTCGTACCACCGGAATGCGAGCGGGTTGTCCGATTCCGGACCCTCATACGCGATCTTGCTGACTCCGGGGAAGTATTCCTTATCGCCAATCACAACGCTCATAACCTCTTCACCTATGCTTTCTGTAACTTATCGGTAGTGCCCGCGCTCGCGCGGGGGTCGCTCACTTCCCTGCCAAGAGCTCGCCGAGCGCGACCTCCCTGCTCCGGGTGACGGGTGCTTCCCCGAGTCTTTCGTTCGGGAAGCCGGCCCCCTTTTCGCGATGCCCGGTCCGGGTCTCGCGAAGAGGACCCTTCACCGTAGTCGAAGTTTGGACCGTTTCTACTCCCGAGCGAACGCTCTCCGGGCGGGGAAGGGCTTTCCAGCGGTGTCGATTCAGGAAAATCGCGGTCTTGGGGGCGTCTCGGGGAGCGAGGCCGGGGGCGCCCCGGGGTGCGCAAGGGAGGCGGCCGGTCGTTCGGGGTTGTCGAGCCGGCCCTCGGGCCGTTTCATGGTCCAGACGTCATGTGCCGCAACATCAAACCTCTCTTCAACTTCGATCCTCCGGCTACCGAGGAAGAGATCGTCAGCGCTTCGCTCCAATTCGTTCGCAAGTTGAGCGGTTTCACGCGGCCCTCGAAGGCGAACGAAGCTGTCTTTGAAGAGGCGGTGCTCGAAGTGAGCGCGGCGGCGCGCAGGCTCATCGATTCTCTCGTCACAGACGCGGAGCCCAAGAGCCGCGCTGCCTACGAAGAGAAGAGACGAGCGCAGAACGCGCGGCGTTTCGCGCCGCGTTCATGACCCCTCTCGACCGTCATAGTTGCAGGACGACGCGCACTGACCCAAAAGGCGCAGCCTCTTCCGGGCGCAACAGGAGGCCGACCCCGAGTTGGACTGTGACATGGTCGGTCAGATCTTTCTGAACCTGAGGCAAGAAGCGAACTGATTCGAAGCCCCTCTCTCCGAGCTTACAGTTCGTCTCGAACCCCAGCGTCAGGCTCTCTGTCCATTCGTAAAAAAAGCTCACGTTGACGAGGGAACGGAGCTCAGGACCGTTTGGTTCGGTTCGGAGGCTCGCTCCCCACATTGAGAGCGAAGAAAAGCGACCGGATCCGAGTCCGAGCAGGTAAAGGGCGCTCACTTGCTCGAGGGGGCTATGAAGCAGGTGCTCTTCGATGACCTGGAGCCCGTGGCGGAACGACGCGCTTTTTCCAGGGAGCGTAAGCTGAAAGGCCGTCTTGACGGACTCGAGACGGTCTCCTTGATGGGGGAGCTCGAGCTCGAGGCCGACGCCGTCGAAGAGGGTGAGCTCTATCTCGGGAGCCCAGGTCGGCTCGCAGCCGGCTCCGGTTCCCGTGCAGCTGAGCAGTGTGTTCACTTCGAGCTCTCCTTTTCGGGCCCCGAGGCTGCGGACGAGGTCGAAGGAGAGGGGTTCGTGAACGTGAAGAGCGTGGTCCGTCGCGCGGGCGGGGCCGGCGAAGAGAAAGATCGATAGCAGGACGCTGGCCGGCCCTTTGTGCATGGCTGGTCACCACCCTGAACCTCGAAAGCCAATGGGAGCTGAACGGGGCGGGGGACCTGAACGACTCCTAAATGTAAGCGGGGAGAGGGGCAGCGGCGCGCCCGCTGATCGGGTAAGTTCAGGGCGTGCGGCTTCTCATCGTGGACGACAGCGAAGAGCTCTTGGATCTCTTGGGTCGAAGCTTTGGCGGCGAGGGACATGAGCTACGCCTGGCGAAGAGCCTCGGAGAAGCCAGACGACACCTTCAGGACTTCTTCCCCGACACCATCATCTTGGATGTGGAGCTTCCGGATGGCTCCGGTGTTGACTTCTGTCGCGAGCTCCGCGCTCAGGGAAAGAACTGGCCTGTACTCCTCCTGACAGCCCATGGAGCTGTGCACGAACGAGTCGCGGGGCTTGACGCCGGGGCGGACGATTTCCTCCCGAAGCCGTTTGCTCTCGCGGAGCTGCGCGCGCGTGTGCGTGCTCTGGGGCGGCGTGGACCCGTCGAGCGACCTGTCTCGATCGTGATCGCGGGCGTAGAGATCGATCTCGGGGCGCGGCGTGCGTTCCTTGAGGGCCGTGAGGTCCCTGTGACCGCTCGTGAGTGGGCGGTCCTCGAGTTTCTCTTGAGTCGGAGGGGGCGTGTCGTCTCCCGGGAGGCCATCCTTGAGGGAGTTTGGGGCGACGCCGATGAGGGGGCGAGCGCGAGCCTCGATGTGATCATGGCTCGATTGCGCAGGAAGCTGGGGGGCTCGCTGGTGCGGACCGTGCGCGGGGAGGGCTATGTCGTCGACGAAGGATAAAGGCCGCCCGCGCCTCGCTCACCGCGTCGCCTGGTCGAGCGCCGTTTCGGCGGCGGTGGGAGGACTGCTCGCGTCCGCCGTGAGTGGCTTCATGGGTCAGATGTGGGTGGAGCGCGCCGAAGATCGGGAGCTCTTGCGGGTGACCCACGAGCTCGCGGACGAGCTCGAAGAAGAACTCGAGGAAGGGGAGGAGGATGACTCGCCGGACGAGCGGCGGCACTTCAAGGACGTCCACGGTCCCCGCACGCTCCACAATATTCTCGTGCACGAGCTCGAGAGCGTTCGGCTGCGTCAGCCGCGCGCGGCGGTGCGCGCGGGGGGCATCGTCGTGGCGGGCGAAGAGGGGCTCCCCGATCCGGACCCTGGTGAGTGCGTCAACACCACGGGACCGGCCCCCCTCCGCGTGTGTGGGAGCTCTTTTCTGGGACATCGGCTCGCTCTCGCCAAGAGCGCAGCCGGCGAGCTCGAGCGCCGCTCGAGCTTTCTCGCGGCTGTCGCCCTGGGCATCATCTCCGCAGCCATTCTCGCGGGGCTAGGCAGCTTATTTGTAGCCCGTTGGGCGCTGGCTCCGCTCGACCAGTTGCTCGCACGCGTGAGGGCGGTGCGCTCCGAGCGGCCGTGTCCCGACGAGCTGCGCACCCCGGTGCACTATGCGGAGCTGGAGGAGCTCAGGGGCGCGATCTTCGACTTGGTCGAGCGTCTCGCCGATGCGCTCGACCGTGCGCGCGCTTTCGCGTTCCAGGCGGCTCACGAGCTCCGCACGCCGCTCGCGGCTTTGCGCGGGGAAATGGAGCTCCTGGCTGAGGCGGAGCCAAACCTGAAGGAACTTGGCACGATCCAGAAGCGGCTCGTGCGTTTGAATGAGCTGGTTGAGCGCCTCCTGACCCTCGCGACACCGGGCGACGACCTGCACCGTACGGGGCGCGCTGTGGATCTTGCGGACGTTCTGTCAGAGGTGATGCGCGACCTCGAAGAGCGCAGCGCGCGTGTCACGCTCCACCTCATCGAAGATCCCGTCGTGCGCGGCGATGAACAGCTGCTCCGCAGTGTACTCTTCAACGCTATCGAAAACGCGCTCAAGTTCTCTGAGGGAGCCGAGGATTCGCGGGTCATCGTCGAGATCTCCGAGCGCGAGGGCCGGATCGTGGTGCGGGTGACCGATCATGGCGTCGGGATGACCGAGAGCGAGCGAGAGCGAGCGTTCATCGGGTTCTATCGATCCGCGCGGGCGCGCGCGTCCAAAATCCCGGGACACGGGATCGGCGTCGCGCTCATGCAGCACGTCACACGCGCCCATGGCGGTGAACTGCGCTACCTCCCCGTAGCTCGGGGTACTGTCCTCGAGATCGACCTGCCCGCGTTTTCCTAGGCGAATTGAGGCGGAAAAGCGCGCGATGCGACGTGCGGACCGTTCGTGTTATGCTTGAGGAGCAAGATGTGATCTCCCGCTCGGGAGCTCAAGGAGGGGGGCTAGTGTTTCGTTCGGTGCTTTCGAGGGGACTTCCTTGGGGTGGTTTTGTCGTTGCTTTGGCCTTAGCAGGTTGTGGTGGTCAGGAAGGGGCAGGCGGCGATGGCGGAGGGCCATTCGGTGATGATGGAGGGCTGTCCGACGACGGGGCAGAGCCATTTGGCGATGGTGGAGAACCATCGGAGGCCAGTGGCCAGTCTTCTTATCGCGTGAGCTCCTTGTGCAAGGTTACGGAGACCGAGGAAAATGACCTCGTTCCTCTCACGAAAGCGGAGCTCATCGAGCTCCTTGGAGATCAGTTCATCGATTGGATGACGCCGATTCACGGGGCTCTTACGAACGTCAACGACGTGGGGATCTTCGACGCCTTCGCGGAGCTGCTTTCCGTCGCCGTTTCTAAGAGCTGTCGTGCCGAGACGAACTACGACGTGTTCTCTCCGAGCCAGTCGCTGACCGACGCGTCAGAGCAGGCGCGGATTCGGGGGGAGGTCGTTGGGTTCTTGGACAGCGCCGTCGAAATATCGAGCGGAGAAGTTCTGCGTTTGTCCTTCCACGAGTGTTCCTGCTCAAGTGAAGCGATCGGACAAACGCCGCTCTTCTTCAACGTGCGGCGCACTACGTCGGGGAAGCTGCTCTTTGAGCTTGAGCTGACCGAGGGCGCCGCCTGGACGAAGAAGGTGACCATTTCGCCGAATGAGCTGACGATTCAAGCAAACCTCGAGACGCTGACGGACTGGGCTCGCACAGCGTCGGCCGCGGCGCGCGAAGGTCGCACGGAGTATTCGCGCTCCCGCGGGACTGTGACTGTGGGGCTTCGGCGCGACGCTCAAGGAAATATGAGCGGGTCGGTCGGCGTCAGAGGTCTCAGGTTTCAACCGAACGAGGACAAGCCAGAGCAGGTGGTCGACAGCAAGAGCGAAGGTTGTACTGGCTTCGAATTCCAGGTGGGCCCGCGTTCCGTCGGGAGCAGCTACTCGGTCCAGTTGGGGACGCTCGACGTCACGGCCCCGGGTTCTTCCTTTTGCCACGAGGGCTCGATGGACTGCGGGGACAAGGAGCGCACGGGACCTTTCCACTTTGCGCTCCCTGATAGCGCTTTCCGTCTGACTCAAGCGCCCGAGGCGAGCGCGGAGTTGTTCTCCCTCGATGTGCAAACGCGCGGGCCGCTGTCGGCCAGCGTCGCCGCCGATCGCGTCGCTGAGGGCGGCCTGGGCCGCGCCGGCGAAGGAGGTAAGACGACCGCGCAGGTGTCCCGGTCCCCCGAAGGTTTTCTGCTCACGTTCTCTCCGGCCCTCGACATGGGCGCGGCGCTCATGATCTCGAACTTCTCGGACCAGATGCGCATGAGTCTTCCCGATTGGCTCACGGATGAGATTTTCGACCTCACCTTCGGCGGAGATCCTGTGGCGAGCATTGTCGTCCCCTATCGGGAACTCTGCGCTCCGGGGTCGTCGACGGCGCAATCGAGGCGCGAGCTCGAGATCACAAACGGGACGCTTGAGATTCACGCGGACGAGCGAGTGATGAGCGCGAGCGCGGGACAGTGTGTCGGCGAGAGTCTCGCCGACAGCTCGACTTACCAAAGGACCTCGGACTTCTGGGATATCGGGTTTGCTTGCACGCCGTGAACGCCGTGAACGCCGTGAACGCCGTGAACGCCGTGAACGCCGTGAAACGCCGTCGGAGCCCACCGCGACAGTGAGCGTTGCAGGATTGCTTTTGTGCGGCGCGAGTGGGACCCCTTGTGGGGCGTGGATGTGACCTCCTTGCGGCTCAAAGCACCTTGATGTCAGAGACGCAGAAGTCGAACTTCTGTTCTTTGCTCTTGGTCGCTTGAGCCCGGAAATACACCTGGGTCACGGAGCTCAAGAGGTCCCCGAGGTTGCGTTTTCCTTCGACGGACTTTTCCGTGCACCCCTTGCGCAGGCTGGTCCATTTGATCCGGTTATTCCCCGGCTTCATCTCGACGCAGTAGTCTTCTCCCTTCACCGTCACACCGAAGAGGTAGTTGATGCCCTTCCCTTTGGCGTCGAGATGGAAAGAGAGACCTTTGCTGGTCGTCTTGCCGAGCGCGTGCACGCCCTTGTCATCCTCCCGGAGGTTCCAGTTGATCCCGGCGCCCCAGCTCTTCTTCGGCGTGGTCTTCTTCGCGCGGATCACGGTCCCTTTCGCGCAGGCCTTTTCCTGCTCGTCGGGACCCAGACAAGCCGCGTAGGCACAGGGGTTTTCGATCTTGGCGCCCATGTTATCAGCGGTCCAAAAGAGGCTGCCGCTGAGGTCGGTTCCGATGGCCTTGGTCCCGGCGATGGTGACGACGTTCTTCGGCTTGGCCTTGGTTTTCGCCTTCGTCTTCGTCTTCGTCTTGTCGGGCGGGGCGAGCGGTTTTTCGACTGGCTCCGCCTTGGCCTTTTTCTCTGCGCGCACCGGTTTCGGCGCGGGCGGCTTGGATGGTTCGGCCGTGGCTTTGGGCTTGTCGCCGATAGCGAGCGTGACCAAGACACCTGTCGCGGGGACGACCAAGAGGCCAAGCGTCACGAGGGCAGCCATCTTGAAAGTCATGGCAGACAGAACATACCTCAGAAGTTGAGCAGAACTCTCTCGGCCCCGCGGGGCCCCTTCGGGAGCTCCCTTTAGCCTTTCAGGCGGGGATTGTCAGTGGGGGCCGGCCGCGGGGGCCTCCTCAACTACGTTGCGCAGGAAATTGGCCACTTCGGCCAGGCGCGGACGGAGAAAGGCTTGCAGTTCGGGGTCGACGCCGAGGTCATCCATGGCCTGAAACATGCAGCGGAGCCATGCGTCGCGCATCCGAATGTCGACGGGCACTCGTGCGTGGCGCATCCGGAGCCGAGGATGCCCATTCTGCTGGACGTAGTCGTCGGGTCCGCCCAGCCAGCCCATGAAAAAAAGAGCGAAGCGATCGCGCGAACGGCGACTGACTCTACCGCTCTCGTCGAGCTCGTGCAGCCTCGCGAGGTCCGGCTCGAGCTCACTCATCAAATCATAAAATCGTTCTGAGAGCAGAATGGTGGCTTCGCGCCCGCCGAGCTTTTCGTAGGGATTCCACATCAGGGACAGAAGGTATAGCGCATTGGTCGAGAGCGTCTGAACGTTGGTGCAATGGCTGGAATTTTTCCGGGTCTGGGGGGCGCGCTCCCGCCCAGCTGCCTCCGAAACGTCCAATGGTCCGGCGCGGTTACGCGTTCGCTGAGCGCGCCGGTTTTCGGCGGATTCGTTCTCTGGCAGGCTGCCCACGGTCATCATGTCCCGCGCAAACTTCGGCCTTTTCAGGAAGAGAATGACTTTGTCTGGGCAATCGCGACGTCAGGGGAGCCAGCGAAGGTTCACAGGAGCTCTCGTCCTCTCGGCGCTCGCTCTTGCCTGCGAGACAGCTGCGCCGGGCACGGGCGATAGCAGCGCTCCTGGAGCCGAAAGCACTGGAGGAACGAGTGATGCAGGTGGCTCGAGCGCGGGGGGAGCCGCGAGTGCGGGAGGAGCGAGCGCGGGGGGAGCGAGTGAGCCGGGCGGCTCGAGTCCAGGGGGCCTTCAGGGCGTCGGAGGTGATGTAGCCGCAGGCGGCGCGAGCGGCGACGCTGGAGGCGCGGTCTCAGCGGGCGGGGCTCCATCCGGCAGTGGAGGTGCGCCAGGGGTTTGTTCGCCGTCTAGTCCCGTTCAGAGCAGCGCGTCCGGCTCGGGGCCGCACAAGGTGATTGTCGAGACGAACTCAGATCCCGGCATCGCCGAAGGCACCATCTTTCGCCCGGCCGAGCTCGATGGAGAAGAGAAGTTTCCGATTTTCGTTTGGGGGCAGGGGGGCTGTTCGCAAAACGGTCTCTCGAACGCGGACGCGATGGCGGAGATCGCATCCCACGGTTACTTCGTCATCGCCGACGGAACGCCGGGAGGCGAGGGCGGTCGCATGATGGATCGCTCGAAGCTTGCGGAAATGGGAGCTCCTTTGCTCGCTTATGTCGACTGGGCGATCGCCGAGAATCATAAGCCCTGCAGCGCTTATTATCAGAGCCTCGATACGGAAAAGGTCGCCTCCAACGGGTTCTCCTGCGGCGGTCTTATGGCCCAGGGGACCGTGACGGACCCTCGCATCGTGACTTGGGGAGTGACCAGTAGCGGTATGGCCGGCGCGACGCAGGACTTTTATGACCTGATCAAGACGCCCGTCCTATTTGTCGAGGGAGGGGAAGAGGACATTGCGTACCAAGGGGCCTTGCAGGGATACGAGGCTACCGTCAAGACAGGGGTCACCGTTCTTTGGTTCAGCGTGGACCGGGGGCACGGAGGGGACCTGTTCCAAAAGGGCGGAGGAGACTTCACCAAAATCAACCTCGCTTGGTTGAACTGGTGGCTCAAAGGTGATGAATCGATGAGCGGGAAAGGGCTCCTCGTCGGCCCGAGCTGTCCCTACTGCTCGGACGCCGCCTGGGACGTTCGCTCCGCGAATTTGCCCTAACCCGCCTTTCGCCTCACTCGTCGCAGGAAGGCAACTGGTAGTGCACGCGCAGGTAGGCGACGTCCACATAGGCCCGCCCCGCGCCCTTGGCGGGGAGCGCCGCGATGGCGAGGCCGAAGCTTTCGGCGTTGATGTCCGCAGGGGTCCAGGTCTCGCCCCACAGGTCCGTTTCGCCCCCGTAGTCTTCCGGTGTCACGGTCGTGGGCCAATATCCCTGCTTCTCGCGCTTGGTTTCGCCGATGGCGCCGTTCTTGATGATACGGACCGCGTGGTCAGAGGCTTCTTGGGGCCCGCCAGCGGCGCGGTGGATCGTGGCCGAGATTCCGAGAATCGTCGCGTCGTCCGGGATCGCGAAGCCGAAGTCATCGACAATGAGGCGATCGTGATCGTTGCCATTGGAGAGAGAGAGCGACGTGACCGCCGAAGATTCGATCGTTCCACTTTCGCTCAGAGCACCGTCAACTCCTCGCCATTTCGTGGGCGGGAGACAGTAGTCAGTGTCCGACTCTTGGCAGATCGATGTGCTGCAAAACTCGGTCGTTCCTCCCCGCTCGACACAAGGCGCCACGCAATCAGAGGGGACCGAGCAGGGATCGTCGTACAGTTTCGAATAGTCCGAGTCCGTACCCGAGAAGCCATGACTGCGCGCTCGCCCGGGAGCCCGAGGTTCTGTGCTTTCCACGCAGCCGCCGCCGGCCCCATCTCCTCCAGTGCCCACTCTGCCCCCGCCGCTCGGCGCGCCACCACTGTCGGCGCCACCGCTCTCGGCGCCGCCGCTCGACGCGGCACCGTTCGATGTGCCTCCGTCGGGTGAGGCGCCCCCCGCCGCGCTTCCGCCCCCACCCGGCGCTCCACCCGCGCCCGGACCATCTCCTCCGCTCGCGCTTCCACCCACAGAGGCATCTCCTCCGCTCGACGACGTGTCATCCTCTCCGCTCGGGCCGCAAGCAGGACTCGTGGCGAGCGCAGCCCACACGAGCCAAGACAAAAGACGATAGTCAAGAATAAGGTTCCGCCTCCCCATGGGCCGTTTTTAGAACGCCGCATGCGAAGCGCAAATCGGCTCGCGGTCGAGGTGCACGAGGCGCTCCCGGGAGCGGAGCGCTGTACAGTCGAAGCTCGATGAAGATCTATACAAAGACCGGCGACGCGGGAGAGACGGGCCTGTTTGGGGGAGAGCGCGTGGGCAAGGGAGAGGCTCGCGTCGAAGTGTATGGGACTGTGGACGAGCTGAATGCTGCGCTCGGTCTCGCGTGCGTCGCTCTTGACGGTGAGCAAGCCGCAGATCTTCAAGGGATCCAAAGAGACCTCTTCGTCTTGGGAGCAGAGCTGGCTTGCGCTCCCGGTGCGGCTGAAAAACTCCGACTCAAGCTCATCGATCGTGACGACATCGAGGAGCTCGAAGCGCTCATCGACCGCGCTGAGGCCGAACTTCCAAAGCTCATGAATTTTATCCTGCCGGGAGGTTCGGAAGCGGGCGCCCGGCTACACCTCGCACGGGCCGTTTGTCGCCGGGCAGAGCGCGAGTTTTTCCGTGTCGCGAGCGAAGCAGGGCTTCGGAGCGAGCTCGGCGTCTACTTGAACCGGTTGAGCGACCTGCTCTTCGTGCTCGCGCGTCGGGCAAATGCGCGAGCAGGAGCCCCAGAAGTGACCTGGAGCTCCCGATCAGATGGTTAGCTCCCGGGGGTGTAGCCGAGATTGGATGCGAGCCACTTTTCGCTCTCAGAGAGCGTGCGGCCGACCCTTCGAGAATAGTCCTCGAGCTGATCGCGGCCGACCCGATTCACGTTGAAGTAGTGAGCATCGGGGTGGGCGAAGTAGAGACCGCTCACAGAAGCGGCGGGCAGCATGGAGAGACCCTCGGTGAGGGACATGCCGACTTCGTTCGCCCCGAGCAGAGAGAAGAGAGTCTTCTTCGGCGTGTGATCGGGGCAAGCGGGGTAGCCGAAGGCCGGTCGGATGCCACGATACTTCTCGGCGATCAGGTCTTCGTTCTTCAAGCTCTCGTTCTCGTAACCCCACTCGCGGCGGGCCCGAGCGTGGAGATACTCGGCTCCGGCCTCTGCGAGGCGGTCGGCGAGCGCCTTGACCATGATCGATGAATAGTCGTCGTGGTCGTTCTGGAACTCGCGGGCGATTTCCTCTGAGTTGATGCCACCAGTCACGGCGAAGGCACCGATCGCGTCCCGCAGGCCGAGTTCCTGAGGCGCGATGAAATCGGCCAAGCAAACGCAGGGATCGTTCTCACCGCGGCTCGACTGCTCCCGGAGCATCGGGAAGCGCGCGACTTCCTTCGAGCTGTGTTCATCCTCGTACAGGACAATGTCGTCGCCGTCCGAGTTCGCAGGCCAGAAGCCATAGACCGCGGCCGCTTTCAGGCGACCGTCTTCGATGAGCTTGTTCAGGATCTTCTGGCCGTTTTCGAAGAGTTCGCGGGCCGCAGCACCGTACTTCTCATCCTCGAGGATACGCGGGTAACGCCCCGGAATTTCCCAGGCGGTGAAGAAAAACGACCAGTCGATGAAGGGAACCAGCTCCGAGAGCGGAATATCCGCGAGAACCTTACGTCCGAAGAAGCTCGGAGTGGCGAGGTTCTGAGGCGAGAAGTCTAGCTTTTCTCGGCGCTTGCGGGCCTCTTCGATCGTGATGAGGGGGCGCTTCTGCTTGCCGCCGAAGACCTCGCGCAAGCGGACCTGCTCTTCGGCGTTCTTCGCGAGGTAGTCGTCCCGTTGCTTGTCGTCGAGCAAGCTGGCGACGACGTTGACGGCGCGGGAGGCGTCGAGCACGTGGATGACCGGGACGTCCGCCTCGGGAGCGATCTTGACCGCCGTGTGCTGGCGGCTCGTGGTGGCGCCGCCGATGAGCAGGGGCTTCTTGATCTGGCGGCGCTTTATCTCGCGCGCCACCGTGACCATCTCGTCGAGCGACGGCGTGATGAGCCCGGAGAGGCCGATCACGTCGACGTTCTTCTCGATAGCCGCGTCGAGGATCTTGTCGCAAGGCACCATGACGCCGAGGTCGATGACCTCGTAGTTGTTGCAGCCGAGGACCACACCCACGATGTTCTTGCCGATGTCGTGGACATCACCTTTCACCGTGGCCATGAGCACGCGCCCCTGCGTTTGGCCCTCGACGCGCTCGGCGGCCATATAGGGCTCAAGATAGGCGACGCCCTTCTTCATGACGCGGGCGCTCTTGACCACCTGCGGCAGAAACATTTTTCCTTCGCCGAACAGGTCGCCGACGATGCTCATGCCGCTCATCATGGGGCCTTCGATGACCTTGAGGGGCGAGCCGAGCTTCTGGCGCGCCTCTTCGCAATCGGCTTCGATGAACTCGACGAAGCCGTGCACCATCGCGTGGGAGATGCGCCCTTCGACGGGCTGTTCGCGCCAGGAGAGATCGAGCTCGCGCTTTTGGCCTTGGCCTTTGACTTGATCGGCGAGCGCGACAAGGCGCTCGGTCGCGTCCGGGCGCCGATCGAAGATGACATCTTCGACAGCCTCGAGCAGGGGCTTCGGAATGTCTTCGTAGACGGCGAGCTGACCCGCGTTCACGATGCCCATGTCGAGGCCGGCTTTGGTCGCATGATAAAGGAAGGCCGAGTGCATCGCCTCGCGGACGACGTCGTTGCCGCGGAAAGAGAAGGAAAGGTTCGAGATACCGCCGCTCGTGAGCGCGCCGGGTAGCTCGGCTTTGACACGGCGGATCGCTTCGATCAGCTCGATGGCGAAGCGGTTGTGTCCTTCGATGCCGGTCGCGACCGCGAACACGTTGAGATCGAAGATGATGTCGGTGGCCGGGAAACCGACCTTGTTTACAAGCAAGTCGTAGGCGCGCTTGGCGATCGCGAACTTACGATCGGCGCTCTCCGCCTGACCCTCTTCGTCGAAAGCCATGACCACGACCGCGGCGCCGTAGCTTCGGACCTTCCGAGCGCGCTCGAGGAACTCCTCTTCGCCCTCTTTCAGGCTGATCGAGTTCACGATCGACTTGCCTTGAACACATTTGAGTCCAGCCTCGATGACCGACCAGCGCGAGCTGTCGATCATGATCGGAACGCGGGAGATTTCCGGCTCAGAGGCGACAAGGTTCAAAAAGCGCGTCATCGCCTGCTCGGAGTCGAGCATGGCTTCGTCCATGTTGACGTCGATCACGTTGGCGCCGCCGCGCACCTGCTCGAGGGCGACCTCGAGGGCTGCGTTGAAGTCACCGGAGCGGATCAGGCGAGCGAATTTCTTACTGCCGGTGACGTTGGTCCGCTCGCCCACCATGATGAAATTCGAGGAACCGCTTTGGACCGTGAGCGACTCGAGACCCGAGAAGCGACTGACCATCTTGGGCTCGGCGATCGGACGGGGTTCGACGTCTCGCACAGCCTCGGCGACCTTCTCGATATGGGCGGGAGTCGTGCCGCAGCAGCCGCCGACGATGTTGACGATGCCGGCGCGGGCGAACTCGCCGAGGAGCGCGCCTGTCTGCTCCGGGAGCTCGTCGTATCCGGTCGGTGCGAGCGGGTTCGGCAAGCCGGCGTTCGGGTAACAGCTGACCAAGGTCGGCGCGAGGGCGCTGAGCTCGGCGATGTAGGGGCGCATCTCGGAAGCGCCGAGCCCACAGTTAGCGCCGACAGAGAAGGGCCTTGCATGGGCTACCGAGTCCCAGAACGCGTCGACGGTTTGGCCGGAGAGGGTGCGGCCGCTCTTGTCGGAGAAGGTGACGCTGATCATGAGCGGCAGCTCCACGCCGCGCTCCTGTTGGACCTCGTCGATGGCGACGAGCGCTGCCTTGCAGTTCAGCGTGTCGAAGATCGTCTCGACCAAAAATAGGTCGACCCCGCCGTCGAGCAGCGCGCGGACCTGTTCTTTGTATGCGTCCTTCACCTGATCGAAGGTCACGGCGCGATAACCGGGATCGTTGACGTCGGGCGAGAGACTCAACGTCCGGTTGAGCGGTCCGATGGCGCCAGCGACGAAACGAGGCTTGTGGGCGGTCGAGTATTTCTCCGCAGCTTTGCGGGCGAGCTGGGCCGCGGCCACGTTCAGGTCGTAGGCGATGTCCCCGAGGGCGTACTCGGACTGGGAGATGCGCGTCGCGTTGAAGGTGTTGGTCTCGATGATGTCCGTGCCGGCCGCGAGGTAGCGCTCGTGGATGTCGGTGATGACGTCGGGACGGGTCAGAACGAGCAGCTCGTTGTCGCCCTTGAGATCCTGCTTCGAGTTCCGAAAGTGCTCCCCGCGGTAGTCCGCTTCCTTGAGCCCGTAGCCTTGGATGCAGGTTCCCATCGCACCATCGATGATCAGGATGCGGTTTTTGGCGAGTTCTCGGAGGGTGGCAGCCAGGGGCGCAGACATGGGGCTCGGAAGCTGGCTCTTTTCTTCCTGTCTGACAACCAAAACATGGCCGCCGGAGGGGCCTGCCGGCTCGAGGTCTCTGATTCAAGCAATTTTTGCCGCCTGGGCGCGGGTCGCCGGGTTCTGCTGTCACCAGACGAGCGCCCCGGGGCCGACGCGTCAAGGAAGCCAACTGAGCGTGAGTGATGCACCGCTCGGGGCCACCGCGGCGTTCAATCCGAACACCTCTCGGAGGAGCCCCTGGGACAGGCATTGCTCCGGTGTCCCGAGGGCGACCATTTTCCCGTGGTGAAGTACGAGCAGCCGGGTCGCGTAGCGGAGGGCGAGCTCCAGCTCATGGACGACGACGAGGGCCGCCCGTCCGCTCGCGGTGAAGGCGCGGAGCGCGCTGAGGGCCTCCTCCCGGTGGGAGAGATCGAGGTGCGCCGTGGCTTCGTCCCAGAACAGTACGCTCGCGTCCTGGAGGAAGCCGCGCAGAAGATGGACGCGCTGGCGTTCGCCCTGAGAAAGATGGGCCAGTCTGCGTGAGCGGAGCTCTTCGGTGAGCCAGGGGAGACTGCGGGCCACTGCGCGTCCCGGACCATCTTGCTTCTGCGCGGAAGCAAGAGCGAGCGCCTCGTCGACGGTGAAGCCGAGGGCGTCGTTTTCTTCACGACCGACGAGGGACGCGAGGCGAGGGCGCTCGCGGTAGGGGAGGCTGGAGAAGAGCAGGCCCGAATAGCGCACCTTCGCGCGAGGAGCGGGCACCAGATCGAGACAGACGTCGATGAGCGTCGACTTGCCGGAACCGTTGGGTCCGACCACGAACAGGAGCTCGCCCGGCTGGAGCGCGAAGCGGACGTCGGAGAGCACGCTGCGGCCCCCTCGCTCGACACTTTCGACGTCGAGCTCCAGGAGGGGGCTCTCTGTGGAGCGCTGAGTGATCTCTGTCACGAGGCCCCCCGGAACCGGCGCCAAAGGAGGAAGGCGAACACGGGTGCGCCCAGCGTGCCGGTGATGACCCCGACGGGCAACTCGACCGGGGCGAGGACACAGCGTGCGAGAGCGTCAGCGCCGACGAGCAAACACGCACCACAAAGGGCGCTCTCGGCGATCACGCGCTGGTGCCGGGAGCTGCCGAAGCTGCGGACGAAATGGGGAGCGAGCAAGCCGACGAAGCCGATGATGCCTCCGAGAGCTACGGTGAGCCCGCTCAAGACGGAAGCCCAGAGGGCGACAGCGCGTTCGGTGCGTCGAATATCGACTCCGAGGGAGGTGGCGGTAGCGGAGCCGAAAGTGAGCGCGTCGAGAGCGGGACCTGTGCGCAGCAAGCTGACGACTCCGACTGTGACAGGCAAAAGGCCCAGCGCGACCTGCGCCCAGGTTTTTCCGTCGAGATTGCCCAGGATCCAGAGGAGCAAACGCTGAGCGCGGGAGTGATCGGAGACGGAGAGGGAGAGCAAGAGAGCGCTCGCCGCCCCCATGACCTGTCCGAGAGCGATACCGGCGAGGAGCAAGAGGTCCCGGTTGGAGAAGGATCTCGGCCGGAGCAGGAAGGTCAAGAGCGCGGTCGAGAGCAACGCGCCGAAACAGGCCGCGAGTGGGAGCGTGAAGAGGGCGCTCGCCGCGCCGAACAGGAACAGCACAAGCTGACAGAAGAAGGCAGCCGTCGGGGAGACGCCGAGGATGGCGGGATCGGCGAGGGGGTTGCGGAAGAGGCCCTGGAGCGCGGCGCCAGAAGCTCCGAGGGCGCCGCCGATCAGCGCCGCGACAAGAGCGCGCGGCAGGCGCATGTCGACGACGATTGAACGCACGAGAGAATTGGGAGATCCCATGAGGAGCTCGCGGACCGTCTCCACGGGACCAAGCACAGGCCCCACGAGCGCGGCGAGGAGCACGAGGGTACTGAGCCCAGCGAGCCAAGAGAGAAGACGCCCGGCAGGCATCATGACTCCTCCTCTTGCACCAAGCTCACGTAAAGCTCACAGGCATCGAGGGCGAGCTGGCTCATGGAGCCCATGAGGCTCGACGGGATCAGGAACACCCGCGGCTTCTTTCCGAGAAAAGCCCCCGGGGGCAGCTCGGGAAGGGGCTCGTTCGGTTCGAGTTTTCGCGCTGTTTCCACGGGGGCTCCGAGGAATACGAGAGCGGGCGTGAGGACAGCGAGTTCCTCTTCCGAGAGCAGGGGAGTCGGACCGCGCCCGTCGTCGGACAGGAGGTTCTGGAGTCCTGCCTGGGTCGGGCAATCGACCTGGAGCGCGCCGCTCGCGTAGGCATAACGGCCCTGGATGAAGAGGGCCCCGAGAGGGGGCAGCGCGCCTCGAAGCTTTTCGAGGCGCGCTTGAGCGGCGTTCACGAGCTCGGTGGCTCGGGGGCTTCGATGCACGAGGTCGCCGAGCCGTCGCCACTGCTCGAAGAGCTCAGAGAGAGTTCGAGGTGTGGGCACGCGCCAGACCGGCACCCCAGCGCTCCTGAGGAGTACCTCGGTCGCGGCGAGGGTGTAATCGGAGACGATCACCAGGTCCGGATTCAGGCTCAGGATCGCTTCAGGAGATCCGCTCACCCGTCGACTGTTCTTCGGAAAGCGCGAGGAAACGGCCGAGGAACCGGGCCAGTCCACAATGCGGGAGATCCCGACCCAGCGCTCGGGTTCGAGCAAATCGAGCAAGAGCTCTTCTGGGTAGAGCGCGGCGGTCACGACGCGCTCGGGGGCCCTTTCGGGCAGCCTGAGCTCACGGGTAGCGAGGTCGCCGGAATGAATTGCGGAAACGGGAGAACCGCTCAGGCCGATGCTCTTCGCCCAGACAGCCGACAGAAGGCAAACGCCGAAGGCGAAGAGCTCTTGTTTCATAGTGAGCGGTGAGTCCCCTAGTGATTAGTAGCTGCCGAGGTTCGCGGGGGGCAAGCCGGCTGTGTCTTCGAGGAGCGTGGGGCTCTGGAGGCGAGCTCGTCCGCTCTGCACCTTGATCCTCGCGACCTCACCTCGGCTCCCGTCTGGCATGAGACAGACGTCTGCGCAGCCGGGCGCACAATGGATTGTGCCAAAGCTCACGCCTCGTCCCCGACCCATGCTGTCCGGGAGAGCTTCGAGAAGCTCGGTCGTCTCTTCGGTCTCGAGATCCACCGCAAGGAGCCGATTGTGCTTGTCGCCGCCGTAGGCCGTGAGGGTTTTCACGAGCGCGACCTTCTCGCTCGCAAAGGCGATCTGAGCTTGAAGAGGTTCGCCGGCGATGGCGCTCGCGGGGATGCGGCGGAGCTCTCGGAGGGGCCGCGAGCCCGCGTCGAAGAAGACGAGAGCGCTCTGGCTCAGGTCTTCGGCTTCCCCCGTCGTATCGATGCGTCCGGTGCAGGCGGTGGCGACCTCGTCACGACCGGGTACCGGAACGAGCGCACCACAGGACTTGAGACCCGCAAGCGCGATCGGTTCTCCGATCGTCCGCGTCGCAAGAGGCACCGGCACGATCATGGCCTCTCCGGTCTTCGTATAATCCGCGGACAAGCGCTCCAGCGTCACGAACAAATCGTCACCAAGAAGGGTGACGTGAGAGGGACCTGGGGGGAGGCCCTCGTAGCTTTCAAAGACGACGTTCGACGTGATCTTGGCCTGTTTGCTGTCGATAAAGAGGAGATCTCCTCCTTCGTCGAAATCCAGGCTGCCCGGGTTCGGGTTCTGAGCGAAACGGAGCAGCACGCCCTCGTCTTTGCTGAGCTGGAGGTAGTCGTAAGGATTCGACTCGAAACCCATGCCGACGGGCAGCTGTGCGCGGACCTTGCCTGTCTCCGGATTCACGAAGCTCACGACGTTCGTTCCGTGGCGATCGAGCACGACGAGCTCGCCTGCAAGGCCGAGGGGGACGAAGACGTCGCCGCTCAAGGGGAAGGCGAGCCCGTCCGTGGCCGTCGAACCTGTCGACAGGAAGGAGGGATTTTGCACTCTGCCCGAGAGATCGAGCAGAGCGATCTCCGTGGAGAGGAAGTCGCTCATCAACAGAGCGACGCCTGAGGGGCAGCCTTCGGCAGGTTCGGGATCGCCCGCCTCGCCCGCGCTTCCCCCTGAGCCACTTTCGCCCGCACTGCCGCCGGAGCCCCGATCGGCGCCGCCGAGCCCCTGAGCGCCTGCTTGGCCCGTTTCGTCCGTGGTGTCGCCTTGGCAGGCGAGGCTGAGGAGGGATCCTCCGAGGGCAAACGTGAAACTGAAGAGGATCGTGCTAAAATGTATAGTTTTCATTTGAATCGGGTCTCCAAACTGAAGAAGAGGCTCCTGCCGGGGAGCGGATACCCCACGACGTCGAAGCGGGCAGAGTCGAACAGGTTGCGCAAGCTGGCTCGCAGAGTGAGCTCTCCGTGAGCAAAGCCGGCCTCGGCTTCGAGGTCGACGTTGCCTTGTTCCGGGATCACTCCGAGGCCAGCGGGATCTGAGAAGCGGGAGGATTGAACGAAGGCGCGGGCACCGATGCGCGCTTGGCTTTCGGGAACATGCAGCACGCGGACATGGGCCGTCGCCGAAGCGGTCACCGCCGAGAGGAACGGGAGGAAATCGTTCTTCGTCGTCCGATTCGGGCTGGTGTCGCGGGGATCGAGCCAGCTCGCCTGTGCTGTGAAGGCAAAGGGTCCAGGGTTCAGGCCGAGAGCGAGCTCGGCCCCGATGGTTCTTGAGGACGCGCGGTTCTGGGGCGTCAGGTATCCCTGCGTGCTGCGTAGGAACAAGACGAGGTTCTCCGAGCTTCGGATAAACGCGGACGCGTCCATCCAGAAGAGCGGAAGCCCGCCGCGAACCGGGCCCGCGTAGCGCACGCCGATCTCCCCTGTCGTCGCTTCCTCGGGTTCGAGTCGCGGATTGCCGCGCATGATGGGACTGAATCCGTAGAGCTCGCTCAGCGTCGGTACACGTACCGCGCGGGCGAGCGAGGCGAAGGCATCGAAGGAGCCGCGACTGAAGGTGGCGCTGGCTCGCCCCCCGGGAACGGGCTCAGCGCATGCCGAGAGCGGCGTCGTCGAGACGCAACGGAGCTCGCCGAGGACCGAGAAGGTCAAAAGCGAGGTCGGACGGTAGTGAAGACCAGCGGCGAGGCGGGTCGAGAGTCGCTCCGCTGAGAGGACCTCGGTCGGTGCGCCGTCCCGCTGTTCGAAGCGGCGGAAGCGCTCGATGCTCGCGCTGAGGCGTTCGAAGAGCGTGATGTCCTCGGAGAGGTCCTGTTCGGCGAGGATCGCTTGTTCGAAGCGCTCTCCGGGAGTCGTGAGCCGCTCGGAAAAAGGGCTCAGCTCTCGCAGCGGATCGCTCACGGCGGTCTCAGAAACGATGGCCGCGGAGAGCAACTCAAAACGAGAGCGATCGCCGCGGATGGTGCTCGTAATTTGCGCCATCGTTCGGTCGTAGGCGACACGTGCCTCTCGCGTCGGGACCAAAGCTAACTTCACCGCCCCTTGCTCACGGCTGGCATGTCCGAAGAAGAACTCGGTTTCGACTTTTCCGAATCGCTCCCGATGGTGGATCCAGGTTCCGAGACCTCGGCTGTCGGCATTCTTCAGCGTGGTCGTTTGGTCGTCGTCGGGAGTGAACAGGGTTCCCCGAGTGTCCTTGAAGGAGTAGTCGTTCTTGGCTCCGTCCAAGCTCACAAATACCTGAGTCGTGCGCTCTTCGGACGAATAGCCGCGCGACAAGGAGAGACCGCGGGTCCCGAAGCTGCCGAGATCCATCCGAAGCAGCCTTCCGGTTTCCGGTGCCTTGCGAGGGACGAGGAAGATCGCGCCTCCGATGCCGAACTCGGCCGCGGTCCGAGGCGCGCTCGAGCGGTAGATCTGGATGGATTCGACGAAGTGAGTCGGGACTAAGCCGAGGTCGGCCACCCCTCCCACCTCGTCGTTCAGCTTGACCCGTCCGAAGTAGACAGGAGTCTGCGCCGCGGTCGCGCCGCGGAGGCGAGCTGTCGTGGGACTCCCGAGTCCTCCCAGCTGGCTCACCTGGATCCCAGGAGCGTCACGCAGCGCGTCTCCGATGGGCAGGCCGGGCGTCTCGAGAGAGGCGCGTCGGATCGTGAAGTGGGCGACGCTGGGGTCTGTTCCCCGGGTCGGCGGCGGCCTTTGGCCCGAGACGAGAACCTCCTCTTCTGCCTCGGAGGGCTCCTCTTCGCTCTCGCTCAGGGCCTGCTCCGCAGCGGGCACGACGAAGGGCTCCGCCGCCCGGAGGTCGGGCGACAGGAGGCCGAGCAGCGACCCGAGGACGAGCGAGCGCCTCCCGGGAGGGATGGACAGGAAGGAGAAGGGCATGACAGACGGGTCTCTTTGGACCGCCTCCGAACCTCTCCCGCGGAGGACTCGGAGAGACGAAAACCCTGAAGGATCTCGCCGTCGTCGTTAGGTCTTCGGGCTCAGGGCTCGACCCGTTTCCGAGTCTCCTACTCCTCACCGCTTCCCGAGCTCTTCGCTCAGTGCTTCGGGGTGAGTTTCGTTCCCAATACCGCTGCGGGGCAGCTCCGGATTCACACCGGATTCCCTCGTTTCCCGGGGAGAACACACCGACCGTTCGGCGCGACTCCGCGGGAGGCCCGCCCACGAGGGCGAGCAACGATGACGAACGCCCCTTAGTGCCGCTGACCTCGGAGCGCAACTCGCCTCGCTGGGGCGCTCTGCGCACGCCAGGAGGGTACCGCTTGCGTCAAGGGCCGCGCCGAGCGCGCGCCGTGGGCACGCGCCCGAGCGCTGTGGCGCCGGGTTCAGCGCAGGTAGGACTCGATCGCGTCGTAGAAGGATTGCCCGAGCAGCTTGTAGCCAGCGTCGTTCGGGTGCAGAGACTCGGCCATGACCGTTTGCGAATAGTTCGGCTGGCTCTCGATGACCTTGTAGTTGTCTACGAAGAGGATCTTCTTGCCTGCGGCGGCGCGCTCTTCGACGGCTTCCTTCAGTCCTGCGTTATAGGAGATGGCCTTCTGATTGTTGCCGTTCCCAATGGGGATGATGGACGCCACGACCAGAAGTGTGTCGGGAGCCTTGCTCGTGATGGAGTCGAGCAGACCATCGAGCCGATTCAGGACGTCCGGGACGTTCGAGCCACCCTCGTTGACGTCGTTGGTTCCGATCATCAAAAGCACGATGTGGGGCTGGAACATGCTGAGCGCATTGTTCGTGATGTCGCCTCCGATCCCCATGTTCCCGGAGATCTTATAGCCGCCGTGCCCCTGGTGGTTCTTGGGGAACGCCTTCCCTTCGACCATGTTGGGGCCATTGGTCTGGGTCCCGACGAACGTGATCTCCTTGCCGGCGAGCACCGCTTGCTTGAAGAGCTCGACGCGATAGCCCCCTCCCGGCTGCAAACCGCAGCATCCTTCGGTGATGGAGTCTCCGAGCGGCAAGATCTTGCAGGGGCCCGTTTCGGGACAGGGCGAATTGACGCCGGGCTCACCTCCGCTTCCGTCGGTTCCGCCCGTTGCGTCACCGCCGGAGCCATCGGTTCCACCGGCGCTCGTTCCGCCGTCGCTCGGTGCGCCACCGGCCTGGGAGCCACCCGCGGCCGCTCCTCCTGAGGGTGCGCCTCCCGCCTGCGCGCCGCCCGCCGATACCAAACCTCCAGCACCCGGTGCGCCGCCGCTCACAACGGGCGCGCCACCACTCGCAGTCGGTGCCCCACCTGCGGCAACCGCTCCTCCAGCCGGTGCTCCGCCCGTCCCACCGATCGGGCCCGAGTCTTCACTCCCGCAGCCGAAAACGAGAAGAGAGACAAGCGCGAGAGCACCGAAGGTGCGCGTGATTTTTCTCGAAGGTGTCATGGGGAGAAGGTGGCCCGGCGCTGCGCCGAAAGCTTTTTCTAGCTAAGGACCGCACCTCTCCACCCTCAAGCGGCGTAAAATGGCCCCCCTTGTCTAAAGATTTAAAGCAGAGGAGGAACGCCACCCCGCGAGGAAGCCGATTCGCCTGCGAGAGCGCTTTCGCGTTTTGGGGTGGCCTTCCGGGCGCTCCATCCCCTAGGGGGGCCCCTTTTGCCTCGGAGGGGCATCTGCTTTGGTCGGCTCTCCCTCAGGTGACCCTTGCTCCGACTGCTCCCGACAGGCCGCCGACGGTCATCTTCGACTTCGATCACACGCTGGTTCGCTGTGACTCCTTCACCTGGCTGAACGTCGATCTCTTGAAGCGGAGCGCCCTCCGAGCGACCCTCTTCTTTCTGCTCGCTCCGTTGTGTGCTCTCTGTTATCTGAGCCCGAAGACGCGATTGCTCTCGCTATCGATTCCCCTTTGGCTTGCAACGGTGGGCATGAGTGAGGGCGAGTTTCGCGAGTTCATCGCCGAGCACGTGGCCCGTCGCTACGAGCAAACGCAAGATCTTTGGTGCCTGGGAGCGATTGCGGACCTCCACAATGAGAGAGCGCGAGGAGCGCGCATCTGGATCGCGACCGGCTGCGCCCAAGAGCTCGCTGAGCGGATCTGTTCGGCCCTAGGGCTCGGCGAGGTCAAGATTGTGGGCTCCCAGCTTCAAAGGAGATGGGGAGGATATGTGGCCCGGGCGCACTGCATCGAGCAGAACAAGGTCGACATGCTGATGGCCCGCGGCGCTGGTGACGCGTGGGACGCCGCGTACACTGACAGCGCGCGAGATCTTCCCCTCTTACTCCGCGTGCGCCGTCCGCATCTCGTGAACCCCGAACCGCGGTCCCTGAGGAAGATTCAGCGCGCCTTGGGAGGGGACGTGCCCGTGAGTCGCTATTGATGGACGGGGGAGCAGAGGGAGCTTTAATCCCCGAGCCCGTAGCTATCCAACAGATCGTTACTGAAGGTGCGCCGCCCTTCCGGCGAAAGAAACGCTCGTCGAGCGGCGAGCCAGCGCTCGACGCGGGTGCCGAATGCGCGCTTGACCCAAGCGGGAGAGGCTGGCAGCGCTTGACCCCAGTGGCAGGTGTAACGAATGCCCGCGCGATCGAGGGCTTGCCAAATCATCTGGTAGCCGTTTCGCGTCCGAGATGAGTCGATGCCGGGCATCTCGATGTGACAGGTGAGAGGGGTAAAGCGCGAGAAACTCAGGGTCTGATGGCTGCCTTTGACCCAGCGAAACGCGACAGGGGCGCCAAACACGTGCTGATCGGTGACCTGAAAAATCGCCTCGGCGGTGGCTCGCACGTCCTCGGCGGCGACACCGAGTTCCATGCTGGTTCCGCCGTTCGTTGGCTGAGAGTCGTTGAACTGACCTCCTGGGGTTCCGCGGATGACCGCGCCCCCTGTGGACCTCAAGGAGTTCTCAATCTGACCCTGAAGAGCCCCCGGGATCAGATCTGGGACTGCGTCGGTGAAGAGGCCGCCAATCGTGACGAGATCGCGAGAGTTCTCGAGTCCACCGGGGCCAACCGGGATGCGTGGGAGCGGGTCCCCGGCTTTGATCACAAACTTATCGTAAACGCGAATGAAAGCTCCCCGCTGACCGGGGCCCCTCAAGTACGGATTGACGACGACCTCGAAGTGCCAAGGAAGTTTGTCTCCGCTCGGCAACCCGAGGCCCTTGGGATCGAAGTTGTAGATGGCGTTCTGGACGGACGGAAAGTCGACTTGCTTGACCCAGCGGCCGAGACCGAACATCGGAACTGCTTCGAGCAGCACCGCATGGATCAGGCCAAAGGAGCCGAGCCCGACGACGGCGGCCGAAAACAGTTCGTCGTCCTCCCGGAGCTCCGCGCCCAGGTAATCCGCGAAGTTCTTCGTGACGACCGGAGCTCCGCGCTTTTGGATGAGATAGTGTTCTCCGCCTTCGGCGACGATGTGCAGAGCTCGGACGTAGTTGGGCATCGGGCCGTAGGCGTGAGCCGAGCCATGGGTCCCTGTTTGGGTCGCGCCGACGATCGTCTGGCCGTTGCTCGCGCCGCAGGTCGGCAGAGCCAGGCGCTCGGGGCGGGCTTTCTCGAGCGCGTCATTCAGCGCCACGACCTGGGTGCCCGCTTGCGCGAAGATGAGACGGTTCTTCTTTTTTTGGTAGGCCGGCGTCACCATCGAGTCGCTCTGAAATCCGACGAAGTAGTGGGTCAGGCGACAGGTGTTCACTAAGCGCTGCCCTGTGAAAGCGAGGTTGTTGAGGGACCAAGCAGCGCCCACGCAGCGGATTCGCTCGCGCTTCGCTTCGGCCTCCCTGACCGCTTGGCGAAGGGCCAGCAGACCCGGCTGAAAGCCCTTTTCCACCGGTGAACCATCGATCCAGCGGTTCGTAGGCGTCAGGTAATGCTCCACGCGGCCACCTACGTTCTTGGTGGTGTGCCAATTTTTGAACGAATGACCGTTCTTTTCGAGGATCACGGGCGCAGGCATTTTCGTCTCCCCTCAGGGTCCGACGGGTGGCGGGCCTGAGTCCTGTGTGGGGCGGTTCGTTGCGCAGTAGATCGTGAACTTGTGGGGCATAGCGATGCCCAGGGTGCCGATCATGGAAAGGGCGGAGTACCAGGGCATGCTGACCGTGACCTGTCCCGCGCCCTCATCGCAGAGCGGAATCGGATTCGTGCAGGCGGGATCGCCGCTTTCGTGGACGCCGTCAGCGCAGCCCACGGGGGCGAAGGTGTTCCCTTGAAGTCCCCACCACATCGACCAGCGCACCTTCGACTCCGGGAGGTTCCGGTCGATCGGTAGACGCGAGAGATCCCCGCCGTTTCTCTCCTGGTAGGAGTACGAATAGCAGCCGCTGAGAGCCAGCAGCGCAGCCGAAAGGAGCGGGAGACGGCGCACCCACCCCATGACCTCTTCCCCCGATACAGTCATGTGTTCGGGGAGAATAACATCTTCTTTTGCGCGCGTTCAAGTCCTCGTCAGAGGGCGGAGTTCGGATTCCAGCCGCCGAGGACGTAAGTGACGTCGCGCATCTGTGCGGCTTCATTCGCTGTGAGCTGTTTGGACCCGGCGGCGCGCTGTGAGGTGCTCACCAGGGCGCCACCAGGGGTGCGGCTTTGGTACTCCCAAAAGCGCAGATTTGCGGTGCTTCCTCCGCCCGTGATGGTGAAGCCGGCGGGGGAAATATGGCTGCCCATTTCGCAGTTGATGTAGGCGACGTGACTGGCCGGATAAGCGCTGACGTCGATGCGCGCGAGAACATCGCCGGTGATCCCTGGATCGGCGGTCAGTTTCGAGTCGACGAAGACGTAGCCGAAGCTGCCGCTCGGGTTCCGGGCCTGGACATTGTAGCCGGCGCGTCCGATGGTCTTGATCTCCACCCGGTAAAAATAGGCTGTTCCCGTGCCCCAGATGTAGTCGACGTTGCCTTCGATACGGCTGTCCTCTGCGTAGATGCGACCGGACCAGAGGAGCGTGTCTTGGCGGGAGATGATGGTGCTCCGGCGCACGATGCACTTGTCGCAGGAGAGGAGCGTGAGCGCCTCGGCCTGAGAGCCCCCTTGGGGCGTTTCGTTTTCGATCGTGACGTCTTCGATCAGAAGGCCCGAGATCTGCTCGGTACCGAAGAGGGAGCGGCCACGGGTGCTCGGGTTCAGGTTGTTGTTGTTGACCCCGGCGATCCTCGTCTTGTCTCTCCCGGCCCCTGAGATCGTGAGGTTGTTCTTTCCCTTGAAGTAGGTCACGCCGTAGAAGGCGCCCTCACCGAGCTCGAGAGTCGAGCCGTTTTCCGCGGCATCAATGGCGCCCTGCAGCGTGCAAAATTGACCCTGACCGTCGACGGAGACCCGAAGTGTCGACTTGTTGGATGGGGCACTTGGGGCGACCGAAAAGCGCCACGCTTCCGGATCGCTCACGACCACCGGCTGATCATTCGGTCCGCGCACGACGCCGGAGTCGATCGTGACGAAGTAGGTGCGTCCGCGGGTCAGTCCTTTGGCGGGCAGTACGAAGATCGCCTCGTTCTTGTAGACGAAAGCTGGGCGGGGCAGCGTGAAGGTCGAGCCGCCGATCATGTCAGTCACCTGTGAGGCAGCCATGTTGACTTGGGCGACGGGAGAACCGGGGTTTTCTGCGTCAAAGACCTTCACGGAGCCACTCGATCCGAGCTTCGGCGGGCCATCGAAGCGAAGTCGGATGGTTGGGTCGGGGCACTGGTTCGTCGAGCTAGGCGCAGGAAAATAGGGACCAGGGGGCTCGACCGCGCCTCCCGCTCCCGCCGGCTCACCGCCGCTTCCGGCGGGTGCACCGCCTGAGGGGCTATCCCCGCCCGCTGCGGTCCCACCGCTCGGCGTCCCGCCACTCGGCGCGCCGCCGCCCATGTGGTCAGAACTGCCACCACTCGAGGAGCCGCCGCTCCCGCCCGTAAGTGTCCCTCCGGAGGAGAAGCCGCCGGTGGCGCTCGGCGCGCCGCCGCCCGTGGGAACGCTTCCTCCGCTCGAGGGGGAGCTTCCTCCGGCGCTTTGTCCCCCCGACCCGGGCTCCTCAGAAACGTCGTCCGGGGTCCCCGCGCAGGAGACGAAAAGAAGGAGCGGCAAGCTACGGAGAAGGGGGCGGATCACGAGCGCTTCATGCAACAGGCTCCTGGTTCGATCAGACGGAAATTGTGGGGGAGGAGGGAGAGCGCACCCCATGCGAAATCGGTTGTGCTCCGTTTTTGGATTCGATACGGCTATTCGATCATGGGGCAAAGGAGGCCCGTGCATCATGAATGCAACCCGACTTGAATCAAGAGATCTTGGAACTCGTGCGCGCAGAGCCTGCGGTTGGCTCATTGGGTGTCTTTTCTTCAGCGCTCTGGCGTGGACGACTCCCGCGCAAGCGGTCGAGATCGACATCTGTGAAGAAGTGATCACGGAGGTCTTGGTCCCGCCGGTGCCACAGATGAGCCTCGAGTGTAATTACGGGTGGCATTGCGCCTTTGTGCCGCACTGCTGCATGCCGGGACTCTGCTTGGACCCTGCTTGCGGCCCCATCGAAAAGATCACGGGTTGGACTGAGGCCGTTCTCACCGAGCAAGTGACCTTCGAGTGTCGCGTCGAGAACGTCGATCCGAAGCGAGAGCTCGAGAACTGGCTCCGGGGGCACGCAGCTGCCCTCGATGACGCCATTCTCCCTTTCGTCAAAGACGTTGTGAAACGGGAAATCGGCCTCGCCAAAGCCCAAGCTGTTGCGATCCCGGCTCCGGTCCAGACAGCCATCGACGAGCTCACCCGTCCTCACCGCGACGCAGGCCAGAGTAAGTTCCGCTCCTCGGACATCTCGAGGGCGCGCATTATCTCGAACAAGAACCCGCTGGTCAGCGCATATCTTCGTGACGGGTTCGACGCGATCACGCTCGGTGACCTCGTCGTGCTCCGGGATGAACATTTCAAGGTTCTCACGGACGCCAAGAAGTTCGCGACAGCAGGTCAGCTGCAAAATGGCTCTGCGGCCTGTGACTTCCGGGATGTGGTGCTCCTCATCGCACATGAGCTCGTCCACGTCCGCCAGTATGCCGAGCTGGGCTTTGATGCTTTCATCAACAACTACTTGATGGAAGCTCTGACCAGGGGGTACGGCACAGACTCCTTCGAGAGCGAAGCCTATGCCTACTCGAGCTTCATTTCGCGAGGTTCGAGTGTGCTTGGGAAGGTCGTTCCCAACTGTGGCACCCTGGCCACGGCCGCGGCGGCGAGTGGCCTAACGGCCGCGTCGAGTGGCCTGACGGCAGCTGGGCTGAGCCCCGCCGCCCAGCAAGCTCGAGAAAAGCTCGTCGCTTGTCTCGACAAGACCAAGGACGCGAAATCGTGTTTCACGAAAATGAGCACATTTTATCAACCCTCGGCGGAGGAGCGGAGCAAGATCGAGAAGCGGATCAATACGAGCCTTCGCCCCTACGTCATCGAGCAGTCCAACGGACGTCTCTTGAAGATCGTCACGAGCGATGACCAAAAGGCTGCGGAGCTGCGCAAGAAGCTCGCACCGCGAACGACCAAGAAGGGACCCCTCGGCACGATCAAAGTGAGCCTTCCCAAGAGTCAGCTGAAGCCCCCGCCCGTCGCTTCGGAGCCGCCCCGCGTTCAGCCGGGCGCACCGGTGGCTACGCAAAAGATCGCTCCTGCCGCCTCCGTGAGCCAGGCCGCGCCGACGAAACAGACGGCGGCGCCGACCAAACAGACCGTGGCGCCTACGAAGGTCGCCCCGGCGCAGCTCAAGAAAAAGTGAGCCGGGGGGGGGGGCAAAGCGGGGAGCAGCGGGCGGTCGCTCTCCCCGTTCTCTTATTTTGCTGCGCAGAGCTCGCAGAACGAGCCGAAGCCCGAGAGCTTCGGCCTCACTCCGCAGAGCTCGCTTGGGCTTCGAAGCTCGGGCTTCGGAGGAAGGAGCGCGGAGGATGGGCGCTTTTCGCCATGCTCAGAAGGAGCGACTGAGTCGCTTCGAAACCGATACAAGCGTCCGTTACACTCTTGTGAGGGCTCGCATGTTTGCCGGGTTCTTGGCGGCCCGCTTCGACGTGGCTCTCGATCATGAGCCCCATGAGACGCACGTCTCGGCGTGGGAGCTGAGCCATCACAGCCTCGGCCACCTCACACTGCTTCCGATAGTCCTTGCCAGAGTTTCCGTGGGAGCAGTCGACGAGCAGCGGGAGGGTCATATTCTGGCTACTCGCGAGGCGCGTGATGCTCTCTGCGTCATAGTTCGGCCCCGAGCGGCCGCCGCGCAGGACGACGTGGGTGTCCGGGTTGCCTCGCGTTTCAGCGATGGAAATGCGCCCGTCGCGGTCGATGCCGAGGTGCGTGTGGGGGACGCGAGCTGATTCCATCGCGGCGAGGGCGATGCTCACGCTCCCGTCGGTGCCGTTCTTGAAGCCCACCGGACACTCGAGACCACTCACGAGTTGCCGATGGATCTGGCTCTCGGCGGTGCGGGCGCCAATCGCAGCCCAGGAGAGGCAATCCTCGAAGTATGGAGCCGTGAGAGGATCGAGGATCTCGGTCGCGAGCGGGAGCCCGAGCTCACTCAGCTCCACGAGGAGCGCGCGAGCGCGCTCGAGGCCCCGAGCGAGATCGTGGCTTCCGTCCATATCCGGGTCGTAGAGAAATCCCTTCCAGCCGACCGTGGTACGAGGCTTCTCGAAGTAAGCGCGCATTACGATCGTGACGTCGTCCGCGAGGCGCTCGGCGAGAGGGAGGAGCCTTTCCGCGTAGGCGCGCGCCGCCTCCTCCGAATGGAGAGAACAAGGTCCAACGATGGCGACCAAAGGCCCGCGGCCGGTGTGGAGACGCTCGGCGATGCGCGCGCGGGCCTCCTTCACCCGGGCGCGGGCGGTCGGGGGGAGCGCGTAGGCCTCCCCGAGCTCGCGGGGACTCGGAAGGCTGGCCCTTTCGGGCTCGGGTCTTGGGCTCAGGATAGGGGAAGGATGCATGGGTCTTGGCTCGTTTTTCGGGAGGCCAAGGCCGCGAAAGCAAAAACCCCGCGGCCGTTGGCGCGGGGTTCACTGAGGCTCGGAATTGCGAACGACTCAGCCTTGGCCCCGCCCGGAGGCGAACCAATAGCTAAAGCCGAATGCAAAGAGCGAACTCACGACTTCAAGGCTAGCAGTGCCCTCTCCCTTGCGCAAGGAAAGCCCGACCGGTAGCCAGCAGCCCGATATGACTGTTGCGCGCGGAGGACGACTTCCCGAGACCGTGGACGAGGCGATGCAGGGGCTCAACCAGAGCGTTGAGGTCGATTCCGCCCTGTGGCGAGTCGACATCCTCGGCTCCAAGGTGCACGCCAGGGGACTCGCCCGAGCGGGAGTTCTGACGGAGGCGGAAGCGAACACTTTGGTCCGGGGACTCGAGCAGATCGAAGCCGAGATCGAGTCAGGCCAGTTCGTCTGGGACCCGCAGCGAGAAGACGTTCACATGAACATCGAGGCGCGCCTCACGGAGATCGTGGGTCCGGTGGGCGGCAAGCTCCACACCGCGCGCAGCCGGAATGATCAGGTCGCGACCGACCTTCGGCTCTATACGCGCTCGGCAGTGGACGATGTGATCCGGGCGCTCGTCGACCTCGAGAGGACGATTCTTAGTCGCGCCGTCTCGGAGATCGATACGCTCATGCCGAGTTACACGCATCTTCAGCGTGCTCAGCCGAGTCGCCTCTCGCACCATCTGATGGCGTGGCATGAGATGCTCTCTCGTGACTACAACCGTCTCGTCTCCGCGCGCGATGGCTTGAACGAGTCGCCGCTCGGCGCCGGCGCCGTCGCTGGCAGTGGGTACCCGCTCGATCGCGCCTGGGTCGCCAAGGAGCTCGGGTTTGAGCGCCCCATGCGCAATTCCATCGACGCGACCGGGAGCCGGGACTTCCTGATGGAGGTCGTCTCCGCGCTCGCGATCCTCGGGGTGCACCTCTCGCGTATCTCGGAAGAAATCGTGATTTGGAGCACGACCGAGTTCGGTTTCTTGACCTTGAGCGATGCCTTTTCGACGAGCTCCAGCATGATGCCTCAGAAGAAGAATCCGGACGTCGCGGAGCTGATTCGAGGCAAGGCTGCGCGCCTGATCGGCCATTTGACCGCGCTGCTCGTGCTCGAGAAGAGCTTGGCCTTTGGTTACGGACGCGAGCTCCAGGAAGACAAAGAGCCCATCTTCCACGCCATGCGCGATACGATGCTCTCTCTGCGCGCGCTCACCGGAGCGCTCGCGACCTGTACCTTCCGACGAGATCGCCTCGAGGGGGCCCTCGAGCAAGGCCACGTTTGCGCGACCGATCTGGCCGATTATCTCGTCATGAGTGGCGTGCCTTTCCGCGAAGCTCACCACATCGTTGGCGGATTGGTGCGCGAAGCCGAAACGGAGGGCGTCCAGCTCAGTGAGCTCTCCGTCGATGTCCTCGCTCAAGCTCATCCTTCCCTCATGCGCCCCGAAGCGCGAGAGGCCCTCGATGCGCGGGCCGCGGTGGAGCGGAGGAAGCTCGTGGGAGGCCCCGCGAAGGCTTGTGTCCTAAAGGAAGCCGAGGAAGCGGAGCGGCGCTGGGTTGTTGCGCTCTCCGCGTCGAGCTGGCGGCGCATCTAGAGCGCTCGGGACAGACGCGAGCCCGGGTTTAGGCCCCGTCAGTAGATGCAGGGCTCCGGACGGGATCGACCGGAGCCCCGCTCGCGAACTCCGCGAGTCCGATCGCCTCGAGGAGCGAGCGAAACTCAAAAGGCAGAGGCGCTTCCACGTAGATGGGCTCGCCCGTGCGCGGTGAGGTGAAGCGGAGGCTGAGCGCGTGGAGTGCGAGGCGGTGAAAACCAAAGCGCTCGCGGAAGAGCATGTTGTGTTCGCCCTTGCCGTATCGAACGTCACCGATGATCGGGTGACTCATGTGCTTGAGGTGGAGGCGGATCTGATGTTTTCGTCCGGTCTTGGGTCGGACTTCGTAGAGCCCGTATCGCTCGAAGGAGCCGAGGAAGGTCAAATCGGTGACCGCCGGCACGCGCTCCGTTCCATCCTCGCGCGCGAGGGCATGTTCAACGCGAGTGAGGGTTGGATCTTTGCCTCGGCAGAGCGCGAGGTATCTCTTCTCGACGCTCCCCGCCTCGAACTGCTGGCTGAGGCGCGCCGCGATCTCAGGAGTCCGTGCGATGAGGAGAGCTCCGCTCGTTCCGCCGTCGAGGCGATGCACAGGATAGACCCACTCGCCCATCTGATCGCGCAGGCGCTGGAGCAGCGGAGGAGTCTCGACGCCGCGGCCGCGATGCACAGGAAGACCGCTCGGCTTGTTGATGACGAGGAGATCGTCGTCTTGGTAGAGGATCTGGACCGGATCGTTCCACTCCTTCTGGGATGCGCCGCGGGTGAGGTGAGTTCGGTAGACGTTCTCGGCGAGTAAACGCTCGAGCTGCTCCTCAATCTCGCGACTTTCGAGGACGCCGAGCGCGCGAGCGATCGCTTCGATTGTTGCCAGGCCGCCTGGCTTCGGTTCTTGGCGGAGTCCCCAAGCGGTCGGGCGCCCTTCTGGAAGGAAGACACGCTCCACTTCCGCGAGTCCAGGGAGTCGGCGGGCGGCGCGCGCGGCTTGGCGCCAGTTGCCGTCGGGGACGATGAGCGTGACGGGCCGCGGATCTTGGCTGACCAACTCGGAAGTCAAAGGAGAAGCGCCTTCGCTCGGGTAGAGCAGCAGGAGGCGACGATCTTCGCGACTTAGGTGGGACAGGTCGGCGCGACTGTCGCGAGCCCCGTGAATGTGGAGCTCAGAGTTTGGCAAGGCTGCGAGCGCGAGCGGTGCCGTGGCCGTAGTCTTCTCCCATTCGCGGCAGTGCATGACGACGACGACTTTGGTGCGCGTCTCGAGGCGAGGAATGAGCTCGCACATGCAGCGCGCCTCGTGCATACGGCAGCGAGCGCAGCGGGCGGCGTTTTTCGGTCGGTGTCCCATGGATGGCGAAGGGAAGCGGGGCCCGGGGCATGCCATCCTGCTGACTTCGGAGCAAGCGACGGAATCATCAGGAGCCGGGGAGGGCTGGAGCGAGAGCCGTGATAGAGTGGCGGTATCGTGATTCGGGACGAAGCTGTCATCTTCTTGTGTCCCTCCTGTGGTGAGGGTCGCCTCGAGGAATCCCGATTTTCTTGCGGTGGATGCGGGAAGCAGTACCCGGCGGTCTCGGGGATCCCGCTCCTGTTCCGAGAGCCGCGTGAGGTCTTGGAGGCGTGGGCTGAGCGCCTGGCAAACTTTGTCCGAGAAAGCGACGAGTCCACGAAGCAGCTGCTCAAGGATGCGGTGGAGCCAGGTTTGCTCGATCGCTCTCGGCGCCGCCTCGTGGATACGGCCGAGGGACTCGAGGCTCGAAAAGAACAGGTGCTCTCCTTGTTCCGGCGCGCGGGAATTGAGCCGAGCCGGGCGGCACATGATTCCGAGCTCGAATCGATTCTCTCTTACGTCGCCTTGGTGCATCGCGATTTCGGGTGGGATGAGGAAGATGAGGCTCGGGCCTCACTCGAAGCTGTGCTGAGCGTCGTCGGTGAGCAGTTTCGGCTCGGCCGGACCCTTGTGCTCGGCGCAGGCACGGGGCGTTTAGCTTGGGACCTCGGGAACGCGCTTTCTTCGAGCGATCCGATCCTCTTGTTCGATATCAATCCGCTCCCATTTTTGATCGGTGAGGCGCTTCGGCGGGGCGAGACGCTGGAACTTGCGGAGATACCTGGACACCCCCGCCGCTCCAATCAGGCTGTCATGAAGCGCACTTTGCGCGCGGCGAACCCGCCGCCCCCGGGTCTTCGGTACATCTTCGCCGACGCTCTGTCGCCCCCGCTTGAGCGCGGGTCTTTCGATACGATCGTCGCTCCCTGGTTTTTGGATCAGGTGCCGTCCGATCTCGCCACGATGCTGCCGAAAATTCGCGACCTGCTCCGTCCGGGCGGCTCGTTTCTGCACTTTGGCCCCTTCGTTTACCACCCGAAGCGCACGCGCCCGGCTCACCGCTATACCGCTGACGAGTTCGTGCAGCTCGTGCTTCGGGAAGGCTTCTCCGTCGAGAAGGCGACCTACGAGCCTATGCGGTATCTGGGCTCTCCCGCTTCGACTCAGTCTCGCGTCGAATACGTTCTGACGCTGCACGCGAAGAGCGTCGAGACCCCAAGCGCGCCCCTCGCCTTGGAGAGCGACCCTCGGTGGCTCGACGAGCGGGAGCTTCCGATCCCGCGTTTCACGGTTTCGCCCTCCTTTGAGCTGCCGCATACAGCACCCCGTCGAGTCTCTGAGCTCGTCAATGGAACGCGTTGCCTTTCCGAGATCGCCTCCGTGCTGGTCGAAGAAGGGCATCTCGCCGACGATGGAACGGCGCTGACGGCGACACGCGCCTGTCTGAAGGTTCTCTGGAAGATGCGCGTTCGGGAGCCTTCAGACTAAAAGGTCCGGTAGGGGACCTGTCGCTCCCGAGGGATCGCCGAAGGAGGTCACCTGCTCGGCTCCCATGAGATGAGCCAAGGAAACCAAGAGCTGGTTATTGTCCTTGGGCGAGCTCACCGAATCCCAGACGCGGCCGGTTCGGAGTTGTCCGCCGGCTTTTCCGGCGAGCACGTAGGGCATGCGCGTGAGATCGTGGCTCGTTGACTCGCCAATCTCCGAGCCCCAGAACACGACAGTGTTGTCGAGCAAGGTCCCGTCGCCTTCGGGCACTGAGTCGAGCTTCTCGAGGAAGTAGGCCAGCTGCTCAGCGAACCAAACGTGGATCTTCCCGTACTCGGTGAAGCCGGTCGTACCCTGCCAGTCGTGGGAAATCGCGTGATGATTCCGGGAGAGACCGAGGAAGGGGAAGAGGTGTTCGCTCTCGGCGTAGTTCCACTGGAGCGTCAGGATCCGCGTCTGATCGCAGGCGAGAGCGGCTGTGGCGAGATCCATCTGCAGTCGACCCGTTTCAGGCAGCGTCGCGTCGCTCGAGAGGTCGATGTCCAAGTTGCCCGTCGGGGGCGCGCAGTTCAGACCGCTATTGTTTCCGCCTCCGCCGCTACCAGACTGAGCTGTGAGGCGGACCTCGATGTCGCGGATGGCGGTGATCTGTTGCTCGAGTTTCGCCCGATCATCGGCGCCGAGCCGCGCTTGGAGTCGTTTGATCTCGCTCGTCGTGAGATCGAAAATGCTCTTTCGCTGAGCGCGCAGTTTGTCGAGCTGAGGATCGCCAGCCGGATCTGGGTTCAGATCGCCGAAGAGCGCTGCGAACACGTCTTTCGGATCTTCGCGCGGAGGGATCGGCTGGTCGGCGCCTTTGTAACAGATGCGCCCGCGCACCTGAGCGTCGCGCACCTGAACGCCGAGCTCGAGAGTTTTGAATTTCGTGGCTGGGTCGAGGATATTCGCCAGATGTTGGTCGAGGGAGATCCCCGAACCCCAGCCTGACGTTGCCATGAAGCTCTTGAAGGAGCCGGTGCCGAGGGGGCGTGCCGTGAGCAGGCCGCCCATGCCCCGAGCGTGCTCGGAACCGTTCAGGCCGCCGTTGAAGCCGTTATCGCCGACGACCGCCTGACAATGGCGAATGCCATTGAGGAAGAGGAGCTTCTCGGCGAAAGGCTCGAGGGGCTTCGTATATTCCGGGAAGGTCATCCCGCCGGCCCCTTGGGTCGGCCAAAACAGCGTATTGCGCGTGCCGTTGGGCGTGGCGAAGACGACGAGCCGGACCGGCGGCTTGTCGGCGGCCTGCCCCTCGGCGCGATGGGCGTCGAGGAGCGGAAGAGCCGCCGCGCCAGCCAATGCTCCACGCAGCCAATCGCGTCGGTTCAATCTGGTCATTTTCGAGTTCATTCGGTTCATGGCCACTATCGATCAAGGCGCGCTCTTGCGTCGGTGGAGAAAGGCTTCGGTTTGAGTAATGTTCACCATGAGCTCATAAAGATTCTTTCCTCCCTTCTCGAAGGCTTCTTGAAGCGGGACCAAGGAGCACGCGTCTCCTTTTTCGACCCCGCGACCTACGCTGTACTGGAACCACTTCGCCGCGACGCATTCAGCGACTTCAGGCGCAGCGGCGAGTTTTTGTGCCATCTCGATCGGCCCATTGAAGGGACCATCGAGCGCACGGGTCTGAACGAACTCCCCTGTCAGATCGAGCTCTCGCCCGGCGTCCGTCGTGCGGAACTTGCCCATGGCATCGTAGGCCTCGAGCGGGAACCCAAGGGGATCCATGAGCTGATGACATTCGGCGCAGGGGCCCTGCGCGTGAGCGCTGAAACGCTCGCGGGCGGTGCCGCCTTCGTGGGGATCGGGGGCGGCGATCGCCACGTTGTCGGGCGGCGGCTCGACGTGTCCGCAGAGCATCTTGGTTCGGATGAACTTGCCCCGGAGCACGGGAGAGGTCTGGTCCGGATGACCTTGGACGGAGAGAAACGCGGGCAAGGTCAGGACTCCAGCGCGCTCAATTTCGGGGAGCGAGACGAGCTCCGAGCTCTCCGGGACGCCGTAGAGGCTGGCCAGCGGCCCCGTCGGAAGGCCGAGCGGCGCAGACAAAAGGCGCGTCAGCGTCGCGTCGCCGCTGAACAGGATGCTCTCGATCACCTTGTCCGCTTCCGCCTTCATGGCGGTCTTCATCGCCTGGCTCCACAGCGGAAATTCGGCCGGGTCTTTCGGGGAGATTGTGTCGAGGCGATTGAGCTCGAGCCACTGCCGATAAAACTCGAGGGCCGCGCTCTTTGCCCGTTCATCGCTCAGAAGGCGCCGCGCTTGCGCCTGGACCCCAGCGGGCGTGTCGAGCTCGCCCACTTCGGCGGCGTCGAGCAGAGCATCGTCGGGCCCGGAGGACCAAAGCAGGTAGGAAAGCCGCGTCGCCGTCTCATAGCCATTCAGGCGCACCATGGCGTCTCCTTCTTGGCGCGCGCCGCTGAACTCGACCCGGAACAGGAAATGAGGAGAGAGGAGCGCCGCCCGGATCATGATCTCGATCCCTTCGGCGAAGGTTTCGCCGAAGCCATACGCGGTCATGAGAGCCGTGACGTCTTCGGGCTCGAGGGCGCGCCGGAAGGCGCGCCGTCCGAAGCTGCGCGCGAACTGCTCCGCGCAAGTTTCTTCACTGGTCGTCGCCGGATCGCAGGGCAAAATGGACGAGAGTCTCGTGACGGCGTCTTTGGCGATGGCTTCGGAAGCGTAGACGTACTTCTCAGCGTGGAGCTGGGAGATGGTCAGGACGAGGCCGTTGTTGCTGAAGCCTTCGGAGATCTCGTCGGGCGGAAAATCTTTGGAGGGGTTTCCGGTCGTGCCGAGCAGGTCGCGCACGCTGTTGTCGTATTCAAAGCGGGTGAGGCGACGCAGCGGCGTCGGCGGGCGCACCAGACTTTGGCAATCGATCATGTCACCTGTGGTGTCGACGACGGCTCCCGGAGGCGTCGGGTTGAGTCCGCCCCCCGTCCCCGGAAGATTGCCCTGCGCGCCGGCGCCAGAGTCATCGGCCTGGGCTGATCCACCTCTGCCGTCGTCGCCCGGGCCGCCTTCGGGCCCGCAGGAAACGGCTCCGAGGAGCGCCAGGCCGAGCGCAGAGCGGCCGAAGAAGACCCGGAGGCGGGGTTTCTCGTCGCACGGAGTCCGCGCGGGCAGAAAGAAGCGATCCATCATCCGAGAGCCTCGACCAATCACCAGCTGTAGGGAGTAGTAACCCGCAGGATTTTCTCGATGCGCCCGCTTCTCTCGTTTCTTCGATGATAGCGCTCACATGAGAGCAAGAGTTTCAATATTGCAGCGGCGTTGGGACGACACCGGATTTGTTTTGGATTTTCGCGCTGTCTTTTCGGTGCGTTTTTCAGGAAGTCGCGTGAGCGGCACGTGAGGGAGTTCTGCCGCGTCGACGTCTGGGGGGGTGAAATTTCTCCCTAGGGACTTTCGAAGATCGCACGGATCCGCCTGAGCAGAGCGTCAGGGGCGACCGGCTTGGCGATGAAATCGATGCCAGTGTCGAGCACTCCGTGGCTGACGATGGCGTGCTCCGTGTAAGCGGAGAGATAAAGGACGCGCATCTGTGGACGAAGAGAGGCGACTCGCTGAGCGAGCTCGCGACCGCTCATCCTCGGCATGACCACGTCTGTGATCAAAAGATCGATTTTTTCGCTGTAGCGCTCACAAATCAAAAACGCTTCGCCGCCATTGTCGGCTTCGAGGACGTGGTAGCCCTTGCGCTTGAGGACGGCGCAGATGAAGTTTCGGACTTGTTCGTCGTCTTCGACAACCAGAATCGTCTCGTTCCCTCCTGAGAGAGCGGAGTTCGGGCCTGACGGCTGCTCGTCCTCCACGGGACTTTCGACGTTCGGAAGGTAAATCTTGAAGGTTGTCCCGACGCCTTTTTCGCTTTGGACCGAGATATGACCGTTGCTCTGGGCGACGATGCCCCAGACGGTGGAGAGACCGAGACCGGTGCCTTCTCCGAGCGGCTTGGTACTGAAGAAGGGCTCGAAGATGCGCGCCTGGGTTTCAGGGTCCATCCCTTCACCTGTGTCGCTCACGGCGAGCATCACGTAGGAGCCCGGCGCGATTCCATGGTGGGTCGCGGAGTAATCAGGACCGATCGTCACGTTCTGTGTCTCAATGGTGATACTTCCGCCTTGGGGCATGGCGTCCCGGGCGTTCACGACAAGGTTCATGACGATCTGCTCGAGCTGGCTCGGATCTGCGAAGACCTGGCCAACTGCGCCGAGGAAGTAGGTGAGATGGACGTCGGCCCGTACAAGCCGGCCCATCATCTTCTTCATGCCGGTGAGCACGGTGTTCCAGTTGACGACACGAGGGCTCAACACTTGGCGCCGACTGAAGGCCAGGAGCTGTTGGGTCAATTCGGCCGCGCGGCGAGCCGCGGCCTCGATCTCTCGAATATCGTCGCGGAGCGGATCTCCCTCGTTCATGGTCTCGACCACCATCTTCGAGTAGCCGAGGATTACTGTGAGAAGGTTGTTGAAGTCGTGGGCAACGCCGCCCGCGAGCTTCCCGATCGCCTCCAACTTCTGCGATTGCAGAAGTTGTTCCTCGAGGCGGCGCCGTTCGCTGATGTCCTGCAGAGAGCCCTGGAGCCGAACGATACGGCCCGTATCGTCACGGAAGGCGTTCCCCATGGCTCGCACCCAGATGCGCCGACCTTTGGCGGTGATGAGCTGAGCTTCGAAGTCGATGGGGTGTCCTTCCCGAGCGCAGGCATCCATTTGCCGTGTCACTTCGTCTCGATGTTCAGGAACGTAGTACGAGACTCCATCCTCGTAGGTGGGCTGTACATCGGGGGACAGCTCACAGACCGCACGGATTTCATCGGTCCAGGTCACCCGCTTGGTCTCGAGGTCGACCTGCCAGGCACCAAGGCGAGCCATCTGGCCTGCGATGCGGAGGAGCTGGGCGTTCTCCTGAGACGCGGCCTCGGCGCGGAGCTTCGCGATGAAGTTCGTCAGCATGTCTGAGAGCGAAACTAAGAGCTCCCGCTCCTCGGCGAGGAAGGGGTCGGTGCGCTCGTCTTGTCGCGTTCCGTAAGCAACGAAGATCTTGCCGCGCCCGCCGTCGAAATCGGCCTCGATTGTCCAGACGGGCAGGACATGCGCGCCTGAGGCTGCTTCGAGGTCTTCCCAGGTGAGCCGGGTGAAGCAGTCTTTGGGGTACTGAAAAGCGGCGGGAAGAAGTTCGGCGATCTGCTCGAGGAGGGACCTGTCGAAGCGGGTGGCGCTCTGGATGAGACGCGACGAAAAATGCAGGAAGGAGAGCTCTTTGACGCGCTCGCCGAGATCGTGCACCAGTCTTGCGCGCTCGAGGTTCGAGCGCGCGGAGTCGAGTGCAAATACGATGTCCTCGGCGAGTGCTGAGAGGACCCGCACCTCCTCGTCGCGGAAGAAGCCGACCTCATCGCTATAGATCATCAGCAGGCACGAGCTGCCCGCGGCATCACCGAGAGGGAACGCCGCGCCGGAGCGGAGCCCATATTCGAAGGCCTTGTTCCGGAAGGGTAAGCTGCCTTCGTTCTTCAGGTCGTTGACGATGGTGGGGACCCGCTCGTGAAAGGCTCGAGCGGCCGGGCCTTTTCTATGTACGGGATCTTTGACGTTGAGTGAGATGGAGTCGACGTACGCGACGCCTTGGCCGTAGCGGACGACCGGGACGAGGGATCCGGTGACCTCATCGACGCGCCCGATCCAAGCGAGACGGGCCAGCCCCTGTTCCACAGGAATCCGGCACGCGATCTCGTAGAGAGCTTCTGGCTTGCGCTCGCGAACGATCGCTTCGTTGACGGCGCTCGAGACAGCATAGAGCTTAGCGAGCTGGCGCGCGCGCTCGGTGCTCTGGCGGAGGGCTCCGAGAGTTCTGTCGCGCTCCAGGGCAATCGCGACCAGGTGTGTCGCGGCACGGACCCACTCTTGTTCCTTCCCTGTCGGACCGCGTGGACTCCTGTAGTACATCGCGAAAGTCCCGAGAACGTCGCCCGTCGAAGCAAAGATCGGACTCGACCAACATGCGCGTAGCCCGTGAGGCAGCGCGAAGGCGCGATAAGGAATCCAGTTAGGATGGGTCGCAATGTTTTCGACGATGACGGGCTTTTTGAGAGCGGCGGCTGCGCCGCAGGAGCCCGCCTGTTCGCCGATGAGCGTCCCATCGATGGCCTTCAGGTACTCGTCGGGCAGACTCGGCCCTGCTCCCGTGAAGAGAGCGCCTCTCTCTTCGTCGAGGAGGAGGATCGAGCAGAGCATGCCTTCGCCTTGCTGCTCAACGAGCAGGACCGTCTGGGTCAGGATCTCTTTTGTGTCCGCGCCGCGCGCGACACTCTCGAGAATCTGCCGTTCCGTCACCTCAAACGGGCGGACGGCTGCGGTGGTCCCCGGGGACGTGAATAGGCTCTGCCCCCCGCTCATTTCATCGTTCATTCTACGGAGGAAAAGGCCAGAGGGGAAATCGGCCCGGACAGTCGGGCCGCGTCCGGCCGACGTCATCCTCTTTGACCGGCAATCCGGGGCCGGCTCCGGACTCGGGACGAGCCGGAAACGCTCTTCAGCGCCCCCGACACGATTCGAACGTGTGACCTTCGGCTTAGGAAGCCGTCGAAATCGAGCCTTCTTTCGCGGCGAAAAGCGCGAAAGCGGGCGGCTGTGTCCAGGCTGTGTCCGGATAGGCGCAGGACGCACTACGTGCGACTGTTGTGACAGGGGGAGCAACAAGGTCGAGCACGAGCCGGAATCGGCGCGGATCGCGCGAAGACTTTGTTGCAGTGGGAGCACGTATAGACATGGTCCCCGTCTACAAACTCCGCCGCATGCTCGTCGAGGTAAAATGGCTCGACGTTGCTCGAAAAGTCATGAAGAGCAAATGCACTCTGACGCGCTTCGCTCTTCAGCTGGTCTGGATGAGTCGTGGCGACGAAGACGTTCTCTGAATACTTGGGATAGGCGACACGGATCGCCGGAAGCACATCGGCGTCTCCAGTTAGGACGACATGGTAGTCACCAGCATTAACAATCGCAGATCTCACCAGGAGGGCCACCACAGTCGCGTCCACCAGTTTCTCTTGGAATCGTCTGTCCCGGAGCTTCGGCAGCATCCAGTCACGAAGTTTCGGCCTGTAGATAGCCGAGGGATCAAAGTTGGCGTCGAGCGCGGATTGTGCGAATCGGTCTCGAGCATGTACGCTTGAGCGAAGAGCCTGAATATCCTCATCGAAGATCGTAGTTCCGTCGATCCAGTCCTCGACGTCAGCCGGAATGTCAAGAATGCTCGTGGAGAGATATCGTTCACCGATCGTGGTACAATTCGGGTTCGCTCTGGCTGCGTGAGCCAGCAGGGCATTACAGAGTCGCTCGAAGTCCAGTCGAAAGGGACCCGCCCCTTCGGTTCTATTTGATAGAGCTGACCCCTTGCCGCACGCTTTGAAGAGCCAGCTACCATCGATGAATATGTTCAGTTTCGCCATGTCTTGTCCTATCCCAGTCGTCGGATCGTGACATGGTTGATCGATATCGCCCGCGCGACAAGACGGCGTCGGCCGCGTCCTCGGCCGCGGCACAAACGGGTTACTCGCGGTCGTTCGATTCTGCCGCGTTACTTCTCTTGATGCCGAGCTTTTCTTTGGCCTGAGCCTCCAGCCGTTCGAGCGACCGGGCCACGTTGAGTCCCACGATGAATGCCACTGCGAGGTATGCCGGTGCGCTCGCGGTGGCCGTACCTGGGGCGCCGAAGGCCATGAGTCCCATCTCCACGAAGACCGGAGAAACTCCACCAAGAATGGCGCTGGCGAACGGACGCAGAAAGTACCACGGCCACCAGCGCTCGAAGTCCCACGTCGAGAACACGCTGAAATTAGTGTAAATGCCCCGTATCAGGTACAAAACGCCCGCGAGTGCACCCATCAGCGATGTCCCCAGTGGGCGATCGAGTTGAAGCAACCAATTAGGCAAACTTCGGGTTTCGCGTGCGGCAAAGACTGCGACAATCAGAGCGAGCCACAGGAGGACATAGGCGATGGTTCGCTTGATGCCGATGGGATTCATCGGGGATTCTTGATCGCTCATGATGCCTGTCCTTTCGACCCCATGCGTTCGAGCCAGTCGTGCTTCGGAATCTGGTGCTCGTTGAACTCTGAGATGTTGGTCAACTCCAACAGCGGCGACAAGGCCCTGCCGTCTGAACGGAGCTCCACTCCAAGAGCCTGCAGGGCGTAGAAAGTCAGTGCGCGTCGACACGGGACTTTCAAGGCGCCGTCGGTCATGTCGTAGTCCTCAGCCACGGCGTTTCGTTGATCGGTCTCGAGTTCAGGCAATGGCACGAACTGAAGTTCGCGGACGGTGTTCCAGTCGTCGTCGTCGGTTTGGAACTTTCCGCTGGGCTTTTCTCCGTGGATCTTCGAGAAACGAGATATTACGAAGTCCCGGAAGTCATCACGACTGTGGCAGTAGGCGCGAACGTGCCAGCGACCGTTGGTCTCGACGAGAGTATGCGGGGTGATGACTCGAATGCTCCCTTGGGGGGAAGTCATCGACTGGTAGGTGACCTCCACACCCGCCTTGTTTCGCATCGCACCGATGATGCCCTTCAGGATGTCGTCTGGTCGCTTTCGTCTCGGTAGGGGCACCGACGCAACACTCGGCAACCAGTCCGCTGGGCTCGGCGACGGTTCGCGCTTTGCGGCACGCTCGTGGGCCAAGCCGAAGAGTGCGTCGATGCCGCTGGTCGCGTAGGCCGGTTCGAAGGTGCTCTTGGGCGCGTATTCCTTCTTGCTGCGGTCGTACTCCACGTTGTCTGGGTGGAGTTCCTGATAGCGATTGAGGTCGATCGTTGCTTGGGGAACCGAGATCCCAAAGGTGTTCACCAGGTCAGCACGGTTGACTCGTCCTTCCCACGCGAGGCGAAAGTCGATCAGCTCAAGTCGCTTTTGCTGGGCAATCTCGGCTCTGGATCTCGACTTCCGTTCAGTGTCGTCTGTCACGCGTTCACTTTGTCACGATTTTTCCTGGACGCGAATACTAATTGTGCGCATATTAGTTATGCGCGTTGGTCAATTTGCCCTCCGCATTTCACCCATAGAGGAGGGTATTCAATGATTTCAAATAGATACGGATGCTTGCACAAGATTGGTCGTCGAACCGGCCATCGCTGCCACCTTTGCGGCGAGCGGCTCCACGTTGAGCTTTATGGCCGGCCGGGAATGTTCGGCGAGGACACGGTGACCGTTGACCACCTGACGCCCCAGGCATTCGGAGGCGATGACGAGCCTGAAAACTTGATGCTCGCTCATGCTGGCTGCAACTCCAGTCGGGGAGTGCTGCCCGTGGAAGAAGCGCGGGTGCTCTTTGGCGGTGACGGAGACGCACCCTGGAGCACGGGGGCTCGCTCGGTTGCACTCGGCGTCGGTGCCGGTGTCGGCGCAGGACTCCTTTTCGCCGAACGCGAAGGAGATCAGATCAAGTTCAACACCAAAGCAGCCCTGGGCTGGGGATTCGGCGTCAGTCTGTTGAGTTGGGCGCTTTCGGCGGAGGGATAATCATGGAGGACACGACGAACATCTACTTCTTCCCGGTCGGGAATGGCGACATGACTCTGATCAAGCTGCGGAGTGGTCGCACGATCCTGATCGATATCAACATCCGCCAGCTGACGGGCGATGACCCGCCGCCTGACGTGGCGAAGGAATTGAAGGAACTCCTGTCGGAGGACGCATTGGGGCGTCCCTTCGTGGACGCCTTCCTGCTTAGTCACCCGGACCAAGACCATTGCCGTGGCCTGGAGGAGCACTTCTACTTGGGCGATCCTGCCAGTCGTCCAAGCGCCGAAAAGAAGATCTTCATTCGCGAACTGTGGTCCAGCCCTCGCACCTTCCGACGACACTCGAAGAATCACACGCTCTGTCCTGATGCCAAGGCGTTTGCGGCCGAAGGACGTAGACGGGTCAAAGAATACCGGGCGGGGAAGTCTGACGACGGAAACCGGATCAAGCTCATGGGGCACGACGTCGACGGCAAGACCGACGATATCGCGTCAATTGTCGTCGAAGTGGGTGCCGAGTTCTCCAGCATCGCGGGAGTGAACGACTCCGACTTCAAGGCCAAACTCCTTGGTCCTTGGAAGCCCGACGACGGAGAAGAGGAGAACTTCACGAAGAATAACAACAGCGTGATTCTGTCTATTCAACTCGGTGCCCAAGGCAACGCAGACGCTTGCAAGTTTCTGACTGGAGGGGACGCCGAAGTCTCCGTCTGGGAGAAGCTTTGGAGTCGTGCAAAGGACGACCTTGAGTATGATCTGCTGCAGGCGCCTCATCATTGCTCGTGGCATTCGCTGTCGAGCGACAGCTGGAGCAAGAGCAAGAGTCCAAAGGTTTCAGCCGACGCGAAGTCGGCGCTTTCTCAGACTCGACCAGGGGCATTTGTGGTTGCCTCCAGCAACAAGATCGAGGACGACGACAACGACCCTCCGTGCATCGGTGCGAAGCGGGAATACACCAAGATCGTGTCCGCCGTATCGGGCGAATTCGTGTGCGTGGGCGATCCGAAGGTCTCGAAGGCTCGCGTCTTCGAAGTTTTCCGCGACGGTCCACGGTTGACACCTCTGCGAACGACGGCCGCTTCGGGTGGCGGTGTGATTGGCACGGTCCCCTTGCAGCACGGTTAGGCGATTGAACTCGATGGCTATTGCTCGAGCGGTCGCTATGATCCGCTCACATTCATCTGTCGAGGAGGTGCGTCACGTCGCCGAAGGTATCTTCACGATAACCGTCCGCGTGCCGCTTCCGTCGCGACTCCGGAGGGAGGGGACTCCCTCGGGAGTTCGTGCGCTCGAGGATGTTCAGATTGAGTTCCGCCCCGACTTCCCTCTTACGGCTCCTCGGGTGACGCTGCGCCCCGACTTCAATCCAAATCTTCCCCACATCAATCCGTTCAGGAAAGGGGATCGAATCCCACCGTGCCTTCTCGACGGCGACCTTGACGCATTCCATTCTCAAATGGGCATTCTTTCCGTCATCAACCAGTTGGTCGCATGGTTGGAGAAAGCGGGGGTCGGTGCGCTCATCGATCCGGCGCAAGGATGGGAACCATCACGTCGAGATGCTCTGACGATGCTCTACGATGTCGACCTGGATGCGGTTCGACGCGCCCCCCCTCCGGTTGGCAAGTATCAATACTGGGACGTTCTTTTCAAGAGGGACATTCAGGTATCACTGGTTGCGCAGTTTGACGCCCCTTTCACCGAGGGTCTACGCACTAGGTACGAGGCTCTCACCCAACACGCCAATCGCTCGATTGGTGTGTTGGCGATGTGCGACGACACGATCTCTAGTACCTACCATCCAGAAACAGTGAGCACGCTCGGCGAGCTGACGGAGCGAGCAAAACTTCTCGGATGTGATGAATCCTTGCAGGAGGGGCTACGGCGACTTCGACGAGGCGAGACGCCAAAGCGGCTCAAGGGGCGCCCAATCGTGGTCGTACTCGTCTGTCGAAGACCATACCCCCTCATTGGCACGACGTCGTCGCTCGAGATGCTGGGCTATGTCTTGGCACCGGGATGGATCGATGGCGATCCTGCGTGTGAAGCAATTCCTGCTGGGCATCGGCAGGCGATGTCGATTCGTTTGCTCCGGGAGGTCTCTGGTTATACAGGCCCGAGTGAAAGCGCCCGCTGGGGACTCCTTGGCGCAGGGAGCCTCGGGTCAAAAATTGGAATGCACATGGCTCGTTGCGGCCTCGGGCCCAGCGAGATTCACGATAATGGCGTGATGGAGCCGCACAACTTTGCGAGGCACGCCTTGTGTCCGAGCACGCCCTTTGCCGGCAAGGCGAACGGCCTGAGCCTAGAGACGCGGCTGATGGGACAGGTAGAAGTGCGCTCTGAGGTGGGAAACCTTCTTTCGATGCTCGCGGGCGTCGACGGTCGGGCGTTCGACGAGGGGTTGGCGTTCGTGGTGAACACAACCGGCAGCATTGCGGTTCGGGAGGCACTTGCCGCTGCGTTGCCCAGCGTTCGAGTACCGAGAGTCGTCGAAGCCTCGCTTCTTGCACGGGGAGAACTCAGCTTGATGACCACCGAGGGGGAGGAGAGGAACCCGTCCACGATGGACCTCTCGTGTCTCTCGTACCGCATCATGGCCGAGCGAGAGACGGTAGCTGCGAAGGTCTTCTCAGACGCGGACCGGGCCCTGCGTATTGGCCAGGGCTGCAGTTCGCGAACGATGGTGATGTCTGACGCGACCATCGCTTCCCATGCGGGCCCCATGACCACGCACCTGTCGAAGCGCCTCTCCAAAATGGCTAGGGAAGGCGAGATTGTTATTTGGGAACGAGGGAGCGGAGGGCTGTCGCTCTCGGCTGATGTCGTATCGGTCGGGCAATTTCTGGTTATCAACGCGGAGAATGATTCAACTACCGTGAGAGTGAGCCCTGCCGTCGTGGACCAGGTCCGTGCCACGATTCGTGGCTCTCGCGTCGAGCAAGGAGGAATACTTCTCGGCCGTTTCTCCGATGCCGCGAACACGTTCCATGTCGTGGATTGCTTGCCTGCACCGCCCGACAGCGCTAGCGGACCAAACTACTTCGTCCTAGGCACCGAAGGGGTTCGCGCGTCGGTCGAAGCCTATGAAAAGCGCCTGCAGGGCGCTCTCTACTGTGTTGGCACCTGGCATTCTCATCCCGGGAGCGCGAAATCTTCGGGAGTCGATCGTCGCACTTCCGAAAAGATGCGTGACTTCGACCCCTTGCGACCCATGGCGATGCTCATTGTTTCTGAGACATCCGACTGGAGCGCTCTTCGGGTGGACAGCTGGACAGCTCCCGAGTCGTAGAAGTGGACAGCTGGACAGCTCCCGAGTCGTAGAAACGGAAAACACCGCGTCCGCATCGGGCGGACTGGTCTCCCGGGTCCCCTCGGTTGATGAGCCCGTGCATTCGGTTTCCCGATCAAAAAGGGTTTTCCGAGTGAAGGCAGTAGGTGGGGGGATAAATTAGGATACGCCTAGAATCGGCCGGGCACGGGTTTCGCTGGTGCGGCTTCTGGAATGTCCGTGACTGCACTCGAGGCGATCTGGATGTTAGGAGACGCGGAAATCGACACGCGACTCGATTGTTAAAACTGGATCGAGAAAGCAGGGGAGAACGCCACGAAAATCACCTTCCTACGGATGTACTGATCCGTGTGGCAGAACATTCAGACCAAGGCTCCAACAGCTACCCCTTTGCAAGCCGGAGGCAGGTTGCAGAGCGTCTCCGAACCGATCGGGCGTTCCTGCTTCAAGCGGTCCGCATCATGTGTGAACGCAACGCGGCGAGGATTGAGGGAGCGTCCGGGGTCACCGGCTGGGGAAGTAGCGACGCGCGCAAGGTCGAAGGTCCTGCGAAGCGACTGCTGGAGGGCAGCGCCAGCGAGGAGGACTTTGCCGTCTTGATCTGCGTGGTACCCCGATATTCTCGGCCAATCGCCGCTGAATTGCGCACTGAAGCAATGCGGGACGACGTGCGTCTACAGGCCGTGGCAAAGCGATTCGGCGTGCAAACGCCCGAAGGTCAGACGACGAACGAGGCAAGCGAGGATGCCGCCGAGTCAGTCAGTCCGCTCGAGGCGGCTATCAACGGCTTCCTCGTCGCACAAGGAAAGGCTCGCAGCGGTGAAATTGTTGCCGCCCTGCAGATGGAACGACAGCCGGTCGTCGATTGTCTGCGGAGGATGACCGACCAAGGTCGATTGCGCCGCACCGGGCAAGGTGGCGGCACCTACTACGAGATCCCTGTTTGAGGTTACTTGGTGAAAAGGGACGCCGCGTCAATCCCAAAGCCATCACACAAGCGAGCGACCGTTGTCAGGGTCAGGTTGGGCTCTCCGGCTTCGACCGACTGCAGTAGCCGCGTCGACATCGAGCATCGGTGCGCTGCTTCCTCTTGAGTCCACCCATGTTCATCCCGAAGCCGGCGGACATTCTCGGCCAGAATGGCTTGGAGGCGGATGTAGGTGCGCGACTTGTACTGAGGCGTGCGCTCTGCACGTCTTGGTCGCTTCCGGGTTGCCATCCTGGAGCGACGCTATGAACGGCACGCACTCTGGACCACGAAGCTAGCTTCGTGTTAAGCGTTGACGCTCAAATTCTGCTGGATGCAGAGAACGAATCACGAAGGGGAGACTCAATGACGATAAGAAGAATGAGGACTCGAGGACTCGCGGCGGTTCTGCCGCTGGTGGCCATGGGGCTTGGCGGGTGCACGAAGCCAAAGGAGAAGGCGCCAGACGAGGGCGCGGCGGCCGCCGAAGCATCGACCGCTCCACCGCTGCCGTCTCCCGCTCCGCCAGAAGCCAAGAAGCCAGTAGCAGCCCCTGTCCCGCAATCGTACATGGCGGAACGAGAGGCCCAGAACAGCCAGTGCACTGACTTGGAGACCTGCACGAAGGAATGCAACGAAGGGATCAGCTCTGCGTGCAAGGTTGCAGGAGATCAGATCTCCGTGGCTGCAGAGGAGACTGGTCAACCTGCAGACGACCTGCGTCGCATGAAGCTCTACGAGAAAGGATGCGATGGGGGGAGTCACTCGTCATGTGTGTCCCTTGCAATCCAACTGAGCGTAGGAAGAGGAGTTCCCGAGGATGATCGACGCGCTGCGCAGATCAGGCGGAAGTCTTGCGATGCGGGCTACAAGGCCGCATGCGGTGCTCTCGCCATGAATCTGGCGTTCGGCGATGGCTCCAAGCAGGACCTTACCGAAGCAGAAAAGCTGGCCGGTGATGCGTGTTCAGCTGGTGACAAGGGTGCTTGTTCGCTCCTGCAATCCATCAAGGAGGGAAATGTTCCTGTCGTGGTGCCCTTCGCCTCTGTGCTCGGTACGCCGAAGAAGTTCGAGAACAAGCCCGTCAAGCTCGAAGGCGTTCACGTCAGTCGAGTAGGACCACGCCGGGGGAGCATCAAGGCTGTTGATGGGGGAGCCGCCGACGCCCTTAAGGCGAAGCTCGCGGACGATGCTGCCGAAGAAGCGAGCAAGGAGTGGCTCTCGATTGAATCTGGAACTTGGATGAAGGTCTACAGCATCAGTGGGCGACTCGTTCTCGACAGCATTGGCGACCCGACTCTAGAAGTCGGAGAGGTTGATATCGACTAGGTCTGGGCCCTAGACCTTTGGTTGCCTGCTTGGATCATGAGAGACACCGAAGCATGGCGTTCTGAGATTCTGGAGTGGAGTGCGGTCAAGATTCGACCGTCCACGCTCATCCCGTTCTTGGCACCGGGCAAGGTCCAATATGCCGTCTCAGCGAGTGTCGGCGGTGAAGTTTTCTCGGCGCCGCTCGAAACGTTCCTCGAAGACGCCGTCACGTTTTCCCTGGACCGGATCTTGATTCAAGTTGGACACGCTAGCGCCTTGTCCGAAGCCGAATACTCCGAGCTGTTCGACAGCTTGAAGCAGAAGCTGGAACCCATCATCTCTCGGATCATCAACTCTGCGTTCATTCGACGAGGGGTCATCGATCGGGAAACAGGATTTGGGCACCTAGTGCTCCGCCGGGCGCTTTCAGTGCTCACGGATCTCACCGAAGACGAACTGATCCAACTTTATCGAACGTCCCGTGTGGAAGTCGTCCTCGACTCTTGAGGGGGTCAGAGCTAGTTCGCTCGAAGGTACACCTTCTGAACCGTCGCCGCTGCCCACCTGCCACCGCGCTTCGTCCTGAACCCGTGCTCGGATAGATGTTGGGCGATTGCCCGGTAGGTCAGGTTCGCTTCTCGCAGGCGAACAATTTCAGCGACCGTCCTTTCTTCTTCCTGGACAATTGAGACCACGCGGCGCCCTTCGTCGTCCGTCGCGTCTTCGTATCGCCGCCCAAGTGGAGCGCCACCGATGAGCACCCCGCTTCTTTGGAGGTGGGACAGTGCATCGCGTGTTCGTTCCGCGGTCGCTTCGCGCTCCCACTGACTGACGCAGGCGAGCACATTGAGAATCAGTCGTCCTGATGCGGAACGTGTGTCGATGGAATCTGCCACGCTCATCAGGCTCCAACGCGTTGCGAAGTAGCGCTCCACGAGGTCACCTAGATCGCGCACGCTGCGAGTGAGGCGGTCGAGTTTGCAGACCAATATTCCTTCGGCCTTTCCGTCCTCAAGAGCCTGAAGCGCAGCAAGCAGCCCCGGACGATCCTTGATCGTCTTCGCGCTCACTCCCGCGTCTTCCTCGATCGCGACGAGTTCCAGATCCATTGCCTTGGAGTAGGCTTGCAGCTTCTCCCGCTGAGCATCCAGCGAAACCCCATCGTCAGCCTGCTCTCGGGTCGAAACCCGAACGTATCCGATCACTTTCATGGGGAATTTTACACCGGCCACGAGGGAATTTCTGTCAACGAGATGGTCCCCTCGTTGACGAGCGATACCCCGAGCATTCCCTCTCGGCCCCTCGAATCCACCCTGTTGGTCGGAAATCCCGGCTCTCGGAAAGTAGTCTTTCGAGTGACTAGATCCCGCGATTCAGATCTGGGGGCCTTCTTGATCCTCTTCGGCGCAGGGTTCGGTGCCTTCGTTGCAGGCCCGGGTCTCTTGCTGGCGTTCGGAGCCTCTCGCGTCCTGGAACTGGGTTGGGACACGGGACAACACTGGGTCGCGGGAGTCTCCGCGGCCACCGTGCTGTTCGCTTTGCTGTGGCTCCTGTGCGGCTTCTGGCGCGCAATGTCGGCCTACGGAGGCGTGTGTGCCCTGTGCCTTTGGGGCTTTTGCGTCGCCCGATGGGGCATGAAAGCGGTCTGGACCGGCGTCTTTCTCTCGCGGGTCTTTGGCTGGAATGGCTGACCCCGTCTGGCTCGGCCGTTGCCTGCGGTGCAAGAGGATGCAGCGCATGGACGCAGGGCGTTGTCGACACTGCGCGGCGCGGTTGACTCCCAAGCTGGCCGAACTGGCCCATCGCATCGAACATGACCGCGACTTTGCCTGCGCGTTCTACGACCGACTCGACGAGGAACAGAAGCGCGCCTTTCTCGAGTGCTTCGGCTCTTCGCCGTTGCGATAACTCAGATCAGCGATCCTCGCGTTCGGCGCAGAGTTCGCCCAGAAGGGCGCGGGCTTCAAGGTACGCGTGGTACCGCCTTTGTCCTTCGGCACAGGGGTGACCATAGTACTGGGATGCCCGCCGGTACTTTCGACGCATGTCCTCACGGGTGCGAACGATCATCTCTTCTAGCTCGTCGTCGTCGAGGTCTGACGGAGTGATGAATGACGGATAGAAAGCACGGCGCCCCATGTTTTTGGCTCCGATAAAAAGGCGAGCGGAGCGGTGATGTGCGGTGTGTTGCTCGGCGGGCGCGCAGACGCAATGGGCGTCAGACTACAAGCCCTTGAACTTCGACCTGGTGCTGTCGAGTTTGTACGATTGTCGAGCCATCGCTTGCATAGATCGCCCGGATCGGGTCCCGCGTCGACAGCTCGCCGACCTTCACGCCGGCTTCCGTGAACCACTGCAGACGCTTGCTCGTGAGCAGCCCGAAGCCGGTCTGCGACACGAGCAAGCGGCCTTGCTGGAAGACGTCGAGGAACGCCGCGAGCTTGGTCCGATCCTCGACGACGTAGAGCCGCGTGGGCGTGAGGAAGTACGTGTACCGCCCCACGTCGACGATCTCGGTTGGGCAGGTCCCGATGTCGTAGACCACGGCGGGTCGCCCCTCCCGCGAGACCAGAATCACCTTGCCGGAGTACGTCGCCAGGTAGGCCGCCCCCTCGCTGCCGGCGAAGCTCGCCGCGTAGACCCAGTCCTGAGGCGTGCCACCGGTCATCGTGATTTCCAGCCGGAACCCCTCGACCTCGATCACATGGTCGGGAGCGGTCCGGGCGAAGTACGTGACGTCGGACTCCTCGAAGCCGAGCGTGTTCGGGTCGACCCCGGTCAGCACCTCGAAGGCACTGTTCAGAGCCTTCATCTTCTCGGCCGCGGCCGGGTTGCCGGCATTCCGGTCGGGATGGTGGGCGAGCGCCAAAGCACGATACTTCCGCTTGATGTCTGCTGGGCTGACGGGAAGCGTGAGCCCGAAAAGCCGAAGTGCCTCCTCGACCTCCCGACCCGCGCCGAACCGTTCGCTGCGCCCGACGACCCGCTTCCATCCATCCTTGAGGGGCATCACCAAACCCCAGAGTGCCAGCCCCGCCGTCGTGCAGCACCACGCCTCATCCGCGAGCGTGAAGAGATACCGGTCGCCCTCTGGCGCAATATCCACGGCCCGCACCTGGGACTTGAACTCCCCCCAGTAGTTCGTGTCGATGGTCCGGAAGTGGTCGACGACGCGCGGGTCCTCTCGCAGAGGAGTCTCGACCACGACGTTCAGCGCCGCATCGTAGACGTGAAGGCTGCCGGTGGAGTCCATGATCGCGATGCTCGACCCGGAGGCGCCGGTCCCCGTTCGATAGGTGTCATGGGACAGCGCCTTCTCACCAACCACGAGACCGCGCCGATCGACCCGACGAAGGACGCTCTTCACCTCCGGTCGGCCGGCGCTCGAGCCCGACCGATCGAGCAGCCACGTACCGGTCGCATCGATGGCGGCGATGTCGAACGCTGGATCTGGACGCTCATCGCCCTCGAGCTTGCGCTCGCCACCGAGTGTCCACGGCGCATCGTCGGACGGGGTGAACAGGGGCAACGACGAAGGACTGGCCGCTTCGACGGTCGTGTAGTCGTGCTTCTTCCCCGCCTTGTCCATCTGCGCGAGGATCCGGTTGAAGCGGCGACGGTCGACATCCTTGACGTAGTCCGGAACGCGCTCGAACATTTCCACGCACTGCTTCGCTGCCGCCGCCAGCTGCCCAGCCTTCATCCGCTGGATGATGAGCTTGCTGTACGCCTTGGCGATGACCTCTCCGACTCGTCCCTGTCGCTGCTCCGGGGAGAGGTCCGCACCCAGCTTCACGACCTTCGTGTGCTGGCTCTTGAACCCGGCCTGAATCACTGGGCCGATCATCGGGTCGTTGTATTCGCGATGAAACTCGTCGCGGCCGTCGACCTCCCAGGTCGGTGGCGACGGTGGCAGCGGGATGTACTCGGCATGCGACCAGTCGAGCTCGGTCGGCGGCTCCCGCCTGCCAGACGTCCGCTTGGACTCAGGTGCAAGACGCTCAAGGCCTGTTGATGGAGTCGATACTGCTGCCTTGGCCTTGCCGAACAGCTTGGAGAGAAAGTTAGGCACCCGCCACCTCTTCGGTGACGCCCCGCACTTCGACGGTCGAGTATCCCTGGTGCTTGGTGACGATGATCTGCTGCGCGAACTCGTCTCGCAGCTCAGGGATGTGCGTGATGATGCCGACCATGCGACCACCCACGCGCAGGTTCTGGATGGTCTCCGAGACAAGCGCCAGGGTATCGGGGTCCAGTGTGCCGAAGCCCTCGTCGATGAACAGGCTGTCGAGATTCACCGCCCCCGCGGCGCGCTGCACCTGGTCGCTCAGCTCCAACGCCAACGAAAGAGAGGTCAAGAAGGTTTCGCCCCCGCTCAGCGTGTCGCTGATCCTCGTCTCGCCGGCGTTGTCGTTGTCGACCACGAGGATTTCGCCGTCCTTGAACAGCAGGGAGTAGCGCTCGCCGGTGAGTGAAAGCAGCCTCGCGGACGCTCCCTGCACCAGCTCGGTGAACGCCTCCTCCAGGACATAGGCCTGGAACTTGTCGCTGCGTAGGTCGCCAGCGAGCTGGCTATACGTGCGCAGGTCTTTCTCATCGTTCGCCAGCTCTTCGCGCATTTTCTTGGAGCGCTCGAGGCGCTTCTTCATCCGCTCGACCTGGTCCTCCACGGTCTTCTGCTCGCCGTGCTGCTTCTCCACCTCAGCGTTGAGGTCCTTCGCGGCCTTCTCGGCCGCCGCAAGGTCTTCATCGGAGACCCGAATATCCCCGAGCTCATTCTGCAGAGCCTTGATGCGCTGCTCTACCGCGTGGGTGCCCTGCTCGTGCTTGCGCACGCGCTCCCTCAGCTCGCTGCTGGTCCGCTCGTCCAGCAACGCACCTCTCACTGCTGCCTCGTCCGCGAACCCGGCTTCAGCGACTGCGCTGTCGCGCCGGGCCGCGCGTGCCTGGGCTTCCTCGGCGGCCCTTTCGGCAGCTTGGGTCGTCTGCTTCAGAACCTCCGCGGCCGCGGTCAACCGGTTCTTCGCGTCCGCTGCGGTCTTGGCTGCGGTCTTCATTGCTTCCTGGAGCGCCTCAATCGTCTTGCCAAGCGCCGCCGCCTCGGCGGCGGGGTCGTCCGACGTGGTGATCGCCGAGATCTCCTGCCGGAGCGCTTTCAGCCGTTCTCGGGCGGCCTCGAGCTCGCCTGTGATTCGGTCAGACTCCCGCTGCTTTTCGGCTCGGCGGACCTGGGCGGCCTGCGACTCCGACTGCGCTGTTTGAAGTTCCCGCTCCCCTTCATCGATTTGATTCTTGGCTGCGTCGTACGCCTTTCGAGCAGTGGCTAGCGATGACACTGAGTCCGCGATCCAGGCTTCGACGGAGATGTCCGCAGATGGCGCGTGGTCGCCGAGCGCTTCTCGCAGGGATGCAGCTTCGGCCCGGATCTCATCACGTAGCTGCTTCAGCTGTTCCTGCGCGGACACGAGCTCGCCTTGGAGTCGGTCTCGCGCACCCTGCTTTTCGGCACGCCGGGTCTCCAAAGCCTTCGCCTCGGACTGCTCGCCCTGCAGCGCACGCTCCGCGACATCGAGGTCCTTCTTGGCCGCGTCGTACGCCTTCCGAGCATTGCCCAGCGAGGCGACGGAATCCGCAATCCATGTCTCGATGGCAACATCGTCCGATGTCAGTCGGTCGCCAAGCAGTCCACGCAAAGCCGCACTCTCTGCAACGACGTGATCCTGCGCCTTGGCGCAACGGCCATCGAGGTCGGCCAGGTTCTTCTCCTCGACCTCCACGTTGCTCTGCGCCCGTGTACACGCTTGCTGAGCTGCGTTGCTCTCGGCCTCGGACTGCTTGAGCTGGCTCTTCGCGTCGGCAACGCGGTTCTTGGCTGCATCGACCTCGGGCGCAAGGTTCGCGGGTGGCGGCGAGACGACGGCCTGCTCGCAGACTGGGCAGGGAGAGTCTGGCTTGAGCCCCTCGCGGATGTGGTTGGCTGCGTCGAGTTGGTGCGCCCGATGTAGAGCATCCTCCGCTTCCTGGAGGGCGGAGCGGGCCCTCTCTGTGGCCGCGCGCTTCGTCTCTGCCTCCGACTCGAGCGGTGGGAGCTTCGCTCGAAGCCCACCGATCTCATCCTTCTTCTCAGACAGCCGGGCCGCCATCTCGTCTGCGCTACGCCGCGCCGCTCCTAGCTCAACCGCCCGCTCGCGAATGCCATCCAGCAGATGATCAAGGTCCGCGTCGTATCCAGATGCCTGCATCGCTTCGCGAGCTCGACCGATCGCCTCCGAGTGCTTCTCCTGCGCTTCGAGCGACTTTTTCAGGGAGACGTCGAGGGCCGCCAGCTCTCCAGCAACTTCATCGATCTCCTTTTGCTCGTTCGAGAGTCGCTCGGCCATCTCGTCGGCACGGCGTCTGCGTGCCCCAAGCTCGATCGCTCGGTCGCGAACTCCGTCGAGGACGATCTGGAGGCTCGCATCGTAGCCGGATGACGTCATCGCCTCGCGGGCACGCTCGATCGCTGCGGAATGCTTCTCCTGCGCGTCCAGCAACTCCTTCAGCGAAACATCAAGGGTCGTCATCTCTCTAGAAAGATCGGCGACCTCTTTGGTCTGCTTCGCGATCGTCGTTTCGATGCCCTGAATCTCGGGAAGCCGCCCGACGACCTGGTTGAGCATCGCGATCTTGTCGCGGTAGGCGGGGATGTCGTCTGCGGCCTTTTCCGCCTGCTCCAAGGCGGTCGATGTCTCGTCGCTTGCGACTCGAGCCTTTCTCTCGTCCTCCTGGGCGGCCCGCAACTTCGTCTGCACCTCTCGCGCGTCGGACTCGGCCCGTTTGGCCTCATCAAGTAGCGGGAGCACGGGTCGTGCCCGATCCGCTGCGCGGAGCTGCTCCCGAACGCTCTCGACCTCGTTGGCCGCCTGCTCCAGCGTCCTGAGCTCCTCTTCCTTTCGCGCAAGCTCAGCGGTCTGGCCGTGCTGTGCCCGATGAGTTGCGAGTTTCTTCTGCGCGTCGTCGCGCATCGTCCTCAGCTTCGTCAGCTCCTCGCCGAGGGTGGTGTGGCGCTGCTGTAGTTGGGCGAGGGCCACTTCCGTAACATCAGCGTACTCCTCGCCCAGGACTTTCCGGGTCGACTCTACCGCCGTCTTCTTCGCACTCGCGACACGCTGCGCTTGCTCGCGCATCCTCTCGTAGACATCCAGCCGCAACAATGAACGGAGCATGTTGCGGCGGTCCCGCGGCTGCGCCTTCAAGAACTTCGCGAACTCGCCCTGCGGCAAGACGACAGCCTGCATGAACGCGACTGCGTCCAACCCGAGGATTTCCACCACCTTGTCGCCAGCCGACCGAACCTGATCGGCCAGGTTGACGGTGAAGTCGCTCCCGTCGTGTTTCTCGAGCCGCACGTTGTGGCCGCCGCTTCGACGGAGCGTTCTTGCAATGCGGTAGCGGGCCGTTCCCACCTCGAATTCGAGAACAACGCTCACGCGGTCGCGCGACGTGGAGATCATCTCGGACCGGTTTTGGGTCGTGACCCGCGGCACCTCCCCGTACAGGGCGAATGTTACCGCATCCAGGAGCGTGCTCTTGCCGGCGCCAGTGGGGCCCGAGATGGCGAAGAGATCGAGAGGGCCCAGGTCGATCTCCTGCTTGTCCTTGAAGCAGGACAGTCCTTCGAGCGTGAGCAGACCTGGCCGCATCCTCAGACCTCCGATCCCAATGCCGCGGCGTGGAGCTGTTGAAACGCGTCGACCACGTCTGGGTCCGGGTCGGCTTGGTGCTCGTGCAGGTAGTACGCGGAGTAGTGCTCGACGGGGGAAGCGCCTTCGGCCAGACGAATCGTTCGGTGTTCCTCGGCCTCGGGCAGCTCCGTCTTGACGATCAAGGCATTGGGCAACAGGTCCCGCACCTTGCGGTTGATGTCGGGATCCTTTTCAGCAAGCGGCACGGTCACTCGGAGCCAGCAGCCGTTTCGATGCTCGTCAGCAAGCCCCTCCAGCTCGTCCAGCGTGGCTCGGAGATCCACCAGCGGCAGGCCGCCCTCGTATTTGATGTGCTCGATCTGCGCCGGCTTTCCCGGCTTTGCCGTCACGACGACGAACGTCTTCTCCTGCCCAACCTCGCCAAAATCCATCTGGAGCGGCGAGCCGGCGTAGTAGGCTGGCAGCGTTCCGCCGACTTTCTGAGGCTTGTGAATGTGGCCGAGGGCAATGTAGCTGGCGGACGTCGGCAACGTCTGAGCCGTGGCGGCCCAGTCCTCGCCGATGTGTACTCGCCGCTCTGACTCGCCGAAGACGGCCCCCTCCAGGTGCGTGTGCGCCATCAGCAGGTTCACGGCATCGGCCTGAAACGGCTGGGAGAGATTCTGGACCGCACGCTGGAACATCCGAGCGTACTTGCTTCTCGCGCTGTCCTCGTCCCCAGCAAGGTCGAGTGCGGAGACCCATGCGCCGGCTGACGCGAACGGAAGCGCGCCTACGATAGCCTTCTCGCCGCTGCGCGTGCCAATGACACGATGGCCGCCTTGCTGCGCAGACCGAGGCCTGCCCAGGATCTGGACGTTGGCATACTCGGCCAGCAAGGACCGCGCGTCGAGGCGCTGTGGGTCGTCGTGGTTGCCAGCAATCACCACCATGTGAGCGCCCGCCCTGCCGACGCGCACGAAGAAGCGATTTACGAGGCGTTCGGCCTCGGCGGGCGGATTACGGCTATCGAACACGTCTCCCGTGTGCAGGACGAGGTCGACTTCCTCACGTTCGATGAACTCCGCGAGATGCTCGAGAACAGCCTCCATCTCGTCGAGTCGCTGGATGCCCTTCCATCGGCGGCCAACGTGCCAGTCGCTTGTGTGAACAATTTTCATGGCCCCTCATGTTCTTGCGAACGGATCTTCGCCGTCGTCTCCTTCGCGAACCTCGCTTTGGCGAGTGGCCCAGGACGGGAAGGGAAACTTCAGTAACACCGGTGTGGGGATCTCTGGTTGCGTAACGATCATGCTCCCGGGGGAGAGCATCGTGGCCCGCCGCCTCGCGACACGGGTTAGGAAACCGTACTCTCCTCGTTCGGCCTCAGCAGCATCCAGTCGGCCTACGACTCTCATTGCGGCGTTCGAGATGATTCGGCGTTCCACCTCGCTGGCGGTCTGTTGCGCCCCGAAGAGACAGACGCCGAGAGACCTGCCGCGCTCCGCGATGTCGAGCAGAACGTCTTGAATCGGGCTCCACCCGGAGCGCGGTGCGTACTTGTTCAGCTCGTCCAGGACGACGAAAACCAGCGGGCGAGAAGTCCCCTGCGTTTCCTTGTCCTGCATCATTCGCTTAAGCAGCACCCCCACGACGAACATTTGGGCCGTGTCGTGGAGCGTGTGGATGTCCACTACGGTGATCTGATTGGCCTGCCAGTCGATTCGGTGCCGCGCGGTCTCACGGTCCCCTCGGACTAGGTGCCCCATATGCTGGGCGGCAGCGTGGAGGCGCCGCCGAAACGCGTCGAGGGTGCCCGATGCCGCGGTCGGTACCATCTGGTCAAGGGATGTCGTGTCGAGCAAGTCGACGAGGTCGTCGAAAGATTGAAGCCTGGTGCCGTCCACGCTGACGCCAGGATCGTTTTGATCGCCGTCCTTCGCTGCGCGCTCCAAGACCCGTTCCACACGGTAGATCAAGAATGATAGCTGCGACCGAGCGTCGTTTGCTTCGGCGAACGCGAAGCGCAGGAGCTGCTCGCTGCAGAACTCCCGAAGTGTCCAAACATACGCCCGCACCCCCTCGTGCCGGCTTCCAACCTCGGGCATGACGACTTCGCCGTGACGCCGCGCAGGAGCAAAGAACCCGACGCTCTCGAAGGGGCCCGCGGGCAACCCGAGCTTTCGGTACTCTTCGACGAGGGCAGCGTCGGCGTGGTTGTTCGACTTGTCGAGCCAGAGCAGGTCCTCACCCTTTACATTGAAGATGAGCGCCCGCGTGTTCGCCGCGTCGGCCCCCAGGGCATCAGAGCGAAATAGCGAGTAAAGGAGGAAGGTGGCGTAGCTGGTCTTCGTCGCAACGCCGGACACGCCGCTGATCGAGGCGTGGGCCCCGCGGGCTCCGTCGAGAAATTCCAGGTTCGCGAACACTGGCTCACCGGTTCGCGTGTAACCGATAGCGACCTTCCTTTCCATTCGATCGATGAACAGCGCGCGTTGGAACTCCTGCCCTCGGACGATGCGCACCTCGTTGCCAGGGTGAGGCGGTACGAAAATCTCAGGATCTACGCGGGTTACCTGGATGTGCGCAGCATAGGACACCTCGACGGGTAGCGTCCCCTCGGAGGCGCGGAATGCATCCGAGTCGAACTGAGCACCCTCGTAGCGCTTACGGACGACGTCGACGATACCGAAGAAGCTGACCACCTGCCCGTCGGAGAGCGTGACCTCTGCGACCACGAGGTCATCGAGCTGGACCACCGCCTCGTCGGACACACCGACCCAAAACTCGAGAGGGCCTGCGTCCTCGGAGCCGAGCACAACTCCAACTGGAATGCCTTGAGAAATGGGTTCAGCCACGGGATGCTTCCTTTGCAGTTAGTGTTTCGATCCAACGTCTAAACAAGCGAGCATCGCCGAGGGCGGCCCGAAGCTTCTGTTCCAACGCTCCGATGGGGAGAAGATTCTGGGGAGACCGAGGATCTCTCGCGCGGCTGGGCGCTGTGCGTGGGAGCCAGGTCGTCGCGGCATTCGCCAGTTCACGGGCGGCGTCAAGGCCAACGTTTGCGGCGACTTCGAGCCTGACGATGCCATGCATTTCAGTTGCTCCCGGGCCAGGATGTTCGAGACGCTGAAACCACGAGTAACGAGCGAATCCTGATTTTGCCGTCTGGATGGCGAACATCGGAGTCCTGGCTCCCGATGGCAGCGTGGCCAGCAAGGGGATAAACCTTTTCGGTAGGTAGAGTTCGTGAACCCGTTTGATGTATCCGAGCGCAACGCCTCGGCGCTCCGGTTCGAAGCTCAATGGACCATCCACGATGGTCAATGTGTTTTGGCTACACAGGTCTCGGGCAAGTGTCGCTTCGGCGAGGCGCATCGATTTTTGGATGTGACGAAGCGGTCCATCTACCTCGGAGTTGGGCGTGCTCTCGGGCTGGTAGATTAGATTCGGCCGGACTTGGACCGGAGCTGGAAGGCGCTCTCCAGCACCCAGGACGGCGACGCGAAAGACACGCAGAGCACCGAATGACGCAGACGAGTTCCCCACCTCGGCTGCCCCTACCGCGAAGCTGCCAAACCCTCCGTAGATGAGTTGTTCGCCCTGCCGGGCATGTATCCGTGCCTCGAGTCTTCGCACTCCATCGATGAAAACTACCCGGTGGTGGGGAGGAGCGTCACCACCGGGCGTGATGGTTTCCCACTTCGCGTCGGCTACTTCGATTTCGTGGTCTACCTGCTCGTTCAATTCATCATCTGTGGAAGCCAGCGGCGTCTGGTCCCCATAGTCGACTTCCCAGGGATCGATCCGAACCCTGAAGTCACCGAAGGGCAACGAATCGCTACTCATCGCCAGTCCTTCGTTCTAGTTTCTGATGAGCAGGGATCCAGCGCAGCAACGCAAGCACCGAGGACTCGCTGCCATGAACGCAGAGCTCCAAGTCAGGGATTCCTGTGCCTTTCGCCATCTTGTACACAATCCATCAGGCGACCTTCGGCGCCTGAACCACGTACTCAGCTTGGGCTTTCATCCCCCATTGCTACTACGGCCCACCTCTGGTCAGTCGTTGGCAAGACCGCCAACGAGGCAATCATATGCGTCCAAAGGGTTCAGGCGCAATCGTGGTGGGCGTGCCGCATTCGTGTGCCCTAAATCTCTCGTGCAGGGCGCTCGAGCCGGGGCGGCCGTCGATCTAGTTGAGAAGGTCCTCTAACTCCGCTTCCCCACCGGGACTGTGCTCCGGGGCCGTTTCATCAGCGTCCGAAGCTGGGAGATTCAGGTTCGTGCTGATGAGCTTGGTGACCCGGATTGTTTTCGACCCGGCCCGGACTGAAACTTCCAGGCGGTCGCCCCGCCGTGGTCGGACCAACATTCCGGCATCGAACAGCAATTGGCGGAGCGCATCGACAGATGTGCCGAAGTAGGTGCCGCCAGAGCGACACAACTTGCTCACCTCTTCGTGAGCCAACTGCATGAGCAGATAGACGTGCAGGTCATCCTGCCAGCCGATAGGATGCTGTTCCGGGAAGAGATCCAAGTCCATCCCGTGAGGCTTCAGGCAGACTGCGCCAGAGGCGAGGAGTTCGCGAAGCGAGTCCAGAAAGACGGCCACCGGATCACCTTGCCGCATGCGAATCGCATTGCCTTCTCCGAGATGCCAAAGGGCTTTGTCAGCGGTCTCCATCCAGGCATCGCGTTCAGTCGGCCCGATTGCCAACGTAGTCTGTGCGTACTCGAGGAAAGACTCGAACCCCAACGAGAGCATCGCCAAGGCCTCGGGCTGCCGCATGTGCCCCCCAAGGGTCACGAACCGCGCGCGTCGAGCCACCTTGCGTTCAGGAAGTTCGTCTTTCAGTCGGGGATGGTCATGGCGAAGATGGTGAATGTAGTCCGCCATGACTCCCGGCAATCGCTGACGCTGGTTCTGAACGGCCGTTAGCTTGGCCAGATCGATGGAGGCACGGTCTAAATCGATTCGAACGAGACGTGCCAAGATCGAAGCTCCCACAGGCATTTCTTCGCCAGTGCAAATAAGCAAGCAGCGTGGCGGTCGATTGGGACGCTGAGTGAGATCTGCTCGAAGTCGACTTCTGGAAGACCCGTTCCCCATGCCGCGAATCGTTCTCGCGGCCTTCTCTTGAAGAATCGCGCGCGCCCGGGGAGAGGGTTGCGGAGCGTAGTCGTCGATGACGAAGACGACGTCCTTGGCCTCGAACATTTGGGCCTCGAGTGCGTTCTCGGTCGAGGACCAGCTCCCCATTGTGAGGCGCGTGAACGAGCCAAAAAAGGAGGCCGCCAGACTCGCCATCTCTGACTTCAAGCTGCCAGTCGGGCCGACCAGCCACAGCGCGAAATCTGGCGAGACGATCGAAGCGAGCGGTGCGAGAAACGCAGCGCTGACGAGGGGGATCGTAACTTCGTGGGGAGCAACTTCTAGCAGCTGGAAGACGAGCTCTACCCCTCCGAGAGGTTCCTTGGACGCGTGACACGGCAGGACGAAGCGTTCCATGAATCCGCTGAGGCGCACGGAAAGGCTTTGATCCCCAATTGCACCTCCATGGAAAAGGAAGCTTGGTTCACCGTCGATCTCCCGCCAACCAGTATGACCGTACACCGTGGTTACTTCGGGACGGGACAAAAGTTGGATGGACTCGCGGAACTGCTCCCTAGGCATGGACCCGGCGACAATGGCCGCACGGGCCCCCCAGCTCGAGTAGACCCAGTCCATTCGTGAAAAGTCCGCGGCGGGAACTTCGGCAAGCGGTAGCGCCGTGCCGTCTTCGAGTTGTCCTTCGAGCACAAAGATGCGTGACTGAACGGCGCCGTCATCGTGGATCTCCTCCCTCACTACTTTGGCGCCGACGTTGGACAAGGGTTCGTAGGTGGTGCTGCCCGTATCGCCTTCGGTGCAGATGACGCAGTTCCGCCCTACCTTGTCGAACCCATAGCGAGGCGGATCTTGGACGGGGGTTCCCTGTCGAGCCTTCGCAGCAAGTTTCTTGCGGAAGTCCGCCCTGGCGTCACGAACATTTTGAACGCGGATCTTGTGCTTGCGAAAGCTCGCGACCAGAAGATCGAACTCGGGTTCATCAAGAAGATGGAGAGAGGCCAGGAAGGGGAGACTGCGGAGCAAAGCTACGGCCTTGAGGCTCTCGGGAACGGTGTCCAGCCATTCTATTGGGTCGGAAGGAACGGCGTCGTCGATCAGTGCCTGGAGTGCCTCGAAGCCGTCCTGGACCAAGGCGTCGTCGGGTCCTCGTTTGCTCCCGTCACGAGCGTGCGGAAGCAGGGCCAATCGAACCGAAGCGGCGTCCGATTGGCGTAGTTGCGCAGCCAGAGTCGCAATGGCCAGAGCCACGTTGTTGTTGAGCCAGCAGTCCGAATCGAACAAGAGGACGAATTCGCACCTTTTCTGTACCGCCGACTGAAGGTCTGGGTGTAGCAAGTGCGTTTAGGAGTCGCGCCACCCCGCCCAAACCCCTGCGGCGCCAATCGCCCTGATGCCGACAGTCTCCAGAGCGATCGCTTTCAAGGGGGCCTCAGTGACAACCAGCACGTCACCTGCCTTTGCATCATGGGCGAGGTCGGTCACGAACGGATGTGTCTTGACGCCTGCGGCGACCAGGTATCGGGGGGTATTCTCGTCCGGATAGTCGATGCGATACCGGGGCGACGCCTCGTCGTTTCTCGGGACCGGCATGCGCAGAGCAGAGGACCTGATCCGCCACCCCAAAGCCAGGCTTGTCTCTTCGGGTGTGACTGACGAAATGCGATAGTGCCGCGCGCGTTCCACAGGAATTCCGCGGTCGGAGAATGTTTGGAGTTGGTCCGCCGTGTAGTCGCGCAGGGCGGGCGGGGCGGGTCCCTCCAGGGCCCGGTCGATAAGATGATCGTCCGTGCTAGTGCTGGGTTCGCTCGGAGGTCCTCCTGTGTCCGGTGTGGTCGCCAAATCCGGTGTGTCCGGAGCGTCTGGTGCAACGGTCGGTTTGGTGGGGACCAAGTTCTCTTTCTCCGGCAGGGTGGGGAGCCGTCGGTCAAGCCGTTGGGGATCAGTCATTGCTCGTCACCTTAAAGTAGGTTGCTGCCTCAGGGTCGTTGCCACTCTCGATGGCTTCGCGACGCACCTGCTCGTTCAACGCGGCGGCCATTGCCCAGCGGATCTGCTTGATCCTTTCTCGAACCTTGGCGGCCACGGCTTCGCCGGGGTTGTCAGAGTTGTCGATCAGTTGTTGATAGCGTTTGGCAGCGCCAGCACGTCCACCGTCGTCGCGAATCGCTTTCAAGCCGTCCGCCAAGATGGTCGCCATCTCGCGGTCTCCAAAGAAGTTCACACGGGCGGGGTGACAAACTGTACTCCCGTGCTCGAGGAACCGAGAACGTCCTCGTCTCGCCATGCGACCGCCGACGAGCCGGCCCACGAAGTCATCTGATGGAGCGAGACCCTCAGCTGAAAACTCGTCTCGAATGAGCGATTCTAAGTTTGCTGAACGGCGCTCGAACGACGCGATCTCTTCCGGCTGTGCCGTTTCGCGTTCGGGAACGAGGGTGACCTCGATGGTGCTGTCGGGAACTTCGCGGTCCGCCGCAAGAATCTCGGGAATGTGTGACATTGGGTACCTTTCTGCGGCGTCGCCGCGTTGGATACCCATCAGGGGCCATAGGGGAATAATTTCGACACCGAGGTCGATGAAAAAAGGGGGTGAACCCGAGCAGGTTCACCCCCTTTTTTCATCGACCCTGGGGCAACATCAACCGTCGCTGTGACCGCGAAGAATCAGGTGTCGGAGCTGCAAATATTCGGGGTAGCTTTTCAGCGTCTGAATTTGGTGTCGCTCGCTCGCCGAAGTTCCCCTCATGTTCTTAAGTTCTTCAAGGGTAGGGCTGCTGAGCCATCGAGCTACTGCAATGTAGTCCTCATCCCTTGCGAGGGCCTTTCGACGAAACTTCGTCCACCAATTCTTCAAGGTTCTTTCCCGAACATCGAGCGCCTGGGCAATTGCGGCGTAGTCCGGCCTTGCTCCCGAATCCAGAGTCGACAGATACGCGCCGTAGGCTCGCAGTGTCGCCCCTGGCGGGACGGCTTGTCGGCCTTTTTTAGGTGTGGATGGCATTTGTCTCCTCGGCTGCCCGGAACAGGGCCTTTCTGGCAAAATGAGCATAGCGCTGGGTTGTGCGAATGTCCGCATGCCCCAACATCTCCCGAACCTCCTCGAGCGACCAAGCGCGACCCCAATCGCCTGAGATCAGGGAACTCGCCGCCGTGTGCCGCAGATCGTGCCAGCGCACACGTCGATGAATCCCGGCATCACTCAACCAGCGCCGGAAATTACGTGGGGCCTTTCGGTCTCGCGCGGACCCTTTTTGCAGAGGAAAAACAAGTTCAGTCAATCGAGGTCGGTGGCACCATTGGTCCCGGATAGCCATCCACTCCCTCATTCCTTCAAGTCCGATCCCAATCAGCGGAACGTCCCGAATCGATCCTGATTTCGTCGGCTTTCTGCCTGGAGCACCGTATCTCACGGTGATGTAGGGGACGTCCGCATCCAGATGGACATCAGACAGCTCCAACCCCCAAAGCTCTCCCTGTCGAAGTCCGCTTGTTTCCGCGACTGCCACGATCCATTTTTCGGGCGTATCAATACCGGAGACTAGCCGAAGCTGTTCGGGCAGGCTCAGCACGGTCCAGGTCGACTCGGTCCTCGGGTCTGCGCCCTGAACGCGGACCCCAACCAGTGGATTCTCGTCCACGAGCCCATCGTTGAGCGCCTCGCCAAAGATGACCCGCATCATGTTCACACAATGGATCCGAGTCTGCCTCTTGATGGGGTGCGTTCCGAGCCACCTTACCCACCTGACGGCATGCTTCCTGGAGAAAGCGCGAAGCGGCCAGTCTGCGTAGTGAGTACGTAGGACGTACTTCTTGATACGCCCCCGATCAGTCCTGCCGTTTCGGTAACCATTGGCCTCCCGACGGTCCAGAATTTCTTGAGAGTAGGCTCGTATCGTAATGCCCCCGGCGGCTGCCATGTTACCCGCTGCGAGTTCGACCAGAACGGCATTCCGGATGCGGAGAGCTTCATCCAGCGAGCTGGTTGTCAGTGACTTACGGCCGGCCGCTGTCGCGAACCGTATGCGATAACGCGTGCCGTTTGGTCCGCTGATTCGCTGCACGCCAGGGCCCGCAGCTGAAAATTCCCGGGTCTTTGCGTCCTTGGCCTTCACGCCCCGGACTACGTCAAAGCCCTGGGGCTGTACGCTCGTCGATGGACGGTTTCCTGCGGGTGAAGGCCTCCAGGAGGTCACAGAATCCCCGCTCTCTCCAAGGCCTCCCTCGCCAGCTTTCGGTCCTCGGGTGATGCGGCGGTCTCGTCACCCGCAACGCCGACCCGGCGTGCCGGGCGCCGCCTGGGCTTTGGTTCTGAAGGTGCCTGTTCATGCTGGGCCTCGAGAGCGTCTGCGAGTTGGCGCAGCATGCCCACCACCTCCTGGGCTTTATCCGGTGACACAAGCACTTGAATTCTCCAAGGAATCTGGGGCCCGGAGGGATCTCCAAACCGCGTGACTTTCACCGGAGAGCAAAATATAGGGGAATTATTTTTGTGGCGCCGCCCGGCCTCGGCGGCCTCGATGGACGCAGCGGGACACAGCGTCGAATGTCTCCGAGCTGTGTCCCTCCGTGCGACGCGCTTTTGCAGCTTCGTCAGGCTTTGATGTTTTGCGCCCCCGACACGATTCGAACGTGTGACCTTCGGCTTAGGAAGCCGCTGCTCTATCCTACTGAGCTACGGAGGCGGGGGCCTGCAGATTGCACGGCTCGCGCCGTCTGACAAGGTCTCCTGCCGCGGGTCGTGTTAGCCAGCCAAGCTCAAATGGCCGGTGCGGACGAGCGCGACGATATGAGCCAGGGTGAGCTCACGGGAGAGGGGAGAGAGGTCGATCGCTTCTTCGACGGTGAGGTGTCCGTCGAGGCGTGAGAGAAGGTAGGCCTGTTCTGGGGTGAGGGAGCCGCTTCGACGGCCTGCGGGCTGGACCTCCAAGGTGCGCTTGAGGTCGCCGATGCGCCGTTCGAAAATCGTCTGAAAGAGGCGCGCGTTCTTGCGGATGATGCTGCTGGCCTCTGGGAAATCGGGAGCGTCTTGGGCGACTTCGATCGCCGACTCGGCGCAGGAGAGCGCGACTTCGAGGTTATCGAGGCCGAGCTCTGTGCGAGCGCGCTCGACAAGCTCACGGACGGCCTCGGTGGGTGAGGCAGCGCGCCAAGAGGTGCGCTGCTGGATGGATTGAGGGGGGCTGCTCGAGATGCGCGCGGTGATGAGGGGGAGCGGCTCGGCGGTTCCGGCAGAACTGACGAGCCCAGGTGGGGCGTCGGAACGGAGCTCGGGGAGGGAAGAAGGGCGCCCGAGCTCGGCTCGACAGGCCTCCAGGGCCGCCGCAAAGGCGGCGATGTTCGCGAAGCGCTCCTCGGGATTCTTGGCGAGCGCGAGCGCGAGGACTTGGTCGATATCCTTGGGGACTTCTGGGTTGAAGCTGCTTGGCTTCGGGGCAGGTTCGTTGATGACCCGCTGCAGAAGCGCCATGACTTCCGTGGCTTGGAACGGAACTCGCCCTGTCAGCATCTCGAACAGGATCACGCCGAGCGCGTACTGGTCCCCGCGGTGATCGACGAGCGCGGTGCGGCCCGTTGCCTGCTCGGGGGCCATGTAGTCCGGGGTTCCCAGAATATCGAACTCGAGCGTGAGCTTGCGGCCGGGGGTGACGTCGTCGGCGCGCTTACTGATCCCGAAGTCGAGGAGCTTCACGAAGAGCTCGTCTCCGGCATCGAGCAGGAAAATATTGGCGGGCTTGAGATCACGGTGGACGATGCCAGCACTGTGAGCGGCACCGAGCGCACCCGCGACTTGGATCGCGATCGACAGCGCCGCCCGGACGTCAAGCTTCTGCCCCGACTCGAGCAAGCGGTCGAGGGATTGGCCCGTGAGCATCTCCATGACCAGATAGGGCTGGCCTTCGCTGGTCGTGTCGAAGTCGAGAATCTGGACGATATGGGGGTGGTGGAGGCGGCTAATGATCTCGGCCTCGCGTCGGAAGCGCGCCAAGGCGCTCTCGTCGCTCTTGAGGTGACGAGCCATCATCTTGACCGCAACGGGACGCCTCAGGCGGATGTGCTCCGCGAGAAAGACGGTGCCCATGCCCCCCTCGTCGAGCTGCCGCACGATGCGATAGGTGCCACCCAGGGTCTGACCCATAGGTGACGAAGAGCGCGGTCCGTCTGAGCTCACTGAAGCGGTAGGCTAGCAAAGGGGCCATCGAAAAACGAGATGCCTTTGGCTCATGAGTCAGTTCTTGTCAGGCGCCTCAGGCAGGCCATTATCGTGTTTCTGGAATGCGTCCGAGGGCGGCCGGTGGCCGGCGGCAATCGCTGATTTCTGTGCGGACGCGTGCTGCTCTGGTAGCCTCGCGGTTGAAATGGCGATCGTGAGCAGCGGGTGGCGCCTGGGCGCCCTTTCTTTGGCTGTCTTGGGGGCGAGCTGTCCCGCCTGGGCACAGGACGAGGCGGGGGCTTCTGTGTCTTTGAGCGCCGGAGCCGACTCGGGGAAGGCGGACGCGGATGGAAGCGGCGCGATTGCCGGGGCCGAATACCACGACGACGGTCTCGACGCTCCGGAGTCGACACCAGCGCTCGAGACCCAGGCAAAAGATGAGTCGGAGAGGGCCGAGCCGCGCTATTTGGACCGGTACAAGCCGACCGGGAACCTCTGGGAGGTGGGGCTGACGACGGGGCTCCTGTTCCCCGCGCCGGACCATAACCTCAAGGTCGCCGCGCTGCCTGGTGAGCCCTACAGCGACGTCAGCGCAGTGATCGGAGGCCGGCTCGCCTACTATCCGCTGTCGTTCCTTGGGGTTGAAGCGGAAGCCATGGTCAGCCCGAGCGCGACCCAGAACACGAACAAGTCAGCCCTGCTCTACGCGGCACGTGGTCACCTCATCGCCCAGCTTCCCATCCTGAGCGTTGTCCCCTTTGCACTCGTCGGCGGCGGCATGCTGGGAGGCATCAGCCAATCCATGGGTAACGACGGGGATCCCGCGTTCCACTTCGGCGTCGGCGTCAAAGTGCCTGTCCATCGCGTCGTCGGGATCAGGCTGGATCTCAGGGATACATTGACACAGAAGCGAGACGGGAACCCGGGAGATCCGACGAACTCCTTCGAGGTCTTGCTCGGCGCGACTTTCACGTTTGAGCGGCCTTGTCCGGAGCCTCCGGCTCATCGGCCGCCGCCGCCTTCTCCCGTGCCCGTCTCGGAGAAGTGGGGGGATGGGCTGCATGAACCACCTCCAGAACCTCAGCCGATTACGACCGAGTGTCCGGAAGGGTCGATCAAGGGTAACGACGGTTGTGTGCTGGCGGACGCTGACCATGACGGCATCCCATTGCCCGCGGACCAGTGTCCCGACGCCCCCGAGACGAAGAACGGATTCGAAGATGAAGACGGCTGCCCCGACGTTCTTCCGGAGGCAGTGCAGGAATTCACAGGTGTAATTCCCGGCATCAGCTTCAAACAAGGGAAGTCTGAGGTGAGCCCTGCTTCTTATCCGGCGCTCGACAAGGCGGCCGAAGTGCTCGCGCAGTATCCGGACATCGTGATGGAAATCTCCGGTCACACCTCCAGCGAGGGCAAGGCAGAGGTGAACCAAAAGCTGTCTGAGGATCGTGCGAATGCAGTCGCGACCTACCTCGAGTCCAAAGGGATCCCGCGGGAACGTCTCGTTGTGCGGGGCGCAGGCTCGAGCGAGCCGATCGCTGACAACGCGACCCGCGAAGGTCGCGAAAAGAATCGTCGCATCGAGTTCCGCGTCTTAGGAAGGTAGCGTGCGGGGTGCTCCTCGTCGCGCCGCGGCTCCGAGGTCTGCGGCTGAGCGGTGGACCTTAGTCATCTCGGACCTGGTTCCCGGCGGTGATGGCCTCGGGAGGCTTCCGGACGGACGCATCGCGTTCGTGCGCGGTGGATTGCCCGGCGATAGCGTTGAAATCGAGGTCGAAGCGGACAAGGGGAGTCACGTCTTTGCGCGTGTCATCTCCCTTGTGACGCCGAGTCCCGATCGGGTCGAGGCTCCTTGTCCCATTGTCGATCAATGTGGCGGCTGTCCGCTCATGAAATTGTCAGCGGAGGCGCAAGCTCGGGCGAAAGAGTCGATGCTGCGCCAGTCGCTCACGCGGCTCGCTCGCCTGTCCGAGGCGGAGCTTCGGCTTGTCCGTCCGCTCCATTCGGTGGGCGGGGCGCTCGGATACCGCAATCGCCTCCGCATGCAGCACCGGAGCGGGCATCTCGGATTCTTTCGCGAAAAGAGCCACGATTGGGTGCGCGTTCATGACTGTAAGATCGCCTCGAGCGAGCTGAACGATCTTCTTCGGGCGACGAGGGAGCGCCTTTCGGGGGCTCCCAGTTTTCTCGAAGCTGTCGAGCTTCGGGTCCTTGCGGATCGGGACACACCGGGCGGGGCGCGAGCCGTTTCTTTGCTGGTCAAAGAAGACTCTCGCGAGGCCGAAAAGGCGCTCGCCCAGACCGTGGGCCCTCTCGAGGGGCTCGGCGTCGTGCGCGTCGTTCCTCTGCGAGGGCGCGCGCGGCCGGCGCATCCCGAGACTTTTCAGAAACTCTGGGTAGAACCCGAGACCTATGTGCTGCTCGCGCCCTTTGCGTTCAATCAGGTCAACCTGGCGGTGAACGAACGTCTCATCGAGCTAGTTCTCGAGAGGGCCCGGGCAGCCAATGCCGAGACATTTTTCGACTTGTACGGAGGGGCCGGAAACTTCACGCTTCCGCTGCTTCGCCGGGGCCTCTCGGGGACCCTCGTGGAGGTCCAAGCTGAGTCCGTGGAGGCCGCGCGGCGCGCGGCGGAGGCTCAAGGGCTCAGAGGGGGCGAGTTCGTCCCGGGCGACGTCCCGATCGTTGCGAAACAGCTCCTTTCTTCGGGCCGTAGCGCAGATGTCGTCATCTTGGATCCTCCCCGCAAAGGGGCGCTCCCGGCGCTTCAGGCCGCGCTCGGCCTCGCAAAGAAGGCAATCTTGCTCGTAAGCTGCGATCCTCCCACGTTCGCGCGGGATCTTCGCTTCCTGCTCGACCGCGGGGCGCGTCTGCTCGATGTGACACCCCTGGATATGTTTCCACAGACGCACCATCTTGAGGTCCTGGCCTGCCTCGACGTCTCCAGCAGTGGCGGCGGAACCATTGAGGAATAACGGCTCTCAAGTGGGAGTTTTTCCCAGAGACCGTGCTAGAGCACTCGGGGGAGCGAACCTGAGAGTCTCGCCGCCCCCTGAGAAACGACATGACCGAAGATAACCGTCCGCGCCCTTCGCGCTCGCCCTCTCGATTTCCGATTCCGTCTTTAGGGCAGAAGGAAAGAGATGAGTCGGGAGGAAATGGTCCGAGCGGAATGGGACCGGGCGGAGAGAATCCGGGACCGTTTCGGAACTGGCTCGTGCCCGGGCTGTTTCTGGCATTCTATCTGATTTGGAGCATCGGCGGCGCCAAGATGCGCGCTGAGCCGACCATCCCCTACTCGGAGTTCGTAACGGCTGTCGAGTCGAATCGCGTCAAGTCGATCGAGATCACGGGGCTGACTGTGTCGGGCGAGTTCGAGGAGGCGCGTAACGTCTCCGGTCAGGAAACGAAGAAGTTTCGGACCAACCTGCCGCCGATTCACGACGAGAGGCTGATGCCTCTGCTGCGTGATAAAGGTGTGACGATCACGGCTGAGAGCGACGAGCCTGGCCTGTTCATGTACACGCTCTTGAACTTCGCGCCGTTCTTCTTGGTGCTCGGGTTCTTCGCGTGGATGTCGCGCCGGAACGCCAAGATGATGGGCGGACCTTTCGCCGGCATCATGAAAGGCCGCGTCAAGCGCTTCGAGAAAGAGTCGCAGGTGCGCGTGACTTTTGCGGACGTCGCCGGCCAGAAAGCGGCGAAGCGCGACCTCGAAGAGATCGTGGATTTCCTGCGTTCGCCGGAGAAATATCGGCGCCTGGGCGGTAAGGTACCTCGCGGTGTGCTCCTCGTGGGTCCTCCCGGTACCGGTAAGACGCTGCTCGCGCGCGCGGTGGCTGGCGAGGCGGGCGTCCCCTTCTTCTCCATCAACGGCTCCGAGTTCATCGAGATGTTCGTCGGCGTCGGCGCGGCGCGCGTTCGAGAGCTGTTTGAGGAGGCGAAAAAGGTCTCGCCCTCGATCGTATTCATCGATGAGATCGATGCGGTCGGTCGCTCCCGCGGCGCGGGGCTCGGGGGTGGCCACGATGAGCGCGAACAAACCTTGAACCAGCTCTTGAGCGAGATGGACGGCTTCTCGCGCAACGACTTGACGATCGTGATCGCTGCGACGAACCGACCGGACGTGCTCGATCCGGCCCTGCTCCGTCCCGGACGCTTCGATCGTCGAGTTGTCGTCGACCGACCTGAGCTCGCCGCGCGCAAGGCGATCCTCGGGGTGCACACGCGCGACAAGCCCCTGGCCGCCGACGTCGACATCGACCAGCTCGCTGCGGACACCCCCGGATTCTCCGGTGCCGATCTCGCGAACCTCTGCAACGAGGCGGCGCTCGGAGCGACGCGTCGCGGCGCTGATGAGGTGACGGACGCTGATTTCCGGGCCGCTTACGACAAGATCGTGCTCGGTGAGCTTCGCGAATCGAAGCTCGATCCCGAGGAGAAGCGTCGCGTCGCGATCCACGAAGCCGGACACGCCGTTGTGGCCCATTTCTCCCCCCACGCCGAGCCGCTACAGCGCGTGACGATCATCCCGCGAGGAATGGCCCTCGGCGTGACCCAGCAGACTCCCGTTGGTGAGCGGCACATGATGACGCGGCCGGAGCTCGAAGCGCGTCTCCGGGTCCTCATGGGCGGTTATGCTGCCGAAAAGCTTCTGCTCGGAGACAACAGCTCCGGGGCGGAGAATGATCTGAAGCGAGCCAGTGAGATCGCCTTCCGCATGGTGGCTCACTTTGGCATGAGCGACGAGATCGGCCCCGTCTACCATGAGCACCGTACGGAACACCCGTTCCTGGGACAGCGGGTGGCGACCGATGGCGGTACTTCGGATCGCACCATCCACACCATCGAGGAAGAGGCCCGGCGCATCCTGATCGCCGCCCTCGCCGAAGCTCAGAACATCTTGGCTGAGCACCGCTCGAACCTGGAAGCTCTGCGCGACTTCTTGCTCGAGAAGGAGACGGTCGAGAAGGCGGACCTGGCCGTGCTCTTGGGTCCGGCGGTGAAGGCCCGGACCGCGACCGATAGCGATTCGGTGCACTGACCGACTGACGCGCCCTTTCGCGCCCCAAAAGCTCGCGCTCGACGGACCTCCGCGAGCGCGAGTTTGCTTTTGTCTATGCCCTCGCGGCCCGACGTCCCCCGAGGTCCTGAGGGCGCGCTCGAGGAGCGGCGCGCTTGATCTCTCGGCGCGATTGGATTCTGCTCTCCTTTGCGTGGCGCGAAACTATTGGCTCATGAAGAGCGAACCCTACGTGTACTCGTGGGATAAGCTCGTGGCGGACGGGCGAGGGACCTGGGACGGCGTACGGAACTTCACCGCGCGCAATCACCTGCGAGCGATGCAGCTCGACGATTACGCCTTCTTTTACCACTCGAACGAGGGCAAAGAGATCGTCGGCATCATGAAGATCGTTCGGGAACACTTCCCCGATCCGACCGCAAAGGCGGGGGACTGGAGCGCGGTTGAGGTCGCGCCGATCAAGCCTATGGCGCGCAAGATCAGCCTCAAGGAGGTCAAGGCCGAACCTGAGCTTCAGGACATGGCTCTTGTGAAGCGCGCCCGCCTCAGCGTCCAGCCGGTGACGCCCGCCGAGTTCAAGAAGATCCTCGAGATGTCGGGGACGAAGCTCTGACGGGCGCGTCTCCCGGTCAGCTCCCCTCGGAAGCTTCGCTCTTTTCGCCGCCCTCTTTGCTGGCGGATTCCGCGAGCTCAATGAGCGTCGAGAGCGCCTCGATTTCACGCTTCGTGCGCAGCTCGCGCTGCCGAACGGCCTTGAGCTCAGCCTCGACCTTCCGCTGCTCAGCCTCGATGGTCCTCAAGAGTTCCTTCAGGTTCTCTCGTTCAGCCTTCAATACATCAACTGCAATCGACACCGGGTTCTCCTTTTGGGGCCCGGAGCAGACCACAATTCGTTAGGTCGAACAAACTCGGTTTCGACCGCTGGTCTTTGCTCGGTAGAGACGCTCGTCGGCCAGTCGGACGAGGTCCTCGCCGCCGGCATTGTCGAGCTCGTTGAGCGAGGCGCAGCCGAGGCTGATCGTGACGGGGACGTAATGCCCATCGAAGAGCACTGGACTCGCCGAGATCATGGTGCGGAGCCGCTCGGCCAGGCGGGCAGTCGACGAGAGGCTGACGCCCCGGAGCAGGATCGCAAACTCCTCGCCGCCGATGCGGGCGAACAGGTCTTCGGAGCGGAGGCGGCTCATGGCGAGTCCGGCTACGTGCTTGAGGACGGCGTCTCCGGCGGCGTGCCCTTTGGTGTCGTTGACCCGCTTGAAGAAGTCGATATCGAAGACGATCAGGCCGAGCACGCCGTTGTGACGGTGCGCATAGGCGATCTCGCTCGCGAGGCGTTCGTCGAAGTGCTTTCGGTTGTAGGCGTTCGTGAGCGAGTCACGATTGGACGACTCGTAGAGACGATGCAGGAGAGTTTCTTGCTTCTCGTCGACCAAGGAGAAGCGAAACGCGACGCGCGGTCCGAGCTGGATGTAGTCGCCGTCCCGGAGCTGAACTTGACCGAGGAGCGGCTCTCCCTGAACCAAGGTGCCGTTTTTGGCGCTCACATCGACCAGGAAGACATCCTTCGCGACCTTCTTGAGTCGCGCATGATTGCGGCTGACGCTTGTATCGTCGATCACGATGTCGGAACCGGGGGCGCGCCCGATCGTCATCTCTCCGTCGCACAGCGAAATGACCTGGCCCGCGTGGACACCGTCCATGCGGAGAAAAACCGCGCGGTCTCGGATCTCGACCGGGGCAGGGATCGAGCCGTAGTCGGTGACTCTTCCTCGCTCGGTGATGGGCTCGACGTCGCCGAAGCTGATCAGCGCGCCGCGGGGCGGAATCGAGGCGGCAGGCGGCGGCGGCCAGGCCCGAGCGGGGACTGTGGCTGCGGGAGGTTCGATGGACGGACGGTGCCGAGCGCCGACGACGCCGGACCAAGCCGCCACAGATTCAGGCTCGCTCGCCTCTTCGATCTGGGGCGAGACCGGGGAAGTCAGCCCCCGGTTCACCAGGAGACCTCCGGGAAGGGGGGAGCGGGACGAGCGAGCAGGTAACCCTGCAGGAAGTCGCAGCCGAGCGCCACGACAGCGTCTCGCTCTTCGATCGTTTCGATGCCCTCGGCGACGACCAACATGCCCATGTCTTGGGCCAGGTTGGCCATGGAGCGGACCACCTTACGTTTGGTCGGGCTCACATGAACGTCACGAATGAGGCTCATGTCGAGCTTGACGATTTCGGGCTCAAGCAAGGCAAAACTCGTGAGACCTGCGTAGCCGGCGCCGAGGTCGTCGACGGCGATGCGGAATCCTGCTTCGCGCAGCCTGAAGATGCGCTGCCGAACGTCAGGCACCTCGGTCAAACTGGCGCGCTCGGTGACCTCGAGGACGACTTGCGAGGCGAAGGGCAAGAGCGGCGACTTGGGGCTGGTAAGGCTCGGATCGAGGAGGTCGCGGACGTGCAGGTTGACGAAAAACGATGGCTTGCCCAGCGCGTTCGGGATGGACAAGGCGGTGAGCTCGCGGATGCGGCGGCCGAGCTCGTCGAGGCGACCGAGGGTCTCGGCGGCGTCGAGAATGGCCCCCGGATGGGGCAGGGAGGGCTCCCGACTGCGCATGAGCGCTTCGTAACCATAGATCTCGTGGGTGCGGGCGTCGACGATCGGTTGGAACGCGACCCAGAGTTGATCGATCGAGCGATCGAAATTCCTGGAGAGAGCCTCCCGATCTCCGAGGCGCGACTCGCGCCCGAGGATCTCGCGAGCCTGCTCTTTGACGCGAGCCATGCGGTGCATCTGGCTCGCTTTCTCGACGACGTTCATCAACTCGGTCGGCGAGGTAGGCTTGGTGATATATCGGAAGGCTCCGACTTCGAGGGCGCGGGCCGCGGTGCCCACGGTCGGCTCCCCTGTGAGCAAGACAATCGGGACCTCGGCGTTGATGTCGCGAATGGCGTGGATCAGGTCAAACCCGTCCATCTCAGGCATACCGATGTCGCTCAAGATGACATCGAAGATCGTCTGGCCGAGGGCTTCGAGGGCCGCCCGGCCGCTCGTGACGACGTGAACTTCGGAGCCAGCCCGCGACAGGATGCGCGACATGCCGCGCGCCGTTTCATGGTCGTCGTCGACGATGAGGATCCGAGCAGGTCCTTCCAAATGCTCCTTGTCCCCTCCCGAGGAGCGCGGTCCGCTGCTGCTCGTGATCGGGTGCGTCCCCGACTGCGTGGCGGAGCTCATGGGTACGTGTGACACGGACCGCTCGTCGCCTAAGGGCTCGAGCGACACGGTACGGCCCACGTTTTCCATCATGTTCGATTCAAACGGCCAATGGGGGGAGGAACATGAGCCCCATTTTGTCGCTGGAGCTCATTCCCAGACCGAAGGGCTGGCTAAAATCTGTCGGAGAATGTCACCCGTGCCGTGACTGAAGTCTGCCGGTAATTCACCCTCAGCGAAAAAAACGGCTTCGCGGATCTCGAGAGGGTTATCGGGACCGTCCAGCTGAGGGGCGACCTGGGCTTCGACGACGACCGTGACCGCATGAAAACGCGGATCGCGGGTTGGCTCGGAGAACGCGCCCCGGAGCGCTCCGAGCGACACGACATGGGCTCCCGCCTCCTCTCGGAGTTCACGCACCGCTGTCGTACGAAAGGTCTCACCCCACTCCACAGTCCCACCTGGGAGCGCCCAGGACCCTGAGTCCGCCCGCCTCACCAGCAAGATCTTTCCTTCAGGATCCCGAGCCAGCACCATGAGTCCCGCCACCGGCCGGCGCAGGAGATGTCGAAGGATCTCCTTCAGGAGTTTCCAGAGTCCGCGGGGGAGTCGCATGTCGAGCCGGAGGATGCCTGAGGTGTGGATCGTCGGGAAGTGCTGACCGGAGCGCGGGTTGACCTTTCGCTGGATCTGTCAGCTCGCCCCTTGTGGTATTCCCCGCGCCCGGCGCGGTCATGCGCGCGGGCCCTTTGGAAAGACCTCGGGGCACCCCGACGGACCGAGAGAACCCCATGCGAGAGAATGTGAAGAGGAGACGACCGAGGGGAACCGTGGGGGAGGCTCTCCGAGTGTCTGTGGGCTCTCTTTTGAGCGCGAGCTTCACTCTAGCCTGCGACCCTCGGCCACTTCCGTTTGAGACGGAGGATGGGGAGAGTCGACTCGTCATCGAACACGGCACCTTCGAGGCGACACAAGAGGCGGAGCCTCCTGCTGAGCTCGGGACGATCCACGACGATGCCCCCTTCGAACCTACAGGGGAGCGCCTTGTGAGTACGGCGGTCAGGACCTGGATCTACACGGACACGGGTCCCTCCCGCACCCGGCTCGGGTATCTTCGCGCGGGGGCGGTGGTGGATGCGCGCGGTCCGGCGATTCTGAACGACGGATGTCGCGGCGGATGGTACCGCATCAATCCGCGCGGGTTCGTCTGCATCGGCCTCGGGGCATCCCTCGATCTCAACCATCCGATCGTGCGTCAGGCAGCGCGGCGGCCGACGCGAGGAGAGGGGGCTCCTTATACCTACGCGCTCAGCCAGGACCCGTCTCCTTATCGGTACTTCAAGCTGCCGACACAAAAGCAGATGCTTGCGGTCGAAGGACAGAAGGGGCTGGACCGCGGTGCCTCTTGGCTGGCTCGCGCGCGGGAATCGAAGCTCGCAGAGCACCTCCCTTTGAGCCAAGAGATCCCCGACTTTCTACTGGAGCCTCTCACGAAACCATATGGCGTTGATATCGGTCTCCGCACCCAGGTTCACGCGGGGCAGGCGCGCAAGGACAGCGGCTTCGCCTTCCTGAACTTTGTAGAAAGTGAGGGGCGGGCTTTTGGTTTGACGACGGATATGGACCTGCTGCCGCTCGATCGCGTGAAGCTCGTGCAGGAGACGACCTTTGAAGGGGTGCGGGCGAACGCGGAGATGCCCCTGCGCGCGGGGTTCCTTCTGCGCGGGAGCGTTTCCCTCTGGTCGCGGAGCGACAGCGGTCAATTTCGCCCGGTCCGCGATGAGCACGGCAAACGCGGCTACCTTCTCACGGGTCAAAAGGAGCGGGAGCTCATCGAGACGAGTGAGGGGCTCTGGGTAGCGCGTTCGGCGCTCAAGATGGTTCCTGAGCGAAAGAGTTTTCCCAGTGTGGCAGTCGGGAATCGAAAGTGGATCGATGTATCGATCCGCGATCAAATGCTCGTCGCCTACGAAGGGAGGCGCCCTGTTTTCGCAACTCTCGTGAGCACGGGGCGCGGCGGGGTGGGCGATCCGGACCGAGACCAAGCGACAGTGCAAGGGACTTTCATGATCTATGAGAAGTCGGTCTCGAGCACGATGGATGGGGAAGAAGACAGGACCGATTCCTTCGACCTACGCGATGTGCCTTTCGTACAGTACTTCCATAAGGGCTTCGCTCTGCACGGCGCTTATTGGCATGATGAATTCGGACGTGCGCGGAGCCACGGCTGCGTCAACCTTGCGCCTCGGGATGCGGCTTTTCTCTTCGAGTGGACCGACCCTCAGGTGCCGCCCGACTGGCACGCCGTCTTGAATAAGGAGCGCGGCACTGTGGTGATTGTCCGCCCCTGACGTCCCGTTAGGACGCTAGATGTTTCCCTGAGCCTTCGAGATCTGCTGTAGTGTGGGGGCAAATCTAGGGTGACCCTTCGCCGCGCGGCGGACAGCCTGACCGGGCATGGGCGTGGAGGTTCCTCCTAGAGGGCGAACGGAGGACGGACTTGGTCAAAATCAGCGTGAAGGATCTGTTGAAGCGGGCTCTCATGGTGGGAGCGAGCGAAGTGAAGCTGATTCCGGGCCGCCGGACGATCGTCATCACACCCGCGGGCGAAAATGAGGTTCGTGGCGATCCTCAGACCCCCGAGCGCATCAACGCGATGCTCGAGAGTGTGCTCACGAACGAAGCACGGCGCTCGCTCTCGACGGGGTTTGCAGAGTGGACCTTCGACTTGCCCGAACACGGACCGGTGCGCGCGGTGGCGGAGCTCAAGATGGGCCTGGTGCAGGCGACCTTCGATCTCACCTTGCCTGCGGATCTCGAAGCGAGCGGCCTCGAGCCGACGGCTCCGCCCCAAAGGCCTGCGGCGCCTTCGCCCACGATCCACAGCGTGACCAGTCTCGGTCGCGCGCGCGAAGAAGGAACAGGCGGGATCCCCGTTCCCCAGAAGCCGACCCAGCCTTCTCTGCAGAAGGTGGACAGTCCGTCGCCCTATTCTCGTCTCGTTGCGGAGGCTGGTGACAGCCCGGACCCGATCAATCGATTGCTCCGAAAGATGGTCGACCTGAGGGCCTCCGATCTCCATTTGTGCGTGGGATCGCCGCCCATGTTGCGCCTCGATGGAGACATGGTGCCGATGGCCGATGAACGGCCGCTCTCGGAGAACGACGTACCTCAGATCCTCTGGCCCATCGTGCCCGAGCGCAATCGTCGCGAGTTCGAGGAGGTCAAGGACACCGACTTCGCTCACGAGATTCCGGGGCTCGCCCGCTTTCGCTCGAACGTCTTCCTCGACCTGCGCGGCATGGGCGCGGTCTTCCGCGTCATCCCCTCGAAGATTCTGACGGTGGAACAGCTCGGCTTGCCGACGGAGCTGCTCTCGCTCTGCAACTTGGCGAAGGGGCTCGTTGTCGTGACGGGGCCGACCGGCTCAGGTAAATCGACCACGCTCGCCGCGCTGATCGACTACATCAACCGGACCCGCAAAGCTCACATCATCACGATCGAAGACCCGGTCGAGTTCGTCCACCAGAACCAGCAGTCTCTCCTGAACCAGAGGCAGGTCGGCGAACATACAAAGAGCTTCAAGGCGGCCCTGCGCGCCGCCCTTCGCGAAGATCCGGACATCGTCTTGCTCGGTGAGATGCGAGACCTCGAGACGATCTCAATCGCGATCGAGACAGCGGAAACCGGGCACCTTGTGTTCGGTACGCTCCACACCTCCTCGGCGCCGAGCACCATCGACCGCATCATCGACCAGTTCCCGACCAATCAGCAGAACCAGGTCCGCACCATGCTTTCAGGTAGCCTCAAGGGCGTCATCGCCCAGATGCTCTGTAAGAAGAAGGGCGGAGGGCGCGTCGCTGCGCTGGAGGTCATGATGGGTGTGCCGGCGATCGCCAACCTGATCCGTGAGGGCAAGATCTTCCAGATCCCGTCGGTGATGCAGACCTCGCGCAACATCGGCATGCGCCTGATGAACGATAGCCTCTTCGAGCTGGTCAAGGCTGGGAAGGTCGAGCCGGACGAAGCTCTCTCAAAATCGAACGATAAAGCGACTTTGATGACGATGTTCCGTCAGGCGGGCGTGTCTTTCTCGGCCACGGCGTAATCGAGCCCAGTCGACTTGGGGGGCTCGGGCTCGCCGACTATCATCGCCGCGAGAGCAGCGATGACCGAGCTAGAGCGACGCGGCGAACGAGCCCCCATGGAATATCGGCGTTTCGGGAAGACCGAAAAGGCCTTGAGTGTGATCACCCTGGGGGGGATGCGTTACATCGACGGCTGGAGCAAGCCGAGAGAGACGCCGACCCGCGCCATGATCGATCAAGCCGTCGACATGCTCAGACGCGCCTTCGCCGCCGGCATCAATCACGTCGAGACCGCCTACGGCTACAGTCGCTCCGAGTACTGTTATGGCCAAGCGCTCGAGGAGGTGGGCGTGCGCCGCTCGGACTACTTCTTGATGACCAAAGGTGATCCGGACAGTCCCGAGGCGGCCCACCGGATGCTCGAAGAACAGCTCAAGGGGCTCCGTACCGACCGGATCGATCTCTACGCTTGGCATGGGCTGAATAACCCTGAGCGGTTTCGGATGGCCATGGAGAGCGGGGCGCTCGACGTGCTCTCCGAGTACCAGGCGCAAGGTGTCATCGGGAACCTCGGGTTTTCGAGCCACGCGACCCCCGACGTGATCGCTCGCGCGATTGTGAGCGGGCGCTTCGACTTCGTGAACCTCCACTATTATTACTTCTTCCAGCGAAATTTCGGCGCCCTCTTGCTCGCGGCGGAGCGCGACATGGGCGTGTTCATCATCTCGCCCAACGACAAGGGCGGTCAGCTTTGGAACGCATCAGAAAAGGTCAAAAAGCTCGTCGCGCCGGCGACCCCGATCCAGTGGAACGCGCGCTTTTGCCTCAGGTTGCCCTTCGTTCACACTCTCTCCTTCGGCATGACCCAGCCGAGCCATGTTGAAGAGATGCTCGGCGTCTTCCCGACCTCGGTGCCTCTCTCTCGACAAGATCTGGACGCGCTCGTGCGCATGGATGCCCAGATCGCGATGGACCCGATCTCTGCCTACGAGGGCTTTGAGTTCTTAGATGACCCGAGCGGGATCAACATCCCCGAGGTGCTCAGGTTCCGAAAGATGCTCAAGTGTTACGATATGGAGGCCTTCGGGAAGTACCGGTACAACATGTTTGAAGACAAAGGGCACTGGTTTCCCGGAGCCTTCGCCACGCCGGATCGCGTCGAGAAGGTGCGCGCCGAGAAGGCTCCGCCGGGCATCGACATCCGCGCCCTCTTGAACGAGACGCATCAAGCGCTCTACGTCCCGAAAGAGAAGTAAGCGGCTATTCGAGCAAGTCGAAGCGATCGGCCATGACTTCGACAGCGTGACCGGGTTTCGAAGCGAAGCCCGGCGGGACGGGCGCTCGTACGTACTTCCCAGAGTCAGGTCCGAGGCTACCGCTGATTTTCCACTTGTACTCAGCCTCGAGCTGGGGTGGGTTCGCGAGGGGCTGCGCAGGATCGAACTTCTGATCGAGCTCACCCACCACGATCCCGAGATCGGTCTTCGTCTCGGAGCTCGCGTTGTGAACACAGACGCCCACGCTCGGCTCCGGAGCGGTCTTGACCTCGAGGTCGCAGACGCGAAGCTCTCCGGTCGCGGCGAGGACGCGACGGAGGAACGGCGCCTCGCGCGCCCGGTAGGCATCCTTCAGCTTGAGGGCCTCGGCGTGAGCTCGAGGGTCTCCGAGGTAGCTCATGACGCGCACCGCGTGGAGCCGGACGGGGCGATTGCGCGCATCGAGCAGCTCATGGAAGGCTTCTCTGCTCGCCGCTCCTTCGCCATTTTGACCGAGTTTTCCGAAATCCGGCGCCAGGATGCGGAAGGAATCGCCCCGAGCTTCCGTAGTCCACTTAATGGCCTTTCCAGGGCCGAGCGGTCCCTCGAAATAGAGGGGGCGCTCTTTGGTGCGCTCGTTCTGGGTCCCGCGTTTCTCGCTGAACACGACGTGTAAGGTGAGCTCAGAGATCGGCTCGTCGCCGTTGTTGACGACGGCCACGTCCACCTCGAGGCGATTGTGTGTCTCGCGGGGGATGACGCGGCTATCGAGGAGCAAAGCGCTCAGGCGCGGCAGCGGCTCGTCCCAAAGGGGCGAGTCTGCGCGGTCGCACACGCAGTTTCTCTCCGGCGAGAGCTCCCCCGCCTTGGCGCTCGGAGCTGAGTCTTCGGGCGGCTCATCGCTCGGGGAGAGCGGCTCTTGGGGGGCATCGTCCTTGGGCGTGTCGCGGGGGACCGGAGCCGTGGGAGCTGGCGCGGCTCGGTTCTCGGGCTCGGCGCGCATGGCGTAGGTTTCGGCTCGTTCTCGGCGTGCCTCGAGGGCGCTCTCGCGGCGGAGCAGGCGTGTCCCGGTGAACAGAGCGGTCAAGAGAGCGGCGGCGAGCGTGGCCGCAGTGACCGTTACCGAGCTCGGGAGCAGCTCAGCGAGCCGCTCGATCCACTCCTTCGGCGAAGCGGGGCTCGGCGGCTCCCCGCTCTGAAGAGAGGGGAGGTGCGTTGCGAGGTCGGCCGCGAACATGCGGCGGACTTCGTCTTCTCTCGGATCGCGGAGGAAAAAGCGCTGGTCGAGGCCGTAGCCGAGGGCGAGGATCAATCCAGCGGCGAGTCCGCCATAGCCGAGCGCACTTTGGATCGGGGACCATCCGAAGGGGCCGCTGTTTTCAGCTCGGGTCAAGACGAGCACGACGAGCGCGAAGATGGTCGCGACGCCGAGCGCCCCGAGATGGAGGATCAAGCGACGCTTGCGGAGCTCTTGCAGCGGTACACCCGGGCCCGCAGCGAAGCGGGAAAGGGTCATGCGATCGTGAGGGATCGTGTCCGACTCGAAGGCGAGGTGGATCTGTTCTCCTTCGATGCGCGCTTCTTTGATCTGACCGTAGGGGACCAGGACGCGGGTGCCGTTCGTCGTCGCGCCAGGGAGATAGCCTTCTGTGTACGCGGCGACTTGGGAGAAGCCGATGACGAGCCCGGGCGGCGTACACTCGAGCTCGACGCGCCCAATGGCGCTCGCGCGGCTGTCCCGAACGGCGAGCGCGAAAACTCTCATTGTCCGTCGAAGAGGTTGCCTTGGGGGGACGGGTTCCGGTCGACCCAAGGGCGAGCGAGGTGGCTATAGGCGCGCCTTGTCGCGACGCGTCCGCGGGGAGTCCGCGCGAGGAAACCTTGCTGGAGGAGGAAGGGCTCGTAGACGTCTTCGATGGTATCGCGGGGTTCCGCCATGGCCGCGGCTAAGGTCTCCACGCCGACCGGGCCACCGTCGTAGAAATCGATCACAATCTCGAGCAGACGCCGGTCCATTGCGTCGAGACCAGCGCTATCGATCTCGAGACGTTCACAGGTCAGCTCGACGATCTCGCGGGAGATGGTGCCGCTGCCTCGGACATCGGCGAAGTCTCGGGCCCTCCGGATCAAGCGGTTTGCGACGCGGGGCGTACCGCGGGAGCGCTCCGCCAGCGCGAGCGCGCCTTCGGGGGCGATCGGGGCGCCGAGCAATTTCGCGCTGCGCTCGATGATGCGCGCGAGGTCTTCGGGAGGATAAAAGTCGAGGCGCAGCGTGACGCCGAATCGCTCCTGGAGCGGTTTCGTCAAGAGTCCCGTCCGGGTCGTCGCGCCGACGAGGGTAAACGGACGCAGGTTGAGCGGGATGCTCTCGGCGAAGGCCCCTTCGCCCATCATGACGTTGATGCGAAAATCCTCGATGGCCGGGTAGAGGGCCTCTTCGACGGTCGCTGTCATGCGATGGATCTCGTCGATGAACAGGACATCGTTCTTCTCTAGGCGGGTCAAAATGCCCGTGAGGACACCCTTGTGCTCGAGGGAGGGGCCGCTCGTCACGTGGAGCTGACTGCCCATCTCGGTCGCGAGAATATGGGCGAGGGTGGTCTTGCCGAGACCGGGCGGACCCGACAGGAGAATATGGTCGAGGGGTTCGCCGCGCTTCCGCGCCGCTTCCAGGTAGACCGAGAGGTTCTCCTTGTGCTTCTCCTGGCCGACAAACTCCGCGAGGTGTGACGGTCTGAAGACGCGGTCGAAGGAACTGTCTTCGCCGGACCCTGCGGGATCGACGATCCGGTTTTCCGGATTCGAGGAAGCTCCACTCGCCTTCATGATGCGGCGGGACCATACCTGAAACTCGGGACTCTCGCCCGAGTCCTCTGCCTATTCCGGCTCTTTCAGGGCTTCGGGGGGCACGGGTGCCTCCAGCGGGGGCGCTCCGGGGGTCTCGTCGAGGGCGGCGAGCTCGGGGGAGGGCGCTTGGCTGAGGCGCGGGTGCGGCGGGATAGAAATATCGACGGGAGCGACAACCGGGATCGCGATGGTGAATTTTGCGCCATGGCCGGGTTCGCTCTCGACTTCCACGCGTCCTGAGTGGAGGTCGGTGAGGCGCCGGGTGATGGCGAGGCCGAGTCCGGTTCCGGTGCGTTGGGCGGCGCCGGCGGAGGATTGCTCGAACTCGCGGAAGATCGTCTCGAGGTCGGCCTTCGGGATGCCGGGACCAGTGTCGGTGATGATGCAGTGGACCTCGGAGCCTTTGCGCTTCACCTCGACGCGCACTTTTCCTTGGGAGGTGAACTTGATGGCGTTCGAGACGACGTTCTGAAGGACTTGGCGCATGCGCCTTCGGTCCGCTTGGGCGAAGGTGGGCCCTTCGGAGTCGTCTTTAGCGAGTTCGATTTGGATGTTCTTCTGGGAGGCGGTGAGGCGCGCCTCGGTGACGACGTCGCTTGCGACGAGATAGAGGTCGAGATCTTCGCGGCTCAGGCGGAACTCACCGGCCTCGAGAGCACTGAAGGCCAAGACGTCGTCGATGAGAGAGCGCAGGTGTTCGGCGCTCGTGCGCACGATGCTCAGGTTCTCGCGAGCCTCGTCGCTGAGCGGTCCGTCCAGCTCACTCAGAAGCACGTCGGTGAAGCCGAGGATGCCGTTCAGCGGGGTGCGAAGTTCGTGGCTGAGCGCGGCCAAAAAGGCGCTCCTGTCTTTGTCGAAGGCGTTCGCTCCGGCCAAATCTGCGCGGTAGGCGCGCTCCGCTGCGTAGAAGCGCTCGAGGAGCATGTTGAAAGAGGCCGTGAGCTGACCGACCTGATCGATGGTGCGCACCGGGATCAGGCCGGCCTCGGGTGTACCTTCCTGGACGAGCTTCTTGACGACGCCTCGGAGGAACAAAAGGTCCGCTTGTACGTCGCGCGCGAGGGTCCAGGCGACGAAGACGGACGCGGCTAAGACCAAGATCGCAAAGAGCCCCAGAGCTCCAAGCAGCGTCGCGCGGGCTTCGGAAGGATCGTAAGGCGGCGAGAGAACAACCAGCTTGGAGCCGTCGCGGCCGAAGGGCTCCACGTGGGTTAAGGTCGAAGCGGGCGGGCGCTTGGGTGTGGCTCGAAGAAGAGGCTCACCCTCGCTATCTTCGATGACCAAAATAGCGCCTGTTCTCTGAGCGAGCTCGTCGAGCTTGGCCTCGCGGGCGCTGCCGGGCGTGCGCTCGAGCTCACTTTGCACCGAGCGGGCCACGAGGGCGGCGCGCCTGGAGCTAGCGATGGATGCCCACTCGTGGAGCTCCCGGTAGCCGAGCGCACCGAGCGCCACCACGACCAAGGTTCCGAGCAGAAACACGACGGCGGGCGCGACGAAGACGAAGGGGACCTTCGTTTCCGTCCGAGAGCGACGTGCCTCGAAGCGCTTCATGTTCCGGGCTCAAGGTTTGCACATCGCTCGTGCGACGAATACCTCGAGATGCCCCGCCTCAAAATCGCGCCAGGTCATCAGCCACTCGCCTCGGGACTTGCCGGCGATCAAGTGTGGACTGGGCTGGAAGCCGCTGACGCGACTGATGACACTCGGCGCACCGAGGCCATTGTGATCGGCGCCTTGCACGATCAGACGATCCCCCGCGAAGTACGCGATGAGGGCGCGCCCGTCGCTCGCACGAGCAATCGTCGGGCGCTTCCCTTTCGAGGAGAATTCGTTGTGCCAGAGGGGAGCCTTCGCGTTGTGGGGGACAAAGGCCGAAAAAGCCCCGCTGGTCTCGTCGTCCCACACGACGATACAGCCCGCGTCGTCACAGATCGCCGACGGTTCTGCCTGCTTGGGCGAATCGCGCAGAACGATCATCTCACCTGCGGTGACGTCCGTGGAGGGGCGAGGTTCGACGCCGGACGCGAGCTCCTGAGCGGTGAGCGGAATGCGGAGCAGGATGATCTTCGAGTCGCCCTTTTTCTGGCGGAGCTGATAGGTCACGAAGAGGCGCCCGCCGGAGATGGTGCCGGTGGGTTCGGTGGCGTCGCCTTGTTCGTGGGCGGTGAGCAGGCGAGTGTTTCCGACCGGGCTGAGGTCGGGGCCGACCTCGATGGCTGCGATCTGGCGACCGACCGAGGTCAGCTCGCTCCAAAGGGCCCAGAAGCCGCCGTCTCCCTTGGGCACGACGGTAGGGAAGTACTTATCCTTCTTTCGATCGGAGAGGAGGACCGGCTTCGACAAAATGCGCCCGTCGTCACCGAGCTGCCGCGCGTAGACGCCAGGCTGGCTCCCGGAGTCCCAATAAAAGAGAGCAAAGCCCGACTTCGTGCGCTCGAGCAGCGGCGAGATCGCCATCTCGGATTCCGGTGAGACGTTCAACAGAGGCGTGACTCGCCTGAGAGCATCATCAACGGTAGCGAGGTGAATGTTGCGACGTTTGGGATCGAGGTGTCCATCGGACCAAGCGACGACGAGCCCCTGGGTGCCGAGGGCGATGCGCGGACTGCTCGCGGGGGCTACGACCTCAAAAGGACGAGGCCGTCCGAGAGCCGCGAGCTGACAGGGTCCTTTGGGATCGAGAGCGACCTCTGCGTGTGCGATCAAAGAGCCGGCGACGTTCGGGTTTTCGCCCCGCGCGTCCGCGAGGAGCTTGAGCGCTTCGCGGGTCTCATCATTCTTGAAGAGAGCTTGGGCCTGATTGATGGCTTCGGCTCCGGGGCCCTTTTCGATCGGGGGACGCGGTTCAACCCCGAAGGAAGCGCTGACGTGCGGCAGCCCCTCGGGTAGCCATTCGGCCGGCGCAAAAAACCACGCTCCCGCGGCCAGCGCGGCGACCATCGCCATACCGAGGGCGACGAACTTCCACGGCTTTCTTCGGGGCAAGAGGGGCGGCTCTTCAGGGACCTCTGCGGCGACGCCCGGAGGAAGCGGCGCGGGGTCGAGGGCCGGGGAGCTGAAGAGCTCAGAAGTGTCCGGGCGAGAAGGATGGGCCGGGGACTCTCCGAGTGAGCTCTCCAGAGCCGCGACGAACTCGCCCGCGGACTGAAAGCGCTCAGTGAGGATCGGGTTCAAAGCCTTGCGAAACCAAGCGGTGAAGCTCTCGGGGAGGTCCGGTCGAATGGTGCGCGGGTCTGGAAGCTCGCCGCGGGCGATCTGGGCCAAGATCATGGCGAGTCCGTGCTGGACTTCCCAGACCGTGGCACCCGTGAGGCACTCATAGACGATACAGCCGAGAGCCCAGAGATCGGCGCGATAGTCGACTTCCCCCTGACCTTTGGCCTGCTCCGGGCTCATATAGGCGGGCGTTCCGAAAAGCGCGCCTTCACGTGTGAGTCGTACGTTATCGCTGGCAGCGCTGCCTTCGTAAAACTTCGCGAGACCAAAATCGACGATCTTGGCGACCACGTGCCCGTCGGGGTTCCGCGCGAGGAAGATGTTTTCGGGCTTCAGATCGCGGTGAACGACGCCCGCTTCATGGGCCTTGGCGAGCCCGCGCGCGACCTGACGGATCACGTGGAGCATACCGAGCACCGGCATCTGCCGGACGCGGGTCATGCGCTCATAGAGGCTCTCCCCCTCGAGCAGCTCCATGACCAAAAATGGGCGCTCTTGGAACATGCCGAGGTCGTAGACCTCGCAAATGTAAGGGGAGTGAATCGCGGCCGCGGCTCGAGCCTCGCGCATGAAGCGCTCGCGGACGACCCGGGACGTGATGAGCTCAGCGGAGAGTATTTTTACGGCGACGCGCTTGCCGATGTCGACGTTCACGGCTTCGTAGACGCTCGCCATGCCGCCCCGTCCGACCTCTCGGGTGAGACGGAATTTCCCCTCCAAAATCGTGCCGATGGGTACCTGAGAAGGATCGCTTGCACTCATCGCGCGATTCAGATTCGAACAGTAGGCCGTCACCGTCCATCGGGGAACCCTTTGCTGCTTCTTTACGAGCCTTCTCGGCGCTCAGAACGACCCCATGTTCACCCTGGTGAAAAATTGCAGTGATGATGTCCAGTTGGGCAGGGGAATGCACTCGGGGTGGCTCTTTTTGCCCGCGAATTCACCACGAAACATTCGGGAAACGTTGGGCCCGGTATGCAATGAAGCGTACGGCGGGATTGCCCCGCCATCGGAGGCCACGGCAGTGGCGCTTAGCCGTTTCCGCGAAAGTGGGACGTAACATGACCCCGGCTTGCCCGGGACAATCGTTGGGAGACAACCTAGATGAAGAAGGTCGAAGCGATCATTAAGCCCTTTAAGCTAGATGAGGTGAAGGATGCCCTCAGTGAGGTCGGCGTGCAGGGCATGACCGTTACGGAGGTGAAGGGCTTCGGACGCACCGGGGGTAAGAAAGAAGTCTATCGAGGCTCGGCCTATGTGGTCGATTTTGTTCCGAAGGTTCGAGTGGAGGTCGTCGTACCTGACGAGCTCGTCCACTCCGTCATCGATGGCATCGAGAAGAGCGCCAAGACGGGACGGATTGGCGACGGCAAGATCTTCGTGACGAACGTCGAAGAGGCTGTTCGAATCCGTACCGGCGAGCGCGGCGAAGAGGCGATCTAAGCTCGTCTGCTCTTTGGGGTCTGGGGCTCGCCGCCGGCTATTGGCTGCGGTGAGTCTGGGCGCGAGCCTGCGTCTGGAAGCTTCCTGGCATCCAAAAAGCGCACCTTTCCGCTCACGCCCTTGCCCGTGCCGAGGAGCGGGCGAAGGCGGCGCTCCTTCTTGAGTTTCTGGTCCCGCGGGAGGGGACGTCGTGAGCGACGTCCCCTTTTCGCTTTTGTGTCCCCGCGCGCCCCGGGCGTTCGGCCCGGGGTGCGCTCCGGGGCTTTGGGGTTCGGGGGGGCCCGCTCAGGCCATGACGAGGCGAGCCCTCGCTCAGGCTTCGATGACCCCCGAAAAAAAGAAAAAGCGGGTCGAGGAAACCCTCGACCCGCCTGTCCCTCACCGAAGCGAGGTTTTCTTAGCGCTTCTTGGCCGCCTTCTTCGCAGGCTGAGCCTTGGCCGCGGGGGCCTTCTTGCCAGCGTTCTTCGGAAGGGGAACGCCGAGGAGGTCGGCCGCGATTTGAGCGGCGCGGTGGGTGCTCTCCCAGGTGAACTCCTTGCGGCCGAAGTGACCGTAGGAGGCCGTACGGCGGTAGCCGGGACGGAGCAGATCGAGCTCTTCGATGAGCGCGGCGGGGCGGAAGTCGAAGGTCCTCTCGATGTAATCGGCGAGGCGGTCGTCTTCGACCTTGCCGGTGCCGAAGGTATCGACGAAGACGCCCATCGGCCTGGCGACGCCGATCGCGTAAGCAACCTGGACCTCGCACCTGTCGGCGACGCCCGAGGCCACGATGTTCTTGGCCACGTAGCGCGCGTAGTAACAAGCCGAGCGGTCGACCTTCGTGGGATCCTTACCGCTGAATGCGCCGCCGCCGTGACGACCCATGCCGCCGTAGGTGTCGACGATGATCTTGCGACCGGTGAGGCCGGCGTCGCCACAGGGGCCACCGATGACGAAGCGGCCCGTCGGGTTGATGAAGTACTTGGTGTTCTTGTCGAGCAGGTTCGCGGGGAGCGCCTTCTTGACGACGAGCTCCATGACAGCTTCCGTGAGGTCTTTGTGCTTCACAGACTCGGAGTGCTGCGTCGAAACGACGACCGAATCGATGCGCTTCGGCTTGCCGCCCTCGTATTCCACGGTGACCTGGCTCTTGCCGTCAGGGCGGAGGAAGTCGACCTGCTTCTTCTTGCGCACGGCCGTGAGCTGCTCAGCGAGCTTGTGCGAGTACATGATCGGTGCCGGCATGAGCTCGGGAGTCTCGCGCGTTGCGAATCCGAACATCAGACCTTGGTCACCGGCGCCCTGCTCCTTGAAGAGGCCCTTACCGGCGGTCACGCCCTGAGAAATGTCAGGAGATTGTTGTTCGACGGCCATGAGGATACCGCAGGTCGCAGCATCGAAGCCCATGTCGCTCGACGTGTAGCCGATGTCCGCGACAGTCTTTCGCACGATCTCGTGGTAGGGGATCACGGCCTTGCTCGTGATCTCTCCAGCGAGGAGCACGAACCCCGTCTTAATGGCGGTCTCACAAGCCACCCGGCTGTACTTGTCCTGCGCAAGCGCCGCGTCCAAGACGGCATCGGAGATGTTGTCGCAGATCTTGTCGGGATGCCCTTCGGTGACCGACTCTGAGGTGAAGACGTAGTTTTTCATGGCGCAAACTTTCGCGTGGCTTTTATAGAACTTTCCGGAGGAGGGAAAGGGCCGGGCCCCCCGGGGGGAGCCCCGGTCTCCCGCACATTTCGGGGGAGGGGTGAAGGTGAAGGTGAAGGGGAGCGCCGTGAGGGAGGGGGCTTTGGCCTACGCAGCACGCCCCCTCACGGCGGGGATGCGTGAAAAGCCCCTGTTATGAGCGGTAACCGGCGTTCACATCGATGTATTTGTGCCCGAGATCACAGGTCGTGTAGGTGAACGAACCGGAACCTGGGCCGAGCCGGAGCTCAATTTCGTAGCTCGCTTCGCGCATCTTTTCGTTCGCGGCGGCGTCGTTTTCAGGGCGGGGCGCCCCGTCCTGATAGAGGACGATGCCCCCGACGCGGACCTCGATGGCGGCGGCGTCAAAGTCGACCCCGGACCGACCAGCGGCGGCGACGAGCCGACCCCAGTTGGCGTCCTTACCGGCCAGGGCGGTCTTCACGAGCGGAGAGGTCGCGATGGTCCGAGCCACGGTCCGACACTCGTCGTTGGTCTTGAGACCTCGGACCGTGATGTCGACGAGGTGTTCGGCACCTTCTCCATCTTCCACCATGGCCCGGGCGAGGGGGCGCGCAATGCGAGTGAGCGCGTCAGTGAGTTCGTCCTCGCAGAGCGAGACGCCGGAGCGACCCGAAGCCATTACGAGGACTGTATCGTTGGTACTCGTGTCTCCATCGACGCTCACTGCGTTGAAGGTTGCGCTCACGGCGCGCTCGAGACAGACCGTGAGAAGTTCCTTCGAGGCGACAGCGTCCGTCACAATGAAGGCGAGCATCGTGGCGTGAGGTGCATCGGCGGCCCGCGGCAGTTTTCCGGCTCCGCCAAGGTCCGGGTGGATCATGCCCGCGCCCTTACAAATCCCCGCAAAATGCACGGGTTTGTCGCTCGTGCCGAGCTTCAGTTCGCTGGTCTTGCGGAACCTGTCGGTTGTCAGGATCGCGTCGGCAAAGACGGTCATGCCGTCTTCGTCGAGACCGGCGACGAGATCTTTTGCTTTGGCGACGATCTTCTCCGCGGGGAGAACCTGACCAATCACGCCCGTCGAGCAGAGACCGATCTCTGCTTCAGGACAGCCGAGAGCCTCGGCGAGAGCGGCGCTGGAACGCTCCGCAGCCATCGTCCCCGCTGCGCCCGTGAAGGCGTTGGCGTTCCCGGAGTTGACGAGGATGGCGCGCAGGTGGCCCGCTTGCACTCGACGCTCGGTGATCTGAACCGGGGCGGCCCGAATGATGTTCCGGGTGAACATGCCAGCGGTCGGGACCGGTTCGTCCGCAGCGAGGAGCGCGAGGTCAGGCCCCCCGTGTTTTTTGATACCGGCGGCGACTGCCGAGAAGCGGAAGCCAGGGATTTTCATGGCGCGCACCATAGCAGGCCGGACCTGCTTCAGGTCCTCCGATATGTCTTGAACCCCGACGGAAAGTTGCTAGCGTCCCGCCCCCAACTGGAGGGCCCCCCTCCAGCGAACCTTTCCGCCAACTTAGCTCAGCTGGTAGAGCAGCGCATTCGTAACGCGCAGGTCATCGGTTCAAATCCGATAGTTGGCTCAGAGAATCCCAAGGGCGCTCGCCAAAGCCACGCGATGCGCCGCAAAATCCCGAGAGCTATCTCCCGGGCGACAAGAGCCTCTCCCGGGCGACAAGAGCCCAAGAGCCGAGCCCCCCAAGAGCCCGGACCACAAGAGCCCAAGGGCCGAGCCGCCCAACATCAGCTGAGCTGCCCAACCTCTCCTCAAGAGGAGAGGTCGACTCGGCCCCGTCTTTCGCGAAGAAGCGGGAGCGACCATCGTGAAGCACCGCCTCACGACACGTCTCGGGTCGCTCCTCGGGTTTACTTCCAAGGTCCGGACGGTCGCCTCTGGGAGCTCGTCTGGAACTCGGCCTTGTCGTCCTTCGCGGCGTCTTAACCCCGGAGCCCCGGGAGCTCACCGGTCAGGAAGCGCGCGTCCCCGAAGGTCGTGCGCTCGGGATCGAAGAGCTTCAACAGGCCGAGGAGCAGGTCGCTATGGGAGCGGCCTTGGAACTTGAGGTGGCGACCACCTTTGAGACCTCCACCGCCTCCCGCGACCATGAGCGGCATGTTGTTCTTGGTGTGCGTAGGAGGATCGGCGAGCTCCGAACCGAAGAAGACGACGCTCTCATCGAGCAGCGAATGTCCGCCCATGTCGATGGCGGCCATGGACTTCAAGAGATAGGCGTGTTGCTCCGAGTACCAGGTGCCGATCTTCTGGCACTCAGCCGGACGGAAGCCGCCGTCGTGCTGGTAGTAGTGGTGATGCTCGGAGAGATTGAGCCAGGGGAAGGTGTGTTTGGCTTCCGTATCGGACCACTGGAGCGTGCCGACGGCCGTCATGTCGCAGGCGAGGGCCGTGACGAGCATGTCCATCATCAGCTTGCCGACCTTGGGGATGGCTCGGTCGGAGGAAACATCCTTGATCGCACCATTGTCGTCGGCTCCGAGGCCCGCGGTGGGGTTGTAGTCGGAGGTGTCGACGCGCATCGGCGCAACACAAGCTTTGCCTCCCTCGAGATCTTCGAGGCCCTTTTCCATGTCGCGGATGCGGTCGAGGTGTTCCTCGAGCTTGCTTCGATCTTGGGCGCCGAGCTTCTGAGACAGCGTGACGTAACGTCGATCGAGGAAATCGAGGATCGACTTCTTCCGCGCGAGCTGTTTCGCTGCGTCGCCGTCGGGTCCTGCGCTTCCGAAGAGCGTGTCGAAGATGCTCTGGGGGTCGATGCGCGGCGGGATCGGGCTCGCCTTTCCATCGTCCGCGAAGGTCATCGAGTTGATCGGATGGAGAAGGCCATGGGACTTTCCTGTGGCCCAGCGCACCGCGATCTCGATGCTCTTGCGGTTTTTCCCTTGGGAGGCGACGGAGGCGATGACCTGATCGAGGGAGGGACCAGTGACGTAGCGGCCGGACTGTCCCTGCGCCATTCCGGTGAGGAGGCCCACGATGCCCGCTTGGTGCTGTTCACCTTGCGCGCACTTCATGTCGAGACCGCTCAGGACGAGCAGCTCGTCTTTGACCTCTTCGAGAGGCGAAAGAATTGGCGTGAGCTGAAGGGCGCCGCCGTTGCCGCCCGGGTGCCACTTGTCCAAGACAGTGCCTCCGGGCTGGTACACGGCGATGAAACGCCGCGCGGGCATGGATTGCGCGTGGGCGGTTCGAACGTCGCCCATCGCCTCCAGCCAAGGGAGGGCGATCGCGATGGATCCGGCGCCGCGGAGCAGAGTGCGACGACTCAAGCGAAGCGAGGTCATTGTTATTGCGCCTCCTTTGGGGGCAAGGAGAGGAATGCGTCGGTTTGAGTGATCTCGAGCAGGAGTTGTTTCACGTTGTAGCCGGACTCGACGAACTTGTGTTCGAGCTTCTGAGCGAGACAGGCGTCCTCTTCGCTGAGGCTTCGTCCGCTCGCGAATGTGAGCCATTTCTCGGCGAAGCAGGCGTGGGTGCGCGGGCTCTCTGCGATGAGCTGGACGAGCTCGAGGGGACCGCTGAAGGGCTCGGGGAACAACTCGAGCTCTCCCGAGGCGTCGATCGGCTCGCCGTTCTCTTGATCGCGCCAGAGGCCGACAGCGTCGAAGTTTTCGAGGGCGAAGCCCGGCGGATCCATGACCTGGTGACACTCCGCGCACACTCCGATTTCCGAGTGAGCGGCGTAGCGCTGGCGTCCGGTCTTGGCGGATTCAGGGTTCGGCGGGACGATGGAGGCGGCCACTGACGCAGGAGGCTCGGGGAGCTCTTCGCACATCATGTTGCGCAGGAGGAAGGTTCCGCGGCGGACCGGGTTCGTGAAGTTCGAAACGGTCGTGCCCGTGAGGATGCTGCCTTGGGTCAGAAGACCGAGTCGCTGGGTCGGGTCGGTCTCGACCTTTCGGAACTCGTCGCCGGTAACGCCTGGGATGCCATAGTAAGCGGCGAGCGTACCGTTCATGAAGCTATAGGGAGCCGTGAGGATCGACTTCCAGTTCCCGGAGCCTTCGAAGATCTCGTACTCAAGGAAGGTCTCCGTCTCCTTCCTCATGAGAGCGCCGATCTGGGGTGTGAACGTCGGGTACTTCTCAGGGTCTCGCGCGAGATCCGTGAGTCCTTCGATCGGCAGGAAGCGGCTAAAGAAGAAGAGGATGACGGGGCGAGCTCTCTCGTCGTCGAGGAGCCTTTGCGCCTGGCTCAGGACCTTGCTCGGATCTTCGAGAGAGCCATCGTTTGCGGCCTGCTCGAGCTCTTCGTCGGGCGGTGCGCCCCAGAAAAAATAGGAGAGACGGCTCGCCATCTCGTATCCTGTCGGGCGCCGTCGACCTTTGTCATCGGTCTTTCCGAACTCGACGCGGTACAGGAAATCCGGCGTTTGCAGGATAGCTTCGACGACCGCCGCGAGGCTGTCGCGGAAGTTGTAGTTGGTTCGGACCGCCTCGTAGAGATCCATGAGGCTGTCGAGTTCTCCCGCCTCAAGAGGCCTTCTGTAAGCCTTGCGGGCGAAATTTTCGAGGAAGGTGCGCCCGCAGCTCGCCTCGTCACCGCTTTGCGCTGTCGTGATGCATGGCGCGTAGCGCTTCAAGAGTTCGTCATTCTTCATCGCCTTGGCAGCGGCGGCTTCAGCGATGATTCCGTACTGTTCGGCGAGGAAGCTCGAGATCGGCTGCTGGTCGGCGTCATTGCCGAAACCGTTGCCCTGAAGTTCAGGGGGCAGCGAGTTCCCAGGAGAGGAAGTATCGTCGAGCAGAGCTTCGACGCTCTTATTGTATTCAAAGCGGGTGAGCCGCCGGAGCGGGGCTCTTCCCACGTAAACAGCGTCGTCCGCGCAGTTCAGGGGGGCTTTCCCGTCCGCTCCTGTCGAGCTTCCGGTGCCGCCTGTGACGACATTTCCGCTGCCGCCGGTTCCAGTGCCGGAGCCGTTTGGGCCTCCGGGGGAGGGACCGCCATCCGAGGGACTGCCATCACCAAAAGAGGGCCAGAGTTCGTCATCTCCACCGACGAGGTGTGCTTCTGCACACCCGAAGGAAAGGGCGGCCGCGACGGCCGCGTAGCTCGGTGCTCGCAGCCAATGACGGCGAAACTGTCCGCGCGAGGGAGCACATTCGCACGCGGGAGGCTCAACGCTCATGGAAGCAGGATATCATCATGAGCACAGGACGCACGGGGCGGGGAGAAACCGCTTCCCGCTAGAAAGCTACCTTAAGAGCGAAAATGCCCGCTTCGGTCCCACCCGCGCTCCTTCCAAGGACGAGCGAGACCGAAGCTCAGGCGAGAAAGCGCGCTTAGGGCTCGCCAGTCGGAACGACACGCGGACGATCGCGGAGGCGAACGCTGAAGTCCGAGTAGGGATCGGTCTTCACCTCGACCGAGATGAAGGTGAAGTCCTGGACCAGGAACGGAATCTCGAGAACCTCTCCGGTGCCGATGCCCGCCGCGGTCGTGATCGGATAGGCACGATCGCAGGCTGAATAGGAGCCGTAGATTGTGAGCTCATACTCACCGTGAGGTTCCCGGAATTGAAGCGGGAGAGCTACGTCGACGTCTTGGCAGGAGCCTACGGCGAAGGAGATTCCGCCGGTGACCACGCCGGGACCATCCACCGAGCACCAAGTCGGACGCGTCGGGTTGGACGGGCCGCCTCCCACGCCGAATCCTCCACCGGCTGAGGGGAATCCGCCGGACCCTTCTTCAGGGTAACCGCCGTAGCCGGTACCGCCGACGCCGACTCCGCCGGAACCCTCTTCGGGATACCCGCCGTAGCCTTCGCCTCCTACACCTCGGTCGTTTCTATCGCGAGGTCCTCGGCGACGAAGCGGCTCGTCGTCACATGCCCGCCCGGTGCACGCGGCTCCACCGATCCCTTCTAGCCCGCCGGTGCCTACGCCGCCGGTCGCAGGGAGCCAGCCGCCAGTCCCTACGCCGCCGGTTGCGGGGAACCCGCCTCCGACGCCAGCTCCTCCGGTACCGACACCGCCGGTTCCTCCGTAGTCGGCGCAATACTCAGTGATGACAGTGAGTGAGGCTGCGCCGGCCGTTTCATCTTCGTAGCCCCAGCCGTTGCAGATATAGGTCTGTTGGGGCTGAACGACGGCGCAGGAATTACCCGCGCCTCCGGCCGGGCCCGGGTCATCTGCGCCTCCAGTCCCGGTCGTTGCACCTGTTCCGGGTCCTACCGGGCGGCCTCCGACTCCCGGATCAAGGCCACCTCCCGCACCGACGGGACGGCCACCTACGCCGCCTTCATAGTCGTCGCCATAATCGTCGTCCGCGTAGTCATCGTAGGAACCGTCGACTCCCCCGACGGGACCACAGGCAAAAAGGGCTGCGGCGGGGATGAGCATCCATGGCGTCCGAAGCACGGATCGCCGACGCGAGTGGGACCATTCAGTGTGCATCGCTCTACATCTGGGGTCGATATTTCTATGATTCATGGTTTCTCCTTCCGGCGGACAAAGTTCTCCTTGGGCGTTCTCCACGGGAACACCGTCGCATCCCTTTGCTCCCTCATCAGTGTTACGAGCCGCCCATTGTTGCGGCGACCTCGCTCATTTTCTGAAATGACTTCCCCGCGAAGGGGTCTTTGATGATGTTCCTTTCACGAAGTCATCACGCGCTGCCCCCAGAGCAAGAGCTGGGCCAGGCGGGTCGCTGAAGGCGGCGGGCAGCAGGGGCGCTCGGCCGAGAAGGAGAAAGGCCGAAAACGAGCTTCCGGCGAAGCCTTGGAGCGCAAAAAGCTCTAGAGAGGGACGAGCAAGGGCCCCGGTCTCCTGACAGAATGCATCGACAGGAACGTCAGCCTGTGCCAGCTTGTGCCAAAGTGAGCGCGAGGTCGCTGAACGCTGCCGCTCTCTTCCAGCGGTCGAGAAGACGGCGCGCGCGAGCAGCCGGTAGCAGATTCTCGCGAAATATGGCTCTAGCGACAGCGCACTCGCAGCCGTGACTCAGGCCGAGCGAACCACCAGCTCGGCTCTTGTCGAGGGGCCGCCGCCGGTGTTGTGCCAGTTCCGGGATCCACTCGAGTCGAAGACCCCGAGTCTTCGGAGAGGGTATCGTAGCCGCGCGGACAAAGGCGGCGGAGCCTCGCTGCGGCATACGTCCAAGAAGCCGCAATGGATGTCGAACGTGTTCAAGTTCTGATCATGTTGCGTCGAGGCGCTCTTGGTTCGCGGCGTGCAGGCAGGGAGAACGAAGAGAAAGAGCAGGGCGAATCGGGAAAGCGTGCTGACGTCCTTCGGACGATGAATCCATCGGCGCAACAGCAAGGTGCCCTGCGGCCAACAGACCCTCTCGTTCCCTCGATACATGGCTCGCGATTGGAGAGCCGCCACAGGAATCACGACAGCGGCCCCGGCGCGTCACGTCGAGATTTCTTGAGGTGCGCCGCGGCTCTCAATACTCAGAGCTACGGCGAGTGGGGCCGCAATCTTAGAGATAAGGAGTGAGCAGGCGAGCTGTCGCTTCCATGAGAGGGATCTCGACGGTCGGGACGTCACAGGGAATGAGATCGAAGTGACACAAGGTACCGAGAGGTTCGCCTGTCGTCGCGCGAATTGGCACGCCACAGTAGGAGACGACGGCGTCTCGGGCTCCGTGCTTGCGAAGGCGCTCGTCACGCCGAGTGTCGGCGGTCGTAAACGAGCGATCGGTCTCGCCGACGATCGAGCAGTACGTATCGGGAAGATGCATCGTTGCTCCGTCTCGGAGCGAGAGGGTCTCGGCATCATAGAGGTGGAGCCCTTCGAGGACCGAGCCCTTGAAGCGACAAATAGCCGTGTAGCGGTGGGCCGTGCGGCTATTGATGAACTTCAGGAACTCGGAGACGCCGCCGACCTGAAGGATCTGGGAAGCTTTGAACAGGATATCCGCTCTCGGACCTGCCTCGGGGGCGGCGCGGGAGGGATTCGGACGAGCGCGCGCCGAGGTCGCGACGATGCGGATCATGTCCGCGGGTTCGACGGGCTTCGGAATATGGTCGTGGAAGCCGGCTTCGACGGCCAACCGGCGATCTTCTTCGCGGGCGTAGGCGGTGAGCGCAATCGCGGGCAGCTCGGCGCCCTCGGCGCCGAACTCGCTTCGGATCCGCTTGATGAGATCGTAGCCGCTCACTTTCGGCATGCCCACGTCGCTGAGGAGCACGTCGGGCATCTCTTTGCCGAGCTCGGTGAGTGCTTCGTCGGCGTCTCCTGCCAGCCGCACGTCGGCGCCTCTGCCTCGGAGGACCGTCGCGACGAGATCTCGGGCGTCCGTCTCATCATCGACGACTAACACGCGGATCCCGGAGAGGTCGCTGTTCTGAGGAGAGACGGCGAAGCTGCGGTCCGGGGAAGGTCGGTCGGACGGAGAGGTGGGCTGAAGGACCGCCTGCATCGGGACGCGCACGCGGAAGGTCGCGCCTTCGCCGGTTCCGTCGCTCTCGGCGGAAACGCTGCCGCCGTGGGCTTCCACGAAATGTCGGACGAGGGCGAGACCGAGGCCGAGACCTCCGAAGCGGCGGGTGGTCGAGCCTTCCCCTTGGCGGAAGCGTTCGAAGACGTGAGGAAGGAACTCGGGCGCGATACCGAGGCCGGTGTCCTTGACGGTGAGTTCGACGTCGGTGCCGTCGCGCTTCAGGCGCACGGTGACAGAGCCGCCCTTGGGCGTGAACTTGATGGCGTTGTTGCAGAGGTTCCAGATGACCTGCTGGAGGCGCTCGGGATCGCCCGAGATACGCGTGGCGAGTGGATCGAGTTCGGTCGAGAGCGTGATGCTCTTGGCTTCGGCGGCCGGCCGCACGGCGTCGAGGGCGGCCCGGACGAGCTGGGTGAGGTCGAGGGGGCGGATCTCGAGCCGAAGTTTGCCAGTGATGACGCGGGCGCCGTCTAAAATGTCTTCGACGAGGCGAACCTGGGCGGCGGCGTTCCGCTCGATGCTCTCGATGCCCCTGAGGTAGGCGCTTGGGTCGAGCTGACCGGCTCGGAGCAGCCGAGCCCAGCCTAAGATGGCGTTCAGGGGCGTGCGGAGCTCGTGGGAAGCGGTCGTGAGGAACTCGTCTTTGGCCAAGCTGGCTGCTTCGGCGGCGCGGCGGTCGCGCTGAGCCGCTTCCAGGAGGCGGGCGCTCTCCGCCTCGAGGCGCTTGAAATCGTCGACGTCGGTGTTCGTCCCGAACCAGCGAGTCACGGCTCCCGTTTCATCTTTCAAGGCCACGGCGCGGGCCAAGTGCCAACGAAAGACGCCGTCCGAACGTCGAAGCGGAATCTCCATCTCAAAGTCATCACCGGTTGTGATCGCTTGCTGCCAGCGGCGGGTCACTTCGGGGAGAACCTCAGGATCGTGCACCTGATGCCAATTCCATTCTTCGGCTGAAGCGGGGTCTTTGCCCGTGTAGTCGTACCAACGCCGATTGTACCAATCGATGGCGCCGTCGGGCCCCGCCGACCAGGCGAGCTGGGGCATGGACTCGGCGAGGGCGCGCAGCTCGCCTTCGCTCTTCTGTACTTTGGCGGCGAGCTGTTCGACCTCCTTGCGCGCCACCACGAGGCCTGTGACGTCGAGGGCGAATACGCTGACTCCGTCGACGGTCCCGTCGATGGTCCGCATGGGGCTGTAGATGAAGGTGCAATAGACGTCTTCGAGGGTCTCCCGCCCCTCGTCCGCCTCCCGAGCGAGCTGGACGAAGACTTCGTGGCCATAGTAGGGCTCTTGGGTCTCGACCACACGCCGGAGCAGGTCGTCGAAACCTTTGCCTCGAAGCTCTGGGAGCGCGTCGAGCAGCGCTTTTCCGACCAGATCGCGCCGCCCGACCAGGCGTTCGTATTGGTGATTGGCGAACTCGAAGACAAAATCCGGTCCTCGGAGCAGACAGATCCCCGCCGGAGCCTGGGAGAAGAAGCGCAACAGGCGCTCGCGCTCTTGTTCGACGAGAACGCGCGTCGCTTCTTTGTTTGCGTTGGCTTGGACGCGGGCGGTCGTCTCGCTGCAGATGACCATGACGCCGGCGATAGTCCCCGCTTCATCGAAGACAGGGGAATAGCCGTAGGTCCAATAAACGTCTTCGATCTTGCCGTTGCGGAAGATTGGAACGAGCGCATCCTCGAACCAGCAGGCCTTGCCTTGGGTGAGGACGTCGTCGATCTGGGGTCCAATGATGGGCCAGATTTCTACCCAACACTCGCGGCCCCGCTGTCCGAGGGCGCGCGGATGCTTCCCGACACCGAAGCTCGGCACGTAGGCGTCGTTATAAATTTGAATGAGCTCCGGTCCCCACCAGAGAAACATCGGCTGCTTCGAATGAAGCATGATGCCCACGGTGGTCGTCAGGCTCTCAGGCCAGCTCTCGATCGGTCCGAGGGGCGTTTCCGCCCAATCGAACTCCGCCACCATATCCCCCATTGTCCCACCATCACGTAACCATGAGGGGAGCGGACGAGGTAACGGGAGGCCGTCCATGTGCGGCCAGTCTAGTCGGGAGGGTCCCCGGAACAAGGAGAACTCCGGGAAGTCTCACGGTGAGATCGTAGAGAGAAGATCAGCTTTGAGGTTTGGACATGAGGCGCGCTGTGAGCGACCATGGATCCGACGATCCTCCCATGTTGGCTCCGTCCGACGGATCGCCCGCTGCGCAGGAATGTCGACAACAAAACGCACCATGAATCCCGAAATCAAGACGATCCCCATGATCCGCGTGGCGGCGCTAGAACACCGCGGTCCCCAGCACACCATCTTCTCGACAGTGAGCAAATTCATCGAGTGGCGCCGGGCCAGCTCCTGTTCTCCGATCCGCGAAGCGCGCACCTTCGGCATCGCCTATGACGATCCGGAGAACACCGACCCGAACATGTTCCGTTTTGATGTCTGTGGAGAGCTCCGTCGCCCTCTGGAGCCAAACGACTTCGGCGTCGTGGAGAAGATCATTCCCGAGGGGCGTTACGCCGTCGTCCGTCACCAGGGAGCGACCGACGCGATCACCCCCGTCGTCCGCGAGATGTACCAGAAATGGCTCCCGGAGAGCGGCGAGGAGCTCCGCGACTTCCCCGTCTTCTTCGAATACGTCCGGCGCATGCCCGAGGTCCTCGAGCACGAGCAGATCACGGACATTTATTTGCCGATTGTTTGAGGGGGCGGGTGCAGGGCTGTGAGCGCCCGAAGGGCGGGGTAGCCTAAGCCTGCGCTGTGCGCGTGAGGGAACTTACCCGCGCCGGTCCGAGCCCCGCATCAGAGCAGAAATGCGTCGTTTCGCGCAGCTGGAGGCAATCTAAGGCGATCCAGTGGCGAACGAGGGTATTCAAAACCTCTCGCTACTGAGCGTAGTACACCAGGCGGACGTTGCCTGAGCTGCCGCCAGTGAAAGAGATCAGGGTAGCGCAGTTCTGGCTCACCGGCCCGATGATTCGGGATTGCCAGTCTCCCGTGAAAGAGTTCGAGCCAGAGGTCCCATTGCAGCTGTTCGACCAGGTGAAGGGGGCAGGATAACTTCCCGGGCTCTGCACCTGCAATTGCATGTTTCGTGTGCCCCACCACGACGGATAGCCCGCCTGAACCTTCACGCATGCGTTCCTGGCGACGACGTTGACAGCACCGGGCGCCCCCAAATCGAGCGCCGTTCCCACCGTGCAACCCCCTCCCGAAGCACCGCCCGACGAAGCACCGCCCGACGAAGCACCGCCCGACGAAGCACCGCCCGACGAAGCACCG